>JABAOF010000759.1_pt1 | contig 414366 bp, 391 predicted proteins | sample 7062171 | NCBI WGS metagenome assembly JABAOF01 (sample SAMN14538628, study PRJNA623070) | marine sediment metagenome | biome: marine biome [ENVO:00000428]; feature: marine pelagic biome [ENVO:01000023]; material: deep marine sediment [ENVO:00002113] | place: India: Gulf of Khambhat ... | reverse complement strand
CGGGGGACATTCGCGGAGCAGGGCACCCAGTGGCCGCGAGCGCCGCGAGGTCGTGGAGTGAAATCTGCGAATCCCAGACCCAGCCCTACTTCGCCAAACGCGCGAAGGTCTTGCGGAACTTGGCCACCTTCGGCGCCGCCACCGCCATGCAATACCCCTGGTGCGGATTGCGCTCGAAGAAGTCCTGGTGGTAGTCCTCGGCGGGCCAGTAGTTTTCCAGCGGCTTCAGCTCCGTCACGATCGGGCGGCCGAAGGCCTGGTCCTTCGTCAGCTCATCGATGATGGCCCGCGCCTCGGCCTGCTGCTCGGGCGTGGTGAAGTAGATGCCGCTGCGGTACTGCGTGCCCACGTCGTTGCCCTGGCGGTTCAGCGTGGTCGGGTCGTGCACCACGAAGAAGATCTCCAGCAACTCGCGCGTGCTCACCTCATCCGGGTCGTACTCCAACCGCACCACCTCGTTGTGGCCCGTGCTGCCGGTGCACACCTGCTCGTAGCTGGGCTGCTTCACGTGCCCGTTGCTGTAGCCCGACTCCACGTCGCTCACGCCGCGCACTTCCTTGTAGACCGATTCGGTGCACCAGAAGCAGCCGCCACCGAGCACCAGTACCTGCTTGTCGCTCATCCATCTCTCCTGTGATCCTTGCATGCCCTTGAGTCGGCGCAGGCCCGGATTTCTTGCAGCCGCTCATTCTGCGGGAGCAGCGAATCCCCGCACGGCGTCGAGGAATGCCGCCAGGGCGGCACTTTCCGTGCCCGCACGCCAGAGGCAGCGCGTCTCATAGGGCGGCGAATCCCCTTGCAGCGGCACGAAAGCCGCGCCCGGCAACCCCGCCTGCTGCAGCGCCGCCGGCACCAGCGACACCCCCAGCCCCTGCGCCACCACCGACACCACGCTGAGCCAGTGCCGCAGCTCGAAGCGCACGTCGGGCTCGAAGCCGTGGTCGGCGCAGAGCGCGAGCAGGCGGTCATGGTAGTCGGGCGAGACGGCGCGCGAGATGGCCACGAAGGGCTCGCCCGCCAGCAGGGCCGGGGCCAGGCGGCGCTTGCGCGCCAGCGGGTGCTGCGCCGGCACGCAGGCCACGAAGGCCTGGCGCGACACCAGCACCTGCGCGCAGCCCGGCGGCACGCGCGGGGTGTGCACGAAGCCGGCCTCCAGCCGCCCGTGCTGCAGGTCGATGAGCTGGTCGCTGGAGCTCATCTCGCGCAGCACCAGCTTCAGGCGCGGGTGGCGCTGCGCGAAGCCGCGCAGGATCTGCGGCAGGCCCCGGTAGAGCACCGTGCCCGCGAAGCCCACGCGCAACTGGCCGCTCACGCCCTGCGCCACCTCGCGCGCCTCGCGGGCCGCGCCGGCGGCGGCGTCCAGCAGGGCACGGGCGCGCGGCACGAAGGCCAGGCCCGCCGGCGTGAGCGCCACGCCCCGGCTGTTGCGCACGAACAGCGGCGCGCCCACCGAGGCCTCCAGCTGCTGGATGTTGAGCGACAGCGGCGGCTGCGTCATCGCCAGGCGCGCGGCGGCGCGGCCGAAGTGCAGCTCCTCGGCCAGGGCCAGGAAACAGCGCAGGTGGCGAAACTCCATCGATATGCCGTTCGAATCCTTGAATACAGGATCGATATTAGACAGCTATGGCTCATGGGCGGACAATCCCCGGATTGCCCACCGCACACGGAGACACGCCATGCTCTCGCCCCAAAAGGCCAAAGCCAGCTTCAGCTGGGAAGACCCCTTCCACCTCGACGGCCAGCTCAGCGACGACGAACGCGCCGTGCGCGACGCCGCCCACGCCTACTGCCAGGAGCGCCTGCTGCCGCGCGTGACCGAGGCCTTCCGCAAGGAAAACACCGATCCGGCCATCTTCCGCGAGATGGGCGAGCTGGGCCTGCTGGGCGTGACCATTCCCGAAGCCTACGGCGGCGCCGGCCTCAACTACGTCTGCTACGGCCTGGTCGCGCGCGAGGTCGAACGCATCGACTCCGGCTACCGCTCCATGATGAGCGTGCAGAGCTCGCTGGTGATGGTGCCGATCAACGAGTTCGGCACCGAAGCGCAGAAGCAGAAGTACCTGCCGAAGCTCGCCAGTGGTGAATGGATCGGCTGCTTCGGCCTGACCGAGCCCAACCACGGCTCCGACCCCGGCAGCATGGTCACCCGCGCGAAGAAGGTGGCCGGCGGCTACAGCCTCTCGGGCGCCAAGATGTGGATCACCAACAGCCCCATCGCCGACGTCTTCGTGGTGTGGGCCAAGGACGACGAAGGCGCGATCCGCGGCTTCATCCTCGACAAGGGCGCCAAGGGTTTGAGCGCCCCCGCCATCCACAGCAAGGTGGGCCTGCGCGCCTCCATCACCGGCGAGATCGTGATGGACAACGTGTTCTGCCCCGAAGAGAACGCCTTCCCCGAGGTGCGCGGTCTCAAGGGCCCCTTCACCTGCCTCAACAGCGCGCGCTACGGCATCGCCTGGGGCGCGCTCGGCGCGGCCGAGGACTGCTACTTCCGCGCCCGCCAGTACGTGCTGGACCGCCAGCAGTTCGGCCGCCCGCTGGCCGCCAACCAGCTGATCCAGAAAAAGCTGGCCGACATGCTCACCGAGATCAGCCTGGGCCTGCAGGGCTGCCTACGCCTGGGCCGGCTCAAGGACGAGGGCACGGCGCCCGTGGAGCTCACCTCCATCCTCAAGCGCAACAGTTGCGGCAAGGCGCTGGACATCGCGCGCCTGGCGCGCGACATGATGGGCGGCAACGGCATCAGCGACGAGTTCGGCGTGGCCCGCCACCTGGTCAACCTCGAGGTGGTGAACACCTACGAAGGCACGCACGACATCCACGCGCTGATCCTGGGCCGCGCGATCACGGGCATCGCGGCGTTCAACTGAGGCCGCTCGTCAGGTGCTGACGAGCGTGCCCTGGTGATAGACGATCTTCCATTGGCCCCTGATCCCTGCGCCAGATGGTGCTGCGGCGCGTGATCCGCGCAGCGCCCTGCACCGATCGGCAGGTCAACAGGCCGGCGTGTGGCGCCAGGGGGGCCCTGGATTCATCGCTCAGGCATCGGGTCTGAGCAAGGCGGCTGAGCCAGTACTCGGGCAACTGCTGATCACCCGCCACGGCATGAATCAGCACGCCCTCGTCGGTCTCGGAATAGAAGATCTTGAAAGGGAAATCGGCAATGAGTCGACGCCTCGTTCCGGCCACCGCCGGCCTACCGTGCGCCGGAAAGCTCAGGGCCAGCTTGGCAGCGACTTCCACTTCGGAGCGAAAGCGCGCGCCCAGACCTCGACGAAGGGTTTCGTAGTAGGCCGTCTGGGCAAGCAACTCGGCCCGCGCCTCCCGAGTGAAGCGCACCCGCTTCACGGCGCGATGCGACGAGCTTCGGCAAAGACGTCCTCAGCGGCGTAGGTGATGACTTCGCCACGCGCATGGGCCGCCACACGGCGCTCGATCTCCCTGGCCCAGGCGGCGTCCACTTCGGCCAGCGGCGCTTCGTGGAGCGATTCCAGCAGCAGCTCCACCAGCCGTGAACGTTCGTCGGCCGGCAAGCTGCGGGCCTGTTCGGCGAGTTCGACAACGGGATCGGTCATGGGGCACCTCCAAACGACGGACACATGATACGAGCATGGCCCCGGTTACCCCGCGGCGCAGCGCGCACGCTTTCTGCTAGCGTGCGCGCACGATGCTCTCGCTCGACTTCCTGTCCCTGCCGCTGCTCGCGGCCGCCGCGCTGGTGTTCATCAGCGTGCTGGCCGGCGTGTTTTCCGCCCGCGTGGGCTTTTCCTTTCTGCTGGTCTTCCTGGTGGTGGGCATGCTGGCCGGACAGGACGGGCCTGGCGGTCTGCGCTTCGACGACTTCCGCCTGGCGTTCTGGGTGGGCAACGTGGCGCTCGCGGTCATCCTGCTCGACGGCGGGCTGCGCACCGAGCTGAGCACCTTTCGCACCGGCCTCAAACCCTCGATCCTGCTGGCCACCCTGGGGGTGCTGATCTCCGCTGCCATCACGGGCGCGGCGGCGCACTGGCTGCTGGACCTGTCCTGGCCGATGGCGCTGCTGGTGGGCGCCATCGTGGGCTCCACCGACGCGGCCGCCGTGTTCGCGCTGCTCAAGTCCTCGGGCGTGCGGCTCAACGAGCGCGTGGCCGCGACGCTGGAGATCGAATCGGGCATGAACGACCCGATGGCCGTGTACCTCACGCTGGCCTTCATCGGCGTGGCGCTGGCGGCTGGCGCGGGCGCGTCGGGCGAGGCCACGCTGGGCGGCATCGCCTGGTCGCTGGTGCAGCAGTTCGGCTGGGGCGCCCTGGCCGGCCTGGCCAGCGGCTGGGGCCTGGCCGAGCTGCTCAAGCGCCTGGGGCGCGGCGCCGACGGCGGCGGCGGCATCCGCGCGCTGCTCATCGTCTCGGGCGGACTGGCCGTGTTCGCGGCCACCACCTGGCTCGGCGGCTCGGGCTTTCTGGCCGTCTACGTGATGGGGGTGGTGGCCGGCAACCGCGCGCGCCGCTTGGTGCGCTCCTCGCTGTCGGCCATGGACGGCTACGCCTGGCTCGCGCAGGCCGGCATGTTCCTGTTGCTGGGCCTGCTGGTGACGCCCAGCGAGATGGTGGACACCCTGCTGCCGGCGCTGGGCGTGTCGATGGTGCTGATGCTGGTCGCCCGGCCGGTGGCGGTCTGGCTGTGTCTGATGCCCTTCCATTTCGCGCCGCGCGAGATCGGCTTCATCGCCTGGGTGGGCCTGCGGGGTGCCGTGCCCATCGTGCTCGCGGTGTTCCCCATGATGGCGGGCGTGCCCGGCGCACGCGAGTTCCTCGACGTGGCCTTCGTGGTGGTGCTGACCTCGCTGCTGCTGCAGGGCTCGACCATCGCCCTGGCGGCGCGCCACACGCACGTGGCCCTGCCCGACCTGGACGACACCGAGGAGGCGCGCCTGGTGTTCGGCGACTTCGAGCTGGACGCCAGCACGCCGCTGGAGGCGCTGTGCGGCTTCTATGGCCTGCCGGTGCCGGGCGAATCGGACCAGAGCGTGGGGCGCTGGCTGCACCAGGAGATCAACCGCCCGCCCGTGGTGGGTGACCTGGCCCATCTCGGCAAGGCCGAGGTGAGCGTGCGTGAGGTCGACGCGAACCGGATCACGCGCGTGGGCATCAAGCTCGGCTGACGTCCGGCCAGCGCCTTCGCGCGGGGTGCGTCTGCCTGGCGGCCGGGAAGCCGTCGCCGCTTTACCAGCCCGACACCGGGGCGCAAGGTGGGTAGGGTATATTAATAACCCACCGGTCAGTAACTTCCACCTGATGCCCTCCCCCGCCCCCACCCTGCCGCCCGAGGCCCCGCGCCGCACCCGCCGCAAGGAGGCGCGCCCGGGCGAGCTGATCGAGGCCGCGCTGAGCCTGTTCGTCGAGAAGGGCTTCGCCGCGACCCGCGTGGAAGAGGTGGCCGCGTGCGCCGGGGTGTCCAAGGGCACCCTGTTCCTGTATTTCCCGAGCAAGGAAGACCTGTTCAAGGCCGTGGTGCGTGAAACCGTGGCCGGGCGCTTCCCGGAATGGGCGGACGAGCTGGCCGAATTCCAGGGCGACAGCGTGGAGCTGGTGCGCTATGCCATGCACACCTGGTGGGAGCGCGTGGGCATGACGCCCGCCTCCGGCATCACCAAGCTGGTGATGGCCGAGGCCAGCACCTTTCCGGAGATCGCCACCTTCTATCAGAACGAGGTGGTGGCACCCGGCCATGAACTGATCCGCCGCATCCTGCAGCGCGGCATCGACCGCGGCGAATTCCGCGACATGCCGCTCGACTACGCCGTCTACAGCCTGGTCGCGCCCATGATCTTCCTGCTGATGTGGAAGCACGCGATGACGCCCTGCGCCCCGCCCTCGCAGCAGATCGACCCGCTCACCTTCATCGACACCCAGGTCGACCTGATCCTGAGCGGCATGCTCAAGCGCCTGTCATGAGCACCGCAGCGCACCGAGCCAAGGTTTCCCAATGACCACCTCGCGCCTTCGCAAGACCCTCTACTGGGCCCTGCCCGTGCTGGCCGTGGCCGCGCTGGCCCTGGGCGTGGTGCGTGCGCTGGACAAACGCAGCACCCAGGCCGAACGGGCGCGCGCCGCCGCCGAGGCGCTGCAGACCACACCGGTCTACGAGATCGCCGCGCGCGACCTGATCACCGTGCGCCGCCTGCCGCTGCAACAGACCGCCGCGGTCTCGGGCTCGCTGGAGGCGCTGCAGACCGTGGCCATCAAGGCCCGGGTGGCCGGCGAGTTGCGCGAGCTGAGCAAGCGCGAGGGCGACAGCGTGGCCGCCAACGAGGTGGTCGCGCGCATCGACCCCACCGAGCCGCAGGCGCGCGTGCGCCAGGCCGAACAGCAGGCCGAATCCGCGCTGGCGCAAGTGCGCATCGCGCAGCGCAACCAGGACAACAACCAGGCCCTGGTGAAACAGGGCTTCATCTCGGCCACCGCGCTGGCAACCTCGCAGGCCAACCTCGCCGCGGCCGAGGCCACGCACCGCGCGGCCGTGGCCGCCCTGGACATCGCGCGCAAGTCGCTCGCCGACACCGTGCTGCGCTCGCCCATCGCGGGCCAGGTCGCCGCGCGGCCGGTGCAGAACGGCGAGCGCGTGGGTGTCGACACGCGCGTGCTCGAGGTGGTGGACCTCTCCGCCTTCGAAATGGAAGCCGCCTTGAGTCCGGCCGACGCCGCGCGCATCCAGACGGGCCTGAGCGCGCGCCTGGTCGTGGAAGGCCTGGCCGAGCCGGTGGCCGCCACCGTGGCGCGCATCAACCCCAGCGTGCAGGCTGGCAGCCGCAGCGTGCTGGTCTACCTGCGCCTGAACGCGGTGCCGGGCATGCGCCAGGGCCTGTTCGCGCGCGGCGAGATCGTGGCCGGCGCCATCGAGGCATCCGTCGTGCCCGTCTCGGCCATCCGCAACGACAAGCCCGAGCCCTACCTGCAGGTGCTGCGCGACGGCGCGGTGAAGCACGTGCCGCTGGCGCCTGCCCCCGCTGGCAGCGTGGACGGCGTGCCGCACCAGGCCGTGCCCATGCTCGCCGAAGGCGACACCGTGCTCGCCGCCACGGCTGGCGCCATCCGCGACGGCACGCGCGTGAACCTGGCCGCCACCAGGCCCTGAGCGCCGCGAGCACGCCCGGCCATGTGGTTCACCCAGGTCTCGCTGCGCAACCCGGTGTTCGCCACCATGGTCATGCTGGCCTTCGTGGTGCTGGGCGCCTTCTCGCTGCAGCGCCTGCAGGTCGACCAGTTCCCCAACATCGACTTCCCCGTGGTGGTGGTGACCACCACCTACCCCGGTGCCTCGCCCGAGATCGTCGAGTCCGAGGTGACGAAGAAGGTCGAGGAAGCCGTCAACGCCATCGCCGGCGTCAACAGCCTCACCTCGCGCAGCTACGAGGGCACCTCGGTGGTGATCATCGAGTTCCAGCTCACGGTGGACGGGCGCAAGGCCGCCGACGACGTGCGCGAGAAGATCGGCATCCTGCGCCCGCTGCTGCGCGACGAGGTGGACGAACCGCGCGTGCTGCGCTTCGATCCGGCCAGCCGCGCCATCTGGTCCGTGGCCGTGGTGCCCGACGCGGTGGACGGCCGCACGCCGTCCGGCGTGGAGCTGTCCACCTGGGCCGACCAGGTCCTCAAGAAGCGCCTGGAGAACGTGCGCGGCGTGGGCTCGGTCACGCTGGTCGGTGCCACGCGGCGCGCCATCAACATCGAGCTCGACCCGGTGGCCATGCAGGCCCTGGGCGTCACCACCGAGCAGGTCAATGCCGCCGTTCGCAGCGAGAACCAGGACCTGCCGGTGGGCACGCTCAAGGCCGGCGAATCCGAGCGCGTCGTGCAGGTGCTGTCCCGCCTGCACAACCCGCGCGACTTCGAGGACATCATCGTCGCGCGCCGCGGCGGCTCTCCCGTGCGCCTGGGCCAGGTGGCGCGCGTGAGCGACGGCACACAGGAGGTGGAAAGCCTCTCGCTCTACAACGGCCAGCGCACCCTGCTGCTGCAGGTGCAGAAGGCGCAGGACGAGAACACCATCGCCGTGGTGGACGGACTCAACGCGGCCCTGAGCGCGGTGAAACCCGAGCTGCCGCCGGGCGTGCGCCTGGAGCCCATCGCGGACGGTGCGCGGCCGATCCGTGTGTCGGTGCAGAACGTGCGCCAGACGCTGATCGAGGGCGCCATCCTCACCGTGCTCATCGTCTTCCTGTTCCTCAACTCCTGGCGCTCCACGGTCATCACCGGGCTCACGCTGCCCATCGCCATCATCGGCACCTTCTTCGTGATGAACGCGCTGGGCTTCACGATCAACATGATCACGCTGATGGCGCTCACGCTCTCGGTGGGCCTGCTGATCGACGACGCCATCGTGGTGCGCGAGAACATCGTGCGCCACGTGCAGATGGGCAAGACGCCCTACCAGGCCGCCATGGAAGGCACGCAGGAGATCGGCCTGGCCGTGCTCGCCACCACCCTGTCCATCGTGGCGGTGTTCCTGCCCATCGGCTTCATGGGCGGCATCATCGGCAAGTTCTTCCACGAGTTCGGCATCACCATGGTCGCGGCGGTGCTGATTTCCATGTTCGTGAGCTTCACGCTGGACCCGATGCTGTCGTCCGTGTGGCACGACCCGGCCATCGACGCGCACGGCAAACCACCGGGGCGATCGCTTTACGACCGCACCCTGGGCCGCGTGACGCACTGGTTCGACCGCTTTCAGGACGACCTGGCCGAGGGCTACCAGGGTGCGCTGCGCTGGTCGCTGCGGCACAAGCTGGCCACGCTGGGTCTGGCCCTGGCCACCTTCATCGGCAGCCTGGCCATGCTGCCGCTGCTGGGCTCCGAATTCGTGCCGCAGGCCGACTTTTCCGAGGCCTCGGTCAGCTACCACACGCCGGTCGGCTCCTCCCTGGTCGCCACCGAGGCCAAGGCGCGCGAGGTGGAGGCCATCCTGCGCGGGTTCCCCGAGGTGCGCTACACGCTCACCACCATCAACACCGGCGCCGCCCAGGGCAGCATGTACGCCAGCACCTACGTGCGGCTGGTGAACCGCGAGGAACGCGCGCTCAGCGCCGTCGCCATGGCGGCCACGCTGCGCGAGCGCCTGCGCGCGGTGCCGGGCGTCACCGTCACGCACGCGGGCCTGCTCGATGCGGTGGGCGGCGGCAAGCAGATCGAGTTCTCGCTGCAGGGCGACGACCTCGACGAGCTGGAGCGCCTGAGCGCGCTCATCACCGAACGCCTGCGTCCCATCGTCGGCCTGGTGGACCTGGACTCCAGTCTCAAGCCCGACAAGCCCACGGTGGACGTGGTGCTCAAGCGCGAACTCGCCTCCGACCTGGGTCTGTCCACGAACGCCATTGGCAACAGCCTGCGCACGCTGGTGGCGGGCACCACGGTGGGCAACTGGCGCGCGCAGAACGGCGAAACCTACGACGTGACGGTGCGCCTGCCGCCGCCGCAGCGGCAGCGCACGCAGGACCTGCTGCAACTGCCGCTGAACCTGGGCGCCGCCGCCGACGGCAGCGCGCGCACCGTGCCGCTGTCCCAGGTGGCCGACGTGGTCGAGGCCACGGGCCCGAACCAGATCAACCGCCGCAACCTCAAGCGCGAGGTGTCCTTCAGCGCCAACGTCTACGGCCGCTCCACCGGCGAGGTCTCGGCCGAGATCCAGCGCGTCGTCAGCGGCATCGCCCTGCCGCCGGGCTACCGCACCGAGTTCAGCGGCTCGACGAAGAACATGCAGGAGTCCTTCGGCTACGCGCTGTCGGCGCTGGCCCTGGCCATCATCTTCATCTACATGATCCTGGCCAGCCAGTTCCAGAGCTTCCTGCAGCCGCTCTCGCTGATGACCTCGCTGCCGCTCACGCTGATCGGCGTGGTGCTGGCGCTGCTGATGTTCGGCTCCACCATGAGCATGTTCTCCATCATCGGCATCGTGCTGCTCATGGGCCTGGTGACCAAGAACGCCATCCTGCTGGTGGACTTCGCCATCCGCGCGCGCGAAGGGCGCGCCGGCGGCCCCCCGCTGCCGCGCGACGAGGCCCTGCTGCTGGCGGCCAAGGTGCGGCTGCGCCCCATCCTCATGACCACGCTGGCCATGGTCTTCGGCATGGTGCCGCTGGCCTTCGCGCTCACCGAAGGCTCGGAGCAGCGCGCCCCCATGGGCCAGGCCGTCATCGGCGGCGTCATCACCTCCTCGCTGCTCACGCTGGTGGTGGTGCCGGTGGTCTACGGCTACCTGGACGACTTCGCCAACTGGCTGCGCCGCAAGGCCGGCCTGCCGCCCGCCGTCACACCCCGACCGGACGGCGCGTCACAGGGCGCCTCCTAAAATCCGCCGGTTGTGCCGACCCCTATGGAGAATTGAAATGACCACCGCGAACCGCCTCGAACAGGCCCGATTCAACATGATCGAGCAGCAGATCCGCCCCTGGGAGGTGCTCGACGGCCGCGTGCTCGATCTGCTGGCCCGCGTGCGGCGCGAGGACTTCGCACCCACCGCGCACCGGGCCCTGGCCTTCACCGACATGGAACTGCCCCTGACGCAGCCCGTGGTGGACGGCCAGTGCATGCTCGCCCCGCGCGTGCAGGCGCGCCTGGTGCAAGACCTCGCCCTGCAGCCCACCGACAAGGTGCTGGAGATCGGCACCGGCAGCGGCTACACCGCCGCCCTCATGGCCAGCCTGGCACAGCGCGTGCTGTCGCTCGAGATCGAGCCCGCGCTGGCTTCTCAGGCGCGCACGCGCCTGATGCAGGCCGGCATCACCAACGTCGAGGTGCGCCAGGCCGACGCCTGCGCGAACGACTTCGCGGCCTGTCGCGCCGACGGCCCGTACGACGCCATCCTGCTCGCCGGCTCGGTGGCCGAGGTGCCGCCCGCGCTGCTGGGCCTGCTGGCCCCGGGCGGCCGGCTCGCGGTCATCACCGGCAGCGAGCCCATGATGCGCGCCACCTTCATCACCCGCGCGGGTGATGCCGACTTCCGCACCGTGCAGCCCTGGGACACCGTCGCGCCGCGCCTGCGCAACTTCCCCGAGCCCTCGCGCTTCCGTTTCTGAAGCGAGCCCGCGCATGCAAGCCATCACCCCCGCCCAACTCGACGACTGGATCCGCCAGGAAACGGCGGACGGCCGCGCCACGCCGGTGCTGCTGGACGTGCGCGAGCCCTGGGAACTGCAGACCGCCAGCGTGGCGAGCGGCCCGGGCTACGAGCTGCTGGCCATGCCCATGCGCAGCGTGCCCGCGCGCCTGGCCGAGCTCGACCACGACCGCCCCATCGCCGTGCTCTGCCACCACGGTGGCCGCAGCGCGCAGGTGGCCCGGTTCCTGCAGGACCAGGGCCGCACACGCGTCGTCAACGTGCACGGCGGCATCGATCTGTGGTCGCAGGAACGCGACCCGTCGATCCCCCGCTACTGATCAACTCCCAAGGATCCTCCCATGCGCTTCGCCACGCCCCTTCGCCCATTGACGCTTGCCGTGCTGATGGCCCTGGGGGCGGCATCCGCCGCGCAGGCGCAAAGCCTGTCGCAGCTGTTCGAGGCCGCGCGCGGTTTCGACGCCACCTACCTGGCCGCGCGCTCGCAGCACGAGGCCAATCTGGCGCAGGCCGATCAGGCGCGCGCCGGCCTGTTGCCCGAGGTGGGCCTGGGCGCAGGCGCCAGTTGGGCGCGCCGCGACAGCGACAACAACCTGCTCGACGGCACCAGCAACAGCCAGAGCGTGACCCTGTCGGCCAGCCAGCCGCTGTACCGGCCCGCCAACCGGCTCGCCAACGACCAGGCCAATCTCTCGCGCGACATCTCGCAGGCCCAGCTGGTGCAGGCCGAGCAGGACCTGATCGTGCGCACCTCGCAGGCCTACTTCGACGTGCTGGCCGCGCAGGACACGCTCGCCTTCGTGCGCGCGCAGAAGACGGCGGTGGAGCAACAGCTCGCCGCCGCGCGACGCAACTTCGAGGTCGGCACGGCGACCGTGACCGACGCGCGCGAGGCCCAGGCCAGCTTCGACCTGGTGACCGCGCAGGAGATCGCCGCCGAAAACGACCTGCGCGTGAAGAAGCTCGCGCTCGACCAATTGGTGGGCCGCAGCGGCGTGACGCCGCTACCCCTGGCCGCTCCCCTGAACCTGCCGCCCCTGGAACCCGCCACGCCACAGGCCTGGGTGGACCGCACGGGCGAGAACCACCCCGCCATCCTGAGCGCGCGGCGCAACCTGGAGATCGCCGAGCTGGAGACGCAGCGCGCCGAGGCCGGCCACAAGCCCACGGTGGACCTGGTGGGTCAGTACCAGGTGGCGCGCGGGCCGGCCGGCATCCAGGGCGTGCCGGGCAACGTGCGCAGCAACAACGCCAGCGTGGGCGTGCAGTTCAACATGCCGCTGTTCGCGGGCTACGCCATCCAGAACCGCGTGAAGCAGACGCTGGCACTGGAGGAAAAGGCCCGCGCCGACCTCGACGCCGCGCGCCGCACCGTGGACCTGCGCACGCGCAGCGCTTTCCTGAGCGTGGTCTCGGGCCAGGGGCAGGTGAAGGCACTGGAGGCGGCCGAGACCTCCAGCCAGAGCGCGCTGGAGGCCAACCAATTGGGCTACCAGGTGGGCGTGCGCATCAACATCGACGTGCTCAACGCGCAGAGCCAGCTCTTCCAGACCAAGCGCGACCTGGCCCAGGCGCGCTACAACGTGCTGCTGGGCAGCCTGCGCCTGCGACAGGCCAGCGGGGAACTGACGCCGGCCGATCTGCAGGCGATCGACGCCTTGCTGGCCCGCTGAGAGCCGATACACTCCCCCGATCCCCCCGTCCGCCCGGCCCCAACCCGGGCGGACCCGTTTTTTCACCCCGCAGGAGACGACGTGCAAGCCGTCAACGTGCTGTGCATCAAATGGGGCCGCAAGTACGGCCCCGACTACGTCAACAAGCTCCACAGCATGGTGTCGCGCCACCTGAGCCGGCCGTTTCGTTTCGTCTGCCTCACCGACGACGGCGCCGGCATCGACCCGGCCATCGAGGTCAAGCCGATCCCCGCGGTCGGCTTCGACGAATTCGACCAGCGCAAGCCCTGGACCTTCGGTCACGGCTGGCTCAAGCTCACCAGCTTCGCCAGCCCGCTCTACGACCTCAGCGGCCGCACCCTGTTCCTGGACCTCGACATCGTCATCGTCGACAGCCTCGACCCCTTCTTCGACCAGCCCGGCGAGTTCATCGTCATCAAGGAATGGGACAAGAAGGACGGCACGGGCAACACCTCGTGCTACCTCTACACCATCGGCGCCCACACCGACGCGCTGGAGCACCTGAAAAACGGCTACCCCCAGTCCATCGCCGACGTGCGCAACGAGCAGGAGTTCATCACCGGCTACCTGGGCCGCCAGGGCAAGGTGAGCTTCTGGCCCGAGGGCTGGTGCGTGAGCTTCAAGCGCCACTGCATGCGCCGCGGCCTCATGGGCTGGTTCCAGCCGCCCGTGATCCCGCCGGGCGCGCGCATCATCGCCTTCCACGGCAAACCCAACCCGCCCGACGCCATCGCCGGCGTGAGCGGCAAGTGGTACCGGCGCGTGCTGCCCACGCAGTGGGTGGCCGAACACTGGCGTTGAACCCGCCACGCGCCACCACCACCCTGCGGGCCTACCGGCTGCTGAGCCGCGCGCTCGCGCCCCTGCTGCTGGGCTGGCTGTGGTGGCGCGGCCGGCGCGAGCCCGGCTACCGCGAGCGGCTCGCCGAACGCCTCGGCCACATCCCCGTCGAGCCCTCACGCTTCGGCGGCTTGTGGCTGCACGCGGCCTCCGTGGGCGAGGTGCAGGCGGCGCGTCCGCTCATCGAGGCGCTGCTGCGCGACTGGCCGGAGCACGCCATCACCGTCACCACGCAGACGCCCACCGGCGCGGCCGCGCTGCGCGCCACCTGGGGCGATCGCATCGCGCACCGCTACGCGCCCATCGACACCCCCGGCGCGGTGCGGCGCTTCCTGGATCGGCTGCAACCGCAGGCCCTGCTGCTGGTGGAGCGCGAACTGTGGCCGCAGTGGCTGTTCGCCTGCGCCGAACGCGCGCTGCCAGTGCTGCTGGTCAACGCGCGCCTGTCCGCGGCGTCGGCGCAAGGCTACCGGCGCTGGCCAGGACTGATGGCGCACGCCTGGCCCAGGCTCGGCGTGGCGGCGGCCGACGCGGAATCGGCCGAGCGGCTGCGCGACCTGGGTGTCGCGACCGAACGCGTCGCGATCACCGGCAACCTCAAATTCGACGTCGCCCCGCCCGAGCAGGCCGAGCCCCTGTCGCCCGAGCTGGCGGCGCGCCGGCTCGTGGTGGCTGGCAGCACGCACGAAGGCGACGAGGCCGCGTGGCTCGACGCCTGGCCCGGCCTGCGCGAGCACCACCCGCAGGTCCTGCTGGTGCTGGTGCCGCGCCACCCGCAGCGCTTCGACGCTGTCGCGGCCGAGCTGCAGCGCCGTGGACTGCCCTTCGCGCGCCGCAGCCGCCGCGACGCGGTGAACGATCGAACCGCCGTGCTGCTGATCGACGCCATGGGCGAGCTGACGCACTGGTACCGCCACGCCAGCGTGTGCTTCGTCGGCGGCACCCTGGCGCCCGTGGGCGGCCACAACCCGCTGGAGCCCATGGCCCTGGGCCAGGCCTTCCTGTTCGGCCCGCACACGGCGAACGCGCAGGCGCTGTTCGACGACGCGCAGGCCGCAGGCGCGGGGCAGGCCGTGCGCGACGCCGCCACGCTGGCACTAGCGGTGGACGAGGTCTTGCGCGACACGAGCGCGTGGAGCGCGCGCGGCGAGGCGGCACGCGCCCTGATCGACGCCAACCGCGGCGCGGCCGAACGCACCTTGGCCACCGTGCGCGCGCGGCTCGGCCCAGCCGATCCGTCGGCTCTGGGGCCGGTGCACATCGGCACGCACGGCGCCGACACGCTGTGGCACGACCCACGCACCGTTGACGCCGCGCGGGCGAGCGGGCTGTTCGACACCGACGCCATCGCCGAGCACCTGGCCACCGGCAGCGGCCGCGGGCAGGCGCGGCTCGTCCAGACCGACGGCCACGGCCTGGTGCTGCGCCACTACCGGCGCGGCGGTCTCATGGCCCGCCTCAGCGACGACCGCTTCTGGCGCGAGCCCGCGCACCTGAGCCGCGCCATGCGCGAGTTCGCGCTGCTGCGCCTCATGCGCTCCTGGCGGCTGCCCGTGCCCGCGCCCGCGCTGGCGCGCCACCGGCCGCACGGCCTGGTCTACAGCGCCGACATCGCCGTCGGCCTGATCGAAGGCAGCCGCAACCTCGTGCAGCGCCTGCAGGCCGCGCCGCCGTCGCCTGACGAATGGGCGGCCCTGGGCCGCGCGATCCGCGCGCTGCACGAGCGCCAGGTCTTCCACGCCGACCTCAACGCCCACAACCTGCTGCTCGACGCGCAAGGCAAGGCCTGGGTGGTCGACTTCGACAAATGCGCCGTGCGCCCGGGCGAGGCCTGGAAGGCGGACAACCTCGCGCGGCTGCTGCGTTCGCTGCGCAAGGAAGCCGGCCGCGTCACACCTTTCCACTGGGACGAAGCCGACTGGGCGCTGCTCACCACGGCCTACGGCATCGCCGATGCCCCGGCGACCGCCACGCCACCGTTCGCGCCAGACGACAGCCAGCCATGAACCTCGCCCACGCCTGCTCCACTGCCGCCCGCGCCACGCTGGTGCTGTGCTTTCTGGCCTTCCCCATGTCGGTGGCGCTGGCCAACGTGGCGCTGCTGCTCACCTTGCTGCTGTGGCTGCTCTCGCTCATTGGCGCGCCCGCGCGCGCCGAGTTGCGCGAGGCCCTGCGCAACCCGCTCGCGGCCCCCGCGCTCGCGCTCTTCGCCTGGGTGGTGATCGCCGTCGCCTGGTCGCCCGCCGACGCCAAGGGCGCCCTGGGCTTCCTGCAGAAGTACCTCAAGTTCCTGCTGGTGCCGATGTTCATCGCACTGCTGCAGGACGCCCGCACGCGCCGGCGCTGCTGGCACGCCTTCATGCTGGCGCTGCTGTTCACGCTGGCCGTCACCTGGCTGAGCGTGTGGGTGGACATTCCCTGGACCAAGGCCAGCCGCATGCAGCTGGAGACCGATCACACGGTGTTCAAGGACCACATCTCGCAAGGCCTGCTGATGACCGTGTTCGCGCTCATCGTGGCGCTGCTGGGCTTCACCACGCGCCGGTCGCGCCTGCGCTGGGCCTGCGCCGTCCTCTGGTTGCTGACCACCGGCGCCATCCTGGCGCTGTCGCAGGGCCGCACCGGCTACCTCACCTGGGTGGCATCCAGTGCCGTGTTCGCGCTCACGCTGGCCGTGGCGCATTCCCGGCGCGCGGTGCTGGGCGCTCTGGCCGGCCTGGGCGCCACGCTGGCGCTGGCCTTCGCGCTGTCGCCCGTGCTGCAGGCCCGCGTCACCGCCGCGTGGGATGAAGCCCGCGCGGCACGGCTCGACACCACGCCCGCCGCCACCGTCACCTCCGCCGGCGCCCGCGTGCAGATGGCCCGCTTCGCGCTTGCCACCACCGGCCAGGCCCCGCTGTTCGGCCACGGCACCGCGTCCTACCCCGTCCTGGCGAAGCAGCACTTCACCACCGGTTCATGGTGTTCCGTGGTCTGCCCGCACCCGCACAACCAGTTCCTCTTCTTCCTGGTTGAACAGGGTGTCGTCGGCCTCCTGCTCTTCCTGTGGTTCATCGCTGCCATCGCGCGCGCGGGCTGGCGCCACGACGCGGCGCGGCGCGCCTTCGCCCTGGGCTTCGTCGCCACCGTGTGCGCGGCCAGCCTCACGCACAGCGCCTTCTGGTTGTCCACCGAAAGCCATTGCCTCATCCTGATGAGCGCGCTCACCATGGCCAGCCTGCGCGCGCGGCGCGCGCCGGTGCTCGAATGACCCGCCTCACGATCGCCTTCCATTCCAACCAGATCTCGCTGCGTGGCACCGAGGTGGCCTTGTACGACTACGCGGCAGGCGCCGAGGCGGTGCTGGGCCACCGCGCCGTGGTCGTGCACGACGCCACCAGCCCGAACAACGACCCACAGGCCATCGCGAAATTCCGCGCACGCTTCGACGTCGCCGCGTACCGCGACCGCGCCGAGCTCGATGGCTTGCTGCGGCAACACGGCGCGCAGCTGCTGTACGCCATCAAGTCGGGCAAGAACGACGGCCTGTACTCGCGCACCGTGCCGACCATGGTTCACGCGGTCTTCCCCACGCACCCGCGCCAGATGCACGGCGCGTCCTACGCCTTCATCTCGGAATGGCTCAGCCGGGGTTGCAGCGCGGGTCGCATACCGGCCGTGCCGCACATCGTGAGCCTGCCCGACGAGGACGGCGACCTGCGCGTGCAGCTCGGCATTCCCACCAGCGCCAAGGTGCTGGGCTGCCACGGCGGCGCCCACAGCTTCGACGTGCCGGCGGCCATCGAGGCGGTCCAGCGCGTGCTCGCCAGCCGCGACGACACCTGGTTCATCTTCCTCAACATCGCGCCTTTCGTGAACCACCCGCGCGCGCGCTTCCTGCCCGGCAGCAGCGACTTGGTTTTCAAGACGCGCTTCATCAACACCTGCGACGCCATGCTGCACGCGCGCCTGCAAGGCGAGTCCTTCGGCCTGGCCTGCGGCGAGTTCTCCATCCGCAACAAGCCCGTGCTCAGCTACGCGCGCAGCAAACACCGCCACCACCTGGACGTGCTGGGCGATGCGGGCTGGCCCTACCAGGACGCCGATGACCTCGTGCGCCGCATCGAAGCGCTGGACCCGGTGGCGATCCGTGCGGCCTCGTGGGACCGCTACACGCCGCTCTACAACCCCGAGCGCGTGATGGGCCTGTTCGATGAACACCTCATCCAGCCCGCGCTGCGCAACCCCTCGCTCGAACGGCCGCCAATGCGGGTGCCCTGGCAGGACACCCTGGCCTACTGGCGGCTCAAGCTCGCCATGCGATTCGGTGCCTGAGGCGCCCGCTCAACGCAGGGCGGGGCCGCTTGCGCTGGTGGCGTCGTAGCGCAGCGCGGCGTAACGGAAGAAGGTTTCCAGGGCAATGAAAAGCGCGTACAGGAAGCCCGGCCCGCCGCACAGGAACGCACGCTGGAACAGGTAGACGCGCAGGAACACCACCCAGCCCATCACCGCGCCGCGCAGCACGCCCCCCTTCTTGCCCTGGGCACCACGCTTGGCCGCGCCCAGTTGCACGTACTGGGCGAGCTTGCGCAGGCTGCCGTACACCGTGGGGCGCGAGTGGTGCAGCAGGCGGGCGCGCAGGGCGTGCGCCGGCACCGCGTGGCGCAGCACCGGTGCTTCGTGCACCAGCCCGTCGAAGCGCTCCAGCGTGGCGCGGCGGAACAGCCGCTGGATGCCGCCACGCGGCTTCATGCGCGTGAGCGCACGGCCGAAGGCCACCTCGTCCCACCACACGCGCCAGGTGGCGTCCTCGTTCGAGGCCACGGCGGACTCGATTTCCGCGCGCAGGGCGGCGGGAATCTCCTCGTCGGCGTCGAGGAAGAAGACGTAGTCGGTGTCCAGGTGCGCGAGGGCGCGCGTGCGCTGCTCAGCGAAGCCTTGCCAATCGGCGTGCACGTGAACCTCGGCATTCAAGGCCTGCGCCCGCTCGCGCGTGCCATCGGTGCTGCCGCTGTCGACGACGACGATCCGGTCGGCGAAGGCGGCGCTGCGCAGGCAGGCCTCGATGCGCTGCGCTTCATTGAGCGTGAGCACAGCCACGCCCAGCGTGGGGCGCTTCAGGGACGCGTCAGCCACGCGGCCTCCAGCGCGCCAGCCCCATCCAGCGCCCTGCCATGCGCGCCAGCAGGCGCGGCGACCAGGCGATGGCGCGCAGCGGCAGTGCCAGCGTGGTGCCCAGCAGCACGCGCCAGCGCTGGCGCTGCGCCTGGGCTGGCGATCGGTGCTTGGCGGTGTAGATCAGCTTGGACTGCGCGTGGTGGTAGCCGCGCAGGTACTCGCTCTTCCAGGGCGTCTTGCCCTTGACCGAACCGCGCGCGCGGTGCACGGCCGCCACGGCGGGCCACAGCAGCAGCGGGCGCTGCTGCTGGAACAGGCGCAGGCAGAGGTCGTCGTCCTCGTAGTAGAGGAAGAAGCGCTCGTCGAAGAAGCCCACGCCCTCGAAGCGCGAGAGGCGAAACAGCATGGCCGCGCCGACCACGAAGCCGACGCAGGCCGGGCCATCGGCCCCGGGGCCGCGCGAGGGCCACAGCGTGCTGGGCCAGCGGTAGTTCACGTCGGGCCGACCGGGCGCGCCTTCGAGCTGCGGCGCGACGATGGCCGCCTCGGGCATCGCCTCGGCGGCGCGCACGAGCTCGCGCAGGCCATCGGGCGTGACCTCGCAATCGGGGTTGAGGAGGAAGGCGAAGGGTGTCTTCACCTGCGCGATGGCGCGGTTGTTCGCCGTGCCGAAGCCCAGGTTGCGGCCGTGCTCCAGCACCACCGCCTGCGGCCAGCGGGCGCGCACCTGCGCGGGCGTGCCGTCGCCGCTGCCGTTGTCGGAGACAACGATGTGCGGGCAGTGAGCAAGCAGGCCGTCGAGGGCATCGAGGCAGTGGGCGCTGTGAAAGGTCACCAGCACCACCGTCACTTCATTGAGCAGATCCTCAGTCAAGCGTGCCTTTGTCGAGAAATGCCACGGAACCGGCTTTGCCGGGCCGTCGGCGTTGCCCCCTTGAGGGGGTGGCGCGCAGCGCCGCGGGGGTGTTCATTCCTCAATGCGCGCTCGCACCGAGGACCGCATCGGGCTTGGCCCGCTTCAGCAAATCGAGCATGGCCGCCTCGATGCGGTGCAGCGCCTCGGGCGTATGGCCCTCGAAGCGCAGCACCAGCACCGGCGTGGTGTTGGAGGCGCGGATCAGGCCGAAACCGTCGGGCCAGTCCACACGCACGCCGTCGATGGTGGAGACCTTGGCCGGCGCGTCGAAGCGCGCCATGTCCACCAGCGCCTTCACCACCGCGTGCGGCTCGCCTTCGGCGCACGCCACGTTGAGTTCCGGCGTGCTGTGGCTGGTGGGCAAGCCGTCGAGCACGGCGTTGGCGTCGGGGTGGCGGCTCAGGATCTCCAGCAGGCGCGCGCCCGCGTAGGTGCCGTCGTCGAAGCCGAACCAGCGTTCCTTGAAGAAGATGTGGCCGCTCATCTCGCCGCCCAGGGGGCTGTCCAGCTCCTTCATGCGCGCCTTGATGAGCGAGTGGCCGGTCTTGTAGATGTGCGGCACGCCGCCGGCCGCCTCGATGGCGGGACCCAGGCGCTGCGAGCACTTCACGTCGTAGATGATGGCGCCGCCCGGCACGCGCGTGAGCACGTCTTGCGCGAAGAGCACCATCTGACGGTCGGGGTAGATGTTGTTGCCGCCCTTGGTGACGATGCCCAGGCGATCGCCGTCGCCGTCGAAGGCCAGGCCCAGCTCGGCGTCGGTTTCGGCCAGGGTGCGGATCACGTCGCGCAGGTTCTCGGGCTTGCTCGGGTCGGGGTGGTGGTTGGGGAAGTTGCCGTCCACCTCGCTGAAGAGTTCGATCACCTCGCAGCCCAGGGCACGGAACAGCGCGGGCGCCGAAGCGCCGGCCACGCCGTTGCCACAGTCCACCACGACCTTCATCGGCCGCGCAAGCTTCACATCGCCCACGATGCGGTCGCGGTACGGGCCGGCCACGTTGACGTGGCGCACGCGCCCGCCCTCGGCGCGCTCGCCGCCATCGCTTTCGATGAGCTGGCGCAGAGCCTGAATGTCCTCGCCGTAGATGGCGCGACCACCCATCACCATCTTGAAGCCGTTGTAGTCCTTGGGGTTGTGGCTGCCCGTGACCTGGATGCCGCTGTTGCACAGCGTGGCGGCGGCGAAGTACAGCATGGGGGTGGTGACCATGCCCACGTCGATCACGTCGATGCCGGCGGCCACCAATCCACGGATCAACGCCTCGGACAAGGCCGGTCCGCTCAGGCGACCGTCGCGGCCCACGGCCACGGTGCGTTCGCCCTGGCGGCGCGCCACGGTACCGAAGGCCAGGCCCAGGGCTTCGGCCACGCGCTCGTCCAGCGTGCTCGGCACGATGCCGCGCACGTCGTAGGCCTTGAAGATGGAGGCGGACACTTGCATGCAGGGGCTCCCGGGAATGGTTGGCAAAAGCGGGCATTGTAGGAAGCGGGGCCGATACCCCTGTTACAGGATCATGTCCGGAAACGGCGAGTTCTCTTGGGGCAAGCGGCCTACGATGCCCCCATGGACACCCGAACCTCCTCCGACGACGACGCCCGCTACCTCGCGCTGTGCGCGCGAGATGCGCGCTTCGACGGCCGCTTCTTCACCGGCGTCACCTCCACCGGCATCTACTGCCGCCCGGTCTGCGCGGTGCGCGCGCCACGGCGCGCCAACTGCCGCTTCTTCGATCACGCGGCACAGGCCGAGCGCGCGGGCTTTCGGCCCTGCCTGCGCTGCCGGCCCGAGCTGGCGCCGCTGTCGCGCGCCTGGTCCACGCAGGACGCGGGCGAGCTGCTGGTGCAGCACGCCACCCGCCTGCTCGACGACCCCGCGCAATGGATCGGCGAGGACGGCCCCGCGATGCAGCGCCTGGCCGCGAAACTGGGCGTGAGCGACCGCCACCTGCGCCGCGTGTTCGAGGCGCACCTGGGCGTGTCGCCGCTGCAGGTGCTGCACACGCGACGACTGCTCGCCGCCAAACAATTGCTCACCGATACGCGACTGAGCGTGGGCGCCGTGGCCGCCGCCAGCGGCTTTTCCAGCCTGCGCCGCTTCAATGCCGCGCTGCTGGAGCGCTACGGCCTGAGCCCCACGGCCATGCGCCGGCGCGGTGTCGACGCATCCGGGAGCCACGCGGTGGCGCTGGGCTGGCGCCCGCCGCTGGACGTGCCCGCGCTGCTGGCCTTCCTGGACGCGCGCCGCCTGCCCGGGGTGGACGCGATCGACCTGGCGCAGCAGCGCTACTGGCGCACCCTGCGCCTGCACACGCCCTCGGGCACGCACACCGGCTGGTTCGGCCTGCGCTTCGAGCCCGCGCGGCACCGCGTCTGGCTGCACGCCAGCGACGGCCTGCTGCCCGCCCTGCCCACGCTGATCTGGCGCGTGCGCGCCCTGTGCGACCTGGACGCCGACCCGCACGCCATCGACGCCGTGCTGGGCACCCACTTCCCCGGCGGCACGGCGCTGCGCGTGCCGGGCGCCATCGATGGCTTCGAACTCGCGGTGCGCGCGGTGCTGGGTCAGCAGGTGACGGTGGCTGCCGCGCGCACGCTGGCGGGGCGGCTGGTGGCGCGCTTCGGCGAACCGCTGGAGACGCCCGACCCCGCGCTCGATCGCCTGTTCCCCACGCCGCAGGCGCTGGCCGCCGCCAGCGCGGACGAGCTGGGGGCGCTGGGCATCGTGCGCCAGCGCCAGGGCGCCATCCGCGCGCTGGCGCGCGGCGTGGCCGAGGGTTCGCTGGACCTGGGCCCGCACGCCGACCTGGCCGCCACCACGGCAGCGCTCACCGCCCTGCCCGGCATCGGCCCCTGGACGGCGCAGTACATCGCCATGCGCGCCCTGCGCTGGCCCGACGCCTGGCCCGCGGCCGACGTCGCCCTGCACCACACCCTGGGCCTGAGCGGCACGCCGCGCGAGCGCGAACGCGCCTGCGAGGCGCTGGCCCGGGCCTGGCAACCCTGGCGCAGCTACGCCGTGCTGCGCGCCTGGGCCGGGCTCTACCGCCCGGCCGCCGTCCCCCCACCTGCGCCCGAAGGGAGCCCCTCATGAAACTGCCCGCCACGCTCATCCGCACCGACATCGACACGCCCCTGGGCCCCATGCGCCTGGCCGCCACCGACGGCGCCCTGGCCGGCGCCTGGTTCCACGACCAGCGCCACGCGCCCGACCCGGCACTGATGGCCCGCTGGCGGCCCGAGCCGGCCCACCCCGTGCTGCGGGAAGCCGCCGCCCAGCTGGCCGACTATTTCGCCGGGCGGCGCCGCGTGTTCGAACTGCCGCTGGAGCTGTCCTTCGGCACGCCGTTCCAGACCGCCGTGTGGCGCGCCCTGTGCGGCATCGCGGCCGGCCGCACGCTGAGCTATGGCGCGCTCGCTCAGCATCTGCAGGCAGCGAGCGCCGTGCGCGCCGTGGGCGCGGCCGTGGGCCGCAACCCCTTGAGCGTCATCGTCCCCTGCCACCGGGTGCTGGGCGCGCGGGGCGAGCTCACCGGCTATGCTGGCGGACTGCCCCGCAAGCAGGCCCTGCTGCAACTCGAGTCGGCCGACTTGCCTCTGCCGACGCCCACCCTGATACCCGCATGACGCCCCTCCTGCTGCTCGAATTCATCGCGCTCGCCGCCCTGTGGGGCGCGTCCTTCCTGTTCATGCGCCTGGGCGCGGCCGAGTTCGGCCCCGTGCCCACGGCCGGTCTGCGCGTCGCCATCGCGGCGCTGTGCCTGCTGCCGGTGTTCCTGAAGGCGGCGGTCTGGGCCGACTTCCGCGCGCGCTGGCGGCCCATCCTCATCGTGGGCATCCTCAATTCGGGCCTGCCCTTCCTGCTGTTTTCCTTCGCCGTTCTGCACATCCCCACGGGCGTCTCCGCCATCCTCAACGCCACGGTGCCGCTCACCGGCGCGCTGGTGGCCTGGGTCTGGCTCAAGGACCGCCCGGGCGGCTCGCGCGTGCTGGGGCTGGTGATCGGCTTTGTCGGCGTCACGCTGCTGGTGTTGGGCAAGTCGGGCGTGGACGCGCAGGGCATGGTGAGCGCGGGCGGCCAGGCCATGTCGCTGGTGGCCATGGGCGCCTGCCTGCTCGCCACGCTGTGTTACGGCATCGCGGCGAGCTTCACCAAGCGCTACCTCACCGGCGTGCACCCGCTGGCCTCGGCCACCGGCAGCCAGATCGGCGCCACGCTGGCCCTGCTGCTGCCCATGGCCTGGCTGTGGCCCGCGCAGACCGTGAGCCCCGGCGCCTGGACGGCTGTGATCGCGCTGGCGGTGCTGTGCACCTCCATCGCCTACATCCTGTACTTCCACCTGATCGAGCGCGCCGGCCCCGCCAGGGCGCTGACGGTGACCTTCCTGATCCCGGTGTTCGCGCTGGTTTATGGCGCGGTGTTCCTGGGTGAAGTGGTCACCGCCTGGATGGTGGGCTGCGGCCTGGTGATCGTCTGCGGGACGGCGCTGTCGACCGGCTTGGTGAAGCTGCGCGCGCTGGAGCGGCAGGCGGGCTGACCACCGGGCCGCGTGGGCTGCCGGCGCCTGCCCGCGGGCAGGCCCCAGCGGGGATTCAGTTCAGGCGTGCCAGCGCGGCGTGCTGCAGGTGCACGTATCGCTCGTCCGCCCGGCCCAGCGCCACGGCGTGCTCGTACGCCTGTTGCGCCGCTTCGTCTTCCCCCAGCGCCGCGCAGCATTCGCCCATGCGGAAGGCCGACGGCGCGTGGGTGGCGTCCTGGCCCAGAGCCAGCAGGTACATCACCGCCGCTTCGCGGTGGCGCTTGAGCTTTTGCAGGCACAGGCCTGCAAGGTAGCTGTAATTGACGGAACGCGCTTCATGGGCCACCAGGGCCAGGCTCACCGGCAAGGCGCGTTCGTAGTCCGCAGCGTCGTACAGCTTGAGCGCGACGGCATAAAGGGCCTCGTAGTCCCGGGTGTTCATGCCACGCAGATCGCCGGCGCTGTGGCCAGCATTCAGTTCGGTCGAGCACTGATCCACAAGGGCACTCATGCCGGCCAGGGACCGGCAGGCGGCGGTGACCACACCGTCGATGACGGGATCGGGGTGAGCGGACACGGAATGGCTCATGGGCTTTTCCCGCTCAACGTCACGCACGGTCCGGTGGGCAGCAGACCTGCCTGAACAGAAAGCCCATCACCCCACGCGCAAGCCCGGCGACCCCACTGAGGGCCGCGACGGCCGCCGCGGGCTCGCGGCCAGGTACCGCCAGCGCGGTCGCCACCGCCGCGCACGCGAAGACAGCCCCCGTGCCAGCGCACACGGCGGACTTCACCGATTCCCGGGGTATCTGCCAAGCCGAGGCGGTGAGTTTGCGCCCGACGTCCTGCGCCGCGTGCGCCGTGACCTCCCCCTTGTCCTCAGGCTCGGTTCCGGGAACTTCCGTGGATGACAAGGAGCCCGTCTGCACCCCCTCCTTCTTCTGGTTGTCGACCGAGCACTGGCTTGCCGCGAGTGACGGTCCCAACACACTGGGTTTGCCGTTTGACTTGTGTATCGCCATGGGATTCCTCCGGAAAGACAAGGCCCCTGGGTGGTCGCGATCGCCGCGACGGTTCGGTCGCCACAAGTCCCGTCAGGCAAACGTAAAAAAAGGGCTCCAGCGCGTGGAGCCCTTTTGCTTGGCCGCGCGAGCGCGCGACCTGAGCGGATGCGACCAGCGCCTCAGGCCGCCACCACCGCTTCCTGCCGCGTGCGCTGCTGCAGGTGAGCCAGCGCGGCCTCCACCTGGTCCACCAGGACGAGGCACAGGTCGCCCGGCTGCAAGCGCTCCAGCGCGGTGTCGATGGCCTTGAACTCGCCCTGGATCTCCAGCACCTCGCGCGTGCGCGTGGCGCCCACCAGACCCTCGCGCAGCAGGCCGACCACCTCGCCGTCGGCGCGGCCGCGCTGGCAGGCGTCCTGGTACAGGATGACCTCGTCGAAGGCCTTGCCCAGGATCTGCGTCTGCTCGCGGATGTCCTGGTCGCGGCGGTCGCCGGCGCCGCTGATGACGACCGAGCGGCGCTGAGCCGGCAAGGCCTCGACGGCCTGCACCAGCGCGCGCATGGCGTCGGGGTTGTGGCCGTAGTCGGCGATCACGGTCGCGCCGCGGTAGTCCATCACGTTGAAGCGGCCCGGCGCGTTGTGGGCGTCGTTGTGGAAACTGGCCAGGCCACGGCGGATGGCGTCCCAGGACAGGCCCGCGCCCCAGGCGGCGGCGATGGCGGCCATGGCGTTCTCGACCTGGAAGCCGATCTGGCCGCCGCGCGTGATGGGGATGCCCGAGAACTCGAAGCGCTCGCCCAGCTCCTGCTGCTCGGCCACGATGGCCCCGCCGTCCACGTAGACCACACGGCGGCCCTGCGCGCGGTGCGTGGCCATCACCGGCTGGTGGCGGTCCTGCGCGAAGTAGATGACTTCGCCGGGGCAGTTGTGGACCATGTCGGCCACGATCGGATCGGCCGCGTTGAGCACCGCGTAGCCGGTGGCGGCCACGTTCTGCACGATCACGCGCTTGAGCACCGCCAGGTCCTCGACCGTGGTGATGTAGTTCAGGCCCAGGTGGTCGCCCGCGCCCACGTTGGTGACGACGGCCACCTGGCAGCGGTCGAAGCCCAGGCCCTCGCGCAGCACGCCGCCGCGCGCGGTCTCGAACACGGCCGCGTCCACGTCGGGGTGGGCCAGCACGTTGCGCGCGCTGCGCGGGCCGGCGCAGTCGCCGCTGTCGGTCTGGTGCCCGTTGACGTAGACGCCGTCGGTGTTGGTCATGCCCACGCGCAGGCCGCTGGCCGCGAACAGGTGGGCGATCAGGCGCACGGTGGTGGTCTTGCCGTTGGTGCCGGTGACGGCCACCACGGGAATGCGGCCATCGTCGCCCTTGGGAAACATGTCGTCGATGACGGCCCTGCCCACGTCGCGCGGGTGGCCGTACGAGGGCGAGAGGTGCATGCGCAGGCCCGGCGCGGCATTCACCTCCACGACGCCACCGGCCTGATCCTCCAGCGGCTTGAGCATGGTTTCGCACACCATGTCCACGCCGCAGATGTCCAGCCCGATCATCTGCGCCGCCGCCACGGCACGGGCGGCCACGTCGGGGTGCACGTCGTCGGTCACGTCGGTGGCGGTGCCGCCGGTGCTCAGGTTGGCGTTGTTGCGCAGCACCACGCGCTGGCCTTTGGCGGGAACGCTGTCGGCCCGCAGGCCCTGCACGGCCAGACTGCCCAGGGCGATGTCGTCGAAGCGGATCCTGGTGAGCGCCGTGGCGTGGCCCTCGCCGCGGCGCGGGTCGGCGTTGACGATGTCCACCAGCTCGCGCACGGTGTGCCGGCCATCACCCACCACCTGCGGCGGGTCGCGGCGCGCGGCCGCCACCAGGCGATCGCCCACTACCAGCAAGCGGTAGTCGCTACCGGGCAGGTAGCGCTCGACCAGCACGTCGCCGTGGTGGGCCGCGGTCTGGAAGGCGGCGTCGAGCTGCTCGCGCGTCGTCACGTTCACCGTGACGCCCTTTCCCTGGTTGCCGTCGCGCGGCTTGAGCACCACCGGCAGGCCCACCTCGAGCGCGGCGGCCCAGGCGTCGTCGGGGTCGCTCACCGGGCGCCCCAGGGGCACGGGCACGCCGGCCGCCTGCAGCAGGCGCTTGGTGAGCTCCTTGTCCTGCGCGATGGACTCGGCCACGGCGCTGGTGCGGTCCATTTCGGCCGCCTGGATGCGGCGAGCGCGGCTGCCCCAGCCGAACTGGATGAGGCTGCCGGCGGTGAGGCGCCGGTAGGGAATGCCGCGCGCCACCGCCGCGTTGACGATGGAGCCGGTGCTCGGGCCCAGGCGCTCGTCCTCGTCGAGCTCGCGCAGTTCGGCAACGGCGGCGGCCAGATCGAAACCCTCGCCGCGCAGCACGGCCTCGATCAGCTGGTGCGCCAGCTCCAGGGCGCGGCGGCCCACGGCCTCCTCGCTGTACTGCACCACCACCTGGTACACACCCGATTCGATGGTGGACGAGGTGCGGCTGAAGCTGACCGGACAGCCCGCCTGCGCCTGCAAGGACAGCGTGGCCACTTCCAGCACATGGGCGAGGGAGAGCGAACCGCCCGCGCTGTGCAGGGCGCCGGGATGCGGAAACTGCTCGCGCAGGCGCGCCTCGAAGCCCGGCAGGCTGGCGAGGGCGCGCTCGTTGTCGCCGCAGTGCACCACGGTTTCGATGGCGGTGTGGCGGGTCCAGAGGTTGGGGCCGCGCAGGGCCCGGATGCGGGTGAGTTCCATCAGACGCTCTTCTCGGCAAGGGAATGGGGGGCGACCGCGGCGGCGGGCATGCGCCGGATCGGCTCATGCGCGATCGGCGCCTCGCGGTCGAAGGTGCGCAGGCCGGCGGCCATCAGGGCGGGCGAAATCTCCAGCGCCCACGCGGCGGCCAGCGAGGCCAGCAGCACGGCGGTCCTGTCCTCGGCGGCCACGCTGTCGCCCAGCGACACATCGTCCAGCGCCACCACCACGTGTTCCTGCTGGCCATCGCTGAGCACGATCTCGCCCTGGCGCAGGAAGACCGCGCGGCGGTACTGCGCCAGGTGCTCCACCAGCACGGGCAGGTCGGGGTCTTCGGCGTAGAAGATCACGTCGCCATCGCACAGCGGCGCCATCTCGGCCACCACCGGGTCGGCGGCGTTGAGCACGGCCGCGCCATCGGGCAGCACCACGTCCACCTGCGTGCGCATGACCTTGAAGAGCTGCTCGACCTCGCGGATGTGGCAGGCCGCCAGTGCGGCGCTGCCCGAGGCATCGGTCACCACGCCCACCTGGCAGCGGTCGTAGGCCAGGCCTTCGGTGACGATGGTCAGCGGGTCGTTCTCGAACACCGCCGTCTGCACGCCTCGGTTCATCAACAGGCGCCGGGCGGCGTTGGCCTTGGAGAAATCGCCGTGCTGCAAGGGGCGCCGCCCCAGGAACAGCCCCGCCTTGCAGGCCAGGCCCACCTGCGGGCCGTTCAGCGTGGCCAGCCAGGCCACGAGCCGTGCAATGGCCGTGGTGCCGCGGCTGCCCGCCACGCCCACCACCGGCACACGGCCGGTGTCACCCGGAACGAAGAGGTGATCGACGATGGCGCGCCCCACGGGACGCGGCTGTCCGACCGCGGGCTTGAGGTGCATGAGCAGGCCCGGGCCGGCGTTGACCTCCACGATGGCGCCGCCCTGTTCCGCCAGGGGGCGCGAGATGTCCTGCGCCACCAGGTCCACGCCGGCGATGTCCAGGCCGATGACGCGCGCGGCCAGCGCCACCTGGTGGGCCACCTGCGGGTGCACGTCGTCGGTGCAGTCGATGGCGAGGTTGCCATTGCGCATGATCAGCACGCGCTGGCCGGCCGCCGGCACGCTGTCGATCGCGTGGCCCTGGCGCTGCAGCTCCACGGCCATCGCGGGGTATTCCTCGAGCCGGATGGCGTTGAGCGGGAAGTCCTCGTTGAGGCCGCGGCGCGGGTCGCTGTTGATCTGGCTGTCGATGAGCTGCAGCACCGTGCTGCGGCCGTCGCCCGTCACCCAGGCCTCGTCGCCGCGCGTGGCGGCCACCACGCGCCCGCCCACCACCAGCAGGCGGTGCTCCAGGCCGCGCACGAAGCGCTCGACCATCACGCCGCTGCCTTCGGCGTCGGCCACGGCAAAGGCAGCCTCCACGTCCTCCTGACGCATCAGCTCCAGCGACACGCCACGGCCGTGGTTGGCGTCGGTGGGCTTGACCACCACCGGCAGGCCGATGTCCTGCGCGGCCGCCCAGGCGGCTTGCGGGCTGTCGACCACCTGGCCTTCAGGCACCGGCACGCCGCAGGCCGCGAGCAGGCCCTTGGACAGGTCCTTGTCGCTGGCGATGCTTTCGGCGATGGCGCTGGTGCGATCGGTCTCGGCCGTCCAGATGCGGCGCTGGCGCGCGCCGTAGCCCAATTGCACCAGGTTGCCGTCGTTCAGGCGGATGTGCGGAATGCGGCGGCCGGTGGCCGCGTCCACGATGCTGGCGGTGCTGGGCCCCAGGCACAGGTCGTCGACGAGGTCGCGCAGCTCGTGCACGGCCGCGTCGACATCGAACGGCCCGTCGTTGATGGCGGCCATCAGCAGTTCGTGGCCGAGGGTCAGGGCGCGCCGCGCCACGCGCTCGTCGCGGGCGCGGAACACCATCTTGTAGACGCCGCGCTGCGGCGTGCTGCGCGTCTGGCCGAAGCCGGTCTGCAGACCGGCAAGGTTCTGCAGCTCGATCACCACGTGTTCCAGGATGTGCCCGGCCCAGGTGCCTTCCTGCAGACGCTGCAGGAAGCCGCCGCGTTCGCCGACGCCGCAATGGTGCTCGACGAGCCCGGGCAGCCACGCCGTGAGGCGCTGATACAGGCCGGGCAGCAGGTGAGAGGGGTGGTCCTCGAGTTCGCCGATGTCGATCCAGCTCTCGAGGACCGGGCGATAGGTCCAGATGTTGGGGCCGCCCAGGTAGCTGACGCGCAGAAATCGTATGGGATTCATCTTGGGTCTCGATTCAGCGACCGTTCGACGCGGGTGCCGCGAACCGGCGTGGGCTGCATCCAGGACAATGCAGGCACGCGCCATCACAGCGGGCACACAACGGACCGATCCGCATTCAATGAACTCAACTACACCCGAACTCAGCTCGGTGCTCGGTAACTTGCCGCAACCATGGTCAGAGAAGTTGCGGGACCGGCTACTGCCCAACGAACGTGTTTCAGGCTGGCTGCAGGTTGACCTCGATTCGAAATTGAATTTCTCGGCCGGCGTGCTGGTGCTGACGACCCAACGGTTGTTGAGCTGGGAGACCGGCGGGGCCGATGCCGGCTGGCGTGAATGGCCCCTGGGGGCGGTATTGTGCTTGAAGCACAGCGATCATGCAGGGGTCGGCCAACTCAGTGTGCACAACGGCCAACAGCGGCTGGGCGTCTGGCGTTTCACCGTGTCGCACAACACGCTGGCCCTGCGTTTCAAGGCCGAATTCGAACGGGCAAAAACCGCTTTCGACCGCGCGCAAACAATTGCTGCAATGCAAGAATCTGTCGCGCAACCGACAGGCGCAATCGATTTGTCGCCAAATCCCGAAAATGATTTGTCGCCGATCAGCGACAAATTGACCGATGAATCCGAATTGCATAACCCGCCATCGACCTGGGTGCTATTGCGTCTGTGGCGATTCGCCCGACCTTATCAGGGCCAATTGGCGCTGGGCTTTCTGTTGACGCTGGCGTCCACCGCGGCGACCTTGGTGCCGCCCTACCTCACCATGCCCCTGATGGACGAGGTGTTGATCCCCTTCCAGAACGGGCAGCGCATCGACCCCGGCCATGTGGCCTGGCTGCTGGGCGGCCTGCTGCTGGCGGCGCTGACCGCCTGGGGCCTGGGCTGGGCGCGCACCTACGTGCTGTCCCTGGTGTCCGAGCGCATCGGCGCCGACCTGCGCACCACCACCTTCGAACACCTGCTCGCGCTCTCGCTCGAGTACTTCGGCGGCAAGCGCACGGGCGACCTCATGGCACGCATCGGATCGGAAACCGACCGTATCTGCGTTTTCCTCTCGTTGCACGCCCTGGACTTCGCCACCGACGTGCTGATGATCCTGATGACCTCGGTGATCCTGTTCAGCATCAACCCCTGGCTGGCTCTCGTCACGCTGCTGCCCCTGCCCTTCATCGCCTGGATGATCCACCTCGTGCGCGACCGGCTGCGCACCGGCTTCGAGAAGATCGACCGCGTGTGGTCCGACGTGACCAACGTGCTGGCCGACACCATCCCCGGCATCCGCGTGGTCAAGGCCTTCGCGCAGGAAAAGCGCGAGGCCGCGCGCTTTCGCGAGGCCAACCGCCACAACCTCGAGGTCAACGACAAACTCAACAGGACCTGGTCGCTGTTCACGCCCACCGTCACGCTGCTGACCGAACTGGGCTTGCTCGTGGTGTGGGCCTTCGGCATCTGGCAAGTCAGCAAGGGCGAGATCACCGTGGGCGTGCTCACGGCCTTTCTGGCCTACATCGGGCGCTTCTACACGCGCCTGGATGCCATGAGCCGCATCGTCTCCGTCACGCAGAAGGCCGCGGCCGGTGCCAAGCGCATCTTCGACATCCTCGACCACGTCTCCAACGTACCGGAGCCAGCGCAGCCCGTGAGCCGCTCCCGCCTCGACGGCGGCATCGAACTGAACGGTGTGCACTTCCGCTATGGCAACCGCTCGGTCATCCGCGGCATGGACCTGCAGATCCGGCCCGGCGAGATGATCGGCCTGGTGGGCCACAGCGGCTCGGGCAAGAGCACCCTGGTCAACCTCATCTGCCGCTTCTACGACGTCAGCAGCGGCAGCATCCGCATCGACGGCACCGACGTGCGCGAGTTCGCCGTGGCCGACTACCGCCGCCACATCGGCCTGGTGCTCCAGGAGCCCTTCCTCTTCTTCGGCACCATCGCCGAGAACATCGCCTACGGCAAGCCCGGCGCCACCCGCGCCGAGATCGTGGCCGCGGCGCGCGCCGCGCACGCGCACGAGTTCATCCTGCGCCTGCCACTGGGCTACGACTCGCTGGTGGGCGAGCGTGGCCAAGGCCTGTCAGGCGGTGAGCGCCAGCGCATCTCCATCGCCCGCGCGCTGCTCATCGACCCGCGCATCCTGATCCTCGACGAAGCCACCTCCAGCGTGGATACCGAGACCGAGAAGGAAATCCAGAAGGCGCTCGACAACCTCGTGGCCGGGCGCACCACCATCGCCATCGCGCACCGGCTGTCCACGCTGCGCCGCGCCGACCGGCTGGTGGTGATGGACCGCGGGGAAGTCGTCGAGGTGGGACCGCACGACGAGCTGATGGCGCGCGAAGGCGCCTACTGGCGGCTCTATATGGCGCAGTTGCGCAACGTGGACTCGGAAGACGAGCCCACATTCGTTTCGCCCCATGCCAACCCCACGGCGCACGGCGCCACGGTGGGCACCGCCTGATGGACACTGGAACCAAGCCCATGACCTCGACCGCCTGGACACTCCACCGCGACCCGCAGGGCCCGCTGCGACTCACCACTGCGGACGGGCAGGTGCACACCGACGTCTTGCCCGTTCGCGCCTTTCCGCTGGCCGCACCCGACGAAGGCCTGTCGCTGGTGGGCAGCGACGGGCACGAACTGCTGTGGATCGACCACTTGTCCACACTGGACGCCGCGACGCGCGCACTGATCGAAGAAGAACTGGCGCCGCGCGAGTTCATGCCCCGCATCGCTCGCATCCTGAGCGTGTCGGGCTATGCCACGCCCAGCACCTGGACGGTGGAGACCACGCGCGGGCCCGCGCAGCTGGTGCTCAAGGCCGAGGACGACATCCGCCGCCTCGACGGCGGCCGCCTGCTGATCCAGGACGGCCACGGCGTGCTGTTCGAGATCGCTGACCGCTTTGCACTGGACCGGACGTCCAAGCGGATCCTCAACCGCTTCCTGTGAACCACCGTCGACGAAGCGCCGAAAGCGCTTCGGAAATGAAAAAAGCCTTGCTCAGTGATGAGCAAGGCTTCTGGATCTGGCGGAGTGGACGGGGCTCGAACCCGCGACCCCCGGCGTGACAGGCCGGTATTCTAACCAACTGAACTACCACTCCTGGCAGGCGGCTTTCGTTCTTGCGAACCAAGTGCCACGACTTGTGCCTACTTGCCTTGCGGCTTGTTTGGCGACCCTACGGGGATTCGAACCCCGGTACTCACCGTGAAAGGGTGATGTCCTAGGCCTCTAGACGATAGGGTCATAACCTGGACGGAAGCCTCGCATTGTATCAGCGGCAGTGTCTGCTTTTCCTGCCGTCGCCACCATGCGCGACTTCGAATCTGTGGTGGAGGTAAGCGGGATCGAACCGCTGACCTCTTGCATGCCATGCAAGCGCTCTCCCAGCTGAGCTATACCCCCACAGGGTTCGCTGTTCCGTTTCGCCGATCACTCGGCGTTGCGTCCTAGCGAGCCTCGCATTATATGCCAGAAATTCAGGCTTTCTGCAGACGCGCGACCACGATGTCACGCGATTGCAGTTCCAGCACGGCGTCGAGCGACGGCGTCTGCGCTGTGCCCATCACCAGTACCCGCACCGGCATGGCCAGTTGCGGCATCTTCAGGCCGTGCGCGGCCAGCACCGCCTTGAGCGCGGCAGAGATGGCTGCCTTGTCCCAGCTCGCCAGATCGGCCAGTGCCGAGGCCAGCGCCGCCAGTGCCGGCTTCACGGCCTCGGTGATGTGCTGCGTGCGCTCTTCGGCGCCGGGGTTCACGTCGGCGTAAAAGGCCGCGGCCCAGTCGGCCAGGGCCACGGTGGTGTCGCACCGGTCCTTGAAGAGCGCACAGATGCGCGGCAGGCGTTCATCGGCGGTGATACCGCGCTTCTTGAGTTGCTCGGCCACCAGCGGGGCGAGGGCCTCGTCGGCCATGGCCTTGAGGTGCTGGGCGTTCACCCAGCGGAGCTTGGCTTCGTCGAACTGCGCGGCGCTGCGTCCCAGGTGGTCGAGGTCGAACCACTCGAGGAACTGCGCGCGGCTGAAGATCTCGTCGTCGCCGTGGCTCCAGCCGAGGCGCGCGAGGTAGTTCACCATGGCGTCGGGCAGGTAGCCCTCGTCGCGGTACTGCGTCACGGGTTTGGCGCCATTGCGCTTGCTCATCTTCTCGCCCTGCTCGTTGAGCACGGTGGGCAGGTGGGCGTACACCGGCGGCTCCTTGCCGAGCGCGCGGAAGATGTTGATCTGGCGCGGCGTGTTGTTTACGTGGTCGTCGCCGCGGATCACGTGCGTGATGCGCATGTCGATGTCGTCGACCACGACGCAGAAGTTGTAGGTGGGCGTGCCGTCGGGGCGCGCGATCACGAGGTCGTCGAGTTCGTCGTTGGCGATCTCGATGCGGCCCTTGACCTTGTCGTCCCAGGCGACCACGCCGCCCTGCGGGTTCTTGAAACGCAGCACGGGCTTGCGGCCTTCGGGCACGGGCGGCAGGGTCTTGCCGGGTTCGGGACGCCAGGTACCGTCGTAGCGCGGCTTTTCCCTCGCGGCCATCTGGCGTTCGCGCAGGGCGTCGAGTTCTTCCACGCTCATGTAGCAGGGGTAGACCAGGCCCTGGGCCTGCATCTCGGCCAGCACCTGCTTGTAGCGGTCCATGCGCTGCATCTGATAGAACGGCCCCTCGTCGTGGTCCAGGCCCAGCCAGGCCATGCCTTCGAGGATCACGTCCACCGCGGCCTGCGAGGAGCGCTCGAGGTCGGTGTCCTCGATGCGCAGGATGAAGTCGCCCTTCTGCGAGCGCGCGAAGGCCCAGGGGTACAAGGCCGAGCGGATGTTGCCGAGGTGGATGAAGCCGGTCGGCGACGGGGCGAAGCGGGTGCGGATGGTCACGGCAGGGTGTCGAGGCCGCGCGAGAGGTCGGCCTGCATGTCGTTGAGGTGTTCGAGGCCCACGGCCACGCGGATCAGGCCCTGGCCGATGCCGGCCGCCTGGCGCTGCGCCTCGGTGAGGCGTCCGTGCGAGGTGCTCGCGGGATGCGCGCACAGGGTCTTGGTGTCGCCCAGGTTGGTGGACAGGGAGAGCACGCGCAGCGAGTCGAGCACGTGGAAAGCGCGCTGGCGGGCCTGGTCGGGATCCATGGCCACCACGTCGAAAGACAGCACCGCGCCGCCCACACCCGACTGCTGCTTCATTGCGAGCGCGTGCTGCGGGTGGCTGGCCAGGCCCGGGTGGTACACACGCGAAACCCAGGGATGCGATTCGAGCCAGTGCGCCAGCTCGAGCGCGTTGGCGCTCTGCGCGCGCATGCGGATGTCCAGCGTCTCCAGGCCCTTGAGCACCACCCAGGCGTTGAAGGGGGCCAGCGTCATGCCGGCGCTCTTGAGCACCGGCAGGAATTTCTCGGTGATCATGGCCTGGCTGGCGCACAGCGCCCCGGCCATGACGCGCCCCTGGCCGTCGAGGTACTTGGTGCCCGAGTGCATGACGATGTCGGCGCCGAAGTCCATGGGACGCTGCAGCGCGGGCGTGGCGAAGCAGTTGTCCACGCACAGCAGCGCGCCCACGTTGTGCGCCAGGTCGGCCAGGGCCTGGATGTCGCAGACCTCGGTGAGCGGGTTGGTGGGCGTCTCGGCGAACAGCAGCTTCGTGTTCGGGCGCAGCGCGGCCTTCCACGCGGCCACGTCGTCTTGCGGCACGAAGGTGGACTCCACGCCGAACTTGCCCAGGTCGCTGCCGATGAGCTTGATGGTGGAGCCGAACATGGAGCGCGAGCACACCACGTGGTCGCCGGCCTTGAGCAGGCCCATGCACATCATCAGGATGGCCGACATGCCCGAGGCAGTGCCCATCGCGGCCTCGCTGCCTTCGAGCGCGGCCAGGCGGCGCTCGAAACTGGTGACCGTGGGGTTGCCGTAGCGGCCGTAAGTGAAGCCGTCCTCGTCGCCCGCGAAGCGCCGTGCCGACGATTCGGCCGAGGACTGCACGTAGCCACTGGTGAGGTACAGCGCCTCGGAGTTCTCGCCGTAGGGGCTCCGGTCGACGGCTTCGCGCACCGCGAGCGTGTCGCGGTGCAGTGTCTTGCGCAACTCGTCGTCCAACTCAGGCCTCCTGGGCGTTCGGCAAGGCCAGGCGCGAGGTGTCCTCTTCGCCCTCTTCGCTTTGCGGGCGGCCCTGGTTGAGCCGTTCGATGTCCTGCGGCGTGATGTCGCCGGTGACGTAAACGCCGTCGAAGCACGAGGCATCGAAGCCATCGAGCGCGCCATTGAGCGAGCCCACCGCCTGCTTCATGCCGTCCACGTCCTGATAGATGAGCGCGTCGCAGCCGATGATCTCGCGCACCTCTTCCACCGAACGGCCATGGGCGACGAGTTCGCCGGGTGTCGGCATGTCGATGCCGTAGACGTTGGGGAAGCGCACCGGCGGCGCCGCGCTGGCCAGGTAGACCTTGCGCGCGCCGGCGTCGCGCGCCATCTGCACGATTTCGCGGCTGGTGGTGCCGCGCACGATGGAATCGTCGACCAGCAGCACGTTGCGGCCTTTGAACTCGCTGCCGATGACGTTGAGCTTCTGACGCACCGACTTCTTGCGAACGGCCTGGCCGGGCATGATGAAGGTGCGGCCCACATAGCGGTTCTTCACGAAGCCTTCGCGGTAGGGCAGACCCAGCAGGCGCGCGAGCTCCATCGCGCTCGGGCGGGAGGATTCGGGGATGGGGATCACCACGTCGATCTCGTTCGGCGGCACGGTGGAGATCACGCGCTTGGCCAGCGTGGTGCCCAGGTTCAGGCGCGCCTGATAGACCGAGATGCCGTTCATGACGGAGTCGGGCCGCGCGAGGTAGACGTATTCGAAGATGCAGGGCTTGAGCACCGCGTTCGGGGCGCAGCGCTCGGCGTGCATCTCGCCCTCGAGCGTGACAAACACCGCCTCACCAGGCAACACGTCGCGTTCGAAGTTGAAGCCCGAGCCCTCCAGCGTGACGGACTCGCTGGCCACCATCACGCTGCCCTCGTGCCGGCCGATGCACAGCGGGCGGATGCCGAAGGGGTCGCGAAAGGCCAGCAGGCCATGGCCGGCGATCAGCGCCACCACCGCGTAGGAGCCCTTCACGCGCGCATGCACGCCGCGCACGGCGGCGAACACGTCGGCCGGCTTCAGCGGCTCGCCACGCGTGCACTTTTCCAGTTCGTGCGCCAGCACGTTGAGCAGCACCTCGGAGTCGCTCTCGGTGTTGATGTGGCGGTGGTCGGTCTGGAACAGCTCCTGCTTGAGCGCGTGGGCGTTCGTCAGGTTGCCGTTGTGCACCAGCACCAGGCCGAAGGGCGCGTTCACGTAGAAGGGCTGGGCCTCTTCCTCGCTGTAGGCGTTGCCGGCCGTGGGGTAGCGCGCCTGGCCCAGGCCGCAGTTGCCCGGCAGGGCGCGCATGTTGCGGGTGCGGAAGATGTCGCGCACCATGCCCTTGGCCTTGTGCATGAAGAACTTGCGGCCCTGCTGGGTGACGATGCCCGCCGCGTCCTGGCCGCGGTGCTGCAGCAGCAGCAGCGCGTCGTAGATGAGCTGGTTCACCGGGGTCTGGCTGACGACGCCGACGATTCCACACATGATGGTGTCCTTGGGTAGAGGTTCAGAAGTTCAGGGGATGTAGCGAGCGAGCGGGTCGGGCAACAGCGGTTTGGCCTGTTGCAGCGTGCCGCTGAGCGCGTTGGCGGTGGGTGAGCCCTGCCACCAGGCGGCCGTTTGCATCTGCGTCATGGTGATGACCAGAGCGATGGCCAGCAGGATGACCAGGCCTCGCAGCAGCCCGAAGGCACCGCCGAGCACGCGGTCGACGGGGCGCAGGCCCACGGTGTTGACGAATTTCTGCACCAGCCAGGCGACCAGGCCGCCGAGGAAGGCCACCGCGATGAAGACCAGCGCGAAACCGATCGCCAGTTGCAGCGGTGGGGCGACCTTGTCGATGGGCAAGTAGGGCACGACGTCGGCAGCGAAGGCCTGGGCGCACAGGAAGGCGACCACCCAGCCGAGCACCGACAGCACCTCGAACACGAGGCCACGCCAGATGCCCAGCAGCACCGACAGCACCAGCAGCGTGAGCAGCACCCAGTCGGTCAGCAGCATGGAGCGCCCTCCGCTCAGAGCGTGAGGATGGCGGCCGGCAGGCCCAGCGCCTTGACGCGCGCGGCGGCCTTCTCGGCCTCGGCACGGCTGTCGAAGGGGCCCACGCGCACGCGGGTGCGCTTGCCTTCGGACGTCTGCGCCACGTTCACGTAGGTCTTGAGGCCGGCGCGCTCCAGCTTCTGCCGCGCCTCGCGGGCGCGGGCCTCGTCGGCGAAGGCGCCCACCTGGACGACCACGCGCTCGTTGGCGGTGCTGGCCGCGGGCGGCTGCTGGCCACGCAGAATGGCCTGGGCGCGCGCGGCCTCGGCGGCGTCGCGCTTGGCGGGCTCGGGGGCGGGCGCCGGCGCGGGAGCCACTGGCGCGGGCGCGGGACTGGGCGATGGCACCGGTGCCGGGCTGGGTGATGGCGCCGGTGCCGGGCTGGGCGCGGGTGCCGGGCTGGGCGCTGGCGCGGGAGCAGGCGTTGGCACCGGAGACGGGGCATGTGCCGGCGAGGGCGTGGGCGCCGGGGCTGGCCGGCTCGCGCCCGCCAGCGGCGGCGCGCCGTCGCGGGCGGGGATCTCGATCGGGATATCCACCGAAATCGGGCGCGGCTGGCTGTCGAACAGCAGCGGGAAGCCGATGACGCCGGCGGCGACCAGGATGCTGGCGCCGATGAGGCGGTGCCGCGCCCGGCGGCGCACCGCTTCGATGGTGGGAGGCGGTGCGGATGCGCTGCCCTGGGAGCCGGAGCGTGAGCTGATCATGGGGTCGCGAGGGCCTGGGTCGGCACGGTTCAGGCGGCGAGGTGCGGGGCCGCGAGTTTCGGCAATCCGTCCTGCAGCACACCACCGACGGTGTAGAACGAGCCAAAGACCACGATTCTATCAGCGGGGTCCACCGCGCCCAGGGCCGCGGCCAATGCCTCGCGCGGGCTGGCGTGGGTGCTGGTCTCGCGTGGGATGGCGCCGGGCAGGGCCTCTACCAGGGGCCGCAGATCCGCGGCCCGGCTCGCGCGCGGCAGGGGAAGATCGGTGAGGTACCAACGGTCGATCAGCGGGGCGATGCGGGCGAGCATGGTGTTCAGGTCCTTGTCGGCCATGGCGCCGAACACCGCGTGCGTGCGCGGGTAGAAACCCATGGCGTCCAGGTTGACGGCGAGCGCGGCCACCGAGTGCGGGTTGTGCGCCACGTCGAGCACCAGCGTGGGCCGCCCGGGCACGATCTGGAAACGCCCGGGCAACTCCACCAGCACGAAGCCGGTGCGCACGGCCTGGGCCGTGACGGGCAGGCGAGCGCGCAGGGTTTCGATGGCGGCGAGCACGCCGGCCGCGTTGAGCAGTTGGTTGGCGCCGCGCAGCGCCGGGTAGGCCAGTCCGCTGTAGCGCCGCCCGCCACGCGAGGGGTGCGTGGCCCAGCCCCATTGCTGCTGGTCGCCCGCGACGTGGAAGTCGACGCCCACGCGCCAGAGGTCCGCGTCGATTTCGCGGGCGTGGTCGATCACGCTCTGCGGCACCGCCGGGTCGCTCACCACCACGGGGCGGCCGGTGCGCATGATGCCGGCCTTCTCGCGGCCGATGCTCTCGCGGTCGGGGCCCAGCAGGGCCATGTGGTCGAGGTCGATGCTGGTGATGACGGCGCAGTCGGCGTCGAGGATGTTGACCGCGTCGAGCCGGCCGCCCAGGCCGACTTCGAGGATGGCCACGTCCACCGACGCGCGCGAGATGGTGCGCAGGATGGCCAGCGTGGTGAACTCGAAGTAGGTCAGGCTCACTTCGGCCTCGCCGCCCTGCCCGCGCCGCGCCACGTCCACCTCGGCCATGGCGGGCACGAGTTCCTCGGCCGACACCACCTCGCCCGCGATGCGGCAGCGCTCCTCGAAATGCACCAGGTGCGGCGAGGTGTACACGCCCGTGCGATAGCCCGACTGCGTGTAGACGGACTCCAGCATGGCGCAGGTGCTGCCCTTGCCGTTGGTGCCGGCCACGGTGATCACCGGGCAGTTCAGTTGCAGGCCCATGCGCCGCGCCACGGTCTGCACGCGCTCCAGGCCCATGTCGATGGCCTGCGGGTGCAGGCGCTCGGCGTGGGCGAGCCAGTCGGCCAGCGTCACGGGATGGTCGGGAACGGGGATCTCAAGCATCCCGCGATTGTCCCACCCACCTCCTGGCCCGACAGCGGTGACGGACAATCCCCGACCATGATCACGCTGCATGGCATTCCCAACTGCGACACGGTGAAGAAGGCGCGCGCCTGGCTGGACGCCAACGGCCGCGAACACCGCTTCCACGACTTCAAGAAGCAGGGCGTGCCCGAGGCCGGGCTGGACGCCTGGCTGGCCAGCGCCGGCTGGGAAACCCTGGTGAACCGCAAGGGCACCACCTGGCGCCAGCTCGACGAGGCCACGCGCGCCGCCGTGGTGGACAGCACCAGCGCGCGCCGCCTGTTGCTGGAACGGCCGAGCCTGATCAAGCGGCCCGTGGTGCAGTGGAGCGATGGCGCCATCACCGTGGGCTTCGACTCGGCCGACTGGGCCAGCCGGCGCTGAGCCGCCGCCCCGACCCGCCCGCCCCGGGGCCGCCACCTAAAATCGCGGCTTTGCCTTCACCACGCCCCCATCCCATGACCACCTCCCAGATCAGCGGCGTCACCGTCGCCACCCAGGCCAACGTCTACTTCGACGGCAAATGCGTGAGCCACAGCCTCACCCTGGCCGACGGCACGAAACAATCCGTGGGCGTGGTCCTGCCGGCCGAGCTGACCTTCAAGACCGGCGCGGCCGAGATCATGGAATGCGTGGCCGGCGGCTGCGAATACCGGCTTGCAGGCAGCACCGAATGGAAACGCTCGGGCCCCGGCGAGCGCTTCTCCGTCCCCGCCAACAGCAGCTTCGACATCCGCGTGAGCGAGGCCTACCACTACATCTGCCACTTCGGCTGATCCCTTCAACCCCGTTTGCCCTGAGCCTGTCGAAGGGCCGCCAAACCATGGCCACCATCCTGCAACACCTGCCCACGCAACAGAAGGTCGGCATCGCCTTCTCGGGCGGCCTGGACACCAGCGCCGCCCTGCTGTGGATGAAGAAGAAGGGCGCCCTGCCCTACGCCTACACCGCCAACCTCGGGCAGCCCGACGAGGACGATTACGACGCCATCCCGCGCAAGGCCATGGCCTACGGCGCCGAAAAGGCCCGTCTGATCGACTGCCGCCTGCAACTGGCGCACGAGGGCATCGCCGCCCTGCAGTGCGGCGCCTTTCACATCAGCACCGCCGGCATCACCTACTTCAACACCACGCCGCTGGGCCGCGCCGTCACCGGCACCATGCTGGTGGCCGCCATGAAGGAAGACGACGTCCACATCTGGGGCGACGGATCCACCTTCAAGGGCAACGACATCGAGCGCTTCTACCGCTACGGCCTGCTCACCAACCCGAGCCTGAAGATCTACAAGCCCTGGCTGGACCAGACCTTCATCGACGAGCTCGGCGGCCGCAAGGAGATGAGCGAGTTCCTCATCGCCAACGGCTTCGACTACAAGATGAGCGTGGAGAAGGCCTACAGCACCGACAGCAACATGCTCGGCGCCACGCACGAGGCCAAGGACCTGGAGCACCTGAACTCGGGCATCCGCATCGTCAACCCCATCATGGGTGTGCCCTTCTGGCGCGAGGACTGCGCGGTGAAGCCCGAAGAGGTGACGGTCCGCTTCGAGGACGGCCAGCCCGTCGCCCTCAACGGCCAGACCTTCGCCAGCCCCGTGGACCTGATCCTCAAGGCCAACGAAATTGGCGGCCGCCACGGCCTGGGCATGAGCGACCAGATCGAGAACCGCATCATCGAGGCCAAGAGCCGCGGCATCTACGAGGCCCCCGGCCTGGCGCTGCTGTTCATCGCCTACGAGCGCCTGGTCACCGGCATCCACAACGAAGACACGATCGAGCAGTACCGCATCAACGGCCTCAAGCTCGGCCGCCTGCTGTACCAGGGCCGCTGGTTCGACCCGCAGGCCATCATGCTGCGCGAATCGGCCCAGCGCTGGGTGGCGCGCGCCATCACGGGCGAGGTCACGGTCGAGCTGCGCCGCGGCAACGACTACTCCATCCTCAACACCGAGAGTCCCAACCTCACCTATGCGCCCGAGCGGCTGTCGATGGAGAAGGTGGAGGACGCGCCCTTCACGCCGCTGGACCGCATCGGCCAGCTCACCATGCGCAACCTGGACATCACCGACACGCGCGGCAAGCTGGGTGTGTACACGCGCAGCGGCCTGCTCCAGGGCGGCGACGGCGTGGACATGCTCAAGCTGGGCAAGGACTGAGGCGAATCCACCGCTCCGTTCGAAGGGCTCGCCAGTTGGCGGGCCCTTTTTTGTTGGCCACCATCCGGCCAGCGCCGCGTTCAGACGCGCAGCAGGCCCCGAAACCCGCGCGAGGCGTAGTAGGACTGCACGCCGTTGTGGTACGTGAACACCCGCCCGAAGCGGCGATCACAGAACAGCCCCCCGCCGAGCGCGCGGATCTCCTTCGGCGCGACCACCCAACTCGAGGTCTTCAGGTCGAATTCGCCCAGCTCCTGCAGTTGGCGGTACTGCGCCTCGTCAAGCATCTCGATGCCCATCTCGTCGGCCAGGCCCACGGCGCTGCCCTGCGGCTTGTTCTCCTTGCGCGCGGTCAGGGCCTCGCGGTCGTAGCACAGGCTGCGGCGGCCCGTGGGGGTTTCCGGCGAGCAGTCGCAGAAGAGAAACGGCCCCGAGGATTTCTCGCGACCGATGACGTCCGGCTCGCCGCCCGTGGCCTCCATCTGGCGCAAGGACTCCAGCGCCTTCGGGTTCTTCTCCAGCCGCGCGCGCACCTCTGCCCAATCCAGGCCCTTGTGGCGCTCGGAATGCTTCTCGAAGCGGGTCTTCAGCGTCTGCAGCAGTTGTTCGCGTTCGGTCGTCTTCATGGTGGTGTTGCCCTTCATTGCCTCAGGATCTTTTCCATGGCCTTGCCCTTGGCCAGCTCGTCGATCAGCTTGTCCAGGTAGCGGATCTTGCGCATCAGCGGGTCCTCGACTTCCTCCACCCGGACCCCGCAGACCACGCCCTTGATGAGCGCGGTGTTCGGGTGCATGCGCGGCGCCTCGGCAAAGAAGGTCTCCAGGTCGTTCTCGCCCTCGACCTGCTGGCGCAGACCTGCCGCGTCGTAACCGGTCAGCCAGCAAATGATCTGATCCACCTCTTCGCTGGTGCGTTGCTTTCGCTGGGCCTTCTGCACGTACAGGGCATGGATCTTCGCGAACCTGTACGAGAACACCGGGTGTCTGGCCATCGTCATGCCTCCCTGAAGTGCGTTCAGATCACCACCGGCTCCGGCTCCAGCCGGATGCCGAAGCGCTCGTACACGCTGGTCTGGATCGCCTTGGCCAGCGTGACCACCTCGCCCCCGGTGGCGCCACCGCGGTTCACGAGCACCAGGGCCTGTTTGTCGTACACGCCTGCGTTGCCCACGCCGCGCCCCTTCCAGCCGCAGGCGTCGATCAGCCAGCCCGCGGCCAGCTTCACCGTGCCGTCGGGCATGGGATAGTGCACCACCTTCGGGTCGCGCGCGATGATGTCCGCGCACTGGTCCGGCGTCACCGTGGGGTTCTTGAAGAAGCTGCCGGCATTGCCGATCACCGCCGGGTCCGGCAGCTTGGCGCGGCGGATGGCGCAGATCCAGTCGAAGATCGTCTGCGCGTCCGGGGCCGTGTTGCCCGTCTCGGCGATCTTGCGCTCCAGGTCCGCATAGCCCAGCACCGGTTTCCAGGCCTTGGGCAGCCAGAAGCGCACCCGGGTGATGAGCGCGCGTCCGCCCAGACCGAAATCTCGCGCGTCGGTGGGCACGTGCTTGAACACCGAATCGCGGTAGCCGAAGCCGCATTGCGCGGCGTCGAGCGTGAAGCGCTCGCCCGTGCGCAGGTCGATGGCGTCGAGCGAGTGGAAACGGTCCTGCAGTTCCACGCCATAGGCGCCGATGTTCTGCACCGGCGAAGCACCCACGGTGCCGGGAATGAGCGCCAGGTTTTCGAGCCCGGGCCAGCCCTGCTCCAGCGTCCATTGCACGAAGTCGTGCCAGTTCTCACCCGCGCCGGCCTCCACCAGCCAGCCTCTGGGCGTTTCCTCCATCAGGCGCCGGCCGGCGATCTCCACCTTGAGCACCAAAGGCCTCACATCGCCCGTGATCACCAGGTTGCTGCCGCCGCCCAGCACGAACGGGGCGGCCACGCGGGTGAGCTCGGCCCAGGGCGCGGAGGCGCGCAGCGCGGCCAGGTCGGCCTCGTCGCGGATGCGCACGAGGTGGTGCGCCTTGGCCACAATGCCAAAGCTGTTGTAGCCCTGTAGAGGCACCTGCTTCTCGACTATCATGGCCGCGATTTTCTCACCCACTGCTCCCTCGCCATGCCCTCGTTCGACACCGTCCTCGAAGCCGATCTCGTTGAAGTCAAGAATGCCGTCGATCAGGTCGCGCGCGAGATCGGCACGCGCTTCGACTTCAAGGGCACCAGCGCCGCGATCGAGTTGAAGGACAAGGAGATCACCCTGACAGGCGACGCCGATTTCCAGCTCCAGCAGATCGAGGACGTGCTGCGCAACAAGCTCGCCAAGCGCAACGTGGACGTGCGCTTCCTCGACATGGGCAAGGTCGAGAAGGTGGGCGGCGACAAGGTCAAGCAGGTGGCCAAGGTGCGCAACGGCATCGCCACCGAAGACGGCAAGAAGATCCAGCAGGCCATCAAGGCCAGCAAGCTCAAGGTGCAGGCCGCCATCCAGGGCGACGCGGTGCGCGTGACCGGCGCCAAGCGCGACGACCTGCAGGCCACCATGGCCATCATCAAGAGCGAGATGAAGGACCTCCCACTGTCCTTCAACAACTTCCGAGACTGAACATGCGGCGCGGGCTCGTTGCGGCGGTGCTGTGCAGCGCGGCCGCCATGGGCTTCGCGCAATCGGTGTCGCTCTCGGGCGTGTCGGGCAGCAAGGCCCTGGTCGTCATCGATGGCGGCGCGCCGCGCTTCATGGCGGCGGGCCAGGCGCACCAGGGCGTGCGCCTGGTGTCGGTGCAGGGTGATGCGGCGGTCATCGACATCGGCGGCAAACGCCAGACCCTGCGCCTGGGCGAGGCACCCGTTCATCTGGGTGGCGCGGCCACCGAGGCCTCAGGCAGAAGCCAGCGCGTGGTGCTCACGGCCGACGGCAGCGGCCATTTCATGCCCCAGGGCCAGATCAACGGCCGCGCGGTGCAGTTCATGGTGGACACCGGCGCCACGCAAGTCATCCTCGGCGAGTCCGAGGCCAAACGCATCAACCTCGACTACCAGCGCGGCCAGCGCGTCACCGTGCAGACCGCCAACGGCGCGGCCATCGGTTACCGCCTCAACCTCGACTCGGTGCGCGTGGGCGACGCGCAGCTGCACGCGGTGGGCGCCATCGTGCTACCGCAGCCCATGCCGTATGTGCTGCTGGGCAACAGCTTTCTCTCGCGCTTCCAGATGCAGCGCAGCAACGACCAGATGACACTCGAGCGTCGTTACTGATCGCGCCGTGATCGTTCAGGCCTGCGCAGCGGTGACGACGATTTCGATGCGGTACGCCGGGTTGGCCAGCGCGGCCTGCACGGTGGCGCGCGGCGGCGCGGCGCCGGGCACCACCCAGGCGTCCCAGACCTCGTTCATCGCGGCGATGTCGCGGATGTCGGTGAGGTAGATCTCGACCCGCAGGATGCGCGATTTGTCGCTGCCGCATTCCTGCAGGCGCTGCGCCACCTGCTGCAGCACGTCCTCGGTCTGGCCGCGGATGTCGGTGTCGCCGCGCTCGGGCACCATGCCCGCCAGGAACACGGTGCCGTTGAACACGGCGGCTTCGCTGTAGCGCGCGGCCATGCCGACGCGGGTGATGTCCTTCGGGCTCATGCCTTCTTCGCTCCCAGTTTGCTTTCCTTGCCGGCCAGCAGGCGGTTGATGTTTTCGGCGTGGCGCCACACCAGCAGCACCGCCATCACGGCCAGGCTCAGCACCATCACGCCCGGCGCCTCCCAGGCCACGCCGCCGCCCAGCAGGTAGTAGGCCGGCGCGAACACCGCCGTGACGATGGACGCCAGCGAGGAATAGCGGAAGAAGAAGGCGATGATCAGCCAGGTGAGCAGCGAGGCCAGCCCCAGCCAGGGGTTGAAGCCGAGGATGACGCCGGCCGCCGTGGCCACGCCCTTGCCGCCCTGGAACCTGAAGAACACCGGGAAGAGGTGTCCCAGGAAGGCCGCCAGGCCCACCAGCGCCACCGTGCCCGCGCCCAGGCCGAAGGGCTCGCCCCAGTGCATCACCGCGACCACCGGCAACCAGCCCTTCACCGCATCCAGCAGCAGCGTGACGATGGCCGCCGCCTTGCTGCCCGAGCGCAGCACGTTGGTGGCGCCGGGGTTCTTGCTGCCGTAGGTGCGGGGGTCGGACAGGCCCATCAGGCGGCTCACGATCACCGCGAAGGAGAGGGACCCGATCAGGTAGGCGGCCACCGTGGCCAACGCGGGATAGAGCGCTTGCAAGGGCATCTCCTCGGAGAGTTCTTTTCTATGGGTGCGCGCTGAACGCGCGCGTCATTCTGCCAGCGCGCACTGCACCGGTTTCGCACCCAGCGGACCACTCAGCACGGCGGGCTCGATGCCCACCAGGAAGCCACGCCGACCGCCGTTGATCCAGAGGCGAGGCAGTTCAAGAACCGTCGACTCCACGTACACCGGCATGGCGCGCTTGAGCCCGAACGGCGAGGTGCCGCCCACCAGGTAGCCGCTGTGGCGGTTGGCCACCTCGGGCTTGCAGGGCTCCACCGACTTCGCGCCGATCTGGCGCGCCAGGTTCTTGGTCGACACCGTGCGGTTGCCGTGCATGAGGATGGCCAGCGGTTTCGCCGACTCGTCCTGCATGATCAGCGTCTTGACCACCGCGAAGGGGTCGAAGCCCAGCACCTGAGCGCTGTGTTGGGCGCCACCGTGCTCCACGTACTCGTAGGGATGCTCGGAGAACGGCACGCCATGCGCCTTGAGCCAGGCCGTCGCGGGCGTCTCGGAAATGTGTCGAGGTTTGGGCATGCCAGGCCTTGTCGAGGGATGCCGCGGAACCGGCTTTGCCGGGCCGCTGGCATCGCCCCCTTGAGGGGGTCGCGCGTAGCGCGGCGGGGGTGATCCTTTTACTGCGCGGGGTCGCGGCTGTCCCAGCGGATCTTGTCCACCGCGGCGAGCAGCTCGGGCGTGAGCGTGGTGCCCCAGGCGTCCAGGCACTCGTCGAGTTGGGCCACCGTGGTCACGCCGATGATGGTGCTGGCCACGCGCCAGTTGGTGTAGCAGAAGGCCAGTGCCAGTTGCGAGGGCGTGAGGCCGTGCTCGCGCGCCAGCGCGTTGTAGCGCTTCGCGGTCGCCAGCGCCTCGGGCCGACCCCAGCGCTGCTTGCGCATGCTCTCGAAAATCGCCAGCCGGCCGTGCTCACCCACCAGGCCGGTGTTGTCGTACTTGCCCGTCAACAGGCCAAAGCCCAGCGGCGAGTAGGCCAGCAGCGACACGCCCAGGCGATGGCTCGTCTCGTCCAGCCCGTTCTCATACGACCGGTTGATCAGGCAGTACGGGTTCTGCACCGTGGCCACGCGCGGCAGGCCGTGCTGCTCGGCCAGGCGCACGAACTCGTGCACGCCGTAGGGCGTTTCGTTGGACAGGCCGATGGCGCGCACCTTGCCCGCCTTCACCAGCTCGGCCATGGCTTCCAGTTGTTCGTGGATGGACGCGCAGGGTTTGTCCTTGCTCGGGTCGAACACCAGCGCGCCGAAGGCCGGCAGGTTGCGTGCAGGCCAGTGAATTTGATAGAGGTCAATCACCTCGGTCTGCAGACGGCGCAGACTGCCTTCGCAGGCTTTCACGATCTCGGCCTTGCTCAGGCCCGCGTTGTCGCCGCGGATCCACGGCATGCCGCGCGACGGCCCCGCCACCTTGGTGGCCAGCACCAGCTTCTGGCGCTGGCCGGGGTGCCGGGCGAACCAATTGCCAATGATGGTTTCGGTGGACCCGCAGGTCTCGGCGCGCGCGGGCACCGAGTACATCTCGGCTGCGTCGAGGAAGTCCACGCCACGTTCGACGGCGCGGTCCAGGATGCGGTGCGCGGTGGCTTCATCGACCTGCTCGCCAAAGGTCATGGTGCCAAGGCAGACGGGGGTGACTTGGAGGGCGCTCTGGCCGAGTGAAACGGGTTTCATGCAAGGATTTGTAAATTCAGAAGAGTCCTACGGAGGCGGTATCCGGGCAGGGGTATAAGTTTAGGCGCTGGGCTACAACCCCACGTCGCCGCGCGCCGCGGCGATCTTCCGATCAACAAGAGGAGTCTCATCATGTCCAACACCGTTTCCCGATTCACCCGTGGCTTCACCGTCCTCGCGGCGGCTGCGGCGGTGGCCGTCACCGGCTGCGCCAACATGAGCGAAACGCAGCGCGACAGCGCCAAGGGCGCCGGCATCGGCGCCGCCGCCGGTGTCGTGCTGGGCGGCCTCACGGGCGGCTCCAAGGGCGCGGCGCAGGGCGCCGTGTTGGGCGCGGGCGCGGGTGCACTGGGCGGCTACATCTGGTCCACGCGCATGCAGGAACAGAAGAAGCAGATGGAAGCGGCCACCGCCGGCACCGGCATCGGCGTGAGCCAGACGGCCGACAACCGCCTCAAGCTCGAGGTGCCGGCCGACGCGGGCTTCGCCACCGGCCGCTCGCAGCTCAGCCCTACCCTGGTGGGCGTGCTGAGCCAGTTCAGCACCACGCTGCAGCAGAACCAGGCCACGCAAGTGACCATCATCGGCCACACCGACAGCACGGGCAGCGACGCCGTCAACAACCCGCTGTCCTTCGACCGCGCCAACGCCACGCGCGACTATTTGGTGGGCCGTGGCGTCTCGGCCGCCCGCATCACCACCGACGGCCGCGGCTCGCGCGAGCCCATCGCCGACAACGGCACCCCCCAGGGCCGCGCCATGAACCGCCGCGTGGAGATCTACGTGGCCGAGCCGGCCAACACGGCGGCGCGCTGAGCGACTCCTGCTGTCACCTCCTTCAAGCCCGGCCGCGCGCCGGGCTTTTTTTCGCCCGGCGATTCGATGGCACCTCTTGGTGGTGGCTGGCGAGCACCTCGACGAGCCAGGCGATGCCTGCGTCCATCATCGCCACGCGGGGCGCCACCAGTTGCAGGCCGAAGCTGCCGAGTGCGACGGGTGGTTCGACCGCGACCACCCCGAAGCGCGGCCCCTGCCGCTGCACGAAGCGGCGCGGCAAAGCCGCCACCAGGTCGGACTCGGCCAACATGGCCAGGGCCATCATGAAGTTCGGCACCGTCAAGGCGACGCGTCGACGCCGGCCTTGCCCAGCCAGCACCTCGTCGACGAACCCGTGCGCGTCGCCTTGCAACGACACGACGAGGTGCTGGTTGTCGCAGTAGCGCGCCAGCGTGACACGCCGCGACAGGGGATGCCCGGCGCGCATCGCCAGCACGAAGTCTTCCTCGTACAGCAGCTGCCGATGGAAGCGCGCCGGCACCTCGGCCAACGGAAGAATCGCCAGATCCATCACACGGGACTCCAGTTCGGCGAAAGCGAACTGCCAGGCCCGCTCCGCGCTGGTTTCACCCGGCGTGGGCAGCACCTGCCGCACGCCGATGCCGACACCCGGCGCCTGGTCGCGCAGCGCCGCCATCAAGGGCGGCAGCACGACGGCCGACACGCCGTCTGGCGCCCCCAGGGTGAAGCGCCGGGTGGAGCGCGCGGGCTCGAACGGCTCGGCCACCGCGAACACATTTCTCGCTCGCGCCAGCACGTCGCCGATCGGCTGCGCCAGTTCGGCGGCGCGCGCGGTCGGCACCACGCCCTTGGGGGTGCGCAGGAACAGCGGATCGTTCAACAGGCGGCGCAGGCGACCCAGGCCGTGGCTGACCGCCGATGGCGACAGGTGCAATCGCTCCGCCGCGCGGCCCACATGCCCCTCAGCCATCACCACCTCGAACAGCGTCAACAGGTTCAGGTCCGTCCGATGAAGATCGATCTGATTCAGCATATCGCTGAAATCGTATCACTGGATTCATTCAGTCAATCACCGGACGATGCGGGCCTCGACGGTGCCTGTCGCGCCTAACCTGACCTCAAGGACCTCATCCCATGAACGCATCCCGACGCTCCTTGCTGGCCGCCGCCAGCGCCATCGGCTCTCTCGGCGCCGCCAGCGCGGTGGCGGCCTCCGACGGCACCTCGCCGGAGTCGACCGCCCAACAACTCGCCATCGTGTCCGAGCGCGCCAACGACGCCCTGATGCGTGGCGATTTCGCCCGCTACCTCGAACTGGTCTCCTACACGCCGGACTTCACCCTGATGTCGCCCTTCGGCGGGCCGCCGACCCACGGCGTCCAGCTCACCGAGGAGCGCATGGCTTCCTTCGGACGGTTCTTTCGCAACGGCAGCCTCACGCAGGAGGTGGTGCAGACCTACGCGAGCCAGGACATGGTGGTGCTGGCCGTGATCGAACGTGCCGCTCACGTGGAAGTCGGCGGCTTGCCGGCACAGGACTGGGCGCTGCGCGTCACCCTGGTGTACCGGCGCGTGGGCACGGCCTGGCAACTCGCGCACCGCCACGCCGACCCGCTGGTGGCGGGCATTAGCTTGGCGCAGTCCGCCGCGCTCGCCCGCGGCGCCACCGAGCCGCGCCCTTGATGGTGCCACCCGTGTCGCCGCGAATCAGAGCTTCGCCATCACATGCCGCGCCACGGTGTAGTCCTCCAGCGCAACCATCGACATGTCCTTGCCGTAGCCGCTGTGCTTCAGGCCGCCGTGCGGCATCTCGTTCACCAGCATGAAGTGCGTGTTGATCCAGGTGCAGCCGTACTGCAGCTTGCGCGCCACCTTCAGCGCGCGGCCCACGTCCTGCGTCCACACCGATGAGGCGAGGCCGTAGTCCGAGTCGTTGGCCCAGGTGATGGCCTCGTCGGGGTCGGAGAAGCGTGTCACCGACACCACCGGGCCGAAGACCTCGCGCCGCACGATCTCGTCGTCCTGGCGAGCGCCCGCGATCACCGTGGGCTCGTAGAAGAAGCCATTGCCCGCACGCATCTTGCCGCCCGCGGTGATCTCCATGTGCCCCACCATCTGCGCGCGCTCCACGAAACTGGCCACGCGGTCGCGCTGGCGGTCGCTGATCAGCGGGCCGAGTTCCACGCCGGCCTCGTCCTGCGTGCCCATCCTGATGGTCTTGACCGCGCTGCTGAGGTCGGCCACCAGCCGGTCGTACACACGGCTGCCCGCGTACAGGCGGCAGGCGGCCGTGCAGTCCTGCCCCGCGTTGTAGTAGCCGAAGGTGCGGATGCCCTCCACCACCGCGTCGATGTCGGCGTCGTCGAACACGATCACCGGCGCCTTGCCGCCGAGTTCCAGGTGCGTGCGCTTGAGCGTGCCCGTGGCGGCCTGCAGGATCTTGCGGCCGGTGGCGACGTCGCCCGTGAGCGCAACCATGCGGACCAGGGGGTGCTCCACCAGCGGCTGCCCCACGCTGGCGCCACGCCCGCAGACCACGTTGAACACGCCCTTGGGCAGGATGTCGGCCACCATGCGCGCCAGCAGCAGGCTGCTCAGGGGCGTCTGCTCGCTGGGCTTGAGCACCACCGTGTTGCCCGCCGCCAGCGCGGGCGCGATCTTCCAGGCCGCCATCATCAGCGGGTAGTTCCAGGGCGCGATGGAGCCCACCACGCCGATGGGGTCGCGCCGGATCATACTGGTGTGGCCGGCCAGGTACTCGCCCGCCAGCGGCCCGTGCATGTTGCGCGCCGCACCCGCGAAGAAGCGGAAGCAATCGGCAATGGCGGGGATCTCGTCCTCCAAGGCGCGTGCATAGGGCTTGCCGCAGTTGAGCGATTCGATGCGCGCGAAGGTTTCGGCGTTCGCCTCCACCGCATCGGCGATCTTGAGCAGGGCGCGCGAGCGCTCCTGCGGCGTGGTGTCGCCCCAGCTGTCGAAGGCGCGGTTGGCCGCCAGCACGGCGCGGTGGATCTGCTCGTACGAGGCCTCGGGCACCTCGACCAACAGCTCGCCGGTGGCGGGGTTGAGCACCTTCTCGGCCTCACCTTCGCCACGCACGAACTGGCCGTCGATGAACAGCTCGGTGTGCAGGCTGCTTGCGAAATCGGGGGTCTTGCCCATGGTGCTCTCCGTGTGCATGAGGGTTTGATTCAGCGGCCGGGTTCGTCGGCGCGCGTGAGGTAGTACGCCGCGAAGATCGGCAGGAAGGTCAGCGCGATGATGGCCACCGCCACCACGTTGGTGACCGGCCGCTGGCGCGGGCGGATCAGCTCCTGCAGCATCCAGATGGGCAGCGTCGTCTGCTGGCCGGCGGTGAAGGTGGTGACGATGACCTCGTCGAAGCTCAGCGCGAAGGCCAGCAGCCCGCCCGCGAGCAATGCCGAACCCAGTTGCGGCAGGATCACGTGGCGGATGGTCTGGAAGGTGTCGGCGCCCAGGTCCATCGAGGCTTCGATGAGCGAGGGACTGGTGCGCCGCAGCCGCGCCACCGCGTTGTTGTAGACCACCACCACGCAAAACGTGGCGTGGCCGATGACGATGGTCCAGTAGCTGAAGGGAATCTCCAGCGTGCTGTAGGCGCTGCGCAGCGCGATGCCGGTGATGACGCCAGGCAGCGCGATCGGCAGGATCAGCAGCAGCGAGACCGCGTCGCGCCCGAAGAAGCGCGTGCGCGCCAGACCCGCCGCCGCCAGCGTGCCCAGCACCATGGCCACGGCCGTGGCCACCGCCGCCACGCGCAGCGACAGGCCGATGGCGGCCCACACGTCCTCGCGTTCCCAGGCCACGGCGAACCACTGTGTGGTGAGCGCGGGCGGCGGGAAGACGTAGCTCTTGTCCTCGGCGCTGAAGGCGTACAGGATGATCAGCGCCAGCGGGATGTGCAGGAACAGCACCGCGCCCCAGGTCGCGGCGCGCAGGCCCCAGCCGGGCTTCGATGGGTCAGAGCGCATCGAAGGCCCCCAGCTTTTTCGCGAACCACAGGTACGCGCCGATCACCACGATGGGCACCAGCGAGAACGCCGCCGCGAAGGGCACGTTGCCCGCCACGCCCTGCTGCCGGTACACCACCTGGCCGATGAACATCGTGGAGTCGCCGATCACCTGCGGAATGATGTAGTCGCCCAGTGTGAGCGAGAAGGTGAAGATGGAACCCGCCGCGATGCCCGGCATGGCCAGCGGGAAGATCACGCGCCAGAAGGTGGTGGCGCCGCGCGCGCCGAGGTCGCCGGAAGCCTCGATCAGCGAGCCCGGGATGCGCTCGATGGCGGCCTGGATCGGCAGGATCATGAAGGGCAGCCACATGTACACGAACACGACGAAGGTGCCCAGGCGCGAGAACGACAGCGAAGGCCCGCCGATGCCCGGCGTGGCCAGCAGCGCGTCCAGCAGCCAGCCCAGGTGCAGCTCGGCCAGCACCCAGCCGATGGCGCCCTCCTTCGCCAGCAGCAGCTTCCAGGCGTACAGGCGCACGAGGTAGCTGGACCACAGCGGCAGCATCACCGCGATGTAGAGCAGCGCCTTGCGTGGTCCGCGCGCGTAGCGGGCCATGGTGTACGCGATGGGAAAGGCGATCACCGTGCAGGCCAGCGTCACCGCCGTGGCCATCAGCACCGTGCGCCAGACCACGTCGAGGTTGGCGGGATCGAACAGGTCGCGGAAGTTCTGCAGCGTGAGCGTGGAGCGGTCCACCACGCCGGAGAACTCGTCGAGCGCGAAGAAGCTGTTGGCCAGCAGCGCGAACAGCGAGCCCAGGTAGACCACGCCGAACCACAGCAGCGGAGGCACCAGCAGCGCGGCCAATGCAAGACCGCGGTGGCAGTACAGCGCGTCCGACAGGCGCCGCAGCGCGCCCCGGCGGGCCGGCTGCGCGATCGGCAGCGTCGCGGCCATGGTCATGAAACGTCCAGAGGGTGCACCGCGTCCGCCGCCCAGCGCAGCCCCACCCGCGTACCCGGCGCTGGCAGCAAGGGGTGCTGCTCGGGGCTCAGGTCCACCGCCAGCGCCTCACCGCCGCAGTCGACGCGCAGGCGCGAGAAGGCACCGAAGTACATCGCGTCGACCACCGTGCCCTGCACCTGGGCGCCGGCCTCGTCGACCAGGTGGATGCGCTCGGGCCGCAGCATGGCGCTGGACAGACCGGTGAGCGATTGCGCGCGCGGGCCGTCCAGCACGTTGGCCGCGCCCACGAACTCGGCCACGAAGCGCGTGGCCGGCTGGTTGTAGATGGCCGATGGCGCGCCCACCTGCTCCAGGCGGCCGTTGTTGAACACGCCGATGCGGTCGCTCATCGACAAGGCCTCGTGCTGGTCGTGCGTGATGAAGAGGAAGGTGATGCCCAACTGGCGCTGCAGCGCCTTCAACTCGGTCTGCATCTGCTCGCGCAGCTTCAGGTCCAGCGCGCCCAGGGGTTCATCGAGCAGCAGCACCTGCGGCCGGTTGATGAGCGCGCGCGCCAGGGCCACGCGCTGGCGCTGGCCACCCGACAGTTGCCCGGGCCGGCGCGCGCCCACGCCGGGCAGGCGCACCAGGGCCAGCATCTCCTCCGCGCGGCGGTGGCGCTCGGCCTTGTCCACGCCCTGCACCATCAGACCGTAGGCCACGTTGTCGCGGATGCTCATGTGCGGGAACAGCGCGTAGTCCTGGAACACGGTGTTCACCGGGCGCGCGTACGGGGGCTGCAGCGTCACGTCCTGCCCCCCGATGCGGATGCGCCCGGCCGTGGGCAGCGTGAAGCCGCCGATCATGCGCAGACAGGTGGTCTTGCCCGAGCCGGAGGGCCCGAGCAGGGTGAAGAACTCGCCGCCCTCGATGACGAGGTCGACACCATCGACGGCGCGAACCGCCTGCGCGCCGCTGCCGAACTGGCAGCTCACGCCTTCGAGGGCGACGGCAACGGCCATGGGCTCAGCGTCCGCCCAGTACCGCGATGTAGTCGGTGACCCAGCGGTGGTAGGGCACGCAGGCGTTGTTCTGCGTCGCGCACTTCGTCGTGGGCGTTTTCCAGAACGAGATGCGCTCGAAGGACTCGAAGCCCTGGCGCGCGCAGCCGTCGTCGCCCAGCAGCTTGTTGCCCTTGCAGGCCGCGGGCACCGCCGGCACCGAACCGAACCAGGCCGCCAGGTCGCCCTGCAGCTTGGGGTTGAGCGAGTGCTCCATCCACAGGTACGCGCAGTTCTTGTTCTTCGCGTCCACGTGCATCATGGTCGTGTCGGCCCAGCCCGTGGCGCCTTCGGTGGGCACCACCGTGGCCACCGGCCGGTTCTTGCTTTTGAGGATGTTGGCCATGAACTGCCAGCTGCTCGACGCCACCACGCCCTCGTTGGTGAAGTCGTCGATCTGCACGAAGGCGTCGTGCCAGTACTTGCCCACCAGCTTGCGCTGGCCGCGCAGCAGGTCCAGCGCGGCCTTGTATTGCGCCTCGCTCAGTTCGTACGGGTCCTTGATGCCCAAGGCCGGGTTCTTCTTCATCAGGTAGAGCGCGGCGTCGGCGATGTAGATCGGACCGTCGAAGGCCTGGATGCGGCCCTTGTTGCTCTTGCCATCGGGCAGCGTGGTCTCCTCGAACACCACGCTCCAGCTGGTGGGCGGCTTGTCCTTGAAGACCGTGGTGTTGTACATGAGCACGTTCCAGCCCCACTGGTACGGTGTGCCGTAGTGCGTGTTGCCCACGTAATGCCAGGGCGCCTTCTGCAGCCGCTGGTCCACGTTCTTGAAGCTGGGGATCAGGTTCACGTTGATGGGCTGCACGCGCTTGCCCGCGATCAGGCGCATCGAGGCGTCGCCCGAGGCGGTGACGAGGTCGAAGCCGCCCTCGTTCATCAGCGCCACCATCTCGTCGGAGGTGCCGGCGGTCTTCACGTTCACCTTGCAACCGGTCTTCTTCTCGAAGTCGGTCACCCAGTCGAAGTTCTTGTCGGTCTGGCCGCGCTCGATGTAGCCGGGCCAGGCCACGATGTCGACCTGGCCTTCGCCCTTGCCGAGCTTGTCCAGGGCCTTCTGGGCCAGCGCCGCGCTGCTGACGGCGCCCAGCGCGAAGGCGCAGAGCAGCGCGCCGGTGAGGCGGCGGGCGAGGGGGTGGTGTGCGTGTCTCATGGGTCAATCACCTCGGTTGGCTGCGGGTTGAACACGACCACAGGGCCGCAGGCGCCTGGGCTGCGGGGCATGCTAGGCAGGGGCTTGACCGTTTCAAAATACAAAATAAGCTCGGCCAGCGTTCGAAAAAATCGATAGCCCCCGGCAGCGATTCCTTTTTTGCACCGCAACAGGGCGCCCTGCCGCAGGGCGTGCACCGCGATGAACCGGCACCTCACGCTCAAGCAGTTCCGCTACTTCCTGGCGGTGGCCGAATCGGACTCGGTGGCCGCGGCCTCGCGCATGCTCAACATCGCGCAATCGGCCATCACCAAGAGCGTGCTGGAGCTGGAAGACGCGGTGGGCCTCACGCTGTTCGAGCGCAGCACCAAGGGCATGCGCCTCACGCCCGAGGGACACCGTTTCCTGGTGAAGGCGCGCCGTGTGATCGGCGCCGTGGCCGAGGCCACGCGCGGCGCGCGCGAGGGCGCGGCGCCGCTGGCGGGCTCGCTGTCCATCGGCGTGACGAGCCTGGTGGCGGGTTACTACCTGTCGGAAGTGTTCGCCCGCTTTCGGCGCACCTGCCCCGCTGTGGAGGTGCAGGTGGTGGAAGACCAGCCGCCCTTCCTGGAGCACCTGCTCATCAATGGCGAACTGGACATCGCGATCATGGTGTCGAACGCGCTGGGCGAGCCGCAGGCGCTGACGGCGGAGACGCTGACGCGTTCACCGAACCGCGTGTGGATGGCCGCCGACCACCCGCTGGCCGTGCAGGAGGAAGTGGGCCTGGCGGAGATCGCGGCGCAGGACCTGGTGGTGCTGCAGGCGGACCGCATCGAGGTGCTGATGCGCAGCGTATGGGCGCGCCACCAGTTGAAGCCGAGGACCTTGCTGCGCACCTCGTCGCTGGAGGCCGTGCGCTCGCTGGTGGGCGTGGGGGCGGGCCTGGCGGTTCTGCCGGACTTCCTCTACCGCCCCTGGACGCTGGACGCGGAGCACGTGGAGGTGCGCACCCTGCGCGACGCGGTGCCCACGGTGGACGTGGGGCTGGTGTGGCGGCGCGGCTCGCAGCCGCGGGCGCAGGTGCTGGAGTTCATCGAGGTGGCGCGGGATCAGTCGCGATCGCGAAGGCCGGTGGCTTGACTCGCGCAAGCTGTCCTCGCGCCGCCGCAGGACCGACGTCACTGTCCTACAGCTCAAGCTCACCTCGTCCGACACACCGGGCACACCCCTCCCCCTACGATGGATCTGACTGCACGCAAGGAGAACACACCAATGAACACCATCATCTACATCGTCGGTCTGGTCGTCGTCGTCGGCTTCATCCTCAGCTTCATCGGGCTGATCTGAAGCCCTTCCCGCTCCACCGTGACCCTCTGCGGCGCCGATCGCCAAGCGCTCTCCTGGTGGCGAGCGCTTTGTGTTCTGGCCGTCGCGAACGTGTGCCTGTGGCTGGTCGCCTGGTACCTCGGCGCCGGCACCAGCGCCTACGCCAATTGGCACTTGGCGCTGTCGGGCGTCTACGTGCTGGTGTGCGCGTACCGCTCGGTGCTGCCCCGGGTCGACCTGGAGCGGCTGGTGCTGGTGGACTCACCGCTGTCCAGCATCATCCTGGGCCGCACGGCCGCCACGGTGGCGGAGATCTGCTTCGCCATCCAGTTGGGCCTGCTGGTCCACCAGCTGGGTGGGCAGGCCGGCCTGCCGCTCGTCCAGACGGCGGCCTGGGGCATCCCGGTCTTCATGACGCTGGCCCAGGCCTTTTGCTGGCACAGCGTGCTGACGCTCAACCACATCACGCAGGCCGTGGAATCGCTGCTGTGGGCGGCGGGGTTTTTCATGACGGCCGTTCTGCTGGCGGTGGTGGCGCAGCACAGCAGTGGGTGGGTGCAGGCGGCGGCCCTGTTCGGCCTGGTGGGATCGCTGGGCTTCATCGCCTATGTGCTCGCCATCGACACCCCCATGTACCTGCGTCGCTACCGCGAATGCCGGGCGCGGGGCGTGTGCTACCTGGACCTGACCAGCGGCGCCCGCGATGCCATGGTCCGGCGCGTGCCCAGCCGGCAATGGTCGGCATGGAAAGAGGATGCCTTGTGGCTCACGCCTTATTTCAGCCTGGGGGCGTGGGTGAGCATCGGGATGGTCTGGGTGACCCGGCATTGAGAGCCCCGCCCTCGCCATCGGATGCGCGCGTGCTCCGCAGCCACTCGGCCAGACCGCGGATCAGTTGCTGTTGCGTCGCCAGCGTCGTGGCCGTGTGATCGGCCTTCGGCAGGTACTCGCAGCGCACGCGGCCGACGAAGTCGAATGCGCTGAAGGCGTCGCGCAACTGGTTCCGATAGTTGAAGTACCAGCGCATGTTGCCCGAGTACACGAAGCACACCGCCACACCGCGATCGACGAGCGCCTGAATGTCGCGGCCGAAGGCGTCCTGCGAGGGCGCACGGCGCGCGAAGTCCCATACCTCCGGCGTCGTCGACTGGCTGAGCGCGGCCCGGACGGCGCGGGCCGTGCGCTTGCCGAGCTTGCGTGCCCACGACCCAAGCGCGCGGGGCGATGCCTCGACAAGCGGCTGCAGGTAACGATTCCATCGCGTCCTGGCCGTGGGATACGCGTAACCGTCCAGCATCCAGAGGCCGTCCACACGCGCATCCGCCAGCGCAGCGGCCAGGCCGCTGTAGGCACCGGAGCAAATGCCGGCAATGACGAACCGCTCGACGGGACACACGCGCTGAAAGTGGTCCATGGCCGCTTGCAGGTCGGCCACGGCCTGCTGCTCGAACGGCAGGGGTTCGATCGGCACGCCGCTGTCGCCCTGGCCCGAGAGGTCGATGCGGAGTGTGGCCCAACCCTCGCGGGCCAGCGCGCGTGCGAGTTTGGTGTTGAAGCGGTGCGGACCGATGCGATGAATGATGCCGACGTTGAGCAGCACCACGCCCATCCGGGCCGGCGCTCTGTCAGGCGGCAGCGTCAACGTGGCGCTCAAGCGCCGCTGGGGACCGAAGCTGAGACCAAGCTCATTCAAGCCGGCTCTCCGGTCAACACCGATTCGAGGAGCTCCAGCGCATCCTTGGGAACCAGCGCGGTGTTGAAGGCTTCCTCCGACGTCCAGTCGAAATCGAGCGGAAGCGCATGGCGCCTCACCGACACGCCCTCGGCCCGCAGCGCGGCGGTCCAATCGTCGCCGCCCGCCTGCCGATGCGACGTGATCCATGCGATGCAACGGGTCCGCGCGTGCCGGTAGTCGTCGGGCGCGACGGCACGCATCTGCTCCCGCAGGCGCCGGCTGACAGCAAAGCCCAGGATCTCGTCTTCCCCGGCGAGCGCACCACCGTCCGGCAGGTCGGCCATGGTCGCGGCCTGCACCGCCAGCAGGTGCTCGACATACGGGGCGCCCGACACCACCGGCTCCCAGAGCACGAGCTGTCGAGGGCCCGGCAATGCCTGCGCCGATGCCCTCACCGCCACGGCGCCGGCCAGGCGCGGCGCGAGCCAGTCCACCGCTTGCACGCCGGCGCGCTGGCGCAGCAGCGCATCGGCGGCCACCACATCGTGGACCCAGCGTTCGAGATCGGCTTCGTGGTCCTCGCCCAGGGATTCGCCGCTCGCGTGGTAATCGAAGCGAAGGCAGGCCACGCCGGCGCTGGCGAGGCGTTCGGCCAAGACGCGGAACAGGCGGTGGACACGCACCGCTTCCTGCCCAAAGGGGTTGCACAACAGCACGGCGCGGGGGCGGACATCGCGCGAAGCGCCCGGATGAAAGACGCCGTAGAGAGACGAGGCGGGGCCGAAGCGCAAGGGCGTCATGGCGTTGCCGGACCAGCCGTCGTCGGCGTCCGGCTCGGCAGGCGCTCCCTCGATCGCGCCGGTCGCGGCGATCTGGCCAAGGGTCTCGAGGATCAGGCGGTACACCGCGATCTTCTCGCCGGTGATCGCTTGCATCTCCTGGACTGCGCGCAGGGCCAGCAAGGAATGGCCGCCGAGATTGAAGAAGTTGTCGTTCCGCCCGATCCGGGTGACGTTCAGCAGGCGGGCCCAGATGGCGGCGATGGCCTGCTCCCTGGCATTCGCCGGCGCGGCGAAGTCGGCGCGGTCGGGGCCGGCTCCGGGGTCGGCAACCACGCAGACCTCATCGGGCACAGCGGGGCTGGACAAGGGCTCCGGGACCACGGGGGCCGAACTGCCCGCCAGCAGCGCAAGCTGCTGCGCCATCAACTGGACCTGCAACTGGATGATCCGGTGAACCGCGTTGTCCCCCGCCTCCGGAAGTGCGGCGGCGTGCGTGAAAAGCCGTTCCAGTCCGGCTTCGGCGAGGGGGACGTGGGCCATATCCCCGACACGCGGCAAACGGCATGCCCGGCCGGGCCACGGCCCGTCCAGGCCCTCAGACGCCCCGCGCCCGCTCCTCTTCCTTCAGCCGCAGCACCCGCCGCTGCACCTTGCCCGTCGTCGTCATCGGCAGGGCCTCGATGAACTCGATTTCCTTCGGGTACTCATAAGGCGCCAGCCGCCCCTTCACATGCGCCTGCAGGGTGGCGACCAGCGCCGCGTCTCCGATGTGTCCCGGTGACAGCACGACAAACGCCTTCACCACCGCGCCGCGCTCCTTGTCGGGCTTCGGCACCACCGCCGCATTCGCGACGGCCGGGTGCTTCACCAGGCAGTTCTCGATCTCGCTCGGCCCGATGCGGTAGCCCGCGGCCTTGAACACGTCGTCGGCACGGCCCTGATACCAGAGGTAACCGTCCGCGTCGCGCACCGCCAGGTCGCCCGTGCGGCACCAGCTGTTGCTCAGGTTGCCGGTGAACTTGCCCTGCGTGGCGGCGTCGTTCTTCCAATAGCCCAGGAAGAAGATCGGGTCCAGCTCGCCGTGCACGTCGCGCCGGTGCACGGCCACGTCCCCCGGCACGCCCACGGGGCACTCGTTGCCATCGTCGTCGATGACCGCGACACGGTGCCCCGGGTAGCCCTTGCCCATGCTGCCCGGCCGCGCCGGCCACAGGCGCGCGCAGTTGCCCACGATGTAGTTGATCTCGGTCTGGCCGAACATCTCGTTCACGGTGATGCCGAGCTCGTCGCGACACCAGTTGAAGACCGCGTCGCCCACGGCCTCGCCCGCGCTCATCAGGCCCTGCAGCATGAAGCGGAAATGGCGCTTGGGCTGCGGATAGGCCTTCATCATGGCCTTGAGCGCGGTGGGGAAGAGAAAGCTGTGCGTGACGCCGTGCCGCTCGATGAGCTCGAACGCCGTCTGCGGGCTGAAGCGGCCGTTGTGCGCCACGATGGGCCGGCCGAAGTAGAGCGTGGGCAGCAGCGCGTCCATCAGGCCACCGGTCCAGGCCCAGTCGGCGGGGGACCAGAACACGGCCTCGCTGGCGCGGCCCGCGTCGAACGGGTCGAAGCCAAACCAGTTCTGGCTGCAGACAAAGCCGCTGAGGTTGCCGATGAGTGCGCGGTGCGGGATGAGCGCGCCCTTGGGGTTGCCGGTGGTGCCGCTGGTGTAGATGAGCACGGCGGCTTCGTCGGCGCGCGTGTGAGCGGGCTCGAAGCGCGCTTCTTCCTGTGCCAGCAGTTGCGCCCAGTCGAGCGCGCCGCCGCGCGCGGTGCCGTCGGGCGCGTCGACGGCGATCAGTTCGTTCAGCAGCGGGCACGCGGCGCTCACCCCCTGTACCGCCGCCAGGGTGCTCGCGTCGCAGATGGCCAGCACCGCCTCGCTGTCGCGCAGGCGGAACTCCAGCGCCTCGGGACCGAAGAGCTGCGACAGCGGCATGGCCACGGCGCCCATCTGCAGAACGGCCATGTAGGCCACCGCGGTCTCGAAGCGCTGTGGCAGCACGATGGCCACCCGGTCGCCGCGCTGCACGCCAAGGGCTTCCAGCGCGTTGGACAGGCGATTCGCCTGCGCGAACAGTTCGGCGTAGCTGTGTTCGCGATCAGCCATGCCCGGGGCCGTGGCGATGACGGCGGTGCGGCGGGCGCTGGCCGGGCTGCCAGCCCAGCGGCGCATGCAGACCTCGGCCATGTTGAACTCGGCCGGCACCTGCCAGCGGAATGCCGCGTGCAGGGCGGCGTACAGGTCAGGAACGGTGTCGCGGCCTTGACGGCGGGCGGCTGTGGGCATGCCTTTGTCTCCGGGCCCCGCCACCGGAGCCTCTCTATGATCGGGCGAATGTACCAAGCACGACGCCCCTCCCACAGCGAGTTTCTCCCCATCCGTGGCTGGCGCTACCACCTGCGCCACTGGGGCTCGCCCGACCCGGCGCGGGCGCCGCTGGTGCTGGTGCACGGGTGGATGGACGTGGCCGCGTCCTGGCAGTTCGTGATCGACGCGATGAAGGAAGACCGCCACATCGTCGCGCCCGACTGGCGCGGCTATGGCGACACCCGCTTCGACGGCGCCGCGCCCGACAGCTACTGGTTTCCCGACTACCTGGGCGACCTGGATGCGCTGCTCGACGCCATCGCCCCCGATCGGCCGGTGGACCTGGTGGGCCACAGCATGGGCGGGCACGTGGCCACGCTGTACGCGGGCGCGCGGCCCCAGCGCATCCGCCGGCTCGTCAACCTGGAAGGCTTCGGCATGCCGGCCTCGCCGCCGGAGCAGGCGCCCAAACGCTACGCGCAGTGGCTGGACGAGATTCGCGCGCAGCGGCGCGGCGACATGGACCTGAGCACCTACCCCGACGCCGAGGGCGTGGCGCGCCGACTGATGAAGACCAACCCGCGCCTGCCGCGGGACAAGGCCGACTGGCTGGCCCGCCAGTGGGCGCGGCCCGACGCCGAGGGCCGCTGGGCGATCCTCGGCGACCCGGCGCACAAGGTCACCAACGCCGTGCTGTTCCGGCCCGAGGAAGCGATCGAGGTGTACCGCCGCATCAGCGCGCCCACGCTGTGCGTGGTGGCCAGCGACGACAGCCTGGGCCTGTGGTGGAAGGGCCGCTACACGCTGGACGAATTCCGCGAGCGCATCGCGCACGTGCCCGACCTGCGGCACGCCATCGTCGAAGACGCGGGGCACATGATGCACCACGACCGCCCCGAGGAATTGGCCACATTGATCGAGTCATTTCTGTCGGACAAGGCCTGATTCACCGGCTGTTGCACTCGGACGGCGTCCAAGGGGGCGTATTCGGGCAGACTGCACCGATGCCCATCCGACGACACGTTTTCGCCCTCGCCGCGGCGGTCGCCAGCGGTCCCGCCCTCGCCCTCAACCTCTGCCCTGGCTGGGACGACCCCCTGCCCGAGGGCGAGCCGCGCTACGAAGTCTTCGCCTCGCCGTACACCCACCACTGGCGCTTCGACGAGGAACACCGGCAGGTCTATCTGATGAGCCTGAGCCGGCGCCTGCCGAACAACCAGATGTGCGGCCTGGCGCTGTTCAACAACTCCTTCGGGCAGCCATCGGCCTACGCTTACGTGGCCAAGAGCATCCCCGACCTGTTCGTGCGCTGGCCAGAGGTCTACGTCACGGTCAGCGCCGGCATCATCTACGGCTACCGCGGCAAGTACAAGGACAAGGTGCCGCTGAACGTGGGCGGCTTCGCACCGGTGGTCATTCCCTCCGTGGGCTACCGCCTCAACGACCGGTTCTCGCTGGAGGTGCAGTTCCTGGGCACGGCGGCCTTCATGGTGGGCACCACGGTGCGCTTCTAGGCGCCTCGTCCCGGGGCCCTCCCCTGCATGAGAAAATCGCCGTTTTTCGCCGAAGACACGCAGGAACCGCCATGGACGCCGAACAGATCAACGCCATCCGCACGCAACTCGATGACCTGACCACCCGCGTGGCCGAGCTGCGGAGGTATCTTTGACTACGATGCCAAGGCATCGAAGCTGAAGGAAGTCGAGTCCGCGTTGGAAGACCCCACCGTCTGGGACAACCCCAAGCGCGCGCAAGACCTGGGCAAGGAAAAGAAGTCCCTCGAGGACGTGGTGCTGGTGCTGGACCGCCTGGCCGGTGAGCTGGCCGACAACACCGAGCTGCACGAGATGTCCGCCGCCGACGACGACCACGCCGGCCTGCAGACCATTGCCAACGAGGCCGCCAAGATCGCGGCCGACGTGGAAAAGCTCGAGTTCCGCCGCATGTTCAACAACCCGGCGGACCCGCTCAACTGCTTCCTCGACATCCAGGCCGGCGCCGGCGGCACCGAGGCCTGCGACTGGGCCAGCATGCTGCTGCGCCAGTACCTGCGCTACGCCGAGCGCAAGGGCTTCAGCACCACGGTGGAGGACGAAACGCCCGGCGACACGGCCGGCATCAAGAGCGCCACCATCAAGATCGAGGGCGAGTACGCCTTCGGCCTGCTGCGCACCGAAACCGGCGTGCACCGGCTGGTGCGCAAGAGCCCCTTCGACAGCTCGGGCGGTCGCCACACCTCGTTCGCGTCGGTGTTCGTCTACCCCGAGATCGACGACTCGATCCAGATCGACATCAACCCGGCCGACGTGCGCGTGGACACCTACCGCGCCAGCGGCGCCGGTGGCCAGCACATCAACAAGACCGACTCGGCGGTGCGCCTGACGCACATGCCCACGGGCATCGTGGTGCAGTGCCAGGACAGCCGCAGCCAGCACAGCAACCGCGACCTGGCCTGGCAGCGCCTGCGCAGCCGGCTGTACGACCACGAGATGCGCAAGCGCATGGAGGAGCAGCAGAAACTGGAGGACACCAAGACCGACGTCGGCTGGGGTCACCAGATCCGCTCCTACGTGCTGGACAACAGCCGCATCAAGGACCTGCGCACCAACGTCGAGATCTCCGCCACCCAGAAGGTGCTGGACGGCGACCTCGACCCCTTCATCGAAGCCTCGCTCAAACAAGGGGTCTGATCCATGATGAGTTCTCTGCGTGAAGGCCCCACCACCGTGGTGCGCCGTGAAGACTACGCCCCGCCGGCCTACTGGATCGACACCGTCGAACTCACGTTCGATCTCGACCCGGCCAAGACGCGCGTGCTCAACCGCATGACGCTGCGGCGCAATGCGGCGGCGCCGGCGCAGTCGCTGCGGCTCGATGGCGAGGAGCTCAACCTCGCGCGCGTGCTGGTCAACGGCGCGGGCTGCTCCTTCCGCATGGACGAAGGGCAACTGGTGCTGGACAACCTGCCCGAGGGTGAAGACCCCTTCACGCTGGAGATCTTCACCACCTGCGCGCCCGAGAAGAACAGCCAGCTCATGGGCCTGTACGTGAGCCAGGGCACCTTCTTCACGCAGTGCGAGGCCGAGGGCTTTCGCCGCATCACCTACTTCCTGGACCGGCCCGACGTGATGGCCAGCTACACCGTGACGCTGCGCGCCGACAAGCAGCGCTACCCGGTGCTGCTGTCCAACGGCAACCTGGTCGAGTCGGGTGACCTGCAAGGCCCTGGCAACGAGGGCCGCCACTTCGCCAAGTGGGTCGACCCGCACCGCAAGCCCTGCTACCTGTTCGCGCTGGTGGCCGGCCAATTGGTGGGCCGCGAGCAGCGCATCGTCTCGCGCAGCGGCAAGGAGCACCTGCTGCAGGTCTACGTTCGCCGTGGCGACATGGACAAGACCGAGCACGCCATGAACTCGCTCATGGCCAGCGTCGCCTGGGACGAGGCCCGCTTCGGGCTGCCGCTCGACCTCGAGCGCTTCATGATCGTCGCCACCAGCGACTTCAACATGGGCGCGATGGAGAACAAGGGCCTCAACATCTTCAACACCAAGTACGTGCTGGCCAACGCCGCCACGGCCACCGACACCGACTTCGCCAACATCGAATCGGTGGTGGGCCACGAGTACTTCCACAACTGGACGGGCAACCGCGTCACCTGCCGCGACTGGTTCCAGCTCTCGCTCAAGGAAGGCCTCACGGTGTTCCGCGACCAGGAGTTCAGCATGGACCTGTGCGCCGAGGCCTCGGCGCGCGCGGTCAAGCGCATCGAGGACGTGCGCGTGCTGCGCACCGCGCAGTTCCCCGAGGACGCGGGCCCCATGGCCCACCCGGTGCGGCCCGACAGCTACGTCGAGATCAACAACTTCTACACCGTCACCGTCTACGAAAAAGGCGCCGAGGTGGTGCGCATGATGCAGACCCTCGTCGGCCGGGACGGTTTCGCGCGCGGCATGAAGCTCTACTTCGAGCGCCACGACGGCCAGGCCGTCACCTGCGACGACTTCGCGCAGGCGATTGCCGACGCCAACCCCGACAGCGCGCTCGCGCGCCTGCTGGAGCCTTTCAAGCGCTGGTACAGCCAGGCCGGCACGCCGCGCGTGCGCGCCGAGGGCCACTACGACGCCGCGGCGCGCCGCTACACGCTGTCGCTCACGCAGCGCTGCGCGCCCACGCCGGGCCAGGCACTCAAGCAGCCCTTCGTCATTCCGGTGGCGCTGGGTCTGCTCGACGCCTCGGGCCGCGAACTGCCTCTGTCGCCCGAGCAGCGCCTCTTCGTGCTGACCGAGGTCAGCCAGAGCGTGGTCTTCGAGGGCGTCGAGAGCGCACCTGTGCCCTCGCTGCTGCGCGGCTTCTCGGCACCCGTGGTGCTGGAGTGCGACTACAGCGACGAGCAACTGCTGAACCTGCTGGCCCACGACAGCGACCCCTTCAACCGCTGGGAGGCCGGCCAGCGCCTGGCGCTGCGTCGTGCGCTGGCGGCCATCGCCGCGCCCGGCGCGGTGGACGCGCCGCTGGACGCCGCCTTCATCGAGGCCATGCGCGCGGTGCTGCGCCACGACGGCCTCGACGCGGCCTTCAAGGAACTCGCGCTCACCCTGCCCAGCGAGACCTACATCGCCGAGCAACTCGAGGTGGTGGACCCGCAGCGCGTGCACGCCGTGCGCGAAGCCATGCGCGAGCAGCTCGCCGATGCCCTGCAGGCCGACTGGGCCTGGGCCTACGAGGCCCACAAGGACAACGGCGCCTACCGGCCCGACCCGCTGAGCGCCGGCCGCCGCGCCCTGGCCGGCATGGCGCTCACCATGCTGTGCCTGAACGCGCGCCGCACGGGTGACACCGTGTGGCCCGGCAAGGCCTACCAGCGCTTCAAGGACGCCGGCAACATGACCGACCGCTTCAACGCGCTGTCGGCCCTGGTGGTGGCCGACCACGCGCTGGCGCGCGAGGCGCTCACGCGCTTCCACAACCTGTTCCGCGACGAGGCCCTGGTGCTGGACAAGTGGTTCGCCCTGCAGGCCGGTGCGCCCGACCGCGGCGGCAACGTGCTGCCGGCGGTGAAACAGTTGATGGCGCACCGCGACTTCAACCTGCGCAATCCCAACCGGGCCCGCAGCGTCATCTTCAGCTACTGCAATGCCAACCCGGGCGCCTTCCACCGCGCCGACGCCTCGGGCTACGTCTTCTGGAGCGATCGCGTCATCGAGATCGACCGCTTCAACCCGCAGGTGGCCGCCCGACTGGCGCGCGCGCTGGACCGCTGGAAGAAGCTGGCCGAGCCCTACCGCGGCGCCGCGCGCGAGGCCATCGCCCGTGTGGCCGCGCAGGCCGAGCTGAGCAACGACGTGCGCGAGGTCGTGACCCGCGCGCTGTCCGACGACTGAACCGACACATCACCATGAGCCAACGCATCTCCCTCACCCGCTACCTCGTCGAGAAACAGCGCGTCGACGGCCACATCCCTTCGCAGTTGCGCCTGCTGCTGGAAGTGGTGGCGCGCTCCTGCAAGAGCATCAGCCACGCCGTGAACAAGGGCGCGCTGGGCGGCGTGCTGGGCACCGCCGGCAGCGAGAACGTGCAGGGTGAGGTTCAGAAGAAGCTGGACATCATCGCCAACGAGGTCCTGATCGAGGCCAACGAATGGGGCGGCCACCTCGCGGCCATGGCCAGCGAGGAGATGGACAGCATCTACGTCGTGCCCAACCGCTACCCGCAGGGCGAATACCTGCTGCTGTTCGACCCGCTCGACGGTTCCTCCAACATCGACGTCAACGTCAGCATCGGCACCATCTTCAGCGTGCTGAAGATGCCCGAGGACGACCGTGGCGTGGATGAGGCCGACTTCCTGCAGCCTGGCAGCAAGCAGGTGGCGGCCGGCTACTGCGTCTACGGCCCGCAGACCACGCTGGTGCTGACCGTGGGCGACGGCGTGGCCATGTTCACGCTGGACCGCGAGCAGGGCTCCTTCGTGCTCACGCAGGAGGACGTGCAGATCCCCGCCGACACGAAAGAGTTCGCCATCAACATGAGCAACATGCGCCACTGGGACGCCCCGGTGAAGCGCTACATCGACGAGTGCCTGCAGGGCAAGGAAGGCCCGCGCGGCAAGGACTTCAACATGCGCTGGATCGCCAGCATGGTGGCCGACGTGCACCGCATCCTCACGCGCGGCGGCATCTTCATGTACCCCTGGGACAAGCGCGAGCCGGACAAGCCGGGCAAGCTGCGCCTGATGTACGAGGCCAACCCCATGAGCTGGCTGGTGGAGCAGGCCGGTGGCGCCGCCACCAACGGGCGCGAGCGCATCCTCGACATCACGCCCAGCAAGCTGCACGAACGCGTGAGCGTGATCCTGGGCTCGAAGAACGAAGTGGAGCGCGTGACCGCCTACCACCGCGAGGCCTGAACATCGCCGGGTCGACCGCCCCCGGTCGGCCCACGCCTTGGCTATAATGCCGGGCTTCGCCGGTGTAGCTCAGTTGGTAGAGCAGCTCATTCGTAATGAGAAGGTCGGGGGTTCGACTCCTCTCTCCGGCACCAGATGAAAACCCCCGCACGCTGTCGTGGTGTGCGGGGGTTTTGTTTTGGGGCTACGTCGCTTGCGACAGCGCCCTTTCGTACGCGATCGCGCGCAGGGCGCCCGCCACCCAGAACGAGAAGGTCTCGTCCCACTGCGGCATGGCGCCACTCGCCGCGACGACGATGCCGTCGAGGCACACCCCGCCCCACACCAGGTGGTCTTCGGCGCCCAGCCGGTGCGGCTCGAGCAGTTGCAGGCGGCGGCTGTCCATGCCGTGGCGCCAGCTCAGCGCGGCCTTGTCGCGCGCGTAGGTGGCGTAGTCGGCGTCCCAGGTGGTGCGGTCCTGTCGGCCGAGGGTCTGCTCGTACAGCAGCGCCTCCTCGAAGCGGCAGGCGCCCGGCGGCGACGCGGGGTCCAGCACCACCAGGTGCAGCACGTGCTGCCCGCTGACGGCGGCGTCGCGCAGCGCCGCCTCGATGGCGGGGCGCGCGAGCGACACGGCCAGGCGGGCGGCCTCTTCGTCGATGAACCGGCTGCGGCTTTTCATACGGGCTTTCCTTCATGAACAGAGAGGGCGCCTGCGCCGGCGCCGGGGCGGGTCGCGAGGGCGAGCACGGTGGCCACCAGTTCGTCGGGCGCCACGGGTTTGCTCAGGACCATCTGGAAACCCGCCATGAGCGCGCGGATGCGGTGTTCGGGCTGGGCACCGCCGGTCACCGCCACCGCCGAGATGCGCTGATCCAGCGGGGCCTCGTGCCGGGTCTCGATCTGGCGCAGGCGCCGCACGACGGAAAAGCCGTCCTCTTCCTCCAGCGCGATGTCGCACACCAGCACGCGCGGCCACTGCGGCGCGGGGTGGTCCTCGATCCAGCGCAGCGCCGGCTCCCCGCCGCCGAAGCCGACGGTGGCCGCCCCCGCGGCTTTCAGCACGGCCTCCAGCGCCTCGCGCGCCATCGGCTTGTCGTCCACGACCATCACGAGCAGACCGGCCAGGCGGTGGACCTGGTCCTGCCCTGCTTCGGCGGGGGGCCGGTCGTCGGCCGGCGGCGGGGCGGCGAGGGCATGCAGCGGCAGGTCGACGAGGTAGCGCATGCCCTGCACCGAGGTCGCCGCCACGAGGTTGAATTGCCCGCCCTGGCGCTCGATCGCGGAGCGCAGGGCCAGCGGGTCCATGGCCGGGGCCTCGGGGGACACGGTCGGCGTTGCGCCGTTGCCGTCATGGCGGCCATCCGCCACGGTGAGGCGCACGCGCTCCTGATGCCGCTCGAGCCGCAGCTCCACCCGGCCGCCCGGCGGCGTCGACTCCACCGCGTGCTGGCCGAGGTCCCACATCACCTGCGATAGCACGCCGGGATCGCCCAGCACGCGTGCGCCCTCGGGATCGATCACCGTGTAAAGCTGGATGGCGCGCGCGTCCAGGCGCGGCCTCAGGCCATCGATCACGCTCGCCAGCAGCGCGGCGAGGTTGACGGGCTGGCGAGCCAGTTGCCGCTCCAGCCGGTCGAAGGCCTGCTTCTGGCGCTGCAGATCCCACAGTTGCGCGTACAGGCCGCCCAGTTCGATGAGCTGTTCGTGGCGCCCCTGTTCGACGATGCGCCCTCGGTCCATCACGAGGATGCGGTCGGCGTCCACGATGGTGGAGAGCCGGTGCGCGATGACCAGCGTGGTGCGGTCCGCCGACAGGCGATCGAGCTGGCCCTGGATGGCGCGCTCCGAGCGCGTGTCCAGCGCGGAGGTGGCCTCGTCGAGGATGAGGATGGGCGCGTTCTTGAGGAAAGCCCGCGCGATGGCGATCCGCTGCTTCTCGCCTCCCGACAGCTTCATGCCGCGCTCGCCCACCACGGTGTCGTACTGCTGGGGCAGCGAGGCGATGAACTCGTCCACCTGCGCGGCGCGCGCGGCTTCCAGCACCTCGGCCATGGTGGCGCCAGGACGTCCGTAGGCGATGTTGTAGGCGATGGTCTCGTTGAACAGCGTGCTGTCCTGCGGCACGATGCCGACCGCCGCTCGCAGGCTCGCCAGGGTGACCGAGCCGAGGTCTTCGCCATCCACCAGCACCCGCCCTTTCTGCGGGTCATACAGGCGCAGCAGAAGGCGCGCCAGCGTGGACTTGCCGGAGCCGCTGCCGCCGACCACCGCCACGGTCTGGCCGGGTGCGATGCGCAAGCTCACGTCCCAGAGGATCTGGCGACCGGGCTCGTAGGCAAAGTCGACATGATCGAAGACGACCTCGCCGCGCGACACCGACAGCGGACGCGCGCGGGGGCTGTCCTCGATGTCGGGCCGCGCGCGCAACAGGTCCCAGAGCCGTTCCGCGTTGGTCAGGGCGTCACGCGCCTCGCGGAACACCATGCCCAGGGCGTTCAAGGGCAGACAGACCTGCAGCACGTAGGCGTTGACGAGCACCAGATCTCCCACGGTCATCCGGCCCTGCATGGTCTCCTGGCCGGCGAGCAGCATGACGGCCCCCACACCCACCGCGATGATGGCGGCCTGGCCCAGGTGCAGCACCGAGAGCGCGGACTGGTTGTCCACGCTGCGCTCCACCCAGGCGCCACGCGCGCCGCCATAACGCGCCACCTCGTGCGGCGCGCGGGCATGCGCTCGCACCGCCTCCTGGTTGACGAGGCTGTCCATCAGCAGGCCGTTGGCGCGCGAATCCAGGGCATTGACCCGCCGCTGGATCAGCACGCGCCGGCGCGTCATCAGGGCGGTGTGCACGGCGTAGGCCAGGAAGGTGAGCAGCAGGATCGCGATGAACCAGGGGCTGTACGCCGCGGCCATGATCAACATGACGGCCACGATCTCCACCAGCGTGGGCAAGAGCGTGAACAGCAAGGCGCTAAGCAGGAAGCCCAGGGCCACCGCGCCGCGGTCCACGTCGCGCACCAGGCCGCCCATTTGCCGCTGCAGGTGAAAGCGCGGCCCCATGGCGTGCAAGTGGGCCAGCGCCTTCTGCGAGAAGTCGGCGACCGTGGCCAGTGTGACGCGCGCAAAGCACAGGTCGCGCAACTCGGTGAACAAGGTGGCCGAGAAGCGCAAGGCCGCATAGCCGATCAGCAGGAAGACCGGCAGCACCACGAGTTGCGTGCCGGCGGGGAACGCCGCCGAGGCGTCAGCCGACAGGTCGGTGGCCATCGTGGCCGGCGCGCTGAAGCGGTCCACCACCTCCTTGAGCACCAGCGGCACGCAGACACTGGCCAGCTTGGCGAGCACCAGCAGCGCGATCGCCAGCAGCGTGCGGCGGCGGTGGCGCCGGGCGACCGCCCCAAGCGCCGACAGAATGCCTTTCGCGGACCGTGTGGACGCGCCCCGCGTCGTGTCGTGCCCATCCATCCAGAGGCCCGGCAATCGGCGTACCGCGCGCGCCCGCGGTTACCAAAGTTGCGCACACAACGACTACATGGCCGTGAAAGCCCCCATACATCTTGCGGATGCGTGTTGCAAATAGGGCAAACCATTACGAATGTAATCGGACGGTTATCTTCGCGGCGTGGAATACGCCGGTCGTCCCGCACGGTGCGGGAGGCACGGGCCCCACCAGGGCCCGAGACCCCACAACGGAGAAACCATTCCATGAAAAAGAGCCTGATCGCTCTGGCCGCCCTGGCCACCATCAGCGGCGCCGCCATGGCGCAGTCCAGCGTCACCATCTACGGCCGCCTGGACGCTTCCATCGGTTCCGAGAAGGCCGGTGCCGCTGGCGCCGCCCAAAGCACGTCGCAACTGCAAAGCGGCCTGCTGAGCACCAGCCGCCTGGGCTTTCGCGGCACCGAAGACCTCGGTGGCGGCCTGAAAGCCATCTTCCAGCTGGAAGGCGCGCTCAACGTGGACGACGGCACCGCCGCCGGCTACCGCTTCGGCCGCATGTCCATCGTCGGCCTGTCGGGCGGCTTCGGTACCGTCAAGCTCGGCCTGCACGACACGTCCTTCGACGACATCCGCGACATCAGCGTGAGCAGCGCGCTGTGGGACTCGGCCTTCACCCCCAGCACCATTGCCTACAGCAACTCGGTGGGTGGCGTTGCCGTGGGCCACGTGGCCGACTACTCCGCCCGTGCCAGCAACCAGATCCGCTACGAATCGCCGAACTTCGGCGGCTTCACCGCCGGCGTGAGCTACGGTCTGGACGAGCAGGCCTCGCCGATCAAGCGCGACACCACCGCCTTCAACGTGCGCTACCGCGGTGGCCCGCTGGATGTGGGCGTGGGCTACCAGGAGCTGGACAACGAAGTCGGCGCCCTCAAGCGTGAGTACACCACCCTGGCCGGTGCCTACGACTTCGGCGTGGTGCGCGTCTCCGCCGGCTACAACATGGCCGAGCAGGGTTCGCTGGAGTCCAACGGCTTCGTGATCGGCGCCAACGTGCCGATGGGTCCCTGGGACTTCTCGGTGGGCTACGCCTACAACAAGTCCGAGAACTCGGGTGTCGACACCGCCAAGTCCAAGGGCCTGGCTTTCGGTGCCACCTACTCGCTGTCCAAGCGCACGCGCGTGTACGCCGCCTACCTCGATGGCGACGCCGAGAACGGCGCCGGCACCGAGATCGCCGAGCGTCGCCTGTACGCCGTCGGTGTCCGTCACGACTTCTGATCGTGACCGCGGGGCCTGAGCGCCCCGCACCGGGGCCGCAAGGCCCCTCCCTTTCCAAGGTTTGGTTTTGACAGCCATCGCCCTCGCGGGCGGTGGCTTTTTTCTTGCCCGAGCGTGTTCAGGCGGCCCCGGGGTTGCCCTTCATGCCGATCAGGGTGGGCTCGTTCACCTTCACGCCCTTGATCACCTTCTTCGCGCGCAGGTGCGTGGCGACCACGTCCCACACCGGCTCGCCTTTCACGTTCTCCTGCACCGAGGCCCAGCCCGCCACCTTGTACTTCTTGTCGGCCTCGATGGGCTTGCCCTTCAGGCGCATGTTCTGGATGCGCCCGCCCATGCGCTCCTTCGGCGCGATGCTGTACTGCAGCCCACCCACGCGCACCATGTCGCCGCCCTGCTGGTAGTACGGGTCGGGGTTGAAGATGTTGTCGGCCACGTCTTCCAGGATCTCCTTGATCTGCGTGCCGGTGAATTCGTTGAGCGTGGTCGACGGGTAGGTGATGGCCGTCTGGTCCATCAACGCCTCCATGGTGATGGCGTCGCCCGGCAGGAGCGAGGTGCCCCAGCGCACGCCCGGCGAGAAGCACAGGTCCGCGCCTTTCACCTCGATCAGCGCGTCGCAGATGACCTGGTCCCAGGAGCCGTTGAAGTTGCCGCGGCGGTAGAGCAGGTCTTCGGTGACGGCGAGCTTCTCTTCCAGCTTCGCCTTGTGCGGCGCGCGCACGCCGTCGATGTAGGCCTGCATCCCGGCGTCGGCCGGCAGCAGGTTGGCGAAGATGGGCATGAGCTTGTACTGGTAGCCCTGCACCTTGCCGCCGCGCACGTCGAAGTCCAGCACGCCGAGGAACTTGGTGTTGGAGCCGGCGTTGGTGACCAGGGTCTGGCCACCGGGGTTCTTCACCACCGTGGGCGCGGGCATGCCGTCGTGCGTGTGGCCGCCCAGGATGGCGTCGATGCCGCTGACGCGCGAGGCCAGCTTCAGGTCCACGTCCATGCCGTTGTGCGAGAGCAGCACCACCACCTGCGCGCCCTTGCCGCGCACCTCGTCCACCATCTTCTGCAGGTGGTCCTCCTGGATGCCGAAGGTCCAGTCGGGCACCATGTGGCGCGGGTTGGCAATGGGCGTGTAGGGGAAGGCCTGGCCGATCACCGCGACCGGCACACCGTTCATTTCGCGCAGGGTGTAGGGCTTGAAGACCAGGTCCTCGAAGTCGGTGGTCTTGATGTTGTGGGCCAGGAATTCGATGTGGCCCTTGAGGTCCTTCTCGACGATCTCCTGCACGCGCGGGGCGCCGAAGGTGTGCTCCCAGTGCGAGGTCATGATGTCCACGCCCAGGCGCTTGCAGGCGTCGACCATGTCCTGCGCGTTGGTCCACAGCGAAGTGGCCGAGCCCTGCCAGGTGTCGCCACCATCGAGCAGCCAGGCGTGCGGGCGCTCGGCGCGCAGGCGCTTGACCAAGGTGGCCAGGTGCGCGAAGCCGCCGACCTTGCCGTAGGTCCTGGCGGCCTGCGTGAAGTCGAGGTAGCTGAAGGCGTGCGCCTGCGCGGTGCCCGGGCGGATCCTGAAGTGCCTGAGCAGGGCCTCGCCTACCAGGTGCGGCGCCTGGCCGGTGGCATCGCCCACACCCAGGTTCACGCTGGGCTCCCGGAAGTACACCGGCGTGAGCTGCGCGTGGCAGTCGGTGAAATGCAGGAAGCTCACGTTGCCGAAGCGGGGCACGTCGTACAGCCGCTCGCTGGCGCCGGCCGTGGCGGCCAGGGCGTCGCCATGGTCCAGGGCCATGCCGGCGGCGCTGGCGGCGGCCAGCAGTTGCATGAATTCACGGCGGCTCAGGCTCATGGGGCACTCTCTTCAGAAGCAAACACTGATATTCAAAGGCGCAAAAAAGCCCGGAGCCCTCAAGGGGCGCCCGGGCTCATCGGATCACTTGTTGACGGGCGAGTTCGGGTCGAGCAGCAGCGCCATCACGTGCTTGAGCTGCGTCTCGTTGAGGATGCCCTTGTGGCCCACGCGCGGCATCTGCGAGCAGGCGTTGTAGGCACGCGCGTTGTAGAGCTTGCCCCAGGTGTACTCGACGATGGGTTTGGACGCGGCGGCGGCCGGGTCGCTCACGCCGCGCAGCTTGCCGTAGTTGTAGAGGCTGGGGCCCAGGGTGCCGAAGGAGATTTCCTCCTTGCTGATCTGGTGGCAGTTGTAGCAGTTGCCGCCATTGGCCTGCTTGGCGTCGTCCGTCCAGGTCAGGCCGCGACCGCTCTGGGCGATCTTCTCGCCCTCTTTCCAGTCGCCCAGGAACTTGCCGTCCGAAGGCCACTTGATGGTCTTCGTGCTGGCCTCTTCCACGGCCTTGGCGAGCTTCTCGTCCAGGGGCTTGCCTGACAGATCGGCCTGCAGGCAGGTGGCGTTGGCCTGGTCCTGGTCCAGCCGGTCGAGCGTGGCGATGCCCTTGGCCTGGAAGGAGTTCTTCATCGTGTCGGCTGTGGCCTTTTCGACGTCTGCCTGGGACGGGGGCATGGAGCAGGCGGCCAGCAGCGCCGCCAGCAGAAATACGGTCAGGATGGGCTTGTTCATGTCGTCTCCTTTGTCGATTCGCCTCGCGCCACACGCGACCAGAGGTGCCGCGGAACCGGCTTTGCCGGGCCGCAGGCGCCGCCCCCCTTGAGGGGGGACGCGCGAAGCGCGGCGGGGGGTGTTTTCATTTCAGCGCTTGATCGCGGGCACGGCGGACTCGGCGCCCTTGGCGTTGACGCCCATGTAGACGCTCAGCGCGATGGTGGCGTCGCTGCCGAACTTGGGCTCGGGCCAGCGCATCTGGCGGAAGCAGTCGTTCAGGCGCAGTTGCATGCCCCACATCTGCGCGTTGGACACGCGGTAGGCGGGCCAGGCCGCGAAGCCGATGCCATCGCCGGGGTTCTTGGTGAGGTTGGGCAGGTCCTGCAGGCGGATGCGCTTGTCGTCCGAACCGTGGCAGGAGGCACAGGAGAAATCGTGCGTGCCACCGCGCGTGAAGAACAGCCGCTTGCCGGTCTCGTACATGAGCTTTTCCTGCGCATGCGACTGCGGCAGGTCCATCTTCATGCCCTTGGAGGCCGTGGCCACGTAGGTGGCAATGGCCGTCACGTTGGCCATCTCGCCGCGGTTGAACGGGGTCTTGGCGATGTCCTCGGCCTTGAAGCCCTGCAGCGTCTCCATGCAGGTGACGATGCGCGACTCCAGGTCCTGCACGCGGTTGGTGTCCTTGAAGTGGCGCGGCAGCTCCACGAACACGCCCTTGATGACGCCGGGGCCCTTGCCCAGGTCGCACTGCTCGAGCGACACGTTCTTCGGACCGCGCTTCTGTTTCCAGAGCTCCTCGCCCTTCATCTCGAACAGTTCGGCGGGGTTGCCGTCCTGCAGCATCTCGCGGTACTTGGCGATGCCTTCGGCCGTGGACGACTGCGCGTGCGCGGCAGCGACGCCAAGCACCAGCGCCGTGAAGGCAATGGCGCGGGAAACAGGTCGTGTCATGGGGAGATCTCCTCGTCTACTAGTTATAGAAACCCGTCGTGAGCCGGGGCAGTCCATCCAGTGTCACCGCGGAACCGGCTCTGCCGGGCCGCAGGTGACGCCCCCCTTGGGGGGTCGCGCGAAGCGCGGCGGGGGGTTACCAGTTACGCAATATTTGCTTCGTCGGTCCGCGAGTCGCCCTTGTTGTCGCTCCACTTCACCACGATCTTGTCGCCCTTGGCGCCGCCCTTGAACTTGAAGGACAGGAACGGGTTCTGCGCCACGGCGCCGGTGAACTGCGCCTGCAGCACGGTCTTGCCGTTGTGGGTGCAGTCGACGTTCGTGATGAAGTGGCCGGGGATGAGGGCGCCGGCGGCGTCGCGGCGCGTGCCGGGTTCCATGATGTGCGACATGAGCACGCGAACGGTGGTTTCGCCGTCGGCAACGGCGGCGCGGATGCGCATCGGATCAGCCATGGTGGACTCCTGTGTTCGTTGAATCTCGAAAGGGGCGTGTGGCGATCAGCCGCCGCAGCCACCCAGCGTGACCTTGGTTTCTTTCGTGGCCGAGTAGAGCTTGCCGTCGGCCTTGACCACGGCGATGACGTTGGAGCTCTGGCCCATCTTCAGGCGGGTGGAGATCTCGGGCAGCGTGCCGGCCGGGATGGTGAAGGCCGCCGCCAGGGGCATGGGGTTCTTCTCGACGATGAGGAAGATCTCGGTGGTGTTGGGCAGCTTGCTGGCCGCGCCGATGGGCACCACGGCGCCGTTCTCGGCGATGTCAGGGGCCACCACGGTGACCTGGTCGCTGTTGGCCGGCGTGCCGCCCACGGCCTTGAGCGCGTCGGCCAGGGTCTTGCCCTCGAAGCTGGAGCGTTCGAGCGCGGCATTCGCCTGGCTTTGGGTGACGATGCCCATGGAAACGAGGGCAGCAAAGGCCCCGGTGGTCTTCAAGGCGTCTCGACGGGTGCTGTTCATGGGAACTCCTGTGCAAATGCGTGGCGAAGGGCGAGTGTAGCGAGCGAGAAATGGAACGGGTATGGGGTATGCGTGAAGCCCTGGCTCAGCGCGGGCCGGCCGCGATCCAGCGCGCGATGGCCCGGGCCTCGCTGTCCTTGAGCTGCGGCTGCGGCGGCATGGGCACGGCGCCGAACACGCCGCTGCCGCCGGACTTGATCTTGCCGGCCAGGTAGGCCTCCAGGTCGGCCTTGCCCTTGTGTTTGGCCTGGACCTCGGTGAAGCCGGGGCCGACGATCCTGTTGCTGATGCCGTGGCAGGCTGTGCACCCGTTGCCGGTGAGCAGGGCCTTCACGTCCACCGCGCCGGGCGCGGCCGCCGGGGCGGCGGCCACCACCACCGGCGCGGGCGGCGGCGCGCTGCCCACCGGGCCCTTGAGCGGCGGCTTCGTGGTGTCGGCGCCGCGCACCGGACCCACCACGCGGTTCTGTTCCTGGATGTTGCCGTGCGCGTCGCGCGCGAAGTCGGGCAACGACGAACGCACCTCGGCCTCGGTCGGGCAGTCCTTCATGCAGGCCACGTTCTTCGCGTCGCCCTTGCCGGACACCTTCCAGAGCGGCTCGTGGAACACCATGCCGTTGCGGTTGGGCATGCGCTTCTGCACCTCGGCGATGTTCTGGTCCGACAGCGTGAAGTCCGCCGGCACGATGTCGCCCAGGTGCAGGATGTACGCGAGCACGCCGTAGACCTCCTCGGTCTTGAGCGTCTTGGGCGCGTTCCACGGCATGGCGCGGTTGATGTAGTCCCACAGCGTGGAGACGGTGGCCACTTTCATCAGCGTGGTGCGCTGTGGGAAGGTGTTGCCCGGCTCAAGGTTCTTCACGCGGCCGCGTTCGATGTCGGCCTGCGTGGTGCCGCCGACGATGGGCGTGAACACCTCGTTCGATTCACCGAACACGCCGTGGCAGGACGCGCACTGCGCCTCCCAGACCTTCTCGCCCAGCGCGACGCTGCCCGCGCCCTTGGGCAGGCCCTTGAAGTCGGGGCGCACGTCGATGTCCCAGGCCTTGATCTCGGCGGGTGTGGCCTCGCGGCCGAGCTCGTGCCAGGGCTTCGTTTGCGCCATCGCCGCGCCACCGAGCAGCGCGAGGGACAGCAGAATCAGATTTCGCATCGCCATCACTCAGAAGACTTGCACATTGGACACTTCGCCGTTCTCGGACACCTTCCACGACTGGATCGCGTTCTGGTGGTAGATCGAGCGCGTGCCACGCACCGCGCGCAGCTGGTTGATCTTGGGTTGCACGTAGCCGGTGCTGTCGATGGCGCGGCTTTGCAGAATGGCGGGCTTGCCGTCCCACACCCAGTCGATGTTGAAGCGGGTCAGCGCCTTGTCCAGCACGGGGCCTTCGAGGCGCGCGGTGCGCCAGGTGCGCCCGCCGTCCACGCTCACGTCCACGCGCTTGATCGCGCCGCGCCCCGACCAGGCCAGGCCGCTGACGTTGTAGTAGCCCTTGTCGAGCAGCATCTGCCCGCCCGATGGCGTGGTGATCACGCTCTTGCACTCCTGGATGCCGGTGTACTGGCGGTGCGTGCCGTCGGGCATGAGGTCGATGTAGTGCACCGCCTCGTCCTTGCTGGCCCACTTCTGGTCGCCCACCTCCAGGCGGCGCAGGTACTTCACCCAGCTCACGCCCTGGATGCCCGGCACCACCAGGCGCAAGGGGTAGCCGTTCTCGGGGCGCAGCATCTCGCCGTTCATGGCCCAGGCGACGATGCAGTCCTCCATGGCGCGTTCCATGTCGATGGTGCGCGTCATCGACGAGCCGTCGGCGCCCTCGGCCAGCACGTACTTGCCGAGCTTGCTGTCCGCGCCGCACATCTCGAGCAGGGTGGACAGGCGCACGCCGGTGAACTCCGAGCAGCTCACCATGCCGTGCGTGTACTGCACGCTGGGCAGGGCCACGTTGCCCCACTCGGGCGCGGAGTTCGCGCCGCATTCGATGAAGTGGATGCGCGACACGCTGGGCAGGCGCATCAGGTCGTCCATGGTGAACACGCGCGAGCGCTTCACCAGACCGTGCACCATCAGGCGGTGCTGGCTCGGGTCGATGTCCCACCAGCCCTGGTGGTGGCGCTCGAAGTGCAGGCCGCTGGGCGTGATGATGCCGAACAGGCCCTGCAGCGGCGTGAAACTCACCGAGGCCTGCGGCACGCGCGTGAGGCCCGGGCTCTGGCGGCGCTGGAGGTTGGCTTCCCACTTGCTCGGCTGGCCATAGGGGTTCTCGGCCACCGGGCGGCCCAGGCCGCGCGTGTGCTCGGGCATCTTCAGGATGGCGGGATCGCCCTCGCCCTCGCCTTCGCTCGCCAGCGCGCGCGAGGCGTGGCCTGCGGTGACGGCGCCTGCGCCCATCGCCAGGGCCTTGCCCATGAAGCTGCGCCGCGCCTTGCGCGCTTGCTCGAGCTTCTCGGCGTCGAGGTGGTTTTCGGGGGCGGGCAGCACCCGCCCGATCGTGTGTTGCAGTGGGTCAGACACGGCGCGGTCCGTTCAGGAGGAATCTCAGGGGTGCGACTATATCGTTAATTGCTGATATTTGGATGAGCGTAAACCCTTGATGCACTTCCCCACCGGCTGGTCTTCAATCCCAGAGGGCCGCTACGCACCCCAGGCATACCGATATCTGTTTTTCGAGGAAGGCCCGCTGCTACAGTTTTGGGTGCGCTTTCATCCCAACCCGCAATCGGAGACGACGATGCAGAGAACAACAAGGTGGCTGGCGGCGGCGACGCTGCTGGCCCTGAGCGCCGGGGCGCAGGCCCAGGTCAACCAGGTCCGCGTCTGGGCCGCGGCCTGTGCCAACTGCCACGGCACCGAGGGCCGCGCCCAGCCCGGCATGATCGGCTTGGCCGGCCGCAACAAGGACGAGCTGCTGCAGCAGTTGCTGGCCTTCAAGAACGGCCAGCGGCCCGCGACCATCATGCACCAGCTGTCCAAGGGCTACAGCGATGAGCAGCTGGCCCAACTTGCCGCGTACTTCGCGGCCCAGAAGAAGTGAGGAGCCGCACCATGCAACGACGTCAATTCGTACAGACATTGGGCGCGGGCTCCGCGGTGGCGGGCCTGGGCCTGCTGGCGGGCTGCGCCACCGGCGGCAGCGGTGGGCCGAAAGTGGTGGTGGTGGGCGGCGGCTACGGCGGCGCCACGGCCGCCAAGTACGTGCGCCTGTTCTCCGAGGGCCGCGTGGACGTGACGCTGGTGGAGCCGAATGCGAACTTCGTGTCCTGCCCGCTGAGCAACCTGGTGGTGGGCGGCCACAAGACGCTGGCCGACATCACCGTCTCCTACGACCAGTTGCAGCGCAAGCATGGCGTGAAAGTGGTGCGCGACACGGTCGAGAGCATCGACGCGGACAAGCGCACCGTGAAGCTGGCCAGCGGCGCCACCCTGCCCTACGACCGGCTCATCCTCTCGCCGGGCATCGACTTCATGCCCACCATCCCCGGCCTGGCCAAGCCCGGCGCGTCGGACAAGGTCCTTCACGCCTGGAAGGCCGGACCGCAGACCGCGGCGCTGCATGAGCAGCTCAAGGCCATGCCCGACGGCGGCGTGTACGCGCTGTCCATTCCCCTGGCACCGTACCGCTGCCCCCCCGGCCCGTATGAGCGCGCCTGCATGGTGGCGAGCTACTTCAAGGTCGCCAAGCCGAAGAGCAAGGTCATCATCTTCGACGCCAACGACGACATCACCTCCAAGAAGGGCCTGTTCCTCAAGGCCTGGGACGAGCACTACAAGGGCCTCATCGAGTACCGGCCCAAGCACAAGGTGGTGGACGTGGACGCGGCCACGAACACGCTGAAGTTCGAGTTCAACGACGACTTCAAGGCTGGCGTGGCCAACGTGCTGCCCGACATGCGCGCCGGCGCCATCGCCGTCAAGAGCGGCCTGGCCACGGCCAATGGCCGCTGGTGCGAGGTCGACTTCCTCACCTTCGAATCGAAGGCGGCGAAGAACATCCACGTGCTGGGCGACGCGATCCAGATCGCGCCGGCCATGCCCAAGTCGGGCCACATGGCCAACCAGCATGGCAAGACCTGCGCGGCCGCGGTGGTCTCGCTGCTGACGGGCCAGCAGCCACCGCAGAACCCGCTGTACGCCAACACCTGCTACAGCTTCGTCACCGCCAGGGATGTGGTGCACGTGGCCAGCGTGCACCGCTACGACGCGGCGCAGAAGACCATGCTGACGGTGCCCGGCTCGGGCGGCCTGTCCAGCGCGGCGAGCGAGATCGAAGGCGCCTACGCCTTCGGCTGGGCGCGCAACATCTGGGCCGACATGCTGGCCTGATCGGACCGCGCGCTTGCTGGCGACAGACCCCGCTGCGGCGGGGTTTGTCCTTTCTGGCGGTGCGGGCTTGACTCCGTACCCGCTACAGGCCTTGCAATCGGGGCAAGGAGAGATGTCGCCCATGTCCAAGGCCTGCTGCCCGCCCCCCGCCCATCCGCGCCCGCACGATCACCGGCACCCACACGACGAGGGCCATGGCCATGGCCACGATGCCCACGACCATGTCCATGGCCCCGCCACCGCGCGCGACTGGTGGCGCATGGGCGCTGCGCTGTTGCTGGCCCTCGCCGCGGAAGGTCTGCACTTCCTGGCGCCCGAGACCTGGGGCTGGAAGCTCGCGGGCATGGGCATCGCCCTGTCGGCCATTGCGCTGGCGGGCACCGAGGTGTTCCAGCAGGGCCTGGCGGCCCTGCGTCGCGGCCAGCTCAACATCAACGCGCTGATGGCGGTCGCCGTCGCCGGGGCCTTTCTCATCGGCCAGTGGCCCGAGGCGGCCATGGTGATGGCGCTGTACTCGCTGGCCGAGTTGATCGAGGCGCGTTCCGTGGAGCGCGCGCGCAACGCCATCGCAGGGCTGCTGGCCCTGTCGCCGCCGCAGGCCGAGGTGCGCCAGGCCAGCGGCCAATGGGCCGTGGTGGACGCGAAGGCGGTCGCCGTGGGCGCGACCGTGCGCGTGAAGCCCGGCGAACGCTTTGCGCTCGATGGCCGGATCACCAGCGGCCACAGCGCGGCCGACCAGTCGCCCATCACGGGCGAGAGCATCCCCGTGGACAAGGCCCCGGGCGACGAGGTCTTCGCCGGCACCATCAACCAGCACGGCGCGCTGGAGTTCGAGGTGAGCAAGCCCGCGAGCGACACCGTGCTCGCGCGCATCATCCACGCGGTCGAGCAGGCGCAGTCCAGGCGCGCGCCCACGCAGCGTTTCGTCGACCGCTTCGCGGCCATCTACACGCCGGCGGTGTTCGCCATCGCCCTGGCCGTGGCGCTGCTCGGCCCGCTGCTGTTCGGCTGGCCCTGGCTCACGGCTGTGTACAAGGCGCTGGTGCTGCTCGTCATCGCCTGCCCCTGCGCGCTGGTGATCTCCACGCCGGTGACGGTGGTCAGCGGCCTCGCGGCGGCGGCAAGGCGCGGCATCCTCATCAAGGGCGGCGTGTACCTGGAGGACGCGCGCCGCCTGCGCGTGCTGGCGGTGGACAAGACCGGCACCGTGACCGAGGGCAAGCCGCGCCTGGTGGCGCAGGCGGTGCTGTCCAGCGCCCTGCCGGCCGAGCGCGTACTGGGCATCGCACGCAGCTTGGCGGGACGTTCGGACCACCCCGTGTCCAAAGCCATCGCCGCTGGCCTCGACAACGCAGCCCTGGCCATCGATGGCTTCGGTGCCGAAGCCGGCCGCGGTGTGCGCGGCACCGTGGACGGGCAGGCCTACGCGCTCGGCAACCACCGCTGGATGGAAGAACGCCAGCAGTGCTCACCCGAGCTGGAAGCGCTGATGCGCGAGCACGAGGCCCAGGGCCGCACCGTCACCCTGCTCGCGGGCGATCAGGGCGTGCTGGCGCTGTTCGCGGTGGCCGACACCACCAAGGCCACGAGCCGCCAGGCCATCGAGGAACTGAACGCGCTGGGCATCACCACCGTCATGCTCACCGGCGACAACCCCGCCACGGCGCAAGCCATCGCGGCGCAGGTCGGCATCGGCGAGGTGCGCGCCAACCTGCTGCCGCAGGACAAGCTCGACGCCATCGAGGCCCTGCGCGCCCAGGGCGCCGTGGGCATGGTGGGAGACGGCATCAACGACGGCCCCGCGCTCAGCGCGGCCAGCATCGGCTTCGGCATGGGCGGCGCGGGCAGCGACACCGCCATGGAAGCGGCCGACGTGATCGTGATGAACGACGACCTGCGCAAGCTGCCCGAGACCATCCGCCTGTCGCGGCGCACACATGCGGTGCTGTGGCAGAACATCGCGCTGGCGCTGGGCATCAAGTTCGTGTTCCTGCTGCTCGCACTGTTCGACAACGCCACCATGTGGATGGCGGTGTTCGCCGACATGGGCGCGAGCCTGCTGGTGGTGTTCAACGGGCTGCGCCTGCTGCGGGGCAAGGCTCAGTAGCCGAAGAAGATGGCGCTGGACCCGTCGATGTGCTTGCCACTCAGCAACAGCTCGCTGCCGTCCCGCGTCATGGCCGTGGCCTGGCCCAACCACTGGCCTTGCCTGGCGACTGGCGCCTTCAGTCGTGCCTTGGTCACCATCCTCGGCTGGCTGGGATCGGGATCCGGGTTCTCGACAAAGTAGTAGCCTGCGCCGGCTTCCGAGGGTGAGGCGGGGAGGCTGCTGTCCTCGAGCGCGATGTCCGCCGGACGCTTGAGGCCGTTGTGCCGGCTGCCGTCCTCGCGCACACCGACCAGCAATCGCGGCCCGTTGGCGGTCACCAGCGACACGCTGATGCCGAAGCGATCGGCCGCCCGCGGCGCATGCGCCAACAACACCGAGTACTCGCTCCACAAGGTGCTCTGGCGCCGGTACACCACCACCTGGCCCGCGGCCGACCGGATCGCGCTGCCGTCCAGCGGGTCGTGGCCCTTGTCGGGGTAGCCCACGGCCAACCAGTCGCCACCGGCGCTCATGGACAGGGCCCCGCCGAAGCCCTTGTAGGCGGAAGACGATGCGTCCGGATTGGAGGACACCGACGAAGAGCGATTGGCCGACGGCGCGAAACCGGACGCCAACGAGGCGGGTTTCGTTGCATCGGCCCAGAGCCAGGCGAAGTCATAGATCAACACGCCACCGGCCAGCAGGCCGTTGAACGACGCGCGCGGCGCCCCCACGGCGACACGCTGCGCGAACTGGTCCGCCGCGATGGCCGCTCCGAAGAAGACGGCGGTCGAGCCCGTTTGCACGGGCGGCTTCACGTAGGCCTTGAAGCTGTAGAGGTCGCCGCTGGCCGCGTATGCGTACACCGCGCCACGGTCCTCGCTCGAGTTGTCGTCGAACGCACTGGCCTCGGCGGTGCCGTACCGATAGACGTCGCCATTGGCTCCGCCGTCCTCGTTCGGCGCGCCGACGAGAAGCTGTCCTTCGTCTCCGATGGCGACCGCGGAGCCGAACGCGTCCTTCGCGCCCGCATTGGCTGCCTTGATTCGCGCGACCAGCGTCCAACCGTTGCCGCTGGAATACCGGTACACCTGCACCGCGCCCGAGCCGTCCACCAAGGCCGTGCCAGCGGGCGGGTTGGGATTGACGCCGTCCAGTGCGGTGGGTGCATCGTCGCCGGGTATCCCCACCGCGAGCCACAGCCCATTCGGCGACAGCGCCACGCTCGCACCGAAACGATCGGACACGGCGCCATTCGTCCGGGCGAGAGACGTGGGCAAACTCGACCACTGCGCGCCGCCTTCCGCCCGTTCATAGACCAGCACCATGCCGCGTTCGCCGTCGGCACCGGGAACGCCAATGGCGAGCACGTGCGTGCTGCCCCGCTTGCCGGTCGCCATCGCGCGAGCCACGTTGTTGTCATCGACGTCGGCGCTGGCCGAGACGATGGATCGGGCCAGGTCACCCGTGACCGGCGTGGTCCCCACCGCCAGATTGCAACCGCTGAGCCCACAAGCCGTGACACGGTACTTGTGGTTCATTGCGTCCACCAGGCTCAGGTTGGTGAAGGTGCTCGAGGGCACCGTCGATTCGGCAAGCTGCGTGAAGTTGTCGGCGCCATCGGTGGCATCGACATCCCGCTCGATGCGGTAACTGGAGGCGCCGGACACTGCAGGCCAGTCGAGCTTCAGTCCACGTTGCGCCACGGACGTGATCGTCAATGCGATCGCGGGCGTACCCGATCCGTTGCCCGGATCCGTGATCGGTCCCGTGCCCGAGCCCGGCGGCGGGGACGCTGGCGGCGAACCCGAAGGCGGCGGCGCCGAGGGTGGTGGAGGCGACGCAGGCGGAGGCGGCGGCGGCGGCGGAGAACCGCCGGGATCACCCCCCGGGCTTGGACTGGGGCTCGGCGCCGGCGCCGACCCGCCCCCCGATCCACCGCCATCAGCGGGGTCGTCCACCCCACCACCGCAAGCACTCAGATACACCACCGCCATCGCGGCCGCGAACCACCGCATCGAACGACGCACCGTCTGCATTCCCTGTTCCTTCAAAAGAATCCGCTACTCAATAGCCGAAGAAGATCGCCTGCCCCGTGGGCCGTCCCGTGTTGCCCTTGAATTCACCCGTCAGCAGCAGTTCGTTGCCGTCGAGGGTGATGGCGGTGGCCTGGCCAAGGAACTGGTCGATGAGGGGTTCGGGTGACTTCAACCGGGCCTTGAGCACCGGCGGCTGGCTGAGGTCGGCGCGCCCGGCGAAGGCGTAGGCCGCGCCGCTGCCGCGCACCGCCACGAAGCTCTCGGGCACGATGTCCGCGGCCCGCGTCAGGCCCTTCTGCCCGCTGCTGTCTTCAAGCGCCCCGGCCAGCACCTGCAGCCCGTTGTCGCTGTTGACCAGGGACACACTGATGCCGAAGCGGTCGCCACTGACCGGCACCGGCGCCGTGAGCCAGGAGTGGGCGGCCCAGGTGCCGTTCGGGTTGCGGCGGTACAGGGTCACCTGGCCCGCGCGCGAAGGCAGCGTCGCGCCGGTCTGCGCCACCAGGCCGCTCTTGTCGGCGTAACCGGCGGCCAGCCAGTTGCCGTCCTGGCTCATGGACAGGGAGCCGCCCAGGCCGCGGTAGGCGTCCGATGGCGGAATGGGGTTGTCGGTGTTCGACGAGGGAATACGGTCGCCGCCCGGTCCGAAGGTGCTTCGCAACGCCCAGATGGCAACGACCGATTGCAGGAGCGGCGGCGGCGGCAGGGTCCAGGCAATGTCATAGACCACCACGCCGCCAGCGGAAGCGCCGTTGTACGAGGCCCTGGGCGCGCCCACGGCGGCCCGTTGGGCCAGAGGATCGATCGCGATGGCCGCGCCGAAGTGCAGCGAGGTCCCGCCCCCGGTGGTGGGGGGCTTCACGAACCCACCGAACGAGTACGCCGACGCACCGTTCACGTAGTTGTATATGGCTCCCCGGTCATTGCCACTGGGGTCGTCGCGCAACTCCGGCGCGTCGGCGGATGTCGGCAGGAAGAGGCCAGCGGAGGCCGGGCTGTCCTCGTTGGGCGCCCCCACGATCAGGTGGCCCTCGTCGCTGATGGCCACGGCGGTGCCGAAGGCGTCACCGCGCCCCGCGTTGATCGCCTTGAACCAGCCATGCGGGACCCAGGCCGAACCGACGTAGCGGTACACCTGCACGGCGCCCGAATCGTCCACGTCCTCCATGCCGGCGTTCAATTGGGGATTGATGCCCATCCCCTGCGTCGGCCGGTCGTCGCCCGGTATGCCCACCGCCAGGTACTGCCCATTGGGCGAGAGGGACACGCTGGCGCCGAAATGGTCCTGCAGGTTCGGCGACGAGGGCTTCCTCAGCGTCTGGACCTCGGTCCAGGCACCGCCGTGGAAGTCACGCTCATAGATCTTGACGAGGCCTTGGGCCTGCTCCGCCCCGGGCTGGCCCACGGCCAGGACATGGCGGAGGGAAACACCCTCGCGTGTGGCGGTCGCCATGGCGCGTGACATGTTGTCGCTGGAATCGTCCAGCGGCGAGGTGGGGTGCTGGATGTCGATCGATGCGGCCAGGTCGCCGCTGACCGAGGTGGTGGTCGTCGCCAAGACCAGCCCCGAGGCGCTCAGGGCGCGGACCCGGTACTTGTAACTCAGTGCGTCCGCCAGGCGCAGGTCGGTGAAGTTGTGCGAGGTGGCCGGGGAGGGCACGTTGCCGATGTTGAAAAAGAGATCGACGCCGTCGTTGGCATCGAGATCGCGATCGATCCGGTAGCTGAGGGCACCGGCCACCGCCGGCCATTCGAGCTTCAAACCCCGCTGCGGCGCCGACGTGATCGTCACGGTGAACGGCGCGGCCGGTGGGGCGCCGGGATCGGGAATCGGCGCGGTGCCCGAACCCGGTGGCGGCGCGGCGGGCGGCGTGTTGGCTGGCGGCGGAGACGGCGGCGGACTGCCGCCTGGGGCGGGGCTCGGGCTCGGGCTCGGGCCGGGGCTTGAACCCGGGGCAGGACTGGGGCTCGGACTGGCGTTGCGCCCCGAGCCACCGGTGTCGCCGGGCGCATCCCCGCCCCCACCGCCGCACGCACCCAGATACACCACGGCCATCGCGGCCGCGAACCAACGCATCGAACGACGTTCCAGCTTCATGCCCCATCTCTCCAGCGAACTCGGGTCACGGCGCGACCCCAGGGCAAGGTACCGACGCAGCGCGCGCCCGGGTATCCGCAGCCCGTCCGAGGCCGACACGGCAGGACGGCCGATAACCCGATGGCTTTGGAGAGAACCAGGTGAGACGCGGCGCGACGCGACCGCTCACGCACGCCGGGCTCAGAGCCCTTGCTGATCGGGCTCGTCGATTCGCAGCGGAGTGGCCTGGGCCAAGGCCAGCCACACGCCCAGCGGCAGTTGCGGCACCGCGCGGCGCGGTGCCTCGCGGCGCACCTCCCAGCCCATGGCGCCGCTGTCGATCAGCACGCCGCAGTCCTCGGGCACGTCGGTCTCATCGCCCACCGGGCGGCCCTTGGCGTCGCGCCCCAGCACGTACCACACCGCGCCAGCCATGCCGAGGTAGGCCGCGCGCTTGTCGGCCTTGCGCAGGTCGGACAGCAGGTCCGCGCGGCTCACCTTGATCTCGTGCACCACGGGCTCCAGCCAGTCGGCGCGCGAGCTGCGGCGGATCGAGTACACGTCGGGGCAGGCCATCACCCAGTCGTTGGCCAGCGGCTCGTCCGCGCGCGGCAGGGGCGCGCGCAGCGCGAGGCCACACCAGGCCAGGCGGCCCGAGCGCGTCTGCTCCAGCGCCACGCGCTGCACCAGGGCCTCGTGCGCCGACAGCGCGGCGCGGTTGCGCGCGTAGATGCGCGCCAACAGCGCGATGCCCGCGTCGCTCACGCGCAGGTGCTCGCGCCCGGCGCCGTCAAAACAGCGCTGCAGACAGCCCGCCGCGATCAGCTCTACCTCGATCGGATCGTGGCAGGGCCAGCCCGCCGAGCGGTGCATCTGTCGCAGGCGCTGGTGGTGGCGCCGGGTCAGCGGAAGGGAAAGGGAAGGCTCGCTCACCGCGCGATTGTCCTTCCGTATGATCCCCGCTCCGTGTCCGCCGAACCCGTCTCCGAGCCCCTGCGCGTCGCCGTGCGGCGCCTGTGCGACTTCGCGGCGCGCGCGGGCGATCTGGACCACCGCTTCACGCCCGCGCCCAGCGCCTTCGAAGGCATCGCGGGCCACGCCAGCGTGGCCGCGCGCCGCCCCGCGCATTACCAACGGGAGCGCACGCTCTCGGGCCTGTGCGAAGGCCTGCTGCTGCAGGGCCGCGCCGACGGCTACGACCCCCAGGCGCGCCGCCTCGACGAAACCAAGACCCACCGAGGCGACCCGACGCTCATCACGCCCAACCGCCAGGCCCTGCACTGGGCGCAGGCGCAGGTGTACGGCTGGCTGCTGTGCGAGGCGGAGCACCTCGACAGCATCGAACTCGCGCTGATCTACTACGACATCGACAGCGGCCACGAGACGGTGCTCACGCGCCAGGGCACGCGCGACTCGCTGCGCGCCTTCACGCAGGACCTCTGCGCGCGCTACCGCGACTGGGCCCGGCAGGAGACCGAGCACCGCCGCGCGCGCGACGCCGCGCTGGCCGCCACGCCCTTCCCTTTCGATGGCTATCGCGCGGGTCAACGCGAGCTCACCGAGGCCGTGTTCCGATCGCAGCGCGCGGGGCGCCACCTGCTCGCACAGGCGCCCACCGGCATCGGCAAGACCGCGGCCACGCTGTTCGGCGCGCTGCGCGCCATGCCCGTGGTGGGCAGCGACCAGTTGCTGGTGCTCACGCCCAAGACGACGGGCCGCGCGATCGCACTCGACGGCCTGCGCCGACTGAACGCGCGGCCCTTGCGCGTGCTGGAACGCCTGGCGCGCGAGAAGGCCTGCGAGCACCCCGACAAGGCCTGCCACGGCGAGTCCTGCCCACTGGCGCAGGGCTTCTACGACCGCCTGGGCGCCGCGCGTGAGCAGGCCGCGCGCGCGGCATGGCTCGACCGCGATGCCTTGCGCGAGATCGCGCTGGCGCACCGCATCTGCCCGTACTACCTGGCGCAGGAGATGCAGCGCTGGGCCGACGTGGTGGTGGGCGACGTGAACCACTGGTTCGACCTGAACGCGCAGGCCTGGTCGCTCGCTCAGGCCGAGGGCTGGCGCGTGCAACTGCTGCTGGACGAGGCCCACAACCTGGCCGAGCGCGCGCGCCGCATGTACAGCGCCGAGCTGGACCCGCAGCGCTTCGGCGCCTGGCGCGCGCAGGCGCCGCAGGCCCTGAAGGCCACCATGGACGCGGTGCACCGCGCCTGGGGCGCGCTGGCGCTCGACGAGCCCGCGACCCCGGCGCTCGACGACGCCCTCCCGGCCGCCTTCATCGCCACGCTGGGCCGCCACGTCGCCACGCTCACCGACTTCATGGCGCGCCACCCGCAGGCCGCCGCGGGCCTGCAGCCCTGGCTGTTCGAGGCGGTGCACTTCCTGCGCGTGGCCGAGCGCTTCGGCGCGCACTCGGTGCTGGAGCGATCACCCGGCCCTCCCACGCGGCGCGGCAAGCCGCGCCCGCAGCTCGCGCTGCGCTGCCTGCTGCCGGCCGAGCTGCTCGAACCACGCTGGGCCGGCGCGCACGCGGCCACGCTGTTCTCGGCCACGCTCGCGCCCATGGCGCACGCGCAGCGCCTGCTGGGCCTGCCCGAGCCGGTCGCGCGCATCGAAGTGGCCTCGCCCTTCGACCCGGCCCAGTGGTCGGTGCGCGTGGCGCGTGGCCTGTCCACGCGCTGGGCCGACCGCGTGCGCACCCTGCCGCGCCTGGTGGACGAACTCGGCGCGCACTACCGCGCGCACCCGGGCAACCACCTCGCCTTCTTCAGCAGCTTCGACTACCTCACGCAGGCGATGGAGGCGTTCCGTACCGCGCACCCGGACGTGGCGGTGTGGTCGCAGTCGCGCAGCATGGACGAGGCCGCGCGCGAAGCCTTCATCGCGCGCTTCGTGGAAGGCGGCCAGGGCATGGGCTTCGCGGTGCTGGGTGGCGTGTTCGGCGAAGGCATCGACCTGCCCGGCTCGCGCCTGGTGGGCGTGAGCATCGCCACGCTGGGCCTGCCGCCCCCCGACCCGCTGAGCGAGGCACTGCGCGAGCGCCTGCAGGCCACCGGTGCGCAAGGCTGGGCCGACACCTACCTCTATCCCGGCCTGCACAAGGTGGTGCAGGCCGCCGGCCGCCTGATCCGCACGCCGCAGGACCGGGGCACGCTGCTGCTGCTCGACGAGCGCTTCGCCAGCCCCGAGGTGCGTGCGCTGCTGCCGCCCTGGTGGGGCGTGCGCTGATTCAGCCGTCCTCGCGGGGCTCGCCGGCCTCGGGCCGCGGCGGTGGCAGCGGCGTGACCAGCACGCGCGCGATGCGCCGGCCGTCGACCTCCAGCACCTCGAAGCGCCAGCCCGCGCCGTCGACAAACTGCCCCTGGATCAGCAGTTCGCCGGCCATCGAGTGCATCAGCCCCGCCACGGTGGCGTAGCGGCCCTTGTCCTCATCGGGCAGCGCGTCGATCTCCAGGCGCGACTTCAGCTCGGCCACCGGCATCGCGCCGTCGACCTCCCAGCTCCCGTCCTCGAGCTGGCGCGCCCAGGCGTCCACCGGCATCTCGGGCGAGAGTTCTCCGGTGATCGCCTCCAGCATGTCCAGCGGCGTGAGCAGGCCCTGCACCACGCCGTACTCGTCCACCACGAACACCATGCGCGTGGCCCGTGCACGGAACTGCTCCAGCAGTTCCATGCCGGTGAGCGTCTCGGGCACGAACACGGCCGGCTGCGCCTGCGCGCCCACGGCCCCCTGCTCGCCATCGGCCTGCAGCGCCAGCAGGCGCGGCACGTGGATCACGCCCACCACGTCCTCCAGTCCGCCCCGGCACACCGGGTACCACGAGTGGCCCGTGGCCGCGGCCTGGCGCACCGCCTCGTCGATGCCCGCACCGGCGTCCAGCCACTCGATGTCGGAGGCCGGCACCATGATGGAGGTGAGCAGGCGGTCGTCGAGCCCGAACACGTTGCGCACCATGCGGTGCTCCTGCGCCTCGATGATGCCGGCGTCGACGCCCTCGGCGAGGCTGGCCTCGATCTCGGCCTCGGTCACCACCTGCGCGGCCGAGTTGTCCACGCGCAGGGCCTTGAGCACCCACTGCGTGGTGTGCGTGAGCAGCCACACGAAGGGCTTGGCGCCACGCGCCACCGCCGCCATCGGGCGCGAGACCCAGCGCGCCACCGCCTCCGGGTAGAGCTGGCCGATGCGCTTGGGCACCAGCTCGCCGAAGACGATGGTGATGAAGGTGATGACGGTCACCACGATCGCCGTGGCCAACACGCCCGCAACGGTGTCCTCCAGGCCGAAGGACTGGAACCACAGGCCCAGGTCGTCGCTGAAGGCCGCCTCGCCCACGATGCCGTTGAGCATGCCGATGGAGGTGATCCCCACCTGCACCGACGAGAGGAACTGCGTGGGGTTGTCGAGCAGCTCCAGCGCAGTGTGCGCGCCCTTGTCGCCGGCCTCGGCCATGGCCGCCAGGCGGGCCTTGCGGCTGGAGGCGAGCGCGAGTTCGGACATCGCGAATGCGCCGTTGAGCAGCGTGAGGAAGACGATGAGGAGGGTGTCCATGGGGTCCTACCCATAATCGGGCGATGGCAATTTATCTCATCGGCGATGTGCAGGGCTGTGACGAGGCCCTGGGCCGCCTGCTCGACACCGTCGGCTTCTCCCCCAGCCGCGACCGGCTCGTGGTGCTGGGTGACCTGGTCAACCGCGGCCCCGCGTCGCTGGCCGCGCTGCGCCGCCTGATCGCGCTCGGCGCCAGCGGGCAATGCCTGCTGGGCAACCACGACCTGCACCTGCTCGCGGTGTCGCAGGGCGTGCGCAAGCCGCACCGCAGCGACACCATCGGCGACATCCTGGCCGCGCCGGACCGCGCCGACCTGCTCGACTGGCTGCGCCAGCGCCCGCTCGCCCTGATGGAGCGCGGCTGGTTGCTGGTGCACGCGGGGGTGCTGCCGCAGTGGGACGCGGCAGGGGCGCTTCAACTGGCGCACGAGGTGGAGACCGTGCTGCAGGCGCCCGACTGGCGCGACTTCCTTCATCAGATGTACGGCAACCAGCCCGCGCGCTGGGCCGACACGCTGCGCGGCAGCGACCGGCTGCGCGTGATCGTCAATGCCTTCACACGGCTGCGCTTCTGCACGCCCGATGGCGAGATGGAGTTCGAGACCAAGGACGGTGCGGGTGCCGCGCCAGAGGGCCACTTCCCGTGGTTCGAGGTGCCCGGTCGGCGCACGGCGGACACACCCGTGGCCTTCGGTCACTGGTCCACGCTGCGCAGCGTGGACCAGCCGGGCCTGCTGGCGCTGGACACGGGCTGCGTGTGGGGCGGCTGCCTCACGGCCGCCCGGCTGGGCGCGGGGCCGGGCGAGGTGGAGCGTTTCGAGGTGAAGTGCGCCCAGTCGCAGCGCCCGGGCAAGTGATCACGCGGTGATCAGGAATTGGCCGGCGGCGGCGCGCTGGCCTTGAACAGCGCCGGCACCTTGCGGCGCTGCTTGATGTTGGGCGACAGGCTCTTGGGTGCGTTCGCTTTCTGCGCGGTGTCCCACTGCGGCGGCGGGGCGTCGGCGCTGGCGGGCTTGGCTTCGTAGGGCTGGTCGAAGAAGGGATCGGCCGGCGGACGCGACACGCGCGGGGCCGAGGGCGCGCGCGGCGCGCGGGCCTCGCGCGGCTCGCGACCGCCTTCCTCGCGCTGCCAGGCCCGCTGGCCGTCGTTGAAGCGGCCGGCCGGGCGGCGGTCCTGCTCCAGTTCCAGCGCCTCGATCTCCAGCTTCTTGCCCAGCAGCTTTTCCAGCTCGCCCACCAGGCGCGCGTCGCGGCCCGAGACGAAGGAGACCGCCAGGCCCGAGGCGCCCGCGCGGCCGGTGCGGCCGATGCGGTGCACGTAGTCTTCGGCGTTGAACGGGATGTCGAAGTTGAACACCGCCGGCACGTCCTTGATGTCCAGGCCACGCGCGGCCACGTCGGTGCAGACCAGCAGATCGACGCTGCCTTGCTTGAAGGCGTCCAGCGCCTTCAGGCGCTCGTCCTGGCTCTTGTCGCCGTGCAGCGCGGCGGTGTTCAGGCCGTCGCGCTCCAGCGAGCGTGCCAGGCGCGCGCAGCCGAGCTTGCTGTTGACGAACACGAAGGCCTGCTTGATCCCGCGTTCGCGCAGGATCTGGCGCAGCGTGCCGCGCTTGTCGTCGTCGTCCACGCGGTAGAAGTGCTGCTCGACCGTGGAGGCCGTGGCGTTGGAGCGCGCCACCTCCACGGTGATGGGGTCTTGCAGGTAGCTGTTGGCCAGGCGCTTGATCTCGGGCGAGAAGGTGGCCGAGAACAGCAGCGTGGTGCGCTGCTTGGGCAGGTAGCTCAGGATGCGCTGCAGGTCGGGCAGGAAGCCGATGTCGAGCATGCGGTCGGCCTCGTCGAGCACCACGTACTCGACCTGGTTCAACACACAGTTCTTGGCCTCGATGTGGTCGAGCAGGCGGCCCGGCGTGGCCACCAGCACCTCGACGCCCTTCTTCAGCTCCAGGGTCTGCGGCTTCATGTCCATGCCGCCGAACACCACCGTGCTGCGCAACTGCGTGTACTTGGCGTAGAGCTTGACCTGTTCGGCCACCTGGTCGGCCAGTTCGCGCGTGGGCAGCAGCACCAGGGCGCGCACCGGGTGGCGCGCGGGCGAGGTGGAGGCGTTCTCGTGCTTGAGCAGGCGCTGCAGCAGTGGCAGGGAGAAGGCGGCGGTCTTGCCGGTGCCGGTCTGGGCGGCGCCCATCACGTCGCGGCCAGTGAGCACCTGCGGGATGGCCTGCGCCTGGATCGGCGTCATGGTCTCGTAGCCCATTTCGGCCACGGCCTTCGCCAGCGCGGGCGCGAGATTGAGTTCGGAGAAGCTTTGGGTCATGTCGGGAACGCCGGGGTGGCGGTAAGCCCGCTATTGTCGCACCCGCGCTACAACCTCGCCCGTGACCGGGTCCGCCACCTCAGAGTGACGCGGCTTTGAACGTGTCGCAGGCGCGCGCGTCCCCCGTCTCCAGCCCCTTGTGGAACCAGCGCTGGCGCTGCTCGCTCGTGCCGTGGGTGAAGCTGTCGGGCACCACGTGGCCCTGGCTCTTGCGCTGCAGCGCGTCGTCGCCGATGGCCGCCGCCGCGTTCAGCGCCTCCTCCACGTCGCCGGGCTCGATCACCTGGCCCTGCTGGTGGTTGTGGTTCGCCCAGATGCCCGCGAAGCAATCGGCCTGCAACTCAAGCCGGACCGACAGCGCGTTGTACTCGCGCTCGCTCGCGCGGCCGCGCGCCTTCTCCATCTGGTCGGTGATCCCCATGAGGTTCTGCACGTGGTGGCCCACCTCGTGCGCAATCACGTAGGCCTGGGCGAAGTCGCCGGGCGCGCCGAGCTGGCGGCGCAGGGTGTCGTAGAAGCTGAGGTCGATGTAGACCTTCTGATCGCCTGGGCAGTAGAAAGGGCCCATGGCCGACTGGCCCGTTCCGCAGGCCGTTGGCGTGGCGCCGCGGAACAGCACCAGGCGCGGCTTCTGGTACTGCGCACCGGCGGCCTGGAAGATCGCGCCCCAGGCGTCCTCGGTGCCGCCGAGCACGGCGGCCACGAAGCGGCCCATGTCGTCGCTGGGGGCGCCGGTCTGGGCCTGCGGCGCTTCCATGGGCGCCTGCAGGCCCCCGCCGTCCAACGCGCCCAGGATGGTCAGCGGGTTGATGCCGAACACCCAGCCCGCGATCAGCGCGATGGCAATGGTGCCGATGCCGATGCCCCGGCCGCCCCCGATGCGCGGGATGCGGCCCCCGCCGCCCGGGCTGTTGCGCCGGTCCTCGATCTGGTCGGACTGCCGGTTGTTTTCCCATTTCATCGCGAAGCTCCTTCGCCCGGCGCACGGGCACGTTCGCGATGGTAGGCCAGAGATCAGGCCTTGGGCAGCGTCACGCCCACCTGGCCTTGGTACTTGCCGCCACGGTCCTTGTAGGACACGTCGCAGACCTCGTCGCTCTCGAAGAACAGCACCTGGGCGCAGCCCTCGCCCGCGTAGATCTTGGCCGGCAGCGGCGTGGTGTTGCTGAACTCCAGCGTCACGTAGCCTTCCCACTCGGGCTCGAAGGGCGTCACGTTGACGATGATCCCGCAGCGGGCGTATGTGCTCTTGCCCAGGCAGATGGTGAGCACGTTGCGCGGGATGCGGAAGTACTCCAGCGTGCGCGCCAGCGCGAAGCTGTTGGGCGGGATGACGCAGACGTCCTTGTTGACGTCGACGAAGCTGTTCTCGTCGAAGTTCTTCGGGTCCACCACCGTGCTGTGGATGTTGGTGAAGACCTTGAATTCGGGCGCGCAGCGGATGTCGTAACCGTAGCTGCTGGTGCCGTAGCTGATGACGCGCTTGCCATCGACCTGGCGGACCTGCCCGGGCTCGAAGGGGTCGATCAGGCCGTGCTGCTCGGCCATGCGGCGGATCCACTTGTCGCTCTTGATGCTCATGGGCGGCGATTGTAGGCAGCGGCCATCGGCGCCTTCTGATCGATTCATTTCGCCACTTGTTTGCGAATAGTTCGCATTTGTGTTTATGATGTCAGGATGCCTTCCGTGAAAACCGCCCCTCCGTCCTCGCCGCCCGCGCCCGCGCCTGTTCAGGTGCCGCCCGTGCAGGTGCAGTTCGGTCAGCTCAGCGGCGGCCGGCGCGACGTGTTCATCGAACACGACGGCCAGCACTACAAGCTGAGCCTGACCGCGCAGAACAAGCTGATCCTCACCAAGTAGTCGGCCCGCGACGTGCGGGTGGGCAATCCCTTGGCGTCATCCTGAAATTTCAGTAATTCCTGAAACTTCAGGCAAATCCGGCTACAGTGCCGGCCATGCCGCTGCAAGACCACCTCCCTCCCCTCAACCGCGAGTTCGTCGCCCACTTCGGGGAGATGGGCAGCCGCTGGGGCATCAACCGCACCGTGGGGCAGATCTACGCCCTGCTCTACATCGCCGACAAGCCGCTGTGCGCCGACGAGATCGCCGAGACGCTGGAGTTCTCGCGCTCCAACGTCAGCATGGGGCTGAAGGAACTGCAGGCCTGGCGACTCGTGCGCCTGCGCCACCAGGCCGGCGACCGCCGTGAGTACTTCGAGGCGCCGTCGGACGTGTGGGAGATCTTCCGCGTGCTGGCCGAGGAGCGCCGCCGCCGCGAGATCGAACCCACGCTGTCCATGCTGCGCACCGCGCTGCTGGAAACCCCCAAGACCGACGCCGAACGCCACGCCCAGCAACGCATGCGCGAGATGCACGACCTCATCGACCGGCTCATGACCTGGTTCGACGACGTGCAGAAGCTCGCGCCCGAGACGGCCTTGCAACTCATGGGCATGGGCGCTACGGTCACGCGTGTGCTCGAACTGAAGGACCGGCTCACCGGCAAGGCCCCCACCGCGCGCAACGACAAGAACGCGGCCTGACCCCACGGACGCAAGGAACGCCCCATGGACCTCGACACCCTGCTGCTCTCGCGCATCCAGTTCGCCGCGAACATCAGCTTTCACATCCTCTTCCCCACCATCACCATCGCCCTGGGCTGGTTCCTGCTGTTCTTCCGCATCCGCTTCGTGCAGACGCGCGAGCAGGCCTGGGAAGAGGCGTACTACTTCTGGACCAAGGTGTTCGCGCTGAGCTTCGCGCTGGGCGTGGTCTCGGGCGTCACCATGAGCTTCCAGTTCGGTACCAACTGGCCGGGCTTCATGGAAAAGGCCGGCAACATCGCCGGCCCCTTGCTGGGCTACGAGGTCATCACCGCGTTCTTCCTCGAGGCCAGCTTCCTCGGCATCATGCTGTTCGGACGGGGGCGCGTGAGCGAGCGCATGCACCTCATCGCCACCTTCCTCGTCGCGCTGGGCACCACCTTCTCGGCCTTCTGGATCCTCAGCCTCAACTCGTGGATGCAGACGCCCGCGGGCGCCGAGATCGTCAACGGCGAATTCATGCCGCTCGACTGGTTCGCCATCGTCTTCAACCCCTCGTTCCCCTACCGCCTGGCGCACAAGCTGCTGGCCTCCGGTCTCACGGCGTCCTTCCTCGTCGCGGGGCTGTGCGCCTGGCAACTCATCAAGGGCAGTGCCACGGGCGGCACGCACAAGGCGCTGCGCACCGCCGTGTTCGCGGCCGTGCTGCTGGCACCGGTGCAGATCTTCGTGGGCGACCTGCACGGCCTGAACACCCTGAAGCACCAGCCCGCCAAGATCGCCGCCCTCGAAGGCATCTGGGAGACCGAGCGCGGCGCACCGCTCACGCTGATCGGCATTCCCGACGAAGCCGCCCGCACCACGCACTACGCATTGAAGGTGCCCAAGCTCGGCAGCCTCATCCTGGCGCACGACTGGGATGGCGAGATCAAGGGCCTGTCGGAATTTCCGGGCGCGCACCCGCCCGTGGCCCCGGTGTTCTATGCCTTTCGCGTGATGGTGGGGATGGGCACGCTCATGCTGCTGGTGGCGCTGTGGAGCGTGTGGAAGGTCTGGCCGCAGCGCAGCGACACGCGCCTGGCGCTGCCGCGACCGCTGTTGTGGACGCTCGCGGCCATGACCTTCTCGGGCTGGGTGGCCACGCTGGCGGGCTGGTACGTCACCGAAATCGGCCGCCAGCCCTTCATCGTCTACGGCCTGTTGCGCACGGCCGACGTGGTCACCCCCATCGCACCGGCCAACGTGGCCGCCACGCTGGTGGGCTATCTGGTCGTCTACGGTCTGCTGCTGATCACCTACGTGGGCGTGCTCAAGTACATGGCCGAGAACCCCGTCAAACATGCGCCCGAGGCCCCCTCCGGCGAAATGGGCAAGGCCGGCGCCTGAGCCGCTGCAAGCGAAGGAAACACGACATGACCTGGGCCGAATTCCTCCCCCTGATCTTCATGGCCGTGATGGGCCTGGCGCTGCTGGCCTACGTGGTGCTCGACGGCTACGACCTCGGTGTGGGCCTGCTGCTGCCGCTGGGCGACGAGGTGCAGAAGGACACCATGGTCAGCAGCATCGGCCCCTTCTGGGACGCCAATGAAACCTGGCTGGTGCTGGGCGTGGGCGTGCTGCTGGTGGCCTTTCCCAAGGCGCACGGCCTGGTGCTGCAGGCCCTGTACTTGCCCGCCGCCATCATGATCGTGGGCCTGATCCTGCGCGGCGTGGCCTTCGACTTCCGCGTGAAGGCGCCCACGAGGTACCTGCCGTTCTGGAACCGCGCCTTCTTCGCCGGCTCGCTGGCCGCCAGCGCCTCGCAGGGCTGGATGCTGGGCAGCTACATCACGGGCTTCGACACCGGCGTGCTGGGCCTGTTGTTCAGCCTCGGCATCGCCATCACGCTGCCCGCGGCCTACCTGCTGCTGGGCGCCGGCTGGCTGATCATGAAGACCGACGGCGAGCTGCAGCAGAAGGCGGTGCGCTGGGCGCGCGGGGCGCTGTGGCCCATGGGCGTGGCGCTGCTGGCCATCTCGGTTGCCACGCCGCTGGTGAGTCCCGCGGTGTTCGAGAAGTGGTTCGGCCTGCCGCAGATCTTCGCGCTGCTGCCCGTGCCACTCATCTGCGCGGCGGCCTTCTTCGCCGTGCAATGGGTGGTGACGCGTCCGAACCTCATCGCCGCGGGCTACGGCTGGCTGGTGTTCGTGAACACGGTGCTGATCTTCGTGCTGGCCTTCTTCGGCCTGGCCTACAGCATCTTCCCGGACATCGTCATCGGCCGGCTCACGCTGTGGGACGCGGCGGCCGCCACCAGCTCGCTCACCATCATCTTCATCGGCGTGGCGATCACGCTGCCGATGATCATCGTCTACACGATCTACCTGTACCGCGTGTTCTGGGGCAAGGCGCACCCGCTGAGCTACGGCTGATCCGAACGGACCACGGTCCGAAGGGACCTCATCCCATCGGATGCCCCTGAAAGGCCTCATCCGGCCGTGCATTCATGTGCATGCAACCGGTCTTCCGCATTGTCGGCGTGCCAGGCATCGACAGCCTGGCCTCACCACAACCAGGAAGACCTCCATGTTCACCAAGAAGAATCCCCGACTCCGGGCCAGCGCGATCGCCCTGGCCGCGGGCCTCATGCTCGTCGCCTGCGGCGGTGGCGGCGGCGGCGCCGCCGACGGCGGCACTGCGCCCACCCCTCCCGCAAGCAGCGCGCCCACCACGCTCAGGATCGGCGTGCTGCCCGACACGCAGGGCAGCAGCTCCGGCGTGGCCCAGCACCCCATGACGGCCGTACTCGACTTCTACGTGCGATCGGGCGTGAAAGTCGTCCTCGCCGTGGGCGACCTGGTCGAAAACGGCACGCCCGAGGAATACGCGCTGTGGCGCGAGGTGGCCGACCAGTACAAGGACAAGCTCAGCATCCTGCCGGTCATGGGCAACCACGAGCCGAAGGGAACGGACCAGGACTGGCACGACGCCGTGGAACCCTTCATCCCCGCCGACGCAGAACACATGCCCGGCACGCGCAACAAGAACTACGCACTGGTGCGCGACAACGTCCTGCTGATCAACATCTCCTACGGCTGGTTCGAGCGCTCGTTCGACTTCGTCGAGGCCATGGTCAACAAGCACGCGGCCAAGGTCGACCACATCATCCTGCAGACGCACAACTCCTTTGCGGGCAGCCGCTACGGCCTGGTGCGAGAGAACATCATCGACGGCAGCATCTCCATCGAGAACGACGTGCAGTTCCGCGACGCGTATGACAAGTACCGCCGGCTGCTGGCCGCGCACGACGTGATCTATGTCAGCGGCCACGAGCACCACTATTCGCGCAGCCTGATCCGGGACAACACCGAGCGCCCCTTCATGCAGATCATCTCGGGCAATGCCGCCTACAAGGGCTACGAGACCCGCTTCAGCGAGCACGAGCGCATTCAGGACTACCTGATGTTGAAGGTGCAGAACGAAGGCACCGGCTTCGTCGACGTGAACGCCTCGGTGTTCGAGGTCACCGGTCCGACGATCGACTACCGCGCCTACTTCATCAAGCATTCGGTGCTTGCCAACAGCGATCCGCTGAAGGAACTGGCCGCCCCCGTCTGGACGCTGATGGACCGCTTCGTGCGCACCAGAGACCGCTGCGCCAAGACCGTGTATCCCTCCAGCGTGCCCAGCGACATCCAGCGCTTCGGCGTCTACGACCCGAGCTACCGCACCAGCACCTGTGTGTCGGCCGGTGGCAGTCGCGCGCGCCTGCTCGATGGCCTGAACCAGACGTTCAACCGCCATGACACCCGCACCCGCAGCATGAACGCCACGCCGGGCTACTCGTTCGCGAACAGCAACCTGGAGATGGAGTCCATGATGTACCGCTACATCTTCCAGCGCCACCAGAGCTTCAGCCCCAACCTGAACAACAGCCAGCGCGCGCGGATCGTCAACGTGGGCACGCCGGACGAAGAGGTGGAGGTGCGCGCGACCACCATCGACCTGAAGAAGCAGGTGCTGCTGAACTGGCAGGCCAGAAGCAGCGAGACCCTCAGCGACGAGCTCATCATCAGCGGCATCAGCGGCCAGGACGGCACCTATATCGACCCGTACGGTGCGGTGAAGGACATCACAGCGGACACCGGCCTGCCGGGCAGCTATGGCAACGGCACCGAGCTCGGCAAGGCGCCCGTGGTGCTGCCGGCGCACGCCACAAAGGGCTGGGCGCTGACGGAGGACAAGGTCGGCGACAGCTACGTGGTGGAGTTCGTGGCGCCCGCCGGCCGCACGGCGGCCAACAGCGCGATCGCACGCTACGACAAGGCCACGCAAGCCTGGGTGCCGCTGGCCAGCGCGGCCTGCGTGAGCGCGCTGGCCTACCAGAGCAACTACCTCACGGCGCTGCCCGCCGACGTGGACGCAGGCTGCGGCAACACCACGGTGGTGGGATTCAACGCCGGCACCGGCGCCTTCTGGGCCCGGCTGAACCGCGACGACCGCCTGGCCATCGTGGCGCGCTGACCGCACCCCGCCCGCGCTGGCCGCGCGGGCTTCAGCGCCCGTTGACCACGGTGCGGGACACCACGCGGTCGTCGCCGAGCACGATCAGCGCGAACAGCAGCTCGTCCAGGCTGTTCGCCTGCGCCGTCTTGCGCGCCAGCAGCGGCGTGGCCCGCGGGTTCAGCACCACGAAGTCCGCTTCGCAGCCGGGCTGCAGGTTGCCCACCACGCCGTCGAGCCCGAGCGCGCGCGCCGCGCCCGCGGTGTGCTGCCACCAAAGCTGCCCGGGCGTGAGGCTCAGGCCGGCTTTGGTCTGGCCTTCGCGGCCCACCACGTAGGCCGCCAGCATGGTGCGAAAGGGCGAGAAGCTGGTGCCGCCACCCACGTCGCTGGCCAGGCCGTAGCGCATGCCGGCGGCGTCAGCGGCCTGGTAGTCGAAGAAGCCGCTGCCCAGGAACAGATTGCTCGTGGGACTTACGGCCGCCACGGCGCCGGTGGCGGCCATGCGCTCGCGGTCGGCCTGGCTCAGGTGGATGCAGTGCGCGTACACCGCGCGCTCGCGCAGAAGGCCGAAGTCCTCGTAGATGCCGAGGTAGCTGCGGCTGTCGGGAAACAGCTCCATCGCCCAGCGCACTTCGTCGCGGTTCTCGGCCACGTGCGACTGGATCCACACGTCCGAGTATTTCGCCGCGAGTTCGCCCGCGCCGCGCAACTGCGCGGGCGTGCTGGTGGGCGCGAAGCGCGGCGTGATGGCGTAGCCCAGGCGATCCACACCATGCCAGCGGCGGATGCCGGCCTCGGTATCGATCAGGCTCTGCTCGGTCTGATCGCGCACGCCGTCAGGGCTGTGGCGATCCTGCAGCACCTTGCCGGTCATGAAGCGCAGGCCGCGTGCGCGCGCCTCTTCGAAGGCCGCGTCCGCCGAGGCCGGGTGCGAGGTGGAAAAGGTGAGCGCGGTGGTGACACCGTTGCGCGCGAGTTCGTCGAAGAAGAAGCGCGCCACCTCGCGCGCATGGGCCGGCTCGTGGAAGCGCGACTCGTGGGGGAAGGTGTACTGCTCCAACCAGGGCAGCAGGCCGGCCGCGGGCGCGCCGATCACATCGGTCTGCGGGTAGTGGATGTGCATGTCCACGAAACCCGGGGCAATGAGCTGGCCACGCAGGTCTTCCACGGCCACGCCGGGAAAACGGCCGATCAGCGCGCCGTGCACGCCCGCGGCGCGCACCACGGCACGGCCGTTGGCATCGGGGCCGATCACCAGCAGGCCATCATCATCGAACAAGGGGGCGCCGCTGTCTTCGTCGAAGCGCAGCAGGCTGGCGCGGTAGGCTTTCATGGGCCGCGAGCCTACACGGCCCGCGGCGCGCTGTCATACGGACGCGCCGATGGCGATCATGCGCGCGTGTGCATCAGGGCGTGAGCGTGCCCTGCACACCATCGACGAACCAGTTCATCTTCAGAATCTGTTCGTCGCTCAGGCGCTGGCCGGCGGCGATCACGGCTTGGCCGTTCTGGCCGAGCACGGGGGCCGAGGCCGGTGCCGCGAACACCGGCAGGCGGCCCGCCGCCATGTCGGCCTGGCGCGCGTTCACTTCCTTCTGCACGGCCTCGGGCACCTTCTTGCCAAAGCCCTCGACGCGGATGAAGCCCTGGCCCACGCCGCCCCACACCTGCTCACTGCGCCAGGTGCCTTCCAGCACGGCCTTCACGCGCCGCGTGTAGTAATCGCCCCAGCGGTGCGTCACGGCCACCACCTGCGCGTCGGGCGCCACCGATCGCATGTCGGAGTGGTAGGCCACGGCCAACTTGCCGCGCTCCTGCGCGGCCACCATCACGGCGTTGCTGCCGGTGTGAAAGGCCAGCACCTCGGCGCCCTGGTTCATCAGCGTCATGGCCGCGTCGCGCTCGCGCGGCGGGTTGAACCACTCGCCCAGCCACACCACCTTGACCGTGGCCCGCGGATTCACCGAGCGCATGCCCAGCGTGAAGGCGTTGATGCCCTGGATCACCTCGGGAATGGGAAAGCCCGCCACGTAGCCGGCCTGCGTGGCCAGCCTGCCCGCCGCCACGCCCGCCAGGTAGCGGCCCTCGTAGTAGCGCGCGTTTGCGGTGGCCACATTGGGCGCGGCCTTGTAGCCGGTGATGGACTCGAACTTCACGTTAGGAAATTCGCGCGCCACCTTCAGCGTGGGCTCCATGTAGCCGAAGCTGGGCGTGAAGATGATGTGGTGGCCCTGCTGCGCGAGGTCGCGGATCACGCGCTCGGCGTCGGCGCCTTCGGCCACGTTCTCGACGTAGCGTGTCTCGACACGATCGCCCAGCGCGGCCTGCACGGCCTGGCGGCCGAGCTCGTGCTGGCGCACCCAGCCGGCCTCGGTGAGCGGCGCCACATAGACGAAGGCGGCCTTCACCGGCGGCTTGACCGCCTGGGCATGGACGACAAGGGGAGAGAAAAACAAGGCGGCCAATGCTGGCGCGAAGGCGCGCCAGGCCGCGAGGTTTTTGTACATGGTGTTCCTCTACATGGCTTCCGATGATGAAAAAACGCGAGCCGGGGAAGCACCGGCTCGCGTCGGGGCGGTATTTTAGGCGCTGGTCAAGGGCGCGATCTCGTAGCTTGTGCTGCGTCCGCCAGCCGGCAGGCGGCGGATCACGCCCAGCTTCAGCAGGACCTGCAGGTCGCGCAAGGCGGTGTCGTTCGAGCAGCGCGTGAGCTTGGCCCAGCGGGCCGTGCTCAGGTGCCCGTCGGGAGCGTCCAGCGCGCGATTGAGCATGAACACCTGCCGCTCGTTGAACGGCACCTGCGCCCAGCGCTGCCAGAAGCGCGCCTTGCCCAGCACCGACACCAGCCCTTCGAGCGCGGCGTCCAGCGCGCGCTGCAGGGCGTCGAGAAACCAGGCGAGCCAGGGCGTCACGTCGAGATCGCCGCGCTGCGTGCATTCCAGGACCTGGTAATAGGCCTTGCGCTCGCGCTGGATCTGCGCCGACAGGCTGTAGTAGCGCTGCGAACCACCGTCGGCCCGCGCCAGGAAAAGGTCGCCCACAGCGCGCGCGATGCGGCCGTTGCCGTCGTCGAACGGGTGCAGCGTGACGAACCACAGGTGCGCCAGGCCGGCCTTGATGAGCAGGGGCTCGCCGGTGTCGGCATTGGCCCAGGCGAGGAAGTTGTCCGTTTCCGACACCAGTCGGGATGCAGGTGGCGCCTGGAAATGCACACGCTCGCGCCCCAGCGCGCCCGACACCACCTGCATCGGTCCACCCGCGTCGTTGCGCCACTGCCCCACGCGGATGCGGTGCAGGCCGTTGAAGTCCGTAGGGAACAGCGCCGCATGCCAGCCCCACAGCCGCCGGGCGCTCAAGGGCTCCTGGCAGCGGGTGGTGGCGTCCAGCACCATGTCCACGACGCCGTCCACGTGGCGGTCGCTCGGTGCCAGCGCGCCGATGTCCACGCCCAGGCGGCGCGCCACCGACGAACGCACCGATGCCGGCTCAAGCGTCTCGCCCTCGATCGCGCTGGTCTTGATCACGTCGTCGGTGAGCGCCTGGAGGCAGGCGCGCTCGCGCTGCTCCAGGCCCACCTCGGCCAGGCGGCCCAGGAGCAGCCCCTGGGAATGACTCACCCGGGCCAACGCGGGAGCCAGCGCTGCCAGGTCGTAGCGCATCGCCGGCCAGGAGTCGTCCTGCCAGATGAAGGTACCGACGCCGTCCCAATCACCGTACTTCATGCGGCGAATATACGCCGCATTCGCCGCATTGACACCTTATTCACCGCACTGTGTGCGGTGAATAGGTCGCGCATTCACCGCACGGCACGCCTCAGCCCAGCGCCGCGTCCACCCGCGCAAGGTAGCGTCGCCGGGTGTCTTCGTCGATAAAACTTGCATCGAAGCTGTTGCGTGCCAGGGTGATGACTTCATCGCGTGACAGGCCCAGGGCCTCCACGGTCTGCGTGAAGTTGGCGTTGAGGTAGCCGCCGAAGTAGGCCGGGTCGTCGCTGTTGACGGTGGCGCACAGGCCGGCGTCCAGCAGTCGTTTCATCGGGTGCTCGCGCAGGTCTTTCACCACGCAGAGCTTGAGGTTGGACAGCGGACACACAGTGAGCGGCGTGCGCCGCCGTGCGAGCTCGGCCACCAGCGCGGGGTCGTCCAGGGAACGAACACCATGGTCGATGCGCTCGGCCTTGAGTTCGTTCAGCGCGCTCCAGACGTAGGCTGGAGGCCCCTCTTCGCCCGCGTGGGCGACGATGCGCAGCCCCAGTTCGCGGCAGCGTGCGAACACGCGCGAGAACTTCTCGGGCGGGTGGCCCACTTCGCTCGAATCGAGGCCCACACCGATGAAGTGCTGGCGGTACGGCAAGGCCGCCTCCAGCGTGGCGAAAGCCTCCTCCTCGCTGAGGTGGCGCAGGAAGCACAGGATGAGCCGGCTGGACATGCCCAGTTCGGCCTGCGCCCATTCGCAGGCGCGCCGCAGCCCGCCGATGACCACGCCGATGTCCACCCCGCGCGCGGTGTGGGTCTGCGGGTCGAAGAAGATCTCGGCGTGGATCACGCGGTCGGCATAGGCGCGCTGGAAGTAGGCCCAGGCCATGTCGAAGAAGTCGTCCTCCCGCAGCAGCACGCTGGCGCCGGCGTAGTAGATGTCGAGGAAGCTCTGCAGGTTGGTGAAGGCGTAGGCTTCGCGCAGGGCCTCCACGCTGGCATAGGGCAACTTCACGTGATTGCGCTGCGCCAGCGCGAAGATCAGCTCGGGCTCCAGCGAGCCTTCGATGTGGATGTGCAGTTCGGCCTTGGGCAGGTGGGCGGCGAGTTCGGCAGGGCTCAGGTCGGCGGGCTTCATGGTGGCTTCAGCAGGTTCCGAGGGCGATGCCCAGGCGTTGAAGGTAGCGGCGGTAGGCGCTGCTCACGCGGTCGGCGGGGCCGTGCACCTCGCTCACGCGCGCGGTGCGGCCGATCGGCAGCGCCTTGGGGCTTTGCGATTCCACCACGGGCCGGTCCTGCGCGAACACCGTGTCCTGGAAGTCGATCAGCGCTTCGTCACTGGACCGGTCGTTCTGCGTGGTCATAACGAACCACGCGGTGCAGGCCTCCTCGCCGTCGGGGCGGATGAAGAGCGCAATGGCGTTGCGCACCGGGTCGCCGTCGCTCGCGTCCTTGCGCAGCAGTGCGGCGTAAGGGTGTGGCACCTCGTAGGCGTAGTCGATCCAGGCGCCGCTCTCGGCCTCGGCGTAGCCGCGCGGCTGCCAGGCGCGTGCCTTGAGCACCTGCACGCCTTCGGGGCTCTCGCTCACCACGCCGCTCATCACCTGCGCGTGGCCCCGTTCGCCCAGCCAGCCCTCGTGCACGAAGCCGAAGTGGCTGAGGTCGAGAAAGTTCTCCACCAGCCGCGGCGCGCTGGTGGCCACCACGTAGGGGCCGCAGACCACGCGGCGCCAGGCGCTGTCCCCGGCTTCGGGGAAGGCCGGCGGCGCCTGCGGGAGCTCGGCGCCGGGCGTGTCCAGCCGCACCCAGACCAGCCCGTGCGCCTCGCGCGCCTCGAATGCCGTGGTGGCGTGGCCGGGGGGTGGTTGGAAGTCGGGCGAGGCCGGCACGTGGCGGCAGCGCCCGCCGGCCTCGAACTGCCAGCCGTGGTACGCGCATTCCAGCCGCGGGCCGTGCACCGTGGTGAGCACCCGCCCCAGCGACAGCCGCGCGCCCCGATGCGGGCAGCGGTCGGCCCAGGCGTGCACGGTGCCGTGGTCGCGCCACAGCACCAGCGACTCACCGAGCAGGCCCAGGGCCATCGGCGCCTCGCGCAGCATGTGCGACGCCACCACGGGATGCCAGAGTTGCCGTTCGATCATGGTGTGCATTCAAACAAAAAGGGCTGCCCTTGGGCAGCCCTTTTCAACCCAGGGCACCGCGGAACCGGCTTTGCCGGGCCGCAGGTGCCGCCCCCTTGAGGGGGTCGCGCGAAGCGCGGCGGGGGTGTCCCCTTAATTCGGGACTTTGCCTTCCACGCCCTTGACGTAGAACTTGATGCCGCCCAGGAAGGCGTCGTCGGCCTTCTGGTCCTTGGCCAGCACTTCCTTGCCGGCCTGGTCCACGATGGGGCCGGTCCAGGGGTGGAAGCTGCCGTCCTTCAGGCCGGCCTTGATGGTGTCGATCCTGGCCTTGGTCTCGGCCGGCACGTCGTCGGCGATGGAAACCATGTCGATCGCGCCTTCCTTGTGGCCCCACCACACGCCACCGGTGCTCCAGGTGCCTTCCAGCGCGTCCTTGGTGGCCTTGATGTAGTACGGGCCCCAGTTGATGACGGCCGAGCCCAGGTGGGCCTTGGGGCCGTAGGCGGTCATGTCCGAATCCCAGCCGAAGGCGCGCTTGCCGGCCTTCTCGGCCGTCTGCAGCACGGCGGAGGAGTCGGTGTTCTGGAACAGCACGTCGGCGCCGCCGTTGAGCAGGGAGGTCGCGGCCTCGGTTTCCTTCGGCGGGTCGAACCAGCCGTTCACCCAGACCACCTTGGTCTTGATCTTGGGGTTCACCGACTGCGCGCCCAGCGTGAAGCTGTTGATGTTGCGGATCACCTCGGGAATAGGGATGGAGGCCACCACGCCCAGGGTGTTGGTCTTGGTCATGGAACCCGCGATCACGCCAGCCATGTAGGCGCCTTCGTAGGTGCGGCTGTCGTAGGTGCGCAGGTTCTCGGCCGTCTTGTAGCCGGTGGCGTGCTCGAACTTCACGTCCTTGAAGTCGGCGGCGACCTTGAGCATGGGCTCCATGTAGCCGAAGGTGGTGCCGAAGATGAGCTTATTGCCGTTGGAGGCCATGTCGCGGATCACGCGCTCGGCGTCGGCGCTTTCGGGCACGCTTTCGACGAAGCTGGTGACGACCTTGTTGCCGAACTCGGCCTCCAGCGCCTTGCGGCCGTTGTCGTGCGCGAAGGTCCAGCCGCCGTCGCCCACCGGGCCGACGTAGGCAAAGGCGATCTTCAGCGGCTCGGGCGCGGCGGGGGCGGCGGCGGGGGCCGCGGGCGCCGGGGCGGGCGCGGGCGCCGCCACCTCTTCTTCCTTCTTGCCGCAGCCGATCAGCACGGCAGCGGCCAGCGCGCTCATCGCGGCGACCTTGAACAGGGAACGCTTGTGGAGGTCGGTCATGGGTGTCCTCGGGTGTCGACGGTTGGGGTGAATCGGGTGGAGAGGAGCGGCTGCAACGCTACCCCCATAGGGTATTCAATGTGACAAGCAAATTATGAACCCGGGTAGAACGGTTTTCCGATCGACGACGGCATGTTCACGCGGATCCAGGTCGGGTTGCGCGAGATGAGCACCAGCACCACGATGGTCGCCACGTAGGGCAGCATGGTCAGGAACTGGCTGGGGATCTGCAAACCGATGGCCTGCAGGTGGAACTGCAGCATGGTGACGCCGCCGAACAGGTAGGCGCCCAACAGAACGCGCGCGGGACGCCAGGTGGCGAAGGTGGTCAGCGCCAGGGCGATCCAGCCCTTGCCGGCGATCATGCCCTCCACCCACAGCGGCGTGTACACGGTGGACACGTAGGCGCCCGCCAGGCCGCACAGCGCGCCGCCGGCCATCACCGCCAGCAGGCGGATGCGGCGGACCGGGTAGCCCAGGGCGTGCGCGGATTCGGGGCTCTCGCCCACGCTGCGCAGCACCAGGCCCGCGCGCGTGCGGTACAGGAACCAGATGAGCCCGATGGCGATGGCCACGCAGCCGTAGACCATGGGGTGGTGGCGGAACAAGGCCGCGCCCAGGAAGGGGATGTCGGCCAGGCCCGGTACGGACCAGCGCACCTGCTCGGGCAGCGTGGCCTGCACATAGCCGGTGCCTGCAAAGGCCGAGAAACCCGCGCCGAACAGGCTGAGCGCCAAGCCCGTGGCGTACTGGTTGGTGTTGAGCCAGATCACCAGCACGCCGAAAACGGCCGCGAGCAGCGCGCCCGCCCCCATGCCCGCGAGGAAGCCGGCCCAGGTGCTGCCGGTGTGCACCACCGTGGCAAATCCGGCCAGCGCGGCGCAGAGCATCATGCCCTCGGCGCCCAGGTTGACGATGCCGGCCTTCTCGTTGATCAGCAGGCCCAGCGAGGCGATGGCCAGCACGGTGCCCGCGTTGAGCGTGGCGGCGATGAGCAGCGCGTAGGACTCCATCACTTGCTCCACTTGATGCGATAGGCGATGAGCGTGTCGCAGGCCAGCAGCGAGAACAGCAGCAGCCCCTGGAACACCCCGGTGATGGACTTGGGCAGGCCCAGGCGCGACTGCGCGAGCTCCCCGCCGATGTAGAACATGCTCATCAACACGGCCGAGAACACGATGCCCACCGGGTGCAGCCGCCCCACGAAGGCCACGATGATGGCCGCGAAGCCGTAGCCGGCCGGCACGTAGGGCGTAAGCTGACCGATGGGGCCGGCCACCTCGAAGGCACCGGCCATGCCCGCCGCACCACCCGACACGAGCAGCGCCACCCACAGCGCCTTGCGCGAGGAGAAGCCCGCGTAACGCGAGGCCATGGGCGCCAGGCCGCCGACGATCTGCGCGTAGCCCGACACTGTGCGGAACAGGAACAGCCACACGCCCGCCACACCCAGCAGCGCGAACAGCAGGCCGATGTTCACGCGCGAGCCGTCCATCAGGCGCGGCATCTGCGCGACGCGCTCGAAGGTCTTGGTCTGCGGAAAGTTGTAGCCGCCCGGGTCTTTCCACGGGCCGTAGACGAGGTAGTTGAGCACCTGCACCGCCACGTACACGAGCATGAGGCTCACCAGGATCTCGTTGGCGTTGAAGCGGTCGCGCAGCAGCGCGGTGATGCCGGCCCACAGCATGCCGCCCAGCGTGCCGGCCAGGATGACCGCCGGCACGATCCACAGGCCCGTGGTCTTGTCGGCCAGCAGCGCCACGCCACCGGCGAACACCGCGCCGATGATGTACTGCCCCTCGGCGCCGATGTTCCACACGTTGGAGCGGAAGCACACCGCCAGCCCCAGCGCGATGATCAGCAGCGGCGTGGCCTTCACCAGCAGCTCGGAAATGGCATAGGTGTTCTTGACGGGTTCCCAGAAAAACACCTGCAGCCCGCGCACCGGGTCCTTGCCCAGCACCTCGAACAGGCCGATGCCGATGAGCACCGTGATGGCCAGCGCCAGCAGCGGCGAGGCGTAGCCCCACAGCTTCGAGGGCTGGGGACGGACTTCAAGCCGCAGCATGCGCGGTCTCCTTCTCGTTGTTCTGCGTGGCCTCCCACAGGCCCGACATCCATTCGCCGATGCGCTCGACCGTGGCGTCGGCGCGGTCCAGGCTGGGCGACAGACGCCCCTTGGCGATTACGTGCAAACGGTCGCTGATCTCGAACAGCTCCTCCAGCTCCTCGCTCACCACCAGCACGGCGCAACCGGCGTCGCGCAGGGCCAGGATCTCGCCACGGATCTGCGCCGAGGCGCCCACGTCAACGCCCCATGTGGGCTGGCTCAGGATCAGCAGCTTCGGCTTCGCCTCGATCTCGCGGCCGACGATGAACTTCTGCAGGTTGCCGCCCGACAGCGATTTGGCTGCCGCGTCCGGGCCGTTGGCCTTGACCTGGTAGCGCGCGATGATGTCCGCCGCCTGCCGCCGCAGCGCGCCCACGCGGACCCAGCCGCCGCGGCCCACCGCGTCGCGCCGCGACAGCAGCAGGTTCTGCGCGAGCGACAGCGTGGGCACGGCGCCGCGGCCCAGGCGTTCCTCGGGCACGAAGTGCAATCCCAGCGCGCGGCGCTTCGCCGGGCCCAGGGCGGAGGCATCCCGATCGCCCAGGCGGACGCTGCCGGCGGGCGCGCGCACGTCCTCGCCCGAGAGGGCGCGCAGCAACTCGCCCTGGCCGTTGCCCGACACACCCGCGATGCCCACCACCTCGCCCGCGCGCACGGTGAGCCCCACCTCGTGCAGCGCAGTGCCGAACGGGTCGTCGCTGGCCAGGGTGAGCGCCCGCACCTGCAGCACCGGCTCACCCGCGTGCAGGGGCCGGTGCGTCAACTCGGGCGGCTCGGCGCCGATCATCAGGCGCGAGAGCGAGGCGTTGCTCTCCTCGCGCGGATCGCACACGCCGGTGACCTTGCCGCCGCGCAGCACCGTGCAGGCGGTGCACAGCTCGCGGATCTCGTGCAGCTTGTGGCTGATGTAGAGGATGCTGCAGCCCTCGGCCGCCAATTGGCGCAGCACCACGAAGAGCTTCTCCACCGCCTGCGGCGTGAGCACCGAGGTAGGCTCGTCCAGGATCAGCAGTTGCGGGTTGGTGAGCAGCGCACGGATGATCTCCACGCGCTGCATCTCGCCCACCGAGAGGGTGTGCACCGGCCGCTCGGGGTCCACGTCCAGGCCGTACTCGCCGGCCTTGGCGCGCACCTGCTCGCGCACCTGCGCCAGCGACACCGAAGCACCTGCCCCCCCCGAAGCGCCGCTGCGCGCCGCCTCCCCCCTAGGGGCAGAGCCGATCTTGGGGCGGCCCGGCGATCGGCTCTCCAACCCCAGCCACACGTTCTCCGCCACGGTAAACGAATCGAACAGGCTGAAGTGCTGGAACACCATGCTGATGCCCAGGGCGCGGGCCTCCTGCGGGTTGCGCACGTGCACGGTCTGGCCGTTGAAGCGCACCGTGCCCTCGTCGGGCTTGGCCGCGCCGTAGATGACCTTCATCAGCGTGGACTTGCCGGCGCCGTTTTCGCCCAGCACGGCGTGGATCTCGCCGGGGCGCACACGGAGCGAGACGCCGTCGTTGGCCACCACGCCGGGGTAGCGCTTGGTGATGCCGGTGAGTTCGAGTCGTAGGTTCTCAGGAGTCATAGTGAAACCTTCGCGCGGCGCGCTGCGGTGCGAGTGCCTTCGGGCGGCCGTGCGGCACTCATGCGGCCTCGGCGCGGGTGGATTCGCTCGCGCGCAGCGAGGCGGCGACGGATTTGATCTGCTCGCGCAGCCAGCGCCCCGCATTGGAGGCGTGGGTGCGCTCGTGCCAGAGCTGGTAATACATCATGCGGGGGAACTTCACCGGCGGCATCAGGACGGTCACGGGCAGCGCGCCCACGTAGCGTTCGCAGTACTGGCGCCCGGTGGTCAGCACCAGCAGGCTGCCCGCCACCATGGCCGGGATCAGCCCGAAGTGCGGGCAGCGCGCCGTGATGTGGCGCGTGAGGCCTTGCGCGGCCAGGTGCTCGTCGATGACACCGCGCGCGCCCGGGTGGGTGGGCGTGGGCGCGATGTGCTCGGCGCTGAGCCAGGCCTCGGTGTCCCAGCCGCGGCGCACCGCCGGGTGGTGGCTGGCCACCAGGCTCACCACCTCGTCGCCGAACAGGCGGCCCAGGTGCAGGTCGTCCGGTGGCTGGGCCCAGTTGCCGATCACCACGTCCACCGTGCCCTGGGCGAGGTGGGTGCGGTAGTCGGCGTCGCGCGAGAGCGGGTGGATGTCGATGCTGGCGTGGGGCGCCTGCGCCTTGATCTGCGTGACCAGCGTGGGCAGGAACAGCGGGTCCAGGTAGTCGCTGGCGGCCAGGCTGAAGGTGTGGGTGGCGGTGGCGGGGTCGAAGGCGCGGGCGTCGGAGAACAGCACCTCGGCGCTGCGCAGGATGTCGGCGGCCGGCTCGATCATGCGCAACCCGGCCACGGTGGGCACCATGCCGGCGCCCGAACGCACCAGCAAGGGGTCGCCGGCCAGTTCGCGCAGGCGCTTGAGCGAGGCGCTCACCGCCGGCTGGTACATGCCCAGCTTGATCGCCGCGCGCGAGACGCTGCGCTCCGTCAGCACGGTGTGCAACACGCGGATCAGGTGCAGGTCGATGCGCTCGAACATGGGGCCGTATTTCATGACGGTGTCATCTCGTGTGGCATCGGATATCGGGCATTGGCGGCATACGCCCAAGCATATGACGTGCCGTGGTGGTATGGGTATGCTGGTCCGCATGAACGTCCACGACCGGCCCAGCCAACCCCTGACCTTCCTGCGCCGCGGCCAGCCCGTGACCCTGCCCGCCGTGCCACCCGACCGCACCCTGCTGCAGGTGCTGCGCGAGGACCTGCACTGCACCGGCACCAAGGAAGGCTGCGGCGAGGGCGATTGCGGCGCCTGCACCGTGGTGCTGGGCGAGGCCGTGGACGGGCGGCTGAAGCTGCAGGCCGTCAACGCCTGCATCAAACTGGCGCATTCGGTGCAGGGGCAGGCCGTGTTCACGGTGGAAGACCTGGGCGGCGCGCACCCGGCGCAGGAGGCCATGGTGCAGTGCCACGCCAGCCAGTGCGGCTTCTGCACCCCCGGTTTCGTCATGAGCCTGTTCGCGCTGTACGAGGACACCGGCGGCGGGCAGGGCGTGGACCACGCCCGCGCGCAGGCCGCGCTGTCGGGCAACCTGTGCCGCTGCACCGGCTACCGCCCCATCCTGGACGCCGCCGCCCGCATGGGCGAGCTGCCCTGTCCGGCCGGCGCGCGCGTGGACGAGGCCGCGGTGCTGCGCGGCCTGCGGACCCTGGGTCACCCGGCGCCCGAAGCGCCCTACCAGCGCCCCGCCACGCTCCAGGCCCTGCTCAAGACCCGCGCCGCCCACCCAGACGCCCAGGTGGTGGCCGGCACCACCGACGTGGGCCTGTGGATCACCAAGCAGCACAAGACCTACACCCGCCTGCTCGACGTGACCGGTGCGGCCGAACTGCGCCGCGTCGAGCGCTACCCGCACCACATCGCCATCGGCGCCGCCGTGAACCTGACGGACGCCTACGCCGCCCTGGTGGCGGAGCGGCCCTCGCTCGCCGCCTTCGCCCACCGCTTCGCCGGCCTGCCCGTGCGCAACGCCGGCACCCTGGGCGGCAACGTGGCCAACGGCTCGCCCATCGGCGACAGCATGCCGCTGCTGATCGCCTTGGGTGCCAGCGTGGTGCTGATGCGCTGGGACCCGGTGCGCCGCGCCGTCGCCCACCGCGAGCTGGCGCTGGAAGACCTGTACACCGGCTACCGCCAGAACGTGATGGGGCCTGACGAGTTGCTTTGCTGGATCAAGGTGCCGCGCCCCAGGCCGGGTGAATTCCTGCAGGTCGACAAAGTGAGCAAACGCTTCGAGGACGACATCTCTGCCGTCTGCCTGGCCGTGAAGCTGGGCATCGAGGGCGGCGTCGTCACGCAAGCGAGCATCGGGGCCGGCGGTGTGGCCGCCACGCCGGTGCGCGCGCGGCAGGCCGAGGCCGCCCTCATCGGCCAGCCCTGGAACGAAGACACCGTGATGGCCGCCAGCGCCGTGCTGCGCGACGAGTTCCGTCCCATCAGCGACATGCGCGCCAGCGCCGACTACCGCCGCGCGGTGCTGGGCAACCTGCTGCGCCGCCACTGGCTGGCGCACCAGGGCCAGCGCGGCCTGCGGCTGGAAACGCTCGATCTGGAGGCCCTGGCATGAACGCTCCCGACACCGCCCTGTTGCAACAAGCCGCGCCCAGCGCCGCCGGCAGCTCGCGCTTCCACGAAAGCGCCCGCGCCCAGGTGGCCGGCGCCGCCACCTACATCGACGACATCCCCGAGGTGCGCGGCACCCTGCATGCCGCGCCCGTGTGCTCGCCCGTGGCGCATGGCCGCCTGCGCGGCTTCGACACCGCCGCCGCGCTGGCCCTGCCCGGCGTGCGCGCCTTCGTCAGCGCCGCCGACGTGCCCGGCGACCCCCTGCTGGCCGCCTTCGGCCACGACGAGCCCGTGTTCGCGCAGGACACGGTGCAGTTCCTGGGCCAGGCGATGGGCCTGATCGTGGCCGACGACGCCATGACCGCGCGCCGCGCCGCGCGCCTCGTCAAGCCCCGCATCGACCCCCTGCACCCCGTGCTCACCGTGCACGAGGCGCACGAGCGCCAGAGCTACGTGTTGCCCCCCGTGCACGTGGCCCGTGGCGATGCCGCCGCCGCGCTGGCGCGCGCCCCACACACCCTGGACGGCGAGTTCGAGGTCGGCGGCCAGGAACATTTCTACCTGGAAGGCCAGATTGCCTACGCCCTGCCTCTGGAGCAGGGCCAATGGTGGATCCACAGCAGCACCCAGCACCCCGGCGAGGTGCAGCACTGGGTCGCGCACGCGCTGGGTATCCCCAACCACGCGGTCACCGTGGAATGCCGGCGCATGGGCGGTGGTTTCGGCGGCAAGGAAACGCAGGCCGGCCACCTCGCCGTGTGGGCCGCATTGGCCGCGCGCAAGACCGGGCAGCCCGTGAAGCTGCGCCTGGACCGCGACGACGACTTCATGCTCACCGGCAAGCGCCACCCCTTTGCCTACCGCTACCGCGTGGGCTTCGACGACAGCGGCCGCCTTAGCGGCTTGCGCATCGTCATGCTGGGCAACTGCGGCTTCAGCGCCGACCTCTCCGGCCCTGTGGCCGACCGCGCCATCTTCCACTGCGACAACGCCTACTTTCTGGAAGACGTCGCCATTGATTCCTTCCGCTGCAAGACCAACACGCAAAGCCACACCGCCTTTCGCGGCTTCGGCGGGCCGCAGGGCGTCATCGCCATCGAACGCATCCTGAGCGACATCGCCCGCCACCTGGGGCTGGATCCCTTGCAGGTGCGGCTGCGCAACGTCTACGGCGTGGGCGAGCGCGACCGGACGCACTACGACATGCAGGTGGAGGACAACATCCTCGAGCCGCTCATGGCCACGCTGGCGCGCACCTCGCGCTATGAAGAACGCCGCACCGCCATCGACGCCTTCAACGCCAGGAGCCCGGTCATCAAGAAGGGCATTGCCCTCACGCCGGTGAAGTTCGGCATCAGCTTCACCGCCACCCTGTTCAACCAGGCCGGCGCCCTGGTGCACGTCTACACCGATGGGAGCGTGATGGTGAACCACGGCGGCACCGAGATGGGCCAGGGCCTGAACACCAAGGTCGCGCAGATCGTGGCCGACGAACTCGGCGTGCCCTTCGAGCGCGTGATCGCCACCGCGGCCGACACCAGCAAGGTGCCCAACGCCAGCGCCACCGCCGCCAGCAGCGGCACCGACCTCAACGGCCGCGCCGCGCAGTTCGCCGCGCGCCACGTGCGCGACAACCTGGCCGCCTTCGTCGCCGGCCTGGACGGCTGCGGTGCGGGCGCGGTGCGCTTTCTTGGGGGCGAAGTCATCACGCCCAGAAGCACGCGCCGCTTCGAGGACGTGGTGCACGCCGCCTACGCCAACCGCATCCAGTTGTGGAGCGACGGCTTCTACCGCACGCCCAAGATCCACTACGACAAGGTGACGATGAAGGGCCGGCCCTTCTACTACTTCGCCTATGGCGCGGCCGTCAGCGAAGTCGCCATCGACACGCTCACCGGCGAGAGCCGCGTGCTGGCCGTGGACATCCTGCACGACGTGGGCCACAGCATCAACCCGGCCATCGACATCGGACAGATCGAGGGCGGCTTCATCCAGGGCATGGGCTGGCTCACCACCGAGCAACTGGTTTGGAGCGACAAGGGCCAGCTGCAGACCCACGCGCCCAGCACCTACAAGATCCCCACGGCCGGCGACCTGCCGCCGCACTGGAACATCGAGCTGTGGCCCGAGGCCAACCGCGAGGACAACGTGCACGGCAGCAAGGCCGTGGGCGAGCCGCCCTTCATGCTGGCGATCAGCGTGTATGAGGCACTGCGCGACGCGGTGGCGCGGGCGCAGGGCGACCCCGAGGCGATGCATGCGCCGGCGACGGCGGAAGAGGTGTTGCGGGCGCTGGGCGGGTAAGCAACGTCAGCACAAGGCATGATCCAACATCCGCCCCCACACACCGGGCGGTTTGAACGGAGGGGTCATGGTTGGTCGCTACGCAGTCGACGGCTCGGAAGGGGAATACGAGCCAGGTTCCGGCGAGCAGGTCCTGCGCAACCTCGTCGGCATTGCGTCGCCAGCCGACATGGATGACCTTGAGCTGGAACTGCTGAACCAGCTCTATCAAGATGTGTTGGTCGACCAGCTGCCCGACCGCACCATCACGACGGATGACCTGATGACATGGCACCGGCGGTGGTTGGGAAACGTTTATGCATGGGCGGGGCAGGTACGTCAGGTCACCATGAGCAAGGATGGCTTCCCTTTTGCGGCCGTTCCTCAGATTCCGCGCCTGCTGGCCGAGTACGAACGCGACCACTTGACGCGGTGGACGCCATGCAGCCGCCTGTCAACCAACGAATTGATCGAAGCCATCGCCATCACGCACGTGGAGTTCATCCTGATCCACCCGTTTCGCGAAGGCAACGGACGGCTGTCGCGCCTGCTGGCGGATGTGATGGCCGTGCAGGCAGGAAACGACCCGCTGGACTACCGCGGATGGACGCACGCAAGCCAGCGTACGTTGGCGCCATCCATGCGGGATTCAATGGCAACTACCAGCCGATGAGGGACTTTGTGGCGGAGGCCCTGGGCGAAAGCCCGAAGGGTGTCAGCGTGCCAGAGTGATGTGCGAGAACCGCCGCGAAGGCTGTCGCAACTTGGATTCCAGCTCAGCGACACTTTGCCCCGTCTCGATGGCCGTCGAGCTGGCCACGGAACGACGCACAGCCTCCGCACTGGGCTTGCGGCGGGGCGCTTGGCCAAGGACTGGTTTGTCGGGCTTGGAGGGCATTGGAGCAGTGTAGCGGCTGAGCGTACGGCGTGGAGCAAGCTCGCAATTCAGCGGTGCTTGTCCCCGTAGCGCGGCGTGGGCTCGGCGATCAGCACCTCAGCCGGAATGCCCAGAGCCTGGTGCAGCCTTCGGATCATCGGCAGAGTCAGCGGCCTCTTGTGCGCGAAAACTTCGTACACCCTGTTGCTGCGCCCGATCAGGGGCTCCAGATCCTTCACGGTCAACCCGGCTTGCTCCATTCGAAAGCGGATCGCCTCCACCGGATCCGGCGGCAACACCGGGTAGTGCTTGCGCTCGTGCGCCTCGATGAGCGTGAGCAGCGCCTCGAAGTGCGCGCCTTCCTCGCTGTCCGGATCGGGCTCCTCGGCGGCATCGAAGAACGCCTCGGCCCGCTTGAGCGCCGCGCGGTAGTCCGCCTCCGTGCGGATGGGGTTCAGGGCCAGCTTGGTCTTGCTCATGGATCGATCTCCACCGTGTTGACGTCGATCGCGTCGTACTGGGCATGCGTGCCCACGAACTTCACATACACCGCCTGAAATCGGTACGCCACCGTGACGATCAAGCGGTAGTCGTTGCCCTTGATGTTGAACACCACGCGCCGGTTCCTGAGCACGCTCGCGCTGCGAAACCGGGCCTTGATGTCGGCCGGCTGCTGCCAGTTCGCGGCCTGCGCTTCCTCCAGCCAGGCTTTCAGAGCCTGCTCCGCATCGCGGTGCTCCGCCTTCTCCCAGAAATTCTTCAGTGTCGAGATGGCGATGACGCGCATGGTGCGGAGTTTAGTCCCAAATTGGGACTATCGCAAAACTTCCCTGACTGCCTTGGGCCGTCATCAGCGTCCTCAGCGCCCTTGGCACAATGCCCGGTCCATGAGACCTTTCCTCCCCGACTGGGCCCACCCCTGGGTCGAAGCCATCTCCATCGCGCTGCAGATCGTCCTGATCATCCTGTTCGCGATGCTGCTGCGCTCGCTGCTGCACCGCTTCATCAACCGCCTCTCGGTCGAAAAGAACCTGCCGCTGGACTTCACCGTGGGCAGCAAGCGCCTCGTCACGCTGCTGCTGAGCGGCGCGGCCCTGCTGTGGATCCTGGACCGCATGGGCGTGTCGGCCGGCGTCATCTGGGCCGGCTTCACCGGCTTCGTCACGGTGGGCGCCATCGCCTTCTTCGCCGCCTGGAGCGTGCTCTCCAACATCTTCTGCTCGGTGCTGATCTTCACCACGCGCCCCTTCGGCCTGCACGACCACATCGAACTGCTGGAAGGGGGCGACAAGCCCGGCCTGGCCGGCGAGGTGCTCGACATCAACCTCGTCTACACCACACTCAAGGAAGACCCGGTGGACGGCAAGGAGCCCACGCACCTGCGCATCCCCAACAGCCTGTTCTTCCAGCGCACCACGCGCCTGCGCAAGAGCCAGCTGCCCGTGCTGGGTTCGTTGCTGGACTGATCGCCCAGTCGGCCGCCCCGTAAAGGGCGTTACCGAGTTGTTTCGATTGCCCGGCCCGAGACACCTGCGGTTACAGGCACGCCCCACCTGCAGACTAGATTTCGCTCACCGACAAACCAGGAGTGAGCGCATGGACAAGTCAATGATCAAAGGCATGGCCCTCGGCGGCCTGGCGATGGTGGTGCTGGGTGCCGGCGCCGTGGGCGGCTACCAGACCCTGGCCAAGCCCAAGGAGGCCCAGGTGCTGTCCGTCAAGGAAGTGATGACCACCGTGAGCACGCCGCGCGAGGTGTGCGAGAACGTGGCCGTGCAGCGGCAGGCGCCCGTGAAGGACGAGCACCGCATCGCCGGCACCGTGGTCGGCGGCCTGGCCGGCGGCCTGCTGGGCAGCACCATCGGCAAGGGCTCGGGCAAGACGGTGGCGACCGTGGCCGGCGCCGCGGCCGGCGGCTACGCGGGCAACCAGGTGCAGAAGAACATGCAGAAGAACGACACCGTGACCACCACGGAGCGCCGCTGCCGCACGGTGAACGAGAAATCGCAGAAGCTCTCCGGCTACGACGTGACCTACCGCCTCGACGGCCAGGACGCCACGGTGCGCACCTCGTTCAAGCCCGGCGCCACGCTGCCGGTGAAAGACGGCAAGGTCGACACGACGGCACCGTCCGGTGCCTGAGGGACCTCAGCGCATCGAGTGCAGGCCGATCATGTTGCCCTCGGTGTCGTTGACCAGGGCAATGAAGCCGTACTCGCCGATGGACATCTTCTCCTTGAAGACCGCGCCGCCGTTTGACGCGGCGCGCGCGGCCTCGACCGCGCAGTCGTCGCAGGCGAAGTACACGATCGTGCTGTTGCCGCCCGAAGGCATGCCTTCCATCTTCACCAGCGCGCCGGGCGCGCCGTAGCTTTCCATGGACGACGGAAAGGCCCACATCTCCATGCCCGAGGGGTCTTTCGGGTCGGGGTTGCCCAGTGGCGCCAGCTTGCCCTGGAACACCGTTTCGTAGAAGGCTTTCGCTCGGGGCACGTCCTGCACGTAGATCTCGAACCAGCCGATGGGATTGGTCTTCATGGCAGTCTCCTGGGCAATCGATGGGTGAATGGCCCGCCACTATGCCCCCGCGGGCCTGCGTCGTACACTCCCCCTTGCTCCGGGGTGCACCGGCCTGCAAAGGCCGGCGCTGAGATGGCTGAAGGCCGAACCCGTGAACTTGATCCGGCTAGTACCGGCGAAAGAAGAGCGCATGCCGAGGTGAACGGCATGCCGGGCCCTCCGCCCCGTGGCGGTTCCGGGCACCCGGCATGAATCCACCAAGGCGGTCCTCCGGAGCAAGCCCCTTTGTGTGATGGCTTGCCCTACAGGAGACCGCCCATGAACGCCCCCGACAAGTTCGCCCCGCTGCTCACGCTCACGCGCGAGCCCTTCCCCGCTTCCACCAAAGTGTTCGTGCCGGGCGCGCTGCCCGGCGTGAGCGTGCCCATGCGCGAGATCGCGCTCACCAACGGCGAGCGCGTGACGGTGTACGACACCTCCGGCCCCTACACCGACCCCACGGTCGCCATCGACGTGAAGAAGGGCCTGGCCCCGGTGCGCGCGGCCTGGATCGAGGCGCGCGGCGACACCGAGACCTACGCGGGCCGCGAGCGCCAGGCATTGGACGACGGCGCGAAGCACGAAGCGCGCGAGGCGGAACGCATCGACGCGCTGCGCCGCGACGCCGCCGCGCTGCAGCGCACGCCGCGCCGCGCCAGGCCGGGGGCCAACGTCACGCAGATGCACTACGCGCGCCAGGGCATCGTCACGCCCGAGATGGAGTACATCGCCATCCGCGAGAACGGCAAGCGCGAGTGGATGCGCGAATACCTGGGCGACGCCGAGCGCGAGGCCCGCCTGCGCGGCAACCCCATGGGCGCACGCATCCCCGAGGTCATCACGCCGGAGTTCGTGCGCGAGGAAGTGGCGCGCGGGCGCGCCATCATCCCGGCCAACATCAACCACCCCGAACTCGAGCCGATGATCATCGGCCGCAACTTCCTCGTGAAGATCAACGCCAACATCGGCAACTCGGCCGTCACCTCCAGCATCGAGGAAGAGGTGGAAAAACTCGTGTGGTCCATCCGCTGGGGCGGCGACACGGTGATGGACCTGTCCACCGGCAAGAACATCCACACCACGCGCGACTGGATCGTGCGCAACTCGCCCGTGCCCATCGGCACCGTGCCCATCTACCAGGCGCTGGAGAAAGTGGGCGGCGTGGCCGAAGACCTCACGTGGGCCATCTTCCGCGACACGCTGATCGAGCAGGCCGAGCAGGGCATCGACTACTTCACCATCCACGCGGGCGTGCGCCTGCCGTTCATCCACCTGACGACGAAGCGGCGCACCGGCATCGTCTCGCGCGGCGGCAGCATCCTCGCCAAGTGGTGCATCACCCATCACAAGGAAAACTTCCTCTACACGCACTTCGAGGAGATCTGCGAGATCATGAAGGCGTATGACGTGAGCTTCTCGCTCGGCGATGGCCTGCGCCCCGGCAGCGGCGCCGACGCGAACGACGAGGCCCAGTTCGCCGAGTTGCGCACCCTGGGCGAACTGACGCAGATCGCCTGGAAGCACGATGTGCAGACCATGATCGAAGGCCCCGGCCATGTGCCCATGCACCTGATCCAGGCCAACATGGACGAGCAGTTGAAGCACTGCCACGAAGCGCCGTTCTACACCCTGGGCCCGCTCACCATCGACATCGCGCCCGGCTACGACCACATCACCTCCGCCATCGGCGCGGCCATGATCGGCTGGATGGGCACGGCCATGCTGTGTTACGTGACGCCCAAGGAACACCTGGGCCTGCCCGACCGCGACGACGTGAAGCAGGGAATCATTGCCTACAAGATCGCCGCGCACGCGGCCGACATCGCCAAGGGCCACCCCGGCGCCCGCGCGCGCGACGACGCCATGAGCAAGGCGCGCTTCGAGTTCCGCTGGCGCGACCAGTTCGCGCTCGGCCTGGACCCGGACACCGCCGAGGCCTACCACGACGAGACCCTGCCCAAGGACTCCTCGAAGGAAGCGCACTTCTGCAGCATGTGCGGCCCCAAGTTCTGCTCGATGAAGATCACGCAGGACGTGCGCGACTACGCCGAGCAGAAAGGCCTGGCCGAGGCCGAGGCGCTGCAGCAGGGCATGGCCGAGAAGTCGGCGCAGTTCAAGGCGGCGGGCGGCGAGTTCTACGTGCCGGTCGACGCGTTGAAGAAGGCTTGAGCGTGGCACGCATCGGCATCGCGGGCGCGGGTGTGCTGGGTCGGCTGCTGGCCTGGTGGCTGGCGCGCGATGGGCACGACGTGACCGTGTTCGACCCGGCCGACGGCCCGCTGCCGCCCGTGCAGGGCCGCGTGGCGCCCGCGCTGGGTCGGCCCCACGCCGCGGGCTTCACGGCCGCGGGCATGCTCAGCCCGCTGGCCGAACTGGACGGCGCCGAGCCCGCCGTGGCCCGCCTGGGCTGGCGCTCGTTGCCGCTGTGGCGCGCCATCGGCCAGCGCCTGCGCGAAGGCGGCGCCCCCGAGCTGGTGCGCACCGAGGGCAGCCTGCTGCTGGCGCACGGCAGCGACCGCGGCAGCGCGCAGCGCACGCTCGCGCGCCTGAGCGCCGTGGCCGAAGCGCCCGCGCCGCAACCGCTGGATGCCGCCGCGCTGCGCGAACTGGAGCCCGCGCTGGCCCCCGGCCTGCTGGCCTGGCTGCTGCCCGGCGAAGGCCAACTGCTGCCGCGCGAGTCCTTGCAGGCCCTGGCCGAACAGGCCGACGGCGTGCGCTGGCGCTGGGACACGCGGGTGGAGGCGGTGCACCCGGGCCGCCTGCAACTGGCCGACGGCAGCGGCTTCGCGGCGGACCTCGCCATCGACACGCGCGGCCTGGGCGCGCGGCCTGAGGTGCCGCTGCGCGGCGTGCGCGGCGAGGTGGTGTGGCTGCACGCGCCCGGTGTGCGCCTGCAGCGGCCCGTGCGCCTGCTGCACCCGCGCCACCGCGTGTACCTGGTGCCGCGCCCGGGCGAGCGCATCGTGATCGGCGCCAGCGAGATCGAGAGCGAGGACCGCTCGCCCGTGAGCCTGCGCAGCGCGCTGGAGCTGATGTCGGCCGCGCACAGCGTGTTGCCGGAACTGGCCGAGGCGCGCATCGATCACCTGGAAACCAACCTGCGCCCCGCGTGCGCCGACCACCTGCCCTGCGTCGAACACGCGCCGGGCCTGCTGCGCATCAATGGCCTGTTCCGCCACGGCTGGATGATCGCGCCCGCGCTGGTGCAGGACGCCCTGGCCGCCGCGGGCTGGGCGCGCAACGGAGAATCCCCGCCATGACAGAGCCCACCCCCACCGTTCGCCTGAATGGCCGCGAAACGCCCTGCCCACCCGGCACCACGCTGCAGGCCCTGCTGGAGCGCGAAGGCCTGCGGCCCGAGCGCGTGGCCACCGCGCTCAACGCGCGCTTCGTGCCGCGCGCGGCGCGCGCCGACACCGTCTTGCAAGCCGGCGACGACGTCAGCACTTTCGAGGCCATCGTCGGAGGTTGAACATGAACACCCATGACACGAACGCTTCGACCACCCCGAGCTGGACAGCCTATGGCGAGACCCTCAGCTCGCGCCTGATGCTGGGCACGGCGGGCTACCCCTCGCCAACCGTGCTGCGTGACGCCATCACCGCCAGCGGCGCGGGCGTGGTCACCGTGGGCCTGCGCCGCATGGTCGCGGGCGATGGCGGCGACAACGCCTTCCTGAACGAGCTGCTGCCGCCGCTGCGCGCGCGCGGCATGCGCCTGCTGCCCAACACCGCCGGCTGCCGCAGCGCGCGCGAGGCCGTGGCCCTGGCGCACATGGCGCGCGAGCTGATGGACACGCACTGGATCAAGCTGGAGGTGGTGGGCGACGAGCACACCCTGCAGCCCGACCCCTGGGGCACGGTGGAGGCCGCCGCCGAACTCGTGAAGGCCGGCTTCGCCGTGTTCCCCTACTGCACCGACGACCTCGTCACCTGCCAACGCCTGCTCGACGCCGGCTGCGAGCTGCTGATGCCCTGGGGGGCGCCCATCGGCTCGGGCCAGGGCCTGCTCAACCCCTGGGCGCTGCGCACGCTGCGCGCACGGCTGCCGCAGGTGCCGCTGGTGGTGGACGCCGGCATCGGCGCGCCTTCGCACGCCGCGCTGGCGCTGGAGCTCGGCTTCGACGCCGTGCTGCTCAACTCGGCCGTGGCGCACGCGCGCGATCCCGTGGCCATGGCGCGCGCCTTCGCCGACGCCGTGCGCGCGGGTCGCCTGGCCTTCGAAGCCGGCGTGATGGCGCCGCAGGACATGGCGGTCGCCAGCACCCCCGTGTCGGGAAGGCCTATGCTGCTCGGATGACTGAGATGACGGACACCCCATTCACCGAATCCACCCTCGACGTGTCCCTGCGGCTCGACGCCACCGAAGCCGCGCGGCGCCTGGGCCGCCAGCCCGGCTCGCTGTCCGTGCCCGAACTCGCGCGCGCGCTGCGCGACCTCGGCGCGGCGGCCGTGGTGATCACCGGCAACCCGCACGACTGGCTGGACACGCCACAGGCCACGGGTTGGCTCACGCGGCCGCGCACCGGGCCGGCCGACCACGCCGAGCGCTTCGAGCGCGCGCGGCGCGCGGGCTGGGTGGCGGCCGATGCGGCCGTGCTCGCGCGCCTGCCCGACGGCGCGGGCGCGCTCGACCTGCCCGTGCTGTCGGTGGACGACCAGCCCCTGCCCTGGGTGGCGCCGCTCGGCGTGCCGCGCACCTGGGGCGTCTACGCCATCGTCGACAGCGCCGCGCGCGTGCGCGCCTGCGCCGAGGCCGGCGTGGAGCTGGTGCAACTGCGCATCAAGGCGCGGCGCGACGACCCGTCCGTGGCGCAGGACATCCGCGCCGCGCTGGACGCCGCGCGCGCGGTGCCCGGCACCACGCTGGTGGTGAACGACCACTGGCGCACGGCGCTCAACCTGAATGCGCCCGCGCTGCACCTGGGCCAGGAGGACTGGCTCGCCCTGCGCCCCACCGAGCGCACCACCATCGCCGCCGCGCAGGCGCGCGGTCTCCAACTGGGCATGAGCTCGCACAGCCTCTGGGAACTGTGCCGCGCGCGCGGTGCCGGGGCCGACCTGATCGCCTGCGGCCCGGTGTGGCCCACCACCACCAAGGACATGCCCTGGCACGCGCAGGGCCTGGACAACCTCGCCTGGTGGGTGCGCCTGGCGGGCCGTCCCGTGATCGCCATTGGCGGCGTGCTGGAACCCGAGCAACTCGCGCAGTGCGCCGCCACCGGCGCGGCCACCGTGTGCGTGGTGCGCGGCCTGGGCGAGGACCCGCGCGCCACGCTGCCGCGCTGGCAGCGCGCGTGGGACGCGGGGCAGGCCCTGCCCCGGCGCCCCGCGCCCGCGTGGCCGCACCCCACGCTGACGATCGAGCCCGCGTGACCGACGACGACCTGCCCCCGCTGATCCCCACGCCGCCCGGCCTGTACCGCCACTACAAGGGCGGCTGGTACGAGGTGATCGACACCGTGCGCTGCAGCGAGACGCTGCAGCCGCTGGTGCTGTACCGCGCGCTCTACGGTGGCTTCGGCCTGTGGGTGCGCCCCTCGGCCATGTTCAACGAAACCGGCGTGTTCGAAGGCCGCGAGCAGAAGCGCTTCCGCCGCATCCGCGCGGCCGACCTGATGCCCGCCGACCTGGCCACCGCGCAGGCCCTCGTCGCGCACCTGCGCGGGCGCGCGATGCGGCAGGGCATCGATCTGGACACGGTGTTGCGCGCCCCGCCACCCGAACCCACCACCTGCTGCGGGCGCGGCTGCAACGGCTGCGTGTGGGAGGGCTACTACAACGCCGTGCGGTACTGGGCCGACGACGCGCTGGAACAACTGGGCTGAGGGGCGGCGCGCCTGCGGCGCGAGACATCAAGCCCCGCCCAGCACCGGCAACGCGCGCAGCCGCTCCACCGCCAGGTCCACGAACACCCGCACCTTGGCCGCCGCCTTGCGCCCGGCCGGGTACACTAGGTGCACGGGAATCGGCGGCGGCTCGTGGTCGGCCATCACCACCCGCAGGCGGCCGTCGGCCACCTCCTCGGCCACCTGGTAAGACAGCGCACGCGTGAGCCCGCGCCCCGCCACGGCCGCCGCGATCGCCATTTCGCCGGTGTTGGCCACCAGCGGGGTGTCGATGGCCACGGCGTCTCGTTCGCCGCGCGGGTGCAGCGTCCAGGGCGTGGCCGTGGCGCCCATGGGCGAGAAGCCGATGCCCACGTGGTCCGTCAGATCGGCGACGGTGCGCGGTTCGCCGCGCGCGGCCAGGTAATCGGGCGCGGCCACCATCACGCGCCGCACCGAGCCCACGCGCACGGCGGTGAGGCCGGAGTCGGGCAGGTGGGCGATGCGCACCGCCACGTCGTAGCCTTCGTCCACCAGGTGCACGATGCGGTCGACGAACAGGGTGCGGACCTGCACGCGCGCGTGCCGTTCCATGAAGGCCAGCACCAGCGGCGCCACGTGCCGCCGCCCGAACATCGACGAGGCGGTGACGCCCAGCACGCCCTGCGGTTCGCGGAAGGACCCGCCGGCCAAAGACTCGGCCTCGTCCAGCTCCCCCAGCAGGCGGCGGCAGTCGGCCACGAAGCGCTCGCCCGCCTCGGTGAAGCGCACGCGGCGCGTGGTGCGCACCAGCAGTTGCGCGCCGATGCGCGCCTCGAGCTGGTCCATGGCGCGTGACACGGCCGGCGGCGAATGGCCCAGGCGCCGCGCGGCGCCCGCGAGGTTGCCGGCCTCGGCCACCGCGACCAGCACGCGAAGGTGTTCGAGCTTGTCCATTCGGTCTTCCATTCAGTGGAAGGCAGAAATGCCTTTGGTGGGGATTCTGTTCGTTCGACGCAATGCCTAAGCTGGCGCCCTGTGATTGACCCGCCCCCAGCCAGGGGGTCTTGCCAGGAGCCCACATGAACACCCCCGCCCCCCGACCCGCCCGCCCGCTGCGCCTGCACCGCTTCGCCCTGTCGGGCCATGCCCACCGCGTCGAGCTGTTTCTCTCCCTGCTCGGCCTGCCGTACGAAAACGTGGACGTGGACCTGCCCGGGGGCGCACACAAGCGCGCGGACTTCCTGCGGCTGAACCCCTTCGGCCAGGTGCCGGTGCTGGAGGACGGCGACGTCGTGCTGCCCGACAGCAACGCCATCCTGGTCTACCTGGCCGGCCGTTACGACCCCAGCGGCCAGTGGTGGCCGCGCGATCCCCTGGCCTGCGCCCAGGTGCAGCGCTGGTTCAGCGTGGCCGCCGGCCCGCTGGCCCACGGGCCCAGCGCGGCGCGAATCGCCCGCCTGTTCGGCCGGCCGCACGACGAGCGCAGCCACCTCGTCGCGCACGAGCTCTTCAAGCGCATGGAGGCGCACCTGGACGGGCGCGACTGGCTGGCCGCGCCCCACGCCACGCTGGCCGACGTGTCCCTGTACACCTACACCGCGCACGCGCCGGAGGGCGGTGTGCCGCTGGACGACTACCCGCGCCTGCGCGCCTGGATCGCGCGAGTGGAGGCGCTGCCGGGCTTCATCGGCATGGTGCGCTCACCTTTGCCGAACGCGCCCGACGCGCGGACCGCCTGAGAGGAGCCCCGCCATGCACGACACCGCCACTTTCCACGAGGGCGAACGCGCGATGCAGGCGCGCGCCGGCGCGCTGGATCGGCTCACCGCGATCGGCCCGCGCGTGGTGCGCGACCACATGCCCGACCAGCACCGCGAGCTGTTCGAGAAACTGCCCACGCTGGTAGTCGGCAGCCTGGACGCGGCGGGCCAGCCCTGGGCCTCGCTGCTGGCCGGGCCGCCGGGCTTCGTGCGCACACCCGACGAGCGCCACCTGCGCGTGAACGCGCGGCCCGACGCCGCCGACCCACTGGCCGACGCGCTCGCCCTGGGCGCGCCCCTGGGCCTGCTGGGCCTGGAACCGCACACGCGGCGGCGCAACCGCATGAACGGGCGCGTGGTGGACGATGGCCTTGAGGGCTTCACCGTGCGCGTGGACCAGAGCTTCGGCAACTGCCCGCAGTACATCCAGGCGCGCGAGCCCGAGTGGGTGCCGCACGCGCCCGGGCCCGTGCAACACCACGGCGCCCGCCTGATCGAGCCGGCGCGCGCCCTGCTCGCGCGGGCCGACACCGTGTTCATCGCCAGCGCCGCGCCGCGCGCGGGCAGCGACACAAGTCCCGTCGAGCCCAGCCAGGGCGTCGATGTGTCGCACCGGGGGGGCCTGCCCGGCTTCATCCACGTACGCGACCACGCCGACGGATCCGTCGGCGGTGAGGGCGCGAGCGTCCTCACCATCCCCGACTACCGCGGCAACTTCTTCTTCAACACCCTGGGCAACCTGCTCGCGCGTCCGCAGGCCGGCCTGCTCTGCGTGGACCCGGACAGCGGTGACGTGCTGCAACTCGCGGCCGAGGCCAGCATCGTGTGGGACAGCCCCGAACTGGCCGCCACGCCCGGCGCCGAGCGCCTGCTGCGGCTGCGGGTGGTGTCGCACCTCTGGCGGCCCCGGGCCCTGCCGCTGCGCTGGTCGGCGCCAGAGTTCGCGCCGCAGTTGGCGGTCGGTTAGAACAACTCCCCCTGCGCCGACAGCGCCGCCGGCTGAAAGCGCGACACGTCCATGGGCTCGCGGTCCTGCGAGTAGCCCAGCCGCGCGCAGGCCTTGCTGAAGCGCTGGCGCAGGAGATCGGCCCAGGGACCGCTGCCTTTCATGCGGGTGGCGAAGTCGCTGTCGTAGTCGCGCCCGCCGCGCATGTCCTGGATGCGCGCCATCACGCGGCCCGCGCGTTCGGGGCAGTGCTGCTGCAGCCACTGGCGGAAGATGGGCGCGAGCTCCCAGGGCAGGCGGATCACCTGGTAGAAGGCGCGCCGCGCGCCGGCCTCGCGCGCGGCCTCCAGCACCTGCTCCATGTCTTCATTCAGGAAGGGAATCTGCGGCGAGACGCTCACGCCCACGGGAATGCCGGCCTCGGCCAGGGTGCGGATGGTGCGCAGCCGCCGGTGCGGTGCGGCGGCGCGCGGCTCCAGGGTGCGAGCCAGCTTGGGGTCGAGCGTGGTGATGGTGACGTAGACCGCTGACAGGCCCAGCGTGGCCAGGGGCGCGAGCAGGTCGATGTCGCGCTCGACGCCGCTGCCCTTGGTGACGATGCCCACCGGGTGGCGGGCGCGAAAGAGCACGTCGAGCGCGGCGCGCGTGAGGCGCAGTTCGCGTTCGATGGGCTGGTAGGCGTCGGTCACGGTGCCCAGGGCGATCATGCTCGGCTGGTAGGACGGGCGCTGCAGCTCGCGCGCCAGCACCTCGGCGAAGCCGCGCTTGGCGATCAGCTTCGTCTCGAAATCGAGCCCCGGCGAGAGGTTGAGGTAGCTGTGGCTGGGCCGCGCGTAGCAGTACACGCAGCCGTGCTCGCAGCCCCGGTAGGGGTTGAGCCCGTGCACGAAGCCGATGTCGGGCGAGGCGTTGGTGGTGATGGCGCTTTTGGCGTCCTCCCAGCTCACGCTGGTGGCCGGCGCGGCGTGTTCCTCGGCCTGCGATTCGTCGAGCGTGCCCCAGCCATCGTCGAAGGCGGCGCGCGCGGCGGACTCGAAACGGTGGGCCTGGCGGAAGGAGACCCCGCGGCCCTTGAGGGCCGCGACGGGGATGTGGACGTCGGACATGACGGCCTCCGATACTGTACAAAACAACAGTATATGAAGCGCCGCCCTGGACCGCCCGGCCGCCCGTCGTCGGCTTCCCCGTACCGGTATCGGGCGAGGTTCCGGGCAAGCCCCGGGCTTTCGTGACTTATGACCGTCGCACCGCCTTGAGACCGCCATCGGCCCGTACTTATACTGCCCGGGGATAGGTAAAAAGACGTCCAGCCCCCCACGCTGAGATCGCCTGGTTTCTCCAGCTTTGAAAAGGGACCCCCGGTTGAGCCAATCGAACATCGGCGGCTTTCGCATCGCCGGCGTGAGCACTTGCTTGCCGCCATCGGTGGTGGACAACCTCGACCCGGCCCTGGGCTTCGCACCCGAGGACGTGCGCAAGGTGGTGGCCATGGCCGGCGTGCGCGAGCGCCGCGTGGTGCGGCCCGACCTCACCTCCGCCGACCTGTGCCAGCGCGCCGCCGAACGCCTGATGGCGCGACTGGGCTGGGCGCCCGAGACGGTGAGCGCGCTGATCTTCGTCACGCAGACGCCCGACCACTTCCTGCCCTCCACCAGTTGCCTGCTGCAGCAGCGCCTGGGCCTGCCCGACACCTGCGCCGCCTTCGATGTGGGCCTGGGCTGCTCGGGCTACCCCTATGGCCTGTACATCGCGGCCACCATGCTGCGCGGCGGCGGCCACCGGCGCGTGCTGATGCTGCACGGCGAAACCCCCAGCCGCTTCGTCAGCCCCGAAGACCAGGCCACCGTGCTGCTGTTCAGCGACGCCGGCTCGGCCACCGCGCTCGAACTCGACGACGACCCCGCAGCGGGCGGCCACTTCGTGCTGCACACCGATGGCAGTGGCGCCGACGGTTTGATCCTGCGCGGTGGCGCCTTCCGCGACCGCGAGCCCGCCAACCCGCGCCACCGTTTCCTGGAAATGGACGGCGCGGCCATCTTCAACTTCACCATCAGGCGCGTGCCCGCGCTCATCGCCGACACCCTCGCCTTCGCCGGCAAGGCCGTGGCCGACGTGGACGCCTTCGTCTTCCACCAGTCCAACCGCTTCATCATGAAGCACCTGATGAAGAAGAGCGGCCTGCCGGAGGACCGCGTGCCCTTCTCCATCGAAGACAGCGGCAACTGCGGCGGCCCCTCGGTGGCGGTGGCCATGACGCGCCGGCTCTCGGCGCCGCCGCCCGGCCAGCGCCAACTGTGGATGCTGCTGGGCTACGGCGTGGGCCTGTCCTGGGCCTCGGCCCTGGTGCCGGTGGACGAGCGCACCGTGCTGTTGCACGACGATGGTGAAGGCCTTTGAACATTGCCGAGGCAACGCCCATGGACGCCAGCACCCGCCCCACCATCACCCCGCCCGAGGCTCTGGCCCTGCTGGCCGAATGTTTCAACGTGCCGGCCGGCAGCCTGCACGCCGACGTGGAGCGCGAGTCCATCGAGGACTGGGACTCCATGGGCGCGCTGATGCTCATCGCGGAGCTCGACGAGCGCTTCGGCCTGGAACTCACCGCCGAAGTGTCGCGCGAGATGACGCGCATCGGCCACGTGCTGGACTTCCTGCGCGCGCACGGGGTGCTGCGTGAGGGTGACTGAGGCCACGCGCCCCGTGTCGCCGGCGCCGCGCGTGCCGGCGCACGACAAGCTTGGTCGCCTGGTGGCGCGCAGCCTGGGGCTGGACGAGCCCGCCTTGCGCGAAGGCCTGCGCCCGGCCACGCTGGACGACCTGCCCGACGTGCTGGCCCTGCGCCGCGAGCACCTGCTGCCCGGCCACCAGTGGGACGACGACGCCTACCTGCGCTGGCGCTACCGCCTCGGGCGGGAGCAGGCGGGCTTCGGCGATCTGTGGTGCCTGCGCGCGCACGGCCGCGTGCTGGCCACCATCGGCGTGGAAGACCTGCCGATCGACGTGGACGGCCAGCACCTCAGCGGCGCGCAGGTGATGGACCTGCTGGTGCGGCCCGAGGCGCAGGAGTCGGGCCTGGGCATCTGGCTCAACCAGGCCATGCTGGCGCGCCACGACTTCACGCTGGCCGTGGGCGCCAACGCCAACTCGGCCGGCATCGTGCGCCGCCTGTTCGAGCCGCTGGCACCGCGCCTGACTTTCACCCACCCGCTGGACCTGGGCCCCTTCGTGCGCCGCCGCTGGCCCACCCTGGCGGCCACGCCACTGGCCATGCGCGTGGCCAACGCGGGCCTGTCGCTGCGGCGCCTGGCGCTGCGCTGGCGCCGGCCGCGCGGCTTTGCGGTCGATGGCGCCACGCGGCTCGATCCCGCGCTCGCCGCGCCGGTGCCGCGCCGCGCGGGCGGCGTGCACCTGCGGCACGACGGCGACTATCTGCAGCGCCGCCTGCTTGCCAACCCGCGCCGGCCGCTGAGCCTGCGCGTGGCGCGGCGCGGCGACACCGTGGCCGGTCTCATCGCCTGGGCCGTGGAAGCCGACGACCTGGGCCGGCCCGAGCTGCACCTGATCGACTGGCACCACGACAGCGACGAGGCCCTGCTGGTGCTGCTGCACGAGGCCTTGCGCGAGGCCGCCGCGCAGGCCTGCACTTGCGTGCGCCTGCTGCTGCAGGACGAGGCCTCGCAGCGCGTGGCCGCGCGCGCGGGCTTCCTGCCGTCCAGCGACGACGACGGCCGCCCCTGCGGCGTGCAGTCGCGCGACGCCGGACTCGCCGCGCGGCTGGCCCGGGCGCCCTGGTCGCTGACCGACCGGCACGACGACGCCGATGGCTTCTGACCGCTCGCGCGAGATCGAGGCCTGAACATGTGCCCCCACGCTCATCACTTCGTGTATTCGCTGCCCCCCGAGGGGGTGCAGACCGCCCTTGGGGCGGCCCGGCGGGCGGTCTGACCATGTGCGGCATCGCCGGCGTCTTCAGCCCCCAGCGGCCGCCTGCGCGCGACGAGCTGGCGGCCATGGCGCGCGCCTTGCACCACCGCGGCCCGGACGGCCAGGGCGTATGGGCCGACGGCCCCATCGGCCTCGCGCACACGCGCCTGGCGATCATCGACCTGGCCGGCGGCGCACAACCCATGGCCAGCGCGGACGGCCAGGTGCAACTCGTTTTCAACGGCGAGATCTTCAACTACATCGAGCTGCGCGCCGAGCTGCGCGCACTGGGCCACCACTTCCGCACCGACTCCGACACCGAGGTGCTGCTGCAGGCCTACCGGGCCTGGGGCGATGCATTCCTGCAGCGCCTGAACGGCCAGTTCGCCATCGGCCTGTGGGACGCGCCACGCCAGCGCCTGCTGCTGGCGCGCGACGGCGTGGGCATCCGCCCGCTGTTCTGGACGCGCGTCGGTGACCGCCTGGCCTTTGCCTCCGAGGCCAAAGCCCTGTTCGCCCTGCCCGAGGTGCCGCGCGCGCTGGACCCGGCCGGCCTCGCATCCACCTTCGGCTGGTGGGCGCCGCTGGCGCCGCGCACGGCCTTCGCGGGCATCCACTGCCTGCCGCCGGGCCACTGCCTGGCGGTGGACGCGCGCGGCGAGACGATCACGCGCTGGTGGGACTGGGACTTCCCCGACACCGACCCCTTCGCGCCGGTGGACGAGGACGCGCTGGCCGACGAGCTGCACGCCCTGCTGGTGGACGCCGTGCGCCTGCAACTGCGCGCCGACGTGCCCGTGGGCGCCTACCTCAGCGGCGGGCTCGATTCGTCCATCCTCACCACCGTCATCCGCCGCCACACCGACACACCGCTGCGCAGCTTCTCGCTCACCTTCGACGAGGCCGAGTACGACGAGAGCGAGCACCAGCGCCTGATGGTGCGGCACCTGGACACACAACATTCCGCCATCGGCTGCGGCCGGGGCGACATCGCCGCCGCCTTCGCGCGCACCGTGCGGCACGCCGAGACGCCCCTGGTGCGCACCGCCCCCGCGCCCATGCTGCGCCTGGCCGACAGCGTGCGCGCCGCCGGCTACAAGGTGGTGCTCACCGGCGAAGGCGCGGACGAGGTCTTCGGCGGCTACGACCTGTTCAAGGAAGCGAAGATCCGCCGCTTCGTCGCGCAACTGCCGGGCTCTGCCAGGCGCGCCCGCGCGGTGGAGCGGCTCTACCCCTGGATGGCACGATCGCCCGGTGGCGCCCACAACGCGCTGGCGCAGCGCTTCTTCACCGACAGCCGCGTGCCCGACGGCGACGCCGGCTTCGCGCACCAGACGCGCCTGGCCAGCACGCGCCGCGCCTGGGCCTTCTTCACACCCGAGTGGCAGCGCGCGCTTGCCGCGCACGACCCGGCCGCGCAGTGGCAGGCGCAAGTGCCCGACGCCTTCGCGCGGTGGCCCGGCATGGCGCGCGACCAGTACACCGAGGCGCACACGCTCATGAGCGGCTACCTGCTCGCCGCGCAGGGCGACCGCATGGCCATGGCCGCGTCCATCGAAGGGCGCTACCCCTTCCTCGACCCGCGCGTGATCGCTTTCGCCGCCGCGCTGCCGCCGCGCCTGAAGATGCGCGGCCTGCGCGAGAAGCTGCTGCTGCGCCAGGCCTTCGCGCGCGAGCTGCCGCCCGCCATCGGCCAGCGCACCAAGCAACCCTACCGCTCGCCCGACTGCGCCAGCTTCTTCGACAAGGGCCAGCCCCTGCCCTGGGTGCGCGAGCTGCTGGGCGAGGACAGCCTGCGCGAGGCCGGCCTGTTCGACGCGCCCGCCGTCGCGCGGCTCAGCGCCAAGTGCGCGGCCGGCCGCGCCATCGGCTTCGCCGACAACATGGCCTTCGTGGGTGTGCTGTCCACCATGCTGTTGCACCGGCAGTTCGTGCGTGCCGAAGCGCCTGCGCTGGAGACCACTTGAACATGGGCCCCCACGCTCCACCGCTGCGCGGGTCGCTGCCCCCCGAGGGGGCTGATCCGCCTTGGGGCGGCCCTGCGGCGGATCGCGCGGGCCCCTTCGTGCACAGCGCCTTTGAAGCGCGTTGCCACGAGCAGCCGGGCAAGACCGCTCTGGTGGTGGGCGAGCGCCGGGTGAGCTACGGCGAACTCGCCGCGCAGGTCGAGGGCATCGCGGTGGCGCTGCACGAGGCGGGCATCGCACCCGGTGATCGTGTGGTGCTGCTGCTCGACAGCGGCGTGGACTACGTCGCCGCCTTGCACGCCGTGTGGCGCCTGGGCGCAGTGGCGGTGCCCCTGGGCCCGCAGACAAAGGCCGCCAAGCTCACGCACGTGCTGAACGACACCGGCGCGCGCGCGCTGCTCACGCAGGCCACGCTGTCGAGCGTGTGGAGCGCGGCCTCGAACGGTGCCTCGCTGCGCGTGTGGGTGCGCGGCGAAGCGCCCTCACCCGCCCTCGCGTGGCCCTCGCCATCGACCCACGCCGCCGAGCTGCCCGGCCCCGCGAACGCCAGCGATCTCGCCACCCTCGTCTACACCTCGGGCACCACCGGCCAGCCCAAGGGCGTGATGCTGAGCCACGCCAACATGCTGGCGGCCTGGCGCTCGGTGCAGTCCTACCTGCAACTGCGGCCTGACGACGTGATCGGCCTGGCGCTGCCGCCCAGCTTCAGCTACGGCCTGTACCACGTGCTCATGGGCCTGGGCATCGGCGCCACGCTGGTGCTGGAGAACACCGCGGCCTTCCCCGCGAAGCTGGTGCAACGCCTCGCGGCCGAGCGTGTCACGGTGTTCCCCGGCGTGCCCATGCTCTGGGCCAGCCTGCTCGCGCTCGACCTGGCTGCGCACGACCTGTCTGCGCTGCGCCTCATCACCAACGCCGCCGCTGCGCTGCCCGCCGCGCACACCGCGCAGCTTCGCGCCCGCCTGCCGCAAGCGCAGTTGCTGCTCATGTACGGCCTGACCGAGTGCAAGCGCGCCAGTTACCTGCCGCACGACGAGGTGGACACCCGCCCCGAGAGCGTGGGGCGCGGCCTGCCCTTCCAGGAACACTGGCTCGTCGACGAGCATGGCCAGCGCCTGCCCGACCAGGGCTGCGCGACCGGCGAACTGGTGGTGAGCGGCCCGCACGTGAGCGTGGGCTACTGGAACACGCCCGCCGGCCATGGTGCGCGCATCACGCCGGGCCCGCGCCCGGGTGAGCACACCCTGCGCACCGGCGACGTCTTCCGCCGCGACGAACACGGCTGGCTCTACTGCGTGGGCCGCACCGACGACATGTTCAAGTCGCGCGGCGAAAAGGTCTACCCGCTGGAGGTGGAGCACACCATCTGCGAGCTGCCCGGCGTGCTGGAGGCCGCCGTCGCGCCCATGCCCGACGAGCGCCTGGGCCTGGCCGTGAAGGCGCACGTGCGGCTCAAGCCCGGGGCCACGCTGGCCGAGCGCGACGTGATCCGCCACTGCCAGGCGCGGCTGGAGAGCTGGATGGCGCCCAAGGCCGTGGCCTTCGTCGATCAATTGCCCCAAACCGAGTCCGGCAAGCTGCGCCGGCGCGACCTGGCCTGAACCCGTTTCCCTTTCATTCCAACGAGCACACCACCATGAGCACCATCAAAGCCGAGGTCCGGCGCTACATCGAGGAGAACCTGCTGCTGGGCGCCGGCGCCGTCTCGCCCGGCGACGACGAGTCCTTCCTGGAGCACCAGGTGCTCGACTCCACCGGCTTCCTCGAACTCGTGGCGCACCTGGAAGAAACCTACGGCATCAAGATCGGCGACGACGAGATGGTGCCGGAGAACCTCGACTCGCTGAACGCGATCGAGGCATTCGTTCAAACCAAACGGGCAGTGGCCTGATGAGCACCGCCACGCCGCTGGGGCCGCAGAGCCTCGAACTCGACTGCGCGGCCGAACTCGCGCGCATCTGCGAATGGATCCCGCGCGTGCTGACGCAGAAGCTGCGCCGCCGCGGCCTCGTGGTGGCCATCAGCGGTGGCATCGACAGCTCCGTCTGCGCCGCGCTGAGCGTGCGCGCCGTCGGCGCGAAGAAGGTCTTCGGCCTGCTGCTGCCCGAGCGCGATTCCAGCGGCTTCAGCACCGAGCGCGGACGCCAGCTGGCCGAGCACCTGGGCATCGAGTACCAGGTGCACGACATCGCGCCCGCGCTGGAGGCCCTGGGCTGCTACCAGCAGCGCGACGAGGCCATCCGCCGCGTGGTGCCGGCCTACGGCGAGGGCTGGAAGAACAAGATCGTCATCGCCGGCGGTGTCGAGGGCGGCATCAACTACTTCAAGCTGGTGGTGCAATCGCCCGACGGCGAGCAGCAGAGCGTGCGCCTGCCGCTGCGCGAGTACCTGCAGATCGTGGCGGCCACCAACTTCAAGCAGCGCGTGCGCAAGACCATGGACTACTACCACGCCGACCGCCTGAACTACGCGGTCGTGGGCACGCCCAACCGGCTGGAGTACGACCAGGGCTTCTTCGTCAAGAACGGCGACGGCTCGGCCGACTTGAAGCCCATCGCCCACCTGTACAAGACCCAGGTCTACGCCATGGCGCGCCACCTCGGCCTGCCCGAGGCGATCTGCAATGCCGTGCCCACCACCGACACCTACACCCTGCCGCAGGGCCAGGACGAGTTCTATTTCGCCCTGCCCTACGCGCAGATGGACCTGGCGCTGTGGGCGCTGGAGCGCGGGCGCTCGGCGGAGGAACTGGGCACCGCGCTGGGCATGACAGCGGCGCAGGCGCAGCGGGTGTACGACGACATCCGCGCCAAACGCCGCGCCACGGAGTACCTGGCCGCGGCACCGGAGCTGCTGCCCACCTGATCGCCAGACGCTGAGCTACATTGCGGGCTTCATTCAGGAGCCCACCATGCCCAAAGGCGAACAACGCAGCAACAAGATGGTGAAGAAGCCGAAGAAGGACAGCGGCGCCCCGCTGGAGCCTTCGCCCGGATCGGCCTCGTCGCCCCGCCCGGTGGCGCCCACCACCTCGGTCTTCCCCAAGGGCAAGCTGAAGAACAAGTAGCGCGGTGCGCGGGCGGTGTCGGCCCGCCAGTGCCTTGAACCCCTCCCGCGCCCGCCATGGACATCAAGCTCATCGAAGACCTGGCTGCGCTGGAACGCTGCGCGAGCTTCGTGAAAGCGGCCGAGGCCCGGCACGTCACCCACCCCGCCTTTGGCCGGCGCATCCGCGCGCTGGAAGACTGGGCGGGTGTTCCCCTGGTGGCCAGTACGCGCGCGCCCGTGCGCCTGACCCCCGAGGGGCAGGCGCTGCTCACGCAAAGCGCGCCACTGCTGGCGGGACTGCGGCAACTGCGCACGCAGTGGGGCGCGCGCGACCCCGCCGAAGGGCAAGGCAGCGGCCTGCTGCGCGTCGGCACCGGCCGCACGCTGGCGCGCACCCTGGTGGCCGACTGGCTGGGCCGCCTGCGCGGCACCATCCGCGGCGCGCGCGTGCAGCTTCGCACGCAGGCCATGGAGGAGATCTGCGCCACCTTCGAGCGCGGCGAGGTCGACCTGCTGATCTGCTACGAGCACCCCGCGCTGTCCTATGGACTCACGGGGCAGCGCTTCCGCCACATCACCCTGGCCACGGATCGCCTGCTCCCCGTCGCGCGCGCCGACGCGTCGGGGCGCGCGCGCCACGACCTGTTCGACGCCACCTGGATCGGGTACGCGCCCAGCCTCACCCTGGGCCGCTTGCTCGAAGACCACCTGGCGGCCACGCGCACCGGACAACAGCCACCCCCCACCATCGTGTGCGACTCGGCCGACGCGGTGCTCGAACTGGCCATCAAGGGACTCGGCATGGCCTGGCTGCCGCATTCGCTGGCCGCGGCCGCGGTGCGCGCCGGCCTGCTGAAGGTGCTCGGCGGACGCGGCGACCAGATCCACTTCGAGGTCCGGCTGTACCGGCACCGCGCCCGGCAATCCGATCTGATCGAGGCTGCCTGGGAACACAGCAACCGCTAGACGTCACGCGCATGGGTTGGCACGGTTCGGTGCCGATCCGGCACGAAACGCCTCGTCGAGGTGCCTACAGTCCGCTTCACCGCTGCGCCGTTGCAGCCTACAAGGAGCGCCGATGAAGTCCCCACTTGTCCGCCGCCGTGAGGTTCTGATCCTCTCGGGTGCCGCCGCCGCCCTGGGCTGCGCGCCGGCACTGGCCCAGAGCACTAACTACCCGAATCGCCCGATCACCCTGGTGGTGGGCTACCCCCCGGGCGGCAGCACCGATCTGACCGCGCGCGTGCTGGGCGAGCACATGGCCCGAACGCTGGGCCAGCCGGTCGTGATCGAGAACGTCGGCGGCGCGGGTGGCGCGCTGGGCGCGCAGAAAGTGGCGCAGGCCGCGGCCGACGGATACACCCTGCTGCTGGGCAGCAACAACGAGATGGCCATCGCAGGGCTGGTCAACTCCGCGCTGCGCTACGACCCGCTCAAGCACTTCTCGCCCGTGGGCATGGTGGCCTCGCAGCCCATGGTGCTGGTGGCGAGCCCGCGCGCCGGCATGCCCGACGTGGCCAGCTTCATCGAGCGCGTGAAGCAGAACCCCGGCAAGTTCAGCTACGGCTCCTCCGGCATCGGCACGGGCCTCAACCTGGCGGGCGAGATGGTCAAGCAGGCGGCCGGGCTGTTCATCGTGCACATCCCCTACCGCGGCGTGGGCCCGCTCACCACCGACCTGATCGGCGGCCAGCTGGAGCTGGGCGTGTACGTGTTGTCCAGCGGCCTGCCGCAGATCAAGGCGGGCAAGGTGGTGGCGCTGGGTGTGACCGAGCGCGAGCGCTCGCCTGTGGCGCCCGACATACCGGCCCTGGCCGAAACGCCCAGCCTGCGCTCGGTCGACATCGGCACCTGGTTCGGTCTGTGGGGCCCGGCGGGCCTGCCGGCACCGGTCACGCAGCGCCTGCGCGCGGCGCTGGCGGAATCGCTCAAGGCGCCGGCCCTGGTGGACAAGTTGACCGCCTCGGGCGCCACCATCGCCCAGCCCGATGTGGTGCTCGGCGACTTCCAGGCGGCCGAGATCGCGAAGTACCGTCGCATCGTCGACCAGGCCGGAATCCGCGTGTGAACCCGCCGCCCTTCGAGATCTCGCCGCCGGACATGGGCCCCTGGCTGGCCGGCAACACCGGCACGCCCGGCGTGTGGCGATGGGTCGCCGATGAGCCCGGCCGGCACGTCATGGTGAGCGCACTGGTCCACGGCAACGAGTTGTGCGGCGCCTGGGCGGTGCGGGACCTGCTGTCCAGCGGGCTGCGGCCGCGGCGCGGCACGCTCAGCGTCGTGCTGGCCAACCTGGAGGCCTTCGCGCGCTTCGACCCGCAACGGCCGCACGTGTCGCGCTATCTGCACACGGACCTCAACCGCGTGTGGGGCGACATGCCCTGGCGCCACGACGGCACCGCGACGGGACCGGAACACCGGCGCGCGCTGGAACTGCTGCCGCACGTGGAGGCCAGCGACTGGCTGCTTGACCTGCATTCCATGCACGAGCCGGGCCCGCCGCTGGCGCTCACCGGACCCCTGGCGCACCACGCCGCCCACGCGGCCGCCCTGGGGCTCGGCGCCTTGCGGGTGGCGGACGGGGGCCACAAGGCCGGCGTGCGCCTGCGCGACCACGGGCGCTACGGCCGCGCCGAGGCGCAAGAGGCCTTCGCGCTGCTGGTGGAATGCGGCTACCACGGCGCACGCTCTTCGGTGGACGTGGCTCTCGATGCACTGGCCCGCTTTCTCGAGCTCAGCGCCGTGGTGGATGCCGCGGACATCCCGCGCCACTGGTGGCGGGACGAAGGGCCTGCCGATGCGCCCTTGCTGGTGGTGACGGACGCCGTGACCGTGGCACCCGATTCGGTCCCCGCCTTCGTGCGGCCCTGGAAGAGCGGCGACCGCGTCGCCAAGGCCGGCACGCTGATCGGGTGGAACGCGGCGCTGCCCGTCACCACGCCCTACGACGACTGCGTGCTGGTGATGCCGACGCTGCTGCACGCCCGGCCCGGGGCCACGCTGGTGCGCTTCGCCCATGAGGCAAACCCCAGTTGAACTGCCTGGATTCGCGGCCAGATGGAAGATTTTCCGGAGATATTCCTTTATCAGGTACATTTGTTCCTGATTAAGGAATATCTCAATGCATCCGCTCGACGCCCTCCTGTCCCCAGCCGAGCAACGGCTGATGAGCACGGTCCTGGTCCGTCCGGACCGGGACTTCGGCACCCTTGAACTGCTCAAGCGCATGGGCAACAGCCGCAGTGCTGGCAGCACGGCAATCAAGCGGTGGGTGGATGCCGGACTGCTGCGCGAGCGCAAAGTCGGCAATCAACGGAGGTTGAGCGCCAACCCGCAGTTCCTGCTGTATCCCGAGCTCCGGCGCATGGTGCTCAAGACGCGCGGGCTGACCGAGCCCCTGGCGAAGGCGCTCGCCCCGGTCGCGGACCGGTTGACGCAGGCGTTCGTCTTCGGCTCCGTGGCCTCAGGCAACGACACCAGCGAAAGCGACATTGACCTGGCGCTCGTGGGCGACGTGGACCTGTTCGCTGTGTCGCCGCTACTGGACGACGTTCAGGCAGAGCTCGGGCGAGCCATCCACGTGAACCTCTATTCCGCGAAGGAATGGGCCCTGGACGACCCGGTGCTCGCCGTGATCAAGCACGGCCCTCGGCTGGAGTTGATGGAGGCTATCCATGCCGAGGCCGCCTGAGTACGACAACCTATTGAAGATCGGCAGTTTCAAGGAAGCCGTCACCAGTGAGGCGTCCATTGCGCAGTTTCTGCGGACGGCCGACGACATGATGGCCGCCGCACAGCACCCCATGCCGGACTCGGCTCGTTTTTTTCTTGCGTACGAGGGCATGTTCAGCGTCGTGATGGCGGTGCTCGAGTTCCATGGCGTACGGCCCGCCGATACAGGCGGTCATCGGGCGACCGCCATCCGGCGTGTTGCGGTTGACCTCCAACTCGACGTGTCACGGCAAAGCGTTCTTGGGAGGCTGCACGATGTGCGCAATCGGGTCACGTACCGCGCGCCCTTGCCGCCGATCACGAAGGCCGATGCGGATGCGCTGCTGGCCATCCTGCAAGAGATGTTGATCGCAGGCAAAGCGCTGATCGCCAAACCGGCCGACGCAGGCCAGCGCTAGGCGCCGGTCCCCGCCGGCAGCACCAGCAGCGCCCGGAAGTCGTTCACGTTGGTGTGCGTCGGCCCGGTGATCACGAGATCGCCGATCGGCTCGAAGAAGCCGTAGGCGTCGTTGCGCTCCAGGTGCTGGCCGACCTTCAGGCCCTTGGCCGCCGCGCGCGACAGGGTATCGGGCGCCACCATCGCGCCGGCGTTGTCCTCGATGCCGTCGATTCCATCGGTGTCAGCCGCGATGGCCCAGACGTTCGCCTGCCCGCCCAGCGCCTGTGCCAGGCCCAGGCAGAACTCGCCCGCCCGGCCGCCGCGCCCGCGCGGCTGGCCTTCGGCGCGTGGTCGCACGGTCACGGTCGTTTCGCCGCCGCTGAGCAGCACGCAGGGCGCCTGAAAGGTGCTGCGCCCCAGCGCCACCGAGCGCGCCAGCGCGGCGTGCACCTTGCCAACCTCACGCGACTCGCCTTCGATCTCGTCGCTGAGGATGTGCGCCGGCAGGCCCATTGCGCGCGCCGCCTCGGCCGCGGCCTCCAGGCTCTGCTGCGGCGTGGCGATGAGGCGCGTGTCGTGGCCCGCCAAGCGCGGGTCGCCGGGCTTGGGCGTTTCCAGATCGCCGGCTTCGAGCGCGGCGCGCACCGGCGCCGGCACGGCGATGCGGTAGCGGTCGAGGATGGCGAGCGCGTCGGCGCAGGTGCTCGCGTCGGCCACGGTGGGGCCGCTGGCGATGACGCTCACGTCGTCACCGGGCACGTCGCTGATGGTGAGCGTGACCACCTGGGCCGGTGCGCACGCCGCCGCGAGCCGACCGCCCTTGATGCGCGAGAGGTGCTTGCGCACGGTGTTCATCTCGCCGATGTGCGCGCCACTGTCGAGCAGCTCGCGGTTGATGCGCTGCTTGTCTTCCAGCGTGAGGCCGTCGCAGGGCAATGTGAGCAGGGCCGAGCCGCCGCCGGAAATGAGGCACAGCACCAGGTCGTCGGGCGTGAGGCCCTGCACGCGTTCCAGGATGCGCTGCGCGGCCGCGAGACCGGCCGCGTCGGGCACGGGGTGCGAGGCCTCGACCACCTCGATGCGCTCGCGCAGGTCCGCCGGGCGCGGCGGCGTGTGGTGGTAACGCGTGACCACCAGGCCCGACAGGGGCGCGTCCGCCGGCCACAGCGCCTCCACGGCCTGCGCCATGGCACCGCCGGCCTTGCCCGCGCCGATGACCACGGTGCGCCCCTTGGGCGGTGGCGGCAGGAAGGCGGCGGTGTTGTGCAGGGGCAGCGCGCGGCGCACGGCCGCGTCGTAGAGCTGGCGCAGCAGGGCGCGGGGGTCTTGGAGGGACGGGCTCATCTCGTACGGAAAGTGGATGGGGTCGCGGCACCCGGCATTGTCCACAACGCGCGCGGCCGATCCGGCGCCGGGCCGCCCCAAGCCGGATCAGCCCCCTCGGGGCTGAGCCCCGCGGCTCCAGGCCTGCCTGCGCAGGCCTGGACGGGCGAAGAGGCGTTGCCTCCGGGAGCGCCGCGGCCTGCAAGGCCTCGCGACCCGCGAAGCGGCGGAGCGTGGGGGCTTGTCAGTCCTCGCCGGGCCAGCGCAGCGGCCGCTCCTCGAACTCGGTGCTCAGCACCACCGTGCTGGTGGTGCGCGCGACGCCGGGGATGGCCTTGATCGCGTAGAGCACGTCTTCCAGGGCGCGGGCGTGGGTGGTGCGCAGCTTGGCGATGAAGTCGTGCTCGCCGGCCACGCTGTGCAGCTCCAGGACTTCGGGCAGTTCGCGCAGGCGCGGCGCGATCTCGCGGCAGTGAACGCCGCCGTCGTTGCGGATGGCCACGAAGGCGGTGAAGTGCAGGCCCACGCGCTCGGGGTTCACCCGCAGCGAAAAGCGCTCGATCACGCCGCGCTCGACCATCTTCTTCACGCGCTCGTGCACGGCGGCGGTGGACAGGCCCACCTCGGCCGCCACGTCGGCGTATGACCGGCGGCTGTCGACACTCAAGGCCGTAAGAATTCCGGCATCGATGTCATCGAGCTGAATATTTGCTTGCATGGGCGCCCAGTTCTGATAAAAATACGGCCAATTGGCGATTCACCGAAAATATTACGTCACAGGTGGCTGCATGCCGTCCATTTTCAACCGATTCGGGTCACATGGCCAATCCGGCCCCTCCTGGCGCCTCGCCCTGGCGCTGCTGATCGTCTACCTTGTCTGGGGCACCACCTACTTCGCGCTGGCCGTGGCCATGCAATCGCTGCCGCCCCTGCTCATGAACGGGGCGCGCTTCGTCGCGGCGGGGCTGGCCATGCTGGCGATCGCGCGCTGGCAGGGCCTGGCCTGGCCCACGGCCGCGCAGTGGCGCGCCAGCGCGCTCATCGGCGGCCTGATGGCTTTCGCGGCCATGGCCCTGGTGGTGCTGGCGCAGAAAGCGGGCATCGGCTCGGGCCTGATGGCCACCGTGGTCACCACCATGCCCATGTGGCTGGCACTGTGGACGCGCTGGGGTGGCGAGCGCGTGCCGGTGACGAGCTGGCTGGGCCTGGTGCTGGGCGCGGCCGGCGCCCTGCTGCTGGCGCTGGAGGGGGACTTCTCCACCACGCTGCTGGGCACGCTGTGCGCCTTCGGCGCGCCGCTGGCCTGGAGCCTGGGCTCCTACGCCTCGCGCAAGCTGGCGCTGCCGCCGCCGGCCATGGCCTCGGCGGCGCAATGGCTGCTGGGCGGGATGATGTGCATGCTGGCGGCGCTGCTGTTCGAGCCCGATGCGCGCACGTTCCAGTGGGCGCAGGTGTCCATGGCTTCGGCCCTGGCCTGGCTCTACCTGGTGGTGATGGGCACCATGGTCACGCTCAATGCCTACCTGTGGCTGCTCAAGAACACCAGCGCGGCGCTGGCGGGCAGCTACTCCTTCGTCAACCCGGTGGTGGCGCTGGCGGTGGGCGTGTGGCTGGGCGGCGAGCGGCTCACGGGCTGGGTGTTCATCGCCCTGCCCCTCATCGGCGTGGCGCTGGCCCTGATCCTCTATGGCCGGCCGGTGGTGGACGCGGCCACCACGCTGTGGCGCCGCCTCAGCGCAGCAGGTCGAGCAACCAGCGGTTGAGGTCACCCACCTCCTCGGGGCACACGCTGTGGCCCATGGAATACGTGTGCCACTCCACCGGGTGGCCCAGCGCCAGGAGCGCATCGCGCGCGGCCTCGCCGCGTTCAAGCGCCACGATCTCGTCTTCTTCGCCATGACCCATGAACACGGGCAGGCCGGCGTTGGCCGCGCTGCGTTCTGCCGCCGTGGTGGCGGGCAGCGGCAGGTAACCCGACAGCGCCACCAGCCCGGCCAGGCGCTGCGGCGCGCGCAGGCCGGTGAGCAGGGTCATGGCACAGCCCTGCGAAAAACCCATGAGCACGATGCGCGAGGCCGGCACGCCCATCGCGATCTCGCGATCGATGAGGGCCTGCACCTGCGCCATCGAGGCACGCAGGCCGGGCTCGTCCTCCTGCCGCGGCTGCGCCGGGTTCGGCGAGGGCGGGAAGATGTCGTACCACGCGCGCATGGCGTAGCCACCGTTGAGCGTCACCGGGCGCACCGGCGCGCTCGGGAAAACGAAGCGCACCGGGCCGACGGCAGACAGGTCCAGCATCTGCGCCACGGGCACGAAGTCGTTGCCGTCGGCGCCCAGGCCGTGCAGCACGATGAGGCTGGCCGCGGTGGGCGCGTCGGGTGCGCCCGAGCGGCCTTCGAGAAGGTCGAGTCCGGTGTCGTTCATGGCATGGCAGCATAGCCGCGCACCCACCACAATGCCCGCATGACGCCCCAAACCCTGCTGCACCACTTCGACACCGGCCTGCCCTGGGCCACGCGCCTGAGCACACAGCCCGGCTACGACCTCGACCGCGCCTATGCCGACGCGCTGGCCGTGCGCGCATTGCGCGTGGCGCGCGGCGAGCGCCCGCTGGGCTACAAGGTGGGCTTCACCAACCGCGGCATCTGGCCGGTCTACAACGTGTACGCGCCCATCTGGGGCACGGTGTACGACCGCACCGTGGCGTTCTGCGAGGGCGAAGGCCGGCTCTCGCTGGAGCACACGAGCGAGCCGCGCATCGAGCCCGAGGCGGTGTTCGGTTTTCGCGCGGCGCCGAAGGCCGACGCGTCCCTGGCGGATCTCTTCGACGCGCTGGACTGGGTCGCGCCCGGCTTCGAAATCGTGCAGTCCCACCTGGCGGGCTGGAAGTTCGACGCCCCCGACACCGTGGCCGACGGCGGCCTGCACGCGCGCCTGCTGGTGGGCCGGCGCGTGCCGGTGCGCGAAGTCGCCAGCGACGCGGTCGGCCTGGACGCCGCCCTGGCCGGCGCGGGCGTGGTGCTCGCGCGCGACGGCGAGCCACTGGACCAGGGCAAGGGCGCGGCCGTGCTCGACGGCCCGGTGCAGGCCCTGTGGCATTTCGTGCAGGCGCAGCGCGCCTGCCCCGGTGCGCCGCCGCTGCAGGCGGGCGACATCGTCACCACCGGCACCTGGACCGACGCCTGGCCCGTGGCCCCGGGCCAGACCTGGCACGGCGCATTCGACGCGCCGCTCTCGCCACTGACGCTGCGGCTGGAGTGAGCTCCCCAATCGGTGGCCGACACGGGGAAAACCCAATGAGGGAATCGTCGCCCCCTCGCTAGATTGGGCGGGTTTCAAACCAAGGAGACCCGTTCATGAGCGCGAAGATCGCCGACGACCTGCTGGCCCTGCAACGCCTGTACGACTGGGAGAAGAAGGCCCCCGCGCGCGTGGCGCTGACGCAGCCCATGGGCGCAGGCGTGGTGCACGACTTCACCTGGGGCCAGGTGGCCGACCAGACGCGCCGCATGGCCGCGCACCTGCAGGCCCAGGGCTGGGCGCCGGGCAGCAAGGTGGCCATCCTGTCCAAGAACTGCGCCTGGTGGATGATGAGCGACCTGGCCATCTGGATGGCGGGTTACGTGTCGGTGCCGCTGTACCCCACGCTCGCGCCCGAGACCATCCGCCAGATCCTCGCGCACAGCGAGTCGAAGGCCCTGTTCGTGGGCAAGCTCGACGGGTGGGAGGGCATGAAGCCCGGCGTGCCCGCCGACCTGCCCTGCATCAGCTACCCGCTGTCGCCGGTGGACGCGATCCAGGCCTACGACGGCTGGGACGCGATCTGCGCGCGCACCGAACCCTTGAAAGGCCACCCGGTGCGCCCGGCGGACGACCTCGCCACGCTGATCTACACCTCGGGCACCACCGGCCTGCCCAAGGGCGTGATGCACAGCTTCGGCAACTTCGCCTGGGCGCTGGACAAGGGCCTGGCGCGCATTCCCCTCACGCAGAACGACCGCATGCTGAGCTACCTGCCGCTGGCCCACGTGGTGGAGCGCATGCTGGTGGAGCACGGCTGGCTGCGCACGGGCATGCACGTGTTCTTCGCCGAGTCGCTGGACACTTTCGCGGCCGACCTGCAGCGCGCGCGGCCCACGGTGTTCTTCTCGGTCCCGCGCCTGTGGGTCAAGTTCCAGCAGGGCATCCACGCCAAGATGCCGCCGGCCAAGCTGGAGCGCCTGTTGGGCATCCCCATCCTGGGCGGCATCGTGCGCCGCAAGATCCAGAAGGCCCTGGGCCTGGACCAGTGCCGGTTCGCCGCCGGCGGTGCCGCGCCCATGCCGCCCGCGCTGCTGCAGTGGTACGCGAAGCTGGGCATCCCCATCAACGAGGGCTACGGCATGACCGAGAACCTCGCGCTCTCGCACATCACCGAAGCGGGCAAGAACCAGCAGGGCAGCGTGGGCCCCACCTACCCCGGCGTGGAGCAACGCATCGACCCGCAGACCGGCGAGATCCAGATGCGCAGCCAGGCGCTGATGCAGGGCTACTACAAGGAGCCCGAGAAGAGCCGCGAGGCCTTCACCGAGGATGGCTGGCTCAAGACCGGCGACAAGGGCAGCATCGACGCCGGTGGCCTGCTGCGCATCACCGGCCGCGTGAAGGACCTGTTCAAGACCGGCAAGGGCAAGTACGTGGCGCCCGCCCCCATCGAAGACAAGCTGGTCATGCACGAGGCCATCGAGGCCTGTGTGGTCACCGGCGCCAATCTGGGCCAGCCGCTGGGCATCTGCATGTTGAGCCCCGACGCGGCCGAGAAGGCGAAGAACCCCGACGAGCGCGCCGCGCTGGAGCGCTCGCTGGCCGACCACCGCGCCGCCATCAACGCCACGCTGGACCCGCACGAGCAGTTGCAGTGCCTGGTGGTGGTGTCCACGCCCTGGACGGTGGACAACGACATGATCACGCCCACCTTCAAGGTCAAGCGCAACCGCATCGAGGATGTGTACGCGCGCAACTACGAGAACTGGGAGACCACGGGCCGGCCCGTGTTGTGGGCCGATTAGCAGGACCACCCCCGCCGCGCTGCGCGCGTCCCCCTCGAGGGGGCGGCGCCTGCGGCCCGGCAAAGCCGGTTCCGCGGCGCCCCCGAGTCGCGCGCTCGCTCGCAGCCATGCCGCTAACATCCGAGCATGCACATCCTGCTCACCGGCGCGGCCGGCTTCATCGGCATGCACACCGCGCAGCGTCTGCTGGCGCGCGGTGACACCGTCACCGGCATCGACAACCTCAACGACTACTACGACCCCGCGCTCAAGCAGGCGCGGCTCGCACAGTTGCAAGGGCTGCCGGGTTTTCGATTCGAGCGGCTGGACGTGGCCGACCGCGCGGGCATGGAGGCGCTGTTCGCGCGCGAGCGCTTCGACGCCGTGGTGCACCTGGCCGCGCAGGCCGGCGTGCGCTACTCCATCTCCCACCCGCACGCCTACCTCGAGAGCAACCTCACCGGCTTCGGCCACGTGCTCGAGGGTTGCCGCGCGCAGGGCGTGGGGCACCTGGTCTACGCCTCCAGCTCCAGCGTGTACGGCGGCAACACCAAGATGCCCTTCGAGGAGAGCGACCCGGTCGACCACCCGGTGAGCCTGTACGCCGCCACCAAGAAGGCCAACGAGCTGATGGCCCACACCTACAGCCACCTCTACCGGCTGCCGGCCACCGGTCTGCGCTTCTTCACGGTGTACGGCCCCTGGGGCCGGCCCGACATGGCCTACTTCTCATTCACCAAGGCGGTGCTCGAAGGCCGGCCCATCGACGTGTTCAACCACGGCGACATGAAGCGCGACTTCACCTGGATCGACGACATCGTCGAGGGCGTGCTGCGCGTGCTGGACAAGCCCGCCACCCCGGAGAAAGAGGGCGGCGCCCCGTACCGCGTGTTCAACATCGGCAACCACGACCCCGTGCAACTGATGGCGTTCATCGCCTGCATCGAGCGCGCCACCGGCCGCGAGGCCACCAAGCGCCTGCTGCCCATGCAAGCCGGCGACGTGCCAGCCACCTACGCGAGCACCCAGGCCCTGCACGACTGGGTGGGCTTCGCGCCCGCCACGCCGCTGGCCGAAGGCATCGAGCGCTTCGTGCGCTGGTACCGCGGCTACTACAAGGTCTGAGGCGGCGCCACGTCTGCAGCGCCCGTGAGGCGCTCGATCACGCGCGGCGCGGCGCGCTCGCACATCGCCATCACGTTCTCGAAGCCCTGCAGCGGCCCGTAGTACGGGTCGGGCACTTCCCGCGGGCCCAGGCCCGCGTAATCCAGGAACAGGTGCAGCTTGTGCGCCTGCTCGGGCGGGCAGCGGCGCCGCAGGTGCGCCAGGTTGCCCTCGTCCATGGCGAGGATGGCGTCGAAGCATTCGAAGTCGTCCTCGCTCACCCCGCGCGCGCGCTCGGCCTCGATCGCCGCGTAGCCGCGCGCCTTGGCCAATTGGCGCGCGCGGCTGTCGGCGCGCTCACCCGCATGGCCGCCGTAGACGCCGGCCGACTCCACCGCCACGCGCCCTTGCAGGCCGCGGCGTTCCACCTCGGCCTGCAACACCGCGCTGGCCATGGGCGAGCGGCAGATGTTGCCCATGCAGACCACCAGAACCTTTTGCATGGGAGCGAGCATAACGACACGCGCCCATGAAAAAGCCCGCCGGGTGGCGGGCTTGTCGTCAGCGGGGTGAGACGCTCAGATCTTGTAGCTGTCCAGGTCCTTGCCGGCGGCCAGCGCGTCGCGCACCCACTGCGGCTTGCGGCCCGGGCCGCCCGCCCACAGCTCGCCGTTCGGGCCCCGGTACTTGGGGGCTGCCACCGATTTGGACTTGCCCGCCTTGCGGCCCACCGAGGCGCTGCCACCCAGATCGGCCACGGTGATGCCGTACTGCTTCATCTTGGCCTTGATGTCGGCGATCACATTGGACAGCTCGTTCTTGCGGGCCTGCTCGGCCTGTGCCATCAATGATTGCGCCTGCGCCATCAGTTCGGAATACGTTGCCATGTCGGTAATCCTTGTCGCTTTGGAAATGATTCGGGGGCATCGAACGATGCCGGGCGAATTCTATTCCGTTTTCAAAGCGAATCGACGAAACGTTGCAGTTCGGCGGGCAATTCGGTTTGCAATTCCAGTGTCGATTGGGTTTGCGGGTGCGTCAGCCGCAGGCGCCACGCGTGCAGGAACATGCGTTTGAGGCCGGCCCGCGCCAATTCGCGGTTGCGCTCGAAATCGCCGTATTTGTCGTCGCCGACGATCGGGTGGCCGGCGCTGGCCAGGTGCACGCGGATCTGGTGCGTGCGGCCGGTCTTGATGGTCACCTCCAGCAGGCTCAGCGGCCCGCGCCCGTCTGGCGAGGAAGCCCAGCGGCGGGCCACCTTGACGAGAGTGATCGCCCGCATGCCGTCGGGGTCGTCGGCCGAGGTCACGCGCACGCGCCGCTCGCCATCGTCCAGCAGGTACTTGTGCAGGGGCACGTCGATGACCTTGCGCGACGCCGGCCAATCGCCCAGCACCAGCGCCAGATAGGTCTTGCCGGTTTCGCGTTCGCGAAACTGGTCCTGCACCGCCTTGAGCACGCTCTTCTTTTTCGCAATGAGCAACAGGCCGCTGGTTTCGCGGTCCAGCCGGTGCACCAATTCGAGCAGGCGCGCGCTCGGCCGCGATTGGCGCAATTGCTCGATGACACCGAAACTCACGCCACTGCCGCCGTGCACCGCCACACCGGCTGGCTTGTCGATCGCCAGCAATCCTTCGTCTTCGTGCACCACCGGGAATTCGCGCGCCGGCGCGGGCCGCCCGGCCTTTTCCTCGGCTCGCCCGGAGACACGGATCGGCGGAATGCGCAGCACGTCGCCGGTGGCCACGCGCTCGTCGGCGCTGGCGCGGGCCTTGTTGCGGCGCACCTCGCCCGAGCGGATGACCCGGTAGATGTGCGTCTTGGGCACGCCCTTGAGCTGGCGCATCAGGAAGTTGTCCAGCCGCTGGCCGTCGGATTCCTCGTCCACGGTGATGTGGCGGACGGCGGGCGGGGTGTCGATTGGGGCTTTCATGGTTCCACCACGGACGCGGGGGACGTGTCTATAATGCGCGACGCCCGTTGTGTGCTGTAAGTGTTTGATTTGCCTTGAGTTTAAGGCAGCGGACACCGCAGTGGCCGACCCGGATGTGCCGGGAGCCCGGCGGGCGAAGGTGGCCAGCCACGGCACCCGGCCCTCGCGCCCGATCCCGATGCTGACTTTGCGCATCCCGGTCGGCCCCGAGCCGGAGGACGCCGCGGTGGAATCCGCAGACCCACAGCGAACCGACAACGGAATACCCCAATCGCCCAGGCCCCGACAGCAAACGGCCTGGACGAGGAGACGATTCAGCAGCCACCGAGGCCCGATGCTGTCACCGACAGCCATCGGCCCCTAGCGGCCCTGCCCTCATCTCCACGCGCCCATGCCCGACCCGGCACCCCGTCGCAGCGCCCAAGCGCGCGCGCCATTGCCCGGTCACGGCTCTCCGGCAATTCCTCCACCGTTCGTTGCGTAGGCGGCTTCCCGGCCTTGCGGGCGGCCCGGGCACATCGGCCCGAGCGCCGCCGTGTGCCAATGAAGGGAAACGCAACATGAAACGCATGCTGATCAACGCCACGCAGGCCGAAGAGCGCCGCCTGGCGATCGTGGACGGGCAGAAACTGCTCGACTACGAAATCGAGATCGAGGGGCGCGAACAGCGCAAGGGCAACATCTACAAGGCCGTCGTCACGCGCGTCGAGCCTTCGCTGGAAGCCTGCTTCGTCGACTACGGCGAAGACCGCCACGGCTTCCTGCCGTTCAAGGAAATCGCCCGCCAGTTCTTCCAGGGCAATGTCTCGCCGTCCCAGGCGCGCATCCAGGACGTCATCAAGGAAGGCCAGGAGCTGATCGTCCAGGTCGAGAAGGAAGAGCGCGGCAACAAGGGCGCTGCCCTCACCACCTTCATCAGCCTGGCCGGCCGCTACGTGGTGCTGATGCCCAACAACCCGCGCGGCGGCGGCGTCTCGCGCCGCATCGAGGGCGAGGAACGCGCCGAACTCAAGGCCGCGCTCGACCAGCTCGAATACCCCAACGGCATGAGCATCATCGCGCGCACGGCCGGCATCGGCCGCGACGCCGCCGAGCTGCAGTGGGACCTGAACTACCTGCTCAAGCTCTGGACCGCCATCGACGGCGCCGCCGGGGCCGGCAAGGGCGCCTTCCTGATCTACCAGGAATCGAGCCTGGTGATCCGCGCCATCCGCGACTACTTCAACAGCGACATCGGCGAGATCCTCATCGACACCGATGACATCTACGAGCAGGCGCACCAGTTCATGAGCCACGTGATGCCCGAGCACGGGCACCGCGTGAAGCGCTACCGCGACGACGCGCCGCTGTTCAGCCGCTTCCAGATCGAGCACCAGATCGAGACCGCCTACAGCCGCATCGTGCAGTTGCCCAGCGGTGGCGCCATCGTGATCGACCAGACCGAGGCCCTGGTGGCGGTGGACGTGAACTCGGCGCGCGCCATCAAGGGCGGCGACATCGAGGAGACCGCCACGCGCACCAACCTGGAGGCCGCCGACGAAGTGGCGCGCCAGGCCCGCCTGCGCGACCTCGGCGGCCTGATCGTGATCGACTTCATCGACATGGAGGAGAGCAAGAACCGCCGCGAAGTGGAAAACCGCCTGCGCGACGCGTTGCGCCAGGACCGTGCGCGCGTGCAGTTCAGCTCCATCAGCAAGTTCGGCCTGCTCGAAATGAGCCGCCAGCGCCTGAAGCCCATGCTCAGCGAAGGCGCCTCCATCCCCTGCCCGCGCTGCGGCGGTTCCGGCCACATCCGCGACACCGAGTCCTCCGCGCTGCAGATCCTGCGCGTCATCCAGGAGGAATCGCTCAAGGACAGCACGGCCGCCGTGCTGGTGCAGGTGCCGGTCGAAGTGGCAAGCTTCCTGCTCAACGAGAAGCGCACCGAGATCACCAAGATCGAGCTCAAGCAGCGCATCAACGTGATGCTGGTGCCCAACAAGTCGCTCGACACACCGAACTACAAGCTCGAGCGCCTGAAGCACGACGACCCGCGCCTGGACAACCTCGATTCCAGCTACAAGCTGGCCGAGGAAGTGGACGACGTGGCCAGCTTCACGCGCCGCAGCCAGGAACGCACCAACAAGCAGGAGCCCGTGATCAAGGGCGTGCTGCCCGACGCGCCCGCGCCCGTGGCCGTGCCCAAGCCGACGCCCGCCCCCGTGGCCCCGGTGGCGGCACCGGTGGCCAAGCCGGTCGCCGCACCGGCCGAGACGGGTTTCTTCGGCTTCCTCAAGAAGCTGTTCGGCGGCACCCCCGCCGCCACGCCCAGCCCCGCGCCCGCACCGGCCACGCCCGCAGGCAAGGAAGCCGGCAAGGGCGAGGCCCGCCGGGACGGCGGGCGTGATGGCGGCCGGGGCCGTGGCGGCCGAGGTGGCCGCGGCGAAGGTCGCGACAACCGCGAAGGCCGTGGCCAGCGCGATGGCCAGCCGCGTGACGCGCAGGCCGCCGAAGGCCAACGCCAGGGCGGTGGCCGCAACGGCGAGAACCGCCGCAACGAAGCCCGCCAGGACAACCGCGGCGAGGGCCGCAACGACAACCGAGGCGAAGGCCGGAGCGAAGGCCGCGGTGAAGGCCGAGGCGAAGGCGCACGTGGCCAGGGAGACAACCGCCGCGACCGCCGGGGCGAGCGCCGCGAGGCACCCGCCACTGAAAACGCGGAACTGAACGCCAACGCGGTACCGGCCACCGACACGGCCGACAACGCCGAGGCGCAGGCTCGTCGCGAACCGCGCCGTGGCCGCGGTCGTGATGGCCGCGAGGGCCGCGACGGCGAACAACGCCGCCGCCCAGAGAACCAGGACGCGCCGCGCGGTGACGACGAAACCGCCGTGTCAGCCGACGCCGCCGTCGCCGCCAGCCCCGAGCAGGGCGACGCCGACACCGCCCAGCGCGCCCCGCGCGAGCGCCGCAGCCGCGACCGCTACGGCCGCGAACGCCGCGAGCGCGGCCCGCGCGAGGACGCCGCCGAAGCGCCCGCCGAGGCCGGTGACACCGTGCCCATGGCCACGGAGGTCGAGGCCGCCGAGGACACGCCGCCGGTGCGCAGCTACTTCACCATGCCCCCTGCCGCCCCGGTAACCGCGCCGCCGGCCCAGAACCCGGCACCCGTGGCAGCGCCTGCCGTGGCGTCGGCCCCGGTGACGCCACCCGCGCCCGCTCCGGTGCCCGAGCCGCAGGGCATGCCCAAGGTCCAGCCCTACTCGCTGAGCGTCAATGAGCTCCAGGCCGTGGCCGCTTCCAGCGGTCTGGAGTGGGTCAACTCCGACGCCGAGAAGGTCGCCCAGGTGCAAGCCGCCATCGCGGCCGAGCCGGCACCCGTTCATGTGCCGCGCGAGCCCAAGCCGCCCGTGGCGCTCGACGAAGGCCCGCTGGTGCTGGTCGAGACCCGCAAGGACCTGCGTGACATGACGCTGCCGTTCGAGCAGCGCTGATCCGCCGGTGGCGCGGCGAGCCGCGCCACCGGGCGTCACGCCCAAACGAAAAAGGCCAGCGCACTTGCGCTGGCCTTTTCATTGGTCCGCCGGCGAACCGCGTACCGGGGTGAGGTCAATCGATCCGCGCTGCCTGACGCCAGGCCTCCTGCGCGGCCTCGGTGTCGCCGCGCTCTTCGGCCAGCCGGGCCAGCGAACGCCAGGTGCGCCGGCACAGCGTGGCGTCGCGCAGGCCGCTGCGCGCCAGACCCAGCAACTGAGCGGCCTTGCCCCACAACTGCCGATGCAGGCAGGCCTGACCCGCCAGGTACTGCAGGTGCGGGTTCTGCGGCCACTGGCGCTGCAGCAGTTCGAGGCGCGCCAGGCCGGCGGCGTCCAGCGTCGGCAGGTCGGGCTCCAGCGCGAGCGCCAGGCGCGCCTGGTGGCGTTCGTCGAGCGAACCGAAGTCGTCCCATAAGGGTGACAGCCACGCCCGCACGCGCTCGGCGACGTCCTGGCGGCGGGCTTCGTCGGCGCCTTCAGCCCCGTCGTCGCCGCCTTGCTCGAATTGCGCGAGCGCGTGGGCGCGATCGGCTGCCGCCAGCGCGAGCTCGGGCATGGTGCGCTCGGCGGCGTCGAGCCCGTCCCACACGCGCTGCAGTTGGGCGAGGTCGTGTGCGCCGCGCAAGGCATCGAGGGCAAGGCCCAGCAGCAGGCTGCGCGCGGCCTCGGGCGAGAAGGCGCGGTGCTTGGCGAGCAGGCGCGCGGTTTCGAGGGCTTCGCCGGTGGCGTCGCCCAGGCGCGCCACGCGCAGCTTCAGGCGAAGCGCCTGCACCCGGCGCTGCGCGCCCTGCGGCAGTTCCGCCAGGCGCGCCCGTGCGGCGCTGGCGTCGCGGTCCTCCACGGCCCAGCGGGTGGCGCGCAACAACGCACCCTCCAGCACCTCGGGCGAGGTGCGCGCGACGGTGGGGCTCAGCGCGGTCTGCAGGTGCTCGTCGCGCTGCGCGCGGTTCTGCAGCGAATGGGCGCTTTCGGCGGCCAGCAGATGGGCCAGCGCGCGCAACTGCTCGCGCCGGGGCCAGTCGCCACTGGTGCTGCCATCGAGGTGGTCGAGCGCGTTGCGGGCCGCCGACTGCGCGCGCACGAAGCGTCCCGCGATCTGGTTCGACAGCGCGTCGAGCACCCAGCCCACCACGGCGCGTTCCATCTGCTGGCTGCGCCAGCGCCGCGCCTGCAGCGGCAGGTCGCGCAGCAGGGCCAGCGCGCGCAGGGCGGCGTACAACAGCGCGAAACCGCCGATGAGCAAGAACAGCGCGAAGTTGAAGGAGATGTCGAAGCGCCAGGGCGGCCAGAACAGGGTGACCGTGCCGCGGTTGTCTCCCACCAGCATGGCCAGCGCCACGGCCAGCGCGGCCAGACCCAGCAGCCAGAACACGCTGCGCATGGCGCCCCGCTGCCGCGCGTGAGACCGCATCAGCGCCCCCCGGCGGCCGCGGCCAGGGCCGCGAGCGTGTCGTCGGGACGGGGCAGGTCCTGCGACACCAGGTCGCGGCGCAGGCGGCCCAGGCTGCCCAGGGCGCTGGCGATGGCAGGCGAGTTGCCGTCGAAGTACTGCTTGAGCAGGCCCTCGACAACGACCACGTCGGCGCGCGCGGCATTCATCTGGCGTGCCAGCAGCGCCAGGCGCGCGTTGAGCAGCTTGAGTTTGATGTTCTCGCGCAGGAAGAAGGCCTGCTCGGGCGCGAGCAGCGCGGCGTCGGGGTGGTCGATGCGGCTGACGTGCACCAGGTCGCGCGACCCCTGCACCACCCGCACGAAGGCCTCGCGCCACCAGCGGTTCCAGCGCTCGGCGAAGCGCTGCCACGGGGAGCTGTCCGCCTCCGGCTCGCTCGCGGCAGGTGGGGGGCCCGCCTCCGCGGCCGGAGCAGATGAGGTTGCACCACCGGCCGGCGCCGTCGCGCGGCGTGGCGCACGTGGTGCGGCCCGCTCCACGCCCACGGCGTTCTGCGTTGGCCAGTTGTCCACCTGGCGCACGAGTTCGTCGATCTGCAGGGCGAGGTTGGGGATGTCTGCCAGCGCGGCGGCGCGGATTCGGTCGACGTCGCGCGCAATGGCGCGCTGCACCGGGTTCAGGCGCGGCTGCGCGGCGCGCTGGATGCGCTGGTCGGCTGCCTGCAGAGCCGACACCAGCGGCTGCGCGCTGCCGGTGAGCTGGGACTGCTGCAGGGCCAGGCGCAGGGAGGCTTCGAGGTCCTGGATGAGGTTGTCGTCGCGCGATCGCGAGAGCGAGAGCATGAGCTCCTCGAGCTGGCTGCGCTGCAGGCTGACCTCGGACAGGCGCACCTCGGCCACGCCCAGGCGCGCCTGCAGTTCCTGCACCTGGGCCTCGGCCTGCGAGGCCACGGTGCGCGCTTCGACCACCTGCAGTTCGGCCTCGTGCGCGCGGCGGGCCAGCTCGGCCTGGGTGGTGTTCAGCCGCTGCCACAGCATGCCCGCCATGACCAGCGCGGCGGCGGCCACCAGCAGCGCGAGCAGGGTGAGGCCCACGGCCGGGCGCGCGGGACGCGGCGCCTCGGGCAGGGGGCTGGCGGGGGGATGGGCGCTGGGCGCGGGGGCCGCCACGGGCGCGGTGTCGTTGTCGGGTGCGTTCATGGCGAGGCGGATGCCCAGGATTCTAGGCCGCGCACCACGTCGGCCAATGTAGGACGGCAGCGGATCACGCGCGCGAATCCCAGGGCCCGCGCCGCGTCGGCGATGCGCGGGTGCGTGGCCAGCGCCACCGCCCGCGCGTCGGCGGGCCAGTGGCCTTTGAGGGCCTGCACGGCCTCGCTGCTGCTGAACAGCCAGACGGTGGCGGGTCCGCTGGCGGTCCGCAGGCGCTCGTGGTCGGCTTCGTCGGGCACCACGCGCTCGCGCCGGTAGGCCACGCAGGCCTCGACCTCGGCGCCGGCCTGGCGGCATTGCTCGATCAACCAGTCGCGCCCCTGGCCGGAGGGATCGCCCTCGGCCGCCTCGCTCGTGCCGCGCACCACCAGCACGCGCCGGCCCGGCGCCAACTGGTCGCGCACGACGGGCCACAGGTGCTCGGAGTCGAATTGTTCGGCCGCGGGCGGCGGCGTGTCGATGCGGTCCTCGCCCACGCCCAACGGCCACAAGGCCTGCGACAGCGCGCGCGCGGTGCCAGGGCCGGGCGCCCAGAAGCGGGTATGGGCGTTCGGCGGTGCCACGGGTTCGGCGAAGAAGCGCTGCACGGCGGCACTGCTCACGAACATCAAGGCGTCCTGCTTGGGCCAGGCCGCGCGCCAGATGCGCAGGCGCTCCAGCGCGGGGCCATCGGCCGGCTCGGCGATGCGCAGCAGCGGCCAGGCCTCGGCGGGCCAGCCGCGTTCGCGCAAGGACTCGACCCAGCGCGCGGCCTCGGGCTCGGGGCGCGTGACGATGACCCGCTCGATGGCGTGCGCGGCCTTCGAATTCAAGGGCTCACCCCCCGCCCTGTGCACCAGCGGCGCGCAGGGCGGCGGCCACGCGCACACCCAGGGCCTCGGCCTCGTCCAGACTGGCCACCGAGGCGGTGTCGTCGGCGCGCACCAGAGGGCCCGCGCCCTCGGGCTCGCCCCAGGCGGTGCGCAGCCACAGGCGCTCGCCCAGCCACTCGGCGTGCGCGGCCAGCGGCATGGAGCAGCTGCCGCCCATGGCGCGCGAGACGGCGCGCTCGGCCGCCACGCGCAGCCAGGTGGCCTGGTGCACGAGCGGTTGCAGGGCCTCGATCAGCTCGGCGCGGTCGGCCCGCACCTCGATGCCCAGCGCGCCCTGCCCCGCCGCCGGCAGCGACTGCGCGGGCTCGAAGATGGCGCGAATGCGGTCCCCCAGGCCCAGGCGCTTGAGGCCGGCGGCCGCGAGCACGATGGCGTGGTACTGACCCTCGTCGAGTTTGCGCAGGCGCGTGTCGAGGTTGCCGCGAAGGGGTTCGATGCGCACGTCAACGCGTCCCAGGGCGTTCAGGGCTTCGCGCAGCAGCACGACGCGGCGCAGGCTGGACGTGCCGACCACCGCGCCCTGGGGCAGATCGGCCAGGCCCGCCGCGCGCGGCGAGACCCAGGCGTCGCGCGGGTCCTCGCGCTCCATCACGCAGGCCAGCGCGAAGCCGTCGGGCAGCTCCATCGGCACGTCCTTGAGCGAGTGCACGGCGATGTCGGCGCGGCCGTCGGCGAGCGCGTGCTCGAGTTCCTTCACGAACAGGCCCTTGCCGCCCACCTTGGACAGCGTGCGGTCGAGAATCTGATCGCCCAGCGTCGTCATGCCCAGCAGTTCGACGCGGTGGCCGCGCGCCTGCAACAGCGATTGCACATGGCGGGCCTGCCACAAGGCGAGCCGGCTCTCGCGGGTGGCGATGGTGATGGCCAGGGGCGAAGACATGGGGAAATTCGGGGGACTGACGCCTGGCTGACGGCGCGCGCGACACGGGAAATTCGGTACCCGTTTCGGAACCGGAACAGGGTGCGGGCGATGCTAGCATGGCCCTTTCCCCCACCTGCCGTAAGCCTTCCGTCAAGGCACGCCCCGCCATGAGCCGATCGACCACGGGCGCCGCCCGCCGCGACAAGGACCAGCCCCTCATCCTCGACATCCGACTGCTCGGCCGCATCCTGGGCGACGTGATCCGCGAGCAGGAGGGCAAGGACGCCTTCGAGCTCATCGAGCGCATCCGCCAGCTCTCGGTGGCGTTCCGCCGCGACGACGACCGCTCGGCCGACAAGGCGCTCAAGAAGCTGCTCAAGTCGCTCAGCGCCGACCAGACGGTGAGCGTGATCCGCGCCTTCACCTACTTCAGCCACCTGGCCAACCTGGCGGAAGACCGCCACCACATCCGCCGCCGCGCCGTGCACGAGCGCGCGGGCGAGCGCTCGCAGACCGGCAGCCTGGCGCTGGCCCTGCAGCGGCTGCGCGAGGCCGGCATCACCCCCGCGCAGGTGGCGCGCACGCTGGCCGGCGCGCACCTGTCGCCGGTGCTCACGGCCCATCCCACCGAGGTGCAGCGCAAAAGCATCCTCGACGCCGAGCGCGCCATTGCCCGCCTGCTGACGGCGCGCGACGAGGCCTCGCCGCGCGAGCAAGTGGCCATCGATGCGCAACTGCGAGCGCGCGTGACCCAGCTCTGGCAGACGCGCCTGCTGCGCTTCACCAAGCTCACCGTGGCCGACGAGATCGAAAACGCGCTGAGCTACTACGAGAGCACCTTCCTGCCCGAGATCCCGCGCCTGTACGCCGAACTGGAAGCCGGCCTGGGCCGTCCCGTGGCGCCCTTCCTGCGCATGGGCCAGTGGATCGGCGGCGACCGCGACGGCAACCCCAACGTCACGGCCGCCACGCTGGAACTCGCCCTGCAGCGCCAGGCCGAGGTCGCGCTGCGCCACGTCCTCACGCAGGTGCACCTGCTGGGCGGAGAGCTCTCGATGTCGGGCATGCTGGTGGGCGCGAGCGAGGCCATGCAGGCCCTGGCCGACCGATCGCCCGACACCAACGCGCACCGCCAGGACGAGCCCTACCGGCGCGCGCTCACCGGCATCTACGCGCGGCTGGCGGCCAGCCTCCACGCGCTCACCGGCGGCGAGGCCGCGCGCCACGCGGTGGCCCCGCAAGACCCGTACGCCAGCGCCGCCGACTTCCTTGCCGACTTGCGCACCATCGAGGCCTCGCTGCGCGCCCACCACGGCGAGGCGCTGGTGGACATGCGCCTGAGCGGCCTGATCCGCACGGTGGAGGTGTTCGGCTTCCACCTCGCCACCGTCGACCTGCGGCAAAGCTCGGACCAGCACGAGATCGCCGTGGCCGAGCTGCTGGCCACGGCGCGCCTGGCACCCGACTACAGCGCGCTGGACGAAGCCGACAAGCGCGCCGTGCTGTTGCGCGCGCTGGACGACTTGCGCCCGCTGCGCGTGCCCGGTACCGCCTACAGCGAGCACACGCGCGGCGAACTCGCCATCTTCGAAGCCGCGAAGCGGGGGCGCGAGCGCTTCGGCACGCAGGCCATCCGCCACGCCATCATCAGCCACACCGAAACCGTGAGCGACCTGCTCGAGGTGCTGGTGCTGCAGAAAGAGGCCGGCCTGCTGCACGGCACGCTGAACGACGGCGCCGTGGCCGACCTGATCGTGGTCCCGCTGTTCGAGACCATCGAAGACCTGCGCAATGCCGCGCCCATCCTGCGCGAGTACTACGCCCTGCCCGGCGTGAGCGCCATGGTGCAGCGCGGCGCCGCCGACGGCTATGGCGAACAGGACGTGATGCTGGGCTATTCGGACAGCAACAAGGACGGCGGCATCTTCACCAGCAACTGGTCGCTCTACCAGGCCGAGACGGCGCTCGTGGCCTTGTTCGACGAGCTGAACGCCGGCAAGAAGAAGTCGATCGGTCTGCGGATGTTCCACGGCCGCGGCGGCACCGTGGGACGCGGCGGCGGGCCGAGCTACCAGGCCATCCTGGCGCAGCCCCCGGGCACGGTGCGCGGGCAGATCCGCCTGACCGAGCAGGGCGAGGTGATCGGCGCCAAGTACGCCAACCCGGAGATCGGCCGACGCAACCTGGAAACCCTGGTGGCCGCCACGCTGGAGGCCACGCTGTTGCAACCGACCCAGGACGCCTCGCCCGCCTTCCTGGCGGCGGCCGAGGCGCTGTCGCAGGCCAGCATGGCCGCCTACCGCGCCCTGGTGTACGACACGCCCCGCTTCGCCGACTACTTCTTCAGCGCCACACCGATCCGCGAGATCGCCGAACTCAACATCGGCTCGCGCCCCGCCAGCCGCAAGGCCACCGGCCGCATCGAGGACCTGCGCGCCATCCCCTGGGGCTTCAGCTGGGGCCAGTGCCGGCTCACGCTGCCGGGCTGGTACGGCTTCGGCTCGGCGGTGCAGTCCTTCGTGGCGGCCGACCCGAAGCACGCCGCGCTGCTCAAGCGGATGCAGCGCGACTGGCCCTTCTTCAACACCCTGCTGTCCAACATGGACATGGTGCTGGCCAAGAGCGACCTCGCACTCGCCTCGCTGTACGCCGAACTGGTGGAGGACAAGGCCCTGCGCCAGCGCGTGTTCAGGGCCATCGAGGCCGAGTGGCAGCGCACGGCCGAGGCGCTGGCGCTCATCACCGGCGAGCGCGAGCGGCTGGCCGGCAACATGGCCCTGCGCCGCTCCATCGAACACCGCTTCCCCTACATCGACCCGCTGCACCACCTGCAGGTCGAACTCATCCGTCGCCACCGCGCAGGCACCCTGAGCGCCGACGACGAGGGCCGGGCCAAGCGGGGCATCCACATCGCCATCAACGGCATCGCGGCGGGGCTGCGCAACACCGGCTGAGCCAACCCCGGCGACAGCGCGGCCATACCCCCACTCCTACAATGGAAGGCGTGAATCTCCTGCTCAACGCCGACCTGCACTGCCACTCCACCGTGTCGGACGGCACGCTTGAGCCGGAAGTCCTGGCCGCGCGCGCCAAGACCAACGGCGTGGAGCTCTGGGCGCTCACCGACCACGACGAGCTCGGCGGCCAACACCGCGCCCTGGCCGCTGCCCGCGCGCAGGGCCTGCCCTATCTCACCGGTGTGGAGATCTCCGTCACCTTCGCCGGCACCACGGTGCACATCGTCGGCCTGGGCATGGACCCGGACGACAAGGCCCTGCTCGACGGCCTGCGCGCCACGCGCGGCGGACGCGAGCAGCGGGCGCGTGAGATGGCCGAAGGGCTTGCACAGGTCGGCATCAAGGGCAGCTTCGAGGGCGCCCTGCGCTATGTGGGCAACCCGGACCTGATCTCGCGCTCTCACTTCGCTCGCCATCTGGTGGACAGCGGCGTGTGCAAGGACATCCCCGAGGTGTTCCGCAAATACCTCACCGAGGGCCGGCCCGGCTTCGTGCCCCACCGCTGGGCCGCGCTGGGCGACGCCGTGCGCTGGATCACCGGCGCGGGCGGCGTGGCCGTCATCGCCCACCCCGGGCGCTACAAGTTCACGCCCACCGAGGAATACGCCCTGTTCTCCGAGTTCCGGCAGCACGGCGGCCAGGCGGCGGAGGTGGTGACCGGCGCGCACAGCCAGTCCGAGTACGCCAAGTACGCGGGCTTCTGCACCGAGTTCGACCTCGCCGCCTCGCGCGGCAGCGACTTTCACAGCCCGGACGAGAGCCACACCGACCTGGGCAAGCTGCCGGACCTGCCGGGCAGCGTCACCCCCGTGTGGGCCCTGCTGGAAGAGCGGGTCCGTTGATGGGCGCCGCCGCGCCCCGGCCTGGCCAGGCCCTGGCCGGCATCGGCTTCCTGGTGGCCGCCACGGCCTGCTTCGCGGTGCTGGACACCGCCGTCAAGGTGGTGGGCGCGGTGGTGTCGGTGCTGCTGGCGCTGTGGTTCCGCTACGCCTTCCACGCCGTGGTGGTCACGGCCGTCATGCTGCCGATCCGCGGGCGCGCGCTGCTGCGCACCGACCACCCGCGCTACCAGGCGCTGCGCGGCGTGCTGCTGCTCTCGGTGAGCCTCATGTCCTTCCTGGCGGTGCAGTACATGCCGGTGGGCGAGTTCACCGCCATCGTCATGGTCACGCCGCTGGCGGTGACCCTGCTGGCCGCACTGTTCCTGCACGAACGCGTGACCGCGCTGCGCTGGCTGCTGGTGGCCGGCGGCTTCGCCGGCGCGCTGCTGGTGGTGCGCCCCGGCGGCGGCTTCCTGGGCTGGGCCGCGCTGATCCCGCTGGCGCTGGTCTTCATCTATGCCTGGTTCCAGATCCTCACCGCCAAGATGGCGCGCACCGAGGACCCGATGACCATGCACTTCTACACCGGCTGGGTCGGCACCCTGGTGGCCAGCCTGGTGCTGCCCCTGGTCTGGCAGGCCGTGCCCGACGCGCGCACGCTGGCCCTGCTCTGCCTCATCGGCCTCATGGGCACCGTGGGGCACTTCCTGCTGATCCTGGCCTTCCAGCGCGCACCGGCTTCCGCCATCGCGCCCTTCCTCTACACCCAGATCGGCTTCGCCATGTTCTGCGGCTGGGTGGTGTACGAGCACGTGCCCGGGGCGCTGGAGCTCGCCGGCATGGGCCTGATCGTGCTCTGCGGCGCCACGGCGAGCTGGCTCACGGCGCGCGAGAAGCGCCTGCCGGTGGAGCCCCCGGAGGCCTGAGCCCCAGCGACGCACCCCACCGCCATGACCGCCCTCATCGCGCCCGCCCCCGCCCGCACCCTCGCGGGCATCGCCCTTCTGGTCTCGGCCACGGCGTGCTTCGCCGTGCTCGACACCACCGTCAAGGCCGTCGGCGCCGTGGTCTCGGTGCTGCTGGTCATCTGGTTCCGCTACCTGTTCCACGCGGTGGCGATGACCACCTGGCTGCTGCCGCGGCGCGGCCGAGCCGCGCTGCGCACCGGGCACCCGCGCTTCCAGTTGCTGCGCGGCGCGCTGCTGCTGTCGCTCAGCCTGATGGGCTTCCTGGCGCTGCAGCAGATGCCGGTGGGCGAGTTCACCGCCATCCTCATGTTCACACCGCTGGCCGTGACGCTGATGGGCGCCACCCTGCTGCGCGAGCGCGTGTCGACCGTCCAATGGCTGTTGGTGGCCGGCGGCTTCGTGGGCGTGCTGCTGGTGGTGCGGCCCGATGGCGGCGACATCGGATGGGCCAGCGCGCTGCCACTGGCCATGGTCTTCATCAGCGCCTGGTTCCAGATCCTCACCGCCAGGATGGCGCGCACCGAAGACCCGCTCACCATGCACCTGTACACCGGCTGGGTGGGTGCGCTGGTCACCAGCGCCCTGCTGCCCTTCGTCTGGCAGGCCATTCCCGACACGCGCACCCTGGCCCTGCTGGTGCTCGTGGGCGTGATGGGCACCCTCGGCCACCTGCTGCTCATCCTGGCCTACCAGCGGGCGCCTGCCTCCACGCTGTCGCCCTACCTGTACACGCAGATCGCCTTCGCCATGGCCTTCGGCTGGTTGGCGTTCGGCCACGTGCCCGGGGCGATCGAACTGCTCGGCGTCGCGCTCATCGTGCTGTGCGGGGCGGTGAGCGGCTGGCGCACGACGCGCAGCCGCCTGCCCGTGAGTCCGCCGGAAGACTGACATGTCCCAGCTTTTCAGCGTCCACCCCGACAACCCGCAGCCGCGCCTGCTCAAACAGGCCGCGGCCCTGCTGCAGCGCGGCGGCGTGATCGCCGTGCCCACCGATTCCAGCTACGCCCTGGCCTGCCACCTGGACGACAAGGCTGCGGCCGACCGGCTGCGCCGCATCCGCCAGGTGGACGACAAGCACCACCTGACCCTGCTGTGCCGCGACCTGAGCGAGCTGGCCAGCTACGCCAAGGTGGACAACCGCCAGTACCGCCTGCTCAAGCTCGCCACACCAGGGCCCTACACCTTCATCCTGGAGGCCAGCAAGGAGGTGCCGCGGCGCGTGAGCCACCCTTCGCGCAAGACCATCGGCCTGCGCGTGCCCGAACACCGCGCGCTGCGCGAACTGCTGGAGCAGCACGGTGCGGCCCTGCTGGCCACCACGCTCATCCTGCCCGGCGACGAACACCCGCTCAACGACCCCGAGGCCATCCGCGAGCGCCTGCAGCACGAGGTGGACGGCGTCATCGACGCCGGCGCCTGCGCGCTGGAGCCCACCACCGTGCTCGACCTGGTGCCCATGGGCACCGGCGGCGAACCCGACGTGGTGCGCCAGGGTCAGGGCTCACTGGCCCCGCTCGGGCTCTGACACGCGGCTCTGGGACAATCCGCCGATGGATATCGCCCTCATCGTCCAGACGGTCACGCTCTACGCCATCCCGGTGCTGTTCGCCATCACCCTGCACGAGGCGGCGCACGGCTACGTGGCGCGCCACTACGGCGACCCCACCGCCTGGCAGCTCGGCCGCGTCACGCTCAACCCGGTGAAGCACATCGACCCGCTGGGCACCATCCTCATGCCCCTGTTGCTGTACTTCGCCACGGCGGGCAACTTCCTGTTCGGCTACGCCAAGCCGGTGCCGGTCGATTTCGGGCGGCTGCGCAACCCCAAGCGCGCCATGATCTGGGTCGCCCTCGCGGGCCCGGCGTCCAACCTGCTGCAGGCGGCGCTGTGGCTGCTGCTGCTCTACGTGCTGCGTTCGGCCGGTGTCGAGGAGCGCTTCTGGCTCGCCATGTGCCGCGCCGGCTTCGTGGTCAACCTGGTGATGTTCGCCTTCAACATGTTCCCGCTGCCGCCGCTGGACGGGGGTCGCATCCTCACCGGCCTGCTGCCCTGGAAACAGGCCGCCGCCTTCTCCCGCATCGAGCCCTTCGGCTTCTTCATCGTGCTGGCGCTGGTGGTCACCGGCCTGGTGGGCGAGTACTGGCTGCGTCCGCTCATGAACCTCTCCGGCAGCGCCATCGAATGGCTGCTCACCCCGATCCGACTGCTCCTGCTCTGATATGAACCCCGTTCGCGTCCTCACCGGCATCACCACCTCGGGCACGCCCCACCTGGGCAACTACGTCGGCGCCATCCGCCCCACCGTGCGCGCCAGCCGCCTGGCCGGCGTCGAAAGCTTCTACTTCCTGGCCGACTACCACGCGCTCATCAAAACCAGCGGTGACCCGGCACGCGTGCAGCGCTCCACGCTGGAGATCGCCGCCACCTGGCTGGCCTGCGGACTCGACCCCGAGAAGGTCACCTTCTACCGCCAGTCCGACATCCCGGAGATCCCCGAACTCACCTGGATGCTCACCTGCGTCACCGGCAAGGGCCTGCTCAACCGCGCCCACGCCTACAAGGCTTCCGTGGACAAGAACACCGAGTCTGGCGCCGAGCCCGACGACGGCGTGACCGCGGGCCTGTTCATGTACCCCGTGCTGATGGCGGCCGACATCCTGATGTTCAACGCCCACCAGGTGCCGGTGGGGCGCGACCAGATCCAGCACATCGAGATGGCGCGCGACATCGCCTCCAGCTTCAACCACCTCTACGGCGAGCACTTCACCCTGCCCGAGGCCGTCATCGAGGAGAACGTGGCCACCCTGCCCGGTCTGGACGGCCGCAAGATGAGCAAGAGCTACGACAACACGATCCCGCTGTTCGTGCCGCGCGAGCAGTTGAAGAAGCTCATCATGGGCATCGTGACCGACTCGCGCGCGCCGGGAGAGCCCAAGTCCACCGAGGGCTCGGCCCTGTTCCAGCTCTACCAGGCCTTCGCCAGCGCCGAAGAGACCGACGCCCTGGCCAAGGCCTACGCCGAGGGCATCGCCTGGGGCGAAGCCAAGCAACTGCTGTTCGAGCGCCTGGACCGCGAGATCGCGCCGATGCGCGAGGTCTACGACGGGCTGATCCGGGATCCGGCGCGCATCGAGAAGACGCTGAAGATGGGCGCTGCCAAGGCGCGCGCCATCGCCACCCCGTTCACCCAGCGCCTGCGCCACGCCGTGGGCCTGCGCGCGCTCGACACCCAGGCCGACACCAGCACGCCCAAGGCCGCCAAAGCCGCCCTGCCCGTCTTCAAGCAGTACCGCGAGAAAGACGGTCTCTTCTATTTCAAGCTCACCGACGCCAGGGGTGCGCTGCTGCTTCAGAGCACCGGATTCGCCGCCCCGCGCGAGGCCGCCCAGGCCATGGCCCGCCTGCAAGCCGAAGGAAAGCTTGCGCTCGATGCATTGGCACCCCAATTGATTGCGCCCGATGATGTGGAGCGCGTCACGTCTGCCCTCGACGTTTTGCGCCAATCGGCCGCCTGAATTGGGTCACAATCGGCCCCGGGCGGCCTGCGCAACCCTTCGCCGCCTTCTGCGTGCCCCTGGGGAAGGGCGCCCGGCTATCGCCAAATCGGGGTTATGCCGATATGCTGTGCAGTCAAACCAAATCATGAATTGCGCATCCTGACATGAGTATTTTTGTCATTGACGATCACCCGCTGATGCGCGAAGCCGTGGTCATGTTGCTGCGCCGCCTGCGCGCATCCACCCAGGTGGTCGAGCTCGAGCGACTGGCCTCGGTGAGCAAGGCCATCGCCGAACACGGCGAACCCGAACTCGTCTGCCTCGACCTGAAACTGCCCGACACCAATGGCGTCTCCGGCGTGCGCGAGATCCGCCAGATGCTGCCCGACACCTCGCTGATCGTGCTGTCGGCGTCCCCCTCGTCCGATTACGAAGACCTGGCCCGCGAGGCGGGTGCCGACGCCTACGTGGAAAAATCCGCCGGCGCAGCCCAGATCGCCAAGGTGCTGCGCGAATTCCTGGCCGACGAAGTCGAGGACGAGAACGCGCCCACCATCCCCGACAAGCTGTCCAAGCGCCAGAAGCAGTTGCTGGTGATGCTGGACCGGGGCCTGTCCAACCGCGACATCGCCGAGCAACTGCAGATCAGCGAGCACACCGTCAAGGTGCACCTGTGGCGCCTGTTCCGCCGCCTCAACGTGAAGAGCCGCTCGCAGGCCAGCCACCTGGCCCGCACCGCCGGTCTGCTGGACCTCTGAATCCTCCGCCCTCCCGCACAACCGCCGCCCTTCGCGGCGGTTTTGCTTTTCAGGACTGAACCACGGTGGGCTGAGGCGCGGGCGCGCCTTCCTGCTGCGTGTAGGCGGGCAGCATCACGCGGAACACGCTGCCCCGGCTGGCCTCGGACTGCAGCGCGAGCTGGTAGCCCATGAGCGTGGCGAGCTTCGACACGATGGTCAGCCCCAGGCCCAGGCTGTCCTCCGTGCCCTGGTGCTGAGAGACGCGGAAGAACTCCTGGAAGATGGCCTGCTGGTGCTCTCGCGCAATGCCAACGCCCGTGTCCCAGACCTCGAACACCACCATGTCCTGGCGACGGCGCAGCGCCAGCAGCACGCCGCCGCGCGTGGTGTGGCGCAGCGCATTGGAGACCAGGTTGCCCAGGATGCGGCGCAGCACCACCGGGTCGGACCACAGCACCAGGGGCTGGGCGCGCGTGCGCAGGCGCAACTGCTTGCCCGCGGCCACCGGCTCGAATTGCAGCGCAATGTCGGCGAACAGTTTGTGCACCTCCACATGCTGCAGGCGCACCTTGTAATTGCCGGCGTCGATGCGCGTGAGGTCGAACAGCGAATCGAACAGTTCGTTGATGGCGCGGGTGGACTGCAGGATGCGCGGCGCGATGTCGCGCGCCATCTCGGGCTCGCTCGCGAGCCAGTCGGCATACAGGCTCAGCGCGTGCACCGGCTGACGCAGGTCGTGCGCGGCCGAAGCCAGGAAGCGGTTCTTGGTGGAGACAGCGCGCAACGAGGCGCGCGTTTGCAGGGTGAGCGAGTCGATCAGCTCCTGGTTGGAGAACTGCAGCTCGAAGCTGGACCGGTACACCTGGTGCAGGCGCAGGCCCGCCAGTTGCAGCAGGGCCCAGAAGACCATGAGCACAGCGAACAGGGCGGTGGTCTGCAGCAGATCGGTGCGCTCGAAATAAACGACGGTGGCCAGCACCAGGCCGATCAGCGCGGACAGCGACAGCGCGTTGGTATAGGCACGGTAGATGGGCCGGTAGGCGCTGTACGCGGCCAGCGTGACCAGGCCCTGGCCCACCACCAGCAGCGCACAGACGAACTGGGTGATGAAGCTGGCCTGCAGGTAGCTCAGGGCCACCGGACCGCCCCACAGCAGGCCCATGGCGGGCCAGGTCCAGCCGTAACGCTCGACGAAGGCCTGGCGCTGCGGGCCGTCCACGCTGTCGTAGCGCAGCCGGTACACACCGATCAGGCGAAAACGCAGCACAAGGGCCGCGAGCATGGCCACTGTCCAGAGCACCAGGGCGGTCGTGGACACCTCGCCCGCCATCAGGTAGAGCAGTATCGGCATCGACAGCCCGCCCAGCAGCAGCGTGGACCCGAGGTTGTCCATCATCACGCCAATGAGCTGGGACTGGACCCAGGCGTCGCGCACCTCCGGCGCGGCCGGGACGTGCTGGTGGGTGGCGGGCTGGGTGTCGACGAGCATGGCGGCGGCGTTGGAGTCGCGCGATTGTGCACTGGCGCCCAGGGGGCGGCGGCACGAGCGGTTCGGGGCCCGCCGCCTGCTAGAATCGCGGGCTTCGACACGGAGAGATGGCAGAGTGGTCGAATGCACCGGATTCGAAATCCGGCGTACAGGTTCTCCTGTACCGAGGGTTCGAATCCCTCTCTCTCCGCCAGCGAGTCTCGAGCCCCTGCAGTGCAGGGGCTTTTTTGTTGGCGGAACGCGAGGCGTGGCGCCTCAGTTGAGCGTGATGTTCGCCTGCTTCGCCACAGCCGAGAACTTGGCCAGGCTCTTGAGCACGAAGGCCTGGGCGTCGCCAGGAGACAAGGGGCTCGCCACCTGGCCGCCCGCCTCCAGGGCCAGCCTGACTTCCGTTGACGCGCTGGCCACGCCCACGGCCGCGTTCAACCGGGCCACGATGGCGCCCGGGACGCCCTTGTGCGTCGCGACGGCGAAGTACTGCGTCGCCTCGTAGCCCTTCAAGCCGGCCTCGTCCATGGTCGGCACGTCCGGCAGGCTGGGGATGCGAAACGGCGTGGTGACCGCGTAGGCCTTGAGCTGCCCCGACTGGATCTGCGGCAGAACCGGCGTGAGCCCCAGCATGGCGAGCCTGACCTGCCCGCCCACGACGTCGACCACGGCCTGGCCGCCGCCTTTGTAGGGCACGTGCAGCATCGCCGTCCCGGCCATGGCGTTCAACAGTTCACCGGCCAGATGCTGCCCTGTGCCCACGCCGGAACTGGCGAAGCTCCACTGCTCGGGCCGCTGCTTCATGGCGGAGATCAAGGCCTTCAGATCGCCAGGCGCGTTCGCGGCGGTGCCTACCAGGACGATCGGCCCCTGCGACAGCAGGCCAACGGCCTGAAGCTCCTGGCCGATCTGCGGCACCGGTCGGCCGAACAGCACCGGCCCCGGCACGGTGACGAAGGTATAGCCGTCGGCTGGCGCTCGCGCGGCCTTCTGCAGCGCCAGCGAGCCAGAGGCGCCCGGTACGTTTTCCACGACGATCGATTGGCCGATCTGTTCGGAGATGCTCTTGGCGAAGACGCGCGTCAAGGTGTCCACCGTGCCGCCCGGAACGAATCCGACGATCCAGGTGATCGGCTTGGCGGCCGGCCATGGGGCCTGCGCCTGGGCAGGCAGACACAGAGGTGCGATGGCGAGCGGCAGGATGAGTCGCAGCAGGACGTGGCGGCGGATGGGCATGTCGGCTCCTTTGTGCGTCGGTGGGGGTCGTTCAACGATCGGGTTCGCCGGGCGGCGTGTTGGGGTGTTCGCGACAACTGGCATTGAAGTCACGGACCATTCGCAGGATCGGCCCCATGACCCAGGTGTTGAAGACCAGCACATCGGTCTCTTCCTTCGGGTCACGCGTGAGGTTGAACAGGTAGGGCGATTCGAGCTTGCCCTGTCCCTGGTTGACCTCGGGCTCCCAGTGGAAGTGCAGCTTCCAGTCGCGCCACTTGGCCGCCCGAAGTTCCTGCTTGATGTAGAAGAGGAAGCCTTCGCGGGCGGACTTCGGCGTTTCGCCGCACAGGAAGGCGCGCTGGTCCACGCCATCGATCGGACGGTCCGTCGGCACCGAAGCGCCACCGATGGCGGCCAGCGTGCTGAACAGGTCCGTCACGTGAACCAGCTCGTTGCTCACGCGGCCGGGGGCGATGCGTCCCGGCCAGCGGGCGATGAAGGGCACGCGCAGGCTGCCCTCCATGGCCGTGTGGTAGGTGCCGCGCCAGGGGCCGGCCGTGCCGCGGTAGGGCGCGCGGAACTCCGGTCCGTTGTCGCTGCAGAAGATGAACAGCGTGTCGTCCGCGATGCCCAGGCGCTGCACCTCGTCCAGCACCTGGCCGACGCGGTGGTCCATCTCCGCCATGGCGTCCGCGAAATCGCCATGGCCGGTGCGCCCGGCGAAGTCCGGGTGCGGCAGCGTGGGAAAGTGCAGGTGCACCAGCGGCAGGTACAGAAAGAAGGGGCGTGCGGCCTCGACCTGGCGACGCATGAAGCGGCACGAGCGCTCCACCAGTTCGGCGTCGATGCCCCGCCGCGCATCCAGGTCGTACACCTTGACCTGGCGCGACGGTTCTCCTGCGACGCCCTCCATGATGCAGGGCAGTTCGACAACGCTCGGGTCGAAACCGATCGAGGACGTGAACTGACTCTCGTCCGTGGTCCGGGGGATGCCATACCACTCGTCAAATCCCCGGTCGGACGGGTAGCGACCCTCGACATCGCCCAGGTGCCATTTGCCGAAATGGGCCGTGGCATAGCCGGCGGCCGAGAGCAATTGCGCCAGGGTGATTTCGCTGCGGGTCAGGCCCTGGGGCAGGCCCGGCGGCACCGATTGCAGGCACCCCGTGCGGATGGGGTGGCGGCCCGACATCAGGGCCGAGCGCGTGGGAACGCAGTCGCTCTCCACGTTGAAGTTCTGCAGCAACAGGCCGTCGCGCGCCAGTTGATCGATGCGGGGCGTGGGTGCGCCCCTCAGCGCGCCGCCTCCGTAGCAGCCCAGTTCCCCCCAGCCGAGGTTGTCGGCCACGATGAGGACGATATGGGGGCGGGCATGGGAGGGCATCGGCGGCAGGGGCTGGGAAGAAGGCACCAATCTACGCCCTGCGGTCGCGAACGGCCATTCCTGATGCGATTGCGTCCTATAACATCCAGGAATGTCTATCGCCATTCAGGACATTCAGTACTTTCTCGCCGTGGCCGAAGCGGGCCGGCTGTCGGGAGCGGCCGAGGAGCTGGGTGTCACCCAGCCGGCGCTCAGCAAGGCCATGCAGCGGGTCGAAGCCCAGTTCGGCCTGCAGCTCTTCGAGCGCCGTGCGCGCGGCGTGGTGCTGACCTCGGCCGGCATACGGGTGGCCGAGCAGATGCGCAAGCTGCAGGCCGACTACGCCGACATCGTGCTGCTGGCCGACGAGATGCGGGCGCAGCAGGCCGGCCTGTTGCGGGTGGGCGTCACGGACACCACGGGCCGCAACCGGATGATCGCCGCCATGGCGTCGCTGCTGAAGCAGCGCCCGGGCCTGCGCGTGCGGATCCGCGTGGACCGCTCGGACGCCCTGGCCGCGCAGGTGCGCGAAGGCACCCTCGACCTGGCGCTCGTGCCCGCCTATGACGGGCAGGCCCTGGGCAGCGAGCGCACCAAGATCGACAACGATCCACTCCTTCCGCTGGTGCGCGCGGGCCACCCCCTGGCCCGCCGCTCACGCCTGAGCCTCAAGGACGTCGCCCCCTTCGGCTGGATGATCGGTCCCGAGCACTCGGCCGCCTATCGCGCACTGCAGGCCGTGTTCTCGCACCACGGCCTGGCGGCGCCCACCATCGTCGTGGAGGTGCCCTTCTCTTCCGAGATGAACCTCGCCATGCTCGCAGCCACCGATCTGCTCACGCTGGTGCCGCGCTCACTGCTTCAGAACACGGCCTCGGCCCGCTTCGCCGAACTGCCCGTCGCGGCGCTTCGCATCCCGCGGGCGGTGGTGCTGCTGTCCCGCGAAGGATCTCCCTGGTCGCCATTGATGCGCACGCTGCGCGACCAGTTGCTCGCGCGTCAGAAGACCTAGTGCATGGCGAGCGACCCGTGCGAGCGCGCGTAGACCTTGGTGAATTCGGCGCCCAGCAGAAAGATCTGCGCGGCGTAGTAGACCCAGGCCAGCAGCACCACCAGAGAGCCCGCGGCCTGGAAGGACTCGGTGATGCCGCTCTTGCCCAGGTACAGGCCGATCAGCAGCTTGCCGAGCTCGAACAGGGCGGCCGTGACCAGCGCACCGATCCACACGTCGCGCCAGGCCACGGACGCGCTCGGCATGAACTTGAAGATCATGGCGAAGAGCACCGTGCTGAAGCCCAGCGACACGAGCATGTTGAGGGCCTGGAGCAGCGCCTCGGCCCCCGGCATCAGCCCGCCTGCCCAGCTCCCCATGGCGGCGATGGCGGCGCCCACCACCAGCGAGACCATCAGCAGGAAGGCCAGCCCCAGGATCAGCCCGAAGGACAGCAAGCGCGCGCGCAGGATGCCCCACACCCCCGTGGGCTTCTCGCGCTCGGGCACGTGCCAGATGCGGTCGAGCGCGCTTTGCAGCTCGGCGAACACCGTGGTGGCGCCGACGACGAGCACCACCATGCTGATGGTTCCTGCCACCAGACCGCGGTCGGTGTCGCTGGCGCGGGCCACCAGGCCCTGCACCAGGCGGGCGCCTTCCGCACCGATCAGGTCGGTGAGCTGCTGCGTGATCTGTCCCGTGACGGCCTCGCGGCCAAAGATCGCTCCGGCGACCGCGATGACGATCACCAGCAGCGGCGCCAGAGAGAACGCGGTGTAGTAAGAGATGGCCGCACCCATGCTGGGGGCGAAGTCGTCGACCCAGGCCCCGATCGCCTGGCGGCAGAGGGCAAGAATCTGTCGCGCGTTCACGGGGCCCCCGTCAGGACCGGTCCGGGGCCTCGCTGGCGGCCAGCGCGGACAGCGCCTCCTCGATGTCCTGCGCGCGGCGCGGCCGCACGGTCCGGCCGACCTCTCGGCCGTCGCGCAAGACCACCAGGGTCGGCCACCACCTGATACCGAACGAGCGGCCGAGCGGCTGCCCGGGACCGTCTTCGATCTTGAGGTGGCGAATGGGCGAGCGGCCCGCGTGGGCGCCCAAGGCCTCGGCGATGGCCGCTTGTGCGGCCCGGCAGATGCCGCAGCCGTTGGAGCCGAACTCGATCACCGTGTCACCGGCCAGGGCGTCGACGTCGGCGCGAGACGGCGCATCGCTCGCATAGGGGAAATCAGGGCTCATGGGTGCGCTCCGGCAAGGCGGGTCCGTCCCCGGCAAATGGCGTGCCCCCTCACGCGGCGGCCAGTCGCTCCAGGCCGCCCAGGTAGGGCCGCAAGGCGGCCGGCACGGTGATGCTGCCGTCCGCGTTCTGGTGGTTCTCCAGCACCGCCACCAGCGCGCGCCCCACGGCCAGGCCCGAGCCGTTGAGCGTGTGCACCAGCTCGTTCTTGCCCTGCGCGTTCTTGAAGCGCGCCTGCATGCGCCGCGCCTGGAAGGCCTCGCAGTTGGAGCAGCTCGAGATCTCGCGGTAGGTGTTCTGCGCGGGCACCCACACCTCCAGGTCGTAGGTCTTGGCGGCGCCGAAACCCATGTCGCCGGTGCACAGCGCGAGCACGCGGTAGGGCAGTTCCAGTTTCTGCAGCACCGCCTCGGCGTGACCCACCATGTGCTCCAGCGCTTCGTAGCTCTTGTCGGGGTGGGTGATCTGCACCATCTCGACCTTGTCGAACTGGTGCTGGCGGATCATGCCGCGCGTGTCACGGCCCGCGCTGCCGGCTTCCGATCGGAAGCAGGGGCTGTGCGCGGTGAGCTTGATGGGCAGGTCGCTTTCCGCCAGCACGCGCTCGCGCACGGTGTTGGTGAGCGAGATCTCCGAGGTGGAGATGAGGTACTGCTCGGCCGCGTCTTCGTCACCGCCACGCAGCACCCAGAACATGTCGTCCTTGAACTTGGGCAACTGGCCCGTGCCCTCCAGCACCTCGCGGTTGACGATGTAGGGCGTGTAGCACTCGGTGTAGCCGTGCTGCCCGGTCTGCAGGTCGAGCATGAACTGCGCGAGCGCGCGGTGCAGCCGCGCGACCGGGCCGCGCAGGAAGCTGAAGCGCGAGCCGGAGAGCAGCGCGCCGGTTTCGAAATCCAGGCCCAGCGGGGCGCCGAGGTCCACGTGGTCGCGCACGGGGAAGTCGAAACTGCGCGGCGTGCCCCAGCGGCGCACCTCCACGTTGCCCGATTCGTCCTCGCCCACCGGCACGCTTTCATGCGGCAGGTTGGGCACGGCCATGAGCAAGGCCTGCAGCTCGGCCTGGATCACGTCCAGGCGCGCGGCACCGGCTTCCAGCTCGGCCTTGATGGCGCCCACCTGCGCCATGGCCGCCTCGGCCTCGGCGTGCTGGCCCTTGCCCTTGAGCATGCCGATCTGCCTGGACACGCTGTTTCGCTGCGCCTGCAGCTCCTCGGTGCGGGTCTGCAGCGTCTTGCGCTCGCTTTCGAGGGCCTGATAGGCCGCGACGTCGAGGTAGGGCTGCGGCTGCTTGCGCGTCTCGAGCCGGGCCACGACGGCGGGCAGGTCCTTGCGCAGTTGAACGATGTCGAGCATGGGAAGGGGCGGGTGAAGGAAATCAGTGGGTGCCGGCGTCGCCGAGCTTGAGGCCCTTGGGCAGCGGGAATTTGACGGTCTCGGTCAGGCCGTCCATGGAGCGCACGGAGATGGCGCCGAAGGACTTGATGCGGTCGACCACCTGGCGCACCAGGATCTCCGGCGCCGAAGCGCCGGCGGTGAGGCCCACGCGCACGCGGTCCTCGAACCACTCGGGACGCAGCTCGTCCGCGTTGTCCACCATGTGCGCGGGCGTGCCGAGCTTGAGCGAGACCTCGCGCAGGCGGTTGCTGTTGGAACTGGTGGGGCTGCCCACCACGATGACCACGTCGACTTGCGCGCTGAGCAGCTTCACCGCGTCCTGCCGGTTCTGCGTGGCATAGCAGATGTCCTGCTGCTTGGGCTCACGCACCTGCGGAAAGCGCGCCTTCACGGCCCTGAGGATCTCCGCCGCGTCGTCCACCGACAGCGTGGTCTGCGTGACCACCGCAAGCTTCTCGCTCTGCGCCGGGGTCACACGTGCGACGTCGGCCACGTCTTCCACCAGGTGGATGCCGCTGTCGAGCTGGCCCATGGTGCCCTCGACCTCGGGGTGGCCCTTGTGGCCGATCATGATGAACTCGTAGCCCTCGCGGTGCAGCTTGGCCACCTCGATGTGCACCTTGGTCACCAGCGGGCAGGTGGCGTCGAACACGTGAAAGCCGCGCTGCGCGGCCTCGTTCTGCACCGCCTTGCTCACGCCATGCGCCGAGAACACCAGCGTGGCGCCGGGCGGCACGTCGGCCAGGTCCTCGATGAAGATCGCGCCCTTGGACTTGAGGTCGTTGACGACGTAGGTGTTGTGCACGATCTCGTGGCGCACGTAGATGGGCGCACCGAACTTGGCCAGCGCGCGCTCCACGATTTCGATCGCGCGGTCCACGCCGGCGCAGAAGCCGCGCGGCTCGGCCAGGACGATGTCTTGCAGTTGCGCCATCAGAGCACCCCGATCAGCTCGACCTCGAAGCGCACCGCCTGGCCCGCCAGGGGGTGGTTGAAGTCGAACAGCACGGCGCCATCGGCGCGCACCTCGCGCACGGCCCCGGCGTAGCTGCCCAGGCCATCGGGCGTGGGGAACTGCACCACATCGCCCACGGCGTATTGCTCGTGCGGGTCGCCCAGCTCGTTGAGCAGCTTGCGGGCCACCCACTGCTGCATCTCGGGCTGGCGTTCGCCGAAGGCCTCGCCGGGCGGCAGATCGATGACGGTGCGCGTTCCCTCGGCCAGGCCGATCAGGCGCTGCTCGATGGCGGGCGACAGCTCGCCCTGGCCCAGGCTCAGCGTGGCGGGCTGGCCATTGAAGGTGTCGATGATGACCTGCCCTTGCGCGCCGCTCATGCGGTAGTGCAAGGTGAGAAAGGAGCCGGGCTGGACGTGGGACATGGTGGGGGCGGCAATGCACCCTGGGGGATGGGCGAAACGCGTATTGTAAAAAGCGCGTCCGATCCGGGGAGGAACCACATGCAAGCCCATCTGCGGGCCGGGCCCAAAGGCCTGCCCAGCGACGCGCGACCGCGCGAGAAACTGCTCTCGCGCGGCGCCAGCGCCCTCAGCGACACCGAACTGCTGGCCCTGCTGCTGCGCACCGGCATGGCGGGCAAGCATGTGCTGCAGCTCGCCCAGGAACTGCTCGACACCTGCGGCGGCCTGGCCGGCCTGGTGGCCACGGACGCCGCCGCGCTCGGTCGCATCAAGGGCCTGGGGCCGTCCAAGCGCGCGCTGATCGCGGCGGTGATGGAGATCGCCCGCCGCGCGCTCGCCCAGCCGCTGAAGGCGCGCGACCTGCTCAACGACCCCGCCGCCGCCAGCGAATTCCTGCGCCTGCAGCTGGGCGACCGACCGCACGAGGTGTTCGCCCTGCTGCTGCTGGACAGCCAGCACCGGCTGATCGCCTTCGAGGAACTGTTCCGCGGCACGCTCAACCAGGCCAGCGTGTTCCCTCGCGAGGTGGTGCTGCGCGCCCTGCACCACCAGGCCGCCGCCGTGGTGCTGGCGCACAACCACCCCAGCGGGCTCGCCGAGCCGTCGGCGGCCGACGTGGCGATCACGCGCAGCCTGCGCGACGCGCTGGCCCTGGTGGGTGTGCGGGTGCTCGACCACATCGTCGTCACGCGCGAGCGCGCGGCCTCCTTCTCGCAGCTCGGGCTTCTCTGAGCCGTTCGCGCCGCGTGCCGGGCCCGGCCCGACAATGGCGGCATGAAGGTGAAGACCCTCGGCGAGCTCAAGTCCATCCGCAACGCCCTGGCCGAACGCCGCGCGCGCGAGGCGGCCGAGCGCGAGGCCGAACGCCTGGCCGCCGCGCGGCGCGAGCGCGAACACCGCCTGTTCGAGATCGCGGTGGGCCCGGTGCAGCGCCTGCCCGCGCACGGGCGCGCCCAGCCGCCGCGCCCCTACCCCGAGCCACGCCCGCTGCAGCGCGAGCGGGACGAGGCGGCCGTGATGCGCGAGGCCCTGTCCGACGAGTTCGACGTCGAAACCCTGCTGCACACCGACGAACAGTTGAGCTACCGCCGCCCCGGTCTGGGCCCGGAGGTGGTGCGCAAGCTGCGCGAGGGGCGCTGGGCCATCCAGCGCGAGATCGACTTGCACGGCCTGCGCACCGACGAGGCCCGCGAGGCCCTGGGCCGCTTCGTGCGCGACAGCCACCTGCAAGGTCTGCGCTGCGTGCGCGTGGTGCACGGCAAGGGCCTGGGCTCGCCGGGCCGCGCGCCGGTGCTCAAGGGCCGGGTGCTGCGCTGGCTGGTGCAGAAGAAGGAAGTGATGGCCTTCGTGCAGGCCCGTCCGGCCGATGGCGGGGCCGGTGCGCTGGTGGTGCTGTTGCGTCCGGCGTGACACGCAGGCCCCGCGCGGCGTGACGCCGTGCACGCGGGGCGCCGCCGTGGGGTGCGCGTCGCGCCGACGCGCACCGGCCACGGCATGATCTCGGGCCATGCAGCCCGCCCCGCCCCGCTCGCCGGCCGATCGCCGCCACTGGCTGCTCGCCGTCGGCGCCGCGCTGGCGGGCTGCGCCACGCCGGGCGACCCGCCTCCCGGGGGCCCCGGTGACGACGCCATCGATGGCTCGGCCTGGGCGAAGGCCTGCCGGTTCGACGGTCTCACCGCCGCCGGCCCCTGGCACCACCGCCGCTATGGCAACCGCCGCCCCACCGACTACCGCGCCACCATGTTCGACGGGCATCCCGCGCTGCACGCGCGCAGCGACGCGGGCAACAGCCTGCTGCGCCTGGCCCTGAAGCCGACCGAGCTGCCGCCCGGCGCACGGTTGCGCTTTGCGTGGCGGGCCGATGCGCTGATGGAGCAGGCCGACATGAAAGACCCTCAGGCCGACGACGCCGTGGCGCGGGTGCTGCTCAGCTTCGACGGCGACCGCCAGTCCTGGAGCCGGCGCGACCACATGCTCTCCGAGCTGGCCCACCTGATGACCGGCGAACCCCTGCCCTACGCCACGCTGATGTACGTGTGGGACAACCGCTACCCCGTGGGCACCGTGGTCGAGAACCCCCACACGCGGCGCATCCGCAAACTGGTGGTGCAGCAGGGGCCGCAGCAACTGGGGCGATGGGTGGAGCATGAACGCGACGTACGCGCCGACTACCTCGCGGCCTTCGGCCAGCCCCCGGGCCCCCTCACCGCCGTTGGGCTGATGACCGATGCCAACAACCTGGCCACCCGGGCCGAGGCCTGGTACGGGCCGCTGACGCTGCGCGAGCTCTCGCTGACCACGCGCTGAGCCCCGCTCTCAGCCCCTGCTTCAACCCGGACTGTTGCGCATCCAGTCCGCCGTCTGGAAGAAGCTCTTCCTGAGCCGCTCGCGCAATTCGGCGTCCACCCCGGTCTCGCCCATGGCCTGGTCCATGCAGGCCAGCCACTGGTCGCGCTCCACGATGCCGATGGCGAACGGCATGTGCCGCATGCGCAGGCGGGGGTGGCCGAAGCGCGAGACATAGTGGTCCGGCCCGCCAAGCCAACCGCACAGGAACCAGAACAGCTTCTCGCGCGCGCTGTCCAGCGTGTTGCCGTGCGCGGCGCGCAGTTCGCGGTAAGCAGGCTCCAGGTCCATCAGGTCGTAGAAGCGGTCGACCAGCGCGCGTACGCGCGCCTCGCCGCCGATCCACTCGAACGGGGTGGCGAACTTCGCGGGTTCTTCAGGTTGCAGGAGTTGGTCGCTCATCGGGTTCAGGTGGCGGCGCGGCGCAAAGTTTCAACGACGGGGGTGCGCAGGATGGCGCGCAGGCCCCACCACCCGGCGGCCAGCGCCAGCACCGCACCCGCCAGCGCCCCGCCCAGCGGCACCCAGGGTGAGGCCGTCCAGGTGAATTCGAAGGCGTAGCGAGCCAGCGCCCAGCCCACGGCCACCGCCACCACCGAGGCCAGGAAGCCCGCCAGCAGGCCCACGCCCAGCAGTTCGATGCGCTGCACCTGGCGCAGCAGGCCCGAGCCGGCGCCCACGGCGCGCAGGATGGCGAATTCGCGTTCGCGCTCACCGCGCGTGGCCGTGACGGCCGCCAGCAGCACCACCAGGCCGGCCGCCAGCGTGAAGGCGAAGAGGAATTCGATGGCCGCGATGACCTGTCCCAACACGCGTTGCACCTGCGCGATGGTCTGGCTCATGTCGACGTTGGTGATGTTGGGAAATTCGCGCACCAGGCCGTTGTCGAAGCCCGCGGCCTGGGGCGCGCGGAAGGCGCTGATGTAGGTGATCGGCACGTCGTTCATTTCGGCCACGGGGAACAGCACGAAGAAGTTCACCCGCATGGAGCCCCAGTCGACCTTGCGCAGGCTGGTGATGCGCCGCTCGACCGTCTGGCCGGCGATGTCGAAGCCCAGCGCGTCGCCCAGCTTGAGGCCCAGTTCCTCGGCCAGGCCCTCTTCGACGCTCAGGCCATCGGCCTCCCCGGCTGCCCAGCGCCCGGCCACGACGGGGTTGTTCTCCGGCCGTTCGGCCGTGTGCGACAGGTTGAACTCGCGCTCGACCAGGCGCTGCGCGCGCTCGGCCTCGAAGTCCTCGGGCTGCACGGCCTTGCCGTTGATGGTGACCAGTCGGCCACGGATCATGGGGAACCAGTCGTACTGGCTCACGCCCGCGCGGCGCAAGGCCTGCTGGAAGGGCTGAGCCTGTTCGGGCTGCACGTTGATGACGAAGCGGTTGGGCGCATCGGGCGGTGTGGCGCTGCGCCAGCTGTCGATGAGGTCGGTGCGCAGCAGCACCAGCAGCACCAGCGAGAGCAGACCCACGGCCAGCGCGCTGATCTGCACCACCGCGTAGGCCGGGCGCGCCGAGAGCTGGCGCGTGGCCATGACGAGGGCGCGCGGCGCGGTGGTTTCGTTCACGCTGGCGCGCAGCACGCGCACCGCCAGGTAGCTGATGGCGGCGAACAGCAGCACCGCCGCCGCGAAGCCACCCACAGCGATGCCGCCCAGCAGCAGGTCGCGGCTGGCCGCCAGCAGCAACCCGGCAAAGCCCACCACACCCAGGCCCAGCACACCCAGCGTGGCCGGCTTGAGCTGGCCCACGTCGCGGCGGATCACGCGCAGCGGTGGCACCTTGGCCAGCTGCAGCACCGGGGGCAGACCGAAGGCCAGCAGCAGCGTGAGCCCCATGCCCAGGCCCAGCAACACCGGCACGGGACCGGGCGCGGGCAGGCTGGACTCCACCAGGCCCGCCAGCAGCAGCACGAAGACGTGGTGCACCACCCAGCCCAGCAGCACGCCAAGCGCACTGGCGAACAGGCCCACGATGGCGAACTCGACCGTGTAGGCGCGCGCCATGTTGCCTTGCGAAAGACCCAGCACGCGCAGCATGGCGCAGTCGTCCAGGTGGCGCTGCGCGAAGCCGCGCGCCGCGATGGCCACGGCCACCGCGCACAGCAGCGCGGCCAGCAGGGCCACGAGGTTGAGGAATTTCTCGGCCCGCCCCAGGGTGCGCTGCATCTCGGGCCGGCCGCCCTCGAGCGACTCCAGCCGCACGCCGCGCACGCCGGGGCGCTCGATCTCTGCGCGCGCCCAGCGGCTGAACCCGGCCACGGCGGGCTCGGGGCCGGCCACGGCGAGCCGGTAGCTCACGCGACTGGCGGGTTGCACCAGGCCGGTGGCCGGCAGGTCGTCGTTGCGGATCATCACGCGCGGCGCGAAGCTCATGAAGCCGCCGCCCCGGTCGGGCTCCGCTGTGAGCACGCGCGCGATGGTGAAGCGCCCGTCGCCCAGCAGCAGCGGCTGGCCCACGCGCAGGTCGAGTTGCACCAGCAGGGCCGCGTCCACCCAGGCGGTGCCGCGCGCGGGGATGCCGGGGGCGACGGCGTCGGGCGCGTCCGGCGACTCGGACACGCGCAGCGTGCCGCGCAAGGGGTAGCCCTCGCCGACCGACTTCAGCGCCACCAGTCGCGCCGCGCCGCCCTGCTCATCGCTCGCGCGGCCCATGGTGGGGAAGTTCAGGCTCTGCGTGTGGCGCAGGCCCAGTGCCTCGGCGCGCTCGACGAAGGCCGCGCCGGCCGGCTGGTCGGACACCACCACGGCGTCGCCGCCGATGAGGGCACTCGCGTCGCGCGTCAGGCCTCCCTGCAGGCGGTCGGCGAAGAAGCCCACGGCCGTGAGCGCGGCCACGGCGAGCGTCACGGCGATGACGAGCAGGCGCAGTTCGCCCGCGCGCCAGTCGCGCAGCAGGGACGTCCAGCCGATGCGCCAGAAGGAAGGAGCTTGGGGGTTCATGGACGGCAACCCTAACGCAAACCAAATAACAAAGCTGTCATCAGGACGCAACCCCGGGGGCACGCCAACCCCGAACCGCGAATGCCACGGATCCGGCTCCGCCGGTCCGTCGGCATTGCCCCCTGGGGGGAGGCGCGCAGCGCCGCAGGGGGTTTCTATTTCGTTCCGAAGATGCGGTCGCCGGCGTCGCCCAGTCCCGGGACGATGTATCCGTGCTCGTTGAGGCCGCGGTCAATGACCGGCGTGTAGACCGGCACATCAGGATGCGCATCGTGGAAGGTCTTGAGGCCTTCGGGGCAGGTGACCAGGCAGACGAAGCGGATGGAGCGGGGGTTCGTCTTCTTGAGCCGGTCCACCGCCGCCACGGCCGAGTTGCCCGTGGCCAGCATCGGGTCGAGCACGATCACGTCGCGCTCGTGCATGTCCTGCGGCATCTTGAAGTAGTACTCCACGGCCTTCAACGTGGCCGGGTCGCGGTACAGGCCGATGTGGCCTACGCGCGCACCCGGAATGACCTGCAGCATGCCGTCGAGGAAGCCGTTGCCCGCGCGCAGGATGGAGGCCAGCACGATCTTCTTGCCGTCGATCACGCGCGACTTCATCGGCTCCAGCGGGGTCTCGATGTCGATCTCCTGCATGGGCATGTCGCGCGTGAGCTCGTAGGCCAACAGGGCGCTGAGTTCGTGCACCAGCTCGCGAAAGCTCTTCGTGCTGGTGTCCTTGCGGCGCATCAGCGTGAGCTTGTGCTGCACCAGGGGGTGGGTGATGACGTGGACGTCGCGTGCCATGGCGTGAGGTGGATGGAATTGCGGGGAGGTGGATCAGCCCATGCCGGGCAACTTGGGCATGCCCTTCATGCCGCCCATGCGCTTCATCATCTTCATCAGGCCGCCGCCCTTCATCTTCTTCATCATGCCCTGCATCTGCTCGAACTCCTTGAGCAGGCGGTTGACTTCCTGCACGTGCACGCCCGCCCCGGCGGCGATGCGGCGCTTGCGGGTGGCCTTGATGATCTCGGGCTTGCGGCGCTCCGCCAGGGTCATGCTGCAGATGATTCCTTCCTTGCGCCGGATGTCCTTCTCGGCGCGCGAGAGGTCGGCCTCGCCGGCCTTGGCCGCCATCTGCGCGGGCAGCTTGTCGAGCAGGTTGGACAGGCCGCCCATCTGCTTCATCTGGCGCAACTGGTCGAGGAAGTCATTGAGGTCGAAGCCCTCGCCGCTCTTGACCTTGGCCGCGAGCTTCTGGGCCGAGGCCATGTCCACACCGGCCGTCACCTGCTCGACCAGGGCCACGATGTCGCCCATGCCCAGCACGCGCTGCGCGTGGCGCTCGGCGTCGAACACCTCCAGGCCATCGATCTTTTCCGAGACGCCGGCGAACTTGATCGGCGCGCCGGTGATGGAGCGCACCGACAGCGCCGCGCCGCCGCGCGAGTCGCCATCGAGCTTGGTGAGCACGATGCCGGTGAGCGGCAGCGCTTCCTTGAACGCCTTGGCGGTGTTGATCGCGTCCTGGCCCTGCATGGCGTCGACGACGAACAGGGTCTCCACCGGGTTCAGCACCGCGTGCAGCTCACGGATCTCGCGCATCAGCGCCTCGTCGATGGCGAGGCGGCCGGCGGTGTCGACCAGCAGCACGTCGAAGTGGTGGCGGCGCGCGTGGTCGAGCGCGGCGCGCGCGATGTCGGCGGGTTTCTGCTCGGGCGTGCTGGGGAACCACTCGGCGCCGGCCTGGGCGGTCACGGTCTTGAGCTGTTCGATGGCCGCCGGGCGATAGACGTCTCCCGACACGGTGAGCACCTTCTTCTTGCGCTTCTCGATCAGGTGCCGCGCCAGCTTGGCGGTGGTGGTGGTCTTGCCGGCGCCCTGCAGGCCCGCCATGAGGATGACGGCGGGGGGTTGCGCGGCCAGGTTGAGGTCGGCGACGCCCGCCCCCATGGTCGCGGCCAATTCCCGGTTCACGATGCCCACCAGCGCCTGGCCCGGGGTGAGCGAGCCCACCACGTCCGCGCCCAGCGCCTTGTCCTTCACGCGCGCGATGAAGTCGCGCACCACCGGCAGGGCCACGTCGGCTTCGAGCAAGGCCATGCGCACCTCGCGCAGCATGTCGCTCACGTTGCTTTCGGTGATGCGGGCCTGGCCACGCATTTCCTTGACGATGCGTGACAGGCGGTCGGACAGGGCTGAAGCCATGGCTGGGGCGGAAGTGAGGAGGCGCCGACGGAGCGCCATGGGGACCCGTTGAACGGGGGATCGGGCCGCAAGGCGCCCGGGAGGCGCCGTTAAGATGTGCGGCTGATTTTAGCCCTCGGCACCTGCCGCGCTGGCCCGTGGCCATGAACCTCCTGCCCCAACTGGCTTTGAACCTGCCGGCCGCCGTGCTCTCCACGCTGGCCGCGCTGGCGTATGCGCTGGTGGCCTGGGCGCACCCCCGGCTGGGCAGCTTCCAGGCGCGCGGCCTGCTGGCCATCACCTGGGGCCTGCACCTGCTGGCCCTGCTCGCCAGCCTGCTCAGCGAACCGGTGCGCTTCGGCTTCGCGCCGGCGCTGTCGGTCACGCTGTGGCTGGTGCTCACCGTCTACCTGGTCGAAAGCCGCCTGTACCCGCAGCTTCGGGCGCGCTGGGCGCTGGCCTTGATGGGGGCGGCCGTCATGCTGCTGGTCATTGCCTTTCCGGGCGCAGAACATCCGACGCTGCCCTCGGTCTGGATGCCGCTGCACTGGGCCCTGGGCATCGCGTCCTACGGACTCATCGCCGCCGCCGTGGTGCACGCCTGGCTCATGCAGCGCGCCGAGCGCGCCATGCGCAGCGGCGTCACCAGCGACACGGCCATGCCTCTGCTCACGCTGGAGCGCCTCACCTTCCGCTTCGTGGCCGCCGGTTTTCTGCTGCTCAGCCTCACGCTGGCGGCCGGCTGGCATTTCTCCGAGCAGCTCAACCAGCGCATGGTGTGGAACCACAAGACCGTGTTCTCCGTGCTGGCCTGGGCCACCATGGGTGTGCTGCTCTGGGGCCGCTGGCAACTGGGCTGGCGCGGCCGCACCGCCGTTCGCACGCTTTACGTGGGCGCAGGCTTTCTGCTGTTGGCCTACGTGGGCTCGCGCTTCGTGATCGAGGTGCTGCTGCAACGCACATGACGCACCAAGAATGAAATACCTGCTCGTGCTCGCCGTCGTCGTGGTGGCGTTCTACGTGTGGCGCAACAACCGCCGCACCGAGCGCCAGGAACGTGAGGCCGCCGCGCCGCCACGCCCCGAGCGCAGGCCCGGCCAGCCGATGGCCATGGTGGCCTGCCGCGCCTGCGGCACGCACCTGCCGCTGAGCGAGGCCACCACCGGCCGCGACGGCAGCTACTGCAGCGCAGAGCACCGGCAGCGCATCGAAGGCCCGTCGGCCTGAGGACCCGCATGGCACGCCACGACAGTTCCAGCTTCGCGCCCTCGTGGTACTCGGCCCACGACAGCTCGGGTGCGCAGGCACACGACCAGCGCACCCGTGCCTTCGAACGCCTGTGGCGCGCCTTCATGCGGGCGCGCGTGTTCGTGGCGCTGGTGCTGCTGGCCCTGCAACTGTTCCTGCTGCTCAGCACCCAGGGAAGCACGGTCTGGCTGACCGCCCTCGCCTCCACCTACCTGCTGGCCACCGTGGCGGTGCTGCTGATGTGGAAACCCGCGGAGCATGGCCGCGCGCCCACGGTGCAATGGCTGGTCACCATCGGCCTGGACGTGGCGGTGGTGGCCCTGCTGCAGCACTTCCAGTCGGGCAGCAGCATCAACTTCACCCCGCTGTTCGCCCTGCCGGTGCTCACGGGCGCCATCCTCGGCCCCATGGTGCTGGGCCTGGGCACGGCGGCCGGCGTCACGCTGTTGCTGCTGGCAGAGGCCGCGGTCGACGCCTCGGGACTCGGCCAGCTGGACACCGCGCGCTTCCTGCAGGCCGGGCTGGCGGGCACGGGCTTCTTCCTGGTGGCGGTGCTGGCCCACCAGCTCGCCCTGCGCCTGGCGCGCGAAGAGGCCGTCTCGGCCAGCAGCCAGGCCGCCGCGCGCGCGCAGGCCGCCGTCAACGAGGTGGTCATCGAAAGCCTGGGCGTGGGCGTGCTGGTGATCGACACGCACGGCGTGGTGCGCAACGCCAACCCCGCCGCGCGCGGCATGCTCATGGGCGAGAACTACCCCGAAGGCGCGCGCCTGCTGCTGTCGGCGCGGCCGAGCTGGTCGCACCTGGCCGCGCTGGTCGAGGAAAGCTTCGCCATCGACGCCGCGCTGGAGACCGAAACCACCATCGAACACGGCAACCGCCCCAGCCAGCGCCTGCACGCACGCACCAAGCTCACGCCCGCGGTGGGCGAACGCGGCTCGCTGTGCGTGCTCTTCCTCGAAGACCTGCGCGAGGTCGAGGCGCGCGTGCGGACCGAGAAGCTCGCCTCCATGGGCCGCATGTCGGCCGCCGTGGCGCACGAGATCCGCAACCCGTTGTCGGCCATCACCCAGGCCAACGCCCTGCTCGACGAAGAGGTGCGGGAGCCCGGGCAGAAGCGCCTCACGAAGATGATCGACCAGAACGCGCAGCGGCTCTCGCGCATCGTGGACGACATCCTCAACATCGCCCGTCCCCAGCCCAGCCGAGCCGACGGCCACGTGCCGCCGCTGCCGCTCGATTCCATGGTGCGGCAGGTGACGGCGGAATGGATGCGCCAGAACAGCGTCACCCAGACCCTGGGCGTGCACCTGCACGCCTCGCAGGGCCTGGTGGCCTTCGACCCGGAACACCTGCGCCGCCTGCTGGTCAACCTGCTCGACAACGCCCTGCGCCACGCCAGCGGCAAGCCCGCGTCGATCCGCATCGTCACCCAGCCCAGCGGCAGCGAGCACCTGCGCCTGTCCATCTGGAGCGATGGCGGCCCGCTCGAGGCCAGTGTGCTCAAGCACCTGTTCGAACCCTTTTTCTCGTCCGAGAGCCGCTCCAGCGGCCTGGGCCTGTACATCTGCCGCGAGCTGTGCGAACGCTACGGAGCGCAGATCGCCTACCAGCGCGCCCGCCTGGACCAGCGCGAGGGCAACGAGTTCTACGTGCTCATGCCCTTGGCGACAGGGGCCGCGGCCACCGCCACGCCCGCGCGCGCAGGCGGCCAGCAGCTCAGCCTCTCGCCCGCGTCGAACCCGGCCCACGACCACGAGCACACCATCGTCGATCCGTTGCGCTCGGGCCACCCGCCCCTGGCCACCGGCTGAGCCCAGATGACCGCCTCCGCGAGCGCCTCCATCCTGGTCGTCGACGACGAGCCCGACCTGCGCACCCTGTACGAACTGACGCTGCTGCGCGAAGGACACGCCGTCACCACGGCCGCCAACCTGGAGCAGGCCCGCGAGGGCCTGGCCCAGCAGCGCTTCGACGTGCTCATCACCGACATGCAGCTGCCCGACGGCCTGGGCCTGAGCCTGCTGCGCGAGATCACCGACGGCCAGCGCACCGAGAAGTGCATCGTGATCACCGCCTTCGGCTCCGCCGAGAACGCGGTCGAGTCGCTCAAGGCCGGCGCCTTCGACTACCTCACCAAGCCGGTCGATCTGCGCCAGTTGCGCGGGGCCGTCACGTCGGCGCTGCGCGGCCAGCGGGCACCGCTGGCCGCCGTGCCAGCCAGCGAACCCACCCGCAGCGCGCCCCCGCCACCCAGCGGCGTGCGCGCCCTGGCGCGCCTGGTGGGGCAGGCGCCCAGCATCGTGCAGATCAAGGCCCGAATCGAGAAGGTCGCCACCAGCATGGCGCCGGTGCTCATCCTGGGCGAGTCGGGCACCGGCAAGGAGCTCGTGGCGCGCGCCGTGCATGAATGCAGCCACCGCGCCAGCGGCCCCTTCATCGCCGTCAACTGCGGCGCCATTCCCGAGAACCTCATCGAGGCCGAGTTCTTCGGCGCGCGCAAGGGCGCCTACACCGGCGCCAGCGCCGACCGCGAGGGCTACTTCCAGGCCGCGCACGGCGGCACGCTGTTCCTCGACGAGATCGGCGACCTGCCGCTGGCCATGCAGGCCAAGCTGCTGCGCGTCATTCAGGAGCGCCGCGTGCGCGCGCTCGGCGCCGTGCAGGAAGACGCCATCGACGTTCGCCTGGTCAGTGCCACCCACCGCGACCTGCCCGCGCTGGTGCAGGCCGGCCAGTTCCGCCAGGACCTGTACTACCGCCTCAACGTCATCGGCCTGCGCACTCCCGCGCTGCGCGACCGCCCCGAGGACCTGCCCCTGCTCGCGCAGGCGCTGCTGGAGCGCCTGTGCGCCGAGGCCGGCCAGGCCGTGCCCGAGCTGTCGTCCGCCGCGCTGGCCTGGCTGCAGGCGCGCGAGCTGCCGGGCAACGTGCGCGAACTCGAGAACCTGCTGCAGCGCGCGCTCGCGCTCGCCAGCGGCCCGGTGCTCCATTCCGCCGATTTCGGTGAGACCGGCGACACCGAACCCGCCACGCTGCCCGATCCACTGCCCGAGGCCTCGGCGAGCGAGCCCTACCGCTTCGTGCCGCTGAACCCGCCCGAGGCGGGCGGTGACGAGGCGCTGCCCAGCGACCTGCAGCGCTACCTCGACGACCAGGAGCGCCAGGTGCTGCTCAAGGCCCTGCAGGAATGCGGCTTCAACCGCACCGCGGCGGCCGCCCGCCTGGGCCTGAACCTGCGCCAGATCCGCTACCGCATCCAGCGCCTGGGCATCGTGGTGCCCGGCGCGCCCGGCCATGGCGACAGCGACACCGCGGACTGAGCCCGGCTGGCGCGGCGGCTGGTGGCGCGGCGCGCGGCGCGTCGAATCACCCAACCACGGCCAGCGGCCCCGCGACACGGCGGTCGATCTGATCGTGGTGCACTCCATCAGCCTGCCGCCCGGCGTGTACGGCGGCGATGAGGTCGAGCGGCTGTTCACCAACCGGCTCGACTGGGACGCGCACCCCTATTTCCAGGCCATCCGCGGCATCGAGGTGTCGTCGCACTTCTTCGTGCGGCGCGACGGGCGTGTGCTGCAGTTCGTCTCCACCGCGCGCCGCGCCTGGCACGCAGGCGCCTCGCACTGGCTGGGACGCGACAACTGCAACGACTTCTCGGTGGGCATCGAACTCGAAGGCCTGGAAGGCGAGACCTTCGAAGCACCCCAGTACGAGGCGCTTGCACGCCTGTGCCAGGCCTTGCGTGCGCGCCACCCCATCCGGCACATCGCCGGCCACGAGCACATCGCCCCCGCTCGCAAACACGATCCGGGGCCCGGCTTCGACTGGGCCCGGTTGCGGCAGCTCGTCGGCTGGCCGCCCTCGTGTTTTCCCGAAGCCACACGCGAAGGAACCGCGGGCGCTCCAGTCGACACCGGCCACGATTGATCCGGCCATCGCAGGCCGCGCGCGGCCTGCAGCGCCGAATCGCGCCGCATCCCGCATGAATGCTTCGCTCCACGACCGAAACGCAGTCATGGCCGACGCTCTGCGCAAGTCGCCGCGTTCCGACGCATCGGCACCATCGATGCGTTGAGCGCTCCGGATGACAAAACGCTATCGGTAGTGCCTTGTTGCCCTCCGACACACCAGATATAGTGTGCCCCCAGATACCCCCCAGGCCTGTTTTCCGCGCCCCTCATCCGCATGAGCACCGCACCAGAAAACGGCGCCCGACCCGACCTGATCACCCAGAACAAATCCTGAATCGAGAGGAAACATGCTGAGCGCAGCCACCCCCCAGTCCCCCGTCGCCCCCGCACAGAAGTCCGTGCCCGGCGCTTCGCCCACCTCCTCCACCCCCGTGTCCGCCTACACGCAGTACCAGATCATCCGCCGCAACGGCGCCGTGGTGCCGTTCGAGCCCAGCAAGATCGCCGTCGCCATGATGAAGGCCTTCCTGGCGGTGCACGGCACGCAGGGCGCGGCCTCGGCCAGCGTGCGCGAAACCGTGGACGAGCTCACGCAGAACGTCGTGCGCGCGCTCATGCGCTCGCGTCCGGGCGGCGGCACCTTCCACATCGAGGACGTGCAGGACCAGGCCGAACTCGGCCTGATGCGCAGCGGCCACCATGAAGTCGCCCGCGCCTATGTGCTGTACCGTGAGCGCCGCGCCGCCGAACGCGCCACCCAGGCCGCCGCCGCGCGCGCCGCCGAGCCCGTGCTGCACGTGCTCGACGGCGGCCAGCGCGTGCCGCTGGACATCGACGCCCTCACCCGCCTGATCACCGACGCCTGCGCCGGCCTGGGCGCCGACGTCAAGGCCGACCCCATCGTCGCCGAGACCAAGCGCAACCTGTACGACGGCGTGCCGATCGACGAGGTCTACAAGGCCGCCATCCTGGCCGCGCGCACGCTGATCGAAAAAGACCCCGACTACACCTACGCCACCGCGCGCCTGCTGCTGCATACCATCGTGCGGGAGATCCTGGGCGCCGAGGTGCCGCAGGCCGAGATGGGCCAGCGCTACGCCGACTACTTCCCGCAGTTCATCCGCAAGGGCGTGGACGCCGAGCTGCTCAACCCCGACCTGCTGCAGTTCGACCTGGCGCGCCTGGGCGCCGCGCTCAAGCCCGAGCGCGACCTGCAGTTCGACTACCTGGGCCTGCAGACCCTGTACGACCGCTACTTCCTGCACGTGCGCAAGACGCGCATCGAACTGCCGCAGGCTTTCTTCATGCGCGTGGCCATGGGCCTGTCGCTCAATGAAATCGACCGCGAGGCCCGTGCGATCGAGTTCTACGAGATCCTGTCCACCTTCGACTTCATGAGCAGCACGCCCACGCTGTTCAACAGCGGCACGCTGCGCTCGCAGCTCTCCAGCTGCTACCTCACCACCGTGCCCGACGACCTCGACGGCATCTACGAGTCCATCAAGGAAAACGCCCTGCTGTCCAAGTTCGCCGGCGGTCTGGGCAACGACTGGACCCGCGTGCGCGCCCTGGGCAGCCACATCAAGGGCACCAACGGCGAGTCGCAGGGCGTCGTGCCCTTCCTCAAGGTGGTCAACGACACGGCCGTGGCCGTCAACCAGGGCGGCAAGCGCAAGGGCGCGGTCTGCACCTACCTGGAGACCTGGCACCTGGACATCGAGGAATTCCTGGAGCTGCGCAAGAACACCGGCGACGACCGCCGCCGCACCCACGACATGAACACCGCGAACTGGATTCCGGACCTGTTCATGAAGCGCGTGCTGGAAAAAGGCGAGTGGAGCCTGTTCTCGCCCTCCAACACGCCTGACCTGCACGACAAGTTCGGCACCGACTTCGAGAAGGCCTACGTCGCCTACGAAGAAAAGGCCGCGCGCGGCGAGATCAAACCCTACCGCAAGGTCCCCGCGTCCGACCTGTGGCGCAAGATGCTCTCGATGCTGTTCGAGACCGGCCACCCCTGGATCACCTTCAAGGACGCCTGCAACGTGCGCAGCCCGCAGCAGCACGCCGGCGTGGTGCACAGCTCCAACCTCTGCACCGAGATCACGCTCAACACCAGCGACACCGAAACCGCCGTCTGCAACCTCGGCTCGGTCAACCTGCTGCGCCACCTGAAGGACGGCGCCATCGACCACGACAAGCTCAAGAAGACCATCGCCACCGCGATGCGCATGCTCGACAACGTGATCGACATCAACTACTACGCGGTCAAGAAGGCGCGCGATTCCAACCTGCGCCACCGCCCGGTGGGCATGGGCATCATGGGTTTCCAGGACGCGCTGTACGAACTTCGCATTCCCTACGCCTCCAACGAAGCCGTCGAATTCGCCGACCGCTCCATGGAAGCCGTCTGCTACTACGCCTACTGGGCCTCCACCGAGCTCTCCCGCGAGCGCGGCCGCTACAGCAGCTTCAAGGGCTCGCTGTGGGACAAGGGCATCCTGCCGCCCGACACCCTGGACCTGCTGGCCAAGGAGCGCGGCGGCTACGTCGACGTGGACCGCTCCAGCAGCCTCGACTGGGACGCCCTGCGCCAGAAGATCGCCCGCGACGGCATGCGCAACTCCAACTGCGTGGCCATCGCCCCCACGGCGACCATCTCCAACATCATCGGCGTGGACGCCTCCATCGAGCCTTGCTTCGGCAACCTCTCGGTCAAGTCCAACCTGTCGGGCGAGTTCACCGTCATCAACAGCTACCTCGTCAAGGACCTGAAGCGCCTGGGCCTGTGGGACGACGTGATGGTCATGGACCTCAAGCACTTCGATGGCTCGCTGCGCCCCATCGACCGCGTGCCGCAGGATGTGAAAGCCCTGTACGCCACCGCGTTCGAGGTCGAGCCGGTGTGGCTGGTGGAAGCCGCCGCGCGCCGCCAGAAGTGGATCGACCAGGCACAGAGCCTGAACATCTACATGGCCGGTGCGTCGGGCAAGAAGCTCGACGAAACCTACAAGCTCGCCTGGCTGCGCGGCTTGAAGACCACCTATTACCTGCGCACCACCTCGGCCACGCAGATCGAGAAATCCACCGGCCGCACGGGACAACTCAATGCGGTGTCGGTGACGCCGAGCGCACCGATGGCCGCGGCCGCGAGTGCAACGACGGTTGCGAGCGAACCCGCCACCGACGTGAAGTTCTGCGCCATCGATGACCCGGGTTGCGAGGCCTGCCAGTGAATCGGATTGCGTGCAATCGAAGCCGCAGCGGTGCAATGCGTTGATTCATTCGATGCAACACCGCAACAAAATTCGTGAGCATGCGGCCTGATTGCTTTGCAATTCGCGCAGACACTTTGATAATTCGCTGAATCGGACCGACCCCTATGTTGAACTGGGACGAACCCACAACACCTTCTTCGACGTCGACGCACAGCCCCCGCCCTTCCGGCCAGCCGGGCTTGCAAGTCTCATCCATCGGTGAGACCACCTCCGCCGTCACCCGTCACGTCGCCTCCTCCGCCACGCCGTCGAGCCAGGCGGCCGCGCCGCAGCGCCGCATCAACGTGGCCGACAAGCGCATCATCAACGGCCAGACCGACGTCAACCAGCTCGTCCCCTTCAAATACAAGTGGGCCTGGGAGAAGTACCTGGCCACCTGCGCCAACCACTGGATGCCGCAGGAAGTGAACATGAGCCGCGACATCGCGCTCTGGAAAGACCCGAACGGCCTCACCGAGGACGAGCGCCGCATCGTCAAGCGCAACCTCGGCTTCTTCGTCACCGCTGACTCGCTGGCCGCCAACAACATCGTGCTGGGCACCTACCGCCACATCACGGCGCCCGAGTGCCGCCAGTTCCTGCTGCGCCAGGCTTTCGAAGAAGCGATCCACACGCACGCCTACCAGTACATCGTGGAATCGCTGGGTCTCGACGAGTCCGAGATCTTCAACGCCTACAACGAGATCCAGTCGATCCGCGACAAGGACGAGTTCCTGATCCCCTTCATCGAGGCGATCATGGACCCGAACTTCCACACCGGCACGCCCGAGAACGACCAGACCTTGCTCAAGAGCCTGATCGTTTTCGCCTGCCTGATGGAGGGCATGTTCTTCTACGTCGGCTTCACCCAGATCCTGGCGCTGGGCCGCCAGAACAAGATGACCGGCGCCGCCGAGCAGTACCAGTACATCCTGCGCGACGAGTCGATGCACTGCAATTTCGGCATCGACCTGATCAACGCCATCAAGATGGAGAACCCGCTGCTCTGGACGGCGGAGTTCAAGGCCGAGATCAAGGAGCTGTTCCTCAAGGCCGTCGAGCTCGAGTACCGCTACGCCGAGGACACCATGCCGCGCGGCGTGCTGGGCCTCAATGCCTCCATGTTCAAGGGCTACCTGCGCTACATCGCCAACCGGCGCGCCACGCAGATCGGCCTGGAACCCCTGTTCCCGAACGAAGAGAACCCGTTCCCCTGGATGAGCGAGATGATCGACCTCAAGAAGGAACGCAACTTCTTCGAAACACGGGTGATCGAGTACCAATCGGGCGGAGCGCTTTCCTGGGACTGATGTCCCGGCCGGGCCTCCGCATTGCCAGCGAACAAGAAGACGAATCGAATCATCAGGACAGCCGCAGGGCGCGCAGACGCCCGCACTGGCCTGAGCCCGGATTCAGGGCCCTGGGGTCTGTTGTGGATGCATCCACCTGACCGCAGAACCTTGAATCGCTTCACCGGCCATCCGACCGGCTGAAGTGCTCTTTGCAACTTGATCAAGGAGAAAGCAATGGCAACTGCGAAGAAAGCCCCGGCCAAGAAGGCTGCGGCGAAAAAGGCGCCGGCGAAGAAGAAAGTCGCCGCCAAGAAAGCCCCGGCGAAGAAGGTCGTGGCCAAGAAGGCTCCGGCGAAGAAAGTCGCGGCCAAGAAGGCCCCGGCGAAGAAGAAAGTCGCCGCCAAGAAGGCCCCGGCGAAGAAAGTCGCGGCCAAGAAAGCCCCGGCGAAGAAGAAAGTCGCGGCCAAGAAGGCTCCCGCCAAGAAAGCGGTAGCCAAGAAGGCCCCGGCGAAGAAAGCCGCGGCCAAGAAAGCGCCGGCGAAGAAAGCCGCTGCGAAGAAGGCGCCCGCGAAGAAAGCGGCAGCTAAAAAGGCCCCTGCGAAAAAGGCAGCCCCTGCGAAGAAGGCAGCCCCCGCAAAAAAAGCTGAGCCGGCCAAGAAGCCGGCTGCCCCTGCTCCCGCGGCCGCTCCCGCCGCTCAGACCAAGCTCAACCCTCAAGCCGCCTGGCCGTTCCCGACGTCCAGCAAGCCCTGAGTCAGCCTTGAGTTGATCTGAAAGCCCGGTGCGAAAGCACCGGGCTTTTTTCATTCCGGACCACGTTCAGGCCCGCAGCGTGGGATCCACCGTGTAGTTCTGCGGACCGCGGACCGCAATCTTGAGCGCCCCCAGGCGGTTGCCCAATTCCGCGCAGCGCGTCAGCGGCCAACCCTTGGAGAGGCCGTGCAGCAGCGCCGCGCGAAAGGCATCGCCACAACCCGTGGGATCGACCACGGCTTCGGCCTTCACGCCAGGCACGCGCGTGGCCACGCCGTTTTCCCACACGTCGCAGCCCTGGTCGGCGAGCGTGACCACGAGGCCGCGCACGCGCTGAGAGATGTCGGCCAGTGACAGGCCGGTGCGGTCGCAGAGCATGCGGCCTTCGTAGTCGTTCACCGCCACCCAACTCGCCTGGTCGATGAAGCGCAGCAGCTCCTCGCCATTGAACATGGGCAGGCCCTGACCCGGATCGAACACGAAGGGCACGCCTGCGGCCTTGAGTTGCGCGGCGTGGGAGACCATGCCCTCGCGGCCATCGGGCGCGATGATGCCCAGGGTGAGGTCCTTTCGCGCGGGCACCGGTGTGTCGTGCGCGAAGGACATCGCGCCCGGGTGGAAGGCCGTGATCTGGTTGTTGTCGCGGTCGGTCATGATCATGGCCTGCGCGGTGTAGGCGTCGGCCACGGTGCTCACGTGGGCCGTGTCCACGCCCAGCTCGCGCATGCGGGCAAGGTAGTCGGCGCCATCGCTGCCCAGCGCCGCCAGCGGGGCCACCTCGGCGCCCAGTTGCCGCAGCCCGTAGGCGATGTTGCCTGCGCAGCCGCCGAAGTCGCGCCGCAGGCCGGGCACCAGGAAGGACACGTTGAGGATGTGCAACTGGTCGGGCAGGATCTGGTCGGCGAACCGGCCTTCGAAGGTCATGATGGTGTCGAAGGCCAGCGAGCCGCAAACGAGGATGGGCATGGTGTCGAAGGGGGGGGTTCAGGGATAGAAGACGAGGGCGCGATAACCCGCGGTGGGCACGCCCTCGCCGAGCGAGATGGAGAGGCGGAAACTGACCGACACGCGCTCATGGGGCGGCAGTGCCGCCACACCGGCGGGCCAGTCTTGCGGCAGGAAGACACGGCGGGCCACGACCACCTGTTGGGTGTCGGTCAAGGTCAGCTCGAGCGCCGGCAGGGCCACTTCCAGCGGTGACTGGTTGTGCAGCACGATGTCGAACGAATGGAAGTTGCCGAGCCGGCGCACCAGCTCGGCGCTGTCGATCACGATGGCGTCGATCTGGCGCACCGGTGCGAGGTCGCAACCCAGGTGGTCGCAGGCCTGCAAGATCCAGGGCTTGAGCGCCGGCTGCGCCGCCACCAGACGGTGGCGCTCCTGGATGGCCCATTGCGCCGCGAGAAGCAGCGCGAGCATCAGTGTCAGCAGCGCGAGCCCGACGCGCATGCCCGGTGAGTTCCAGAACGCGCGGCGGCGCGCCTGGCGCACGAAGCCGGGCTCCGCGTCGGGGGCGTCCGCGTCGCGGTCGCGAGCGGCCGGTGCGGGCGGCGCGGCTTCGGCGGTCTCGGGGGCATCCGCCAAGGCCGTGTCCGGCGGGGCCGCGGGCAATGGCGCTCGCGTGGAGTGCGCAAAGCGTTCCAGCTCGGCGTGGAAGTCGGATTCGGGTTCGTCCCGCGACGCCACGGCGAGCGTGTTCGATACGCTGGGCATCCACACATCGTCGGGCTCGGACTCCGGCTGGGGCTCGGGCACCGGCTCGGTCACCGCTTCGGCGACGGGCTTCGGCTGTGCGGGTTCGGGCGCGGGCTCGGCCACCGGGGCGACTTCCTCGACGCGCGGCTCGGTGACCGGCGACGCATCGAGCGGGCCATCGCCAAACCAGGCCCGCAGGTCGTCGTCCTCGGGCGGCTGCGCGGGTGGGGCCGGCATGTCATCGGCCGCGTCCGGCAAGGTGGGTTCAGGAACCGGCGGGGGTGGCACCGCGGGTTCCACCATGGCGGTTGGCGCGGGCACCGGTGCGCTTGCCGGCGCGGCCGGGGCTGCATCAGCGGACGCAGCCGGGGCCGCGGCCGACGGCACCCAGGCTTCCAGGTGGATGGTGGCGTCGAACACATCGGAGCAGTGTCCGCAGCGCACCCAGCCGTCCGAGATCTTGAGTTGATCGGCCACCACGCGGAACACGGTGCCGCAAGCCGGACAGCGGGTGGTGAAACTCATGGGGCCGATTATCGCGGGCCGCGACGCGCGGGGCTCAGGGCTTGCGCGCGGTCATGAGGATCCAGCCGTCCTCTTCGTCGCTGACCTCGAGCGCGAGCCAGGGCGCATAGGCCTCGCGCAGTTCATCGGCCTGGCGCGCCAGGATGCCCGCGAGCACCAGGTGGCCACCCGGGCGCACGTGCGAACACAGCAGCGGCGCGAGCACCTTCAGCGGCGTGGCCAGGATGTTGGCGAGCACCAGGTCGTGCTCGCCCTTCGCGGCATCGGGCAGGCCAGCCTGCAACGCGACGCTGTTCGCGTCGGCGTTCAGGCGCGTGGACTCCACCGCCGCCGGGTCGATGTCGACGGCAAGGATGTCGCGCGCGCCGTGCTTGGCCGCGCCGATGGCCAGGATGCCCGAGCCGCAGCCGTAGTCGAGCACGCGCGGTCCCACGGGGGCCTGCGCGGCCGTCCAGCGCAGGCACATGCGCGTGGTGGGGTGGGTGCCGGTGCCGAAGGCCAAGCCCGGGTCGAGCCGGATCACCTCGCGCGCCTGCGCGGGCGGCTCGTGCCAGGAGGGCACGATCCAGAAGGTGGGCGTGATCTCGACCGGCTCGAACTGCGACTGCGTCAGGCGCACCCAGTCCTGTTCGGGCACGGCGCGCACGCCTTGCACGCGGCAGCCATCAAAGAAGTCCTGTGCCGACAGCAGCGTGGCGGCCTCGCGCGCGGCGGCCTCGTCGGGAAACAGCGCGACCACGCGCGAGCGCTGCCAGCCTTCCTTGGGTGGCGGCATGCCGGGCTCGCCGAACAGGGCCTGCTCGGCCTCGGTCATGGCGTCGGCGTCTTCCACCGACACGCTGAGCGCATCCAGCGCGTCGAGCGCCTCGCCCACGGCCTCGATGGCCGCCTCGGGCACCACCAGGACCAGCTCGAAAGGCGTGGCCGCGCCAGCGGCGGAATCAGCGCTCACGCTGCGACAGCCACTCTTCGAGGTAGTGGATGTTCGTTCCACCGGCCACGAAATTGGCATCGACCATCAGCTCGCGGTGCAGCGGGATGTTGGTCTTGATGCCCTCGACCACCGTTTCGGCCAGCGCGGTGCGCATGCGCGCCAGCGCCTGCTCACGCGTGTCGCCGTGCACGATGATCTTGCCGATCATGGAGTCGTAGTTGGGCGGCACGAAGTAGTTGTTGTAGACGTGCGAGTCGACGCGCACCCCCGGCCCACCCGGCGGGTGCCACAGGGTGATGCGGCCCGGTGAGGGCGTGAACTTGTAGGGATCCTCGGCGTTGACGCGGCATTCGATGGCGTGGCCCTTGAGCTGCACCTGGCGCTGCGTGAACGGCAGCTTCTCGCCGGCGGCCACGGCGATCTGCGTGCGCACGATGTCGATGCCGGTGATCCACTCGGTCACCGGGTGCTCCACCTGCACGCGCGTGTTCATCTCGATGAAATAGAACTCGCCGTTCTCGAACAGGAACTCGAAGGTGCCCGCGCCGCGGTAGCCGATCTTCTTGCAGGCGGCCGCGCAGCGCTCGCCGATCTTTTCGATCAGGCGGCGTGGAATGCCGGGCGCCGGCGCTTCTTCGATGACCTTCTGGTGGCGCCGCTGCATGGAGCAGTCGCGCTCGCCCAGGTAGACGGCGTTGCGGTGCTGATCGGCCAGCACCTGGATCTCGATGTGCCGCGGGTTCTGGAGGAACTTCTCCATGTAGACCTCGGCGTTGCCAAAGGCCGCGCCGGCCTCGGCCTTGGTGGTCTGCACGGCGTGCAGCAGCGCCGCTTCGGTGTGCACCACGCGCATGCCGCGTCCGCCGCCACCGCCTGCGGCCTTGATGATGACCGGGTAGCCCACGGCCTTGGCCGTGCGCTTGATGACCACGGGGTCGTCGGGCAGCGCCCCATCGGAGCCGGGCACGCAGGGCACGCCCGCGCGGATCATGGCCTGCTTGGCCGAGACCTTGTCGCCCATGAGGCGGATGGAATCGGGCGTGGGTCCGATGAAGGTGAAGCCGCTGCGCTCCACGCGTTCGGCGAAGTCGGCGTTCTCGCTCAGGAAGCCGTAGCCGGGGTGGATGGCCTCGGCGTCCGTCACCTCGGCGGCCGAGATGATGGCGGGCATGTTCAGGTAGCTCTGACCCGACTGCGCCGGACCGATGCACACCGCCTCATCGGCGAGCTTGACGTACTTGGCGTCGCGATCGGCCTCGGAATAGACCATCACCGCCTTGATGCCCATCTCGCGGCAGGCGCGCTGGATGCGCAGGGCGATCTCGCCGCGGTTGGCGATCAGGATCTTCTTGAACATGGGTGCGCGGCCCTCACTCGATCGCGAACAGCGGCTGGCCGTATTCCACGGCCTGGCCGTTCTGGACCAGGATCTGGGTCACGGTGCCGCTCTTGTCGGCCTCGATCTCGTTGAGGATCTTCATCGCTTCGACGATGCAGATGGTGTCCCCCTCCTTCACCGTGTCCCCGACTTCGACAAAAGGCTTGGCGCCGGGGGCCGAAGCGCGGTAGAACGTGCCGACCATGGGCGACTTGACCGTGTGGCCGGCCGGCTGCGCGGGCGCGGCGGCCGCCGCAGCGGGCGACGCCACTTCCACCACCTGCGCGGCAGGCGCGGTGGGGGCCACGGGGGGCATGCTGTAGGTGATGGGGGCGGGCATCACGGCCGGCGTGGCCTTGACGATGCGGACCTTGCCCTCCGCTTCGGTGATCTCGAGCTCCGACACGTTCGATTCCGACACCAGATCGATCAGCGTCTTGAGTTTTCGCAAATCCATGATTTCTCCAACGAAGTTCGGCGAAGTTGGTACTAAATGCTCTCAATTTCGTCGAATGGAGATGCCCCAACCGCCAAAGGGTGGGGCAGTGTACACGAAGTCACACCTGATACCAGCCCGGCAGTCCAGGCCCGAAATCAATGCAGAAGAACGCGCTTGCCGTCTGTTCAATGCATCAGGCCAGTTCGGCCCATTGCGACAGGTCGGACTCGTGCACCTGGCCGATCTTGCGGTGGACCACGCGGCCATCGGCACCGAACACCACGGTGAACGGCAGGGCGCCCGTGGCGTTGCCCAGCGTTCGGCTGAGCTCGGTGCCGGCGAAGCCGGTCATGCCGACGGGAAAGGACAGCGGCAGGCGCTGGAGGAACTGGCGCACCGGCTCCACGCGATCGACCGCCAGCCCCAGCAACTGCCAGCCCTTGGGCGATTGCTTCTGGTGAAAGGCGTTGAGCAGCGGCAATTCCTCCACGCAGGGCGGGCACCAGGTGGCCCAGAAGTTCACGAGCAAGGGGCGGCCGCGCAGAGCGGCCACCGCCAGCGGGGCGCCGCCTTCGGGCGTTTCGAACGAGGTCTGCCAGAACGCGGTCTCGGCGCCATCCATCAAGGGCGCCGGGCTCAGGCGCCGCTCGGCCCACCACACCCCGGCACCGGCCGCGGCGAGCGCGACGCCACCCGCCAGCCAATGGCGACGCTGCAATTTCATCGGAACACCTCCGCGCGCTGCGTTGCGGTGCAAGCGCCTTCGGGCGGCCGTGCGGCGCCCATCACGCCCCCTCCCCGGCCTCGGCCGCCAGGCGCTCGCGCAGCGCGGCGGCGTCGCCGCGCGGCTTGCGCCCCTGGCTGTCGGGCTTGAGCGCGCCGCGCAGGCCGTCGAGGTCGTGCACCAGCAGGTGCATGAGAACCCACTGGCCGAGCGCTTCGCTGCGCGTGCGCACCGTGAGCGCCTCGACCGGTTCGCCGCGCCAGCCCGTGCCCGTTCCGGGGTGGTAGTCCACGCGGTGGTCGATCAGGGCCCATTCGGCCTGCTTGGGGTCGTCGCAGAAGAGGTGCATGTGAAGGTCGCTGTGGCGCGTGGCCGTGCCATGCCAGGCGGCGCCACCCAGGTGCGGGCGGAAGACCTGGAGTCGATCCATCCAGACCAGCGCCAGTTCCCGCAGCGCGCGCAGCTCGGCGGGCTGGGTGTCGGCGCAGAACACGGCGATGTGCTCGCGCACGGCGGCTTCCAGCGTGTCGTTGTCGGGCAGCGGGGTGCGGGCAGGCAGGCCCAGCTGGCGGATGGCGGCGCGCTTGGCCGCGGCGTAGTCCTGGCCTTCGTCGACCACCAGGCGCGCGGCCACGGCGGCGATCTCGGCGGCGGTGTCGTCTCGCGAGAGCATCCCGGGATTGTGCCCCGTGGGCGATGCCTGCCGGGCGGGCACTGCCCACGTCCCTAGAATCCGCGCATGCATATTCATATCCTGGGCATCTGCGGCACCTTCATGGGCGGTGTCGCGGCCCTGGCCCGCGAGGCGGGTCACCGCGTGACGGGCTGCGACGCCGGCGTCTACCCGCCCATGAGCGACCAGCTCCGCGCCCTTGGCATCGACCTCATCGAGGGTTTCGATGCGGACCAGATGGCGCTCAAGCCCGACGTCTGGGTCATCGGCAACGTGGTCAGCCGCGCGCGACTGCCCGACGGCACGCCCAAGTTCCCGCTGATGGAAGCCATCCTGGAGGCCGGCGCACCCTACACCAGCGGCCCGCAGTGGCTGGCCGAGCACGTGCTGCAGGGCCGTCATGTGCTGGCCGTGGCCGGCACGCACGGCAAGACGACCACCACCTCGATGCTGACGTGGATCCTGGAAGCTTGTGGCCAGAAGCCCGGCTTTCTCGTGGGCGGCGTGCCCATGAACTTCGGGCTTTCAGCCCGGCTGGGCCAGGGCAAGGCCTTCGTTATCGAAGCAGACGAGTACGACACCGCCTTCTTCGACAAGCGCAGCAAGTTCGTGCACTACCGCCCGCGCACGGCCGTGCTGAACAACCTCGAGTTCGACCACGCCGACATCTTCGACGACCTCAAGGCCATCGAGCGGCAGTTCCACCACCTGGTGCGCACCGTGCCCGGCAGCGGCCGCGTGGTGGTCAACGGGCTGGAGGACAGCCTGGAGCGTGTGCTGCACCAAGGCTGCTGGAGCGAGGTTCGCAGCTTCGGCGCGGCCGTGAGCGACTTCACTGCCCAGGGCGAACCGCACGATTTCGACGTGCTGGTGCGTGGTCAGGCCATGGGCCATGTGCGCTGGGCGCTCAGCGGCGTGCACAACCAGCTCAATGCGCTGGCGGCCATCGCGGCGGCCGACCACCTGGGCGTGCCGCCCGCCGAGGCCGCGCAGGCCCTGGCGCGTTTCGAGAACGTGCGCCGCCGCATGGAGCTGCGCGGCGTCGTGCCGCGCGCGGGCGGCGACATCACCGTCTACGACGACTTCGCCCACCACCCCACGGCCATCCGCACCACGCTCGATGGCCTGGCGCGCCGGCTCGGCCAGCCGCGCGGGCGCATCCTCGCGGTGTTCGAGCCGCGCAGCAACACCATGAAACTGGGCACGATGAAAGCACAACTGCCCTGGAGCCTGGAGAACGCCGACCTGGCCTTCTGCCACTCGGGCGGGCTCGACTGGGACGCCGCGGAGGCGCTGGCGCCCATGGGCGCGCGCGCGGTGGTGGGCGCGAACATCGAGACGGTGGTGAACCAGGTGACGCAGGCCGCGCGGGCCGGCGACCACATCGTGTGCATGAGCAACGGCGGCTTCGGCGGCATCCACGAGCGCCTGCTCAAGGCGCTGGCCGGCTGATTCAATACTTCAATAACTCAGCGACTGGGCCGGCACGTCCACGGTGACGATGGGCTTGGCCAGCGCCGCGCTGGCCGCGCGCGCGAAGGCCAGGGCCCAGTCGCGGTGCGCCGCGTCCTGGAAGCGCGGCTGGCCCGCGGCCTGCGCGATGCACAGGATCTTGTCGGCCGTGAGTACCTTGCCCGTGAGGCGGATCGGCTCGCAGCCCATCTGCGTGAACTGCTCGTCGAGCCAGTGCCGCGCCTGATCGTGCGGCATGGGCTGCACCTCTTCCAGGTCGATGCGGTAGGTGGCGGGCTCGCCCCAGGTGACGATGACTTGGCTGCGCATGGGTGTGTCTCCGCGAGGCTGGTTGTCGGGCCATTGTGCCGCGCCCACCGGGCGCGGCACCGCGGAAAACCCTCCTCGCTCAGCGGCGGCGCGCGGCCTCAACCGACTGCGACAGGATCTCCAGCGCCTGCACCGAATCGCTCCAGCCCAGGCAGGCGTCGGTGATGCTCTGGCCGTACCGCAGCGCGGCGGGGTCGTCCTTGCCCGGGGTGAACTTCTGCGCGCCGGCCTCGATGTGGCTCTCGATCATCACACCGAAGATCGACTTCGAACCACCCGCGATCTGCGCGCCCACGTCGCGCGCCACATCGATCTGCTTCTCATGCTGCTTGCTGCTGTTGGCGTGGCTGAAGTCGATCATGAGGCGCGGCACCTGCTTGGCCGCTTCCAGGTCCTTCACGGCGGCGGCCACGCTGTCGGCGTCGTAGTTGGGCGCCTTGCCGCCGCGCAGGATCACGTGGCAGTCCTTGTTGCCCTTGGTCTGCACGATGGCGACCTGGCCGTTCTTGTGCACCGACAGGAAGTGGTGCCCACGGCCCGCCGCCTGGATGGCGTCGGTGGCGATCTTGATGTTGCCGTCGGTGCCGTTCTTGAAGCCGATGGGCGCCGACAGGCCGGAGGCCAGTTCGCGGTGGACCTGGCTTTCGGTGGTGCGCGCGCCGATGGCGCCCCAACTGATGAGGTCACCGATGTACTGCGGGGAGATCACGTCGAGGAACTCGCTGCCCGCCGGCAGGCCCTGGCGGTTGATCTCGATGAGCAACTGGCGCGCGATGCGCAGGCCCTCGTCGATGCGGAAGCTCTCGTCGAGGTAGGGGTCGTTGATGAGGCCCTTCCAGCCCACCGTGGTGCGCGGTTTCTCGAAGTACACGCGCATCACGATCTCCAGCGTGTCGGCGTACTGTTCGCGCAGCGGCTTCAGGCGCCGGGCGTAGTCCAGGGCGGCGCCGGGATCGTGGATGGAGCAGGGGCCGATCACCACGAGCAGCCGATCGTCCTTGCCGTGCAGGATGCGGTGGATGCGCTGGCGCGTCTGGCTGATCAAGGCCTCCGTCGCCGTGCCGGCGATGGGGAAGAAGCGGATGAGGTGTTCGGGCGGCGGAAGCACGGTGATGTCCTGAATGCGTTGGTCGTCGGTCTCGCTGGTCTTGTCGAGAGGACGCGCATACCAGGCGTCGCTGGCGGCATTGGTGGCTTTGGCGTTCATCAGGTGCTCCTGGTGGGGGGGTCTAGGGGAAAACGGTGAGGGCGAAAAAAAACCGCCGGGCTTGAGGCTCCGGCGGTTTGTGTTCGAGATGCTTGGCGCGCTTACGTCTTCGCCTCTCGTCCGCCGGGGACAGAGAACCAAAAGTAAAAGGCGAAGTAAACGGCGCGCGAGGGCATGGGGCGCAATGTAGCACAGGGCCTGTGACGAACCGGCGTCAGGCCACCCAGCCGGTGGTTTTGAGCAACACCCCCAGCGCGCCGCAGGCCGCGATCACCGGGATGACACCCAGCTTGAACCGCACCAGTGCCAGCGCCGCCAGCGCCGCAATGGCCAGCGCCGCGACATCCACCGGCCCGCCCGGCACGGGCCGCGCGATGTGGGCCAGGAAGAACACACCCAGGCTCGCGATCACGCCCACCACCGCCGCCGAGATGCCGGTGAGCGGCGCGGTGAAATGCATCTGGCCGTGCGTGCTCTCCACCAGCGGGCCACCCGCCAGGATGAACACGAACGAGGGCAGGAAGGTGAACCAGGTGACCACCGTGGCCGCCAGCGCCGCGCCCCAGAAACGGGCGTCCAGGCCCAGCACCTCGGTGTGCCAGCCACCGAGGAAGCCGACGAAGGCGACGACCATGATCAGTGGCCCCGGCGTGGTCTCACCCAGCGCCAGCCCGTCGATCATCTGCGGCCCGCTGAGCCAGCCGTGCTGCAGCACCGCGCCCTGGTACACGTACGGCAACACCGCGTAGGCGCCGCCAAAGGTGAGCAGCGCCGCCTTGGAGAAGAACAGGCCCATGGTGGACAGCACCCCCTGCGCGCCCTGCCAGGCGAGCAGCGCGGCCATGGGCGCCGCCCACAGCATGCCGCCCACCAGCAGCACACGCGCCAGCCGGCCGCGCGAGAAGCGCGCGTGCGCCGGCGGAGGGGTGTGGTCGTCAATGAGCGCCGGCGCGTGAGTCGCCGCGGCGGCGGCGTGGCCGCTGGCGGGCAGGAACTGCGCGGGCGCGAGCCGCCCCCCCAGCCAGCCCAGCGCCAGCGCCGACAGCACCACCAGCGGGAACGGCAGCTGGAGCACCGCGATCGCGATGAAGCTGCCGATGGCCAGGGCCCACAGCCAGGGCGCGCGGCGCGGCGAGCGCAGCACCTTGCCGCCGATGCGCCACACCGCCTGCACCACGATGGCCGCCACGGCGGGCTTGATGCCATAGAGCACACCCGCCACCCAGCCCACGTGGCCATAGACGAGGTAGGCCCAGCTCAAGCCGATGAGCAGCAGCAGCGAGGGCAGCACGAACAGCACACCGGCCGCGATGCCACCCCAGGTGCGGTGCAGCAGCCAGCCGATGTAGGTGGCGAGCTGCTGGGCCTCCGGGCCGGGCAGCAGCATGCAGTAGTTGAGCGCGTGCAGGAAACGCCGCTCGCTGATCCAGCGGCGCTGCTCCACGAGTTCGCGGTGCATCACCGCGATCTGCCCCGCCGGGCCGCCGAAGCTGATGAAGCCGAGCTTGAGCCAGAAGCGCAGGGCTTCGCCGAAGGACACGGTACGGGCATCGCTCACGCGGGCCTCCAGGTATGGGTTTCGTTGTCGCGGCGCTGCTCGGCCGCGCACCAGGCGTACAGGGCGTCGTAGACCGGCACACCGGCAGCCAGCAGGGCGTGGTCGTCGCCCTCGTGCAGGCGTGCCAGGCCGAGCGAGACGGCCAGCAGGCCGGCGCTGACGGGATCGAGGTCGAGCCGGTCGGTGTCGGCACCGCGCACGATGGTGGCGAGCCGGTCGAGCGCGGGCAGTTGCAGGCCGAAGGCATCGATCAAGGCGTCGAAACTGCAGCGCTCGCCCACGTGGGTGATGGGCGCGCCGGGAATATCGAACGCCACCGCACCCAGGGCCTGCGCGCGCGCCAGCACCTCGGCCGTGGGTGCGAAGTGGAACTCGGCCAGCGGGTCGATGAAGCGGCGCACCAGCCAGGGACAGGCGATGCGGTCGATGCGGGGGCGTTCGCGCGTGATCCAGCGACTCGGTGCTTCACCGCTCACGCCGAGATCGCGCCGCTGGCGCAACACGGGCAAGGGTTCGGCGCGCACGCGGCCAATGAAGGCGCTGCCATCGACCCCGGGCTCGCCACCGTCGATGCCGCCTTCCAGCGCCCAGGCCCGGCGGCCGGCCGCGCGCAGCTCGCGCGCCGCGCGCTGGCTCACCTCGTGGCCATGCACGCAGTACACGATCACTTCGCGGTCGGCATCGTCTGGCGGGAGGGTGCGCAGCGCACCCGCCACCCGATGGGTACTGGCGTCGAAGCGTTCGGGGCGGCGCACATCCAGGATCCAGGGCGCGCCAGCGTGGCCCAGGCGCGCGGCCAGGGCTGTGCGTGAAATGAAAAGATCGTCGTCCATGACAGGCTCCGTGAAGGGCTGTTCAGCGCTTGGACGACGTGTCTTGGCCCGGTGCGGGCCGCGGGAGGCTGTGGTCCCGAGGGGCGCAGTGTAGCGCCGCTTGACCGGCGGCGCTACCGGGATCAGGCCGTGCCGCCGACCGTCAGCGCCTCGATGCGCAGCGTGGGCTGGCCCACCCCCACGGGCACGCTCTGGCCTTCCTTGCCGCAGGTGCCCACGCCGGTGTCCAGCCGCATGTCGTTGCCGATCATGCTCACGCGCGTCAGCGCGTCGGGGCCGTTGCCGACCAGGGTGGCCCCCTTCACCGGGTACTGGATCTTGCCGTTCTCGACCCAGAAGGCCTGGCTGGCAGAGAACACGAACTTGCCGCTGGTGATGTCGACCTGGCCGCCACCGAAGTTGGTGGCGTACAGACCTTTCTTGATGCTGGCGACGATCTCGTCGGGGTGCTTGTCGCCGCCCAGCATGTAGGTGTTGGTCATGCGCGGCATGGGCGTGTGGGCGTAGCTTTCGCGCCGGCCGTTGCCGGTGGGCTTCACGCCCATCAGGCGCGCGTTCATCGCGTCCTGGATGTAGCCGCGCAGGATGCCGTCCTCGATGAGCACGTTGCGCTGCGAGACATGGCCTTCGTCGTCGATGTTGAGCGACCCGCGGCGGTCGGCGATGGTGCCGTCGTCGAGCACGGTGACGCCCTTGGCCGCCACGCGCTGGCCGATGCGGCCGGCGAAAGCGCTGCTGCCCTTGCGATTGAAGTCGCCCTCCAGCCCGTGGCCCACCGCCTCGTGCAGCAGGATGCCGGGCCAGCCGCTGCCCAGCACCACCACCATCTCGCCGGCCGGCGCGGGGCGCGACTCGAGGTTGGTCAGGGCCTGCTCGACCGCCTCATCCACGTAGCTTTGCACCATGGCGTCGTCGAAGTACGCCAGGCCGAAGCGGCCACCGCCGCCGGAGTTGCCCATCTCGCGCCGGCCGTTCTGCTCGGCGATGACGGTAACGGACAGGCGGATGAGCGGGCGCACGTCGGCCGCCAGGGTGCCGTCGGCGCGCGCCACCAGCACCACGTCGTGCTCGGCGGCCAGGCCGGCCATCACCTGCGCCACGCGCGGGTCCCTGGCCTTGGCCAGGCGCTCCACTTTCTCCAGCAGCGCCACCTTGGCGGTGCTGTCCATCGAGGCGATGGGGTCCACGTCGGCGTAGAGCGAGCGCGACTTGGCGACCTTGGAGGCCTGGACCTTGACCTTCTTTGCCTGACCCTGCCCCGAGATGCTGCGCACGGTGCGCGCGGCGTCGAGCAGGGAATCCCAGGACAGGTCGTCGGAGTAGGCGAAGGCGGTCTTCTCACCGCTGACGGCGCGCACGCCCACGCCCTGTTCGATGTGGAAACTGCCGGTCTTGACGATGCCCTCTTCCAGGCTCCAGCCCTCGTTGCGGGTGGCCTGGAAGTACAGGTCGGCGTCGTCCACGCCGTGGGAGCGGATTTCCGCCAGCGCCTGGTGCAGGTGGGCGGTGGTGAGTCCGAAGGGTTCGAGCAGGAGCTGCTCGGCGGTGGCCAGGCGGGCCAGGGTGGGTTCGCGGGCGATCATGCGGCCATTGTAGGAACGGCCCGCCCGCCTGTGGGGCTCAGGGCTTTGGCAAACCGTCGGGGTGCGCGCGCATCCAGTCGATCAGCGCGCCGTCGTCGAGCCCGGCCATGCCCTCTTGCAGCGCGGCGGCAAACACCGCGGCCGCCTGCGGGCCCAACACGCCCCCGTGCCCCGCGGCCCGACCGGCGGCGACCGCCAGGCGCGTGTCCTTGGCCAGCAGCGTCATGTGGGCGCGCGGCGCGGTGTCGCCGGCCAACTGGCGGCGCAGGCGGTCGGAGCCGATCCAGCTCTGCCCGCTGGAGCGCTCGATCACGTCCAGCGTGCGCGCCAGATCCAGCCCCAGGCGCTGGGCCAGGGCCAGGGCCTCGGCGGCGCCCGCGAGGTTGATGCCCGCCAGCAGGTTGTTCACGAGCTTGGTGCGGGCGCCATCGCCCACGCGCTCGCCGACGCGGAACTGGCTGTTCGACAGGTCCGCCAGCAAACCCGCGTGGCGTTGCAGCGCGGCCTCGGGACCCGCGAGCATCAGGCTCATGGTGCCGGCCCGGGCGCGCGCCGGGCCGCCGGACATGGGCGCGTCGATCGTGTCCACGCCCAGCGGCGCAAGCCGCGCAGCGATGGCTTCGGTGTCTTCGGGCGCGATCGTCGGGCACAGCAGCAGGGTCTGGCCTGACCGCAGCGCGGCGGCCGCGCCCCGTTCGCCCCACAGCACCTCGCGGCACTGCGCGGCGTCCACCACCACCAGCACGAGGAGACCGCCCTCCTCCAGGTGCTCCGCCGCTTCGCGTGCGCTGGCACAGACCGTGGCACCGGCCGATCGGGCGCGCTCGGCACAGGCGGGGTCGACATCGTGCACCGCCACCGGCCAGCCGCGCTCGCGCAGGCGCTCCACCATGGCGCCGCCCATCAGGCCGGCGCCGATGAAGGCAACAGGAACGCGGTTCATGCTCAGGAGGGGACGAGCCGCTTGGCCCGCGAGATCGCCAGCAGCATGCCCAGCCCCACGCCCATCGTCACCATGGCCGTGCCGCCATAGCTGACGAAGGGCAGCGGCACGCCCACCACGGGCAGGATGCCGCTGACCATGCCCATGTTGACGAAGGCGTAGACGAAGAGGTTGAGCGTGAGCGCGCCGGCCAGCAGGCGCGAAAACAGCGTGGGCGCCTCGGCCGCGATGATCAGCCCGCGGCCGATGAGCGCGGTGAAGCCGGCCAGCAGCACCAGCACGCCCACCAGGCCGAACTCCTCGGAGAAGGCGGCGTAGATGAAGTCGGTGGTGCGCTCGGGGATGAACTCCAGGTGCGTCTGCGTGCCCTGCATGAAGCCCTTGCCCCAGACGCCGCCCGAGCCGATGGCGATCATGCCCTGGATGATGTGGAAGCCCTTACCCAGCGGGTCCTTGGTCGGGTCCAGCAGGGTGCACACGCGCTGGCGCTGGTACTCGTGCAGCACCTGCCAGTCCACACCGGGGGCGCACCAGCTCGACTCATTGAAGATCAGCACCACGATGCCGACCGCCAGCAGCACCACGGGCGGAACGATGAGTTTCCAGCTGAGGCCGGCGAAGAAGATGACGGCCAGGCCCGAGGCCATCACCAGCAGCGTGGTGCCCAGGTCCGGCTGCAGCAGGATGAGCGCGATGGGCACCGCCAGCAGGCCGCCCGCGACGATGAAATCCGTGGCCTTGAGCTGGCCCTCGCGACGGTGGAACCACCAGGCCAGCATCATGGGCATGGCGATCTTCATGATCTCGCTGGGCTGGATCACGGTGACGCCGATGTCCAGCCAGCGCTGCGCGCCCTTTCGCATGACGCCGGCGAACTCCACGCCCAGCAGCAGGGCCACGCCCACCAGGTAGACCGGCAGCGCCAGGCTCATCAGGCGCTGCGGCGGGATCTGCGAGAACACCAGCATCACACCCGCGCCGATGAGCATGTTGCGGCTGTGCTGGGCGAAGCGCGAGCCGTGGTCGAAGCCCACGGAGTACATGGTGACCAGGCCCAGCGCGGCCATGAAGCAGACGATGGCGATCAGCGGCCAGTCGAAACCCCGCATGAAGGGAATCGCGCGCTGCAGCAGACTGGGTTTGTCGAGGACGACGGCCATGGGGCGCGATTATCCTCAGTCGATGGACACCCCCACCACCACCCACCTGCTCTACCTGCACGGTTTCCGGTCCTCGCCGCTGTCGATGAAGGCGCGGATGGTGGGCGAGCGCGTGCGAAGGGAACATCCCGCCGTCACCTGGTGGTGTCCGCAACTGCCCCCATCGCCGCGCGCCGCCGCGGACCTCATCCGTCAGGGAACGGCCGCCTGGCCAGCCGAGCGCCTGGCGGTGGTCGGCTCCTCGCTGGGCGGGTTCTACGCGCGCTGGTTTTCCCTGCACACGGGCTGCCGGGCGGTGCTGCTCAACCCGGCCAGCTTCCCGGCGCGCGACCTGTCGGCCCACATCGGCGAGCAGGCCACCTGGCAGAACCCCGAGGAGCGCTTCTTCTTCGAGCCGGCCTTCGTGGACGAGCTGCGGGTGCTGGAGAGCGACATCGCGCGGCTGGCGCCCGCTCGCCCGGCCACCCCCGATCGTCTGATGGCCGTGATCGCCAAGGGCGACGAGGTGCTCGACTGGCGCGAGATGCAGGCCTTCTGCGCGGGCGGCGCCATCCGCCTGCTGGCGGGCGGCGACCACGCGATCAGCGATTTCGAGGCGCACATGGACGCGGTGTTCGGGTTCCTGCGGCTGGCCTGACCGCCGACGGGCCGCCCGAGGTGACGGCCGTCATGGCCGGGATGGGACAATCCCGCCCATGCACATCCTGTTCGACGAGGCCGGCAAGTTCCTGACCGGCCGCCTGCTGTCCGAGGCCGAAAGTTCACTTCAGGTGGAACTGGACTCCGGCAAGCGGGTGAAAGTGAAGGCGGCCAACGCGCTGCTGCGATTCGAGAAACCCGCGCCCGCCGAGCTCATGAAGGAGGCGACGGCGCTGGCCGAGGGCATGGAGCTCGAACTCGCCTACGAGTTCGCGCCCGAAGACGAGTTCGGTTTTGCCGACATCGCCCGCGAGTACTTCAGCGCCCAGGCCGGCACGGCCCAGCAGGTGGCCGCCCTGCTCACCCTGCAGAACGCGCCGCACTACTTCCGCCGCGCCGGCAAGGGCCGCTTCAAAAAGGCGCCGCCCGAGATCGTGGCCCAGGCCCTGGCCGCCATCGAGAAGAAAAAAGAGCTCCAGGCCCGCATCGAGGCCTGGGCGGCCGAGCTCGTGGCCGGCCAGTGCCCCGAGCCGGTGCGTCAGCAGCTCTACCGCATCCTTTTCAAGCCCGACAAGAACGGCCCCGAGTACAAGGCCGTGGTGGAGGCCGCGCGCCAGAGCCACACCGCGCCACTGGTGCTGCTGCAGAAGGCAGGCGCCATCACCAGCGCCTACCAGTTCCACTGGCAGCGCTTCCTGTTCGAGCACTTCCCCAAGGGCACGGGCTTTCCTGCGCTCAGCGCGCCGCCGGTGGCCGACGAGCTGCCCCTGGCGAACGTGCAGGCCTTCTCCATCGACGACTCCGCCACCACCGAGATCGACGACGCGCTGTCCGTGCAGGGTCTGGGTTCGGGCACGGTCACGCTGGGCATCCACATCGCGGCGCCGGGCCTGGCCATCGCGCCCGGCAGCGCGCTCGACGAGATCGCGCGCCATCGTCTGTCCACCGTCTACATGCCGGGCCACAAGATCACCATGCTGCCCGACGCGGTGGTGGAGGCCTATACGCTGCAGGCCGGGCGCGACTGCCCGGCCGTGTCGCTGTACGTGGAGATCGACGAGGCCACGCTGGCCGTGGGCGCCAGCCGCACCGCGCTGGAGCGCGTGCCCATCGCCCACAACCTGCGCCACGACCGGCTCGACGCGATCGTCACCGAGGCCTGGCTCGGGGGCGAGGCGAACGCCGCGGCACCGGCAGAGCTCGCCGGCCTGCAGCCCGCGCTGGTCTTCCTGCATCGATTCGCCCGCGAACACAAAGCCCAGCGCGAGGTGGCGCGCGGCAAGCCCGAGACCTTCACGCGCCCCGACTACACGTTCAAGCTGGAAGGTGTGCAGGGCGACGAGCCCGCCGGCGACGAACGCGTGATCATCGGCACACGCTCGCGCGGCGCGCCACTGGACCTGATGGTGGCCGAAGCCATGATCCTGGCCAACAAGACCTGGGGCCTGTGGCTGGCCGAGTGCGGCGTGCCCGGCATCTACCGCAGCCAGGCCAGTCTGCTGCCCGGCATCAAGGTGCGCATGGGCACCAAGGCGCTGCCGCACGCGGGCATCGGGGTGAAGGCTTATGCCTGGAGTACCTCGCCGCTGCGCCGCTACGTCGATCTGGTGAACCAGTGGCAGATCGTGGCCTGCGCACGGCACGGCAAGACGGCCGTGCTGGCCGCGCCCTTCAAGCCCAAGGACGCCAACCTGTTCGCCGTGGTGAGCGCCTTCGACGCCGCCCACGCCGCCTACAACGGCTTCCAGGGCGGCATGGAGCGCTACTGGACGCTGCAGCACCTGCGCCAGAACGGCATCACCGAGCTCACGGCCACCTTGATCAAGGACGGCCTGGTGCGCGCCGACACCCTGCCCCTGGTGCTGCCCGTGCTGGGCGCCGAAGGCCTGATGCGCGGCGCCCACCTGCGCGTGCGGCTCGGCGCCATCGACGACATCAGCCTGGAGGTGAGCGGCACGGTCATCGAGCGGCTCGACCAGCCGGTGGAAAGCGCCGACGCACTGGAAAGCGAGGCCGAGGAAGACGAGGAAGAGCCGTTGGGCGCCCCGGTGGCGCTGGCCATCGATCTGGACGAGCCGGCCGCCGCCGATACCCCTGGGGACACCCCGCAGAACGGATAATCCCCCGCGTGAAATCCGCCCGCGCCAAGGCCGTCCACCGACTGAGGAATCTGAGCACGCTGCAGCTCGCGCTGCTCGTCTCGCTCGGCGTGCACGCGGCCCTGCTGGCGGTGCGCTTCGTCGACCCCGAGCGCTTCGACCGCGTGTTCCAGGACACGCCGCTCGAGGTGATCCTGGTCAACGCGCGCAGCGACCAGCGCCCCGAGAAGGCCCAGGCCATCGCCCAGGCCTCGCTGGCCGGCGGTGGCGATGCCGAGCGCGGGCGCGCCACCTCGCCGCTGCCGCCCGCGGCCACGGCCCGCCTGGGCGACACGCCCGACGAAGAGGTGCGCCGCCTCGAAGCCCTGATGGAGCAGCAAACGCAGCTGCTTGCGCAGGTGCGCCGCGCCCTGGCCACCATGCCGCCGCCCGCCCCCGCGGCCGAGCGCCAAAGCCGCGAGTCGATCGAGCGCGAGCAGAAGCGCCAGGCCCTGGTGCGCGTGCTGGCCGAGATCGAGAAGCGCATCAACGAAGAGAACGCGCGGCCACGCAAGCGCTACATCAGCCCCGCCACGCGCGAGGCGGTGTACGCGGTGTACTACGACGGCCTGCGCCGGCGCATCGAACAGCACGGCACCGCCAACTTCCCCGAATCGGGCGGGCGCAAGCTCTACGGCGAACTCACCATGGTGATCACCGTGAACCATACCGGCCAGGTGCTCGACACCGAGGTGGTGCAGGGCTCGGGCAACCGCCTGCTCGACGGCCGGGCCCGCGCCATCGTGCGCGGCCTGTCCTTCGGGCGCTTCAACGAGGCCATGCGCCGCCAGGCCGACCAGATCGTGGTCGTCTCGCGCTTTCGCTTCACGCGAGAGGACGGCCTGCAGACCCAACTGTCGGGCCAGTAGTGGGTCGCGCCTTCGGTCGCTGGCTGCTGTGGTTGGTGCTCGCGGGGCTGGCACTGCAGCTCTACTTCCTGGCCGGCATCGCGTTGATGGCGGTGCTCGACCCCCACAGCACCGCCTTCCAGCGCTCCGAGGCCTGGCGCGTGGCCACGGCCAGCGTGCGCGGTGAGACCGAGTGGCGCTGGCGCCAGCGCTGGGTCGACGGCGAGCAGATCAGCCCCCACCTGTGGCGCGCGGTGGTGGCCTCGGAGGACGCGGGCTTCTTCGAGCACGGCGGCGTCGATTGGGAGGCGATCGAAAAGGCCTGGCAGAAGAACGAGCGCCGCCAGGAGCAGGCCGAGCGCCGCGCCGCCCGCAACCCCAATGGCACGGCGCGCGAACCCAAGGTGGTGGGCGGCTCCACCATCACGCAGCAGCTCGCCAAGAACCTGCTGTTGTCGGGCGAGCGCAACCTGCTGCGCAAGGGCCAGGAGCTGGTGCTCTCGCTCATGCTCGAGCTGGTACTCGACAAGCGCCGCATCCTCGAGATCTACCTCAACAGCGTGGAATGGGGTGAAGGCGTGTTCGGCGCCGAGGCCGCCGCGCAGCGCTACTTCAACAAGCCGGCCGCGCGGCTGAACGCGCACGAGGCCGCGCGCCTGGCGGTGATGCTGCCTTCGCCGCGCTTCTTCGAGACGCGCCAGGGCTCGGCCTACCTCGCGCGCCGCACCGGCACGATCGTCGCCCGCATGGGTGATGTCAAGCTGCCATGAGGGCCGCCGCCACCGCCGTCAGCTACTTCCTGCTGGGCCTGGTGCGCCTGCTCACCGGCGCGCAGGCGCGCTGGTACGGCTGCCCGCCCAAGGCCGAGCAGCGCATCTACTTCGCCAACCACCAGAGCCATGCCGACCTGGTGCTCATCTGGGCCGCGCTGCCGCAGGAGCTGCGCGGCATCACACGCCCCATCGCCGCCAAGGACTACTGGACCGCCTCGCCACTCAAGCGCTGGATCACCACCGAGGTGTTCAATGCCGTCTACGTGGAGCGCGAACGCAAGGGCGACGAGGACCCGCTGGCCCCGCTGATCGCCGCGCTGGACAACGGCGACTCGCTGATCCTCTTCCCCGAAGGCACGCGCGGCTTCGAGGAAGACCCTCAGCCCTTCAAGAGCGGCCTGTACAACCTGGCCATGAAGTTTCCCGAGGTGGTGCTGGTGCCCACCTGGATCCACAACGTGCAGCGGGTGATGCCCAAGGGCGAGGTGGTGCCTGTGCCGGTGTTGTGCTCGGTGACCTTCGGCGAGCCGGTGAAGCCGGGCGCCGACGAGCCGCGCGCCGATTTCCTCGCACGCGCCCGTCTCGCCGTCATGGCCCTCAGGGACGTCTGATGACCGGCTTCCTGCGCAGCCTCAGTTCCAACCAGCAGGTGAGCCTGTTGTTGCTGGTGGTGTTCGGCCTGCTGGCGCTGGTGACGGTGGCGGGCGTGCTGCTCTCCTTGCGCGAGCGCCGCGCGCACGGCGACGACGCGGCCCTGGCCCAGCGCCGCCACGACAACGCCAACCTGCTGCGCGTGTCCTGGATCATGGCCGGCGTATTCTGGATCGGCTGGGTCATGGGCCCGGGCGCGTCGCTGGCGTTGTTCGGCAGCCTGTCCTTCTTCGCGCTGCGGGAGTTCATCAGCCTGTCGCCCACGCGGCGCGGCGACCACCGCAGCCTGGTGCTGGCGTTCTTCGTGGTGCTGCCCGTGCAGTACGCGCTGGTGTGGAACGCGCAGTTCAACCTGTTCACGGTCTTCATCCCCGTGTACGTCTTCCTGGCGCTGCCGGTGGTGAGCGCGCTGCGCGACGACCCGCAGCGCTTCCTGGAGCGCAACGCCAAGCTGCAGTGGGGCATCATGGTTTGCGTCTATGGCCTGAGCCACGTGCCCGCGCTGATGCTGCTGCAGTTTCCGCGCTGGCTGGGCAACAACGCCTTCCTCGTCTTCTTCCTGGTGCTGGTGGTGCAAACCTGCATGCTGGTGCAGCACCTCACCGCGCGCGGCCGCCAGCGCCCGGTGGCGCCGGCCATCAGCGCGAGCTTTCATTGGCAGAGCTGGGGCTGGGGTCTGCTGGCGGGTGGCCTGCTGGGCGCGCTGCTGGCGGGTTTCACGCCGTTCAAGCCGCTGCCGGCCGTGGCCATGGCCCTGGTGGCCTGTGTGGCCGGCTCCTTGGGCCACCTGGTGATGAAGGCCATCAAGCGCGACCGGGGCGTGACCAACTGGGGCGGCGAGCGCCGCTCGGTCACCGGTGCGGCCGGCCTGCTCGACCGCGTGGACGCGTTGTGCTTCGCCGCGCCAGTCTTCTTCCACTCGGTCCGCTGGACCTTCGGGCTCTGAGGGTCATGAGGATCCTCGGCATCGACCCCGGCCTGCAGTGCACCGGCTTCGGCGTGATCGACACCGAAGGCCCGCGCCTGCACTACGTGGCCAGCGGCACCATCCAGACCAGCCCGAAGGACGGCGCCCTGCTGCCCGAGCGGCTGAAGGTGCTGTTCGACGGCATCACCGAGGTCACGCGCCGCTACCAGCCCGAGGTGGCCGTCTGCGAGATCGTGTTCGTGAACGTGAACCCGCAGGCCACGTTGCTGCTGGGCCAGGCCCGCGGCGCCTGCCTCACGGCATTGGTGGCCAACGGGCTGGGCGTGGCCGAGTACACCGCACTGCAGCTCAAGAAGGCCGTGGCCGGCCATGGCCGCGCCAACAAGGAGCAGATGCAGGAGATGGTGAAGCGCCTGCTGCAATTGCCCGGCCTGCCCGGCAAGGACGCTGCCGACGCGCTGGGCCTGGCGATCACGCACGCGCAGGTCGCGCGCACCACGGCGGCCATCGAACGCGTGGCGCCACTGCGCGCGCGCACGCACGCGGCGTACAAGGGCGGGCGCAACTACTGAAGCAGGGCTTCGAGGTCAGCCAGGGTGTTGGCCTCGTGCAGCGGCTTGTCTTCGCGCACGCGCAGCATGCGCGGGAAGCGCAGGGCCACGCCGCTCTTGTGGCGCTTGCTGCGCGCGATGCCTTCGAAGGCCAGTTCCACCACCAGCGTGGGCCGCACGCTGCGCACGGGGCCGAAGTTCTCCAGCGTGGTCTCGCGGATGACCGCGTCCACGGCCCGGAACTCGGCGTCGCTCAGGCCCGAGTAGGCCTTGGTGAAGGAGACGAGCTGCAGGCCCCCGGGGTCGGCCGGGCGGCGCTCGGTGATGGCCTCGACCACGGCTTGCGCCTCGGCCGCATCGCGCGGCGCGCGGTTCCACACGGCGAAGGTGTAGTCGGTGTAGACCGAGGCGCGCCGCCCGTGGCCAGCCTGGGCGTAGATCAGCACGCCATCGACCGTGAGCGGCTCGATCTTCCATTTCCACCAGGCCAGGCGCTCGCCGCCCTCGCCCGATCGCTTCACGCGGCCGGTGCCGTAGGCGCTGTCGCGGTGCTTGAGCATGAGGCCCTCGACACCCAGTTCGCGCGAACGCGCGCGCGACTCGGCCAGGGTCGCCCAGTCGGCCGCCGTCAGCAGCGGTGAGCACGGCAGGGGCGGCACGCAGGCGCGCGCCAGGGCTTCCAGTGCGACGCGGCGCGCGTGCTGGGGCTGCGCACGCAGGTCCTGGCCGCCCTGCTCCAGCAGGTCGTAGGCGATGAAGCCCGCGGGGGCCTCGGCCAGCACGCGAGCGCTGAGCGTCTTGCGGCCGATGCGTTGCTGCAGCGTGGCAAAGGCCCCGGGCCGGCCGAGGGACTCGCCGCCGGGCAGCGGCGCCGCCAAGGCGTCCCAGGCCACGATCTCGCCATCGACGACCGTCCCGTCGGGCCAGGCGGCGGCCAGGCGCTCCAATTCGGGAAAGCGATCGGTCATCAACTCCTCGCCGCGCGACCACACCCACACGCGGCCCGCGCGCTTGACGATCTGTCCGCGGATGCCGTCGAACTTCCACTCCGCGAGCCAGTCGCCGGCCGGGCCGAGCGAGGCGTCGTCCGGTTCACCCGCGAGCGCCTGGGCGAGGAAAAAGGGATAGGGCTGGCTCGGATCGCGCTGGGCGGCGTCGCTGTCGGCCGGCGCCACGACGGCGCGCCAGGCGTCGGCGGTGGGCTCGCGCTTGCCGTCGGTGTAGCCCATCATGCGCGCGGCCACGAGCTTGGGGTCCAGCCCCGCGAGTTCGGCCACGGCGCGCTGCACCAGCAGCTTGCTCACGCCCACGCGGAAGCCGCCGCCCACCAGCTTGACGAAGAGGAAGCGGCCCAGGCTGTCGAGTTCCGCCCACCACGCGAGCACCGAAGCGCCCACCGCGGCCTCGTCGGCGCCGCGCAGCGGCAGCAGGCGCTGCGTCATCCAGGTGTGCAAGCCCAGGGCACCACCGCCATCGGCGGGCGCAGGCAGCACCAGGGCGATGGTCTCTGCGAGGTCTCCCACGGCCTGGTAGCTCTCCTCGAACAGCCACTCGGGCAGGCCCGAGGCCTGCAGCGCCAAGGCGCGCAGTTGCGCGGTGCGGATGAGCTGGCGCGGCTTGCCGCCCGCGAGGAAGTAGACCGCCCAGGCCGCGTCCTCGTCGGGCGCTTCACGCAGGTAGCGCACCAGGGCAGCCACCTTGGCGTGGGTGGAGGTGCTCGCGTCGAGCTCGGCAAACAGCGCCGCGAAACGCTTCATGCGGCCGGCGCCGCGCTGGCCGCGGCCTCCTGGTCGTCGTCGCCGCTGCCTTCCCCGCCGTACTCGGTCTTGAAGCCTTCGGCCTGCAGGCCCTGCTCCTGCAGGTAGCGCACCAGCGTGGGCACGCTGCCGTGCGTCACGATCACGCGCCCGGCGCCGGTGGCGCCAATGGCCGAGAGCAGACCCGGCCAGTCGGCGTGGTCGCTGATCACGAAGCCACGGTCGTGGCCCATGCGCCGGCGCCAGCCGCGGATCTGCATCCACCCACTGGCGAAGGCGTCGCTGAGTTCGCCGAAGCGGCGGACCCAGGGCGACGACAGGGCACTGCCCGGACACAGCACCAGCGCGCGGCGCAGGTCGGTCTTGTCACGCACCTCGTCGACCGCGAGTGTGTCCGGCAGGTCGATGCCGGCCGCGCGGTAGGCGCGGTTGATCGGCTCCACCGCGCCATGGCAGACGATGGGGCCGATGGACGGGTCCACCCCGCCCAGCAGGCGCTGCGCCTTGCCCAGGCTGTAGCAGCTGATGACGCTCGCGCGGCCGGCGGCCGCGTTGTCGGCCCACCAGCGGTTGACCTCGCCGAACAGCTCATGGTCGGGACGCCAGCGGTAGATGGGCAGGCCGAAGGTGGATTCGGTGATGAATGTGTCGCAGCGCACCGGCTCGAAAGGCGCGCAGGTGCGGTCGGGCGTGGCGTTCGCGGGCGTGGGGCGGTAGTCGCCGCTGGCGACCCACACGCGGCCCCCGTGCTCCAGGCGCACCTGGGCGGAGCCGAGCACGTGGCCCGCCGGGTGCAGGCTGATGCGCACACCGTTGTGGGTGATGGCCTCGCCGTAGTCCAGCGTTTGCAGCGTGATGCCCTCGCCCAGCCGCGCGCGCAGCAGGCCCGCGCCTGGCGCGGCCGCGAGGTAGTGGCCGTGGCCGGTGCGCGCGTGGTCGGCGTGGGCGTGGGTGATCACCGCGCGGTCCACGCGGCGCCAGGGGTCGATGTAGAAGTCGCCGGGCGGGCAATACAGGCCACCGGGGCGTTGGACGATCAGGTCCTGCATGGCGGGCAGTTGGGGGCGGCCTGCGGCGGGCTCAATAGCGATGGCCGGTAAGGAAAAGTACCGTTCGCATGACGCCGAAGGCGATGCGGTCCAGGATGCGCTCGCCCCAGGGCCGGCTGTTCAGCGAGTGGGCTTCCATGCGGTTGCTGCGGTTGCAGACGATGTCGTCGAGTTGCTCGCGCAGCAGCGCGGCAAAGCGCCGGTCGGTGGTCGTCACGTTTGCCTCGCGCGCCAGCAGCAGGGACAGCGGGTCGAGGTTGGTGGAGCCCACCGTGGCCCATCGCTCGTCCACCACGGCCACCTTGGCGTGCAGCGCGCTGGGCGCGTACTCGCAGATTTCCATGCCCGCGTTCACCAGACGTTTGAGCACCGGCCGGGCGGCGCGGTACTGCAGGAAGTGTTCGTAGCGCCCCTGCAGCAGCAGGCGCACGCGAACGCCGCGCTGCACGGCCATCAGCAGGGCCTTGCGCAGCTTGCGCCCGGGGATGAAGTAGGCGTTGACGATCAGCACCTCGTGGCGCGCCTCGCCAATGGCCTTGAGGTAGGAGCGCTCGATGTCGTGGCGGTGCGCCACGTTGTCGCGCAGCAGCAGCACGGCGCGCGCGTCGTCCACGCCCATCAGGGTGCTGCCCTCCTCGTCGCCGCCGCCGGCGAGGCCGCGCGCCCGGTGGCCCAGCTTGCGCAGGAGCCGGGAGAAGTCGCCGCTGCCGGAGCCGCTCGATCCCCGCAAGGCCTGCCAGGCCGCGGCGAACTCGCGCTGGCGCGCGGCGCGCGCGGCCTTCAGGCGCCACCACAGTTGCTCCATGGTCTCGGTCATGTCCTGCACCAGCGGGCCGGCCACGCGCAGCGAATAGTCCAGACGCGGCTCGTCCAGCCGGCCCAGGGCCACGTCGTCGCGGTCGTCGATGATGTTGACGCCGCCGCAGAAACCCACCGTGCCATCCACCACGCAGAGCTTGCGGTGCAGGCGGCGCCACAGCCGGGGAAACAGCAGGCCGAAACGGCCGAGCGGCGAGTAGATGCGCCACTGGACGCCAGCGTCGTCGAAGCGTCGGCGCCATTCCTCGGGCATGGCGGGCGTGCCCACGCCGTCGACCACGAGCCGGACCTCCACGCCGCGGCGCGCGGTGCGCTCCAGCGCCTCGGCCACGCCCAGCGCCGAACCGGCGAACTCGAAGATGTAGGTTTCCAGGTGCACCACCTGGCGCGCCGCGTCCATCGCTTCGATCAGCGCGGGGAACAACTCGTCGCCGCCCACCAGCAGCACCAGCTGATGCCCGGGCTTCATGGTGGCGTGCAGGCGTCTCACGTCAGCTCGAGGTCCGCGATCAAGGGAAGGTGGTCGGACATGCGGCGCCAGGCGCGCCCGTGCGGCACGTGGGCGGAGACGGGGCGCAGGCCCCGGAAGAAGATGCGGTCCAGGTGCAACAGCGGCAGGCGCGCGGGAAAGGTGGGCAGGCGGATGCCTTCGAAGGTGTGCAGGTCGAGCGCGGCCATGGGCTTGAGCAGTTGCGCGCTCCAGTCGTTGAAGTCGCCCGCCACCACCACCGGCGCGCCGGCGGGTACCTCGCGCGCGATGAACTGGCCCAGGCGGGCCACCTGACGCTCGCGGCTGGCGTGCACCAGGCCCAGGTGCACCACCACCACGTGCAGCTCCACGCCATCGACCAGCAGGTGCACGTGCAAGAGGCCGCGCTGCTCGAATCGATGGTCGGACATGTCGGAATGCCCCACGCCCACCACCGGCCAGCGCGACAGCAGCGCGTTGCCGTGCTCGCCGTGTTTCGTGATGGCGTTGCTGCGATAGACCGCCTCGTAGCCTTCGGGGGAGAGGTAGCCGGCCTGGTCCATCTCGGGCCAGCGGGTGAAGTAGCGCTCGAGCTTGCGGTGGTGGCTGCGCACCTCCTGCAGGCAGACGATGTCGGCGTCGAACTGCTCGACGGCGTGCACGAGGTTGTGGATCTCGAGCCGGCGCGCCGGCCCCAGGCCCTGCACGCCCTTGTGAATGTTGTACGTCGCCACGCGCACCATGCTCATGGCGCGCATGATCGCATGGGCCGCACGCCCGGCGCGGCGGGCCGGGACCGTGGAGCGGCCCTCAGTGGCGGGTGGCGCGCAGGTGCACGGCCACGTGCACCACCACCACCTCGCCCGAGGCATTGGCGGCCGGGTAGGCGAAGGTCTCGCTGCCTACGAAGCGGGCGCAGGGCGCGTAGGCGAAGCCACCGGCCCCGAAGAGCCGCAGGCCGCCGGCGAGCGACTGCCCCAGGCGCAGCCAGGGGCGCGGCGATGCGGAAGCTGGCGCCGTGTCCACCACCACCAGGGCGTCGCCAGCGAGCAGGTCGTCGGCCGCCTGCACGCCCACACGCAGGTCCACGCGGCGGCGCCCGCCACCGGCCAGCGTGAGGTCGAACACCAGGTGCTGCCAGCCCGCCGTGCCCAGGTCGGGCAGGAAGCGGAACTCGCCCCCGGGCGGCAGGCTCAGGCGGTCGGAGGGATGGCTTCGTTGGCCGTGCCCGCCGCCACCGGCGGATGGGCCGCAGAGGCGCCGCATGAGGCGCAGGAGCGTGGCGGGCGGGACGGAGCGCACGCGCGGTGCGTGCAGGGCCCGCAAGGCGGGCGATCGGTCGGAACGGGACATGGTGGCGGGTGAAACGCGAGGCGCGGCAGCATCCGCGCCCGCGGCCGCTGGCCACCCGCACGCGCGCCGGACGACCCATCACGCGGCCCGACGGCATGGCCCTACTGCCTCGGTATCCCGCCGAGCCGCGGCAGCCAGGCAATGGCTTCGGCGTTGGACGGCGAGAAGCAGCGCTCCACCGCGTCGCGCCAGGGCAGCCAGACCTGGTCGCGGTGCTCGCGCGGGCTCAGCCGCACCGGCCGGGCGCGCGGCACGCACAGGCCGAACACGTGTTCGGTGTTGTGCGTGATGCCGGGCGCATAGCGGTGCCGCCACTGGGGATAGATCTCGTAGACGTTCTCCAGTCCCCAGTCGCGCAAGGCATGGCCATCGGCTTCGACGTCGAGGCCGGTCTCCTCACGCACTTCGCGCGCGGCGGTCCGCTCGAAGGGTTCGTCGGGTGTGTCTTTGGCGCCGGTGACCGACTGCCAGAAACCCGGAGCGTCGGCGCGTTCGATCAACAGCACCTCGAGCGCGGGCGTGTGGATGACCACCAGCACCGACTGCGGGACCTTGTAGGCCCTCGCGGGGTCAGCGGCCACGGCGGGGCGGGTTGAAGCGCTGCCACAGGCGCCACAGCGGCAAGAGCCGCAGCGGCAAGGACAGCAGGCGGCTGGGCCGCCGCGCCAGCCACAGGCCAGCCACCGCGGCCAGTGGCAGGGTGAGCTGGGGCGGCCAGCCGCGCAGCCAGCGCCAGGCGTCCTGCACGCGATCGGCCCAGGCGAACAGCGGGCGCAGCGCCTCGGCCTGCACGCCGAAGCGCGCGCGCAGCAGGCGCGAGCGCCCGCGCAGGCTCAAGCGGCGCTGCCTGAGCTGCTCGGCGCGCGGAAGGTGCATCACGGCTCCAGTGCCTCGCGGTCCTGCCGCAGCTCGTCGATGGTGGCCGAGAACAGGCGAGAGCCGCGCAGCACGCGGGCGCGCGCCTGGCCGATGGCCACCAGGCCCACCAGCAGAAACAGGCCCGTGAACGCCCCGAGGGCCGCCAGGCGGTGCTCGTCCCACAGGGCCACGGTGATCAGGATGGCCAGGAAACACAGGCCCAGGGCCATGCATACCAGCGCGATGACCCCGTACACCACGAGGCCCGCGACACGCAGCACCTCCTCCTGCGCCTCGACGCTGAAGAGTTCAAGGCGGACCTGGGCAAGCTCGACGATCGTGGCCGCCAGGCCGCGCAGCGAGGCCGACAGGCGTTGGGCGGACGGCTCCATGGCCGCGCTCAGCGCCGGGCGATGAGCATGCCGATCAGCAGGCCCACGCCCGCGGCGGTGCCGATGGCCTGCCAGGGGTGCTCGTGCACATACTCATCGGTGACGCGCGCGGCTTCCTTGGTGCGCGCCGCCACGTTCTCCTCGATGTCGCCCAGCTTGTGCCGGGCGGCGAGCAGGTTCTCGCGGATGCGCTCGCGCATCTCGACGACCTTGCCCTCGGTTTCGTTCGCGGTGGCGTGCAGCAGCTCTTCTGCGTCGGTGATGACGCGCTGCAGGTCGCGCACGAGCTTCTTCTTGCTGGTTTCGGTGGTGGCGTCGGCCATGGCGGGCTCCTTTTACGGCGAGTTGAGGAACGATCGATCACTGGGATCGATGGGTGCGACTGCCCAAGGATACGCAGGTTCGCCAGCAAAAAGGCGCCCGAAGGCGCCTTTTGCGGTCTTGTCCTACAGCTATCTCACGCGTTCTTGACGGCGTCGGGGTTGCGCAGGCGGATGTGCAGCTCGCGCAGCTGTTTCTCGTCGACCGGGCTGGGCGCCTGCGTGAGCAGGCACTGCGCGCGCTGGGTCTTGGGAAAGGCGATCACGTCGCGGATGGACTCGGCGCCGGTCATGAGCGTGACGATGCGGTCCAGGCCGAAAGCCAGGCCGCCGTGCGGGGGCGCGCCGTACTGCAGCGCGTCGAGCAGGAAGCCGAACTTCAGGCGCTGCTCTTCGGGGCCGATCTTGAGCGCGTCGAACACCTTGGCCTGCACGTCGGCGCGGTGGATGCGCACGGAGCCGCCGCCGATCTCCCAGCCATTGAGCACCATGTCGTAGCCCTTGGCGATGCAGCGGCCCGGGTCGCTGACCATGAAGTCCTCGTGGCCGTCCTTGGGGGCGGTGAACGGGTGGTGCACCGCGGTCCAGCGGTCCTCCTCGTCGTCGTGCTCGAACATGGGGAAGTCCACCACCCACATCGGGGCCCAGCGGTCTTCGAACAGGCCGTTCTTCTTGCCGAGTTCGCTGTGGCCGATCTTGATGCGCAGGTTGCCGATGGCGTCGTTGACGACCTTGGCCTTGTCGGCGCCGAAGAAGAGGATGTCGCCGTTCTGCGCGCCGCTGCGCTGCAGGATGGCGGTGAGCGCGGCGTCGTGGATGTTCTTGACGATCGGGCTCTGCAGGCCGTCGCGGCCCTTGGAGACGTCATTCACCTTGATCCAGGCCAGGCCCTTGGCGCCGTAGATCTTGACGAACTCGGTGTAGGCGTCGATCTCGCTGCGGCTCATCTCGCCACCGCCTGGCACGCGCAGGGCCACCACCCGGCCGTTCTTCATCTGCGCGGGCGCGCTGAAGACCTTGAAGTCCACGTCGGCCATCACGTCGGTGAGCTCGGTGAACTCCATGGTCACGCGCAGGTCGGGCTTGTCGGAGCCGTAGCGGTTCATGGCTTCGCTGTACGGCATGACGGGGAAGTCGCCCAGGTCCACGCCCAGCGTGTTCTGGAACACCGTCTTGATCATGCCCTGGAACATGTCGCGGATGTCCTGCTCGGTGAGGAACGAGGTTTCGATATCGATCTGCGTGAACTCGGGCTGGCGGTCGGCGCGCAGGTCCTCGTCGCGGAAGCACCGGGCGATCTGGTAGTAGCGGTCGAAGCCGGCCACCATCAGCAGTTGCTTGAACAGCTGGGGCGATTGCGGCAGCGCGAAGAACATGCCGTCGTGCACGCGGCTGGGCACCAGGTAGTCGCGCGCGCCCTCGGGCGTGCTCTTGGTGAGCATGGGCGTCTCGATGTCGATGAAGCCGTTGGCATCGAGGAACTTGCGCACCTCCATGGCCACGCGGTAGCGCAGCATGAGGTTGCGCTGCATGTAGGGGCGGCGCAGGTCGAGCACGCGGTGGGTGAGGCGCGTGGTTTCCGACAGGTTGTCGTCGTCGAGCTGGAACGGCGGCGTGACCGAGGGGTTGAGCACCTTCAGCTCGTGGCACAGCACCTCGATCTTGCCGCTCTTGATGGTGTCGTTGGTGGTGCCCTCGGGGCGCGCGCGCACCAGGCCGACCACCTGCACGCAGAACTCGTTGCGCACGTCCTCGGCGGTCTTGAACATCTCGGCGCGGTCGGGGTCGCACACCACCTGCACGGTGCCTTCGCGGTCGCGCAGGTCGATGAAGATGACGCCGCCGTGGTCGCGGCGGCGGTTCACCCAGCCCGAAAGCGTGACGGTCTGGCCCAGCAGGGCTTCGGTCACCAGACCGCAGTAGTGGCTTCGCATGGACATGACGGAACTTCTTTCTGGCTCAGGGTTGGCTCTCGGCGTCGGCCGCGAGCTTGATCTTGGGGTTGCGGGGGCCACCGGGCACGATGACGCCCATGGAGACGATGTAGGTGAGGGCTTCGTCCACGCTCATGGCCAGCTCGACGCAGTCGCGCGCGCGCAGGAGCACGAAGTAGCCACCCGTGGGGTTGGGGGTGGTCGGCACGTAGACGCTGAGGAATTCGTCCTCGGGCGTGCCGGCGCCGGGCCGAGCCTGAAGCTGATCGAGCAGGTCGCCCTGCGGCGAGCCGGTGAGGAAGGCGATGGTCCACATGCCCTCGTGCGGCCACTGCACCAGCAGCGCCTTGCGAAAAGCGTTGCCTTTCTCGGAGAACAGGGTGTCGGACACCTGCTTCACGCCCGAGTAGATGGAGCGCACCACCGGGATGCGGTGCAGCAGCGCGTGCCACCAGTGCACGAGCTTGTTGCCGATGATGTTGGACGCCAGCGCGCCGATGGACAACACGATGACCAGCGCGAAGAGCACCCCCAGGCCGGGCACGTGCACGCCCAGCCAGGCATCGGGGCGCCAGGACGTGGGCAGGATGTTCAGGGTCTGGTCCAGCGTGCCCACCACCCAGTCGAGCACCCAGAGGGTGACGATGAGCGGCACCAGGACCAGAAGGCCCGCGAACAGCCACTTGCGCAGAGCGGTCATGCGGGCCCGATCAGGCGCCGGGGGTGGACGGCGCGGATGGCGCCGGCGCCGGCGCCGGCGCCGGTGCAGGGGCTGGCGCAGATGCAGGCGCCGCATCGGACTTCGCACCCGCGGCCGGCGCTGCGCCGGACGCGCTGTCGGCGGCCTTGCTGTCGCCCGGAGCGGCCGCCACACCCGAATTGGCGCCAGCGCCGTCGCCGCCGCGGAAGTCGGTCACGTACCAGCCCGAGCCCTTGAGCTGGAAGCCGGCGGCGGTGAGTTGCTTGCGAAAGGTGTCGGCGCCGCAGGCGGGACAGGTGCTCAGCGGGGCGTCGGAGATTTTCTGCAGCACGTCCTTGGCGTGGCCACAGGACTCGCACTTGTAGGCGTAGATGGGCATGGCGGAAACCGGTTCGGGAGGCAGACGCGAAAGCCGGCGCGCGGGAGCGGCCGGCCAGACAAAGCCCGCGATTATAAATTCCGGGGGTATTCCCCGGTGCGGGCCCGAGGGCTCACCACAGCCGTACGCGCAGCAGCACCTGGGTGACGATCAGGCCCAGCGCGAAGCCGATGCCGCCGTAGATGATGCCCTGCAGCAGCCGATTGGTGCGGCGCTGCTCGGCCAGCAGCACGCTGAGCTCCTTTCTCAGCTCGTTCGGGCGGTGGCGCAGGTAGTCGTGCAGCAGGCGCGGCAGGGCGGGCAGCAGCTTGGCGTACTGCGGCGCCTCGGCCTTGAGCTGGGCCAGCAGCTTCTGTGGACCGAGCTGCTCCAGCATCCATTTCTCGAGGAAGGGCTTGGCGGTGGCCCAGAGGTCCAACTCGGGGTCGAGCTCGCGCCCCAGGCCCTCGATGTTGAGCAGCGTCTTTTGCAACAGCACCAGCTGGGGCTGGATCTCCACCTGGAAACGCCGCGAGGTCTGGAACAGACGCATGAGCACCATGCCGAGCGAGATCTCCTTCAGCGGGCGGTCGAAGTACGGCTCGCAAACCGCGCGGATGGCCGACTCCAGTTCGTCGACCCGGGTACCGGGTGGCACCCAGCCCGATTCGATGTGCAGTTCGGCCACGCGACGGTAGTCGCGCCGGAAGAATGCCGTGAAGTTCTGCGCCAGGTACTCCTTGTCGTGCTCGGTCAGCGTGCCGACGATGCCGAAATCGAGCGAGATGTAGCGGCCGAAGGTGGCGGGCGCGACGCTGACCTGGATGTTGCCCGGGTGCATGTCGGCGTGGAAGAAGCCGTCGCGGAACACCTGGGTGAAGAAGATGGTGACGCCGTCGCGCGCCAGGCGCGGGATGTCCACGCCCAGGCGGCGCAGCTCGTCGGTGCGGTTGATGGGCACGCCATTCATGCGCTCCATCACCATGACGTCGCTGCGGCACCAGTCCCAGATCATCTCGGGAATGAGCACCAGGTCGAGCCCGGCCATGTTGCGGCGCAGCTGCGCGGCGTTGGAGGCCTCGCGCAGCAGGTCGAGTTCGTCGTGAAGGTACTTGTCGAACTCGGCCACCACCTCACGCGGCTTCAGGCGCTTGCCGTCGGCCGACAGACGCTCGACCCAAGCGGCCATCAGGCGCATGAGGGCCAGGTCTTTCTCGATCACCGGCAGCATGTTCGGCCGCAACACCTTGACCGCGACCTCGCGCCCTGCGTTGCGCCCGCCGCGCAGGGTGGCAAAGTGCACCTGGGCGATGGAAGCGCTGGCCACGGGCACCCGCTCGAACTGGCTGAACACCTCGTCGACCCGGCGGCCGAAGGCGCGTTCGATGGTGGCGATGGCCACCTCGCTCGGGAACGGCGGCACGCGGTCCTGCAGACGGGCCAGCTCGTCGGCGATGTCGGGCGGCAGCAGGTCGCGCCGCGTGGACAGCACCTGGCCGAACTTCACGAAGATGGGCCCCAGGCGCTCCAGCGCCTCCCGCAGGCGCTGCCCGCGCGGGTTGTTCAGGTGGCGGCCGGTGGAGACGATGCGGGTGAGACGGCGGATCCAGGGGTGGTCGAAGCTGGAGAGCACGAGCTCGTCGAGCCCGTATCGCAGCACGACCCAGACGATGAAGCAGCCGCGCAGCACCCGCCTCATTGGCCCGCACTCCCGCCGGTGCCGGGCGGGCGGGGCATGCGGGCTGCGAAGCCCTTGATCGCTTGCGCCGCCTGCCGCGCGAACCCGACGAGGGTGTGCGCCGCCGCGTCGCCGATCAGGCGCGAGAGGTCTTCCTCCAGGTCCCAGCGCACGTTGTCCACCAGCCAGGCCACCTCGGCGGCGAACTGCACGTCGCCCTGGATGTCCACCGCGGGCTTTTCACCCGACAGCACGCGCCGCGCGAGGTCGGCGGGCGAGGCCTGGGTGAGACTGACAGTCAGCTCGGGCGGGTGCATCACGGGGTCGACGCGCTCCAGCAGGCCGGCGCGCGTGGGCGCCACGCAGAGATGGAAGTCGCCCCACTGCACGCGCAGCGGCTTGCCGGCCTGGCGGCGCAGCCGCTCGGTGGCGGCGGGCTCCTGCTGGAGCACGTGGTTGAGAAAGAGCACCAGCTTGTTCTGCAGCTCGTCGATCACCCAGCCGGGCGGGCGCAGGAGTTGCAGGATCGACCGCAGTGGATCGTTGGGCGCACCGGCGGAGCCGCCGGGGCTGGCGCCAGGGGTGGCGCCAGACGTGGAATCGGGTGGTACATGGGACATGGCCACCGGATTCTGACGGATAACGGCGCCGCGCCGACGCCGCAAAGGCTTACTGCAGGGCCTGGACGCCGGCCACCAGCCAGCCCCCGGGGCCGCTGCTGGGGCGGGTGATGTTCCAGACCTCGCGGAAGGGGTTGGGGCCGGCCGAGGGCTCCTCGCGGATCAGGCCGGAGAACTCCACGCTGGCCATGTACTCCCCATCCAGTTCCTCGATGCCCAGGAGTTGCGCCTCCAGCATCACCACCTCGGTGCGGTGGGCGCCGCCACCCTGGCGCTCACGCTCGGCCAACTGGCCCTTGATCTGCTCGAGCATGTCGTCCGTCATCATGGCGCGCAGGCTGGGGATGTCGGCCTTGTCCCAGGCCGCCTGCAGGTTCACGAAGTTGGCCTTGGAGGCCTTGAGGAAACCCTCGACGTCGAAGCCGGCCGGAATGCCCCAGGTCTGGCGGCCCAGCAGGGCGGAGCCGATCATGGAGCCGCCCTGGCCGTGGTCGAGCGAGGCGGGCGCGCTGCGCTCCCAGGGACGGGCCGAGGCGTCGTTGCCGACGTTCTTGGGGCTGTAGCTGGCCGGCGCGGCCGGCTCCAGGTCGAGCGGCGCGCGCGCGGTGGCACCACCCGCGCCCTGGTACGCCAGGCCGGCGCCACCACCGGTGGCCTGGGCCGGCGCCTTGCGGCGCATCACCATGCCGACGACGGCCAGCACCACCACCGCCAGCAGGGCGAACAGCAGGAACTGCGCGAAGGCTTCGCCGAAGCCGAGGGCAGAGGCCAGCCAGGCCAGGCCCAGGCCAGCCGCCAGGCCGCCGAGCATGGCGCCCCAGGGGCGCTTGGGCGCGGCGGCGGCTGCGGGCGCCGTGGCCGGGCGCGTCGCCGCGCTGTTCTGCGCGGGGGCAGGCGCCGCCTGCTGGGCGGGCGCCTGGTTGGGCGGGGTCGGTGCGGTGCTGCGTTGCGTGACGTTGCCCGACTGCTTGCCGATGGACAGGCCCCCGCCCAGGCGCTTGGCCATCACGTCGGCAGAGCCGACGGCCAGGGCACAGGCCAGCAGAAAGGACCAGAGTTTGTGCTTGTTCATGCGATTTGCCTCCGATTGCAACGCTTGCAGTCCGAATGTGCGGGCGACCGCGCCCGCGTCAACACTTGATGCCCAGGTGCAGCGCGACGACGCCTCCGGTGAGGTTGTGCACGTCGACGTGCCCGAAGCCGGCCACTTTCATCATCTGCCTGAGGCTCTCCTGGTCCGGGTGCATGCGGATCGACTCGGCCAGGTAGCGGTAACTGTCGGCGTCTCCCGCCACCAGCTGGCCCAGTTTCGGCAGCACATTGAACGAATACCAGTCGTACGCCTTCTCCAGCGGCTTGGCCACCCGGGAAAACTCCAGAACGAGCAGCCGGCCACCGGGTTTGAGCGTCCGATGCATTTCGGCCAGCGCAAGTTCCTTGTGCGTCATGTTGCGCAGGCCGAACGCCACCGAGACGATGTCGAAGCTGGCGTCGGCGAAGGGCAGCTTCTCGGCGTCGCACACCAGGGTGGGCAGCACCACGCCGGCATCCAGCAAGCGGGTGCGGCCTTCGCGCAGCATGGCCTCGTTGATGTCGGTGTGCACCACGCGGCCCGTGGGCCCCACCTGGCGCGCGAAGGCCAGGGCCAGGTCGCCGGTGCCGCCGGCGATGTCGAGCACCTGCTGGCCTGGCTGCGCGTGGGCCACCGTGGTGGTGTAGCGCTTCCAGATGCGGTGCAGGCCGCCCGACATCAGGTCGTTCATGACGTCGTAGCGCGAGGCGACGGAGTCGAACACGCCGCGCACGCGCTGGGCCTTCTCGCCCTCATCAACGGTCTTGAAGCCGAAATGGGTCTGTGCCATGGGCGCTCTTCCCTGTCAGTGGTGGCCGCAGCTGTGCCCATGCGCGTGGCCGCCGGCCGCCGGCATGGGATCGTCGCGGTTCGCGCCCGCGGCCTGCAATCGGGCTTCGTAGTCGGCCCAGAGCTGACCCTGCTGCGAGCCCAGGAAGTACAGGTAGTCCCAGGAGAAGATGCCGGAATCGTGACCATCGTCGAAGGTGGGCTGCACGGCGTAGTTGCCGATCGGCGCCAGGCCCACGATGCGCACCTCGCGCTTGCCGGTCTGCAGCACCTCTTGCCCGGGGCCGTGGCCCTGCACCTCGGCCGAAGGCGAGTACACGCGCATCAGCTCGAAGGGGATGCGAAAGCTCTGCCCGTCGGAGAATGAGACCTCGAGCACGCGCGAGGCGCCGTGCAGAGTGATGTCCTGCGGGATGGGGGTGTTGCGGTCCAGGCCGGCCATGGGCGGTCTCCGTTGAATCAGACGAGGACGCGTTCGATGCCGCCCTGATTGGCGCGCTCGACGTAGTCGGGCAGCCAGTTCTCGCCGAGGATATGACGAGCCATCTCCACGACGATGTAGTCGGCTTCCAGCAGCCCGTTCTGCAGGTCCTCGCCGTAGCGGCTGAGCCCCTGCAGGCAGCTCGGGCAACTGGTGAGGATCTTCACGTTGGCGTCAGCGGCCACGGCGCCGCTGGCGCGCAGCGCGGCCTCGCCCTTGCGGAGTTCCTCTTCCTTGCGGAAGCGCACCTGGGTGGACACGTCCGGCCGCGTGACGCCCAGCGTGCCCGACTCGCCGCAGCAGCGCTCGTTCTTGAGCACCTGATCGCCCACCAGCGCCTTCACGGTCTTCATGGGGTCCTGCAGCTTCATGGGGCTGTGGCAGGGGTCGTGGTAGAGGTAGGCGCCCCGGGATTCGAGGCGGATGCCCTTTTCCAGCAGGTACTCGTGGATGTCGACGATGCGGCAGCCCGGGAAGATCTTCTCGAATTCGTAGCCCTGGAGCTGGTCGTAACAGGTGCCGCAGCTCACCACCACGGTCTTGATGTCCAGGTAGTTGAGCGTGTTGGCCACGCGGTGGAACAGCACGCGGTTGTCGGTGATGATCTTCTCGGCCTTGTCGAACTGGCCCGAGCCGCGCTGCGGGTAGCCGCAGCACAGGTAGCCCGGCGGCAGCACGGTCTGCACACCGGCGTGCCAGAGCATGGCCTGCGTGGCCAGGCCGACCTGGCTGAACAGGCGCTCCGAGCCGCAACCGGGGAAATAGAACACCGCCTCGGTCTCGGCCGTGGTGCCCTGGGGGTTGCGGATGATGGGGACGTAGTCCTTGTCCTCGATGTCCAGCAGGGCGCGCGCGGTCTTCTTGGGCAGGCCGCCCGGCATCTTCTTGTTGATGAAGTGGATGACCTGTTCCTTCACCGGTGCCGGGCCCAGCGTGGCCGGCGGCGCGGCGGTCTGCTTGCGCGCCACGCGCTTGAGCAGGTCGTTGGCCAGGCGCTGGGCCTTGAAGCCCACGCCCACCATGGCGCCGCGCACGAACTTGATGGTCTCCGGGTTGGTGGCGTTGAGGAAGAACATGGCCGCCGCGTTGCCGGGGCGGAAGCTCTTCTGGCCCATCTTGCGCAGCAGGTTGCGCATGTTCATGGTCACGTCGCCGAAGTCGATCTTCACCGGGCACGGTGTGACGCACTTGTGGCAGACCGTGCAGTGGTCGGCCACGTCCTCGAACTCCTGCCAGTGCTGGATGCTCACGCCGCGGCGCGTCTGCTCCTCGTACAGGAAGGCCTCGATCAGCAGCGAGGTGGCCAGGATCTTGTTGCGCGGGCTGTAGAGCAGGTTGGCGCGCGGCACGTGCGTGGCGCACACCGGCTTGCACTTGCCGCAGCGCAGGCAGTCCTTCACCGAATCGGCGATGGCGCCGATGTCGCTCTGTTGCATGATCAGCGACTCGTGCCCCATGAGGCCGAAGCTGGGCGTGTAGGCGTGCGAGAGGTCGGCGAGCCGCGCGCCGTCCGTGGCGCCGCGCAGCAGCTTGCCCTTGTTGAAGCGACCCTCGGGGTCCACCCGCGCCTTGTAGTCGGCAAAGGGCTTGAGCTCCTCGTCGGTCAGGTACTCGAGCTTGGTGATGCCGATGCCGTGCTCGCCCGAGATCACGCCGTCCAGGCTGCGCGCCAGCACCATGATGCGGTCCACCGCCTCGTGCGCGGTCTGCAGCATCTCGTAGTCGTCGCTGTTGACGGGGATGTTGGTGTGCACGTTGCCGTCGCCGGCATGCATGTGCAGGGCCACCCAGACGCGGCCCTTGAGCACGCGCTTGTGCACGGCGTTGCACTCGGCCAGCAGCGGGCCGAAGGCGGCGCCATTGAAGATCTGCTGCAGCGGGGCGCGGATCTGGGTCTTCCAGCTCGCGCGCAGGCTGTGGTCCTGCAGCTGAGGGAACAGGCGGTCCACATCGCGCAGCCAGCCACCCCAGAGGGCACGCACCTCGCGCACCAGGGCCAGGGCCTGTTGCACGCGGTCTTCCAGCAGCTCGGCGGTGGGAATCTCGCTGGCGTCGTCGCCCTTGCCCAGGGGCAGGTTGCCGCGCTGGAAGAAGGCCTCCAGCTCGTCGGCCAGGCGGATCTTGTTGCGCAGCGAGAGCTCGATGTTGATGCGCTCGATGCCTTCGGTGTACTCGCCCATGCGCGGCAGCGGGATCACCACGTCCTCGTTGATCTTGAAGGCGTTGGTGTGCTTGCTGATGGCCGCCGTGCGCTTGCGGTCGAGCCAGAACTTCTTGCGCGCCTCGGGGCTGATGGCGGTGAAGCCCTCGCCGTGGCGGGTGTTGGCGATGCGGATGACCTCGCTGGTGGCGCGCGCGACCGCGTCCGGGTCGTCGCCCACGATGTCGCCGATCAGCACCATCTTGGGCAGGCCGCCATTGCCCTTCTTGCTCTTGGTGGCGTAGCCAACCGCCTTCAGGTAGCGGTCATCCAGGTGCTCCAGGCCGGCCAGGACCACGCCCGAGCGCTTCTGCTCGGCGAACATGAAGTCCTTGATCTCGACAATGCTGGGCACCGCGTCCTTGGGGTTGCCGAAGAACTCCAGGCACACGGTGCGGGTGTGCTCGGGCATGCGGTGCACGATCCAGCGCGCGCTGGTGATCAGGCCGTCGCAACCCTCCTTCTGGATGCCGGGCAGGCCCGAGAGGAACTTGTCGGTGACGTCCTTGCCCAGGCCTTCCTTGCGGAACGTGCGGCCCGGGATGGTCAGGGTCTCGGTGCGGCGCGGGGTCTTTCCGTCGGGGGCGAAGTATCGGCACTCGAAGGTGGCGACCTCGGCGTCGTGGATCTTGCCGCGGTTGTGGTCCAGGCGGGTCACCTCCAGCCACTCGGCCTGGGGCGTGACCATGCGCCAGCTCACCAGGTTGTCCAGCGCCGTGCCCCACAGCACGGCCTTCTTGCCGCCCGCGTTCATGGCGATGTTGCCGCCGATGCACGAGGCCTCGGCGCTGGTGGGATCGACCGCGAAGACGTGACTGGCGCGCTCGGCCGCGTCGGCCACGCGCTGGGTGACCACGCCGGCTTCCGTCCAGATGGTGGGCAGGGGCTCGTCGTGGCCGGGCACCTTGACCCACTCGACCTCGGTCATGGCCTCGAGCTTTTCGGTGTTGATGACCGCACTCTTCCAGGTGAGCGGGATGGCGCCGCCGGTGTAGCCGGTGCCGCCCCCGCGCGGGATGATGGTCAGGCCCAGCTCGACGCAGCCCTGCACCAGGCCGGCCATTTCCGCCTCGGTGTCGGGGGTGAGCACGACGAAGGGGTACTCGACGCGCCAATCGGTGGCGTCGGTGACATGCGAGACGCGCGACAGGCCGTCGAACTTGATGTTGTCCCTGGCGGTGAGGCGCCCCAGGGCCTTCTGGGCGCGCTGGCGCAGGGCCGCCACCTCGTCGAAGGAGCTGGCGAAGGCCTTCACGGCCTCGCGTGCGGCCACCAGCAGCTCACCCACCAGGGCGTCACGGGCCGGGTCGTCCGCCGGGGTGCGGCGCTTCTGCACCTCGGCCAGGCGGTGGTTCAGGGCATCGACGAGCTGGCCGCGGCGCTTGGCGCTGGACAGCAGGTCGTCCTGCAGGTAGGGATTGCGCTGCACGACCCAGATGTCGCCCAGCACCTCATACAGCATGCGGGCCGATCGGCCGGTGTGGCGCTCGCCGCGCAGCTGGTCGAGCAGGGACCAGGAGCGCTCGCCCAGCAGCCGGATCACGATCTCGCGGTCCGAGAAGGAGGTGTAGTTGTAGGGGATCTCGCGCAGGCGGGGGGCGTCGTCCGTGGCGGTGAGCAGCGTGAGCGGTGTGGGAGCGTTCATGGGGCGCTCGGCACCGTCATAGGGCACCGAGGCGGGGATGGTATCGCAGTGCACCATCCCATCCGTCCCTTATGGAAACCCCGGTTGTCATACCCGGGCAACGCCTGTGCAATCGATCCGTCACACAAGACCGATAGCCTGCGGCTTCCGCAGTGTCCTACCCAACAGAGGAGCATCCATGAGATTCCGCTTCATGCCGCTGGCCGGTGCCATGACCCTGGCCGCCGCCTTCGCCACCCCAGCCCACGCACAGACCGAGATCCAGTGGTGGCATTCCATGGGCGGAGCCCTGGGCGAGTGGGTGAACGACCTGGCCAAGGACTTCAACGCCACCCAGACCCAGTACAAGGTGGTGCCGACCTTCAAGGGCAGCTACGACGAATCCATGACGGCCGCCATCGCGGCCTTCCGCGCCGGCAACGCGCCCCACATCCTGCAGGTCTTCGAGGTCGGCACGGCCACCATGATGGCCAGCCGCCAGGCCATCGTGCCCGTGGGCGAGGTGATGAAGAAGGCCGGCGTCAGCTTCGATCCGAACGCCTACGTGCCCGCAGTGGCTGGCTACTACACCGCGCCCAACGGCCAGATGCTGAGCTTCCCCTTCAACAGCTCGACCACCGTTTTCCACTACAACAAGGACGCCTTCAAGGCCGCCGGCCTGGACCCGGAGCAGCCCCCCAAGACCTGGCCGGAAGTGGCCCTGGCGGCCGGCAAGCTCAAGGCCTCGGGCCACAAGTGCCCCTTCACCACCAGCTGGGTGAGCTGGACGCAGCTCGAGAGCTTCTCGGCCTGGCACAACACCGAGTTCGCCACCCTGGGCAATGGCATGCGCGGCCTCAACACCCGGCTGAGCTTCAACAGCCCGCTGCACGTGCGCCACATCGAGAACCTGGCCAACATGGCCAAAACCGGCCTGTTCGTCTACAAGGGCCGCGGCAACGCCGCCGACGCCACCTTCGTCTCTGGCGAGTGCGCGATGACGACCGGCTCCTCGGCCCTGTACGGCAACGTCAAGCGCAACGCCAAGTTCACGGGAGGCATCAGCACCCTGCCCTACTACCCCGACGTGACCGGCGCGCCGCAGAACACGGTCATTGGTGGCGCGAGCCTGTGGGTGATGTCGGGCAAGAAAGACGCCGACTACAAGGGCGTAGCCATGTTCTTCGCTCACCTGTCCAAGGCCGAGGAAGCAGCCAAGAGCCACCAGCGCACCGGCTACCTGCCCGTCACCAAGGCGGCCTATGAGCTCACCGAGAAATCGGGCTTCTACAAGCAGAACCCGGGCACCGACGTGTCGGTGGAGCAGATGATCCGCAAGACCACCGACAAATCGCGCGGCATCCGCCTGGGCAACTTCGTGCAGATCCGCACCATCAACGACGAAGAGCTCGAGCAGGTCTGGGCCGGACGCAAGGCGCCCAAGCAGGCGCTGGACGACGCGGTCAAGCGCGGCAACGAGCTGCTGGCCCGCTTCGAAGCCGCCAACAAAGGCAAGTGATGGTCCGCCGGGCGCCACCGGCGCCCCGCCCGCCCCGCACCGGCGCGACCCGGGCGGGGCGGTTTTTGTTGTAGCGTCGCACACCCCTCTTTTGCTTCGGCCGACATGGAAAAACGCGTCCGATTCCGATCCGCCTGGCTACCCTGGGCCCTGGTGGCCCCTCAAATGGCCGTCGTGCTCGTGTTCTTCTTCTGGCCGGCTGCGCAGGCGCTGTACCAGAGCGTGCTGCAACAGGACGCTTTCGGCCTCTCCACGGAGTTCGTGGGTATGGCCAATTTTCAGCGCCTGTTCGACGACCCGAGCTACCTGGCCTCCTTCAAGGTGACGGCGCAGTTCTCCATCATGGTGGCCGGCTTCGGCCTGGTCATCGCCCTGCTGCTGGCCGTGATGGCCAACCGCGTGCTGCGCGGCGCATCGGTCTACAAGACGCTGCTGATCTGGCCCTACGCGGTGGCGCCGGTGGTGGCGGGCGTCCTGTGGCTGTTCATGTTCGCTTCTCCCTATGGCGTGGTGGCCTATGCCCTTCGCTGGCTGGGCATGGACTGGAACCACCTGCTCGACGCGGACCATGCCCTGGCGCTGATCGTCATGGCCGCGGTGTGGAAGCAGATCTCCTACAACTTCCTGTTCTTCCTGGCGGGGTTGCAGTCCATTCCGCAGTCGCTGATCGAGGCCGCCACCATCGACGGCGCCTCGCCCTGGCGCCGCTTCTGGACCATCGTATTCCCGCTGCTGTCGCCCACCACCTTTTTCCTGCTGGTGATCAACATCGTCTACGCCTTCTTCGACACCTTCGCCATCGTGGACGCCACCACCCACGGGGGCCCGGGCAAGGACACGGCGATCCTGGTCTACAAGGTGTACTACGACGGCTTCAAGGCGCTGGACATGGGCGGCTCGGCCGCGCAGTCGGTCATCCTCATGGCCATCGTCATTGGCTTGACGGTGCTGCAGTTCCGATTCGTCGAAAAGAAAGTCCAGTACTGAGGAACCGGCCATGATGATCGAACGACGCCCCGTCCTCACCGCCGTCTCTCACCTGATCCTGCTGATTGGCGTGCTGGTGGTGGCCTTCCCGGTCTACATCACCTTCGTCGGCTCCACGCAGTCGGCCGAACAGGTGGCCACCAGCAACCCACTGTCGCTGGTGCCGGGCAGCCATTTCTTCGAGACGTACAAGCTCGCCCTGCTGGGTGGCAAGACCACGGGCGGCTCCACCATCGCACCGGTGTTGCCCATGCTGTGGGTCAGCTTCGTCTGCGCCATGGTCATCGCCCTGGGCAAGATCGCGATCTCGCTGCTCTCGGCTTTTGCCATCGTCTACTTCCGCTTCCCCGCGCGCGGCCTGGTGTTCTGGATGATCTTCGTCACCCTGATGCTGCCGGTGGAGGTGCGCATCGGGCCGACGTACGAGGTGGTATCCAACCTCGGCATGCTCAACAGCTATGCGGGCCTCACGGTGCCGCTGATCGCGTCCGCCACGGCCACTTTCCTGTTCCGCCAGTTCTTCCTCACCGTGCCCGACGAGCTGGTGGAGGCCGCGCGCATGGACGGCGCCGGGCCCATGCGTTTCTTCTGGGACGTGCTGCTGCCGCTGTCGCGCACCAGCATCGCGGCGCTGTTCGTCATCCAGTTCATCTACGGCTGGAACCAGTACCTGTGGCCACTGCTGGTGACCACCAGCGAGGACATGTATCCGGTGGTGCTGGGCATCAAGCGCGCCATCTTCGGCGAGGTCTACGTGGAGTGGAACGTCGTGATGGCCACCGCCATCCTGGCCATGCTGCCACCGGCCATCGTGGTCATCCTCATGCAGAAATGGTTCGTCAAGGGCCTGGTCGACACCGAGAAATAAAGAGACGCATCCATGGCAACGCTGCAGTTCAAGAACGTCATCAAACAATACCGCCAGGGCAAGCAGTCCCTGCAGGTGATTCATGGCATCAGCGCCGACATCACCGACGGCGAGTTCATCGTGATCGTCGGCCCCTCGGGCTGCGGCAAGAGCACGCTGCTGCGCATGGTGGCCGGCCTGGAGGAAGTCACGGGCGGCGAGATCCTCATCGGCCCGCGTGTGGTGAACGGGCTCGAGCCCGCCGAGCGCGACATCGCCATGGTGTTCCAGAACTACGCGCTCTACCCGCACATGAGCGTGTTCGACAACATGGCCTTCGGCCTGAAGATCGCCAAGGTGCCCAAGGACGAGATCAAGGCGCGCGTGGACAAGGCCGCGAAGATCCTGGAGCTGGGCCACCTGCTGGAGCGCAAGCCGCGCCAGCTCTCGGGCGGGCAGCGCCAGCGCGTGGCCATGGGCCGCGCCATCGTGCGCCAGCCGCAGGTCTTCCTGTTCGACGAGCCGCTGTCCAACCTGGACGCGAAGCTGCGCGCGCAGACGCGCATCGAGATCCAGAAGCTGCACCGCGAACTCGGCATCACCAGCCTGTTCGTGACCCACGACCAGGTGGAGGCCATGACCCTGGCGCAGCGCATGATCGTGATGAACGCCGGCCACATGGAGCAGTTCGGCACGCCGGAAGAGGTCTACAACCGGCCCGCCACCACCTTCGTGGCCAGCTTCATCGGCTCGCCGCCCATGAACCTGCTCAAGCAGGCCCCGGGCGGGCGCGAAGGCCGCACCCTGGGCATCCGACCCGAGCACCTGGACCTGGGCACCGAGGGTTGGGCGCTGCAGGTGGAGACGGTGGAGTTGCTGGGCGCCGAGCGCCTGGTTCATTGCCGCCTGGGCGACGAGGCGGTGATCATCCGCACGCACGAGGACGAGGGTGCGCCGGCCGTGGGCAGCACCATCCACGCCAAGCCCCGGGAGGACCGGCTGCACTGGTTCGACGCGGCCACCGGCCAGCGGGTCGAGCGGTGACGGCTCCCTGGCCCTACCCGCGCTGGATCGCGCACCGCGGCGCCGGCAAGCTGGCGCCCGAGAACACCCTGGCCGCCTTCCGCCTGGGCGCCGCCCACGGCTACCGCATGTATGAGTGCGACGCCAAGCTGAGCGCCGACGGCGTGGTCTTCCTGCTGCACGACGCCACGCTGGAGCGCACCACCAATGGCCAGGGCGTGGCCGGCGAGCGGCCCTGGAGCGAGCTGAGCCGGCTGGACGCTGGCGGCTGGCACTCGCGCGCCTTCGCGGGTGAACCGCTGTGCACGCTGGAGGCCCTGGCCCGCCACTGCCAGGCGCAGCGGCATTGGCTCAACATCGAGATCAAGCCCACCCCGGGGCAGGAACTGGCCACCGGCCGCGCCGTGGCCGCCGAGGCGCGGCGCCTGTGGGCGGGCCGGCCGGGCGACCCGCCCTTGTTGACCTCGTTCCGCCCCGAAGCGCTGCAGGGCGCGCGCGAGACCGCGCCCGAACTGCCGCGCGGCCTGCTGATGGACACGCCCTGGGACGGCTGGCAGCGCATGGCCCGCGATCTGGGCTGCGTGGCCCTGGTGTGCAACCACGCGCTGTGGGACCAGGCCCTGGTGGACCTGGCCCGCGCCGAGGGCTGGCGCGCCCTGGCCTACACGGTGAACGACGAATGGGCCGCGCAGCGGCTCTTGGACCTGGGGCTGGACGGGATCATCACGGACCGGGTGGACTTGTTCCCCCCGGCGGGCTGAAAGTTCAGCGCCCGCGCAGCCACCAGGCCAGGCTGCCCTGCACCAGCACCAGGGCGGCGTAGGTCGCCACCCGGCCATCGCGGCCGAAAACGATCAGCCCCGCCAGCAGCACCAGCACACCGCCGGTGACGAGGACGGCCACCTGGGTGCCGCGCGCGAACCGACCGGCCCGGCGCAGCCGCAGGCCCAGGGCCAGCACCAGGGCCACGCCCAGGGCAGGCGCGATGAAGGCCAGCACATGCTCAAGCAGCAATATCGCGGTCATTGAGAATGATCAAGGCCGTTCATAAGCAGCAAATTTTATAATCCGGGGCATGTCTGTCTGGACGCTCGGCATCAACCACCAGACGGCCCCGCTCGACCTGCGGGGCCGTTTCGCGTTCGCGCTCGACCAGATCCAGCCCACCCTGCACACCCTGCGCAGCGCCCTGCCCCGCCAGCCCGAGGCCACGCTGCTGTCCACCTGCAACCGCACCGAGCTCTATGGCGCGGGCGATCCGGCCGTGCTGGACCCCACGCTGGACTGGCTGGCCCAGGCCGGCGGCGTCAGCTCCCAGGTGCTGCGCGACCACGCCTACGTGCTGCGCGACGACCAGTCCGCGCGCCACGCCTTTCGCGTGGCCAGCGGCCTGGACAGCATGGTGCTGGGCGAGGCCCAGATCCTGGGTCAGATGAAGGATGCCGTGCGCGCGGCCGACGAGGCCGGCGCCCTGGGCACCACCCTGCACCAGTTGTTCCAGCGCTCCTTTGCCGTGGCCAAGCAGGTGCGCAGCTCCACCGAGATCGGCGCGCACTCCATCAGCATGACGGCGGCCGCCGTGCGCCTGGCCTCGCAACTGTTCGAAGACCTGCGCGAGGTGCGCGTGCTCTTCGTCGGCGCGGGCGAGATGATCGAACTCGCCGCGACGCACTTCGCGGCCAAGACGCCCCGGGCCATGGCCATCGCCAACCGCAGCATGGAGCGCGGCGAGAAGCTGGCCAGCCGCTTCGGCGCCCAGGTGATGCGCCTGGCCGAGCTGCCCGAGCAATTGCACGAATTCGACGTGGTGGTGAGCTGCACCGCCAGCACCCTGCCGCTGATTGGCCTGGGAGCGGTGGAGCGCGCGCTCAAGAAGCGCAAGCACCGCCCCATGTTCATGGTCGACCTGGCCGTGCCGCGCGACATCGAGGCCGAGGTGAAAGCGCTCGACGATGTCTACCTCTACACCGTGGACGACCTCGCCACCGTGGTGCAGACCGGCAAGGACAACCGCCTGGCCGCCGTGGCCCAGGCCGAGGCCATCATCGACGCCGGCGTGCTGAGCTTCATGCACTGGATGGAGCGCCGCGACCCGGCCAACGGCGTGGTGCCGCTCATCCAGCAGATCAACGCCCAGGCCGACGCCTGGCGCGCGCACGAACTCAACCGCGCCCGGCGCCTGCTGGCGCGCGGCGAGCCGGTCGAGGCGGTGCTGGAAGCCCTGTCCAAGGGGCTCACCCAGAAGATGCTGCACGGCACCCTGGCCGAGCTGCACAGCGGCGACGCCGCCGCGCGCGCCGCCACGGCCGAGACGGTGTCGCGCCTGTTCCTGCGCGACGGCCGCCTGCCGCAAGATCCCCAGTCCTAGCCCGCCCGGCGCGCGGCCGCCGTGGCGCTCTGCCACGCGCGCGCCGCTGCCGGGCCCCGCCCATGAAACCTTTCGTCCGCCACGCCCTGCTGAAACAGCGCGCCCGCCTCCACGAACTGGACGCCCTGCTCTCCGCGCCCGACGTGGTGGACGACATCGCGCGCTTTCGGGCCCTGAGCCGGGAGCACGCCGAGGCCAGCGAGGTGGTGGCCGTGTTCGACCGCTTCCTGGCGCGCGAGGCCGACGAACAGGCCGCGCGCGAGATGCTGCGCGACCCCGAGATGGCCGCGATGGCGCAGGAAGAAATCACCGCCTGCGAGACCGACCTGGCCGCATTGGATGGCCAACTGCAGACCCTGCTGCTGCCGCGCGACCCCGACGACGCCCGGCCGGCCTTCCTGGAAATCCGCGCCGGTACGGGCGGCGACGAATCCGCCCTGTTCGCGGGCGATCTGGCGCGCATGTACACGCGCTACGCCGATCGCCAGGGCTGGCGCACGGAAATCATGAGCGAATCCCCCAGCGAACTGGGCGGCTACAAGGAATTGGTGCTGCGCATCGAAGGCGACGGCGCCTACGGGCGGCTGCGCTTCGAATCCGGCGGTCACCGCGTGCAGCGCGTGCCAGCCACCGAGACGCAGGGCCGCATCCACACCAGCGCCGCCACCGTGGCCGTGATGCCCGAGCCAGACGAGGCGGTGGCCATCGAGCTCAACCCTGCGGAACTGCGCATCGACACCTTCCGCGCCAGCGGCGCGGGGGGGCAGCACATCAACAAGACCGACTCGGCCGTGCGCGTGACGCACCTGCCCACGGGCATCACCGCCGAATGCCAGGACGGCCGCAGCCAGCACAGCAACAAGGCCAAGGCCCTGCAGGTGCTGGCCGCGCGCCTGCGCGAGAAAGACCGGGCCGAGCGCGCGGCGAAGGAAGCCGCCACCCGCAAGGGCCTGATCGGCAGCGGCGACCGCAGCGACCGCATCCGCACCTACAACTTCCCGCAGGGCCGGCTCACCGATCACCGCATCAACCTCACGCTGTACCAGCTGGGCAGCGTGCTGGAAGGAGAGCTCGACGAGGTCGTACACGCTCTGCAGGTGGCGCGCGGCGCCGAGTTGCTGGCCGAACTGGAACAGGCGGCGGCATGAGCGCCACCGGGCCGATCCCAAGCCGCTCAGCCCCGCGGCGCGCAGCGCGGGGGATCATCCCGTGACCATTGCCGACACCTTGCGCGCCCTGGTGGCCAGCGGCGTGCCGCGCCTGGAGGCCCAGCAGTTGCTTCTGCTGGCCCTGGGCCGCGACCCGCAGGCCCGCGCCTGGCTCGCGGCGCACGACGAACTCACGCTGGACGACAGCGCCCGCACCCGCCTGGCCGCGCTCGCCCGACGCCACCGCGACAGTGAGCCCATGGCCTACCTGCGCGGCGAGCAGGGCTTCCACGGCCTGGTGCTGCGGTCCGACCCCCGCGCTTTGGCGCCGCGCCCCGATACGGAAACCCTGGTGGACTGGGCGCTGGAACTGCTGGCCAGCCTGCCGCCCGACGCCCGGGCCATCGACCTGGGCACCGGCAGCGGCGCCATTGCCCTGGCGCTGATGAACGCCCGGCCCGGCTTGCGAATGACCGCCACCGACACCAGCGAGCCCGCGCTGACCCTGGCGCGCGAGAACGCCGAGCGCCTGGGCCTGCGACCCCGCTTCGCAGCCGGCCCGTGGCTCGCCGCCGTGCCCGGCGAGCGCTTCGATCTGATCCTGAGCAACCCGCCCTACATAGCCGCCGGTGACCCACACCTGACGGGCCTTCGCCACGAACCGCTGTCCGCCCTGGTCTCGGGCGTCGATGGCCTGGACGACATCCGCGCCATCGTGGAGCAGGCCACCCGCGCCCTGGCGCCGGGTGGCTGGCTGCTGCTCGAACACGGGCATGACCAAGCCGGTGCCGTGCAGGCCCTGCTGGGCGCCGCCGGTTTCGAGGCCGTGGGAGGCCGCACCGACCTGGCGGGCATCGTGCGCTGCAGCGGCGCCCGCTGGCCGTCGGCGCGATAATTCCCTCCATTCCGGGGCCCACCCCGCCAGCAGGACCACGACATGAGCGACACCCAGACCCGCATCGACCAACTGGTCAAATCCCACGACATCGTGCTCTTCATGAAGGGCAGCGCCAGCTTTCCCATGTGCGGGTTTTCGGGCCGCGCCATCCAGATCCTCAAGGCCAGCGGTGTCGATCCCCGCAGCCTGTTCACCGTGAACGTGCTGGAAGACGACGCCATCCGCCAGGGCATCAAGGAATACAGCAACTGGCCCACCATTCCGCAGCTCTATGTCAAGGGCGAGTTTGTCGGCGGCTCGGACATCATGATGGAGATGTACCAGTCGGGCGAACTGCAGCAGGTACTCAGCGCGCAGAACTGAACCCCCATCCGCATCTCTTCCGAGGCCGCCCACCGGGCGGCCTCGTGCTTTTTGCACACTCCGCGCGAAAGTGAACTCCTGCGGGCCTTTTCCGGTCCTTATCAGCAGGTCAGACGGGCACGCCACGTGCTTGAATGTCCCCACTGCCGCGTTCTAAGGAGAATTCCATGAGCAGCTCACGCAGCCTGGTTGCCTCATCCCCTTTGGGTCTGCCCATCGCCCAGATGCGCAGCGTGTTCGACACGGACGAAGTCGAGCGCAAGCTGGCCAAGCTGCAGGCCAGTGGCAATGAGCGTGAACATGAAGGCCTGCGCAACACCTGGCAGCGCATGCTCGAACGCGGTTCACAGCGCTTCGCCGTGAAGCCCTCCGGCCTGCCCGACATGGCCCCTCTCTACGAACTGATGCCCAACTTCGGCGACGCGCTGGACGATGTGAAGCGCCACGTGGCGCTGAGCCAGGACAGCCGCGACAGCCTGGAGGTGACGCCCATGCTGCTGCTGGGCCCGCCCGGGGTTGGCAAGACCCACTTCGCGCGCCAGCTCGCCGAGTTGCTGGGCACCAGCATGAACCTGGTGCCCATGAGCAGCATGACGGCAGGCTGGCTGCTCTCGGGATCGTCCTCGCAATGGAAAGGTGCGCGCCCGGGCAAGGTGTTCGAGGCCCTGGTGGACGGCCAGTACGCCAATCCGGTGATCGTCGTGGACGAGATCGACAAGGCCAGCGGCGACGCGCAGTACGACCCGCTCGGTGCGCTTTACAGCCTGCTGGAGCACGACACGGCGCAGCACTTCGTCGACGAATTCGCCGAAGTGGCCATTGACGCCAGCCAGGTGATCTGGGTGACCACGGCCAACGACGAGCGCGCCATCCCCGAGCCCATCCTGAACCGCATGAACGTGTTCGAGATCCAGCCGCCCTCGCCCGAGGCGGCGCGCAAGATTGCCGCCAACCTGTACCGGGGCATCCGCGGCGAGCACGACTGGGGCCAACGCTTCGACCCGGAGGTGCCCGCCGATGTGCTGGACATCCTCGGCGGCCTGCCGCCGCGAGAGATGCGCCGCGCCTTGGTCACGGCCTTCGGCAATGCGCGCTTGGACGATCGCTACCGCATGGAGCCCGAGGACCTGCCGCGCGGCGGTCCGGGGAAAGGCCGTATCGGCTTCCTTCAGTAAGGGCGCTCAGGCGTCGGGGTGCGCCCATTGGCGCGCCGCGGCCTGCACGGCGTTCGGGTACACGTCCTTGCCGCGGCTGCCGTTGTAGCGGCCCAGGGCCATGAAGGCGTTGCCGCGCTCGCGGTCGAGGTAGTGCCGCAGGATCACACAGCCGAAGCGCAGGTTGGTCTGCATGTGGAACAGGCCCCCCACGTCGCCATCGCCGATGAGGCGAGCCCAGAACGGCATGATCTGCATGTAACCGCGCGCACCCACGCTGGAGATGGCGAACTTGCGAAAGCCGCTTTCCACCTGGATCAGACCCAACACCATGGTGGTGTCCAGCCCCGCGCGGCGCGTTTCGTACCACACGGTCTGCAGAAATTCGATGCGGGTCTGGAAGTCGGGCTTGCGTCGGCGCAAGCGCTCACTGTTGGCGCCCAGCCAGCGCAGATAGGCCAGCCGGCGCTCGGTATCGGTGAACTCGGGAACGGGTGGCGAGCCATTGGCGATCGCCGCGCTCAGCGCCGTGCGCACGGAGTCGGCCAGGGGTTCTTCCAGTTGACCCGCGCGCGCGGGCGGCAGCCAGACGTTGCCCGCCAGAGCGGCCATGGCGGCCAGCCCTTGGCGTCGGGTCCAGCCGTCCATGCTCATGCCGTGAGGCGGGCCTTCACGTGAGCCGCCACTTCCGCCAGCGGCACCGCCGTGGCCGCGCTGTCCCGCCGGTGCTGGTATTCGGCCTGACCGGCCTTCACGCCGCGGTCGCCGAGGGTGATGCGGTGGGGCACACCAATGAGCTCCCAGTCGGCGAACATCGCTCCGGGTCGCTCTCCACGGTCATCCAGAATCACATCCACGCCCAGCTCCAACAACTCGGAGTAGAGATTCTCTGCGGCCGCCTTGACATCCGGACTGCGGTCCATGCCGATCGGGCACACCACCACGGTGAACGGCGCGATGGCGTCTGGCCAGATGATGCCGCGCTCGTCGTGGTTCTGTTCGATGGCCGCTGCCGGCAGGCGCGTGATGCCGATGCCGTAGCAACCCATCTCGAAGTGCTTGGGCTTGCCGTCCTCGTCGAGGAAGGTGGCGTTCATCGAGCGGCTGTACTTGGTACCCAGGTAGAACACGTGACCGATCTCGATGCCGCGCTCGATGGCCAGCACGCCCTTGCCGTCGGGCGAGGCGTCGCCCTCGACGATGTTGCGCAGGTCGGCAACGCGCGTGGGCTCGGGCAGATCGCGGCCCCAGTTCACACCGGTCAGGTGCACGTCAAGCTCGTTGCCGCCGCAGATCCAGTCGGCCATGACGGCCACCTCGCGGTCCACCACCAATTCGACGGGCCGCTTGAGCCCGATGGGGCCCAGGTAGCCTGGCCGACAGCCGAAATGCGATTCGATCTCGGCCGTGGTGGCGAAGCGCCAGCCCTGGTCGAGTCCGGGCACCTTGCCCACCTTCACCTCGTTCATGTCGTGGTCGCCGCGCAGCAGCAGCAGCCAGACCTTCGAGGCCTTCACGGCGCCCGTTTCGTCGAGTTCGTCGGTGGCCAGCACCAGGGACTTGACGGTGGTGGCCAGCGGCACACCCAGCAGCTGCGCCACGTCGGCGCAGGTGGCCTTGCCCGGGGTGGGCGTGCGCGTGAGCGCGTTGGCCGGCGCGGGGCGCGGGCCCGGGGGCGCCAAGGCCTCGGCCTTTTCCATGTTGGCGGCGTAATCGCTCGTGGGGCAATAGACGATGGCGTCCTCGCCGGTGGCCGCGATCACCTGGAACTCTTCGCTCAGGTCGCCGCCAATGGCGCCGCTGTCAGCGGCGACCGCGCGGTACTTCAGGCCGAAACGGTCGAAGATGCGGCGGTAGGCCGAGGCCATCACCTGGTAGCTGGCCTTGGCAGTCGCCTCGTCGCGGTCGAAGCTGTAGGCGTCCTTCATGATGAACTCGCGACCACGCATCAGGCCGAAGCGCGGTCGGCGCTCGTCGCGGAATTTCGTCTGGATCTGGTACAGGTTGCGTGGTAGCTGCTTGTAGCTGCGCAACTCCTGGCGCGCGATGTCCGTCACCACCTCTTCGCTGGTGGGCTGCACGATGAAGTCACGATCGTGGCGATCCTTGATGCGAAGCAACTCGGGGCCCATCTTTTCGAAGCGACCGCTTTCCTGCCAGAACTCGGCGGGTTGCACCACGGGCATGGTGAGTTCGACCGCGCCGGCGCGGTTCATCTCCTCGCGCACGATCTGCTCGACCTTGCGGATCACGCGCAGCCCCATGGGCATGTAGTTGTAGATGCCGGCCCCCAGCTTGCGGATCATGCCGGCGCGGGTCATGAGGCGGTGGCTCACCACCTCCGCGTCGGCGGGCGCTTCCTTGAGCGTGGTGATCAGGAACTGGCTGGCTTTCATGAAGGGGCCTGCACCGGTGGTGCGCGAAAGGGGGGTCTGGAGGGGTGGCTCCGGCGCCGCTTGCGGGTATATCCCTAGGCGGGACGCGGGGCCGTGCGGTGTGCGATCACTTCGCTGGGCGCGGGGTGCGATGCATAATGGTCGCAGTTCAAAAATCGAGGTTGATTATGCTTGACAGAGAGGGCTTTCGGCCCAATGTCGGCATCATTCTGCTCAACCAGAAAAACCAGGTGTTCTGGGGCAAGCGCATCCGCTCCCACTCCTGGCAGTTCCCGCAAGGCGGCATCGACCGCGGCGAAACGCCCGAGCAGGCGATGTACCGGGAACTGCACGAGGAAGTGGGGCTGCGCCCTGAGCACGTGGCCATCGTGGCCCGCACGCGGGACTGGTTGCGCTATGAAGTGCCTGACCGCTTCATCCGGCGCGATGCGCGCGGCCACTACAAGGGGCAGAAGCAGATCTGGTATTTGTTGCGCCTGGTGGCGCAAGACTGGCACCTGAACCTGCGCGCCACGAACCACCCCGAATTCGACGCCTGGCGCTGGAACGACTATTGGGTCCCCCTGGACGTGGTCGTCGAATTCAAGCGGGGAGTCTACGAAATGGCGCTGACCGAATTGGCGCGCTACGTGCCGCGCCACGAAGGCCACCGCAACCGCTACCTGCGCAACCAGCAGGGTCGCGGTCCTCGTCCGGCCGACGGCGATCAGGGCCCGGACACCGTGCCATCGCCGCCGCCCGGCCTGGAGTTGCCGCCGGGGGCCAGCTTCGAGCCCGGGCCGCAACCGCTCAACAGCCCCCAGGGCGTCCCTTCCAAATGAACAGCAGGTTCTTTCACGCGGCGGCTTGCGCCGCTGCGCTCGTCACCGTGCACGGCGCCGTCCGGGCCCAGTACCAGGAGCCGGAACCCTGGAAGGAAGCCGAGGTGGCTTTGCCGCAGCGCTTCAGCACCGAGAAACTGCTCACCGTCGACATCGAGGATCGCTCGTCCTTCGAATACGGCATCGATCCAGACACCCTGAGTGTGGGCACCGATGGCGTGGTGCGCTACGTCTTCGTTGCGCGCAGCCGCAGTGGGGCCGTCAACGTGCTTTACGAAGGCGTGCGCTGCGACGCCGCCGAGGTCAAGGTCTATGGCCGCTGGGACCCGGGCAGCGAACAATGGCGCACCAGTTCCACGGACGAGTGGCAAGCCATGGACACGCGAGGCAGCACCCGCCGCGCGTTCAAACTCGCGCAAACCGGCTTGTGCGATGGGCGCGCGCCGAACGGATCCCCGCGCCAGATCCTCGACACGCTGCGCAACGGCCACTCGTACCGCTTGCGCTGATGGTGCCTAGCCTCGGCTGAGCACCAGGTTGTCACGGTGGATCATCTCGGGCTCGGCCGTATAACCCAGCAAGCGCTCGAAATCAGCCGAGGACTTGCGGCACAGCAGTCGGGCCTCGGAGCTGGCGTAGTTCGCCAGACCTCGCGCCACTTCCTGCCCGCGCGCGTCACGCACCGAGATGACATCGCCGCGCGAGAAGTCGCCCTCGACGCTCGTCATGCCGATGGGCAGCAGACTCTTGCCTTCTCCTGCGATCTTGGCCACGGCGCCGTCGTCCACCACCACCGCGCCTCGCAGTTGCAGGTGATCGGAAATCCAGCGCTTGCGGGCCTGGTGCTTGGCCGTCTGTGCCACGAGCGCCGTGCCGATGGCCTCGCCCGCGCACAGGCGCAGCAACACGTCCGGCTCACGCCCCCAGGCGATCACCGTTGACGCGCCGGACGCCGCCGCGCGCTTGGCCGCCAGGATCTTGGTGATCATGCCGCCCTTGCCGATGCCGCTGCCCGCCCCACCCGCCATGGCCTCCAGCGCGGCATCGCCCGCGCGCGCCACGTGCACGAAGCGTGCGGCAGGGTCACGCCGGGGATCGGCCGTATAGAGGCCTTTCTGGTCGGTCAGGATGATCAACACGTCGGCCTCGACCAGATTGGCCACCAGCGCACCCAGGGTGTCGTTGTCGCCGAACTTGATCTCGTCATTGACCACCGTGTCGTTCTCGTTGATCACGGGCACCACGCCCAATTGCAGCAGCGTGCGCAGAGTTGACCGGGCATTGAGGTAGCGCTCGCGGTCGGCTAGGTCGGCATGGGTCAGCAGCACCTGCGCGCTACCGACGCCGCAAGCGCGCAACTGCGTCTCGTACATCTGCACCAGGCCCATCTGCCCCACAGCGGCGGCGGCCTGCAGCTCGTTCACCTCGTGCGGCCGCCTGCTCCAGCCCAGCCGTTTCATGCCCTCCGCGATGGCGCCGCTGCTCACCATGATGAGTTCGCGCCCCTGTTGAACCAGCGCTGCGAGCTGCTGACTCCAGTGCCGGATGGCCTCTTCGTCGAGGCCGCGGCCCTCATTGGTCACCAGGCTGGAGCCGACCTTGACGACGATGCGACGCGCGTGGCGCAGGAGGTCGGCTGTCTCGGTGGCCGTGTTGTCGATGACCTGGCTCATGGTGTCATTGGTATCGAATCAACCGTTATCCCCCGCCACGAAGCGCGGATCGACCTCGGTGGGCTCCTGCTCCTGCTGGCGCAGTGCCTCGATGTGCTCGTATGCCTTCTGCACCAGTCGCTCGCAGCCCTCGCGCGTCAGCGCCGAGATCTCGAACACGGGCCCCTTGTAGCGCAGGCGCCGCACGATGTCCTTGACGCGGGCCTCGCGTTCCTCGGGCGGCAGCATGTCCACCTTGTTGAGCACCAGCCAGCGCGGCTTGGCATGCAAGTCGGGGTCGAACTTCTTGAGCTCGGCCACGATCGCCTTGGCTTGCGTCACTGGATCGACGGTTTCGTCGAAGGGCGCGGCATCCACGAGATGAAGCAGAAGGCGCGTGCGCTGCAAATGCCGCAGGAACTGATGCCCCAAGCCAGCGCCCTCGGATGCACCCTCGATCAAGCCCGGCACGTCCGCCACCACGAAGCTCTTCTCGGGGCCCACGCGCACCACACCCAGGTTGGGGTGCAGGGTAGTGAACGGGTAGTCGGCAATCTTGGGCCGGGCGTTCGAGACAGCGGCGATGAGGGTGGACTTGCCGGCGTTGGGCATGCCCAGCAGCCCCACATCGGCCAGCACCTTGAGCTCCAGCTTGAGCGCCTTGCGCTCGCCGGGCCAGCCGGGTGTCTTCTGACGCGGCGCGCGGTTGGTGGAACTCTTGTAGTGCATGTTGCCAAAGCCGCCGTCGCCGCCCTTGGCCACCATCACACGTTCACCCGGCTGGAGCAACTCGCACACCACCTGGCCCGACTCCGCGTCCGTCACGATGGTGCCGACCGGCACTTTCAGCACAACGTCGTCGCCCTTGACGCCGAACATGTCGGAACCCTTGCCATGCTCGCCGCGCTGCGCCTCGAAGCGGCGGGTGTAGCGGAAATCGACCAGGGTGTTCAGGCTCGCGTCGGCCAGCATGATCACGTGGCCACCGCGCCCGCCGTCCCCGCCATCCGGACCGCCGAATTCCTTGTACTTCTCATGTCGGAACGAGGCGCACCCGTTCCCGCCATCGCCGGCGGCGACGTCGATGGTGGCTTCGTCAACGAACTTCATGGGATGCCAATGCTAGCCGAGGGCAACAAAAAGGCCCGCATGCGCGGGCCTCTTGCGCGAGGATCGTGCGGGATCAGGCCGGGGTGACGCTGACCACGTGGCGACCCAGGGCACCCTTCACCGCGAACTGCACGTGGCCGTCTGCGGTGGCAAACAGGGTGTGGTCCTTGCCGACGCCCACATTAGTGCCGGGGTGGAACTTGGTACCGCGCTGACGCACGATGATCGAACCGGCCGACACCAGTTCGCCGCCGAACGCCTTCACGCCGAGCATCTTGGGCTTGGAGTCGCGCCCGTTGCGGGTAGAGCCGCCGCCTTTTTTCTGTGCCATCTTGCTGCTCCTTAGCCCGAAATCGAGGCGATTTCGATTTCAGTGAAATTCTGCCGGTGACCCTGGCGCTTCTGGTAGTGCTTGCGACGGCGCATCTTGAAGATGCGCACTTTGTCGTGACGGCCGTGCGCCACCACCTTGACCGTGACCGATGCGCCGGAGACCAAGGGAGTGCCCACTTTCAGCTCGGTGCCGTTGCCGACAGCCAGAACCTGATCGAACACGATCTCTTGGCCCACATCCGCAGCAATCTGTTCTACTTTGATTTTTTCGCCGGCAGCGACGCGATATTGCTTGCCACCGGTTTTTATGACCGCGTACATAGGAACCTCTTGAAGTTGGCCTCGCGGAAGCCGGACTTGACAGTCGGCGAACCCACAAGGCTATCGGCAGACGGATTTCCGCCGAACCGCGAATTATAGCCACTGGGGCAGCCCCAGGCAAATTGCTCTCGCCCCGCCCCAATCCAGACCGCGCGCGAAGCCCACCCGGGCCGGCTTCCTATAATCCAGCGCGCTCTCGCCTGCGAGTGCGCTCTCGCCTCTGACCACCGGCCCTCAATTGTCCCTTGCTTTGCCGACGAACAACCCGCTCGACCTGATCCGCGCCGACATGGACGCGGTTGACCGGGTGATCCATGAACGGCTGACCACCGACGTGCCTCTGGTACGGGAAGTGGCCCAGTACATCATCTCGGCGGGCGGCAAACGCCTGCGCCCGGCCCTGCTGTTGCTGGTCAGCGGCGCCCTGTCCTGCAATCACCCGCACCGGCACACGCTGGCCGCCGTGGTGGAGTTCATCCACACTGCCACGCTTCTGCACGATGACGTGGTCGACGAATCGACCTTGCGCCGTGGCCGACCCACAGCCAATCAGACGTTCGGCAATGCCGCCAGCGTGCTGGTGGGCGACTTCCTCTATTCCCGCGCCTTTCAGATGATGGTGGACGTGAATCACATGCGGGTGATGGAGGTGCTGTCGGACGCCACGAACGTGATCGCCGAAGGCGAGGTGCTGCAGCTAATGAATATGCGCGACGCCTCGATTGACGAAGCGTCGTACCTGCGCGTGATTCGCTCCAAGACCGCCAAATTGTTCGAGGCCAGCGCCAGACTGGCGCCAATCCTCGCGCACGCCGACCCGGCCGTCGAACAGGCTTGCGCCACGTATGGCCAGGCCCTGGGCACGGCGTTTCAGGTCATTGACGACGTGCTGGATTACGAAGGCAGCGCCGATGAACTCGGCAAGAACCTGGGCGATGACCTGCGCGAAGGCAAGGTCACCCTGCCCATCATCTGCGCCCTGCGATCGGGCGATGAGGCCCAGCGCTCCCTGATTCGCGACGCCATCGAACACGGTCGAATCGAGAACCTGCCGGACATCCAGCGCATCATTCTCGATACCGGCGCCCTGGACACCGCGCGCGCCGCAGCGCAAGCCGAAGCACGGCGCGCCCTCGACGCCGCGGCTACGCTTCCGCCCAATCCGCATCGAGAGGCTTTGCTACAATTGGCGGCTGCACTGCTGGAGCGTCGCTCCTGAAGTTCACGGCTCTGGCGCCGTCATCAGCCAATGGATCCAGCAAATCCACACGGGGTGTAGCTTAGCCTGGTAGAGCGCTACGTTCGGGACGTAGAGGCCGGAGGTTCGAATCCTCTCACCCCGACCATCATCTGGTCATATCGACGGTCCGGGCGAAGCGGCCTCCGCGCGACGCCCGCGCGTCCCCGATGCAACGCCAATCGACGTGAGCCCCTGATTTCCAGATAACTGGCGTCAAATGTGGCGTCCAAGTTATTGATTTCCGTTAGATTACGCAGATATGGCGTCAGTTGATACGGTGAACCAGGACAGCCCGTCCATGGCCCTTCCAGGGCTTGGGCGCGCGCTCGTGTCGGCCGGCAAGCTCAATCAAAGGGCGGCCGAGGACCTGTACCGCAAGGCGCAAAGCAGCCGGACCAGTTTCATCGCCGAACTGACGGGCTCGGGCGCCGTATCACCGACCGACCTGGCTCACACGATGTCGGTGGCCTTCGCGGCGCCGCTGCTGGATCTGGACGCGATCGATGTTCAGCGGCTGCCGGCCGGCCTGCTCGACGCCAAGATCTGTGCAGACTTCCGCATTGTTGTCCTCAGCAAGCGCAACAACCGCCTGATCGTCGCCACGGCCGATCCCTCCGATCAACAAGCGGCCGAAAAAATCAAGTTCGCCACGCAGATGGGCGTGGACTGGGTCATCGCCGAGTTCGACAAGCTCAGCCGCCTGGTCGAGGCGCAGACCAAGTCCGTCACCGAAGCGATGGAGAACATCGTCGGAGACGTCGAATTCGACGAACTGGCCGCCGAAGCAGTCACCACCGAGGCGGCCGACAAGTCGAGCGAGGTCGACGACGCACCGGTCGTCAAGTTCCTGCACAAGATGCTGATCGACGCGTTCAACATGCGCGCCTCTGACCTGCACTTCGAACCGTACGAGCACCAGTACCGCGTGCGCTTCCGCATCGACGGCGAACTGCGTGAAATCGCCTCGCCCCCGATCGCCATCAAGGAAAAGCTGGCCTCCCGCATCAAGGTCATTTCCCGGATGGACATTTCCGAGAAACGCGTCCCTCAGGACGGGCGGATGAAGCTCAAGGTGGGCCCCGACCGGGTGATTGACTTCCGCGTCAGCACGTTGCCCACGCTGTTCGGCGAGAAGATCGTCATCCGTATCCTCGACCCGAGCCAAGCCAAGATGGGCATCGACGCCCTCGGCTACGAGCCCGAGGAAAAGGAGCGCCTGCTCGACGCCATTCAGCGCCCCTACGGCATGGTGCTCGTGACCGGCCCCACGGGCTCCGGCAAGACGGTCTCTCTCTACACCTGCCTGAACATCCTGAACAAGCCCGGGGTGAACATTTCGACGGCTGAAGACCCGTCTGAAATCAACTTGCCCGGGGTCAACCAGGTCAACATGAATGAGAAGGCGGGCCTGACCTTTGCGGTCGCGCTCAAGGCCTTCCTGCGCCAGGATCCTGACGTGATCATGGTCGGTGAGATCCGCGACCTGGAGACCGCCGACATCGCGATCAAGGCCGCGCAGACCGGCCACATGGTGATGTCGACGCTGCACACGAACGACGCGCCGACAACGCTCACGCGGATGATGAACATGGGCATTCCCACGTTCAACATCGCCTCCAGCGTGATCCTCATTACCGCCCAGCGCCTGGCGCGGCGCCTGTGCCCCAATTGCAAGGCGCCCCTGGACGTGCCCCGCAAGGCGCTGCTCGAGGCGGGCTACAAGCCCGAAGAACTCGATGGCACCTGGACGCCCTACAAGCCGGTCGGCTGCTCAGCCTGCAACAACGGCTACAAGGGGCGCGTCGGCATCTATCAGGTGATGCCGATTTCCGAGGAGATCCAGCGCATCATTCTGCGCGGCGGCACCTCGCTGGATATCGCCCAGCAAGCCAGCAAGGAAGGCGTTCGCTCGCTGCGCGAGTCGGGCCTGCTCAAAGTCAAGCTGGGACAGACCTCCCTCGAGGAAGTCCTCAGCGTGACGAACGAATGATCACCCGCACACCCACAGCCCCCTGAGGAATTCCATGGCCACCGTCGCAAGCAAGAGCGTCAAGGACTTCGTGTTCGAATGGGAGGGCAAAGACCGAAATGGCAAGGCGGTGCGCGGCGAAACGCGCGCGCAAGGCGAAAACCAGGTCACCGCCACGCTGCGTCGGCAGGGCATCATCCCGATCAAGATCAAGAAGCGGCGCACGTCTTCCGGCAAGCGGATCAAGCCGAAAGACATCGCGATCTTCACGCGGCAGTTGGCGACGATGATGAAGGCGGGCGTGCCCTTGCTGCAGTCTTTCGACATCGTGGGCCGCGGTAACCCCAATCCCAACGTCACGCGGTTGCTCAACGACATTCGCGCCGACGTCGAAACCGGCACCTCGCTGAGTGCAGCCTTCCGCAAGCACCCAATGTACTTCGACAGCCTCTACTGCAACCTGATCGAAGCGGGTGAGGCGGCCGGTATCCTGGAAGACCTGCTCGACCGCCTCGCCACCTACATGGAGAAGACCGAGGCGCTGAAGTCGAAGATCAAATCGGCCCTGATGTACCCCACGGCGGTGATCATCGTGGCCTTCGTGGTGGTGGCCATCATCATGATCTTCGTGATCCCTTCCTTCAAGGAGGTGTTCACCTCGTTCGGCGCTGACCTGCCGGCGCCCACGCTGTTCGTGATCGGCATGAGCGAGTTCTTCGTGCAGTACTGGTGGCTGATCTTCGGCGGCCTGGGTGGCGGCATCTACTTCTTCATGCAGGCCTGGAAGCGCAATGAGAAGGTCCAGCGCTTCATGGACCGCCTGTTGCTCAAGTTGCCCATCTTCGGCGAACTGATCGAGAAGTCGGTGGTGGCGCGTTGGACGCGCACCCTGGCCACCATGTTCGGCGCGGGTGTTCCCCTGGTCGAGGCGCTCGACTCCGTGGGGGGCGCCTCGGGCAACTCGGTGTATGCCATTGCCACCGAAAGAATCCAGCAGGAGGTGTCCACCGGCACCAGCCTGACGGCGGCAATGACCAACGCGAACATCTTTCCTTCGATGGTGCTGCAGATGTGCGCGATCGGCGAAGAGTCGGGGTCGATCGATCACATGTTGGGCAAGGCCGCCGACTTCTACGAAGCCGAGGTGGACGACATGGTGGCCGGCATCTCCAGCCTGATGGAGCCGATCATCATCGTGGTGCTGGGTACCGTGATCGGCGGCATCGTCGTGTCGATGTACCTGCCGATCTTCAAGCTCGGCCAGGTGGTCTGATGCCTGAGTGGGTCACGGGCGCGCCCGGTGTGGCGCTGCTGGGCGTGCTTGGCTTGCTGGTGGGCAGTTTCCTCAACGTCGTCATCCACCGCCTGCCGCGGATGATGGAGCGTCAGTGGGCCGCCGAATGCGCCGAGCTGCAGGGCCAGGTCAAAGAAGCCACCACCCCGGTCGAGCACTACAACCTCATGGTGCCGCGGTCGGCCTGCCCCCATTGCGGCCACGTCATTCGCTGGTACGAAAACATCCCGGTGCTGAGCTACCTCGCCTTGCGAGGGCGTTGCAGCCAGTGCCACGCCGGCATCGGGCTGCGCTACCCGCTGGTTGAAGTCGCCACCGGCCTCCTGTTCGCCTGGGCTGGCTGGCGCTGGGGACTCACGTTCACCGGCCTGGCCTGGTGTGGCTTTGCCGCGGCCGTCGTGGCGCTGGCCTGCATCGACTGGGACACCACGCTGTTGCCGGACGACATCACGCTGCCGCTGCTGTGGGCTGGCATCGTGGCCGCCGCCCTGGGCCTGACCGCGACGGGACTGAGCGATGCCGTGTGGGGCGCTGTCGGCGGCTACCTCTCGCTGTGGCTCATCTACTGGGCCTTCAAGCTCCTCACTGGCAAGGAGGGCATGGGCTACGGCGACTTCAAGTTGTTCGCGGCCTTCGGCGCGTGGTTCGGCTGGCAGGCGCTGGTGCCCATCATCCTGATGGCGTCGGTGATCGGCGCCGTCATCGGCATCGGCATCAAGCTGGTGGGCCGCTTGCGGGAAGGGGGCTATGTGCCCTTCGGTCCCTTCCTCGCTCTTGGCGGCCTCACCGCCATGGTCTTCGGTCCTGCGGCCATCCTGGCCGCCGTTGGACTGTGAACCTGGCGGGGCCGGTGCGCCGAATCGGTCTCACGGGCGGCATCGGCAGCGGCAAGAGCACGGTCGGTGCGCGCCTGCAGGCGCTGGGCGCCGAGCTCATCGATGCTGACGCCATCTCCCGCGCGAGCACGGCGGCGGGCGGCGCGGCGATCTCCGCCGTGCTGGAAAGATTCGGCCCCGATTTCATCGACAGCGACGGCGCGCTGAACCGGGCTCGCATGCGCGAGCGGGTGTTCGCCGACCCCAGCGCCCGCCACTCACTGGAAGCCATCGTTCATCCCATCGTGGCGCGCGAGATTGCGCGTCGCGTTGCGCAAAGCAACAAGCTTTGCATAGTGTTCGACGTGCCCCTGCTCGCCGAATCACCGCGCTGGCGTCCGCAACTCGACCGCGTGGTCGTGGTGGACTGCAGCGAGGCGACTCAGCGACGCCGCGTGCGCGCCCGCAGCGCTTGGGATGACAACGTGATCGATGGCGTGCTGCGCAGCCAGAGTTCGCGCGCCCAGCGCCTGGCGGTGGCAGACGTGGTCATCTTCAACGACGAGGACGATCTCGACCGTTTGCATCGCCTGGTTGACCGGCTATCGACAAGCTTCGGGCTATGATCCGCCCACGCGGGGCCATCACGGCCCCGCACCCAGCGAGCCCGTGATCCTCTACGAATACCCTTTCAACGAACGCATCCGCACCTACCTGCGGCTCGAGCAGTTGTTCAAGCGGCTGGCCGTGCTGGTGCCGCGCGAGCACCCGCTGGATCACCACTACGCGATCCAGACGCTGTTCGAAATCATGGATGTGGCCTCGCGCGCCGACATGAAGTCGGATGTGCTCAAGGACCTCGATCGGCAGAAGCAGGCCCTGGCGAGCTTCCGGGGCAACCCTGCCATCTCGGAAGCGGCGCTTGATACCGTGATCGGCCAGCTCGACACCTGCTTTTCACAGATCGCCGACGTGCCGGGCAAGCCCGGCCAGGCCTTGACGGAAAACGACTGGCTGATGGCCATCCGCAGCCGCATCGGCATTCCCGGCGGCACCTGCGAATTCGATCTGCCCGCCTATTTCCATTGGCAGCACCTTGACACCGCGCTGCGCCAGGCCGCCCTGGCCGATTGGTCCCGCACGCTGGCGCCCCTGGCCGAGGCCCTGGTGCTGCTGCTGAAGATGATGCGCGAGACCGGCGCACCGCAGAAAGTCGTCTCCACCGCCGGGCATTTCCAGCAGAACCTGCCTCAGGGCCGCACCTTCCAGTTGCTGCGGCTGCGAATCGATCCCTCGGCCGGGCTGATTCCCGAGATCAGTGGCAACCGGCTGATGTTCTCTGTGCGGCTGATGCGCCTGGGTGAGGACCACCGGCTTCACCCCTCGGGCGAGGACGCCAGCTTCGAACTGGCGCTGTGCGCCTGAGGCGATGACATCTCCCGCCGAACCCCGCATCGTGCGCTGCCCCGCCTGCGGCGGCGACAGCGTCTATGCGCCCAGCAACCGCTGGCGGCCATTCTGCAGCGAGCGCTGCAAACAAGGCGATCTGGGCGCCTGGGCCAGCGAGCAGTACGCCCTGCCCGACCAGGGCGCACCCACCGACGACTGGGACGCCGAGCAGCGCTGAGCGCCGCGCCTCCTCAGGCGGCGTCGGCCTCTTCCTGCAGCCAGCGCAGCACCGGCACGGTGCCGGGCAACACCGGCTCACATTGCACTGGCAAGCGCTCCCAGCGGCTGTCCTGTCCCTCGTGCATCTGCAACTCGCCTGACCACTCACGCACCTTGCAGAAATGCAGGCGCACCAAGCCATGCGGGTAGTCGACCAACTGAATCCGCCAGACAGGAGCCGGGCCGATGGTCAGGCCGATTTCCTCCTGCAGTTCGCGTCGCAGCGCCTGTTCCACGGTCTCACCCGCTTCGAGCTTGCCACCCGGGAACTCCCAATAGCCGGCATAGACCTTGCCTTGCGGACGCGAGGTGAGCAGGAAGCGTCCCTCGCCGTCGATGAGCACGCCCACTGCCACGTCCGTGGCGCTTTTGGCTGTGGCCGCGTCACGTCCGCCGTCCACGACGAGAACATCCGCAGTCATCCCTCGCCGCCGTGCGAGCCGGCGTAGTCGCGCGCGAACTGGTAGGCCACGCGCCCGCTGCGCGAGCCGCGCTCCAGTGCCCACACCAGGGCCTGGGGCCGGGCCGCCTCGATCGCCGAGGGCGCCACGCCGAAGTGCGACAGCCACTGCGCGACGATCGCCAGGTACTCGTCCTGGCTGAAAGGGTAGAAGCTGATCCACAGGCCGAAGCGCTCGGACAGCGAGATCTTCTCTTCGACCACTTCACCGGGATGCACTTCGCCGTCCGCGGTGTGCGTGTACGTGAGGTTCTCCTTCATGTACTCGGGCAGCAGGTGGCGGCGGTTGCTGGTGGCGTAAATCAGCACGTTCGCGCTCGATGCCGACACCGAGCCGTCGAGGATGGACTTGAGCGCCTTGTAGCCGGGCTCGCCGTCCTCGAAGCTCAGGTCGTCGCAATAAACGATGAATTTTTCGGGACGCCCGGCCACCACATCGACGATGTCGGGCAGGTCGACCAGGTCGGCCTTGTCGACCTCGATGAGCCGCAGGCCCTGGACGGCGTAGGCATTGAGGCAGGCCTTGACCAGCGACGACTTGCCGGTGCCGCGAGCGCCCGTGAGCAGCACGTTGTTGGCCGGCAAGCCCTTCACGAAATGTTCGGTGTTGCGCTGGATGCGCTCCTTCTGAGGCTCCACTTCCTTCAGATCGGCCAGCGCGATGCTGGCCACGTGGCGCACGGGCTCCAGCAGGCCGTGGCCATTGCTGCGCTTGCGGTAGCGGAAGGCGTGGGACGCCGACCAGTCCGGCTCGGACAGCGGCTGAGGGAGCACGGCTTCGATGCGGTCGATCAGGGCTTCGGCGCGCTGCAGCAAGCGCTCGAACGAGGGGTTCATGAGCGGTAGTCGGCGTTGATGGTGACGTACTCGTGGCTGAAGTCGCAGGTCCAGACAGTTTCGCTGGCCGAGCCTCGACCCAGGCCGATGCGCACCCCGATCTCGGCCGGCTTCATGACACGTTGACCGTCCTCCTCGCTGTACCCGGGGTGGCGGCCGCCGCGCGTGACCACGTGCACGTCGCCCAGCCACAGGTCGATGCCGCCCACGTCCAGGTCGTCAATGCCCGCGTAGCCCACAGCGGCCAGGATGCGCCCCAGGTTGGGGTCGCTGGCGAAGAAGGCCGTCTTGACCAGCGGCGAATGCGCAACGGCATAGGCCGCGCGCAAGCATTCCGACGTGTCGCGACCGCCTTCCACGCGGATGGTGATGAACTTGGTGGCCCCTTCGCCGTCGCGCACGATGGCGTGGGCCAGGCGCTGGGCCAGGGGCGTGAGCGCCTCCAGCAGCGCGCGCCCCGCAGAACTGGACAGGTCGCTGACAGGCGGATTCCCTGCCTGGCCGGTGGCAATGACCACGAAGGAATCGTTGGTGCTCGTGTCGCCATCGACCGTGACGCGATTGAACGAGACATCGGCCAGCCGGCGGGCCAGTTCATTCATGAGCGCGGGCGCAATCGCTGCGTCGGTGGCCAGGAAGCCGAGCATGGTGGCCATGTTCGGCCGGATCATGCCGGCACCTTTGGCGATGCCGGTGGCACGCACCGCGCGACCATCGAGCGTGAACGACACGCTCGCCGCCTTGGGCAAGGTGTCCGTCGTCATGATGCCTTGCGCCGCGGCCAGCCACTGCGCACCCGAATCGTGCTGCGCCGTGGCGGCGTTGCTCAGGGCCGCCGGCAGGCCACCCAGCAGACGGTCCATGGGCAGAGGCTCCATGATCACGCCGGTGGAGAACGGCAGCACCTGCTCATGGTGCAGGCCGAGCGAGCGCGCCAGTGCGGTGCAGGTCTGGCGCGCGTCGGCCAGGCCACTCTCGCCGGTGCCTGCGTTGGCGTTGCCCGTGTTGATGACCAGGGCGCGCACACCTTGCCCGCTGGCCAGGTGCTCGCGGCACACCTGCACCGGCGCTGCGGCGTAGCGGTTGCGCGTGAACACCGCCCCTACCGCACTGCCTTCGTCCAGCAGGAAAACCGACAGATCTTTGCGGTTGGCCTTGCGGATGCCGGCTTCGGCGATTCCGATTCGCACGCCCGCGATGGGCAGCAGGTCGGCCACGGCGGGACTGGAGAGCTGGACAGGCATGGAAGGAATCTCGGATCGGGGGAATCGGACGACCGGCCTACGCGCCGGTCACTCAATCGAGTTTGCCGTGGCAGTGCTTGTACTTCTTGCCACTGCCGCAAGGGCAAGGGTCGTTGCGTCCCACACGGGGCATCTCGCCGGCCATCGCTTGCGCGACGGCGACTTCGGGGCGCGTCTCGGCCTCTCCGGTTTCGGTCGGTGCGGTGTACGTCACGTTGCTGATGGCCTCGGCGCGCTCTTCCAGCTGCTCGGCCGCCTGCGAGATCTGCTCGGCCGACTGCACGCGCACGTTCATGAGGATGCGCGTGACATCGTTCTTCACCGAGTCCAGCAGTTGGCCGAACAGCAGGAAGGCCTCGCGCTTGTACTCCTGCTTGGGCTGCTTCTGCGCGTAGCCGCGCAGGTGGATGCCCTGGCGCAGGTAGTCCAGCGCGGCGATGTGCTCGCGCCATTGGGAATCGATGGTTTGCAGCAGCACCACGCGCTCGAAGGAGGTGAAGTTCTGTTCCCCGACCTGCTCGACCTTGGAGACGAACACCGCCTTGGCGGCTTCGCGCACACGCTCGACGATGTTCTCCACCTCGACCGCCTCCGACTCGGCCACCCAGCTGGCGAGCGGCACGTCCACCGCCCATTCCTCGCGCAGCGTCTTCTCCAGGCCCGGCAGGTCCCACTGCTCTTCCACGCTTTCCTCAGGCACGAACTGATGCACCACGTCGGTCAGGGCGCCGTCGCGCAGCGCGTCGATCTGAGCGCGCAGGTCCTGCGCGTCGAGGATGTCGTTGCGCTGCTGGTAGATGACCTTGCGCTGGTCGTTCGACACGTCGTCGTACTCGAGCAGCTGCTTGCGAATGTCGAAGTTGCGCGCTTCGACCTTGCGCTGCGCGCTCTCGATGCTGCGGGTGACGATGCCGGCCTCGATGGCCTCGCCCTCGGGCATCTTCAAGCGGTCCATGATGGCGCGCACGCGGTCGCCCGCGAAGATGCGCATCAGCGGATCGTCCAGGCTCAGGTAGAAACGGCTGGAGCCCGGGTCACCCTGGCGCCCCGAGCGGCCGCGCAACTGGTTGTCGATGCGGCGCGATTCGTGGCGTTCGGTGGCGATGATGCGCAGGCCACCCAGCGCCACCACCTTCTCGTGGTCGGCCTGCCACTGGCCGCGCAGCGTCTCGGCGCGCGACGCGCGGGTGGCCTCATCCAGGGCCGGGTCGGCCATCACGGCTTCCACCATCTTTTCCAGGTTGCCGCCGAGCACGATGTCGGTGCCGCGACCGGCCATGTTGGTGGCGATGGTGATGGCGCCGGGGCGTCCCGCCTGGGCAATGATGTCCGCCTCGCGCGCGTGCTGCTTGGCGTTGAGCACCTGGTGCGGCAGCTTCGCGGCCTCGAGCAGCTGCGCGATGATTTCGGAGTTCTCGATCGACGAGGTGCCCACCAGCACGGGCTGGCCTCGCTCGTGGCATTCGCGAATGTCGGCGATCGCGGCGTCGTACTTTTCCTTGGTGGTCTTGTAGACGCGGTCGAGTTGATCCTGGCGCTTGCTGGGCCGGTTCGGCGGAATCACCACCGTCTCCAGGCCGTAGATCTCCTGGAATTCGTAAGCCTCGGTATCCGCCGTGCCGGTCATGCCCGACAACTTGCCGTACATGCGGAAGTAGTTCTGGAAGGTGATGGTGGCCAGCGTCTGGTTCTCGCGCTGGATGCCCACGCCCTCCTTCGCCTCCACCGCCTGGTGCAGGCCGTCGCTCCAGCGGCGCCCGGCCATCAGGCGGCCGGTGAATTCGTCGACGATGACGATTTCGCCGTTCTGATTCACGTAGTGCTGGTCGCGGTGGAACAGGTGGTGCGCCTTCAGCGAAGTCACCAGGTGGTGCAGCAGCGCGATGTTCGACGGGTCATACAGCGAGGCACCTTCGGGCAGCAGGCCGGCCCTGGACAGCAGGGCCTCGGCGTTCTCGTGCCCCTGTTCGGTGAGGTGCACCGAGCGCGCCTTCTCGTCGAGCGTGAAATCACCCGGCTTGATGACGCCCTCGCCGGTGCGCGGGTCGGCCTCGCCCTCCTGGCGGCTGAGATGCGGCACGAGCTGGTTGATGGCCACGTACACAGCCGTCTGGTCCTCGGCCTGGCCGCTGATGATCAGCGGCGTGCGGGCCTCGTCGATCAGGATGGAGTCCACCTCGTCGACGATCGCGTAGTTCAGGCGGCGCTGCACGCGGTCAGCGGCCTCATAGACCATGTTGTCGCGCAGGTAATCGAAGCCGTACTCGTTGTTCGTGCCGTAGGTGATGTCGGCGCGATAGGCCGCCTGCTTTTCCTCGCGCTGCATCTGCGGCAGGTTCACGCCCACCGTCAGGCCCAGGAAGTTGTAGAGCTTGCCCATCCATTGGGCGTCGCGGTTGGCCAGGTAGTCGTTGACCGTCACCACGTGCACGCCCTGGCCGGCCAAGGCATTGAGGTAGACCGGCAAGGTGGCGGTCAGCGTCTTGCCCTCGCCGGTGCGCATCTCGGCGATCTTGCCGTGGTGCAGTGCGATCCCGCCCACCAGCTGTACGTCGAAGTGGCGCATCTTCATGACACGCTTGCCCGCCTCGCGGACCACGGCAAAGGCCTCGGGCAACAGCGCGTCGAGCGTTTCACCCGCCGCCAGGCGCTGGCGGAACGACTCGGTCTTGGCTTTGAGCTCGTCGTCGCCAAGCGACTCGAACTGCGACTCCAGCGCATTGATGCGCTCAACCGTCTTGCGGTACTGCTTGAGCAGGCGGTCGTTGCGGCTTCCGAAGAGCTTGGTGAGGAAATTGGTGGCCATATGAGGACGCCCGGGACACCAAGCCCGGAGGCGTTGGCACGGACGGCGATGATCGATCGGAAGGACGCTTGCGCGTCCGCTGGCGGCGGCGAGGGGGCGCAAAGCCCCCAGGTGCCGGCGAACACGCGGCTTTCAAGCGCGAAGCCGGCATTTTAGCGGCCGGCCATTCTCTGCTTCAGCGCGTGCGAGAGACGTTCGGCCCAGGGGGAGCACGCGCCAGGTGCTCACCGGCTTGCAGGAATTTTTGCGGGTTCTGCGGTACACCCGCGACCCACACCTCGAAATGCAGGTGCGGGCCGGTGGAACGCCCGGTCGAGCCGACCTCGGCGATCTTCTGGCCGCTCTTGACGATGTCGCCCTTCTTGACATGCACCTTGGACGCATGGGCGTAACGCGTGACCAAGGCATTGCCGTGGTCGATCTCGACCAGGTTGCCGTAGGCGGAGTGGTATTCCTGCGCAATCACCACGCCACCGGCGGCCGCCACGATGGGCGTGCCCGTGTCGGCCGGGAAATCCAGACCCGTGTGCAGCGCCGACTGACCCGTGATCGGGTCGATGCGAAAACCGAAGGCCGAGCCGACACGCCCGTCCACCACGGGCTTTTCGGTCGGCACCAGCGTGCTCTGGATCTTCTGATCGAACAGGCGGGACTCGATCGCGGTCAGCCAGTCCACCCGGGCGCCGCTGCCGGCATCCACCGCTTCCATCTCGCGCATCAGTTCTTCAAGCGTCAGCGAGCGGTTCGAGATGAGCACGCCGCCCGAGCCGGGCAGCGGTGGGCGAGCCTGCGCGGGCTCCAGGCCGGCCAGGCCGGCCACGCGCTCGCCGAGGGAGTCGATCTGCATCATGCGGGCCTGCATCTCGCCCAGCTTGCGCGCCATGGCGTCGAGGTTGGCGCGCAGATAGGCGTCGCGCTCGCCCGGGTTGTCCGGGTGCACCAGGCGGGCCACGGAGGCAAAACCGGGCCAGCCCTGGCGAATGCCTTCAAGGAACACCCAGTGGTAAGCGGCCACCGCGCTGAACATGAGGCCCAGCACGGCCATCACCGCCGCGGCAATGAGCTTCCAGCCGTTCAGGTGCAAGGCTTGACGTCGTGCGAGCCAGGCGTCGGTGATGATGATGTGCACGTCTCAAATCCATTGTTGACCGACCCGCTCGACGCGGCACGACCGACTCGGTCAGAATCGACCGCATGCCGACCCGACAGACTCCCTCCGTCTTCAGCCTTCAGGAGGCCGTTGGCGCCGCGCCCGGGCTGGCGGAGCTTCAAGCCAGGATCCGTCTATCGCAGCGATGTCTCGATCTTGTTCGGGACCGTATTCCTCACGCCCTGCGCACCCAGGTCACCGCCGGGCCCTTGCAGGACGCCGAGTGGTGCCTGCTGGTCCGCAGCAGCGCGGCGGCCGCCAAACTGCGACAGCTTCTGCCTGCGCTGCGTGACGCATTGCACGAAAGCGGGGCGCAGGTTAGCGCAATCCGCATCAAAGTCCAAACGCCCGGGCGATAAGCGCGCCCTGCGGCGGACCGGGTGGTGCCGCTTGTCTGACTCGAACAGACGACCTATCGCTTACAAGGCGATTGCTCTACCAACTGAGCTAAAGCGGCCCGGGCAGGGATTCTAGGTTCACTTCACCCGCTTGAGCTGCGGCCGACCACCTGGACGGCCGGGGCCATCGCCGCCGGGCTCGGGAGGCGACGCATCGTCGTCCGGCGTCACGGCCCGCAACGACGATGGCGCCGGCGCATCCCCCGCCGCTGGCGCTTGTGCGGGCGCCGGCGCGGGAAAGGCCATGCCTTGCCCGTTTTCGCGCGCGTAGATCGCAATGACGTGGGTGATCGGCACCAGAATTTCTCGCGACACGCCGCCGAACCGCGCCTTGAACGAGATGTACTCGTTGCCCAGGTGCAGGTCCTTGGTGGCCTCCATGCTCACGTTGAGCACGATCTCGCCATTGCGCACGAACTCCATCGGCACCTGCACCGACGCGTCGACGTGCACGGCGATGTAGGGCGAGAACCCGTTCTCGCTGCACCATTCGTACAGCGCCCGGATCAGGTACGGGCGGGTCGACGGGACCGGTGGTTCTGCCTGCTGGCTCATGGCACTGCTGCGTCGCCGGGCCCGCTTACTTGCGCATCACCTTTTCGGACGGGGTCAGCGCCTCGATGTAGGCGGGACGCGAGAAGATGCGCTCCGCGTACTTGAGCAGCGGCGCGGCGTTCTTGCTGAGTTCGATGCCGTAGAAGTCCAGGCGCCACAGCAGCGGCGCGATGGCCACGTCGAGCATGGAGAAGTTGTCCCCCAGCATGAACTTGTTCTTCATGAACACGGGAGCGAGCTGCGTGAGGCGGTCGCGGATGTGCGAACGGGCCTTCTCCAGCGCCTTGTCATTGCCCTTGCTGCTGCGAGATTCCAGCACCGACACGTGCGTGAACAGTTCCTTCTCGAAGTTGAGCAGGAACAGGCGCACGCGGGCGCGGTCAACCGGGTCACCGGGCATGAGCTGCGGGTGCGGGAAGCGCTCGTCGATGTACTCGTTGATGATGTTCGACTCGTACAGGATCAGGTCGCGCTCGACGAGGATCGGCACCTGGCCGTACGGGTTCATCACGGCGATGTCTTCGGGCTTGTTGTACAAGTCGACGTCGCGGATTTCGAAGTCCATGCCCTTTTCGAACAGCACGAAGCGGCAGCGGTGCGAATAGGGGCAGGTGGTGCCCGAGTACAGAACCATCATGGTTGGCGTCTCCTGAAACAGAAAACAGTGGCTGCGATTGTGCCGCGTCGGCACCGCAAGCCACTGTGGGCGAAAAAGGGGGTGGATCGCACCCCGAGACGGGGGCTTACTTGACGTCTTTCCAGAACGCGGCGTTGAGGCGCCAGGCGACCACGGTGAACGCCGTGAGGAACAGCAGGACCCACACGCCGATTCGCACGCGGTTGTTCGCGGCGGGCTCGGCCATCCACTGGAGGTAAGCCACCAGGTCACCGACGTTCTGGTCGTACTGGGCCTGGGTCATGGTGCCGGGCTTGACCTGCTCCCAACCGCGCAGCACCTCGACCTCGTGGCCATGGCTCATGACCTTGTCGTAGACGGGCTTGCGCTCGCCCTGCAGCTCCCACAGAGGGTGCGGCATGCCGATATTGGGAAAGGCCTTGTTGTTCCAGCCGGTGGGCTTGGTGTCGTCGCGGTAATAGGTGCGCAACAGGGTGTAGAGGTAATCGGGCCCGCTGCCGGCCGAGCTGGCGCGCGATCGCGCCACCAGGGTCAGGTCGGGTGGCACCTTGCCGAACCAGTCCTTGGCCATCTTGGGATCGATGGCTGCCTTCATCGTGTCGCCGATCTTGTCGGTGGCAAAGGTCAGGTTCTCGGCGATCTGCTTGTCGTTCAGGCCGATGTCGCGCAGGCGGTTGTAGCGCATGAAGGCCGCCGAGTGGCAGTTCAGGCAGTAGTTGACGAACAGCTTGGCGCCGTTTTGCAGGGCGGCCATGTCGTTGGTGCGTTGGGGCGCGCGGTCCAGCGGGATGCCACCGCCAGCGGCCAGGGCGGTGCCACTCAGGCCCAGGGACAACGCGAGGCCCAGAAGAATCTTTTTCATAACGTTCGCTCTCCGGATGTCGCGTTGACTCAGTGCGGCTGGAAGGTCACCCGGTCGGGGACCGGCTTGAACTCACCCAGGCGGCTCCACCACGGCATCAGCAGGAAGAAGCCGAAATAGAACAGGGTGCCCACCTGCGACACGCGCTCGCCGATCGGCGAAGGCGCCTGGATACCCAGGTAGCCGAGCACGAAGAAGTTGATGACGAATACCGTGTAGAGCCACTTGTTCCAGCTCGGGCGGTAGCGGATCGACTTCACCGGACTGTTGTCGAGCCAGGGCAGGAAGAACAGGATGATCACGGCCGCGCCCATGACGATCACACCCCAGAACTTGGCGTCGTAGGTGAGCATGGCCGCCGAGGCCAGCACGGCGGCGACCACGATCACGCCCTTGAGCGCCGCGTTGACGCGCGCCTTGATGACCCCGAACACCGCTGCCAGCACCACGCAGGCCACCAGCACGTACATGAACTCGGCGGTGATGGCGCGCAGCATGGAGTAGAACGGCGTGAAGTACCAGACCGGCGCGATGTGCAGCGGCGTGGTCAGCGGGTCGGCCGGGATGAAGTTGTTGAACTCCAGGAAGTAGCCACCGAACTCGGGCGCAAAGAACACGATGGCCGAGAACACCATCAGGAACACGGCCACACCCAGGATGTCGTGCACGGTGTAGTACGGGTGGAAGGGGATGCCGTCCACGGGCTTGCCGGAGGCGTCCTTGTTGGCCTTGATCTCCACGCCATCGGGGTTGTTGGAGCCCACTTCGTGCAGCGCGATGATGTGCGCCACCACCAGGCCCAGCAAGACCAGCGGCACGGCGATGACGTGGAAGCTGAAGAAGCGGTTCAGCGTGGCGTCGCCCACCACGTAGTCGCCACGGATCAGCAGGGCCAGGTCGGGGCCGATGTAAGGAATGGCGGAGAACAGGTTCACGATCACCTGCGCGCCCCAGTAGGACATCTGGCCCCAGGGCAGCAGGTAGCCCATGAAGGCTTCGGCCATCAGGCACAGGAAGATCGCGCAGCCGAACACCCACACCAACTCACGCGGCTTGCGGTAGCTGCCGTAGAGCAGGCCGCGGAACATGTGCATGTACACCACGACGAAGAAGGCCGAGGCACCGGTGGAGTGCATGTAGCGGATCAGCCAGCCCCAGGGCACGTCGCGCATGATGTACTCGACGGAGGCGAAGGCCACGTTCGCGTCGGGCTTGTAGTGCATCACCAGGAAGATGCCGGTAACGATCTGGATGACCAGCACCAGCAGGGCGAGCGAACCGAAGAAGTACCAGAAGTTGAAGTTCTTCGGCGCGTAGTACTCGGCCAGGTGCTCGTTGTAGAGCTTGGACAGCGGGAAGCGGTTGTCGACCCAGTTCAGCGCTTTCTGGCTCAGCGGGGCGTCGGGGGAGATTTCTTTGAATTCGGCCATGGCGTGCGTGCCTCGATGTTCCGTGGGTGTTCAGGCTCGATGGCGCGGCCTCAGGCCGGCTTTTCCTCGCCGATCAGCAGCATGTTGTCGGAGACGTAGTAATGCGGCGGGATCTCGAGGTTGTCGGGTGCGGGCTTGTTCTGGAACACGCGGCCAGCCAGGTCGAAGGTTGAGCCATGGCAGGCGCACAGGAACCCGCCCTGCCAGTCGTCCGGCAGGGAGGGTTGCGGGCCGGTGGCGAACTTGTCGCCAGGCGAGCAACCCAGGTGGGTGCAGATGCCGATGGCGACCAGGATCTCGGGCTTGATCGAGCGGGTGCGGTTCTTGGCGTACTCGGGCGTGGGGAACGCGGTCCGCTCGGAATTCGGGTCGGCGAGCTGGGCCTCGTCTTTCTCCAGCGTGGCGAGCTGCGCCTCCGTGCGACGCATCACCCACACCGGCTTGCCGCGCCATTCCACGACGCGTTTCTCGCCAGGGGCGATGGTCGAGATGTCCACCTCGACCGCCGCACCCGCGGCCTTGGCGCGCTCGGAGGGCTGGAAGGAACTCACGAAGGGCACGGCGACTGCCGCGGCACCCACGCCACCCATGGCGCAGGAGGTGATCAGCCAGGTCCGGCGACTGTTGTCCACAGCGGCCTTGCCTTGGTTGGCGGGAGCTTCACTCATGGGGGACTTTCTCGTCTTGCGGGAGGGGAATCAGGACAACCCGGCATTGTACTGGACCATGTCAAGGGCCCAGCCGCGTTCGCGCCTGCGCCGCCATGGGCTCGAATGCCGGTTTCGCGTGTGACAATGCCCGCCCGACCAATACCCTCTGGAGGATGCGCATGGGCATGATGCAGGAGTTCAAGGAATTTGCCGTCAAGGGCAACGTCATCGACCTGGCCGTGGGCGTGATCATCGGCGGCGCGTTCGGCAAGATCGTCAGCTCCCTGGTGGACGACGTGATCATGCCGGTGGTGGGCCTGGTGTTCGGCAAGCTCGACTTCAGCAACCTGTTCGTGGTGCTGGGCACGGCGCCCGAGGGCACGGCCCGCACCCTGGCGGCCATGAAGCAGGCCGGTGTGCCGGTGCTGGCGTACGGCAACTTCATCACGGTGGCGATCAACTTCGCCATCCTGGCCTTCATCATTTTCCTGATGGTCAAACAGATCAACCGCCTCAAGCGCGAGACGCCACCGCCACCGCCCGCCGCCGCGCCAGAAGACATCGTGCTGCTGCGCGAGATCCGCGACAGTCTGAAGAAGTAGGTCCCGCTCAGGCCGGGCTGGCAAGCATCGCGGCATCGATGGCCGCCAGCAGACTGTCCGCGCTGGCCCGGCCGGTGCCCGCGATGTCGAATGCGGTGCCATGGTCCGGGCTGGTGCGCACGAACGGCAGGCCGAGCGTGGTGTTGACGCCATGCTCCAGCCCCAGCAACTTCACCGGAATGAGCCCCTGGTCGTGGTACATGGCCACGACCACGTCGAAGGCACCCTGGCGCGCCCGCATGAATACGGTATCCGGCGGATGGGGCCCGCTGGCCTCGATTCCCTGATCGCGCGCCGCCTGCACGGCGGGCGCGATCGCCTCGATCTCCTCCCGCCCGAACAACCCGCCCTCCCCCGCGTGCGGGTTCAGTCCGGCCACCGCGATGCGCGGCCGCGCCATCCCGGTGCGGCGGAAGTGGGCATCCGTGATGCGGATGGTCTCCAGCACGCCTTCGGTCGTCACCGCCGCCAAGGCCTCGCGCAGCGACACATGGATGCTCACCAGCACCGTCGCCAGGCCGGGCGCGCTGAGCATCATGCGCACAGGCAAGGCCGTCACGGGCACGCCCTGGTGCCGGGCAGCGACGGCCTGCAGCAATTCGGTGTGGCCAGGGTAGGGTTCGCCGGCGGCGGCCAGCGCCTCCTTGTGGATCGGCGCCGTGACCAGGGCGCGCGCGCGGCCCTCCAGCGCCGCCTGGGCGCCGAGACGGATGGCGGCGGCGGCGGCCCGGCCCGCGATGGCGCTCACCTGGCCCCACGGCGGCGGCGCCAGCGGCTCGCCCGCCTGCAGAACCCCTACCGAGCCGGGCGGCAGGCCGGCCAATTGCGCCGGCTCGCTCAGCCCGGCCAGCACCAGACCGCCCTCGGCCGAGTCGGGGGCTGCTGCGCCCAGGCTCGCCGCGCGGCGCAGCGTGGCCATGTCGCCCACCACCACCACGTCGCGCCGCAGCGCGGGCCGCTCGCGCAGGGCGCGCAGCACGATCTCGGGGCCGATGCCCGCGGCATCGCCCATGCTGATCAGGACCGGGCGCTTGGCCATCACGCGGGGTTGGGGATATCGATGAAGTGGTGCTCGATGCCCAGCGCCGAGGCCACGTGGGTGGCGACGGCGGGCGCGCCGTAGCGCTCGCTGGCGTGGTGCCCGCAGGCCAGGAAGGCCACGCCGCACTCCCGGGCGTAGTGCGCCTGGGGCTCAGAGATCTCGCCGGTGATGAAGGCGTCGACGCCGGCCGCGATGGCGGCCTCGAAGTAGCCTTGCGCCCCGCCCGTGCACAGGCCGATGCGGCGCACTGTGTGCCCCGGCGGCCCCACCAGCGTGACCGGACGGCCCACAGCCTGTTCCACGTGCGCCGCCAGCGACTCGGCCGGTGCCGCCGGGCGCTGGCCCACGAAGCCGAGCCACTGATCGCCGAAGCGCACGCCATCCTCCAACGCGATGTCCAGCACGCGGGCGAGCTGCGCGTTGTTGCCCAGTGTGGGGTGGGCGTCCAGCGGGAGGTGATAGGCGATCAGGTTGATGTCGTGCGCCAGCAGCCGCGACAGACGCTGCTTCATCCACCCCGTCACGCGCCCGTCCTGGCCGCGCCAGAACAGGCCGTGGTGCACCAGGATGGCATCCGCCTTCGCCTCGATCGCGGCCTCGATCAGCGCCAGGCTGGCGGTCACGCCGCTGATCAGCCGGCGGATCTCGAGGCGGCCCTCGACCTGCAGCCCGTTGGGTCCATAGTCCTTGAACTGCGCAGGCTGCAGCAGGGTGTCGAAGGCGTGAACCAGCGTGTCTCGGGAGGTGCTCATGCGGCGCGGCGGCTTGAAAAACGGCATTCTGACAGCCACATCTCCACCAGCCGAATGCGGGACAATTCCCCACTTTCCTTCGCCGACTCTCTCATGAAACGACTCTGGCTCGTGTTTGCCCAAACCGTCACCGTGCTGGTGGCGGTGCTCTTCGTTGTGGCCACGCTGCAGCCGCAGTGGTTGGGCCGGCGTTCGCTGCCGTCGGTGGTGCCGGTGTTCGAGGCCCCTTCCAGCGCCCCGCCTCCCGCCGATCCGGGGACCTTGAGCCTGCGTGCGGCGGCCAAGATCGCTGCGCCCGCCGTCGTGAGCATCAACACCAGCAAGGCGCCAGCCAACAACCCCCACAGCGTCGACCCCTGGTTCCGCTTCTTCTTCGGCGACCAGCTCAACAACCAGCCGCAGACCGGGCTGGGGTCGGGCGTCATCGTCAGCCCGGCCGGCTACGTGCTCACCAACAACCACGTCGTCGAGGAAGCCGACGAGATCCAGGTGAGCCTCAACGACGGCCGCCAGACCGTGGCCAAGGTCATCGGCACCGACCCCGAGACCGATCTCGCCGTGCTCAAGGTCGAACTGAGCGACCTGCCCGTCATTACCCTGGGCAACTCCGACGCGCTCCAGATCGGCGACCCGCTGCTGGCCATCGGCAACCCCTTCGGCGTGGGGCAGACCGTCACCAGCGGCATTGTCAGCGCGCTGGGCCGCACGCAACTGGGCATCAACACCTTCGAGAACTTCATCCAGACAGACGCGGCCATCAACCCGGGCAACTCGGGCGGCGCCCTGGTGGATGTGCAAGGCCACCTCATGGGCATCAACACCGCCATTTACTCGCGCTCGGGCGGCTCCATGGGGATCGGCTTCGCCATTCCCACGTCCACCGCGCGCAGCGTGATGGAGGCGATCGTCAAGGAAGGCAAGGTCACGCGTGGCTGGATCGGCGTGGAGCCGCAGGACCTGACGCCCGAATTGGCGGAGAGTTTCGGCGTCGGCACGCGCAGCGGCGTCATCATCACGGGCGTGCTGCAGAACGGTCCCGCCGCGCAGGCGGGTATCCGCCCGGGCGACGTCATCACCGCGGTCAAGGGCCAGGAGGTCAGGAACGTGCCGCAGCTCTTGGCGGCCGTGGCGGCGCTGCCGCCCGGTGAAAAAGCCCGCCTCGATGTCTTGCGGCGCGACGCATCGATGCAGATCGAGGTGACGCCAGGCCGTCGCAACCTCGCCCAGCAGGCCGCCAACCGGCGCTGAACCTGGCCACAGGGGCCGCCGTTCAGGACGCGGTCTTTTCGCCTTCGCCTTCTTCGTCCTCGGCCCGGGTGCGCTTGATGAAGACCTGCGCTCCCCAGATGCCGGCTTCGTAGAGCACGCACATCGGCACCGCCAATGCCAATTGCGAGATCACGTCGGGCGGCGTGACGACGGCGGCGATGATGAACGAGATGACGATGAAGTAGCCGCGGAAGTCCTTGAGCTTCTGCACGGAGACCATGCCCATCTTGACCAGCAGCACCACCACGATGGGCACCTGGAAGGCGAGGCCGAAGGCGAGGTACAGGCCCAGAATCGCCTCCACATAGGACGCGATGTCGGGCGTGGCCGCCACGCTGGCCGGCGTGAACTTCTGGATGAAGCCGAACATCTTGTCGAGCACGAAGAACTGCACGAACGCGATGCCCGCATAGGCCAGCAAGCTGCCCAGGAAGATGAGCGGCACGGCGAATCGCTTCTCGTGGCTGTAGAGCCCGGGCGCAATGAAGGACCACAGCTGGTACATCCACCACGGCAGCGACAGCAGCACCGCGGCCATGGCCAGCACCTTCAGCGGCACGAAGAAGGGTGAGAACACGCCCACGGCGATCAGCCGGGCGTCGGGCGGCATGTGGGCGCGGATGGGAATGGCGATCAGGTCGATGAGGCCGCTCGGGCCGGGCCAGACCGCCAGGATGGCCATGCACACCGCCAGGCCGATCACGCTGTAGAGCAGGCGGTCGCGCAGCTCCATCAGGTGCTGCACGAAGGGCTGTTCTGTACCGGCGAGTTCGTCGTCGGAATCGGGCTTGGTGGACATCAGCGAGACGGGTTGGACGGGCGCGGGCGGAAGCGGGCCACGCGCGCGGCCCCCGACTGGGTGCGGGTGCGCACCCCCGTGCGCGCCTTGAACCACTGCGGCACGGCCTTCTGCTTGAGGCGGAAGTTCTTCTTGGGACGCGTGTAGACGGGGTACACCGGTTGCCCGATGGACTGCATGACGTCCGCCTCGGTCGGCTCGCGCAGCGTGTCACCCTCGAGGCCGGCCGTGGCGTCGGACCAGGATTTCTCGAACTCGTTGGTGGTGTCCTGCACGGAGGACTGCACGTCGCGCGCCGCCGTCTCCACCGAGTCCTTCATCTTCTTGAGCTCTTCGAGCTCCATGGACCGGTTGACCTCGGCCTTGACGTCGGCGACGTAACGCTGGGCCTTGCCCAGCAAGGCGCCCACCGTGCGGGCCACGCGCGGCAATTTCTCGGGGCCGATGACGACCAGCGCCACGGCACCGATGAGGGCCAGCTTGGAAATGCCGAGATCGATCATGGGTCAGCCAGGACCGCGGCGTCCGCACCGGGCGCCGGGGTGGTTCACGTCAGCTTTTCTGCTTGGCTTCGACGTCGATGGTGCCCTTGTCGGTCGCGCTGTTCTGCGTGACCTGGGGGGCGGGGGTGCCGGTGGCGTCGGACGGGCCGTTCTGACCGCCCTCCTTCATGCCATCCTTGAAACCCTTGACGGCGCCACCCAGGTCGGAGCCGATGTTCTTGAGTTTCTTGGTGCCGAACACCATGACCACGATGAGCAGCACGATGAGCCAGTGCCAGATGGAAAACGTACCCATGTCAATCTCCAGAGAGGTGGGGTGAGCGCGCGCGCAATGCTGGGATTCTAAGCCGCGGCCCGGGGTTCAACCGGTTGTCCCGGGGATGCCGCAGAGGACCGGATGGATCAGCCCTTGGCCCAGGGGCGAGGACCGCCGATCACGTGGATGTGCAAGTGGTGGACCTCCTGTCCGCCCTCTTGACCCGTGTTGCACACGATGCGAAATCCACCCTCGGGATAGGGGTTGCAGCCCTGCTCCATGGCCAGCTTCGGGGCCAGGGTCAGCATGCGGCCCATCAGGCGCTCGTGTTCGGGACCGACCTGTGCCATCGACGGGATGTGCACCTTGGGCACCATGAGGAAATGCACGGGCGCCCAGGGGTGGATGTCGTGGAAGGCAAACAGGTCCTCGTCCTCGTACACCCGGCGGGACGGGATCTGGCCGGCAACGATCTTGCAAAAAACGCAGTTGGGGTCGTGCTGAGCGCTCATGGGGGCCTTATTGCGGCATGGGGCGGTTGGCGTTCATGTTCACCATGCCCCGGACGATGCGGTAGAGGAACCAGATGGAGATCAGGCACCAGGCGATCCAGCCCGGCACGAAGAGCAGCAGCCACAAGGGAATGGTCACCACGTACAGGATGGCGGCCCAGATGACCGAACGGATGCGCCAGGAGAAGTGGCTGGCTTGCCAGGTGCCCACAGCCTCGTCCCGCTTCACCAGGTCGATGATCAGCGCCACGATGAGCAGCGCAACGCCGGGCTGGGCCGAAGGCAGCACCGCGCCCACCGCCACGATGAGGTGCAGGATGTAACTGAGCCAGCCCACGCTCTTGAGCGATTGGGCTTTCTCGTTGTCGGTGGTGTCCACATCGATCACGTCGCTCATGGTCTCACTCCTTCGCTTCGCGTTCGCGCACCTTGCGCAGGGCCTTCTCTTCCAGTCCGCTCAGGCCTTCGCGGCGCACCAGCTCGGCCACCACATCGGCCGGCCCCAGGCCGAAGTGGGCCAGGGCGATCATGCTGTGGAACCACAGGTCGGCGGTCTCGTTCACCAGCTTCTGACGGTCGGTGCCGCCGTGTTCCAGGTCCTTGGCGGCCATCACGGCCTCGGTGGCCTCTTCGCCAATCTTCTTGAGGAAGGCCTCGGGTCCCTTGTGCAACAGGCGCGCGACGTAGCTCTTCTCGGGATCGCCGCCGTTCGCCGGCTTGCGGCTCTCGATCACGGCAGCCAGGCGGGCCAGGTCGTCGGTACTGGTCATAGGGCTATCTGTAGATGGATTCCGGGTCTTTCAAGACCGGTTCCACGGTGACCCAATGGCCATTCTCGTGGCGCTGGAAGAAGCAACTGTGTCGGCCCGTGTGGCAGGCGATGCCGGGCTCGTGTCCGAGCTGGGTGACCTTGAGCAGCACCACGTCGTTGTCGCAGTCCAGGCGGATGTCGTGCACCGTCTGCACGTGGCCGGACTCCTCGCCCTTGAACCAGAGCTTGCCGCGCGAGCGGCTGAAGTAGACGGCGCGGCCCAGTTCGGCCGTCTTCTGCAGGGCCTCGCGGTTCATCCAGGCGAACATCAACACATCGCCAGTGGCGGCCTCCTGCGCGATCACGGGCACCAGCCCCTGATCGTCCCACTTCACGGCGTCGAGCCAGTCCATCACAGCCTCACGGGAATGCCGCGCTCAGCCATGCGGGCCTTGGCTTGCGCGACGGTGTATTCGCCATAGTGAAAGATGCTGGCGGCCAGCACCGCGTCGGCGCCGCCTTCCTGCACCCCGTCGGCCAGGTGGTCCAGCTTGCCCACGCCACCCGAGGCAATCACCGGCACGTCCACCGCGTCGCTCACCGCGCGCGTGAGCGCGAGGTCGAAGCCCGACTTGGTGCCATCGCGGTCCATGCTGGTGAGCAGGATCTCGCCGGCGCCGAACTCGGCCATCTGCTTGGCCCAGGCCACGGCGTCCAGGCCGGTGTTCTTGCGCCCACCGTGGCTGTAGACGTCCCATCCTTCGCCCTGTGCGCGGCGCTTGGCGTCGATCGCCACCACGATGCACTGCGAGCCGTACTTGTCGGATGCGTCGCGGATGACCTGCGGGTTGGCGATGGCGGCCGAGTTGAAGCTGGTCTTGTCCGCGCCCGCGTTCAGCAGGCGGCGCACGTCGTCCACGGTGCGCACGCCGCCGCCCACGGTGAGCGGTATGAAGACCTGAGAGGCGACTGCCTCGATGATGGGCAGGATCAGGTCGCGGCCGTCGCTGGTGGCCGTGATGTCGAGAAAGGTGAGTTCGTCGGCACCCTGCTCGTTGTATCGGGCCGCGATTTCCACCGGATCACCCGCATCGCGCAATTCGACGAAGTTGACGCCCTTGACGACACGACCACCGGTGACGTCAAGGCAGGGGATGATCCGTTTGGCCAGCATCAGGCCGCGGCGCCGGGCCGCCCCAAGCAAGGCCGCACCCCCTCGGGGGGCAGCGAATACACGAAGTGAGGAGCGTGGGGGTGCATGTTCATCCGTTCAAATCGTCCGCGAGCTTCTGTGCCGCCTCGAAATCGAGGTCGCCGCTGTAGATGGAACGCCCGCAGATCACGCCCTCGACGCCTTCCTCCTCCACCGCGCAGAGCTTGCGGATGTCTTCGAGGTTGGACAGGCCACCCGAGGCGATGACGGGGATGGACAGCGACTGCGCGAGCTTGACCGTGGCCTCGATGTTGATGCCGCTGAGCATGCCGTCGCGGCCGATGTCGGTATAGACGATGGACTCGACGCCGTAGTCCTCGAACTTCTTGCCCAGATCGACCACCTCGTGGCCGGTGAGCTTGCTCCAGCCATCGGTGGCGACCTTGCCGTCCTTGGCGTCCAGGCCCACGATGATGTGGCCGCCGAACGCGGTGCAGGCGTCCTGCAGGAAACCCGGGTTCTTCACCGCCGCGGTGCCGATGATCACGTAGCGCAGCCCGGCGTCGAGGTAGCGCTCGATGGTGTCGAGGTCGCGGATGCCACCGCCGAGCTGCACATCCACCTCGCTGCCCACCTCCTTGAGGATGGCGCGGATGGCCTGCTCGTTCCTGGGTTTGCCCGCGAAGGCGCCGTTCAGGTCCACCAAGTGCACGCGGCGCGCGCCCTTGTCGACCCAGTTGCGCGCCATGGCGGCCGGGTCCTCACTGAACACCGTGGATTGGTCCATGTCGCCCTGTTTGAGGCGAACACAGTGGCCGTCCTTGAGGTCGATGGCGGGAATCAGCAGCATGGTCGTGGGCGGGCGCTGGCGCGCGGCTCAGGGGTTCCAGTGGAGGAAATTGCGGTAGAGCGCAAGACCCTGGTCAGCGCTCTTCTCGGGGTGGAATTGGGTCGCAAAAATGTTATCGCGCGCAATGGCCGCTGCAAAGCGACCACCGTAATCGGTTTCGCCGACCACGTGCTCGGGCCGTTCGGGCCGAGCGAAGTAACTGTGCACGAAATAGAAGTAGGCGCCATCGTCGATGCCCGCCCACAACGGGTGCACGCCGCGCCCCAGGTCGTGAAACACACGGTTCCAGCCCATCTGGGGCACCTTGTAGCGGCTGCCGTCGGGCTGGCGGCGGCCTTCCAGCTGGAAACGCACCACCCCGCCGGGAATGAGGCCCAGGCCATCGGTGGGGCCTTCGTCGCTGCGGTCCAGCAGCATCTGCATCCCCACGCAGACGCCGAACAGCGGCTTGTTCGCGCAGGCGTGCAGCACGGCGTCCTTCAGGCCCGAGGCCGCGAGCGCGCGCATGCAGTCGCCCATGTGGCCCTGGCCGGGCAGTACCACGCGCTCGGCAGCCATCACCTCCTCAGGGCGTTGTGTGACGACGACCTCCACACCGCTGCCCTGAGCGGCGTGCAGCACCGCCTGGGAAACCGAGCGCAGGTTTCCGCTCTCGTAGTCGACGACGGCGACCGTCCTGGCTTTCATCACGCGGGAAACGGAGGGTTCAGAGCGAACCTTTGGTGGAAGGAATCGCGTCGCCCAGGCGCGGGTCGCGTTCGAGGGCGAAGCGCACGGCGCGCGCGAAGGCCTTGAACACGGTCTCGGCCTGGTGGTGCGCGTTCTCACCGTGCAGGTTGTCCACGTGCAGCGTGACACCGGCGTGGTTGACGAATCCCTGGAAGAACTCGTAGGTGAGCTGGGTGTCGAACGCGCCGATCATGCCGGCCTTGAACGGCACGCGCATGTGCAGACCGGGGCGCCCGGAGAAGTCGATCACCACGCGCGAGAGCGCTTCGTCGAGCGGCACGTAGGCATGGCCGTAGCGGCGGATGCCCTTCTTGTCGCCCACGGCCTTGGCGAAGGCCTGGCCCAGGGTGATGCCCACGTCTTCCACCGTGTGGTGGCCATCGATGTGCAGGTCGCCCTTGGCGATGATTTCCAGGTCGATCAGGCCATGGCGGGCGATCTGATCGAGCATGTGGTCGAAAAAGCCGATACCGGTGGACAGCACGGCCACGCCGGCGCCGTCGAGGTTGATGCGCACACCGATCTGGGTCTCGTTGGTGTTGCGCTGCACCTGGGCGGCACGGTCATTGGGGCCCGGGACGGGGAAAACGGGCGGGGTGGAAGTCATAGGGCGGTTTGCAGGGCCTGGAGGAGCCGGGCGTTCTCGTCGGGCGTGCCCACGGTGAGCCGCAGGCATTGGGCCAGCAGCGGGTGCATTTTAGAAACATTCTTCACGAGCACGCCCTGGGCCTTGAGCCCGTCGAAGGCGCGCTGTGCGTCGGGCACGCGCACGAGCACCATGTTGGCTTCGCTCGGGAAGGGCGTGACACCCGGCAGCCGCGCCAGCGCGGCCATCAGCGCCTCGCGCTGTTCGCGGATCACGGCCGCCTGCTGCGCGAACACCTCGGCGTGTTCCAGCGCGAACAACGCGCACTCGGCGTTGAGCGCGCTCACGTTGTAGGGCGGGCGCAGCTTGTCCACCTCCTGAACCAGGGCCGCGGGGCCCACGAGGTAGCCGATGCGCACGCCAGCCAGGCCGAACTTGGACAGCGTGCGCATGAGCAGCACGTGGGCGTTGTCCTGCGGCCGGGCGCGCATCTCGTCGAGCCAGGTGTGACTCGAGAAGGGCTGGTAGGCCTCGTCCACCACCACCAGGCCGCCGAAGGCAGCGGCCTCGGCGATGAGGCGGCGCATGACGTCCGGGTCGAAGCGATTGGCCGTGGGGTTGTTCGGATAGGCGAGGTACGTGATGGCCGGGCGGTGCGCGCGCATCGCGGCCAGCATGGCCGGCTCGTCAAGCTCGAAGTCGGCGGTGAGCGGCACGCCATGAAAGCCCAGGCCCTGCAACTGCGCGCTCATGGCGTACATCACGAAGCCGGGCACGGGCGCCAGCACGCTCGCGCCGGGCAGGTCACAGCCCATGGCCAGCAGCGAAATGAGTTCGTCGGAGCCGTTGCCCAGCATCAGTGCCTGACCGGCCGGCAGATCGACGAATCGCTCCAGGGCGCGCTTGAGTTCGTCCACGCGCGCGCCGGGGTAGCGGTTGATGGCCACGGCGCCCAGGCGCCGGCCCAGCTCGGCCTGCAGTTCGTGCGGCAACGCGAACGGGTTCTCCATCGCATCGAGCTTGAGCATGCCGGCCGAGTCCTGGATGGCGTAGGCCTGCATGGACTGGATGTCCCGGCGGATGCGCGCCAGCGGCTGGGGCTTGAGGGCGCTGTTCATCGCGGCGTGCCTCGCATCGGCGGGACGGTGGGCAGGCGCAACTCGGCCGCGCGCGCGTGCGCCTGCAGGCCCTCACCGTAGGCCAGCTCGGCGGCCACGGTGCCCAGGGCCTGCGCGCCCTGTTCACTCACCTCGATCAGGCTGCTGCGCTTCTGGAAATCGTAGACGCCCAGCGGCGAGGAGAAGCGCGCGGTGCCGCTGGTGGGCAGCACGTGGTTGGGGCCGGCGCAGTAGTCGCCGAGGCTTTCGCTGGTGTAGGCACCCAGGAAGATGGCACCGGCGTGCTTGAGCCGCGGCTCCCAGCGGTGCGGCTCGGCACTGGACACCTCCAGGTGCTCGGGCGCGATGCGGTTGCTGATGGCACAGGCCTCGCCCATGTCGCGGGTGAGAATGAGCGCGCCGCGGTCGTTGAGGCTCTTGGCGATGATGGCCGCGCGCGGCATGGTGGGCAGCAGGCGGTCGATGGCGGCCTGCACGGCGTCGATGTAGGCGGCGTCCGGGCACAGCAGGATGCTCTGCGCCAGCTCGTCGTGCTCGGCCTGGCTGAACAGGTCCATGGCCACCCAGTCGGCCGGCGTGCTGCCGTCGGCGAGCACCAGGATCTCGCTCGGGCCGGCGATCATGTCGATGCCCACGGTGCCGAACACGCGCTTCTTGGCGCTGGCCACGTAGGCGTTGCCGGGGCCGGTGATCTTGTCGACCTTGGGCACGGTGGCCGTGCCGTAGGCCAGCGCGGCCACGGCCTGGGCGCCGCCGATGGTGAAGGCGCGCGTGACGCCGGCCACGTAAGCCGCCGCCAGCACCAGCTCGTTGCGCTCGCCGCGCGTGTCGGTGCCACCGCCGTTGCCGCCCGTGGCCACACTGCCGCGCACGGGCGTGGGCACCACCATCACGATCTCGGGCACGCCGGCCACGTGCGCAGGCACAGCATTCATGATCAGGCTGGACGGGTAGGCCGCCTTGCCGCCCGGCACGTAGATGCCCACGCGGTCCAGCGGCGTGACCTTCTGGCCCAGCAGGGTGCCGTCCTCGTCGCGGTAGCTCCAGCTTTCGCCGTTGGCCTTCTTTTGCGCTTCGTGGTAGCGGCGCACGCGCGCGGTGGCGGCCTGCAGGGCCTCACGTTGCGCCGCAGGCAGGGCGTCGAAGGCGGCCTTGAAATCGGCCTGGGTGAGCTCGAGTTCGCCCACGCTGGCGGCCTGCAGGCCGTCGAAGCGCGCGGTGTATTCCAGCACCGCCGCATCGCCGCGCCGGTGCACGTCGGCCAGGATGTCGGCCACCCGCTGCTCGATCGCGTGGTCCGTCTCGCTCGACCAATGCAGGCGCTGCGCGAAGCGCGCCTCGAAATCGGGCTGGGCGGTCGACAGGCGAAGGGGCGAGGCGTTCATGCGGGGGTGGAAACAATGGCGCCGGCGAAAGCGTCGATGAGCGGGCGCAGGCGCGCCTGTTTGAGTTTGAGGGCCGCCTGGTTGACCACCAGGCGCGAGCTGATGTCCATGATGCGCTCGACCTCGACGAGGTGGTTGGCCTTGAGCGTGTTCCCGGTGGACACGAGGTCCACGATGGCGTCGGCCAGGCCGGTGAGCGGCGCCAGTTCCATGCTGCCGTAGAGCTTGATCAGGTCCACGTGCACACCCTTGCCAGCAAAGAACTCGCGCGCGATGGTGGTGTACTTGGTGGCCACGCGCAAGCGCGAGCCCTGGCGCACGGCCGAGGCGTAGTCGAAGTCGGCGCGCACGGCCACGCTGACGCGGCAGCGCGCGATGTTCAGGTCCAGCGGCTGGTACAAGCCCTGGCCGCCGTGTTCGATCAGCGTGTCCTTGCCGGTCACCCCAAGATCGGCGCCGCCGTTTTCCACGTAGGTGGGCACGTCGGTGGCGCGAACCAGCACCACGCGCACATCGGGCTGGTTGGTCGGCAGGATGAGCTTGCGCGATTTTTCGGGGTCCTCCAGCACCTCGATGCCGGCCGCGCGCAACAGCGGCAGGGTCTCGTCGAAGATGCGGCCTTTGGACAGGGCAAGCGTGATCACTTGATTCTTTCGATGTCGGCACCGATGGCGCGCAGCTTCACTTCCATCTGGTCGTAGCCGCGGTCCAGGTGGTAGATGCGGTCGACGGTGGTCTCGCCCTCGGCCACCAGGCCCGCGATCACCAGGCTGGCCGAGGCGCGCAGGTCGGTGGCCATCACGGTGGCGCCGGACAGGCGCTGCACGCCCTCCACCATCGCCACCTTGCCCTCGGTCTGGATGCGCGCGCCCAGGCGGACCAGTTCGTTCACGTGCATGAAGCGGTTTTCGAAGATGGTCTCCGTCACCTTGCTCGCGCCCTCGGCAATGCAGTTGACGGTCATGAACTGCGCCTGCATGTCGGTGGGAAAGCCGGGGTACTCGGTGGTGCGGAAGCTCTGCGCCTTCATGCGGCCCGAGGCGCGGATGCGAATGAAAGGCCCGGCGGCATTGGCGCCCGCCTCGATCTCGGCGCCGGCCTCGGTGAGCTTGTCGATCACCGCGTCCAGGTGGTCGGCCCGGCCGCAGCGCAGCAGCACGTCGCCGCCAGTGGCGGCCACGGCGCACAGGAAGGTGCCGGCCTCGATGCGGTCGGCCACCACCTGGTGCTCGCAGCCCTTGAGGCGATCGACACCCTGCACGTGAATGCGACTGGTGCCGTGGCCCTCGATCTTCGCGCCCATGCGGATGAGCATCTCGGCCAGGTCGGTGACCTCGGGCTCCTGCGCGGCGTTCTCCAGCAAGGTCTCGCCCTGCGCCAGGGCCGCAGCCATCAGGAAGTTCTCGGTGCCGGTGACGGTGACCATGTCGGTGGCGATGCGCGCGCCGTGCAGGCGCGAGCGCCCTTGCGGCAGGCGCGCCTCCATGTAGCCGTGCTCGACCGAGATATCGGCGCCCATGGCCTGCATGCCCTTGATGTGCTGATCCACCGGGCGCGAGCCGATGGCGCAGCCGCCCGGCAGCGACACGCGCGCGCGCCCGAAGCGGGCCAGCAGCGGTCCCAGCACCAGCACCGACGCGCGCATGGTCTTCACCAGGTCGTACGGAGCCTCGGCCCGCAGGCCATCGGGCGCCTGCAGGCGGATGCCACCACGCTCGCCCAGCGTGTCCGTGCGCACGCCCATGTTGTTGAGCAGCTGGCGCATGGTCGCCACGTCGCGCAGGCGCGGCACATTGGTCAGCGTCACGGCCTCGTCGGTCAGCAAGGCGGCGCACAGTTCCGGCAGCGCGGCGTTCTTGGCGCCGGAAATCGGCACCTCGCCGCTCAGCGTGCGGCCCCCGCGGATCAGCAGTTTGTCCATGGTGTCAGTTCTGTTCCGCCCATTCGGCGGGGGTCAGGGTCTGCATCGACAGGGCGTGCACCTCGTCGGTCTGCATGCGGTTGCCCAGCGTGGCATAGACAGCCTGGTGGCGCTGGATCAGGCGCTTGCCTTCGAAGGCCGGCGACACGATGACGGCGGACCAGTGGCGGCCATCGCCCGTCACCTCGATGTGTTCGCAGGCCAGGCCGGCGGCGATGAGGGATTGCAGTTGTTCGGCGGTCATGGACATCAGTGGCGGACCTTGTAGCCGGTCTTGAGCAGGTGCAGCGCCAGCGCACTCACCGCCAGCAGCGCACCGCCCACCAGGCCCAGGCTGATCCATGGCGAGACGTCGCTCTGGCCGAAGAAGCCGTAGCGGAAGCCATCGATCATGTAGAAGAACGGATTGAGGTGGCTCACGCCCTGCCAGAACTCGGGCAGCGAATGGATGGAATAGAACACGCCCGACAGGAAGGTCATGGGCATGATGATGAAGTTCTGGAACGCGGCCATCTGGTCGAACTTCTCGGCCCACAACCCGGCAATGAGCCCCAGCGCGCCCAACAGGGCCGCACCCAGCACGCCGAACACCAGGATCCACAGCGGCGCCACCAGGCTGGGCTGCGCGAACAGCCCGGCCACGATCAGCACACCCAGGCCCACCGCGAGGCCGCGCACGATGGACGAGCCCACGTAGGCCACGAACCAGGCGCGGTGCGACAGCGGCGTGAGCAGCAGGAACACCAGGTTGCCCATGATCTTGCTCTGGATGAGCGAGGAGCTGCTGTTGGCGAAGGCGTTCTGCAGCACGCTCATCATCACCAGGCCGGGCACGAGGAAGGCGGTGTAGCTCACATCGCCGTACACCTGGGCCCGGCCTTCGAGCACGTGAGCGAACACGGCCAGGTACAGCAGCGCGGTGATGACGGGCGCGGCCACGGTCTGGAAGCCCACCTTCCAGAAACGCAGCACCTCTTTGTAGAACAGGGTTTGCCAGCCGGTCATACCGACACCTTCGCGGAAGGGGTAGAGGGCACCACCGGCGCGCCGCTGCCCGTGAGATCGAGGAACACGTCCTCCAGATCGGCCTTGCGGACCTCGATGTCCTCCGGCATCACGCCGGCCTCGCGCAGGCGCGAGAGCACGTGCTCCACCGCGTGAGCGTCGAGCGCAGGCAACTGCACCACGCGGCCGGTGATGCGCGCCTGCGCGGCGATGTCGGCCGGCAAGGGCGTGTCGGTCTTGAAGCGCAGCACGTTGGCGGCTGCGCGAGCCAGCAGGGCCGAGGTGGATTCGAGTGCGACCACCTGCCCCAGCTTGAGCATGGCGATGCGGCTGCACAGGGCCTCGGCTTCCTCCAGGTAGTGGGTGGTGAGCAGCACCGTGCTGCCCAGGCGCTTGTTGAGGCCCGAGACGAACTGCCACAGGGTCTGGCGCAGTTCCACGTCGACGCCGGCGGTGGGCTCGTCGAGCACGATGACCGGCGGCTTGTGCACCAGGGCCTGGGCGATCAACACACGCCGCTTCATGCCGCCCGAGAGCTGGCGCATGTTGGCCGTGGCCTTGTCGGCCAGCCCCAGGCCGGTGAGCAGCTCGTCGATCCAGTCGTCGTTGCGGCGGATGCCGAAGTAACCCGACTGGATGCGCAGCGCCTCGCGCACGTTGAAGAAGGGGTCGAACACCAGTTCCTGGGGCACCACGCCCAACTGGCGGCGCGCGGCCTGGTAGTCGGCTTGCACGTCGTGGCCGTGCACCGTGATGCGGCCCTCGGTGGCGCGCGCCAGGCCGGCCAGGATGCTGATGAGCGTGGTCTTGCCCGCCCCGTTCGGTCCGAGCAGGCCGAAAAATTCACCCGGTTCGATGTCGAAACTGACCGAACGCAGGGCGTGGAGGTCGCCACGCGAGGTGGCGTAGGTCTTGGAGACGTTCTGGAATGAGACGGCTGGCATGCGCAGCAACACCCTGGACTGCGCCGCTCACTCGGGACATCCGGGGCGGGCAGGGAACCGGGGATTCTACGGCTGGCCCCTCGCCCCCGCTGGCGAAGGGGCGTCCCACGCGGGCTCAGGCCGGCAGCAATTCCTGCACGCCATAAGCGGCCACCAACTCCCGCAGGCGCGGCGGCCAGTTCGTCACGTTCAGGGCGCGTCCGGCGCGCTGCGCGTCGCGCCGCAACTCGAGCAGCAGGGCCACGGCGGAGGAATCGAAGCTGCTCAGCCCCCCGGCGTCGACTGTGAAATCGCCCGCCGGCTGCGCCGCCAGCGCCCGCCGCAGGCTTTGCAGCGTGTCGGGCGCCTCGGACGTGGTGAGCCGCGCGGGCAGCCGGGCCTCGCTCATCAGTTGGTCTTGGCGGTGCCGCCGCCGCTCTTGTTGCGCTGGGCCAGGGAGTCGATCAGGCCGTCGATGCCCTTGGCGTTGATTTCCTGCGCAAACTGGGTGCGGTAGGTTTCCACCAGCCACAGGCCCAGCACGTTGAGGTCGTAGATCTTCCAGCTGTCGTTGGACTTTTCCATGCGGTAGTCGAGCTGGATCGGCTCGCCGCGGCCGCGCACCTCGGAGCGCACCACCACCTCGGTGTCGGTGGGCTGCATGCGCAGGGGCTTGAAGCTCAGGGTCTGGTCGCGCACTTCGCTCAGGGCGCCGGAGTAGGTACGCACCAGCATGGCCTTGAATTCGGCCTGCAGGCGCTGTTGCTGCTCGGGCGTGGCCTGGCGCCAGTGGCGGCCCACGGCGGAGGACGTCATGCGGGTGAAGTTCACGTTGGGCATGATCTTCTCGTCCACCACGGCCATGATGCGGTCGATGTTGCCGGCCTTGATCGCCGGGTCGGCCTTGATCAGCTCCAGCACCTCGGTGGACAGGCGCTTGACCATGGCGTCGGGGGCCTCGGCGGCGCTGGCGGGCAGGGTGAAGGCGGTCAGGGCCAGGGCGACGCCGGCCAGCCAGGAACGTCGGTGCAATTGGTTCATGTGTGAGTCCTTTCCAGGGCTCTTGGCCCGTGTGACGGCATTGTGGCGGTCCGAGGTGCGGCGAATGTGACCGGTTCCCCGCCGATGGTGACGAGGCGTATCAGCAGCGAGCGCCCACTATCGGTTCACTCCGCGTCGTCTCCGTCGCCCAGGCCGATGCCCTTGTCGATCATGTCGTCGATCTGGCGTTGGCGGCGGCCCAGGTAGAAGTCGCGCATGAGGCCGTAGGGATCGAGTGCGGCGTCGTCGAAGATCTGGCCGGCGCGCAGCAGACCGGCGCGCGTGTCCACCACGCGCAGGGCGTAGAGCGAGTTGCGGCTGGGCACGTGGTCCACGTGGCCCACCGGGTCGGCGGCGCTGTCGGCCACCAGGCCGCCGGTGTCGCGCACCGTGGACGGACCGAAAAACGGCAGCACCAGGTAGGCGCCCGAGGGCACACCCCAGCGGCCCAGGGTCTGGCCGAAGTCGATGCGGGTGCGCTGAATGCCGGCCTCGCTGGCAATGTCGAGCAGGCCACCAAAGCCCAGCACGGTGTTGACGCTGAAGCGCAGCAGGTTGTCCGCCGTTTCGCGCGGGCGCAGCTGCAGGCCGGCGTTGACGGCGGACCACAGGTCGCCCAGGTTGCCGAAGAAGTTGTTGACGCCCGTGCGCACCGGGCTGGGCGTGACGTCGACGTAGGCCGTGGCCACGGGCTTGAGCACCGCGCGGTCCACCGCGTCGTTGAAGCGGTACACGCCGCGGTTCAAGGGCTCCAGCGGGTCCTTGGGGTTGGCGTCGGGGCCGGTGGCACAGCCGGCCAGCAGCACCAGGGCCGCGGTCGCCGCCAACGCGGGACGGAAGACGAATCGTGGGGTGGTCATTCGTTGAACTCCCTGGGGATCGGGGCTTATTCGGTGCCCGCTTCGGGTTTCTTCTCGGCGCTGTCGGCCGCGCGGCTGAACAGGAACTGGCCGATCAGGTTTTCCAGCACCAGGGCCGACTGCGTCTGGGTCACCAGCGCGCCATCGGCCAGGTTTTCCGGGTCGCCGCCCGGCTCGATGCCCACATACTGCTCGCCGAGCAGCCCGCTGGTGAGGATCTTCATGGAGCTGTCACGCGGGAAGGCGTAGCGCTTTTCCAGCGTGAGTGCGACGCTGGCCTGGAAGGTCTTGTCGTCGAAACCGATGTTCTCGACCCGGCCCACCACCACGCCCGCCGAGCGCACCGCGGCGCCGGCCTTGAGGCCGCCGGCGTTGTCGAAGCGCGCGGTGACGCGGTAGGTGGGCTCGAAGCTGAGCTGCAGCAGGTTGGCCGACTGCAGTGCGAGGAACAGGATGGCCGCGCCGCCGATGAGCACGAACAGGCCAACCCAGAAGTCGTTTTTGGATGAGGTCATGGTGGTTCTCCGATGGGCCCTCAGATGCTGAACATCATGGCGGTGAGCACGAAGTCGAGGCCCAGCACGGTGAGCGAGGCCATCACCACCGTGCGGGTGGTGGCGCGCGAAACACCTTCGGGCGTGGGCTGGGCCAGGTAGCCCTGCAGCAGGGCGATGAAGGTGACGGCGAAACCGAAGACGGCGCTCTTGATGATGCCGTTGCCGACGTCGGCCCAGACATCGACGCCGCCCTGCATCTGGCTCCAGAAGGCGCCGCCGTCGAGCCCGATGAGGCCGACGCCGACCACCCAGCCGCCGATGACGCCGACCGCGCTGAACACGGCCGCCAGCAGGGGCATCGCGATGACGCCGGCCCAGAAGCGCGGCGCGAGCACGCGGCGCACCGGGTCAACGGCCATCATCTCCATGGCGCTGAGCTGCTCGCCGGCCTTCATGAGGCCGATTTCGGCGGTGAGCGAGGTGCCTGCGCGGCCAGCGAACAGCAGCGCGCTGACCACGGGGCCGAGCTCGCGCACCAGCGACAGGGCCACCAGCAGGCCCAGGGCCTCGGTGGCGCCGTAGATGCGCAGCGTGTAGTAGCCCTGCAGGCCAAGCACAAAGCCCACGAACAGGCCCGAGACGCCGATGATGGACAGCGAGTGGTTGCCCAGGAAGTGGATCTGGTCGCGCACCAGGCCGAATCGGCGCAGCGCCACGCCGCCCAGGGCCAGCAGGCGCAGGAACAGGCGCGCGCCGTAGCCCAGCGCGCTGAGGTGCTGCCGCACGGCGCGGCCCACGATGGCGGGGTGCAGGGCCTTGAGCATCAGGCGGCTCCCTTGCCGAAGTCCTCGGCCAGCGAGGGTGCGGGGTGGTGGAACTGCACCGGGCCGTCGGGCCGCGCATTGACGAACTGCGCCACCAGTGGGTCGGTGCTGTGGCGCACTTCGTCGGGCGTGCCCTGCGCGGCGATCTTGCCGTTGGCCAGCACGATCACCTGGTCGGCGATGCCGAAGGTCTCGTCCAGGTCGTGCGAGACCACGATGCTGGTGAGGCCGAGGGCGCCGTTGAGTTCGCGGATGAGCCGCGCGGCGGTGCCGAGCGAGATCGGGTCGAGGCCGGCAAAGGGCTCGTCGTACATGACGAGCTCGGGGTCGAGCGCGATGGCACGTGCCAGCGCCACGCGCCGCGCCATGCCCCCCGAGAGCTCGCTGGGCATCAGGTTGCGCGCGCCACGCAGGCCCACGGCGTTGAGCTTGAGCAGCACGATGTCGCGCACCAGGGCCTCGGGCAGCTTCGTGTGCTCGCGCAGCGGGAAGGCCACGTTGTCGAACACGCTCATGTCGGTGAACAGCGCACCAAACTGGAACAGCATGCCCATGCGGCGGCGCGCGGCGTAGAGCGCTCGCTGGTCCATGGCGGTGACGTCGGCGCCGTCGAACAGGGTCTGGCCGCGCTGGGCGCGGATCTGGCCACCGATGAGGCGCAGCACCGTGGTCTTGCCGCCGCCCGAGGCGCCCATGAGCGCCGTGACCTTGCCGCGCGGCACGGTCAGCGAGATGTTGTCGAGGATCACCCGCGGGCCGTAGCCGAAGGTGAGACCGCGCAGTTCAACGAGGGGGGTGGAAGGGCTGGTGCTCATCAAGCAAAAGCCGGGCATGAACCCGGCCGCCGCATGATACGGGATCCCGACTTACCGGGCTCCCGTCGCACCCTTACGTTTTGGTAATCGAGTGTTCAGCGCGGCAGGTCCGAATAGCCCATGAGGAATTCGTCCACCGAACGCGCGGCCTGGCGCCCTTCGCGGATGGCCCAGACCACCAGGGACTGCCCGCGGCGCATGTCGCCGGCGGCAAACACCTTGGGCACGTTGGTCGCGTAACCACCGGTGAAATCGGTGGTGGCCTTGGCGTTGCCGCGGGCGTCCTTGTCGACGCCGAAGGCCTCGAGCACCGTGGCCACGGGGTTGGTGAAACCCATGGCGAGCAGCACCAGGTCGGCCTTGTACTCCTTCTCGGTGCCGGGGACCTCGACGAACTTGCCGTCCTTGAACTCCACGTGCACGGTCTTCAGGCCCGTGACCTTGCCGTTCTTGCCGACGAATTCCTTGGTGGACACGGCGAACTCGCGCACACACCCTTCTTCATGGCTGGAGCTGGTGCGCAGCTTGAGCGGCCAGTAAGGCCACACCAGGGGCTTGTTCTCCTGCTCCGGCGGCTGGGGCATCACCTCGAACTGGGTGACGCTGAGCGCGCCGTGGCGGTTGCTGGTGCCCACGCAGTCGGAGCCGGTGTCGCCACCGCCGATGACGATGACGTGTTTGCCGTCCGCGCGCAGTTGTCCTTTGATCTTGTCGCCCGCGTTCACCTTGTTCTGTTGCGGCAGGAACTCCATGGCGAAGTGGATGCCGTCGAGCTCGCGGCCGGGCACGGGCAGGTCGCGGCTCTGCTCCGCGCCGCCGGTGAGCAGCACGGCGTCGAACTCCGCCTGGAGCTGCTCGGCGCTGACGGTTTCCTTGGCCCAGTTGGTGACCTTGCTGCCGGCGGGCATGGCACCCACCAGCACGCCAGTGCGGAATACCACGCCCTCGGCCTGCATCTGCTCGACGCGGCGGTCGATGTGCGACTTCTCCATCTTGAAGTCGGGGATGCCGTAGCGCAGCAGGCCGCCGACGCGGTCGTTCTTTTCAAACACGGTCACGTCGTGGCCGGCGCGCGCCAGTTGTTGCGCGGCGGCCAGGCCGGCAGGGCCGGAGCCCACCACGGCGACCTTCTTGCCGGTCTTGTGCTTGGCGGGTTGCGCCGGCACCCAGCCCTCGGCCCAGGCGCGGTCGATGATGGCGTGCTCGATGGACTTGATGCCCACCGGGTCGTCGTTCACGTTGAGCACGCAGGCGGCTTCGCAGGGCGCGGGGCAGATGCGGCCGGTGAACTCGGGGAAGTTGTTGGTGCTGTGCAGCACCGTGATCGCGTTCTTCCAGTCGCCTTGATAAACGAGGTCGTTGAAGTCCGGGATGATGTTGTTGACCGGGCAGCCGCTGTTGCAGAACGGCGTGCCGCAGTCCATGCAGCGCGCGCCCTGAATCCTGGCCTGCTGGTCATCGAGCCCGACGACGAATTCCTTGTAGTGCTTCAGGCGATCGGGCACGGGCGCGTAGCCCTCCTCGATGCGCTCGTATTCCATGAAGCCGGTGACTTTTCCCATGGTGCTGTCCTGTGATTTCGTGGGGCTTTGTTCGTGGGCTTATTTCGCAGGCACGGTGGCCTTCTTGGCCGAGCCCTGTGCCTTGGTCGTGGCGGCGGCCGCCGTCTGCTTCGCGGCCATCTCGCCCAGCGCGCGCTTGTATTCGTTCGGGAACACCTTGACGAACTTGCCGCGCGCCGTGGCCCAGTTGTCCAGCAGCTCGCGCGCGCGCTTGCTGCCGGTCCAGCGGTTGTGGTCCTCCAGCAGCTTCTTGAGCAAGGCCTCGTCGGTCTGGCCGCGGTGCCAGGTGCCGGCGGCGGACGCGGCTTCCTGTTCCTTGGCCGTGAGCACGGGCTCCAGGCTCACCATGGCGGTGTTGCAGCGCTCGGCGAAGCGGCCATCCTCGTCGTAGACGTAGGCCACGCCGCCGCTCATGCCGGCGGCGAAGTTGCGGCCGGTCTTGCCCAGCACCACCACGGTGCCGCCGGTCATGTACTCGCAGCCGTGGTCGCCGGTGCCCTCCACCACCGCGGTGGCGCCGGACAGGCGCACCGCGAAGCGTTCGCCGGCCACGCCGGAGAAGTAGGCTTCGCCCGTCGTCGCACCGTAGAGCACGGTGTTGCCGACGATGATGTTGCGCGTGGCCTCGCCACGGAAGTCGATGCTGGGGCGCACCACCACGCGGCCGCCCGACAGGCCCTTGCCGGTGTAGTCGTTGGCGTCGCCGATCAGGTACATCGTGATGCCCTTGGCCAGGAAGGCGCCGAAGGACTGGCCGCCCGTGCCCTCGAGCTGGATGCGGATGGAGTCGTCCGGCAGGCCCTCGGGGTGGTGCTTGGTGAGCTCGCCCGAGAGCATGGCGCCCACCGAGCGGTTCACGTTGCGCGCGACCTCGATGAACTGCACGCGCTCGCCCTTCTCGATGGCGGGACGGCACTTCTCGATCAGCACCTTGTCCAGCGCCTTCTCCAGGCCGTGTTCCTGCATCTCGGTGTGCTTGCGCGGCACCTCGGCCGGCACGGCGGGCAAGGCCAGCAGTCGGCTGAAGTCCAGGCCGCGCGCCTTCCAGTGCGCGATGCCGGCGCGCGTGTCGAGCAGGTCGGCGCGGCCGACCAGTTCGTCGAAGGTGCGGATGCCGAGCTGCGCCATGATCTGGCGCGCCTCTTCGGCAACGAAGAAGAAGTAGTTGACGACGTGCTCGGGCTTGCCCGAGAACTTCTTGCGCAGCACCGGGTCTTGCGTGGCCACACCCACCGGGCAGGTGTTGAGGTGGCACTTGCGCATCATGATGCAGCCCTCCACCACCAGCGGCGCGGTGGCGAAGCCGAACTCATCGGCACCCAGCAGGGCACCGATGACCACGTCGCGGCCCGTCTTCATCTGGCCATCGGCCTGCACGCGGATGCGGCTGCGCAGGCGGTTGAGCACCAGGGTCTGCTGGGTCTCGGCCAGGCCGATCTCCCAGGGGCTGCCCGCGTGCTTGATGGACGACCAGGGCGAAGCGCCCGTGCCACCGTCGTGGCCCGCGATCACCACGTGGTCGGCCTTGCACTTGGCCACGCCCGCGGCGATGGTGCCCACGCCCACCTCGGACACCAGCTTGACGCTGATGCTGGCGTGCGGCGCCACGTTCTTCAGGTCGTGGATGAGCTGGGCCAGGTCCTCGATGGAGTAGATGTCGTGGTGCGGCGGCGGGCTGATGAGGCCCACGCCGGGCACCGAGTAGCGCAACTTGCCGATGTAGGTGGAGACCTTGCCGCCGGGCAACTGGCCGCCTTCGCCGGGCTTGGCGCCCTGGGCCATCTTGATCTGCACCTGGTCCGCGCTCTGCAGGTACTCGGCCGTGACGCCGAAGCGGCCCGAGGCCACCTGCTTGATCTTCGAACGCAGGCTGTCGCCGTCTTCCAGGGGCAGGTCGACCTCGACCACGTCCTCGCCGATGATGGATTTCAGCGTCTCGCCCTTGGTGATCTTGATGCCCTTGAGCTCGTTGCGGTAGCGGCGTTCGTCCTCGCCGCCCTCGCCCGTGTTGCTCTTGCCGCCGATGCGGTTCATGGCCACGGCCAGGGTGGCGTGCGCCTCGGTGCTGATGGAGCCGAGCGACATGGCGCCGGTGGCGAAGCGCTTGACGATCTCCTTGGCGGGCTCCACCTCGTCGATGGGGATCGCCTTGCTCGGATCGAGCTTGAACTCGAACAGGCCGCGCAGCGTCATCTGGCGGCGGCTCTGGTCGTTGATGATCTGGGCGTACTCCTTGTACGTGTTCCAGTTGTTGGCGCGCGTGCTGTGCTGCAGCTTGGCGATGGCGTCGGGCGACCACATGTGCTCTTCGCCGCGCGTGCGCCAGGCGTATTCGCCGCCGGCGTCGAGCATGCTGGCCAGCACCGGGTCGTCGCCGAAGGCGGCCTTGTGCATGCGGATGGCTTCCTCGGCGATCTCGAAGACGCCGATGCCTTCCACGCGGCTGGCGGTGCCGGTGAAGTACTTGGCCACGGTGTCGCTGTCGAGGCCGATGGCCTCGAACAGCTGGGCGCCGCAGTAGCTCATGTACGTGCTCACGCCCATCTTGGACATGATCTTGGACAGGCCCTTGCCGATCGCCTTGGTGTAGTTGTAGATGGCCTTGTCGGCGCTCAGGTCGCCCGGCAGGTCCTTGTGGATGGCGACCAGGGTCTCCATGGCCAGGTAGGGGTGCACGGCCTCGGCGCCGTAGCCGGCCAGCACGGCGAAGTGGTGCACCTCGCGCGCGGTGCCGGTCTCCACCACCAGGCCGGCGCTGGTGCGCAGGCCCTCACGCACCAGGTGCTGGTGGATGGCCGAGAGCGCCAGCAGCGCGGGAATGGCCACCTGCGCGGGGCCGACGCCGCGGTCGCTGATGATGAGGATGTTCTTGCCACCCTTGATCGCGTCCACGGCGGCTGCGCACAGCGAGGCCAGCTTGGCTTCCACGCCCTCGCGACCCCAGGCCGCGGGGTAGGTGATGTCCAGCGTGACGCTGCGGAACTTGCCCTGTGTCACGGCCTCGATGTTGCGCAGCTTGGCCATGTCGGCGAAGTCCAGCACGGGCTGGCTCACCTCCAAGCGCATCGGCGGGTTCACCTGGTTGATGTCGAGCAGATTGGGCTTGGGGCCGATGAAGGACACCAGCGACATCACGATGGCTTCGCGAATCGGGTCGATCGGCGGGTTCGTGACCTGCGCGAACAGCTGCTTGAAGTAGTTGTAGAGCGGCTTGTTCTTGTCCGACAGCACGGCGAGCGGGCTGTCGTTGCCCATGGAGCCGATGCCCTCTTCGCCGTTGGCGGCCATGGGGCTCATGAGGAACTTGATGTCCTCCTGCGTGTAGCCGAAGGCCTGCTGACGATCCAGCAGCTCGGGCGAGACGCGCTCCACGCCGGCGGCCTGCGGCTCGGTCTGGGCCACGGGCAGTTCCTGCGCGGCCTCCCCGGCCACGGGGTGCTCCACGTCGTCCAGGCGGATGCGCAGGTTGTCGATCCACTGCTTGTAGGGCTTGCTGTTGGCGAGGTTGGCCTTGAGCTCCTCGTCGTCGATCATGCGGCCCTGCTCCAGGTCGATCAGGAACATCTTGCCGGGCTGCAGACGCCACTTGCGCACGATCTTGTTCTCGGGCACCGGCAGCACGCCCGATTCCGAGGCCATGATCACGAGGTCGTCGTCGGTGACGCAGTAGCGCGAGGGGCGCAGGCCGTTGCGGTCCAGCGTGGCGCCGATCTGGCGCCCGTCGGTGAACACGATGGAGGCCGGACCGTCCCAGGGCTCCAGCATGGCCGCGTGGTATTCATAGAAGGCGCGGCGGCGCGGGTCCATGGTGGTGTGCTGCTCCCAGGGCTCCGGGATCATCATCATCACGGCCTGCGACAGCGGGTAGCCCGCCATGGTGAGCAGCTCGAGGCAGTTGTCGAAGGTGGCGGTATCCGACTGGTGCGCGAAGCTGATCGGGTAGAGCTTCTGCAGGTCGGCGCCCAGCACGGGCGAGCTCATCACGCCCTCGCGCGCCTTCATCCAGTTGTAGTTGCCCTTGACCGTGTTGATCTCGCCGTTGTGCGCGACGTAGCGGTACGGGTGGGCCAGCGGCCACTCGGGGAAGGTGTTGGTGGAGAAGCGCTGGTGCACCAGGCCAAGGGCCGACACGCAGCGCGGGTCCTGCAGGTCCTTGAAGTAGGTGCCCACCTGATCGGCCAGCAGCAGGCCCTTGTAGACCACGGTGCGGCTGCTCATGCTCACCACGTAGTACTCCTTGGAGTGCGTGAGCTTGAGGCGCTGGATGGCCGCGCTGGCGGTCTTGCGGATCACGTAGAGCTTGCGCTCCAGCGCGTCCTGCACGATGACGTCGTTGCCGCGGCCGATGAAGACCTGGCGGATGATGGGCTCCTTGGCGCGCACCGTGGGCGACATGGGCATGTCCATGTTCACCGGCACATCGCGCCAGCCCAGCAGCACCTGGCCCTCGGCGGCGATGGCGCGCTCCATTTCCTGCTCGCAGGCCAGGCGGCTGGCGTGCTCCTTGGGCATGAAGATCATGCCCACGCCGTACTCGCCGGCGGGCGGCAGCGTCACACCCTGCGCGGCCATTTCCTCGCGGTACAGGGCATCGGGCATCTGGATCAGCAGTCCCGCGCCGTCTCCCATCAGCTTGTCCGCGCCCACCGCGCCGCGGTGGTCAAGGTTCTCCAGGATCTTGAGCGCCTGCTCGACGATCGCGTGGCTCTTCTCGCCCTTGATATGGGCAACGAAACCCACGCCGCAGGCGTCGTGCTCGTTCGCCGGGTCGTACAGACCGTGCTGTTGCAGGTGCTCTTTTTCAGCGGCCGTGTTCATGGCGCTCATCCTTCTCGTCTGTGGGGCAAATCCGTCGGGATCGGGAGCTTATTGCATTGCACCATGCGTGCCAAGCATTTTAAATGGGGTCAGATTCCATTTAATTGCTGATTCGTTTGATCAACATTTAAATGGGGACACATCAAAATCGATCGCAGGGCCTCGCAGCACGAGCCCCCCGTTCTCTCAGGTGTCGGTCTTGCTGACAGGGACGGCAGCGGGGCGTCCCCGCGCCGCGCGCGACACCCGCCGATCGGTCTGCTTTTGCAACTCCCCCGCGAAGCCCTCGTCCCCCAGGGCCCAGCCGTGCAGCGCAGCCTCCGTGATGGCCGTCTGCTGTTGCGCGCTGAGGCCCGATCGGACCCACTCGGCGTAGGCGGCTTCGCGCGCGAAGGGGGTGTTGCCCAGAGCCCAGTAGACGGGGTGGACGCTCAGGTAGCGGTCCACGCGCTGGCCAATGTGGTGCAGGTGGCTCGACCAAGGGTACTGGCGCGGCTCGGCCACCATGCCGGCGCGCACCGGATTGAGCTCGATGTAGGCCATGCAGGCCAGGAAATAGCGCTCGGTCTGGATCAGCGTGGACTTGTAGCGCCCTTCCCACAGGGTGCCCGTGCGCTGGTAGCGGTCGTTGAAGCGGCGCACGTAGCTGCGGCCCACGTCCTGCATCCACCTCGGCACACCCTCCGCGGTTTCGGGGGTGGCCAAGAGGTGGAAGTGGTTGTCCATCAGCACCCAGGCGTGCAGCGCCACCCCGTGTTGGCGTGCCCGGGTCGCGATGAGCTCGATCAGGGCCTCCCGGTCGGCGTCGTCGCGGACGATGGCCTGGCGGTTGTTGCCGCGCTGGATGATGTGGTGCGGGTAACCGGCGACGGTCAGGCGCGGCAGTCGGGCCATGGGGCGAACCAGGGAATGGAATCTGACCCCAATTAGAGCAGCATCAGGCCGGCAGGGCGCGCTGGATGCGGTGAGCCACCCAGAGGCCGAGCAGCGAGGCGGCGCCGGTGACCACCCAGGTGAGTTGCCAGCCGCCCATTTGCGTGGCGACCCAGGCCACGAAGGGCGGCCCCGCGAACTGACCCAGGGCCGAGAACTGCTGCATCCAGCCGACGGTGGTGGAAAGGGTGTCCTCCCCCGGGGCCAAGCGGATCGCCAGGCCGAACAGGGTGCCGGGAATGAGCCCGCCCAGGCCGGAGAACGCAAGGACCGCGATGTACTGAACCACCGGGGCGTCCCGCAGGCCGAACGCCAGCATCGCGCCAACACCCATGGAGAGGTAGGCGAACCCCATGACGAACCGGGGCTGCCCACCGCGCGCGATCCAGCGGCCGGCGCCGATGTTGCCAGCCATGTTCACCGCGGCGGCACCCGCGCTGAGTACGCCGGCCGCTGTGCCGCCGAAGCCCGCCTGCGCCAGGATGGTGGGCAGGAACCCCACGACGGCCAGCCACTGCCCCGAGTAGAGAAAGAACGCCAATGCGACCAGCCAGGGGCCGGGTGCCGCCAGCGTGCGGCGCAACCGCGGGCCCAGCGAGGCACCCTGCCCGGCCAGCATCGCGTCGGGCGGCAGGCCCCGCCACAGGCCAACGAGCGCCAGCAGGGAACTTGCGGTGAGGCCCAGCCACACGGCGCGCCACCCCAACCATTCGATGACCGGCGCCCCCAGCAGCAGCGCCAGCGCGGTGCCCAGGGGCATGTAGGCGCCCCACCAACCCAGGGCCTTGGCGAGCAGGCGAGGATCAGCCACGTGGCGCCGGATCAGGCCCGGCGCTGGCAGCACGGCGAGCAGGAAGCCCAGCCCCTCCAGGGCCCGCGATGCCAGCAAGTCGGCGGGCGACACCGCCATCGCGCCCCAGGCGCTGCCCAGGGCCAGGCCCATCAAACCGAACAGCATCACGCGCCGAGGTCCGATGCGGTCAGCCGCCAGACCCACGAAGAGGCCCAGAGCCATGCCCGCCAACTGCACCAGCGAGAGCAGGAACCCCGCCTGGACCAGGCTCACCCCCAGGCCGGACTGCAAGGCCGGAATGGCCACAGGCAGCTTGCCGATGTGCAAGGCGCAGGTGACGCCCACGGCCACCACCAGGGCGGCCGCGCGGACGGCGGCGGAGGAAGACGGCGATTGGAATGTCATGGAAAGAGAACCGCGCCGAACAGGCGCTCGTGCTCGCGGATGGCAAAGCGGTCGGTCATGCCGGCGATGTAGTCGGCCACCGCGCGCTCGAGGTGGCGGCGCTGTCCGTGGGCGTCTGGCATCTCGCCCGGCTCCGCGAGGTAGCGGTCGAACAGGTCCTGGATCACGCGACGGGCGCGGCCGGTGGTTTCGACCACCTGCGGGTGCCGGTAAAGGTTGCGGAAAAGGAATGACTTGAGCGCCTGGCTGCGTTCGCGCATCGAATCCGAGAACGCCACGAGCGCCGGCAAGGCGCGCGCCTCGTCGGCGCTTTGCACGCCCGAGCGCTCCAAACGCTCGCGCGTGGCCGAGATCACGTCGTACACCTGACCGCTCAGCATGCGCCGGATGCTTTCGAACAAGAGCCGCCGCCCGTGCAGGTGAGGGTGTTCCTGCAGAGCCTGGCGCCGGTAGTGGTCGAACAGCTCCACGGATTCCAGCTGCTCCAGGGTGAGAAGGCCCGAGCGAACGCCATCGTCGATGTCGTGCGCGTTGTAGGCGATCTCGTCGGCCAGGTTGCACAACTGCGCTTCCAGCGAAGGCGATCCACCGCGCAAAAAGCGCGCGGCCACGCCATCGGGCTCCAGGCGCTCCAGCCGCTCGGCATTGCGCCGCGAACAATGCTTGAGGATGCCCTCGCGCGTCTCGAAAGAGAGGTTCAAGCCATCGAATGCGGGGTAGCGCTCCTCGAGCTCATCCACCACGCGCAGACTCTGCAGGTTGTGTTCGAAGCCCCAGCCATCGGGCGCTCGGCCATCGGGGCCCAGCGCCTGCAGGGCCGCGTGCAGGGCATCCTGGCCCGCGTGTCCGAAGGGTGTGTGCCCGAGATCGTGCGCCAGCGCCACCGCCTCGACGAGGTCTTCGTTGAGCCGCAATGACCGTGCGACGCTGCGGCCGAGCTGGGCGACCTCCAGCGAATGCGTGAGGCGGGTGCGGAACAGATCGCCCTCGTGGTTGAGGAAGACCTGGGTCTTGTAGACCAGCCGGCGGAACGCCGTGGAATGGATGACCCGGTCGCGGTCGCGCTGGTAGTCCGTGCGCGTGGGCGCGGGCGGCTCCGGGTGACGCCGTCCGCGGCTGCGCGAAGGGTCGCTCGCGTACGGCGCGAGGGCGACGTTCATGCCCGCGAGCAGCTGCGCTCGATCACGTCGGCCACCACCGCGTCGCTGGCCGGTTTGAGCGAGGCCTGGCCGGGCGGGTCGATCAGCACGAAACGGATCTCGCCGGCCTCGGCCTTCTTGTCGACGCGCATGAGTTCCAGGTAGCGCTCGGCGTTCCGCGAAGCGTCGAGCACCGGTGCGATCACCGGCAGCCCGGCACGCTGAACGAGTGCGTTCAACCGGTTCACGAAGGCTTCGTCCACCAGTCCCAAGGCCAACGACAGCCGCGCGGCCATCACCATGCCGCAGCCCACGGCCTCGCCGTGCAGCCAGGCGCCATACCCCATGCCGGCCTCGATCGCATGCCCGAAGGTGTGGCCGAAGTTCAGGATGGCGCGCACCCCCGACTCGCGCTCGTCTGCTCCCACCACCTGGGCCTTGATCTCGCAGCTCCGGCGCACGGCGTGTGCCAGACACACGGGATCGCGCGCCATGAGGGCCTCGATGTTGGCTTCGATCCAGTCGAGGAACGCCATGTCGGCGATCGGCCCGTATTTGATGATCTCGGCCATGCCGGCGCTGAATTCGCGGTCGGGCAGCGAACGCAGCACGTCCAGGTCGCACACCACCTTCAAGGGTTGGTGGAAGGCGCCGATCATGTTTTTGCCCAGCGGATGGTTGATGCCCGTCTTGCCCCCCACCGACGAATCCACCTGCGCCAGCAAGGTGGTGGGCACCTGCACGAAGGACACGCCTCGCATGTAGCAGGCGGCCGCGAACCCGGTCATGTCACCCACCACACCACCGCCGAGGGCGTAGAGCACGGTTTTGCGATCGCAGCCGGCCTCCAACAGGTGATCGAAGATGGTTTGCAGCGTCGTCCACTGCTTGTGGGCCTCGCCATCGGGCAGCACCACGTCAAGCACGCGTGCGTGACGCGTTTGCAGTGCACGACGCAGCGTTGACAGGTACAGGGGCGCCACCACCTCGTTGGTGACGATCACACCCGTGCTCGCGCGAGGCAGATCGGCGAAGGTCTCGCTTTGGCCGATCAGGTCGGCGCCAATGTCGATGTCGTAGCTGCGTTCGCCAAGGTCGATGCGAACGCGTTGTGTCTCGGTGGACCGTGTGGCGGGCAACATGCCCCGAGTGTATGCCGGCCTCCGTCGGGCGCCGATGCGCCGCTCAAGGCGCTGGTGGCTGGCCGCTGTCGGGCGCGTTGGACACCCACCCGGCCAGTTCAAGCTGCATGAGGATCATGTTGACCAGTGTCGCCACGGAGGGGCGGCCCGTTTCGATGGCGAAATGCGCCGTCTCGGCGTACAGGGGGTGCCGCTGGACGTACAGATCCTTGAGCCTGACCAAGGGGTCGTCCACCTGCAGCAGCGGGCGGTGGCGATCGTTGCGCAGGCGGCGGAACAGGTCTTCCGGCGTCGAGCGCAAGTAGACAACGCGCCCGCGGTCGTGAAGGCAGGCCCGGTTCTCCGGGCGCAGCACGGCGCCGCCGCCGGTGGCCACCACCGCCAAGGGGCCGCTGGTCACTTCGTCAATGACCTGGGATTCGAGGTCCCGGAACGCCGCCTCCCCTTCGCGATCGAAGAACGCCCGGATGCTTGACCCGATGCGCTGCTCGATCACCTGATCGGAATCGACAAAGGGCAAACCCAGGCGCCGGGCCAACTGGCGCCCGACCGTGGATTTGCCCGATCCAGGCAGCCCGACCAGAAAGACCGACTGCGTGGCGTTCAATTAGTTGATGGCGGTGCGCCCCAGGACGCGCGGCGTGATGAAGATCAGCAACTCGGAGCGCTGATCCAGCTGGTTGCGCGACTTGAACAGGTTGCCCACGCCGGGGAGGTCGCCCAGCAGCGGCACCTTCTGGATCTCGTTGCGCTCGGTGCGTTCGAAGATGCCGCCGATCACCACCGTGCCGCCGTTTTCGACCAGCACCTGCGTTTGCACGTGCTTGGTATCGATCGCGATGCCCTCGGCGGTGGTCTCGCCCCGGGTGTCCTTGTTCACATCGAGATCGAGAATGATGTTGCCTTCGGGGGTGATCTGAGGCGTCACCTCGAGCTTGAGATTGGCCTTGCGGAACGCGATGGCCGTTGCGCCGCTGGACGTGGCGGTCTGGTACGGAAACTCCGTGCCCTGTTCGATGAGCGCCTTGACCTGATCGGCCGTGACCACACGCGGGCTGGACACCACCCGGCCCTTGCCATCGGATTCGAGGGCCGAGATCTCCAAAGCCAGAAAACGTGAGGCATTGGGGCTGAACAACGACAGCGCGTAGGACGCGGCCTGACCAGACGGCGGAAGGGCCGGCAGGTTGACGAAGGGCGACGACGTGAGCGCTGGGCCGGTGGTCACGGCCGAGTAGTTGCTGCCGAAATTGCCGCGCACCGGGTTGCCGTTGGCCGAACCCGCGCTGAAATCCCGGACACCACCACCGAGGCGCACACCGATGGACTTGCTGAAGTCGTCGTCGGCTTCCACGATGCGCGCTTCGATCAGCACCTGGCGAATCGGAATGTCGAGCTTGGTGATCAGTTCCTGCACCTGTTCGAGGCGCGAGGGGATATCCGTGACGAACAACTGGTTGGTGCGCGGCTCCGCGATCACGCTGCCTCGAGGGGACAGGATGCGTGCATTGCCAGAACCGCTCGACGAACCACTGGAGGTACCCGTCCCCGCCGTCAGTTGCGTGGCGATGTCGGCCGCCTTGGCGTAGTTCATCTGGAACGATTGCGTGCGCACCTGCTCCAGGCTTTCCACCGTGGCACGGGCCTCCAGTTCCTGCTTCTCCCGAGCCGCGATTTCATCGCGCGGCGCAATCCACAGCACGTTGCCCGACTTGCGCAAGCCCAGGCCCTTGGCCTGCATGATGATGTCCAGCGCCTGATCCCAGGGGACGTCCTTCAGGCGCAAGGTCACCGAGCCCGACACGGAGTCGGACGTCACGATGTTGAAGTTCGTGAAATCGGCGATGACCTGCAGCAGGGCGCGGACCTCGATGTTCTGGAAGTTCAGGGACAGCTTCTCGCCCGTGTAACCGGGGCCCTGGCTGAGCTTGTTCGGATCAACCCGCTGCTCACGCACCTCGAGCACGAACTGGTTGTCGCTCTGGTACGCGGAATGCTCCCAATTGCCCACTGACGACACCACCATGCGCACGCGGTCACCGGTCTGCGTGGTCGTCACCGATTGCACCGGCGTACCAAAGTCGGTCACGTCCAGTCGCCGACGCAGGCCTTCGGGCAAAGAGCTCTTCAGGAACTCCACGACCAGCCCGGTGCCTTGTTGGCGGATGTCCACGCCAACCTGGTTGTTTGGCAATTCAACCACCACACGGCCCGTGTTGCCTGTGCCGCGGCGGAAGTCGATGTCGCGCAAAGCGCTGACGTCCAGGTTGCGGCTCTCGGCAAAGTGCGTGGGCGGGTTGGTTTGCGCCGTGACCGCCTCGGGCCGCTCCATGATCACCAGCAGGCTGCTGCCTTCCACGCGCGTCTGGAACTGCGCGGGTTGCTTGAGGTTGATCACCACACGCGTCCGGTCACCGGCTTGGATCACCGTGGCGGAGCGCAGGTTTCCTTCGTTGATGTCGACCGTGCTTCGCCCCATGGCGTTGGCCACGCCCGGGAAATCAAGCGCGATACGCGCCGGTGATTGCACCGAGAAACTCGAAGGCGTCGCCTTCAAGGGTTCCGACAGATTGATCCGGATCACTTCGGCACCACTCTGGATGCCACCGGTCACCGACTGGATGGCGGTTTGCGCCTGAGCCCAGCACGCCGACAAGACGAGGCCGAGAGCCAGCCCCCCCTTGACAATCCTCCGCCCCCACGCTGGTCCAGCGGTCGCCTGTTCTGGCTTGTTCATTTAGCGTCCTCTACTAACTGCAGCGCCGTGGGGCGCTCGATCCATTCACCCGATGGGTCTTGAACGATTTCGCGCAAGGCAATCTCGGTCTCGGTGATGCGGGTCACGCGCCCAAAGTTTTGACCCAGGTATTGGCCCTGACGGACCTGGTACAGCAACCGATCCACCTTGATGAGTGCCACCAATTGGCCGGAGCGGTCAAGGCTGCCGACCATGGTCATGGAGTCCAGAGGAAAGGCCTCCAACGGCTGACGCCGGCGGGCCAGTTCCGGCTCGATCAGCGCAGCGTTCGCGGCGGTGGCCGTTTGCGTGCCGCGCAGCAGGCTCGCCAGCTTCTCCGCGCTGAATGGCGGTGTCTCGCGTTCAACGCTGTAGGGTTGAGGTTCGAAGCGCGTGGGCTCGGGAATGGGTTGGACCGAGGGTTTGATCGAATTGCGCTCAGCCTGCATCCAGGACCGGAGTTCGTCCTGACCGGACGACGTGCAGCCAGCAAGAACGATGGCCACCGTGCACAGGAAGTACGGTACGAGGCGCCTCACTTGTTCGCCCCTTTCGCTTTCTGTTGCGCGGCCACTTCTTCGGGATCGAGGTACCGGAAGGTCTTGGCCACGCCATCCATCGTCAGATACCCCTCACGATTGGCGATCGGCGCGAGGCTGAGATTGTTCAATGTGACGATGCGGGACAAATTGGCGATGTCTGCGGCGAAAAGCCCGATGTCGTGGTAGGTCCCCGTGACGCGAATCGAGATGGGCAACTCGGCGTAGTACTCCCGCACCACGATCTGCCCCGGGCGGAACAATTCGAACTGCAGGCTGCGGCCAAGGCCCGCCTGGTTGATGTCGGAGAGCAGGGCGTCCATTTCAGCCTTGCTGGGCAGTTGCTTTTCCAACTGCGTCACGTACTGCTGCACCTGCTCCAATTGCTTGCGCAAAGCGTCCAGGTTGACCGCCTGCACCAGCTTGCTGCGATAGGTGGTGCGCAGTTGCTCTTCCCGAGCCTTCTCCGCGACCAACTCCTCGTCGACCCCTTTGAGCCAGAAAAACCAGAGCGCGGCCACAACGCCCACGCAAACCGCGACGAACAGCAGATTGCGCGGCAGCGCCGGCCACAAAGACGGGTCGTTCGGATCGAGACCGGTGAACTGGGCGCGCAGCTTGTCCTGCACGCCCTTGAGGTCGATGTTGATGTTCGATTTCTTCGCCATCACGCCACCCTGGATCAGACTTTGCCTGCGGCAGGTGCCGCGGCTGGCTTCGCGGGCGCCGCCGGCGTTGCCTCTGGTTTGCGCAAGGTCACGCGCATGGTGAAGTTGGCCACGCGCCGCGCATCAGCACCGCTGATGGCGGCGTTGGCTGACACGATTTCCACCAGTTCGGGACGCGTCAAGGCCGGGCTGTTGTTCGACAGGTTGCGCAAAAGTTCGGACACGCGTTCCTGGGACTGCGCAGTCCCGGTCATGAGCACGCTCATGTTTTCCTGCTTCATGGTGCGCAGGAAAACGCCTTCAGGCAGCTGGTTGACGAGTTCTTCCAGCAGGTACACAGGCAGATTTCGCCCAGCCTGCAGGTCTTCCACCGCGGTCTGGCGCGCACGCAAGGACGCGATCTGCTGCTGCAGGGTCGCGATGTCCTTGATCTCCGCGTCCAGCTTGGCAATCTCCTGCGTCAGAAACAGGTTGCGTTCCTGCTGCGCGGAAATCTGCCCCTGATACCACGTGAAAACGGCGCCACCAATGATGCCGCCCAACATGGCCGAGAGCGCCAACTGCGTGAAGAATTGTTCCTTCTGGCGCTTGCGCGCTGCCTCGCGGTGAGGCAGCAGGTTGATGAGGATCATTGGTAGAACCTCCGCAACGCCAGGCCGGTGGACGTCAGGTAGGCCGGCGCCTCACGGGAGATCTTTCGCGCCTGAATCGAGGACCCCAGTTCCATGGCGTCGAACGGATTGATCAACATGCAGGCGAACGAGGTCTGGTGCGTCACCGCCTCGGTCAAACCCAACAGAGCGGCACTGCCACCTGCGAGCAGGATGTGATCGATTTTGTTGTACGGCGTGCTCGTGAAGAAGAACTGCAGGGCACGTCCGACTTCCTGGGACATGCTCTCGATGAAAGGCTCGAGTACAGCGCTCTGGTAATCCTCAGGCAGGTCACCGGACCGCTTCTTGGCCTCCGCCTCGTCGGGAGAAAAGCCGTACTGACGAATGATGAGCTGGGTCAACTGACCGCCGCCGAAAGCCTGGTCGCGTTCGTAGAGCACCTCGTCGTTGCGTATGACCTGCAGACTGGTGGTCATTGATCCGATCTCGAACAGGGCCACCAACGCATCGACGCCCTGATTCGGCAGGGTCTCGATGACCCGGCCCGCAGCCAGGCGAGACGCATAGGATTCGACGTCCATGACCACCGGCTTGAGACCCGCGGCTTCGGCGAGGCCTTGACGGTCGGACACCTTTTCCTTGCGAGAGGCCGCGATGAGCACCTCGACATCGCCCACGGAAGTGGCGCTAGGCCCCACCACGCAGAAGTCGAGGCTCACCTCGTCGAGCGAGAACGGGATGTACTGGTTCGCCTCGGACTCGACCTGGGCTTCCAGCTCCTTGTCGCTCATGCCACCCGGAAGAACGATTTTTTTCGTGATCACCGCCGAAGCGGGAAGCGCCAGCGCCACATTCTTGGTCTTGCTGCCGCTCTTTCGGACCACGCGCCGCACGGCGTCAGCCACTTCATCGAACTTTTCGATGTTGCCATCGGTGATCCAGCCGCGTTCGAGCGGCTCCATGGCACACCGCTCCAGCACGAATTCGCCCGCGCGGTTGCGACTGAGTTCCACGAGCTTGACGCTCGACGTGCTCACGTCAATGCCCAGCAAGGGTGCTGGTTCTCGGCTGAAAAGCGATCCCATTGAGATCAAGATGGCCCCCAAATCGCGTGGCGCGGTACCACGCCAGACTTAAGAAATCACTTCAATGCTAGCAGTAAGCCCATTGAGCGGCAAAGATTTATTGCCAAACGCACAATTCGAAACGTTGTCAAAAGCCGACGGGACGAGGACTCGGCGTGATGGGCTGAACGCCCTTCGACAAACCGGATCCGAAACCCACATCAACCCGTTCCGGTGATTCAATGTCGGCGTCCTGACCGACTTCTAAAATGCGGGACGTTTCAGTTCCAGTTCGCATGCCCCAAGATTCCAAGTCCCCTCAAGCAGGCACTGCGAAGGCAGTATCTGCGGCCCCTCGCACACTCATCTGGATCGGTCGCTTGGTGGTGGCTGTAGCCGGACTGGCGGCGGCGGGTGTTGCAGCCCTGCTCGTGGCCGTCGGCATCGCACTGGCCGTGGCCTATCCCAACCTGCCCGACGTCACCGGACTGGCCGACTACCGTCCCAAATTGCCCCTGCGAGTGCTCGCGGTGGACGGGCAACTCATCGGTGAGTTCGGCGAAGAGCGACGCAACCTGCTGACGATCGACCAGATCCCCGATGTGATGAAGAACGCGGTGCTGGCCATCGAGGACGCGCGCTTCTTCGAACACAGCGGCGTGGACTACCGCGGCATGGTGCGGGCTGCGTTGGCCAACCTGCGCGAGGCCAAAAGCCAGGGGGCGTCCACCATCACCATGCAGGTGGCGCGCAACGTCTACCTGTCGGCGGAGAAAAGCTACACACGCAAGATCTACGAGGTTCTGCTCACGTTCAAGCTGGAGCACATGCTCACCAAGGAGCAGATCCTCGAGATCTACATGAACCAGATCTTCCTGGGCCGGCGGGCCTACGGCTTCGCCTCGGCGTCGCAGATCTACTTCGGCAAACCGCTGCAGAACGTGACCATCGCCGAAGCCGCCATGCTGGCGGGCCTGCCGCAGGCGCCGTCGGCCTACAACCCGGTGCGCAATCCCAAGCGCGCTCGCGCGCGGCAGCTGTACATCATCGATCGCATGGTGGAGAACGGCTTCATCACGCCCGAGCAGGCCGAACAGGCCAAGGCGCAGGAGATCAAGTTGTACCGCGGCGCCCAGGAGGAAAGCCTGCACGCGGAGTTCGCTTCCGAGATGGTTCGCCAAGCGATCGTGGCGCAGTACGGGGAGGCCGCCTACACGCGAGGGCTCGTGGTGTCCACGACCATTGATCCTCGCGCGCAGGAGGCCGCGTACCGCGCAGTGCGTCAGGGCGTGTTGGACTATGAACGCCGGCAGTTCTACCGCGGCCCCGAGCTGTTCATCGATCTGCCGCAGGACCCGCAGGAGCGCGACGCGGCCATAGACGAGGCGCTCGCGGAACGTCCCGACAACGGCGATCTGCTGTCGGCTGTGGTGCTGGAGGCCAGCGCGCGCAAGGTCGTGGTGATGCGCCAGGATGGCGAGCCGATCGAAATCACCGGTGAAGGCCTCAAGCCGGTGCAAAGCGGCCTGTCCGACAAGGCCGGGCCCAACATCAAGCTGCGCCCGGGCGCGGTGGTGCGCATCGTGAAGGTGGGCGACAAGTCCTGGCGCGTAACGCAATTGCCCGAGGTCGAATCCGCCTTCGTGGCACTGGATCCGCGCAACGGCCGCATCGCAGCGATCATTGGCGGTTTCGACTTCAACAAGAACAAGTTCAACCACGCCACCCAGGCCTGGCGGCAACCGGGATCGAGCTTCAAGCCCTTCGTCTACTCCGCCGCGCTGGAAAAGGGTCTCACGCCGATGACAGTGGTCAATGACGCACCGCTGTTCTATTCCGCGGCGGAAACCGGTGGCAAGCCCTGGGAGCCGAAGAACTACGACGGACAGTTCGATGGCCCGATGTCGGTGCGCCGCGCACTGGCGAAGTCGAAGAACATGGTGTCCATTCGCGTGCTGCAACTGGTGGGCACGCAGAACGCGCAGAGTTGGGTGACGCGCTTCGGCTTCGACGCGGAGAAGCATCCCCCCTTCCTCACCATGGCCCTGGGCGCTGGTGCCGTGACGCCGCTGCAGATGGTCACGGCCTATTCGGTGTTCGCCAACGGCGGGCATCGCGTGTCGCCGGTGCTGATCACGCGCGTGACCGACGCACGCGGCCGCGTCCTGTTCGAGGCGCCACAAACCACGCTGGACAACGCGCCGCGCGCGATCGAGCCGCGCAACGCCTTCATCATGAACAGCCTGCTGCAAGAGATCACCCGCTCAGGCACGGCCGCGCGCGCGCAGGCCACGCTCAAGCGGCCCGATCTGTACGGCAAGACCGGCACCACCAACGACGCGGTGGACGCCTGGTTCGTGGGCTACCAGCCCACGCTGGCCGCCGCGGCCTGGGTGGGCTACGACACGCCGCGCAACCTGGGCAGCCGCGAGACCGGGGGCGGTCTGGCGCTGCCGATGTGGATTTCCTTCATGCAGGAGATGCTCAAGGATGTGCCTGTGACCACCTACAGCGCACCACCCGGCGTGGTCAATATCGGTGGCGAGTGGTACTACGAAGAGTACGGCCCCGGCAATGGGGTGCACGGCCTGGGCCTGGCGGATCCATGGCCGGGCGCGCCCGGTGGCACGCCAGTCGATCCCAACGGTGTGCCGGTGCCGGCGCCACTCCCGCCGGTGGAGAACCGGCGCAGCATCCTCGACCTGTTCAGGAACTGAAGCTCAGCGCTTCACCCGACTGTTCGCTCGCGTAGCGCGAGAGGTTCGCAAAGAATTCGCCGTTGCCCTTGGTGTCCATCCAGGCGCGTCCGTCGTGCTTGTAGTGAAAGCCACCGGCCCGCGCGGCCATCCACACCTCGTGCAAGGGCTTCTGCAGGTTGATGACGATCTGGCTGCGGTTGGCGAAGGTCAGGGTGATCATGCCGCCCACGCGCTGGTTGTCGATGTCGGCGTCGGTGTCTTCGTTGATGCGGTCGCAGTTCAACTCGATGGCGCGCAGCAGGGCCTCGGCGCGATCCTGGTATTCGAGGTCGGTCATTACAATGCGCAGGATGTTTGGGTGGCTGCGCATTCTAGGATCCCGCTCCGGCCCCGCTCGGGTCATGGCCTTGTCGCTGGTGCTGTCGGGCCTGGTGGCGTGCGGACAGCGAGGCCCGCTGTACCTGCCGCCCGCCAAGACCCCCGAGTCCACACCCAAGCCCGCCAATGCCCCTGCCCGCCTACCTGACGCAACGCCACGGTGAATTGCACCTCGAGGGCGTGAGCCTTGACGCCCTGGCCCGGGCCCATGGCACGCCGCTCTTCGTGTACAGCAAGGCCTCCATGCTGCAGGCCCTGGGCGCGTATCAGCGGGGCCTCGCGGGGCGCCCGCACCTCATCTGCTACGCCATGAAGGCCAATTCGTCGCTGGCCATTCTGCAAACGCTGGTGCGCGCAGGCTGTGGGCTGGACATCGTCTCGGGCGGCGAGCTGGAGCGCGCGCTCGCGGCCGGCTGCGCACCCGAACGCATCATCTTCTCGGGCGTGGGCAAGACGCGCGCCGAGATGCGCCGCGCGCTGGAGGCCGGCATCGGCTGCTTCAACGTGGAGAGCCGCGCCGAGCTGGCCGTGCTCGACGAAGTCGCACGCGCCGCTGGCCTGCGCGCCCGCGTGAGCCTCCGCGTCAACCCCGACGTGGATGCGCAAACACACCCCTATATCTCCACCGGGCTGAAAGACAACAAGTTCGGTATCGCGCACGACGAGGTGCTGGACACCTACCGCCAGGCCGCGGCGAGCCCGGGCCTGGATGTGGTTGGCATCGACTGCCACATCGGTTCGCAGATCACGCAGGCCGGGCCCTACCTGGACGCGCTCGAGCGCGTGCTCGACCTGGTGGAGGCCATCGAGCGCACCGGCCTGCGCCTCAAGCACATCGACTTCGGCGGTGGCCTTGGCATCGACTACCACGGCGACGCGCCGCCCGCCGCCGACGAACTCTGGGCGACGCTGCTGCAGCGACTGGACGCCCGCGGCTTCGGCGACCGCCAGATCATGATCGAACCGGGCCGCTCCATCGTGGGCAACGCGGGCGTGTGCCTCACCGAGGTGCTCTACCAGAAGCCCGGCGAGCACAAGAACTTCCTGATCGTGGACGCGGCCATGAACGACCTGCCGCGCCCCGCGATGTACCAGGCCTACCACCGCATCGAACCGGTTCGCCCGCGCGCCGACGCCGCTTCGCTCACCTGGGATGTGGTCGGCCCGGTCTGCGAAAGCGGCGATTGGCTGGGCCGCGACCGCGAACTGGCCGTGGAGCCAGGCGACGTGCTCGCCGTGCTGTCCGCCGGTGCCTACTGCATGAGCATGGCCAGCAACTACAACACGCGCGGGCGCGCGGCCGAGTTCCTGGTGGATGGCGACCAGGTCACGGTGATCCGACAGCGCGAAACGGCCGCCGATCAGATGCGGCTGGAAACGCCCCTGCCCTGAGGCGCCCGCCAGCGCCGCCAGGCGCGCCAGCCCAGCAGCGTGGCCAGGATGGCCGCGTACACGGCCACTTCATTGAAGTCGTTCTTGCCCGCGCGCATCCAGAAGAAGTGCAGCACCGCGAGACCGGCCACCGCGTACACCAGCCGGTGCAGGCGCTGCCAGCGCGCCGCCCCCAGCGCGCGAATGGCGCGGTTGAACGAGGTCGCGGCCAGCGCCAGCAGCATCAGCCAGGCCAGTGTGCCCACCAGGATGAAGGGGCGCTTGGGAATGTCGGCGACCACCTCGGCCCAGTCGAAGCCCATGTCGAACCAGACGTAGGCCAGCCAGTGCAGCGTGGCGTAGAAGAAGACGAACACACCCAGCATGCGCCGAAAGCGCGCCAGCGCGGGCCAACCCAGCGCCACGCGAAGCGGTGTCACCAGCAACACCAGCACCAGGGCGCGCAAGGTCCAGTCGCCCAAGGAACGGATCAGCGCCTCGGCGGGGTTCGCGCCCAGGCGGTCCGCCACCGCCGCCCACACCAGCCAGGCGAAGGGCAGCAGCCACACCGTGAACACCAGGGGTTTGGCCAGCGGGTGCAACAAGGCCCGCTGGACCACGGCTCGGCTCATCGGATTCGGCGCAGCGGCGGAGCGTGCGGACTCATCGTGTTCAGTAGAACTTGCGCAGGTCCATGCCTGCGTAGAGCTGGCCCACCTGCGCCTCGTAGCCGTTGAACATCTGGGTTTCACGGCGCTTGGCGAACAGGCCGCTGCCCTCGCCGATGCGCCGCTCGGTGGCCTGGCTCCAGCGCGGGTGCGCCACCTTGGGGTTGACGTTGGAGAAGAAGCCGTACTCTTGGGGCGCGGCCAGGTTCCACGAGGTGCGGGGCATTTGCTCGACGAAGCGGATCTTCACGATGGACTTGCCGCTTTTGAATCCGTACTTCCACGGCACCACCAGGCGCACGGGCGCGCCGTTCTGGTTGGGCAGCACCTCGCCGTACATGCCGAAGGCCAGCAACGCCAGCGGGTGCTGCGCCTCGTCCAGGCGCAGACCTTCCACGTACGGCCAGTCGAGCACATTGGAGCGCAGACCGGGCATCTGCTGCCGGTCGGCCAGGGTCACGAACTCCACGTACTTGGCGCTGCCCTGCGGTTCCACGCGTTTGATGAGCTCGGCCAGCGAATAGCCCTGCCAGGGAATCACCATGGACCAGCCCTCGACGCAGCGCAGGCGGTAGATGCGCTCTTCCATCGGCGCCAGCTTGAGCAGCGCGTCGATGTCGAAGCGGCCAGGCTTGTTCACCAGGCCTTCGACCTCTACCGTCCAGGGCCGCGGTTTCAGCTTGCCGGCGTAGGCCACCGGGTCGCTCTTGTCGGTGCCGAACTCGTAGAAGTTGTTGTAGCTGGTGGCGTCCTCGTAGCTGGTGGGCTTTTCCATCGTGGCGGCGCCGGCCACCGTGGACACCTTGCCCTGCAGCGGCGCCAGCTTGCCGGGCCGCTGGGCAGACTGTGCCCAGGCATCGCGCGAGGCCCAGGCCACGCCCGCGGCGGCCAGGCCGGCCAGCCACTGCCGGCGCTGCAGGTAGGCGCCGCGCGAGGTGATGTCGCTGCTGCGCGGGTGGACGAAACCGTCCCGGTCGGTTCGGATGATCATGGCCGTGTTCCCCGAAAGAGCGCCGGCGCGAGGGATGCCGCGCCCGCCGAACTGTCAGTCGTGTGATCCGCCGAAACCTTACGCGGTTCCGGAATCAGAGTTCGCCGTAGCTGTGCAAACCCGAGAGGAACATGTTGACGCCCAGGAAGGCGAAAGTGGTGATGGCCAGGCCGACCAGCGCCCACCAGGCGGCCACGGTGCCGCGCAGGCCTTTCATCAAGCGCATGTGCAGCCAGGCCGCGTAGTTCAGCCAGACGATCAGCGCCCAGGTTTCCTTCGGGTCCCAGCTCCAGTAGCCACCCCAGGCCTCGGCGGCCCACAGGGCGCCCAGCACGGTGGCGATGGTGAAGAAGGCGAAGCCGACCGCGATGGCCTTGTACATCACGTCGTCCAGCACCTCGAAGGCGGGCAGGCGCGCCGCGATGCGACCACGCACCGACAGGATGCCGCCCACGATGAGCGCCGACACGCCGAAGTAGATGAACCAGTAGACACCGCCCTTGTCGGTGGCGCCTTGGCGAAACACCAGCGGCTCGAAGCACAACACCACACCCAGCACCCACAGCGGCGCCAGCTTGTACCAGCGCGTCTCGCCCGCGCTCTGTTTGATGAGGTAGGCAAAGGCCAGCATGGCCGCGATGGCGAAGGTGCCGTAGCCGATGAAGTTGGCGGGCACATGCAGCTTCATCCACCAGCTCTGCAGCGCGGGCACCAGGGGCTGGATCTCGTGCGCTTCGCGCACCACCGTGTACCAGAGCAGGAAGCCCACGGCCGCGCTCACGATGAGCATGGCGAAGGCGCCCATGCGGCGCGTGGCGTACTGGTCTTCGTAGTACAGGTAGAAGGCCGCCGTCAGCCAGCAGAACAGAACGAAGACCTCATACAGGTTGCTGACCGGGATGTGGCCGATGCCGGGACCGATCTGGTGGCTTTCGTACCAGCGCACCAACGAACCGATGAGCGCCAGGCCCACCGCCACCCAGGCCAGACGCGAGCCCAGGGCCTCGAAGCTGTCGCCCGCGCGGGTGAACATGCCCAGCCAGTAGAAGGCCGTGCTCATGAAGAACAGCACGCTCATCCACAGGATGGCCGACTGGCTGGAGATGAAGTACTTGAGCAGGAAGACCTGGTCGCCGCGCGCCAGGTCGGCCCCACCGCCGGGCGCCTGATAGAGCCAGATGGCCAGCAGCGCGAAAGCCGCGACCACCACCGACAACAGGCGCAGCGGGCGCCAGAACCACCCCAGGCACACCAGGCTGGGCACCGCGCCTGCGAGGATCCACTTCTCGTAGATGTCCATGGCGCCGCCGTAGCGCTGGAAGGCCAGCAGGCCGCCGGCCAGCACCAGCGCGGCGAACAGCCAGTCCCAGCGGTCACGGCGCGCGAAATAGCCAGGGACCGAATCGGCGCCCGCCTTGGTCTTCTTGAGCTCGATGGTCTGGGAAGCGGTGGTGGTGTTCATGCGGTCACCTGGAGAGCAAACGGGTCTTGAGCTGGTCGAATTCGCGGTCGGCGTCCAGCGTCTTGCGGTTGGTGGACAGGGCCATGCTGGCCTGCGCGCCCTGCCCGGCCGGCGCCAGCCAGACCCACAGGCGGCGCTCGCGGACGTAGAGCATGGCAAAGACACCAATGATGAGCAACAGGCAGCCGAGGTAGACGACGGTCTTGCCCGGCGCACGCGCCACCTGGAACACGCTGGCCTGCACGTGCGTGAAATCCGCGAGCTGGAAGGTCAGGGGTGCAGGGTAGAAGAAGGTGTCGGACAGGCTGATCACGGCCTGGGTCATGAAGCGCTGGGCGGGCTCGTCGCGCGGCAGCGGCGCCAGCCCGGCCTTCTCGCGGCTGAGTTGCAGCAGTTCGAACAGGGTGCCGTTGAGGATGCGCACCAGCACGTCGCCGGCGCGCTCGCGCTCGGCGTCGGGCACATTGGCCTGCAGGAAGGCGGCCACGGCTTGCAAGCCGCCCTTGGGGTCGCCGCCGGCGGCGCCCTTCGATCCGGCCGCGTCATTCACGCGGTTGGGGGCATCGGCGACTGCGGTCGTGGCAGTCACGCGTTCCGCGCCCGCGAACAGCGCCAGTGCCCGCGAGGCCGACGCCACCAGGGCCTGCTCCAGGTCGGCGCGCCCGGGCTCCACCGACTGCGCGGCGTAGCGGCGCACGGCCTCGGCGCGCATGGCCGGGTCGTCGAGCGCGGCGCGCAGCCGCACGAAGCCGTCCAGGCTGTCGTTCTCGTCGGCCGGCACGCGCAGGTAGCGGAAGCTTTCCTGCGGTGTGTCGCGCAAGCCCAGCAGGTACACGCGCTGGCCATCCAGCTCCACCGGCAGCATGTAGTTGTGGTACTCCACGGCCTGTCCCGCCGCGTCGCGCAGCTTGTAGGTCACGCTTGGGCCCACGTTGCGCAGGGTCTTCTCGGTCACGGTCTTGTGCGCGGCGCCCAGGCGGCTTTCGATGGACTCGCGCAGGTCGACCTTGCGCACGTCGGCGCCGCCCCCGGTGGCAGAGAAGTTCTCCACGTTGATGACGCGCAGGCTGGTGAATTCCAGCCCAAGCTTCTCATCGCCGTTGCTGAGCTCGGTGGAGCCGCCGATGTTGCCTTCCACCTCGAACGGCTGCGCATGGCCGTTGATCGGCACCGCCTTGAGCCTCACCCGCGAGCCGCCGTCGTCGAAGCTCGATTGGTAGATGGCGACGCCACGGTGGAAGGCCGGGTGGTTCACCTCCACGCGCGCCTCCTTGCTCTCGCCGGTCTCGCGGTCGTGGATCACGATCTCGCTGGCGAAGAGGCGCGGCATGCCGGTGTCGTAGTACTCGACGATGAACTTCTTGAGCTCCACCGAGAACGGCAGCTCCTGCAGCAGCACGCCGCCGGGCTGCGTGAGGATGGCCGTGCTGGAGGCGGTGCCCTCGGTAACGAGCAGGTTGCCGCGGAAGGTGGGGTTGCTGGTGGACAGCCGGTGCTGCGCCGGCACGTCGGCGATCAGGCCGCCGCCTTCGTAGATCTGCTTGCCGTTGAACCAGGTCTGGGCACGCACCATCAGGTCGCCGTCGAGCAAGCCGCCCACGCACACCAGCACGATGGCGCTGTGCGCCGCGATGTAGCCCCACTTGTTGGCCGCGCCGGTCTTGGCGGCCACCATCCAGCCCGTGCCCTGCGGCGTCTCGCGCGACTGCAGCTTGACCTTCCAGCCCGCACCGAGCAGGACTTGGCCCATCCGGTTCGCGGCGATTTCGGGCGCTTCCGACAGCTCGGCCTGCGCCTTGTGCGGGAAGGCCTTGAGACTTTGCTCGCGAATGTTTTCCTTGTAGGCCTTGAGGTCGACCAGGATCTTGGGTGTGTTGCGCGCGATGCACAGGCTGGTGCTGATCACCAGGAAGGCCAGGATCAGCAGGAACCACCAGGCGCTGTAGACGGTGTACAGGTTCGCCGCCGCGAACACGTCGGCCCAGAACGGCCCGAACTGGTTGACGTAGTTGTTGAAGGGCTCGTTCTGCTTCACCACCGTGCCGATGACCGAGGCGATGCAGATCACCGTCAGCAGCGACACGGCAAAGCGCATCGAGGACAGCAACTCGACCCAGTCACTCAGGCGCCGAGAGGCGGAGCGCAGTTCCAGGCCTTGGGTGGAGACGGTCATGGCGGCAAGCGTGGGAGCGGAAAAAAGGGCGCGTCCCTTGCGGACAGCGCCCTGATCAGATGGCTTTCATGGCCGGCGGTTCAAACATTCACCGAGGGACGGCCCGGATTGTGATCTCAAACATCATTCCGCGCTTATATCCCACGCAGGCCAAAGGGCGCAGCCCGGGCCACGCAGCGCTCAGCGCAGGCCGGCGATGTAGTCGGACACCGCCTTGATTTCACGGTCGGTCATCTTGGAAGCGATGTCCCGCATCTGGGCGCTGTTGGTGCGCGTGCCATCGCGGAAGAGGCGCAACTGCGTGTCGGTGTATTCGGCGTGCTGACCCGCGAGGTGCGGGAACTGCGAGGGAATGCCCGCGCCGTTGGGGCTGTGGCAACCCGCGCAGGCGGCGATGCCCCGGTCGGCCAGTCCGCCGCGGTAGATGCGCTCGCCCAGCTTCACCAGGTCGGCGTCGGAGGCAAAGCCTTCCTTGGCTTTCTGCGAGGCCAGCCAGTACGCGATGTTGCGCATGTCGTCGTCGGACAGAGAGGCCGCCATGCCTTGCATGATGGCGTTCTTGCGCTTGCCGGACTTGTATTCCTGCAGTTGCTTGACGAGGTATTCGGGGTGCTGCTGCGCCAGCTTGGGGTTGGCCGGCGTGGTCGAGTTGCCATCGGCGGCGTGGCAGGCCACGCACACGGCGCCGTAGGTGGCGGCGCCCTTGGCCAGGTCGGGCTTGGCCGACTGCGCGTTCGCGCTCAGGGACAGGACGGCGGCCGCGGCGGCGACCAGGAAGGTGGCATGCAATTTCATGTCGGGCTGTCGTTGCGGTCGACGGGTACGTGGGGGCCGAATCGGTGTTCGGCTGGACAAAACCCGCGGATTTTACAATGCACCCCCAACCTGGTTCCCAATGACCCACGACCCTACTGCCGACCCCGGCCAAGACCCGCGCCTGGCACACGGCTGGCTGCACACCGCCCGCTTCCTCACCACCGCGCCGCAGCTGGAGCATTTGCCGGCCCTGGAGGTGCCAGAGATCGCCTTCGTCGGGCGCTCCAACGCGGGCAAATCCACCGCGATCAACACCCTCACCCAGCAAAAACGCCTGGCCTTCGCTTCCAAGACGCCCGGGCGCACGCAGGCCATCAACCTGTTTTCGCTGGGCAAACAGGGGGTCACCGACGCGGTGCTGGCCGACCTGCCCGGCTACGGCTACGCCGCCGTGCCACGCGAGGCCAAGCTGCGCTGGCAGCGGGTGATGGCCAATTACCTGCTCACGCGGCCCAACCTGGCGGCCGTGGTGCTGCTCGTGGATCCGCGCCTGGGCCTGACCGAACTCGACGAGACCTTGCTGGAAGCCATTCGCCCGCGCGTGGAGCAGGGGCTGAAGTTCCTGCTGCTGCTCACCAAGGCCGACAAGCTCACCCGCACCGAAGCCAACAAGGCACTGGCGATCGCCAAGCTTCAATCGGCCGGAGGCGAAGCGCGGCTGTTCTCGGCACTGAAGAAGCAAGGGCTGGACGAGGTGGCCACGCTGCTGTGGCGCTGGAGCCATGAGCCGGACGCAGATGGTGGCGACGAAAAAGGCAAGGGCCTCGATCCCGGCGAACCCGAGCCCGACGCGCTGGACTGAGGGCCTGAGGGGCTCCCCCCCGCTAGAACAGGTAGAACGGCGGCGCGCCTGGCGGACGCGTCTTGAAGCGCTTGTGCACCCAGTAGTACTGCTCGGGCATGTCGGCGATGAAGGCCTCCAGCCGGCGGTTCATCTCGGCGGTGTCGGCGGTGACGTCCCCCGTCGGGTAATCCGCCCAGGGCGAGTGCACCGTGACCTCATAGCCATCGGGCACCAGTCGCGCCGTCACCGGCACCACCTGCGCGCCGCCCAGTCGCGCCAGGCGCGGCAGCGAGGTGAGCGTGGCCGCCGGCACACCGAAAAAGGGCACGAAGACCGCGTCGCGATCGCCATGGTCCATGTCGGGCAGCAAGTACAGCGGCAAGCCCTCGCGCAGGGCGGTGGCCAGGGCGCGCAAACCCTGGCGCTTGCCCACCACGTGCGGGTTGCCAAAGCGCTGGCGTCCTTCAGCCATCCAGCGGTCCACGTCGGCGTTGAGCTGCTCGGCGTACAGGCCGCAGAAGCGGCGCGAAAGGTGCGCGGTCAATGCCGTCCAACCCGCGTCCATGCCCACGAAATGCGGCGCGAATATCACGGTGGGCGCCTGCCCCTCCAGCACGCCCAGGTCTCCACGCAGCAGCAGGCGGCGCTTGACCACGTGACCTGGCGCCTCCCAGAGCCAGCTGCGGTCCAGCCAGGCCTGGGCGAAATAGACAAAGTGGCGCCGGATGGCGGCGTCGCGCTCGGCCTCCGAGTGATCGGGAAAGCAGGCGGCCCAGTTGGTGCGCGCGATCCTCCGCCGCCGCGTGGCCACCGCGTGCAGCACGCTGCCCAGCGCCCAGCCCAGGGCGCGCACCCAAGACAGGGGCAAGCGGGCCAGCAGGCGCATGACGCCCAATCCCAGCCGGTTGCTCAGGCTGGCCTGCGGCGCGGTGTCGTGCGCGGGGGACGGGGGGGAAGACGGCATCAGCGCGGCTGCTTGTAGCGGTCGTAGGACCACAGGTACTGGGCGGGCGATTCTCGCACCAGGGATTCCATGGCCGCGTTGACGGCACGCGCGGCCGCGAGGGGATCGGCCGGCAGCGGCTCGGCCAGGGGCCGCACGTGCACCACGTAGCCTTGTCCCCGGGGCAGGCGCTCGCCCCAGCTCAGCAGCACCTGGGTGTCGGCCGAGCGCGCCAACCGGGCCGACAGGGTCATGGTGTAGGCATCGCGCCCGAAGAACGGCGCCCAGGCGCCCAGGCCCTTGGGCGGCACCTGATCGGGCAGCAGGCCGACGGCTTCGCCCGACTTCAGCGCCTGCACCAGTTGGCGCACGCCCGAAAGGGTGGTGGGCGCCGTGCGCAGGCCGGGCCGCTCGCGAGAGTGGTCCACCAGCTCGCGCAGCCAGGGCTGGCGGGAGGGGCGAAACAGCACGGTCATGGGGCGCCGGGCGCCGAAGCGCGCGGCGTAGGCCTGGGCGGTGATCTCGAAACAGCCCAGGTGCGGCGTGAGGAACAGCAGCCCCCGCCCGGCGGCCATGGCGGTCTCGATGTGCTCGGCACCTTCCCAGCGCACCGGCACCGGCGCACCCAGCCACAAGCGGGGCAGTTCGGTCACGAGCTTGCCCGCTTCGGCCACCGATCGCCAAGCCACACCGGCTGGCATGTGCGCCTGCCGCGCATTGGCCAGCAGGCGGCGCCGGTAGCGCGGCGACAGCAAGAAGCTCAGCCAGCCCAGCAACACCCCCGCGCCGTGCAACAGGGGCAGCGGCAAACGGCTGCCGAGTGTGAAGAAAAGACGGATCAGCGTGGCCAAGGTGGGGCTGCCAGCGCGGCCGGCTGCACTAGAATCGCCGGATCGCCGAGTTGATGAACTGATTGCGGGGCGATTCACAAATACCGCTAAAGCGTTCGCCGACTTCTGACAGACCGGCAACGCCGATCCGACAAACCTCAGGAGTTTAAATGGCGAGCGATTTCCTCTTCACGTCCGAATCCGTGTCCGAAGGCCACCCCGACAAGGTGGCGGACCAGATTTCCGACGCCATCCTCGATGCGATCTTCGAACAGGACCCGCGCAGCCGCGTGGCCGCGGAAACCCTGACCAACACCGGACTCGTGGTGCTGGCCGGCGAGATCACCACCAACGCCCACGTCGACTACATCCAGGTCGCGCGCGACACCATCAAGCGCATCGGCTACGACAACACCGAGTACGGCATCGACTACAAGGGCTGCGCGGTCATGGTCTGCTACGACAAGCAGTCCAACGACATCGCCCAGGGCGTGGACCACGCCTCCGACGACCACCTGAACACCGGCGCCGGCGACCAGGGCCTGATGTTCGGCTACGCCTGCGACGAGACGCCCGAGCTCATGCCGGCGCCCATCTACTACGCGCACCGCCTCGTGGAACGCCAGGCCCAGCTGCGAAAGGACGGCCGCCTGCCCTTCCTGCGCCCCGATGCCAAGAGCCAGGTGACCATGCGCTACGTCGACGGCAAGCCGCACAGCATCGACACCGTGGTGCTCTCCACCCAGCACTCGCCCGACCAGAGCGAGACGCCCACCAAGATGAAGGCCAGCTTCAACGAAGCCATCATCGAGGAGATCATCAAGCCGGTGCTGCCCAAGGAGTGGCTCAAGGACACCAAGTACCTGATCAACCCCACCGGCCGCTTCGTCATCGGCGGCCCGCAGGGCGACTGCGGCCTGACGGGGCGCAAGATCATCGTGGACACCTACGGCGGCGCCTGCCCGCACGGCGGTGGCGCGTTCTCGGGCAAGGACCCGTCCAAGGTCGACCGCTCGGCCGCCTATGCGGCGCGCTACGTGGCCAAGAACATCGTCAAGGCCGGCCTGGCGCGCCAGTGCCAGATCCAGGTCGCCTACGCCATCGGCGTGGCACGGCCCATGAACATCACGGTCTACACCGAGGGCACCGGCGTGATCCCCGACGAGCAGATCGCCAAGCTCGTGCAGGAGCACTTCGACCTGCGCCCGAAAGGCATCATCCAGATGCTGGACCTGCTGCGCCCCATCTACGGCAAGACCGCGGCTTATGGCCACTTCGGCCGCGAAGAGCCCGAGTTCAGCTGGGAAAAGACGGACAAGGCGCAGGCGCTGCGTGCCGCCGCGGGTCTGAAGTAAGTCGAAACACTCCACGCCCAGCCCCGCCGGCGAGAGCCCGCGGGGCTTTTTCGTGCAGAAATGCGCTGGAAACACCCCGCTATTGCTCGGCGGGCTGGCTGAATTTTTCCGTTCGGCGTCCGATATCCACCGCAAGAGCCCTTTTGCCGGCTGTTTGCCCGAACCGTACGGAGCCCCCATGGAGATCGACCTGCCCCTCACCGGACCTGTCTGCGAGAGCGCCAGTGCGCCTGGCCTGTTCGACCATGCACCTTGCGGGCTGCTGGCTCTGGATGCCGAGCTGCAATGCCTGCGCGCCAACGGCACGCTGCTGCGCTGGCTCGGCCACGCCGACGCACCGGCCCACGCCCTGCCGGGCGTGTTCGAGCCCGCCGACCACGGCAGCCAGCAGCAGGTGCGCCTGCACCTGGACCTGCTGCGCCAGACCGGTGAACCCCAGACGCTCGACCTGAGCCTGCGCCGCGCCGATGGCAGCGTGTTCCGTGCGCGCCTGACCTCCTCGGCCGTGCTCGATGCCGACGGCCACTTCCTGCACAGCAGCAGCCTGGTGGTACCCGCACCCGAACCCGTGGCGGTGACGGCCACCGCCGCATCGCCCACCGAAACCCTGCTGCGCGGCGTGACCGACCGCATCCCCGCGCGCCTGGCCTACTACGACAAGGACCTGGTGTGCCGCTTCGCCAACCTGGCGCACGCGGCGCGCTACGGCAAGCGGCCGGAACAGATGGTGGGTTCGCACCTGAGCGAGGTGGTCCGCCCCGACGTTCTGCCCGAAATCCTGCCGCGCGTCGCGGCCGCCCTCAGTGGCCAGCGCCAGACCTTCGAGGCCGAGCGCCTGGACGCCGCGGGCCAGCGCTGCTACTTCGAGATCCACTACATCCCCGACCAGCAGGGGGACGAGGTCAAAGGCCTGTTCATCGAACTGCACGACATCAGCGAGCGCCGCCGCACCGAGGAACTGGTGCTCAACGCCAACCGCGACCTGGAAGAGCGCGTGCAGGAGCGCACCACCGAGCTGTACGAAAGCGAACAGCGCTACCGCCTGATGGTGGACGCGCTGCAGGACTACTGCATCTATTTCGTCGACGATGGCGGCCGCATCACCGAATGGACCGAGAGCGCGCAACGCCTGCATGGCCACGCGCGCCCGCAGATCCTCGGCCAAAGCTTCGCGACGCTGATGAGCAGCGACAACGCCGGCGAGGATGAGGTCGATCCCGCCCAGGTGCTGCGCCTGGCCAAGTCGCACGGCCAGTGGGAATCGCGCGGCTGGCGGCTGCGAGAGGACGGCTCGCGCTTCTGGGCGCACTCCGTGGTGACCGCGCTGCGCAACGAGCGGGGCGAACTGCGCGGGCTCTCATGCATCACGCGCGACATGACTGCGGCCAAAAACCTCGAGGACGTCATGAACGACCTCAACCGCGAACTGGAGAAGCGCGTGGCCGAGCGCACGCGCCAACTCGTGGCCGCGAACAAGGACCTCGACGTCTTCTCGCACATGGTCTCGCACGACCTGCGCGCGCCGCTGCGCCACATCTCGAGCTTCACCGGCCTGCTCAACGAGCAGCTCGGCGAATCCGACGACCCCATGGTCCAGCAGTGCCTGCAGTCGATCGGCAAATCGACCAAGCGCATGAGCCAGATGATCGAGGGATTGCTGGAGTACGCGCGGCTGGGCCGCGTGTCCATCGAGTCGCAGCCCGTGCCGCTGAGCCCGCTGCTGCACGGTGTGGTGGCGCACCTGCGCCAGGAGAACTCGCAACGTCAGATCGAGTGGGTGATCGACCCCGATCTGCCCATGGTGCGCGGTGATGCCATGCTGCTGGCCCAGGCCTGGGGCAACCTGCTCGACAACGCCGTGAAGTACACGCGCAAGCACCCCAAGGCGCGCATCGAGGTGGGCTGCAAGGTCAACCCGGTGGGCGGACACATGTTCTACGTCAGCGACAACGGCGCGGGCTTCGACCTGGAAAAGGCGCACAACCTGTTCGTCATGTTCCAGCGCCAGCACCACTCGATGGACTTCGAGGGCAATGGGACCGGCCTGGCGCTGACGCAGCGCATCATCGAGCGTCACGAAGGCCGCATCTGGTGCGAAACGGCGCCGGGCCGCGGCTGCACCTTCTACTTCACCCTGCCCTTCGACGGCCAGGAACACGCACCCGAGTTCACCGCCTCGGCCATGGCTGCGCTGGCGGCCTGAGCGCTGCAGCGTCCGTCGCGCACGGCCGGGATAATCCCTGGCCATGCCGTCCCCCGCCACCCTGTTCGATCTCGGTGCGCGCACCGCCCTCGTCACCGGCGCCGCGCGGGGACTGGGCCGGGCCATCGCCCAGGCCCTGGCGGCGCACGGCGCGCGCGTCTGGCTCGGTGGCCGCGACGAAGCCGCCCTGCAATCCGTGGCCGAGACCATCGGCCACGCCCGGCCCCTGCCCTTCGACGTGACCGACCACGCCGCCACCCGCGCGGCCATCGCGCGCGTGCTGGCCGTGGACGGCCGGCTCGACATCGTGGTCAACGCCGTGGGCCAGCGCCGCCGCGAGCCGCTGCAGGCCCTGCCCGCGCAGGCCCTGCGCGAGATGCTGGAATCCAACCTGGTGGCCGCCTGGCACCTCTGCCGCGAAGCCAGCGAGCCCATGCGGCGCCAGGGCCACGGCCGCCTGATCAACATCACCTCCATCGCCGGCCCGCTGGCGCGCGCGGGCGACGCGGCCTACACCACCAGCAAAGGCGGCCTGGAGGCCATGACCCGCGCGCTGGCGGCCGAACTGGGGCCGCACGGCATCACGGCCAATGCCATCGCGCCGGGTTACTTCGCCACCGAAACCAATGCGGCCATGGTGGACGACCCCGGCGTGGCCGACTGGCTGCAGCGGCGCACCTCCGTCGGCCGCTGGGGCCGGCCCGAGGAAATCGCCGCCGCCGCGGTCTTCCTGGCCTCGGACGCGGCCAGCTACGTCACCGGGCAGGTGGTGGCGGTGGACGGGGGCTATCTGGCGCATTTTTGAGCGGTGCCCGTGTGGCGCCGCCTTGAAAATCCCGGCGCCTGTCTCCATCATTAGCACTCGCTGGCGCTGAGTGCTAACATCCGCGCCCGTGCCCCGGCTCAGCGCCAGGGCCCCCTTTTTTCCCCTAGCCCTCTTTTCCATTCAGGAGATGCAATGAAACTTCAGCCTCTCGGCGACCGCGTGATCGTCAAGCGCGTGGACAGCGAAACCAAAACCGCCTCGGGCATCGTCATCCCCGATGCCGCTGCCGAGAAACCCGACCAGGGCGAAGTCCTGGCCGTGGGCCCGGGCAAGACCAACGACAAGGGCGAGATCAGGGCACTGACCGTCAAGGTCGGCGACCGCGTCCTGTTCGGCAAGTACAGCGGCCAGACCGTCAAGGTCGACGGCGACGAGCTGCTCGTCATGAAGGAAGACGACCTGTTTGCGGTCGTCGTGAAGTAATCCCCTCCCCCTGATTTGTAGAAGGAGCCAGACATGGCAGCAAAAGACGTGGTTTTCGGCGGCGAAGCGCGCGCCCGCATGGTCGAGGGTGTGAACATCCTGGCCAACGCAGTGAAAGTGACCCTGGGCCCCAAGGGCCGCAACGTGGTGCTCGAGAGTTCGTTCGGCGCCCCCACCGTCACCAAGGACGGTGTCTCGGTCGCGAAAGAGATCGAACTGAAAGACAAGTTCCAGAACATGGGCGCGCAGATGGTCAAGGAAGTCGCTTCCAAGACCAGCGACAACGCCGGTGACGGCACCACCACCGCCACCGTGCTGGCCCAGGCCATCGTGCGCGAAGGCATGAAGTACGTGGCCGCCGGCATGAACCCCATGGACCTCAAGCGCGGCATCGACAAGGCCGTCGAGGCCCTGATCACCGAGCTCAAGAAGGCCTCCAAGGCCACCACCACGAGCAAGGAAATCGCCCAGGTCGGCTCCATCTCCGCCAACTCCGACGAGTCGATCGGCAAGATCATTGCCGACGCCATGGACAAGGTCGGCAAGGAAGGCGTGATCACCGTCGAAGACGGCAAGAGCCTGCAGAACGAACTCGACGTTGTCGAGGGCATGCAGTTCGACCGCGGCTACCTCTCGCCCTACTTCATCACCAACCCCGAGAAGCAGTCCGCCCTGCTGGAAAACCCCTTCGTGCTGCTGTTCGACAAGAAGATCAGCAACATCCGCGACCTGCTGCCCACGCTGGAGCAAGTCGCCAAGGCCGGCCGTCCGCTGCTGATCATTGCCGAAGAAGTCGAGGGCGAAGCCCTGGCCACCCTGGTGGTCAACACCATCCGCGGCATCCTGAAAGTGGTGGCTGTGAAGGCACCTGGCTTTGGCGATCGCCGCAAGGCCATGCTGGAAGACATCGCCATCCTCACCGGCGGCAAGGTCATCGCTGAGGAAGTGGGTCTGACGCTCGAGAAGGTGACCCTGGCCGACCTGGGCCAGGCCAAGCGCATCGAAGTGGGCAAGGAAAACACCACCATCATCGACGGCGCCGGCGCCGCCGCCGACATCGAAGCCCGCGTGAAGCAAGTGCGCGTGCAGATCGAGGAAGCGACCAGCGACTACGACCGCGAGAAGCTGCAAGAGCGCCTGGCCAAGCTGGCCGGTGGCGTGGCCGTGATCAAGGTCGGCGCCGCCACCGAGGTCGAGATGAAGGAGAAGAAGGCCCGCGTGGAAGACGCCCTGCACGCCACGCGCGCTGCGGTGGAAGAAGGAATCGTGGCCGGTGGCGGCGTGGCCCTGCTGCGCGCCCGTCAGGCCGCTGGCGCCATCCAGGGCGACAACCCCGACCAGGACGCCGGCATCAAGCTGGTGCTGAAAGCGATCGAAGCGCCCCTGCGCGAAATCGTGGCCAACGCCGGTGGCGAGCCGAGCGTGGTGGTCAATGCCGTCCTGGCCGGCAAGGGCAACTACGGCTTCAACGCCGCCAACGACACCTACGGCGACATGATCGAGATGGGCATCCTGGACCCCACCAAGGTGACCCGCACCGCGCTGCAGAACGCCGCTTCGGTGTCCAGCCTGATGCTGACGACCGAAGCCATGGTCGCCGAGTCCCCGAAGGACGACGCGCCGGCCATGCCGGGTGGCGGCATGGGAGACATGGGCGGCATGGGCGGCATGGGCATGTAATTGCTCCTTGCCAGAGACGCCATGCCGGCGTTGCAAGGGCTTGCCGTGGCGCTGCCACTGTCTGCGCCCTTGCGCCTTGGCCTGGCGCCTCTGGCGGCGTCGTTGGAGCGTTGTTGGCGCTCCTACAGCTGCAAAGAAAAACCCCGCGAGTGATCGCGGGGTTTTTCTTTTGGGCGCCTGCCTGTCGGCGCTCAGACCATCAGCGCTTCCAGCTTGACGGTATCGGCCGCGAAGGCGCGGATGCCCTCGGCGAGCTTCTCGGTGGCCATCGCGTCCTCGTTCAGCGCGTAGCGGAAACCCGCCTCGTCGTAGCGCACCGGTGCGATGTCGAGGCGCTTCGCCGACTCGGTGTCGAGCGCGCGCGTCAGTGGTGCCTCGCTCGCGGCGAGTTGCGCGAGCAGTTCGGGGCTGATGGTGAGCAAGTCGCAGCCCGCGAGCGCGGTGATCTGCCCGACGTTGCGGAAGCTCGCGCCCATGACCTCGGTGGCGATGCCATGGCGCTTGTAGAACTCGAAGATGCGGCGCACCGAGCGCACGCCCGGATCGTTCGCGCCAGCGTTGGCCGATTCGTCCCACTGCGCGCCGGCCTGCTTCTTGTACCAGTCGTAGATGCGGCCCACGAAGGGTGAGATGAGTCGCACACCCGCCTGGCCGCAGGCCACGGCCTGGGGGAAGGAGAACAGCAGCGTGAGGTTGCAGTGGATGCCCTCGCGCTCGAGTTGCTCGGCCGCGCGGATGCCCTCCCAGGTGGCCGCGATCTTGATCAGCACGCGGTCGCTGTCCACGCCCTCGGCCCGGTACAGGGCGATCAGCCGGCGCGCGCGTTCCAGCGTGGCCTCGGTGTCGAAGCTCAGGCGCGCGTCGACCTCGGTGGACACGCGCCCGGGAATGAGCTTCAGGATCTCGACGCCGAAGCGCACCAGCAGCCGGTTCATCAACTCCACCTTGTCGGTCGCCCCGTGCCGCGCGATTGCCTCGGCCAGCAGCGGCGCGTAGTCGGACTTCTGCACCGCCTTGAGGATGAGCGAAGGGTTGGTGGTGGCGTCCCGGGGAGCGTAGGCCGCCAGTTGCCTGAAGTCGCCGGTGTCGGCGACCACGGTGGTGAACTGTTTGAGGGCGTCGAGCTGGTTCATGGGCGGATTATCGCCCGCGGTGGTAATAAAATTTCAACCCTTCGGACCATTGGGTAACACGCCATGCTCGACCGCATCAAGGCCTCGCTGCCCTCGCTCGCCCCGGCCGAACAGCGCGTGGCCAAGCTGGTGCTGCAAGACCCCCGCAGCTTTGCGAGCCTGCCCGTGAGCGAGCTCGCCGAGCGCGCCCACGTGAGCAAGCCCACCGTGGTGCGTTTCTGCCGCAGCATGGGCTACGACGGCCTGTCGGACTTCAAGCTCAAGCTGGCTGGCACGGTGAGCGAGGGCGTGCCCTTCATCCACCGCAGCGTGGACGCCGACGACAAGACCGGCGACGTGATGGTCAAGCTCATCGACAACACGGTGGCGGCCTTCCTCAAGTACCGCAACGACGCCTCGCACCACGCGATCGAGCGCGCGGTGGACGCGCTCATGGCGACGTGGAAGGGCAAGGGCCGTATCGAGTTCTATGGCGCCGGCAACTCGGGCATCGTGGCGCAGGACGCTCAGCACAAGTTCTTCCGCCTGGGCATCAACGCGGTGGCCTACAGCGACGGCCACATGCAGGTGATGGGTGCGTCGCTGTTGAGCGCGGGCGACTGCCTGGTGATCGTGTCGAATTCGGGCCGCACGCGCGACCTGATGGACGCGGCCGACATCGCGCGCCGCCACGGCGCCACGGTCATCACCATCACCACCAGCGGCTCGCCGCTGGCGCAGGCCGGCCACATCCACCTGGCTGCCGACCACCCCGAAGGCTACGACCGCTACAGCCCCATGACCTCGCGGCTGATGCACCTGATGGTGATCGACATCATGGCCACCTGCCTGGCGCTGCGCATCGGCGGCACGAAACTGCAGCCGCTGTTGCGCGAGATGAAGAACAACCTGCGCAACAAGCGGTACGCCTGAGCCTCGCTCAGATCCGCCCTTCCTCCACCGCGTGGCAGGCGATGCGGATGCCGCCGATGTCCAGCAGCGCGGGGCGCTCGTTGCGGCAGCGGTCGTTGGCGTGCGGGCAGCGCGGATTGAAGGCGCAGCCGCTCGGGGGGTTCAAGGGGTTGGGCACCTCGCCTTGCACCGGCGTTCGCGCCTTGCCGGTGTCGTGCATCTTCGGGATCGCATCGAGCAGCATGCGCGTGTAGGGATGGCGCGGGCTTTCGAACAGGGTTCGCTTGGGCGCCAGTTCCACCAGCCGGCCCAGGTACATCACACCCACCTGGTCGCTCACGTGGCGCACCACGGCCAGGTTGTGGCTGATGAACAGGTAGGTCAGCCCGCGCTGGCGCTGCAGGTCCTTCATGATGTTGAGCACTTGCGCCTGCACCGACACGTCCAGCGCGCTGGTCGGTTCGTCGCAGACGAGGAAGTCCGGCTGCGTGGCCAGGGCGCGCGCGATGGAGATGCGCTGGCGCTGACCGCCGCTGAACTGGTGCGGGTACTTCAGGCTGTCGTGCGGGCTCAGCCCCACCGAGCGCAGCAGGTCTTCCACGCGCTCGCGCAGCTTCAGGGGATCGGTTTCGATCTCGTGCTCGCGCAAGGGCTCGGCGATGATGTCCTCCACGCGCCAGCGCGGGTTCAGGCTCGCGTACGGGTCCTGGAAGATCATCTGGATGCGCCGGCGCAGCACCCGCCCGGCGGGTGTCTTGAAGGCCGCGTGGGCGTCCTGCTGGTCGAACTGGAAGCCGCCACGCGTGGGCTCGTACAGGCCCACCAGCAGCCGCGCCACGGTGCTCTTGCCACAGCCCGACTCGCCCACCAGCGCCAAGGTTTGGCCGCGCGGGATGTCGAAGCTCACGCCGTCCACCGCACGCAGCAACTGGCGCGGCTTGCGTTCGAGCACGCGGTTGAGCCAGGGCGGCGAGACGTCGAAGGTCTTGGCCAGGTCGGTGGCGCGCACCAGGGGCGCGGCGTCCTGTTGCAACACGGCGCTCATGCAGCGGCTCCCTGTTGCAGCCAGCAGGCCGCGCGCGTGGCGCCGGCGTCCATGAGCTCGGGGCGATCCACGTAACAGCGGTCGAACACGCGCTCGCAGCGCGGGTTGTAGGCGCAACCTTTGGGGATCGCGTTGAGGCGCGGCATGGCGCCGTCGATCTGGTGCAGGCGCTCGCGCTCTTGCGTCATGTCGGGGATGCAGGCCATCAGGCCACGGGTGTAAGGGTGGGCCGGGTGGTTGATCACCTCGTGCACGGGGCCGATCTCGGCGATGCGCCCGGCGTACATCACGGCCACGCGGTCGCAGGTCTCGGCGATCACGCCCATGTCGTGCGTGATCAGCATGACGGCCGCGCCGCGCTGTTTGCAGATGCTCTTGAGCAGCGTGATGATCTGCGCCTGGATGGACACGTCCAGCGCGGTGGTGGGCTCGTCGGCGACGATGAGCTGGGGCTCGGCCGCCAGCGCCAGCGCGATGACCACGCGCTGGCGCATGCCGCCGCTGAACTGGTGCGGGTAGTGGTCGATGCGCTGCTCGGCCGCCGGGATGCCGGTGTCGCGCAGCAACTGGATCGCGCGTTCGCGCGCTTCGGCCGCGCTCACCGGCAGGTGGGTGATGATGGTCTCGGTCAGCTGGCGGCCCACCGAGTAGAGCGGGTTCAGCGAGGTCAGCGGGTCCTGGAAGATCGCGCCGATCTTGCGTCCGCGGATGCGGCGCATCTTCTCGTGTGGCAGGTTGTCGATGCGCTGGCCTTCGAGCAACACCTGCCCGGAGGCGATGCGCCCGGGCGGCTCCAGCAGGCCGATGATGGAGGCGCCCGTGAGCGACTTGCCGGCGCCAGACTCGCCCACCACGCCCAGGATCTCGCCGGGCGCGATGTCGAAGGAGATGTCGTCGAGCGCGCGCAGGGTGCCGCGGCGCGTGGGGAATTCGACGACGAGGTTCTTGACTTGCAGCAGGCTCATGGTCAGCGCAGCCTTGGGTTGAGGGCGTCGCGCAGCCAGTCTCCCAGCAGGTTCACGCTGAGCGCGATGAGGATGAGCATGAGGCCGGGGAAGATGGTGATCCACCACTCGCCGGAGAAGAGGTAGTCGTTGCCCACGCGGATGAGCGTGCCCAGCGAGGGCGAGGTGGGCGGCGCGCCCACGCCCAGGAAGGACAGCGTGGCCTCGGTGATGATGGCCGTGGCGACCTGAATGGTGGCCAGCACCAGCACCGGGCCCATGACGTTGGGCAGCACGTGGCGGCCCATGATGCGCAGTGGCGCCACGCCGGTGACGCGCGCGGCCTGCACGTATTCCTTGCTGCGCTCCACCAGCGTGGAGCCGCGCACGGTGCGCGCGTACTGCACCCAGCCGGCCAGGGTGATGGAGATGATGAGCACGCCGAAGGCGAGCGTCTCATGCGCATTGGGGAACAGCGCACGCCCCACGCCGGCAATCAGCAGCGCGATCAGGATGGGCGGGAACGACAGCATCACGTCGCACAGGCGCATGAGGAAGGCATCGATCCAGCCCCCAAGGAAGCCAGCCAGCAGGCCCAGCGTGACGCCGATGAGCACCGACAGCACCACCGAGGCCAGGCCCACGGCGAGCGAGATGCGCGCGCCGTACATGAGCGCGGAGAGGATGTCGCGGCCCTGGTCGTCCGTGCCCAGCACGAAGGCGGGGTTGCCACCTTCCTGCCACACGGGCGGCAGGCGCGCGTTCATCAGGTCCAGCGTGGCGAGATCAAAGGGATTGTGTGGCGCGATCCAGTTGGCAAAGAGCGCGCAGACCACACAGACGAAGGCGATCACCGCCGCCACGATGGCCGTGGGCGAGGTGCGAAAGCTGTAGCCGACATCGCTGTCAAGCGCGCGGCGAATGAGGGCAATCAAGGAAACATCCTGGCGATTGAAGTGAAGCTGGGCCCAGGGCCAGCGCGGATCCGGCTCCGCCGGTCCGCTGCTGGCGTCCCCCTGGGGGGAAGACGCCGCAGGCGGCGCAGGGGGTACCTCTACTTCACCGACATGTAGCGGAACGGCATGAAGTTGTCCGCGAGCTGGGCCAGCGTGACGTTGTTGGCCACGCCCCAGGCCAGGGCCTGCTGGTGCAGCGGCAGGTGGCCGATGTCATCGGAATGGAGCTTGAAGGCTTCGCGGATCATGGCGTCGCGCTTGGCCTTGTCGGTTTCGGACTGGATCTGCTTGGTCAGCTCATCCACCTTGGGGTTGCAGTACGAACCCAGGTTGAACTGGCCGGAGCCCGAGTCGTCCACGCAGCGCATCAACGCGTTGAGCGCGTTGTGCGAGTCGTAGGTGCCTGGCGTCCAGCCCAGCATGTAGAAGCTGGTGTCGCGGCGCAGGATCTTGGGGAAGTAGGTGCCCTTGGTCTCGGCCTGGAGGTTGATCTTGACGCCCACGCGCGCCAGGTTGGCGGCCACGGCCTGGCAGATGTTGCCGTCATTGACGTAGCGGTCGTTCGGGCAGTTCATGGCTACTTCGAAGCCATTCGGGTAACCGGCCTCGGCCAGCAGCTTCTTCGAGGCTTCGGGGTCGTAGGGCAGGCGGGTGTTCAGGCTGGCATCGAAGCCGTTGATGCCAGGGCCGACCATCAGCGCCGTGGGCGCCGACGCACCGCGCATCACCGTGCGCTGGATGCCCTGGATGTCGATGGCCTGGTAGAAGGCCTGGCGCACGCGCTTGTCCTTGAAGGGGTTCTTGCCTTTCACGTTGGAGTACAGCAATTCGTCCCGCTTCTGGTCCATGCCCAGGAAGATGGTGCGCAACTCGGGGCCCTGCATGACCTTGGACTTGCCACTGCTGTTGATGCGCGCCACGTCCTGCAGCGGCACGGGCTCGATGACGTCGACCTGGCCCGACAGCAGCGCGGCCACGCGCGTGGAATCGTTGCCGATGGGCGTGTACTCCACCGTGCTCACGTTGCCCTCGATCTTGCCCCAGTAGTTGCCGTTGCGCTGGAAGGTCGTCCTCACGTTGGGCTGGCGCTCACGCAGGCGGAACGGGCCGGTGCCGTTGGCGCGGAACGAGGCGGCGTTCTCGATGCCCTTGCGCCGGTCCACCGGGCGTGTGGCCTGGTTGTCCTCGCACCACTTCTTGCTCATGACGTAGAGCAGCGAGAGCACGTCGGGCAGGATGGGGAACGGCCCCTTGGTTTCGACGTCGACGGTGTGCGAATCGACCTTGCGCACGTCCTTCACGTCGTTCACGTAACTCTTCATGTCAGACCCTTCGCCCGCGGCGCGCGCGAAGGTGAACAGCACGTCGTCGGCGGTGAAGGGCGTGCCGTCGTGGAATTCAACACCCTTGCGCAGCTCGAAGCGCCAGACGGTGGGCGAGGTCTGCTTCCAGCTCGTGGCCAGGCCGGGCACCAGCTTGAGGTTGCGGTCGCGTGCCACCAGGGGCTCGTAGACGTTGCCCGTCACGGTGAGCTGCAGCGATTCGTTGAGCGAATGCGGGTCCATCGACAAAGCGTCGCCCTGGTTGCCGATGCGCACGGTCTGGGCGCTGGCGGCACCGGTCGCCAAGGCGGCGGCCACGAGCAGGGCGGCCGAGGATTGCTTGAGTTTCATGCTTCGCTCCTTGCGGGGGTGGGTAAAGGTGTGGCGGAGTTCTGGCGGGGCGCTGCGGCCTGGTCGGCCAGCGGCATGCCTTGCTCGATGAGGCTGGCGTGCAGGGCCGCGCCCAGCGGCAGCACCTCGTCGTTGAAGTCGTAGCGGCTGTTGTGCAGGAAGCAGGCGCCCTGCCCGTTGTCGGCGCCCTGGCCCAGGCGCAGGTAAGCACCAGGCTTGACCTGCAGCATGAAGGAGAAGTCCTCCGCGCCCATGCTCGGGTCCATGTTGCGGTCCACGTGGTCATGGCCCACGAGCTTTTGCGCCACTTCCACGGCGAAGCGGGCTTCGTCGCGCGTGTTGATGGTGGCCGGGTAGATGCGCTCGTAGTTCAGGTGGGCCGAGGCCCCCAGGCCCAGCGCCACGCCGGAACACACTTCGTGCAGGCGCTTTTCCACCATGGCCTGCACCTCGGGGTTGAAGGTGCGCACCGTGCCGATGAGGCGCGCGGTGCCGGGAATGACGCTGAAGGCACCCGGGTCCCCGGCCTGCATGGCACACAGGCTGATGACGGCGCTGTCGATCGCGCGCACGTTGCGCGAGACGATGCTCTGCACGGCCGTGATGATGTGGGCCGCCACCAGCACCGGGTCGACCGCGGCGTAGGGGTGCGCGCCGTGGCCGCCCTTGCCGGTGATCTCGATCGTGATCCGGTCGGCCGAGGCCATCATCGGGCCGGGGTTCACGCCCACCATGCCCGGGCGCATCTGCGGCCAGTTGTGCATCGCGAAGACCGATTGCACGGGGAAGCGGTCGAACAGGCCATCCTCGATCATGGCCTTGGCGCCGGCGAAGCCTTCCTCGCCGGGCTGGAAGATGAGCACGGCCGTGCCATCGAAGTGGCGCGTTTCGGCCAGGTAACGCGCGGCGCCCACCAGCATGGCGGTGTGCCCGTCGTGCCCACAGCCGTGCATCATCCCGGGCTTGGCCGACTTCCAGGCGAAGTCGTTGTGCTCGGTCATGGGCAGCGCATCCATGTCGGCGCGCAGGCCGATCATGCGGCCGCTGCCACTCTGGCGGCCACGGATGATGGCCACCACGCCGGTCTTGCCGATGCCGGTGTGGATCTCGTCCACGCCGCAGACCTTGAGCGACTCCACCACGCGCTTGCTGGTGTAGACCTCTTCGAAGCCGAGTTCTGGGTGGGCGTGCAGGTCGCGCCGCAGAGCGGTGAGTTCGGGGTGAAAGGCGGCAATGTGCGCGAACGCCGCGCCATGGGCCTTGTAGCGTGACTTGTTGACCATGTCAGTGTCCTCCGGACTTTTCCACTCGCAGGCGTGGATCGACCGCAAAGTACAACAGATCGACGATCAGGTTGATCACCACGAAGATCAGCGCGATCAGGCACAGGTAGGCGGCCATGACGGGGATGTCCGCGAAGGTCACGGCCTGGATGAACAGCAGGCCCATGCCCGGCCACTGGAACACCGTCTCGGTGATGATCGCGAAGGCGATCAGGCCACCGAGCTGCAGACCGGTGATGGTCATCACCGGCACCAGCGTGTTCTTGAGCGCATGGCCAAAGTGAACGGCGCGGTTGGTGAGGCCGCGTGCCCGCGCGAACTTGATGTAGTCGGTGCGCAGCACCTCCAGCATCTCGGCGCGCACCAGCCGCATGATCAGCGTGAGCTGGAAGATCGCCAGCGTGACGGCCGGCAGCGTGATGTGGATCCAGCCCTTCGTGGTGAGCAGCCCTGTGCTCCACCAGCCCAGGTTGACCACATCGCCGCGGCCGAAGCTGGGGAACCAGCCCAGGTGCACCGCGAACACCAGAATCAGCAGGATGCCGATCAGGAAAGTGGGCAAGGACACACCCAACAGCGAGATCGTCATGAAGACCTGGCTGAGGAAGGTGCCGCGTTTGAGCGCCGCGTACACACCCATGGGAATGCCGACCAGCAGCGCGAGCACCGCAGCCACCATGGACAGCTCCAGCGTCGCCGGGAAGCGCTCGGCAATCAGGCGCGAGACCTTGGCACCCTGGCGCAGGCTCAGGCCGAATTCACCCTGCGCGGCGTTGACCAGGAAGTGCCAGAACTGCACGAAGAAGGGCTGATCGAGTCCCAGGTCGGCGCGCAGGGCCCGCACCTGTTCCGGTGTGGCGTCCTGACCGAGCAGGAACACCACCGGATCCCCGACGTACTGGAACAGCATGAATGCGATCAGCGCCACGCTGACCATGACGATCACCGCCTGAGCGAGACGTCGGAGAATGAAGGCGAACATCGATGAAAAAGCAAGAGAGGGTCGCGCCCGGGCGGAGGCGACCCTCTTTGGTCAATACCTGGGTCAGTTTACCGTGATGAGCCGCCAATCCAGGCGGTTGTCGGCGCGGTGAACCACGTTGATGTTCTTCTTCATCGCCCAGGGAATGATCTGGTTGTGCAGCGGCAGGTGCGACACGTCGGTGTTCGACAGCTCCAGCGCCTCGGTCAGCAGGCGGTTGCGGATCAGCAGGTCGGTCTCGACCTTCGCGCGATCGATGATCTGGTCCATCTTGGGGTTGCTGTAGCGGCCCACGTTGTAGTTGCCGTCGCCGCCCTGGCCCACGCTGCGCACCAGCGACTGCAGGCTGTACATCGCGTCGAAGGTGGGCACACCCCAGCCGAGCATGTAGATGCTGGCCTCGTAGCGCTGGATCATCGGGAAGTAGGTGGACAGGGGCAGCGTGCGCAGCTTGGCCTTGACGCCGACGCGCGCCCACATGGCCGTCACGGCCTGGCAGATGGCCTCGTCGTTGATGTAGCGGTTGTTCGGGCAGGCGAAGTCGACCTCGAAGCCGTCCTTGTAGCCGGCGTCCGCGAGCAGCTGCTGCGCGGCTGCCACGTCGAACGGGTAGCGCTTGTGCACACCCTCCGTCCAGCCCGTCACTTGCGGCGCGATGATCGCGCCGGTGGGCTGGCCCAGGCCGCGCAGCGTGACGCGCGCGATCGCGTTCATGTCGATCGCCTGGTACAGCGCCTTGCGCACGCGCACGTCCTTCAGCGGGTTCTTGCCTTTGACGTTGCTGCCGACCAGTTCATCGCGGTGCTGGTCCATGCCAAAGAAGATGGTGCGGTTCTCGACACCGTCCATGACCTTGAGGTTGCCGTCCTGGCGCAGGCGCGGCAGGTCCTGCGGACTGGGGTCGAGCACGAAATCGACCTCACCCGACAGCAGCGCGGCCATGCGCGTGGCCGTGGCCTTCACCGGCGTGTAGACGATCTCGGTGACATTGGTCTCTGCACCGCCCTTGCCCCACCAGTTGGGGTTGCGCGCGAGCACCATTTTTTGATCCTGCGACCACTCCTTCAAAACGAAGGGACCGGTGCCCATCGCATTGCGGTGCGCGAAGTTCTCGTCCTGCGTCTTGATGTCCTTGGGCGCGACGGAGTTGTTCTTCTCCGCCCAGGCCTTGCTCATCATGCGCAGCTCGGTGAGCTGGTTCACCAGCACCGGATTGGGGCCCTTGGTGAAGATGTCGATCGTGTTGTTGTTGACCTTGACGATGCGGTCGATGCCCTGGATGTACGGGGTGAAGTTCGAGGTCGGCGCCATCGCGCGCTGGAGCGAGAACACCGCGTCATCGGCCGTGAAGTCTGAACCGTCGTGGAATTTCACGCCGGTGCGCAGCGTCAGGCGCAACTGCGTCGGCGACACCTGATTCCAGCCCGTGGCCAGCAGCGGCTCGGGCTTGAAGGTGCGGCTGTTGTAGTACACCAGCGACTCATAGACCGAGGCATGGATGCCGTTGGCCAAGGCGTTGTTCTGGGAATGGATGTCCCAGGTCGGGATGTCACTGGCACTCGTCCACTTGAAGGTCTTGGCTTGAAGGCCACCGGTCGTGACAGCCAAGGCTGCTCCCAGCACGACCGCCTGCATGGGCACGGAGAACGATTTCATCGTTGACACCTGAAATAAATGAAGGTGCCGCGACTATGCAACAAGCGTTCCTGCACCAGCGACGGGACTTACCCGTACCGGGTATTCGCTTCCCCCGGATGCCACGCATCCCGACGCAGTCACGACCCCTGCACGCCATTTCCGGACTCAAAGCAAAACATCATTCGTTCGTCATTACAAATAATTCTTTATGGCTATATTCGTCTCGCCTATCGAAAAAAAGATAGGTCTTTCAAATCATTTCCACACAGGAAGGTTCATCACCATGAAGAAGTTTCTCGTCGCTGCGCTGTTCTCTCTGCTGGCCGCCACAGGCTTCGCCGCCGTCGATGTCAACAAGGCCTCCGAGGCTGATCTCGACAGCATCAAGGGCATTGGCCCCAGCACCACCAGCAAGATCCTTGAACAGCGCAAGGCCGCACCATTCAAGAGCTGGGGCGACCTGATCGAGCGCGTGCCTGGCATTGGCGACAAGCGCGCCGCGAAGCTGTCGCAAGAAGGCCTGACGGTCAATGGCGAGGCATTCAAAGCGACCAACGCACCCGCAGATACCAAGCCCAAGCAGTAAGCGCAGGCTTGCGGCAGGCCCAATGAAAAAAGCCGCCCGGCATGCCGGGCGGCTTTTTGTTGAGCAGCGCTCGTTCTGAGATCAGAAGATCAGAAGTTGTGCTGGATGCCCAGGCCGAAGAGGGTGCCCTTGACTTCGTCACCAGGGAGCGCTTCGAACTCGGTCTTGGTGCGATTGAACGCTGCGTACAGGAAGGTGCGCTTGGACAGCGTGTACTTGGCACCAACACTGAAGCCGGTGGTGGTGGTCTGATCCACGCCGCCACTCTCGGTCTTGGAGCGGGCCACGCCCACGCCGATGTCGAAACCGGCGCCCACGGGCACGTCAACGCCGAGGTTCCACTCGTTGGCCTTGACTTCAGCGAAGCCGTCCGGCTCAACCTTGACCTGGTTCAGGCCACCGACGAGCTTCAACATGCCGAAGTCGTAAGAACCATTGAGCAGGTTGTAGGTGGTCTTGCCGGTGGTTGCCAGGTTCGTCAGGATGCCGGTGCTGTCGAGACCGTTCAGGCCTTCGACTTTCTGGCTCTGGTGAGCGAAGCCGGCGACGATGGGGCCGTTCGCGTAGTTCACGCTCAACGACACCAGGTTGCTGGCGCTGTTGTTCGGCGAGCTGGCACGGTCTTCACCCAGCGAGTAGGCAAAGGCGCCCGAGAAGCCGCCAAAGTTGGGCGTGTTGTAGCGGATGGTGTTGTTCGGGTTGTCTTCGTAGAAGAGCCAGGTGGTCCACGAAGCAGCGAAGTTGGCATTGAACGTGTCGTTGGCCATCGCGCGCGTGTCGTCGTACGGCGTCCAGGGCTTGCCCAGCTGGATTTCACCGAAGCCGCCCGACAGGCCGACCCACGACTGACGGTCGAAGCGCAGGCCACCGGAAGTACCGGTGTCCATCGCCAGAGCGGCTTCCAGATTGAAGTTGGCCTTCAGACCACCACCCAGGTCCTCAGAACCCTTGAAACCCAGACGGCTGGTGTTGAAGCCGCCGCTCTCGAGCACGGACTCGCTGGCGGAAGCCGACACGCCACCGATGGTGGCTTCGGCCTTGGTGCGGCCAACCCACACGTCGGCCATACCGTAGAGCGTCACGCTCGATTGAGCCATCGCGGCGCCGCAGGTGCCCAGCACAGCGAGAGCGATCAGACTTTTCTTCATGGGGGAGTTTCCTTTTCCTTTGGAACGGTTTGGAAGCGTTTCACACGACTGAAACTGAGCAGATGGTAGCGAGCGCGCATTGGGTTTCCGGGTTACCACCTAGGCTTTTACACGCATGAGGGGCATTTCGTAGCAACTGCGCAACACACCAGCCACGGCCGTCTCAAAGCAATCTGTGCGCCAGGTGCGAGTGCATGAGCACGGACCGAGGGCCAATGAAAAAGCCACCGCGTAGGCGGTGGCTTTTGGCTTCAGATGCTAGCGGGCCAAGCCCGCGATACATCAGAAGGAGTGACGGATACCCACTTCGAAACCACGCGAGCTGTCGCCCGGCGTCACGGCGGCGCCGGTGGCGCCGGCTTCGGCGCTCACGCTGAAGGAGGCACCGGTCTTGTTGGAGATGCGGGCGTAGTTGGCGTAGAGGGCGGTGCGCTTGCTCAGGCCATACTCGTAGCCGATGGCGAACTGGTTCGCGTCGCCGGCGGTGTTGTCATAGCTCGAACGCACGTACGACGCCTTGATCAGGCCAGGACCCACGGGGGCGGTCAGACCGACCAGCAGGTGCTTGACTTCGTTGTCGACGCCACCGTTGGTCTCGAACTTGCCGATCGTGTACTGGATCATCGGCTTGATGAAGCCAAAGTCGTACGACGCGCCAAGGTTGGTACGCTTGAACGAGTTCACGTTGGTCGCGGTGGAGCCTTCCGAGGCAGTGGCCAGGGCCACGCTCAGAGGACCCGAGGCGTACACGAGGCGCAGGCCGGCGTATTCGTTCGGGGCATTGTCAGTCTGGACTTCCTTGAAGGCGTACTGGAACTGGCCTTGGAAGCCGCTCAGGTTGGGCGTGAAGTAGGAAATCGCGTTGTCTGCACGCACGTTGGTACCCGAACCGCTGCCTGCAGCGGTGAAGGTGTTGAGCGAGCTGCCGACGCCGTTCGTGCCGAACGGGTCATACACGGTGTGGTTCCAGAAGGTCGGGGTGTAGTCACGGCCAAGGCGGACTTCACCAAAACCGCCCGACAGGCTCACGGTGCTACGACGCTGGAACGTCAGGCCGCCGGAGTTGCCCGTGTCGGGATCCAGAGCACCTTCGAGCCAGAAGCTGGCGCTCATGCCGCCACCCAGATCTTCCACGCCGCGGAAGCCGATGCGGCTCGAAGCGGTGCCGTCCTGGCTCAGCGAGGACTGGCTCACGCCGCCTTGTTTCACGTTGCGGACGTTGACGTCAACGATACCGAACAGGGTCACCGACGACTGGGCCAGTGCTGCGCTGGAGGCTGCCACGGCAGCCAGAGCGATCAGGGTCTTTTTCATCGAGGAATTCTCCAAGGTTTGGGTTAAGAGGCCGGAAGTCTGTGCCCCCGAGCCGACCTCCATTGAGGAAGCTGGAGGCATTGCATCAGAAACGACTTGCAACCGCCATGTTTGTCGGCCGCAACTCGCCCCAGGGTGGTGCTGATGTTGCAGCCTTGCCACGATTCCCAGGGCTTACCCCTAGTCTTGCGGCGTGGCACCATAGGCCGACGTTTCGATCGAGAGAACGCCATGAACCCTTTCAGTGACGCCCTGGTGGGCGCGGCCGATTCGGCCCTTCGCACCCTGTTCGCCGCACCGCGGGCCAGCCAGGCCTGCCCCACCGTTCCCGAACGTCACGACGATGGTGCGCTGAGCCCCGAGGAACGGCACCTTTCTGGTGCATTGATGCGCGTGAACCACGTCGGCGAGGTGTGCGCCCAGGCCCTGTACACCGCTCAGGCCCTGGCCGCCCGCTGGCCCGGGCCGCGCGGCAAGGCGCCCAACGAGGCCCTGGCCCGCCAATTGGAGGACGCCGGTCGGGAGGAAACCGATCACCTGGCCTGGACCAAAGCGCGCCTCGACGAGTTGGGCAGCCGGCCTTCGCTGCTCAACCCGCTCTGGTATGCGGGCGCCTTCGGACTGGGCTTGATGGCGGGCCGGCTGGGCCAAGGCCCGAGCCTGGGCTTTGTGGTCGAAACCGAGCGGCAGGTGGAGGCCCACCTGGCCAGCCACCTGGACCGGCTGCCGGCCGAGGACCATGCCTCGCGGGCCGTCGTGGCGCAGATGAAGCTCGACGAGGCGCGTCATGCACGCCTCGCCCAGCAGGCCGGCGCGGTCGAACTGCCTGTGCCGGTGAAAGGGCTGATGCGGTTGGCGGCCAAGGTCATGACGACCGTGGCCCATCGGATCTGACCCGGACTCAGGCTTCGAGCAGGTCGAAGCTGGTCGTGATCTCGGCCGTCTTGGCCAGCATGATGCTGGCCGAGCAATACTTTTCGTGGCTCATGGCGATCGCCCGCTCGACCGCACTGGCGGGAATGCCTTTGCCCGTGACGGTGAAGTGCATGTGGATCTTGGTGAACACCTTGGGGTCGACCGGCGCCCGTTCGCTCGTGAGCTTGACCGAACAGCCGCGCACGTCGTGCCGGCCACGCTTCAGGATCAGGACCACGTCATAAGCGGTGCACCCTCCCGTGCCGGCCAGCACGGTCTCCATGGGGCGCGGCGCCAGATTGGCCCCGCCGTTCTCGGGCTTGTTGGCATCGGGCGCGCCATCCATGGCGAGCACATGTCCACTGCCGGTTTCAGCCACGAACCCCATTGCCGAGCGGGTGCCGCTGGCGCCGGTCCAGGTAACGGTGCATTCCATGGGAGCTTCTCCGTGACAAAGCCCGCAGTTTCTAAGGGCTTTGCTCTAAAAATGGGGGCAAGAGAGGCCGGGTTGTTGCATCGCAGCAATCCGGCGATATACTTGCGTCATTGTATTTACGGTTGTCTCCTCTACCCTCCACGGGTGGATTCAAACCCGGACCAGCTACGTTGGTCCGGGTTTTTTTTCGCCGCCGATAATGCGACGTGATGAAAGCCGCCTCCCCTCACCTGACGCCCGCCGACTACCTCAAGAAGATCCTGACAGCCCGGGTGTACGACGTGGCGGTGGAGTCGAGCCTTGAGCCCGCGCGCGCGCTGTCCAGGCGCCTGCACAACACCGTGCTGCTCAAGCGGGAAGACCAGCAGCCCGTTTTCAGCTTCAAGCTGCGTGGGGCCTACAACAAGATCGCGCACCTGAGCCCTGAGCAACTGGCCAAGGGCGTCATTTGCGCGTCGGCGGGCAATCACGCCCAGGGCGTGGCGCTCAGCGCGCGCAAGCTGGGCATTCGCGCGGTGATCGTGATGCCGGTGACCACCCCGCAGTTGAAGATCGACGCGGTGCGGGGCTTCGGGGGCGAGGTGGTGCTGCACGGCGACAGCTACACCGACGCCTACAACCACGCCGTGGGCCTGCAAAAGAAGCAGGGACTCACATTCGTCCACCCCTTCGACGATCCGGATGTGATCGCTGGCCAGGGCACGATCGCGATGGAGATCCTGCGCCAGCTGCAGAGCCTGGGCTCGAGCCAGCTCGACGCGGTGTTCGTCGCCATCGGCGGCGGCGGCCTGGTCAGTGGCGTGGCCAACTACATCAAGGCCGTGCGACCCGAGATCAAGGTCATCGGCGTGCAGATGACCGACTCGGACGCCATGATGCGTTCGGTCAATGGAAAAGAGCGTGTGACCCTGCCCGACGTCGGCCTGTTCGCCGACGGCACGGCGGTCAAGCTGGTGGGCGAGGAAACCTTCCGCATCGCGCGCGAGCTGGTCGACGAGTTCATCGCGGTCGACACCGACGCCGTCTGTGCCGCCATCAAGGATGTGTTCGTCGACACGCGCAGCATCGTCGAACCCTCGGGCGCGATGGCGGTGGCCGCGATCAAGCAGTACGTGGCCACGCACAAGACCAAAGGCCAGACCTACGCGGCCATCCTGTGCGGCGCGAACATGAACTTCGACCGCCTGCGCTTCGTGGCCGAGCGAGCCGAGGTGGGCGAGGAGCGCGAGGCGCTGTTCGCCGTGACGATGCCCGAAGAGCGCGGCAGCTTCCGCCGCTTCTGCGAGGTCATCGGCTCGCTGCCTGGCTCGGCGCGCAACGTGACCGAGTTCAACTACCGCATGCACGACAGCGCCCAGGCGCACGTGTTCGTGGGCCTCACCACGGCGGGCAAAGGCGAGTCCACCAAGATCGCCCAGCAACTCGTGCGCCATGGTTTCGAGACGCTGGACCTCACCCACGACGAACTCGCCAAGGAGCACCTGCGCCACCTCGTCGGCGGGCACTCGATGCACGCCCAGGACGAGCGCCTGATGCGATTCATCTTCCCCGAACGGCCGGGCGCCCTGCTCAAGTTCCTGAGCCTGATGCGCCCCACCTGGAACATCAGCCTGTTCCACTACCGCAACCAGGGTGCCGACTACGGCCGCATCCTGGTGGGCCTGCAGGTGCCGGCCAAGGACGACAAGGCCTTCGCCAAGTTCCTCGATACGCTCGGCTATCCCTACGTCGAGGAAACGCAGAACCCGGCCTACCGGCTGTTCCTGCGCAGCTGAGGGCACCATGGCGCGAGATCCCGCCCTCACGCCGATCAATGCGCCGCGCCCGTTCGCGCCTGTCGAGGGCCTGAAGCTGCCCGCCATCGCCAGCACGGCCGACGCCATGCTGGAGCACGCCCTGCACCGCCGCCTGCAGCCCGAGGGCCAGCCCGCCAACGCCCTGGGCCAGTTGCAGTGGCTGGCGGGTCAGCTCGCGCGCATCCAGCACAGCAGCGCCCTGCCGTTCGACCTGCTGGTGTTCGACGCGCCGCAACTGGTGGTGTTCGCCGCCGACCATGGCCTGGCCGTGGAGGGCATGAGCGACCTGCCGCAGTCCACCACCGCCGAGTTGGTTACCCAGTTGCTGACGGGCCGCGCGCCGGCGAACACCCTGGCCCGCCAGCACGGCTTCGAGGTGACGGTGGTGGACGCCGGCATGGCCACGCCGATCACCCCGCCACCGCCCCCCCGCGGCCGTGCGCCGGCCACGCTGCAGCCGCGCAAGATCGCCTATGGCACGCGCAACTGCCTGCTGGGTCCGGCCATGTCGCTCAAGCAGACGGTGGCGGCCCTGCACGCGGGCATGGACGTGGTGCGCCACCTGCCGGGCACCGTGCTGGCCCTGGGCGAAGTGGGCGTGGCCAACCCCGCCAGCGCCGCGCTGCTGCTCTCGCGCCTGTGCGGCGTGCCCATGGTGGACGCCCTGCCGCGCGACGACGGCCCCGGCTCGGCCTTTGACGACACCGTGCACTTCCAGCGCCTGGACAAGCTCACCGCCGCCGCCCAGCGGCACGCGCAGGCGGTCTCGCCCATCCACGCGCTGGCGGCCTTCGGCGGGTTCGAGATCGCGATGATGGCCGGCGCCATGCTGCAGGCGGCCAGCGAGCGGCGGGTGGTGCTCGTCGATGGCTTCGTGGCCGGCGCCGCGGCGCTGGTGGCGCGCGGCCTGAGCCCGGCCGTGGCGGACTATCTCGTCTACGCCCAGCGCTCGCCGGCCACCGCGCACCGGCTCATGCTGATCCACCTGCAGGCCATGCCCCTGCTCGATCTGGACCTGCACATCAATCAGGGGACGGGCGCGCTGCTGGCCTGGCCGCTGCTGCTGGCCACGCAGAGCCTGCTGGAAACCTGAGCGGCGAGCCGGCCTGGCGCGCCGACCTAGTGTGCCGCCAGCCAGCGGCGACTCGCCGCCAGCCGCCGCACCTGGCGCCAGCTCCGGCACTCCTTGGCCACCGCGGGCCACACGCTCTGCAACAGCTCGCACTCGGCCAGGGTGTCGGCCGCCGCCTGGTGGCGCTTGGGGCAGGTGATGCCGAAGTGCGCCATCCATTCGTCCAGCGAACGCGCGCGCACCCGCGGGTGCGTGGCGGCGCACAGGTGCTCGATGTCCACCCAGGGGTTGGCCAGCCGGTGACCGAGAAGCTGGCGCACATGGCGCCCGATCAGCGCCTCGTCGAAGGCGCTGTGAAAGGCCAGCAGCGGCGCCTCGCCGACGAAGGCCTCGAAGGCCCGCAACGCCTCGGTCGGGTCCAGGCCTTCGCGCTGGCTCTGCACGCCGATGCCGTGCAGCAGGATGTTGTCGCGGCTGGAGGCCTGCTCCTGGCGCAGCACCACCTCGAAGCTGTCGCCCAGGCACACGTCCAGGCGACCGCGCGCCCAGTCCACGCGCAGCCCGATGGCGGCGATCGCCAGCAGGCGGTCGCGCGCCACGTCCAGGCCGCTGGTCTCCACGTCCAGCACCACCCAGCGCTCGGTAGCCGCCTGTGCCGGCGCGAGCGCACGGCCGAACCAGCCCGACCACCAGTCGAACCGAACAAGCCTGCGTGCTGCACGCTGGGGGCCCAAGCGCCTTGGAAACGGCCCGGCGGCGCTCATCGGTCGTAATCCAGCTTGAGCCGCTGCTGCAGCGCGCGCAGCACGCGCAGCGTTTCCTTCAGGATGCGGCGGTCGATGTCGTTGAGCGTGTCCACAGCGATGCGGTTCGGGTTGTCGCCCACCGTGGTGCCGTCGAGCTGGGCGTGCAGCCGCAACAATTGCAGGTAGTCGAAACCGCCGATCCAGGCCTCGGCCTCGTGCGCCGGCACGCCCAGCAGCGGCCCCACGGCCTGCAGGCGCTCGCGTGTGTTGGTGGCCGGCACGCCGTGCGCCAGCGCGTACAGGCGGGCCACGTCCACGAAGATCGCCGTGCCCTGCAGCTTGATGTCGAGCGTGTCGTGGCCACCCACCGTGGCCGTGTCGATGTTGCCCAGCCAGTTCAGCGGCGCCTCGTGCTCCAGGCCGTTGAGCGCGAGCTGCTTCAGGAAGCGCGGCGTGGTGCGCGCGTGCTCCATCACCTCATCGCGCAGCGCCTGCGCCAGGCCTTCGTCGCCCGCCAACGGGCGAAAGTCGAAAAAGATGCTGGCGTTGAGCAGGTCTTTCGGCGAGCCGTGCTCGATCCAGTGAGCAAAGCGCTCGCGCCATTGCGGGAGCGTCAGGCACAGCTCGGGGTTGCCGGCCATCACGCCCCCCTTGCACAGCGGGTAGCCGCAGTCGTCCAGTGCCTGGTTCACCTCACGCGCAAAGGCCAGGTAGCGCGCCGGATCGCTGCCCTCGGGGCGGATCAGGGCGTTGTCCTGGTCGGTGGCGATGGTCTGCTCGCTGCGCCCCTCGGAGCCCAGCGCGAGCCAGCACGCACCCGCGAGCGAGAGGCCATGCCGCTCGGCCAGCAGTTCGATCAGCCGCGTGGTGAGCGCGTCGTTGAGGTGGCTGATCAGCGCCGTGAGCTGGCGGGCCTGAACGCCCTGGCCCAGCAGGGTGCGCGCGAAGCGCCGGATGTCGTGCGCCACCACGCGCAGCGTGTCCACGCTGGAGGCGTTGCGGATGCCGGAGCTCACCTGCTTGAGGCTGAGCCGCTGCAGCGCGAACAGGTCACGCTCGGACACGATGCCCACGAGGCGCCCTGCGCGCGTCACCGGCACATGGCGGATGCCGTGCGTGGACATGGCCAGCGCCGCGTCCTGCGCGGTGGCGTCATGCGGCAGGCTGTGCACGGGTTGCACCATCACGGCCGACACCGGCGCGTCCAGCGGCACCTGCGGCAGGGCCACGCGGCCCAGCACGTCGGAGCGCGTGAGGATGCCTGTCGGCGCCCCCGAGGCATCCACCACCAGCATCGAGCCGATGCGCCGCTCGTGCATCTGACCGAGCGCCTCGCGCAGCGGCGTGTGCGGCGCGCAGCTCACCGGGGCCTTGTGGCCGACCAGTTCGGCCAGCGGCGTCTCCAGCGATTGCTCGGCCAGCGCCTGCGAGGAATACGCCACTTGCAGCGCCGCGCGTGAGAGCTCCAGGAACTTCAGGATGCGCCGGTTGAGGAAATCGCCAAAGGGCGGGCTGCGCTGGGCCAGGTCGCGCATGTCCTCGGCGCTGATCACCAGCACGAAGGTGTCTTCGGTGGCGTGGTACAGCGTGGTTGGCGCACGCTGGGCCAGCACGGCGCTGATGGGGAACAGATCACCGGCCTCGTACTGGAAGGCGCCACCCGAGACCTCGGACAGCCCGCGCTTGCCGGTGACCGCGCCGCGGCGGATGAAGAACAGCTCGCGCACCGGCCCGTCCTCCGGGCGCACCACCGCCTCCCCGGGCGCGTAATAGGCCTGCCGCGAGGCCGCCACGAAGGCGCTCACGTGCGCCGGGTCCATCTCGTCGAACGGGGGGTGGCGCCGCAGCTCGTCGCTCAGGTTGACCAGCAGGCTGCCCGAAGGGCGCAGAGCGTCCGGTATCGTCGGCTCTGTTGTCGTGGCGCCGCGCTGGGCCATGGCCGAGACGCCAATGGCCTCAGGACGACTCGCCCGGTACCTCGGGCAGCGTGAGCTCGAAGCCCTGCTGGCCGCCACCCGACACCGCGAGGCGCACCGAGCGGCGCTGAACCGACTCCAGCACCACACCGCTTTCCAGCTCCGCGCCCACGCGGTAGGGCTTGGGCGGTTGGCCATCGATGGCGATCAGGGCGGCGCCGTCCACCCCGCCCGCCGCCACCACGCCCAGCAACTGGAAGCGAGAGGACAGCGGCGCAGGTGCACTGGCCGGCGCATCCACCGTGGCGACCTGCACGGCGCCCAGCACCCGCGCCACCGACGCCACATCGGGCACCGGCGGCACCACGGCCGGCGCGGCCACTGGCGTGAGTGGCGAACGCCCCAGGGTCTGCAACACCCAGTAACCCACGCTGAGCCCGGCGGCCAGCCACAGGAGCACCGCCAGCACCCCCGGAGCGCGCCGGGGTGCGCCGCCGGACGCCGCCGCGCCTTCGCCGAGGAAGACCGAGTGCCCGAAAGTGGATGGTCGACTCATGCGCGCATTATGATCGACCGACCCCTTCGCGGGGCCCTGAAGACACGGTGCCGGAGACCCCTTTGACACGCCCCCTCCTCCCCCCCTTCGCGCCCGCCCGGCGCGCGCTGCGGCGCGGCTTCACCCTCATCGAACTGATGGTGGTGCTGGTCATCATCGGCGTGCTGGCCGCGCTCATCGTGCCCAACGTGCTCGACCGCACCGACGACGCGCGCGTGACCGCCGCGCGCACCGACGTGAACAACCTGATGCAGGCGCTCAAGCTCTACCGCCTGGACAACCAGCGCTACCCCAGCACCGAGCAGGGCCTGGGCGCGCTGGTCAACAAGCCCACGGTGGGCGCCATACCACCCAACTGGCGCCGCTACCTCGACAAGCTGCCCAACGATCCCTGGGGCCGGCCTTACCAGTACCTCAACCCCGGCGTGCACGGCGAGATCGACGTCCTCTCGCTGGGCGCCGACGGCCAGGCCGGCGGCGAAGGCGCCAACGCCGACGTCGGCAGCTGGCAATAAGCCGGCCGGCCCGCCCTCGGCCCGCCACCACCATGCCGCGCGGCCACTCCAGGGGCTTCACCCTCCTTGAACTGATGGTGGTCGTGGCCATCATCGCCATGGCCACCGCGGCCGTCACCTTCGCCCTGCGCGACGACAGCGGCACCCGGCTCGAGCGCGAGGCGCTGCGCCTGTCGGCCATGCTCGAATCGGCGCGCGCGCAGTCGCTCACCAGCGGCCTTCCCGTGGTCTGGCGCGTGCGGCCCCAAGGCTTCGAATTCATCGGCCTGCCGCGCGCGCGCGCCGGCGACGGGCCCACGCCCTCCGAGGGCGCGCACCAGTGGCTGAACGCCGACACCGCCGCCCTGGTGCTGCAGCCACCCGGCGCCACCGCTCTGGTGCTGGGGCCCGAGCCCCTCATCCCCGCCCAGCGCATCGCCCTCGGCCTGGGCGACCGCCGCCTGGTGCTGGCCACCGACGGCCTGGGCCCCTTCCGCGTGGCCACGGACACCCCATGAAACGCCTCCGCGGCTTCACCCTGATCGAGGTGCTCGTCGCCCTGGGCGTGGTGGCGCTCACGCTCACCACCGGTCTGCAGGCCAGCAGCGCGCTCACGCGCACCGCCGAGCGCCAGACCGAGCAATGGCTGGCGACCCTGTGCGCCGAAAACGCGCTCACCGCCCTGCGTCTGCAGCGCCAGCTGCCGGGCACCGGTGACACCGACGCCGTGTGCGAACAGGCCGGCCGCGCCCTGCGCGTGCGCGTGTCGGTGCTGCCCACGCCCAACCCCAATTTCCGCCGGGTCGACGCCACGGTCATCCGCGGCAACGACGCCTCGGGCGTGCGGCTGCTGACCCTCTCCACCGTCCAGGGCCGGTACTGAGCATGGCAAGGGCGCGCGGCTTCACGCTGATCGAGCTGCTGGTGGCGCTGGCCATCCTGTCCACGATCGCCATCCTGGCCTGGCGCGCCATCGACGGCATGAGCCGCACGCAGTCCATCACCCAGACCCGCGCCGACGACCTGCGGCGCCTGCAGGCCGCACTGGGGCAGTGGACGGCCGACCTCGACGCCATGATCGACACACGCGAGATCGCGCCGATCGATTTCAACGGCCAGTTGCTGCGCCTCACGCGGCGAGACCCGATGGAAACCGGGCTGGACAGCCGCGGCATCCGCGTCGTGGCCTGGGCCATGCTGAACACGCCCGAGGGCCCGCGCTGGTCGCGCTGGCAGTCGGGCCCGCTGCGACAGCGCGACGAACTGGCCCGCGCCTGGCAGCGCGCGGCCGAATGGTCCAGCGGCCGCATGACCCCGCCCGGCGATGGCGGCAACCCCGCCAACGCGCTCACCGCCCCCACGGCCGACAGCGCCATCGCCCTGGTGCCGGCGCTGGGCTGGCAGCTCTACTACCACCGCGGCGAGGCCTGGACCAACCCGCAATCCGCGGCCGACAACCAGCCACCGTCCGGCGGCGACGCCTACGCGCCCAATCTGAACCTGCCCAACGGCGTGCGCGTGCTGCTGGAGCTGCCGGCGTCCGGCGCGGCCCTGCAGGGCGTGCTGCAGCGCGACTGGGTGCGCCCCACACTGGAAGCCGCCCCGTGAACGCCAACAAGCGCCAGCGCGGCGCCGCCCTGCTGCTGGCGATGCTCACCGTCACCCTGGTGGCCGCGCTGGCCGCCAGCGCGCTGTGGCAGCAATGGCGGGCACTGGAGATCGAGCGCGCCGAGCGCCAGCGCGCCCAGGCCGCCTGGATCCTGGCCGGCGCGCTCGACTGGGCCCGGCTCATCCTGCGCGAGGACGCGCGCGGCAACCAGACCAATGGCAACCCCGACCACCTGGGCGAGCCCTGGGCGCTGCCCCTGGAGGAGGCACGCCTGTCCAGCTTTCTCGCGGCCGACCGCGACAACAACGCCGACAGCGCGCTCGAGGCCTTCCTCTCCGGCGAGATGAGCGACCTGCAGTCGCGCCTGAACTTCAACAACGCGGTGCGCCAGACCACGGGACAGGGGACGGGCCCGGGGCAGGGCCCGGGCACGCGCCAGGTGGAGATCTCCGAACCCGACCTGGACATCCTGCGCCGCCTCTACGAACTGCTGGGCCTGCCGGTCAGCGAACTCGACGCCGCCGTGAACGAGCTGCTGGCCAGCACCCGGCTCGCGCTCAGCGACCCCCTGCCCTCGCGCACCGCGCTGCTGCCGGCCAAGCTGTCGCACCTGGCCTGGCTGGGCCTGTCGCCCGAGAGCCTGGCGCGGCTGGAGCCCCACCTCACCGTGCTGCCGCAGCGCACCACGCTCAACCTCAACACCGCCAGCCCCGAGGCCATCGCCGCCTCGCTGCCGGGGCTGGACCTCGCCCAGGCGCGCCAACTCGTCACCGCGCGCGAGCGCAAGCCGTTTCGCGCCATCGCCGAAGCCCAGCGCCTGCTGCCCGAAGGCCCCGTCACCCTGAGCGACCAGTACCACGGTGTGCGCAGCGCCTACTTCGAGGTGCGCGGCCGCCTGCGGCTGGACGACACCATCATCGAAGAGCGCTCGCTGGTGGTGCGCCAGGCCCTGGACGTGCGCATCGTCTGGCGCGAGCGCTTCACGCGCCGCTGAGGCCTCTGCAAGCGCCGCCAGGCACGGCCGCCGCCCCCATTGAAGCCACAGCACAACGCCCTGGAGTACTTGAAGCGTGGTTTTGCCATGCACCCTCTCTAGAATGGCCGGTCCCATCTGCTGAAATCCCCGTCCGTGCTCATCGTCACGCCCATCGACCACCAGGCCACGCCCTCGGCCGCAGCCACGCTCATGCGCTGGGTGCGCAGCACAGACGGCCAGTACCCGGCCGAGGACGGCGAATCCGCCATTTCGCTGCTGCCGCGCGACGAAGAGCTGGTGCTGGCCCTGCCGCCGCGCGCCCTCTCCTGGCACCGCCTCAGCCTGCCGCGCGTGAGCGGCCCGCGCCTGCGCGCGGCGCTCGACGGCATGCTCGAAGACCAGGTGCTCAGCGACGTGGGCACCCTGCACCACGCACTGGAACCGGGCGGGCGCCCCGGCCAGACCGTGTGGGTCGCCAGCACCGACAAGGACCGCCTGCGCGACTGGCTGCGCGCGCTCGAATCCGCCGGCCGCCCGGTCGCGCGCATCGCCCCGCTCATGTGGCCCCTGGTGGCGGCCCGGGTGCCCGGCGCCGCGGGGGCCACGCGCAGCTTCGCCATGGACTCGCCGGGCCAGTTGCACTGGGCCCACATCGACGGCGACCAGGTCTGGCTGGCCAGCGCCAGCCTGCTGGGCGTGAGCTGCGTACCCCTGCGCGAAGACCAGGCCCTGCCGCTGGACGCCCTGCTGCCCGGCACCAACGCCAACGAGCTGCGCGCCACCGACGCCCTGGACGTCTGGCTGGCCGACCCGCTGGTGAGCGAACTCGCCGAGCGCGTCATGCAGCGCCCCTTCGACCCCGTGCCGCCGGCCCAGTGGCTGCTGCGCGCCGGCCAGACCGACTGGAACCTTGCCCAGTTCGACCTCAGCCTGTCCTCGGGCGCGCGGCGCGGCCAACGCTGGCGGCGCGCCTGGCGCCAGTTCCGCAGCGGGCCGCAGTGGCGCGCGGCGCGCTGGGGCCTGGTGGCCCTGCTCGTGGCGCAACTCATCGGCCTGAACCTGGTGGCCTGGCAGGAACGCCAGAGCCTGCAGGCCAAGCAGGACGCGGTGCGCACCACACTCACCACCACCTTCCCCCAGGTGCAGCTGGTGCTCGACGCGCCCGCGCAGATGCAGCGCGAGGTGGCGCAGCTGCAGCAGGCCAGCGGCCAGCTCGCCGCCGGCGACCTGGAAACCCTGCTGGCCGCGGTGGACCGCGCGTCCGGCAGCGAGCCGCTCTCCCCCACCCGCATCGCCTACGAGAACGGCGCGCTGCGCCTGTCCGGCTGGCGCGCCGGTGAAGAACAGGTGCGCGCCCTGCAGCAAGCCCTTCAGGGCGGCGGTTGGCGCGCGCAATTCGACGGCAACGAACTGGTGCTGCAGGCACCGCAACCCTGACCATGGCCGCCGACCGCGCCCCCTCCTCATTGCAGCGCGCCCGCGCCGGCATGGCCGCCTGGTACGGCGCCCTGGCCGAGCGCGAACGCCGCCTGGTGCTGATCGCCGCGCTGATCGTGGGCCTGGCCCTGCTGTGGTGGCTCGCCATCGCCCCGGCCTGGCAGACCTTGCGCGGCGCCCCCGCCCGCCACGCCGCGCTGGACGCGCAACTGGCGCGCATGCAGCAACTCGCGCAGACCACCGAGGGCCTGCGCGCCGGCTCGACCGGCCAACCACCGGGACGCGACGAGGCCTTGCGTGCGCTGGAAGCCGCCACGGGCGCACTCGGCGGCACCGGTCAGATCGCCGTGCTGGCCGACCGCGCCACCCTCACGCTGCGCCAGACCGAAGCCGTGGCCCTGGCCGGCTGGCTGCAGCAGGTGCGCGTGAACGCGCGGCTGCTGCCGCTCGAATCGCAACTCAACCGCGACGGCCCGGGCACCACCTGGAGCGGCACGCTGGTCTTGAGCGGGCCACCGCTCGCGGGCAACTGAGCATGTCCATCACCACCGTGCGCCGCCTGGCCTTCGTCGCTGCCGTGCTGGGCCTGCTGCTGGCCCTCATCCTGTTCGCGCCGGCCCGCTGGCTAGCCGCCGCGCTCGGCCAGGCCAGCGGCGGGCAGGTGCAACTCGTCAACGCGCGCGGCAGCGTCTGGACCGGCCAGGCCGACCTGCTGCTCACCGGCGGCGAGGGCAGCCGCACCCGCAGCGCCCTGCCCCAGGGCCTGCGCTGGCGCCTGCGCCCGGCCTGGCACGACGGCGGCCCCGCCCTGGCCCTGGCCTTGCAGGCCCCGTGCTGCACCCCGCAGCCGCTGAACCTGCACCTGCGCCCCGGCCTGAGCGAAACCGCCCTCGACATCGCCAGCTTCGACAGCCGCTGGCCGGCCGAACTGCTCGCCGGGCTCGGCACGCCCTGGAACACCTTGCGCCTGCAGGGCACGCTCGCCTTGCGCAGCGACGGCTTACGCGTGGCGCTGTCCAGCGGTCGCGCGCGCCTGCAGGGCGGGCTGGACATCGACGCGCTCGACGTCGCCTCGCGCATGTCCAGCATCCGCCCCCTGGGCAGCTACCGCGCCTCGCTGCGCGCCGAGGCCGATGGCGACACCGCCCGCCTGGACGTGCAGACCCTCAGCGGGGCCCTGCTGCTGCAGGGCAACGGGCAATGGATCGGCGGGCGCCTGCGCTTCGCCGGCGACGCCCGGGCCGCGCCGGGCAATGAAGAGGCCCTCGCCAACCTGCTCAACATCGTGGGTCGCCGCCAAGGCGACCGTTCGGTCATCACCATCGGGTGAGGCTTCGACGTAGGATCGCCATCATGTTTGCCTTCTCCCCCCTGGCCGGCCGCCGCAGCGCACTCGCGCTGGCCTGCGCGCTGGCGCTGAGCCTGACCGGCGCGCCCACGGCCACCGCGCAGAACCGGCCGTCCGAGCCCGTCACGCTCAACTTCGTGGGCGCCGAGATCGAGGCCGTGGCGCGCACCATGGCCACCATCACCGGGCGCAGCGTCGTGGTCGACCCGCGCGTGCGCGGCACCATCAACCTCTCCACCGACCGCCCCGTGGCGCCGGCCGCCGCGCTGAATCAGTTCGCCGCCGCGCTGCGGCTGCAGGGCTTCGCGCTGGTGGACACCGGCGGCCTCTACAAGATCGTGCCCGAGGCCGACGCCAAGCTGCAGGGCAACGTGGTGAGCGCGGGCGCCGTGTCGGCGCTGCCCGCGTCCAACACCGTGGTCACCCAGATCTTCCGCCTCAACCACGAGAACGCGAACAACCTGGTGCCGGTGCTGCGTCCGCTGATCCCGCCCAACAACACCATCAACGTCAACCCGGGCAACAACTCGCTGGTCATCACCGACTACGCCGAAAACCTGCAGCGCATCGGCCGCATCGTCGCCGCGCTCGACGTGCCCGGCGCCAGCGACATCGAGATCATTCCCCTGCAGCACGCCGTGGCGGCCGACATCGTGCCGCTGATCCAGCGCCTGATCGACCCCAGCGCCACGGGCGGCGCGGCCGGCGGTGCCGGCGCGGGCGACGCCTCCTTCCGCACCACCATCGTGGCCGAGCCGCGCAGCAACGCCCTGGTGCTGCGCGCGGCCAACCCGGCGCGCCTGGCCCTGGTGAAGTCGCTGGTGGTGCGGCTCGACCAGCCCTCGGCCGCCGTGGCCAGCGGCAACATCCACGTGGTCTACCTGAAGAACGCGGACGCCGCCTCGCTGGCCACCACGCTGCGCGCGGCTATCGCCGCGGGTGAGTCGGGTGGCACGGGCTCGCTGGGCGGTGGCGGGGGGGGCACGGCCAACGGTGGCTCCCTCTCGCGCGCCAGCACCTCGGCCATCAACCTCACCGGCAACAGCACAGGTGGCGGCATGGGCAGCGCCGCCAGCACCCCGGTGGCGGCCAGCGCCCAGCCCTCCACGGGCGGCATGATCCAGGCCGACCCGGCGACCAACTCGCTCATCATCACCGCGCCCGAACCGCTCTACCGCCAATTGCGCGCCGTCATCGACCAGCTCGACTCGCGCCGCGCCCAGGTCTACGTGGAAAGCCTCATCGCCGAGGTCAACGACGACAAGGCCGCCGAGTTCGGCATCCAGTGGCAAGGCGCTTCCGGCAGCTCGGGCGACCGCGTCATCGGCCTGCTCGGCACCAACTTCGGCGAAGGCGGGCGCAACATCTTCAGCCTGGCCCAGGGTGAGACAGCGCCGGCCGCCGGCCTCAACATCGGCCTCGCGCGCCGCACCAACGGCGTCTACGTGCTGGGCTTCCTTGCGCGCTTCCTGCAGGAAAACGGGGCCGGCAACATCCTGTCCACCCCCAACCTGCTCACCCTGGACAACGAAGAGGCCAAGATCGTCATCGGCCAGAACGTGCCCTTCGTGACCGGCCAGTTCACCAACACCGGCGGCGGCAACAACGGCTCGGTCAACCCGTTCCAGACCATCGAGCGCAAGGACGTGGGCATCACCCTGCGCGTGAAGCCGCAGATCAGCGAGAACGGCACCATCAAGCTGACCATCTACCAGGAGGTGAGCAGCGTGGCGCCGGCCTCGGTCAATTCCAGCACCGGCCTCATCACCAACCTGCGCAGCATCGAAAGCACCGTGCTCGTCAACGACGGCGCCATCGTGGTGCTCGGCGGCCTGCTGCAGGACGAGTACGCCCAGAACCAGGACAAGGTGCCCGGCCTGGGCGACGTGCCCGTGCTCGGCGGCCTGTTCCGCAGCGAGACGCGCAGCCGCCGCAAGACCAACCTGATGGTCTTCCTGCGCCCTGTGGTGCTGCGCGACGAGCGCGACACCGCCAACCTCGCGCTCGACCGCTACGAGCAGATGCGCGCGATCCAGCGCGAACTGCAGCCCACGCCCAGCAGCGTATTGAAGATCAACGAGACCCCGGTGCTGGGCCCCCAGGCCCTGCCCTACGTGCGCCAGGCGCCGCGCCCCACGCCGCTCGGCGCGCCCGAGGGTTCGCCGAACACCGTGCCTGCCGCCACACCACCGGCCACGCCGCCGGCCACACCACCGGCCACGCCGCCGGCCGCCGCGCCGGCACCGGCGCCCGCGCCCGCGCCCACCCAGTGAGGCCGCGCCCATGAAGTACCCGCTGCCCTACGCCTTCGCGCGCGAGCACCACTGGCTGCTCGAGGAAGACGCGGGCCGGCTCACCCTGGTGGGCAGCCGCACACCCGCGCCCGACGCCCAGGCCCAGGCCAAACGCCTGTCCGCGCTGTCTGAAATCCTTCGCACGCACCCGCTGCTCGATCTGCAATGGGAAGACGGCGAGTTGCTGCGCCAGCGCATCAGCTCGGCCTACTCGCAGGGCGAGGGCAGCGCCGCCGCCGTGGTGAGCGAGGTGCAGAGCGACGCGGACCTGAGCCGCATGATGCAGGAGCTGCCGGCGATCGAGGACCTGCTGGAGACGGCCGACGACGCGCCCATCATCCGCATGCTCAACGCCCTGCTCACGCAGGCCGCGCGCGACGGCGCCAGCGACATCCACATCGAGCCCTTCGAGCGCCACTCCAGCGTGCGCTTCCGCGTGGACGGCACGCTGCGCGAGGTGGTGCAGCCCAACCGCGCCCTGCACGCGGCGCTGATCTCGCGCCTGAAGATCATGGCGGAGCTCGACATCTCCGAAAAGCGCCTGCCGCAGGATGGCCGCATCAGCCTGCGCATCGGCACGCGCGCGGTGGACGTGCGCGTCTCCACCCTGCCCAGCGCGCACGGCGAGCGCGCCGTGCTCCGCTTGCTGGACAAGAGCGAGAGCAAGCTCGACCTGGAGTCCGTGGGCATGCAGGGCGACGTGCTGGCGCGCTTCCTGCGCCTCATCACGCAGCCGCACGGGATCATCCTCGTCACCGGCCCCACCGGCTCGGGCAAGACGACCACGCTCTACGCCGGCCTGCAGCGCCTGGACGCCGGGCGCCAGAACATCATGACGGTCGAGGACCCGATCGAGTACGAGCTGCCCGGCATCGGCCAGACGCAGGTCAACCCCAAGATCGAGCTCAGCTTCGCCAAGGCCCTGCGCGCCATCCTGCGGCAGGACCCGGACGTCATCATGATCGGCGAGATCCGCGACCACGAGACCGCGCAGATCGCCATCCAGGCCTCGCTCACCGGCCACCTGGTGCTGGCCACGCTGCACACCAACGACGCGCCCAGTGCCGTCACCCGCCTCACCGACATGGGCGTGGAGCCCTTCCTGCTCAGCAGCTCGCTGCTGGGCGTGCTGGCGCAGCGCCTGGTGCGCAAGCTCTGCGTGCACTGCCGTCGCCAGGACGCGCAGGGCCGCTGGCACCCCGTGGGCTGCGAGCACTGCAGCCACAGCGGCTACAAGGGCCGCACCGGCATCTACGAACTCATGGTGGCCGACGACCAGATCCGCGCGCTGGTGCACCAGCGCGCCGCCGAAAGCCGCCTGTTCGCCGCCGCCGAGAAGGCCGGCATGCGCACCATGCGCGAGGACGGCCAGCGCCTGATCGAAACGGGCGTGACTTCGGTCGAAGAAGTGATGTCGGTTACCCGCGAATAGCGGTTCGCGCATGCCCGCCTACACCTTCGAAGCCGTCGACGCCAACGGCGACACGCACAAGGGCGTGATCGACGCCGACACCGCGCGCGCCGCGCGCGGCATGCTGCGCGCCCGCTCGCTGGTGCCGCTGGCAGTGGAGCCCGCGGCGCAGGCCGCGCAAAGTGGTGGCGGCGGCAAAGGCCTCAACGTCACGCTCTGGGGCGGGCGCGTGTTCAGCAACACCGCCCTGGGCGTGTGGACCCGCCAGCTCGCCGGTCTGGTGGCCGCCGGCATGCCGCTGGAGCGCGCCCTCAGCGCCCTGGCCGACGAGGCCGAGAACGACAAGCTGCGCAACCTCGTCGCCACCTTGCGCAGCGAGGTCAATGCCGGCTCGGCCTTCGCCCGCGCGCTGTCGCAGTTCCCGCGCGAGTTCTCCACCAGCTACAGCGCCGTGGTGGCCGCCGGGGAGCAAAGCGGCCAGCTCGGCACCGTGCTCGAGCGCCTGGCCGACGACCTGGAAGGGCGCGAGGCCCTGCGCAACAAACTCATCGCCGCGGCCCTGTACCCGGCCATCGTCACGCTCGTGGCCATCGTCATCGTGGTGTTCCTGGTGAGCTACGTGGTGCCGCAGGTGGCGGGCGTGTTCGAGGGCAGCGAACGCGCCTTGCCCACGCTCACGGTGATCATGATGGGCATCAGCGCCTTCGTGCGCGAATGGGGCTGGTATGTGCTGGCCGTGCTCGTGCTGGCCATCATCGGCCTGGTGTTCGCGCGCCGGCAGGAAGCCATGCGCCTGCGCATGGACGCCGCCGTGCTGCGCCTGCCCGTGCTGGGCCGTCTGGCGCGCGGCTTCAACGCCACGCGCTTCGCCGGCACGCTGGCCATGCTCGCGGGCTCGGGCGTGCCCATCCTGCGCGCGCTGCAGACGGCCGCCGAAACCCTGAACAACCGCGCCCTGCGCGAAGACGCGCTCGACGCCCTGGTGCGCGTGCGCGAGGGCGCGCCGCTGGCCTCGGCCCTGGCGGCCAAGAAGCGCTTTCCGCCGCTGCTGAGCATGTTCGCCCGCCTGGGCGAGCAGACCGGCCAGTTGCCGCAGATGCTGCAGCGCGCGGCCGACCAACTGGGCGCCGAGGTGCAGCGCCGCGCCATGTCCCTGGCCACGGTGCTGGAGCCCCTGCTCATCGTCGGCATGGGCCTGATCGTCATGCTCATCGTGCTGGCGGTGCTGCTCCCGATCATTCAGCTCAATCAATTGGTGACCTGAACCTATGGGCCCCCACGCTCATCACTTCGTGTATTCGCTGCCCCCCGAGGGGGTGCAGACCGCCCTTGGGGCGGCCCGGCGGGCGGTCTAATGCCCGTCACCCTCGACGGCAAACTCGTCGTTGCCATCTCCTCGCGCGCCCTGTTCGACTTCGAAGAAGAAAACCACCTCTTCGAACAGGGCGACGACAAGGCCTACATGCGCCTGCAGCTCGAGCGCCTGGACGCGCCCGCCGCGCCCGGCGTGGCCTTCTCGCTGGTGCACAAGCTGCTCGCCTTCAACGACGCCCACGCCCAGCGCGTGGAGGTGGTGATCCTCTCGCGCAACGACCCGGTCTCGGGCATGCGCGTGTTCCGCTCGGCGCAGCACTACGGCCTGCCCATCCAGCGCGGCAGCTTCACGCGCGGCCAGCCGCCCTGGCGCTACCTGCGCCCGCTGCGCGCCAACCTGTTCCTCTCGGCCCACCTGGCCGACGTGCGCGCCGCGCTCGACGCCGGCGTGCCCGCCGCGCAGGTCTACCCCACCTCGGTGCGCGCCAGCGACGCTCACCCGCACGAGGTGCGCATCGCCTTCGACGGCGACGCCGTGCTCTTCTCCGACGAGGCCGAGCGCGTGTACCAGACACAGGGCCTATCGGCCTTCCAGACGCACGAATCGAGCAAGGCCACCACGCCGCTCGCAGGCGGGCCCTTCAAGCCGCTGCTCGAAGCCCTGCACCGCCTGCAGAGCGAGGGCACACCCCTCATGCGCGTGCGCACCGCGCTGGTCACCGCCCGCAGCGCGCCCGCGCACGAGCGCGCCATCCGCACGCTGATGAACTGGAACATCGAAGTGGATGAGGCCATGTTCCTCGGCGGCCTGCCCAAGGGCGAGTTCCTGCGCGAGTTCGAGCCCGACTTCTTCTTCGACGACCAGACCGGGCACATCGAGTCCGCCGCGCAGCACGTGCCGGCGGGGCACGTGGCCTCGGGCATCTCCAACCCCTGAGCGTCGCCACCGTGCAGCACCCGCAGCGCCCCGCCTCCGCCACGGTGCGCGCCGTGGCCGGCCCGGGGGGACTCCCGATGCTCGAAGTGAACAACCCACTGGCGCGCGCACGCGTGTCGCTGCAGGGTGCGCAGCTGCTGTCCTTCCAGCCGCACGGTCAGCCCGACTGGCTGTTCCTGAGCCCGCGCGCGCGCTTCGAACCCGGCCAGCCGATCCGCGGCGGCGTGCCCGTCTGCTGGCCCTGGTTCGGCCCCGACCCGGACGCCCTTGGCCGCCCGGCGCACGGCTTCGCGCGCCAGCGGCCGTGGTCGCTGCGCCAGAGCGCCGACGACAGCGACGGCACCACGCGGCTCACCCTGGCCCTGAGCGACGACCCGTCCACGCGCGCCCTGTGGCCACACGCCTTCGAGCTGCGGCTGGACATCCGCGTGGGCCGCACGCTGCGGCTGAGCCTGAGCACGCGCAACACCGGCGACACCGCCTTCACCATCACCCAGGCCTTGCACAGCTACTTCGCGGTGGACCACATCGACACCGTGCGCGTGCTGGGCCTGGAGGGCTGCGCCTTCATCGACAAGCTGCCCGGCGCGCCCACGCAGGGCCAGGCCACGGGCGACGCCCTGCGCTTCAGCGGCCGGCTCGACCGCATCTACCAGCCCTTCCCCGCGCGCCTGCAACTGCTCGGCGCGGCCGGCGGCCGGCCCCTGCACCTGCGCAGCGAAGGCAGCCGCACCGCCGTGGTGTGGAACCCGGGCGCCGAGCTCGCCGCCACCATGGCCGACCTGGGCCCCGACACGCACCAGCGCTTCGTCTGCGTCGAGACCGCCAACGCGGGCGACGACACCCTCACGCTGCCACCCGGCGGCCAGCACCGCCTCACCGTCGAGATCGCGGCCCCCGCCGCCGGAGTCCCTTCATGACCGAGCCCCTGACCGAAGCCCCGATCAGCAAGTGGCGCGCCTTCCGCGAATTCGCCGGCAAGGCCTGGCGGCTGTCCACGCCCTACTTCCACTCCGAAGACAAGTGGAAGGCGCGCGGCCTGCTGCTGGCCATCGTGCTGCTCAACCTGGGCGCGGTGTACATGCTGGTGCTCATCAACGAGTGGAACCGCGTGTTCTACGACGCGCTGCAGAACAAGGACGCCGCCGTCTTCTGGCGCGAGCTCGGCCGCTTCACCTACCTCGCCTTCGGCTTCATCGTCATCGCGGTCTACCGCTTCTACCTCACGCAACTGCTGGAGATGCGCTGGCGCGAGTGGATGACCCACCACTACCTGGACCGCTGGCTTCAGCGCCACCGCTTCTACCAGATGGAGCTCGCGCGCTTCTCGCGCAGCGAGAGCGCGCCGCCCGACAACCCGGACCAGCGCATCGCCGAGGACATGAACCTCTTCACCAGCTACACCGTGGGCCTGTCCATGGGCCTGCTCAACGCGGTGGTGACGCTGGTGAGCTTCATCGGCATCCTCTGGACACTGTCGGGCAGCTTCGGCTTCACCTTCCAGGGCCAGTCCTACGACATCCCCGGCTTCATGGTCTGGATGGCGGTGATCTACTGCCTGGCGGGCAGCGTCATCACCCACTACATCGGGCGGCCGCAGATCGCGCTCAACTTCAAGCAACAGCGCTTCGAGGCCGACTTCCGCCACCACCTGGTGCGCGTGCGCGAGTACAGCGAATCCATCGCCCTGGACAAGGGCGAACCGGTGGAGCGCCGCCAGCTCGGCCTGCGCTTCGCCGACGTGCTGCGCAACTACCTGCAGCTCATCCGCGCGCAAAAGCGCCTCATCTGGTTCAGCACCGGCTTCGGCCAGGCCGCCGTGGTGTTCCCCTTCATCGTGGCCGCGCCGCGTTTCTTCAGCGGCGCCATCCAGCTCGGCGAGCTGATGCAGATCGCCTCGGCCTTCGACCGCGTGCAGACCGCGCTGTCCTGGTTCGTGGAGAACTACCAGTCCCTGGCCGCCTGGCGCGCCACCACCGACCGCATCACCAGCTTCGAGGACAGCTTCGCCGCCCTGCAGGCCGACGACCACGCCACCGCCAGCGAGGCCAACACCGAGGACACCATCGCGCTCGACGCCATGGACCTGGCCCTTCCCGGCGGCGCGGCCTTGCTGGCCGTGCAAGGCGCGCGCATCGCGCCCGGGGATTCGGTGCTCGTGCAAGGCCCCTCGGGCAGCGGCAAGTCCACGCTGTTCCGCGGCCTGGCGGGCATCTGGCCCTGGGCGAAGCGCCGCCTGCGCCTGCCGGCCGACTTCAGCGCGCGCGCCATGTTCCTGCCACAGCGGCCCTACTTCCCCAACGGCCGCCTGCGCGACGCCCTGGCCTACCCCGAACCCGCGGAACGCTACCGCGACGAGGAGCTGCAGGCCGCGTTGCGCGACGCCCTGCTGCCCGACCTGGCGGCCCGCCTCGACGAGCACGACGCCTGGGGCCAGAAGCTCTCGGGTGGCGAGCAGCAGCGCCTGGCCATCGCGCGCGCCCTGCTCAAGCAGCCGCGCTGGCTGTTCGTCGACGAGGCCACCAGCGCGCTCGACGAATCGGCCGAGGCCAGGCTCTACGAGCGCCTGCAGGCCCTGGTGAAAGCACAGGACGGCGCCCTGGTGTCGATCGCGCACCGGCCCGGGGTGGCGGCGTACCACGCGCGGCGCTGGGTGCTGGAGCCGGGCGCCGGCAACGGCCCGCGCTACCACGTGGCCACGCGCTGAGGCGCGGCCCCATCGCCGTTCACCAGGCCGCCAGCAGCCGGCCGACGCCGGCCAGCGTGCGCTCGCGCACGGCCGCGCCCGCCGGGCTGTCCGCCAGATAGGCGCTCACCAGCATGGGCGCCGCCCCCGGCGGCCAGACGATGCCCGCGTCGTTCGCGCTCGGGCCGGCGGTGCCGGTCTTCTCGCCGATGCCCCAGCTCGGCGGCACACCTGCGCGCAGGCGCTTGTCGCCCGTGGTGTTGGCCTTGAGCCAGGCCGCGAGTTGCTCGCGCGAGGCCGGCGACAGCGCCTCACCCAGCAACAGCGTTCGCAAGCTGCGCGCCATGGCGCGCGGCGTGGTGGTGTCCAGGTCCTCACCGGGCGAGGGCTCGTTGAGCTCAGGCTCGGTGCGGTCGAGCCGCGTGACCGGGTCACCGATGCGGCGCAGGAAGGCCGTCAGTGCGGCGGGGCCCCCCACCTCGCGCAGGATCAGGTTGGCCGCGGTGTTGTCGCTGGTGGTGATGGTGGCCTCGCAGAGCTGCGCCAGGCTCAGGCCCTGGCCGCCCACGTGCTTCTCGGTCACCGGCGACCACTGCACGAGATCACGCTGGCGGTAGCGCACGCGCTTGCTCAGCGGCGCCTTGCCCTCGTCGGCGCGCTGGAGCACCAGCGCCGAGGCCAGCGTTTTGAAGGTGCTGAGCATGAGAAAGCGCTCGTCGCTGCGGTAGCCCCATTCGCGGCCGTCCGAGGTGTCGATGAAATGCACGCCGAGGCGGCCTTGGGATTGCGCCTCCAGTTCACGCACGGCCGCGTCCAGCTCGGGCATCTCGGTACGACCCCAGACAAACTTCGGGCTCGCAAGGACCGTGAACACGGCCAGGCCAGTGCTGGCGTTGAGAAACTGTCGTCTTTGCATGGATGAATCTCCTTGGGAAAGCGCGAATGCTAGAGAGCGTCCTGGCGCGACTCAAATGGGAATAAGCTGCGGGAGACCAAAGAAAAACTTCCGCCAACCATGGACCTGCCGCTCAACGCCCTGCGCGCCTTCGAAGTCTCGGCCCGCCACCTCAGCTTCACCCGCGCGGCCGAGGAACTCCACCTCACCCAGACCGCCGTCAGCCAGCACGTGCGCAAACTGGAGGACCGCCTGGGCCGCCGGCTGTTCCGCCGCCTGCCGCGTGGCCTGGCGCTCACCGACGAAGGCCAGGCCCTGCTGCCCGTGCTCAGCGACGCCTTCGAACGCATGGGCGCGACGCTGGCCAGCCTGCAGACCCGCCAGCGCCGCGAGGTGCTGTCCATCGGGGTGGTGGGCACCTTCGCGGTGGGCTGGCTGCTGCCGCGCCTGCGCGACTTCCAGGCCCGCCACCCGCTCATCGAACTGCGCCTGTTCACCCACAACAACCGCGTGGACCTGGCGGCCGAGGGCCTGGACGCCGCCATCCGCTTCGGCGACGGCAACTGGCCCGGCTGCGAGGCCGTGCCGCTGATGGACACGCCGCTGGCGCCCGTGTGCGCCCCGGCGCTCGCGCACCGCATCCGCACCCCGGCCGACCTGGGCCGCGAGACCCTGCTGCGCTCCTACCGCGGTGACGAGTGGCCCGCCTGGTTCGAGGCCGCGGGCGTGCGCGCGCCGCTGCTCACCGGGCCGCAGTTCGACTCGTCCCTGCTGCTGGCCGACGCCGCCGCCCAGGGCGCGGGCGTGGCCCTGCTGCCGCTGCGCCTGTTCAGCCGCGACCTGCAGGCCGGCCGGCTGGTGCGCCTGTTCGACGTGGAGGTGGCGGTGGGCCGCTACTGGTTCACCCGCCTGAGCCGGCGGCGCGCCACGCCCGCGCTGCAGGCGCTGAGGCGGTGGCTGGAAGAGCGCTTGGCGGTGGACAAGTAAACCATATTGGAACCATAATGGTTCCTTCCGGAGAGCCGCCATGCCAACAACACTGACACTCAAGGGCATTCCCGACGACATCTATGCCCAACTCAAGGCCGCTGCCGAGCTGCACCATCGCAGCTTGAACAGTGAAGCCATCGCCTGCCTGGAAGGGGTGCTGCTGCCGCGCCGCGTGAGCGCGTCGGAACGCTTGCTGAAGGCCCGCGAATTGCGGGCTGGTCTCAAGATCGGCGCCTTCACACCCGCGGGAATCGACCAAGCCAAACAGCAGGGGCGCAAGTGATCGTCGTCGACACGAACATCATCGCCTACCTCTACCTGCCCGGCCCCTACACCCCCGCGGCCGAGGCCCTCTTCCTGTCAGACCCTGACTGGGCTGCCCCCCTGCTGTGGCGCAGCGAACTGCGCAACATCCTGTCGACGTATGTCCGCAAAGCACTGCTCTCGCTGGAAGACGCGTACCGCATCCAGCGCGAAGCCGAGGCCCTGATGGCGGAGAGGGAGTACGACGTGGACTCCCTCGATGTGCTGAAGCTCGCGAAGGACAGCGGGTGCACCGCTTACGACTGCGAGTTTGTGGCCCTCGCGTACCGACTCGGCGCCACCCTGGTCACTCAGGATGCCAAGCTGCGCCAGGCGTTCGTGAACCACACAAGGGCACTGGCGCGAATCTGAGAGCGCTTACAGATCCAGCCGCATGAACGCGCTGTGCGGGTCTTCGCGGTAATCGGCGAACGGCCCGCAGGGCACGAAGCCGAAGGCCGCGTACAACGTACGCGCTGCAACGAAATGCGCCGTGGAGCCGGTTTCCAGCCACAGCCGCTGCACGCCATCGTTGCGCGCGTAGGTGAGGATGTGCTCAAGCATGGCGCGCGCCACGCCGCGCCGCTGGTGGCGCGTGGCGGTGCGCATGGACTTGATCTCGCCGTCATGTTCGCCCAGGCGCTTGAGCGCGCCGCAGCCCAGCAACTCGGCGCCGTCCCACACGGTCCAGAAGGCAATCGCCGGGTGGCGCAGGCGGTCCAGATCGAGCGCGTGCACGCTGTCGGGCGGCGAGATGGCGCGCATGTGCGCGAGGTGCTCCTCCAGCAGCGCGCGGACCTCGGGTCCACGCAGGTCGTCGCGGCGGATGTTCATGGCGCTCATGCGGTCGATCCTTCACGGTAAGCCGTCCAGCCGCGCGCGCGCAGCGCGCAGGCGGGGCATTGGCCGCAGCCCCAGCCCCAGTCGTGGCGGTGCTCGCGGTCGCCCAGGTAGCAGGTGTGGGTGTGCTCGACGATGAGATCGACCAGCGCCTCGCCGCCCAGGTCGCGCGCCAGGCGCCAGGTGTCGGCCTTGTCGATCCACATCAGCGGCGTGTCGATCAGGAAGCGCTGGTCCATGCCAAGGGAGAGCGCGAGCTGCATGGCCTTCATGGTGTCGTCGCGGCAGTCGGGGTAGCCGGAGAAATCGGTCTCGCACACGCCGGTGACCAGCACCGACAGCCCGCGCCGGTAGGCCAGCGCCGCCGCCAGCGTCAGGAACAGCAGGTTGCGCCCCGGCACGAAGGTATTGGGAAGGCCGCTGGCCTCCATGCGAAAGGCCATGTCGCGCGTGAGCGAGGTCTCGGACACGGCGCCGAGCACCGCGAGGTCGAGCACGTGGTCCTCGCCGAGCTTCGCGGCCCAGTCGGGAAAGGCCGCGCGCAGCTCACGCAGCACGACCCGGCGGGCGTCGAGCTCCACGCGGTGGCGCTGGCCGTAATCGAAGCCGATGGTCTCGACGTGCTCGAAACGCGCGAGCGCGTGCGCGAGGCAGGTGGTGGAATCCTGGCCCCCGGAGAAGAGGACCAGGGCGCGGGTGTGGCGGGTGGGTTCGGGCATGGGCGGGATGGTAGGGCTCAGCGGGAGCCTTGTCGCAGCAGCGCCATGGCGTGGCTATCGAAGGTCTCGCCATCCACCTGGAAGCGGCCGTACTGGCGGCGCACTTCATGGAGACGAGGGAAATGGGCTTCAGCGAGGGGGACGACGAGAGCAGTCATGGTGGGCGGTGGGCGGTCATGGGGTGTCGCGCAAGCGCCGCAGGATAGCGTCGGCCTCGCGTGGGTGGCGCGCCTCGTGCCACTGCAGGTGGGCGAACGCGCCGGCGCCCCGCAAGGCCTCGAACTCGCGCTGGCGCCGGTGAAAGGTGGTGAGGATCCACCAGAGGATGGAGTCGCGCGACAGGAACGACCGGCGAAAGGACTCCCGGTTGCCGTGGAACAGCTCCTCGCCCGACACCACGCGCGCCACGGTGCGCCGCAGGCCGCGCCAGAACACCCGCGGCAAGCCGAAGTTGAGCCACACGATGGTGGTGGCGCGGCCCCAGAGCGCGTCGCGCGCCAGGCCGTAATTGCCCGCGGCCACCCAGTGCTCGCCCTCGGCGGCGCGGGCGACCAGCGTGAGGAATTCGGCCTGTGGCTTGGGCGTCCAGTCCGGGGACCAGTAGAGCTCGTCCAGTTCGATCACCGTGCAGCCGCGGGACGCGGCGAGCGCGCGGGCGAAAGTGGATTTGCCAGCACAACTTGAACCGATGACGACCACGCGATCGGCGACCGTTGGGGCGTTGTTCATCGCGATTCGATCGGGCAAGACATGCGCGGAGTGTGCCCGGATCGTTCTTCGCGTTTATTGACTTTCAAGTCAATAAATGTACGATTGATCCCAATGTCAACATCACAGTCACTCGTCGAGACCGTGTTGCACGCCGCCCAAGCGCAGGGACTGGACCAGTCCCGACTGGCGCGGCGAGCGGGGTTGCGCGCGGAGACAGTCTCCAGGGCCAAGCACCGCGGCACCATCGACCTGGCCAGCCTGCAGGCCCTGGCCCAGGCTGTGGGCCTGGAGTTGACGCTTCAACCCGTGTCAGGCACGGAAGCCCTGCCCGTGCGGCGTGAGCGATCCCCCGCACAGCGCTCCCCCCTGGCCGACCCCAAGTGGGGACTGGCCTGGTCCAACCCCGACGCACCGGCCGACGTCCTGGTCCGCAATGCGCTGGCGCATGGCAACTTCGACCTGCTGCTGCAGGCCGTGCTCGGCCATGGCCTGGCTTTTGTGAAGACGCAGTGGCGGCAGGTATCGCCCACTCTGCCCACTCGCGCGCGCCAGGAGGTCGAGCGCAAGCTGAACAACATCGAACAGGGCTTGAACGATGCTGCGGCCTGACACCCAGGCCCTCTGGAACATCCTTCAGGCCGAGAAGGGGCTGGGGGGGTTCATCCTGATCGGCGGCACCGCGCTCAGCCTGCACCTGAACCACCGCCTCAGCGAAGACCTGAACTTCGCCTTCGACGGACCGAAGCTGCCTCGTCCGCGCATCGAGGCACTCAAGCGCCGGCTCGGCGCCAGGGGCTGGCGCTTCGCACCCAACGACCCCATCGCTGCGTTGCAGGAGTTCGAGGACACGGGACTCGATCTGAACGACTACCAGCAGAACCACATCGTGGGCGAGCGCGTGAAGCTCACGTTCGTGGCCCCCGAGCATGAGGTGCGGGTACAACTGCTGGCCGCCGCGCCCGACCACGTGCGCGTCGCTTCGCTGGAGGAAATTTTCCGCCTCAAGTGCATCGCCTGCGCCAACCGCTCCAAGACCCGCGACTGGCTCGACCTGTACCTGTTGCTGCGCGGCGGGTACTTTCAGCCCATCGACATGCGGGTCCCGTTCGAGGCCGCTGGCGTGATCCAGAAGTTCGACATCGCCATGCAACGCCTGTGCTCGGGCAAACCCGAGGCGGGCGATGAAGGCTACGAAACCCTGCTGGACAAACCACCCTCCGTCGCGCAGATGCGCGACTACTTTCTGGACATCCGCAACCAGATCGAACGAGCGGTGGCTCGGCGCGCAGGGTCGGGCGACACACCCGGCTGACACCCGCTCAGTGCGTCAAGCGCTCCGATCGCTTGTTCGCATGGTCCCGGCTCGTCGCCAGCATGCGAAGCAGCGCGCGGTTCACCTGTTCCAGGGTCAGCTCGTGCCGGCGGCACAGGGTTTCCATGCGGTCCAGGCGCTCGGGGTCGCCCATGGCACGCGAGAGGTCGACCAGAGGGAAGTACGGCCCGTCGTGGCGCAGCACGGCGTCGGTCACGCGGCTGGCCAGGGGCAGGCGGTGCAGCAGGTCGGCCAGGGGCTGGTGCAGCAATTGGTCGAGCTGCGAGAGCAGCGCGGTCATGTAGACCTCGGCGCGCAGCAGGTCGTCCGAGCCGGTGGCCAGCAGGTGGTGGGCCAGGCGCGCGCGCATGACCATGGCGTAGCGCACGGGCTGCAGGTCGATGTCGGGATCGGCCTCGGGCAGTTGCTCGGTGAGCCAGCGGCCCAGCTCGCGAAAGCCCAGCATCATGATGGCGTGGCGCAGTGAGCCGATCTCGCGCCGCAGGCCGTAGGCCGCGGAATTGACGAGCATGAGGATGCGGTAGACCAGCACCGGGTCCTGCCGCACCAGGCGTTCCAGGTATTCCACCGAGCATTCCTCGTCGTCGATGGCCAGCAGCACCTGCTGCACCACGCGCGGGTCGTAACTCAAGGGCTGGCGTTTGTGCGCGCGCAGCACGTCGGCCGCGGGCCAGCCCAGCACGGCGGCGGCCTGTGCCTGGTCCAGCACCTGGCGCACGCGCTCCTGTGTGTCCACGCCCTCCACCATCTGGCCCGGCAGGGGCGCGAGGCGGTCGTCCGGGGCGATGGTGAAGAGGTTGCGATGATCGACGCCGGGCGTGGGGCGCCCGTGCAACGCGCTCCAGTCGCCATGGCGCACCAGCAGGTGGCCGCTGCGCCGCGCCAGCGACAGGCGCGCCAGCGTTTCCTGCGCACCGAACATCGAGGCCGGCACCTCCAGGAAGGTGTTGCGCACTGGCGGGCAGGACAGGGCCTGCTGCAGCAGGCGCGGCGATTGCAGCGACAGCATCAGCGGCGGCGCACCCTCGGGCCAGTCCTCGCCGATGGCCTCCAGCAGGTGGCGGGCGTCCACGCCCTCAGGGTGGATGGCGCGCACGCACAGGCGCACGCCCGCCAGCTCGCGCGCGCGGTTCCACAGCGGCACGTAGGCCATGGCCACGCTGTCGAGAACGGTGTGTGCTGGCATCAACATGTCAAGACAATCTCACAACGTCACGAAGCACCCATGCGCTGCGCATGAGGTGGTCGAACCCAGAGGCGCCGCGGAACCGGCTTTGCCGGGCCGCTGGTGCTGCCCCCTTGAGGGGGTCGCGCGGAGCGCGGCGGGGGTGCTTCATACTTTTATTTGATGTAGTCGAACAGGGACATGCGCTGCACGGAGGCGTAGGCCTGCAGGCCCGCGTTGAGCGCAAGCTCCTTGTTCTTGAAATCGGAGATGCCCTTGACCATGTCCAGGTCCACCAGGCGCGACTCCTCCAGCTCCAGGTCCGTGCTGCGGTTGTTCATCAGCAGGTCCATCGAATCGGCGCGGTTGAGCCATTCGCCCGCGCGGCCGCGCGCCAGCAGCACGCGGTCGTGGCCGGCGTCCACCTCGGTGAGCGCACGCCCCAGGGCCTGGGTGCGTTGGGCCGATTCGCCGTCGCCCTGATAGCGCAGCGCGTCGATGGCGCCCTGCACGACGGAGAAGAGGTCGGTCGTGCCCGTGGTGGGCGCCAGGTCGATCCGGTCGCCCGCGTCGGGCTGGCCGTTCATCTCGAAGGACAGGCCATCGAACGCCACGGTCTTGCCGGCCTCGTAAGGCACGCCCGCGTGACCCGCCACCGGCGTGCCCGTGGTGGTGTTGGTGATGGTGTACTGGATGACGCCGCCCACGTCGGCGAAGTCCACGCGGTAGTCGTCGCCGGTGAGTGCGGTGGCGTCGGTCACCTGGCCCAGGCTGGTGCTCACGCCGCCGGTGTTGGTGGTGGGCAGGCTCATGGTGAATGTGCCGTTGCCCTGCGGAATGCGCATCCAGATGGCGTCGCCGTCCAGGGATTGCGGCAGGGTCGCGTTGCCGGCGGCGGGTTGGCCGCGCTGGCCTTCGAACTGGACGCCGGTGCCGCTGGGGCCATAGATGTCCACGAAGGGCGTGGGCGCGCCGCCCAGTCCGCCGTAGAGCGTGCGGCCGTTGCTGTCGGTGCGGTTGGCCACGGCCAGCAATTGTTCTCGCAGGCCCTCGAGCTGGCGCGCCACGTCCTCGCGCTCGGCGTCGGTGAAGCTGGCGTTGCCGGCGCTCACCAGCAGGTCGCGCACGCGCTGGATGAGTTCGCCCGATTCGGCCAGGCCCGACTCGGCCTGCTGCAGGCTGGTCTTGGAGGCCTCCAGCGCACGCAGGTCGGCCTGCACGCGCGTCATGCGGTTGTGGGCGGACTCGGCCAGCGTGGCGGCCACCGGGTCGTCGCTGGCCTTCATCACGCGTTTGCCGGTGGAGATGCGCTCCTGCTGTTTGGCCAGGTCGTACTGGCGCTGCGCGAGCTGGTCGATCGTGCGGTCGAACTGGTTGGCGGTGGCGATGCGGTAGCTCATGGCGATCAACGTCCCACGGTCTGGAGAAGGCTGTCGAAGGTGCTTTGTGCGATCTGCAGGAACTTGGCGGATGCCTGGTAGGCCTGCTGGTACTGCAGCAGCCGCGCGGCTTCCTCGTCGAGGTTGACGCCGGCCACATTCGCGCGCGCCTGCTCGGCCGCCGTGGCCACGCCGGCCGAAAAGTCGGCCGCGAACTGCGCGCCCTGCACGCGCGTGCCCAGGTCGGAGAACAGGCTGACGTAGCCGTCCGACAGCGGCACGCCGTCGAAGGTGGCCAGGTCGCGCAATGCCAGCATGCCGTTGGCGTTGCCCGCGCTCTGCGCGATGGCGTTGGACGGCGAGGCGCCGATGGAGAAGCTGTCGCCCGCGGTGGGGTTGCCGCGCAGCGTCATGCTCCAGCCGTTGAGCACGATGGGCTGACCGGGCTTGAAGTTGTAGCTGGGGGGCGGCCCGGGGTTGTCGGGCGGCGGGTTGCCGGGGCCCAGGCCGGTGGCGCTGAAGCTGCCGTCGGCGTTGAAGGTGATGGTGACCGGGTCGGTGAGGTTGGCCGAGTTCTCGACGGCGTAGAGCTTCTCCACGCTCAGGCTGCCCGAGTTGGTGGTGGCCGGCGTCACCATGACGGGGCTGGCCACGGCCAGCTGCTCGGGCGCGTCGATGGCCACCTGCAGGTTGCGCGCGGCGGCCTCGAAGGGCCGGATGCGGAAGCGGTCGCCCGGCACCGCGCCGGCGGCGTCCACCTGGAAGGTCAGGCCGTCCACATCGGCGGGCAGCGCGCCCACGCTGGTGGTGTTGCCGTCGCTCAGGCGCACGATGCTGAAGCCACCGGCTTCCACGCGCACCTCGTAGTCGGAGGCGATGAGCGCCTGCGGGTCGCTCACCACGGCGCTCATCTGGCCGGTGCCGCCGTTGGCTGGCGAGGCGATGCCTTTGGCGGTCGCCGGCGGCACGAAGAAGTTCTGGCCCGGGTTGCCGTTGAGGTCCAGGCCCAGCGCGTGCTGCTCGTTCATCAGGCTGGCCGTGGCCAGGGCAATGCGCCCGAGCTGGTTGCTCGCGGCGGCCAGGTCGTCGTTCAGGAAGCGCACCACGCCGGCCAGTTGACCACCGGCCAGCGCCCCATCGGCCAGCGGCGAACTCACGCCACCCTGCACGAAGTTGATGCTGATGCGCGAGTTGTCCATGGGATCGGTCTGCGCCGCGAGCCTGGCGGCCTGCGCGCCCAGCACCAGCGGCTGGCTGCCACCCACGAAGACGTTGACCGCGCCGGCCTCGCCGGGCACGGTGGTGATCTGGATGCGCCCGCTCAACTCGGCCAGCAACTGGTCGCGCTGGTCGTAGAGGTCGTTGGGCGTGTGCGCGGTGCCGGCGGTCTCGACGATGCGCTGGTTGACCTTGGCCAGGTCCTGCGCGAGGCGGTTGATGTCGTCGGTGATGGACTTCACCTGCTGCTGCGTGGAGTTGCGCAGCAGGTCGAGCTGGCCCGCGCTGTCGCGCAGCCGGCTGGCGAATTCGTCGGCGCGCGCGATGACCACGAGGCGCGCCGTGGAGTTGCCTGGCGCCGCGGTCAGGTCGGTCCAGGCGTTGAGCATGTCGTTGAGCGCCACGCCCAGGCCCTTTTCGCCGGTGGGGAACACGGTCTCGAGCTGCTCCAGGCGGGCCAGGCGCGCGGCGTCGGACGCGGCCACCGAGCCGGTCTGGCGCGCCTCGCGCGTGAGGTACTCGTTGTGGGCGCGCTCCACCGTGGTCATCTCCACGCCTTTGCCGAAGTAGCCGCCGCCGGTGAACTGATAACCCGCGCTGGACAGCACCACGTTCTGGCGCGAATAGCCCGGCGTGTTGACGTTGGCGATGTTGTGGCCGATGACCTGCAGCGCCGCGAGGTTAGTGTTGAGCGCGCGGGTGGCGATGTTGAGTGAGGACATGCGTGTTCGCTCCCTTAACCCTGTGCACGCTGCAAGCTGAGGGTGGTGTTGATCGCCCGGCCGAGCTTCTCGGCGTAGGACGGGTCGGTGGCGTAGCCGGCGCGCTGCAGGCCCTGGGCGAAGCCCTTCACGGAGTGCAGCTGATCCATCACGCCCTCATAGCGCGGGCTGTTGCCGATCAGGCGCGCGTAGTCGCGGAACGAGTCCTCGTAGGAGTCGTAGGCGCGGAACTTCGCGGTCACCTTGCGCGGCTCGCCATTGATGTATTCGGTGGTGGTGATCTCGGCGACCTTGCCGGTCCAGCCGCCGGTGGCCTTGATGCCGAACAGGTTGTGCGCGGGCGAGCCGTCGGCGTGGCGGATCTCGCCACGGCCCCAGCCGCTCTCGTGCCCGGCCTGGCCGAGCATGAAGGCGGCCGGAATGCCGGACTCGCGCGCCACGGCCTGCGCGGCGGCACCGTGTTTCGAGACGAAGGCCGTCTGGCGCTCGCCCGCGCTGGCACGGCCCACGGTGCTGGGCGTGGCGCTGTCGGGCAGCGGCTCGGTGCCGGCCATGCGCCCGGCGAGCTGGCGCTCGATGGCCTCGGACAAGCCGCCCGGCAAGCCGGTGAGCTGCTGCGCGAACTGCTGGTCCAGCAGGTCGGTGCCCAGGTTCTCGCCCTGGCTTTCGAACAGGCCGCTCTTGCTCGTGGCCTCGCGCATGCTCTTGATGAGCTCGCGCATGAACAGGGCCTCGAACTGCTTCGCGGCCTCTTTCAGCGCGGCCTTGCTGTCGCCCGCGCCCTTGAGCGCGGCCAGCGCGTTCGGGTCGGCGGCCAGGCCGCTGGGGGACGTGAAGGCGGTGTTGCCGATCATGGCCGTCAGATGATTTCCAGCTCGGCGTTCAGCGCGCCCGATGCCTTGATGGCCTGCAGGATGGCGATCAGGTCCTGCGGCGTGGCGCCCAGGGTATTGAGCGCCTTCACCACGTCGGCGAGCTTGGCGGCCGGGCCCATGTGAATGAGCGCTCCCTTGTCCTGGCTGATCTGGATGCTGGCCTGCTCGCGCACCACGGTCTCGCCGCCGGAGAACGGCGCGGGCTGGCTGATGACGGGCGTGCTGCTCACGCTGACCGAGAGGTTGCCGTGCGCCACGGCCACCGAGCCCAGCGTGACGGCCTGGTTCATGACGATGGAGCCGGTGCGCGCGTTGATCACGACCTTGGCGCTGGGCACGCTCGATTCGATGCGCACCTCCTCCACGCGCGCCAGAAAGGCGACGCGTTGCGAGGGATCGGCGGGTGCGTTCAGGCGCACCACGCGGCCGTCGATGGCGCTGGCGGTGCCGGCGCCCAGGGCCTTGTTGATGGCCTCGGTGACGCGGCTGGCGGTCTGGAAGTCGTTGCTGTTGAGGCCCAGGTCCAGCGTGTCGCCCGCGTGCAGCGGCGTGGGCACGGCACGCTCCACCTGGCCGCCACCGGGGATGCGGCCCGCGCTCAGGTGGTTGATCTGCACCTTGCTGCCGCCGGCCGCTGCGCCCGCGCCACCGACCATGAGGTTGCCCTGCGCGAGCGCGTAGATCTCGCCGTCGGCGCCGCGCAGCGGCGTGACGATGAGCGTGCCGCCGCGCAGCGACTTGGCATTGCCCATGGACGACACGGTGACATCGATGGCCTGGCCCGGCTGCGCGAAGGGCGGCAGCTCGGCCGTGACCATCACGGCGGCCACGTTCTTGAGCTGGGGGTTGGCGCCGGGCGGCAGCACCAGCCCGTACTGCTGCAGGAAGTTGGCCAGGCTCTGCCCGGTGTAGGGCATCTGGGTCGTCTGGTCGCCACTGCCGTCCAGGCCCACCACCAGGCCATAGCCCGTGAGCATGTTGCTGCGCACGCCCTGCACCGCGGCGATCTCCTTCACGCGCACGCTTTGCGCGGCGGCGGAAAAAGTCGCCAACGCGCAGCAGATCAGCATCAAGTTGCGCAGGCAGTGGACGATATTCATATCAAAGGCACCCGGTTCGAACAAGGGAAGGCGGTTCGCCCCGATCTTGGTTGTGTTCAGAACGGCAGAACGCTCAAAAAGAAGCGCGCCAACCAGCCAATTGACATGGCTTCGCCCTGTGCGCCGCGGCTGCGCGATTCGATGCGCGCGTCGGCCACCTGGGTGGACGGCACCACGTTGCCCGGGCGCAGGTGGCGCGGGTCGACCGTGCCGGAGAAGCGCAGCACGTCCACGTTGGCGTTCACGCCGATCTGCTTTTCCCCCACCACGCGCAGGTGGCCGTTGGGCAGCACCTCCTGCACGGTGGCGGTGATGGCGCCGGTGAAGGTGTTGTTGCTCGTGGTGCGCCCGTCGCCCGAGAAGTTGTTGTCGCTCTGGGCGCCGAGGTTGGCCTTGTTCCAGGGCGCCGATCCGCCGAACAGCGGAATGGCGTTGATGCTGGCGGAGGCGTCGGCGCTGCGCTCGATCGACGCCGAATTGCTCTGGCTCGCGGTCACGCGCTCGGTGATCTGGATGGTGACGATGTCGCCGGGCAGGCGCGCGCGCGGGTCCTCGAAAGCGGGCCGGTAGGTGACGGCGCGGAACAGGCTGCCGGTGGGTGGCGCGCTGGCGGTCTGCGCCGCCTGCGCCTGCTGCGCGTACTGCACGGGCTGGGCGGGCGCCAGGTCCACCACGGGCTCGTTGCGCAGCGTCTGGCAACCACTGGCCAGCACGGCCAGGGCCAAAAGGGCCATGAGGGGGGCGATGCGCATCATGGCGGTCCTTACAGCTGCGACAGCTTCTGCAGCATCTGGTCCGAGGTCTGGATCGACTTCGAATTCATCTCGTAGGCGCGCTGGGTCTGGATCATGTCCACCAGCTCCTGCACCACGTTCACGTTGGACTGTTCGGTGTAGCCCTGCATGAGCACGCCCATGCCGGTGGTGCCGGGCATGCCGTTGACCGGCGCGCCCGAGGCCACGCTCTCGCGGAACAGGTTCTGGCCCATGGGCTCCAGGCCGGCCGGGTTGACGAAGTTGGCCAATTCGATCTGACCCACCTGCTGCGGCTGGGTCTGGCCCGGCAGCTTCGCGGTGACGATGCCGTCGCTGGACACGGTGATGCTCTCGGTCTCGGCCGGCAGCGTGATGCCGGCCGTGAGCGGGAAGCCGCTGCTGGTGACCAGGCGGCCCTGCGCGTCGAGCTGGAAACTGCCGTCGCGCGTGTAGGCGGTGGTGCCGTCGGGCATCTCGATCTGGAAGAAGCCCGAACCGTTGACGGCCACGTCCAGCGCATTGCCCGACTGCTGCAGGCTGCCTTGCGTGAAGTTGCGGCTGGTGGCCACGGTGCGCACGCCCAGGCCCACCTGCAGGCCGGTGGGCAGCTCGGCCTGCTCGGCCGCATTGGCGCCCACCTGGCGCAGGTTCTGGTACATGAGGTCTTCGAACACCGCGCGCGAGCGCTTGAAGCCGAAGGTGCTGACGTTGGCCAGGTTGTTCGAGATGACGTCGAGCTGGGTCTGCTGCGCCGTCATGCCGGTCTTGGCGATCATGAGGGAATTGATCATGGCGTTGTCCTTTCAGATCAGCCGTTGGCGCTGAGCAGCTGCGAGGCGCTGCGGTCGTTGCCCTCGCCGTTCTGCAGCATGCGCATCTGGTACTCGAACTGGCGCGAGGCGGCGATCATGCCGACCATGGCCTCGACCGGGTTGACGTTGGAGCCTTCGAGCGCGCCATCGTGCAGGCGCGCCACCTCGCTGTTGGGCAGGGGGTTGCCCTCGGGCCCGCGGAACAGGCCGTCGTCGCCGCGCGCGAGCGGGTTGTCGGCGTCGGGCACGACCATCTTCAGGCGGCCGGCCACCTGGCCGGGCTCGTTGCCCACGCGCGTGCTGACGGTGCCGTCGGCACCGATGTCCACGCGCGCGTTTTCGGGAATCACGATCGGGCCGCCGTCGCCCAGCATGGGCAGGCCGGCGGCGTTCACCAGCGTGCCGTCGGCGTTCACCTGCAGCGCACCCGCGCGCGTGTAGGCCTCGGTGCCGTCCAGGCCCTGCACGGCGAACCAGGCATCGCCCTGCGCGGCAATGTCCAGGTTGCGGCCGGTCTGCTGGATGGACCCCGGCAGGCTGGAATGGCCGGCCGTGGCTTCGAGCGCGAACACGCGCGTGCTGGCGCCGTCACCGCGGATGGGCACGGCGCGAAACGTGGAAAGCTCCGCGCGAAAGCCGGTGGTGGAGACGTTGGCCAGGTTGTTCGACAGCACCTGCTGGCGGTGCGCCGCCGCGCTGGCGCCCGTCATGGCGGTGTAAATGAAGCGGTCCAACCCAAATCCTTTCGCTCGCCGCTCGCGCCAGCAGCGCTGGCCATGAGGGCTTGGAAAGGATTGTGGAAATTCTTGAGGGAGCGCGATGCCCGGAACAGCGGGGGTCGCGCCGTTCAATTCCCCGCTTCAGGGCCGCCGGGAACGGGGCGCAGCAGGACTCAGTCCTGACGGGTGCGGCTCTGCCAGCACAGCGCGGGCAGCGCGATGCGGGTGTCGGCCCGGCCGTTCCAGTCGGTCCTGAGGCCGTGCTGCTGCAAGGTCTGACAGATCAACTGCGCGACGCGCAGGGTCTGGGCCTCATCGTCGGTCTCGACGCCGCTGAAGGCGATGCGCAGGCCCTCGCCCTGGAGCGCGCTGTCCATGTCCTGGCTGTGGAAGAAGCACACACCCCAGTAGTGGTCTTCGGCCACGCCGGCCTCGCAAGCGTCGTCGATCGCGTCCCAGACGGCCTGCTCGCCCTCGGCCATGGTGTTGCCGGCCCATTGCACGGCGCAAATGCCTTGATCGTGCAGGCTGGTGAAGGCTTGATCGAGGCGATCGACGTCGGTGACCTGTGGCCAACCGGCCTCGGCGGCGCGCTTGCGGGCCAGCGCGCGCCCGGCGAAGGCCTTGATCCACGCGAGGTCGAAGCCATCGCCCGCGGCGTGGTTCTCGTCGATCCAGCGGTGGATGCTCTCGGGGCTGCAATAGCCGTACCAGAGCCATTCGCTGACCATGGCGCGCTGCGTGTCCGTGGCGTCGTCGACTTCTTCGTCCATGTCCTCGCCCTCGTACACCGGGTTGACCGGGCGGCCGGGATAGTCCACCTTGTCGCCGGTGCCGATGGTGCCGACCTCGGTGATCGCCTGCTTGTCCTCGAAGTGCTTCTTGCCGTAGCGGCGCACCCCGATCTGGCGCAGCGTCGGGTCGAAGCACAGGAAGCGGTCCTTGCCCCAGGGCAGCAGCTCCGTGCGTTCGTGCACGTCGATGTCATCGCCCGACGCCAGGTAGACACCCCCGCTGATCATGAAGCGGCCATCGTGGGCGGCCGCCAGCGCGAGGCACTCGCGCATCACGCGATCGATGGTGGCGGCATCGGGCGCCTGGCGGATGAAGTACACGTTGACCGTGTACGACTTCTCGTGCGGCAGGAAGTGGAAGTACTCGACCTTGGCGCCCAGGCGCTCGGCGGGCGGGAACGAGAGCTCGACGTCGGAGAGAAACGAGGCGGGTGTGGTGTCGGTCATGGGGCGATGGGCGCAGTGGCGGGGCCGGCCATGCTAGCCACGCCGCGCACGGTGCGCACTCGTCCTGTTGCCGGAGACCAACCGCTACTGCGAATGCGGCATTGCCTCGCCCAAGGCCATGGTGATACCGCTTTCGCCTCCGATCAGCAGGCGCTCAACGCATGTTCAGCAGCGTGCTCAGCACCTGGTCCTGCGTCTTGATGGTCTGCGCGTTGGCCTGGTAGGCGCGCTGCGCGGTCATCATGTTCACCAGCTCGGCGGTGATGTCGACGTTGGAATCTTCCGTGGCGCCGGCGCGCAGCGCGCCGAAGTTGCCGGTGCCGGGCTCGCCGCGCAGCGGGTCGCCGGAGGCGTAGGTGGCCGTCCAGTTGCCGCCGCCCGTGGGCTGCAGGCCCTGCGCGTTGCGGAAGTTCACCAGCGCGATCTGGCCGGCCGCGCGCGTTTCACCGTTGGAGTACTGGCCGGTGATGACGCCGTTCTCGCCGATCTTCAGGCCCAGGAACTGGCCCGGGCGGTAGCCGTCGGGGTCCAGCTCGGTCACGCCGAAGGCGGTGCCGGTCTGCGTGATGTTGACGAAGTCGAGGGTGATCGGGAAGGTGAGCGCCGGGTCGTTCGGCGAGGCCACCGTGAGCGGCGGAATCACCGAGGCGGGGTCCAGCGAGCCATCGTCGTTGAAGGTCAGCGTGAAGGGCGTGGACAGGGCCGGATCGGCGCCGTTCACGCCGGTGTACACCTCCCAGGTGTTGTTGCCCACCTTGCGGAAGGCCATGGACACGGGGATTTCCAGGCCCTGGTCGTCGAAGGCGACGAAGGAGGTGCCGTAGGTGGACAGCGGCGTGGGCGGCGTCACGGAGTTCCACACCGGGGCGCGCGCGTCCAGGTTGAACTCGGCGGTGACGTTGGTGGTGCGCTGCGCGGGAATGGGCGCGCTGGTGGGCAGCGTCAGGGGCACCGTGTCGAAGCTCAGGCGGTTGCCCTCGGGGTCCGTGGGGTAGCCCATCAGCTGCGCCCCCTGGTGGTTGACGATCTGACCCTGGTCGTTGAGCTTGAACATGCCGGCGCGGCTGTAGGCCGTGCTGCCGTTGGGCATGGTGAGTTCGAAGAAGCCGGCGCCGTTGATGGCCACGTCCAGGTCGTTGCCGGTGATGGTGATGTTGCCCTGGGTGAAGCTCTGCGTGACGGCCGCGACCGACACGCCGATGCCCATGTTCACGCCGCCCGCCGCGTTGACCGAGCTGGCGTAGACCTCGGCGAACTCGGCGCGCGAGGACTTCATGCCCACCGTGTTGCCGTTGGCGATGTTGTGGCCGATGACGTCGAGGTTCTTGCTCGCGCTGTTCAGGCCGGAGAGTCCTTGCTGGAATGCCATGGTGTTGTCCTTGCGTCCTTGCTGCGGGGAAGGGGGATTACATGAACGTGGTGATCTTGTCGTAGCCGACCGTGCTGCCGTTCTGCAGCTGCAGTTGCATCTGGCCGTCCTTCATGCCGACGGAGGTCACCGTGAGGCGGCTGTACATGAACGAGCCCACGGGCGTGCCGCCGTTGGAGGCGCGCACGCGGTAGCTGGCCACGTCGTTGGGGTTGAACTCGCTGCCGTCCCAGTTGAAGGAGTGCTGGCCCGCGGTGAGCGCGCCGAAGTCCAGGGTGTCGATCACCTGGCCGGCCTTGTCGAGCACGTCGACCTGCACGCTGTCGGCGGGCGAGTCGATGCGGAACGCGGCCTTGCCGACGGTGCCGTCGAAGCCGAAGGTCTTGCCCTCCACGAGGGCCTCGCGGCCGATGAGGGACAGTCCCTGCAGGTTCTGCATGGCCGTGAACTGCGTGGCCATGCCCTTGAGCGTGGTGTTGAGCGACTCGATGCCCGCGACCGTGTTGATCTGCGTCATCTGCGTCGTCATCTGCGCGTTGTCCATCGGGTTCATCGGGTCCTGGTTGTTCAGCTGCGCGACGAGCAGCTTGAGGAACCGGTCCTGCGTGGCCTCGGCGCCGGTGGCGGTGGTGCCCGACTTGGTGGACGCGCCCGGCGTGTTGCCGAGGGCGGAGAGGTCGAAGGGGTTGGAGAACATCATGGCGAGGCGTCCTTGAACGGAATCACTGGCCCATCTGCAGCGTTTTCTGCAGCAGGTTCTTGGCGGTGTTCATGACCTCGACGTTGTTCTGGTACGAACGCGAGGCCGAAATCATGTTGACCATCTCCTCCACCGGGTTGACGTTGGAGTGCGTCACGTAACCCTCGGCGTCGGCGCTGGGGTGCAGCGGGTCGTGCACGCGGCGCCCGGGCGCGTCGCTTTCGGTGATGGTCTGCACCTTCACGCCCGCGCTGCCGGCGTCGCCCATGGCGACGGTCTGGAAGTGGATGTGGCGCGACTTGTAGGCCTGGCCGTCGGGCCCGGCCACGGCGTCGGCGTTGGCCAGGTTGCTGGCCACCACGTTCAGGCGCTGCTGTTGCGCGCTGATGGCGCTGCCCGAGACGTTGAAGATGTTGAACATCGACATCGTGGAGTTCCTTATTGCCCGGTGATCGCGGACAGCATGGTTTTGACGTGGCCGTTGATGAAGCGCAGCGTGGATTCGTAGCGGATGGTGTTGTCCACGAAGTTGGCGCGCTCGCGGTCGAGGTCGACCGAGTTGCCGTCCTGCGAAGGCTGGGTCTGCACCGTGTAGGCGAGCCTGGGGTCGCCCGCGTGTGCGCCGACGCTGCGGAAATGGCGCGCGTCGGTGGTGACGGCCTGGCCCGTGGCGCTGCCGCTGGCGCTCTTGAGCGCGGCGGCGAAATCGAAGTCGCGCGCGACGTAGCCCGGCGTGTCGGCGTTGGCGATGTTGCTGGCCAGCACCTGCTGGCGCTGCGAGCGCAGCGTGAGCGCCTGGGCGTGGAAATCCAGCCGGCCGGTCATCTGTTCGAGCATGCGCACCCCCTGGCGTGCGGTTGTCGTGGCCGGCCCGGGAACATGCCCGGACCGGGGCGTGGACGGATTGTCAAAAGACTTGAGGGAGGGATAAGCGCGGAACAGCGGCAGCCGAGGCGGGCATTTCGCGGCTTAGCCCGCCCACCGGGCGGCCTACAGTGGTCGCCGTGAACCTGCCACCGGAGTCCGCCATGAACCGCCCCGCCCTTCGTCTGCTGCTCACCGTCGCCTTCGGCCTCGCGCTGCTGGGCGCGGTCGCGAGCGCACGCGCGAACGACAACAGCGGCCTGGAAAAGCTCGCGCGCGATTTCCTGCAACCGGCCGTGGATCAGGCCCTGGCCGAGCAGGCGGGCATGCCGCTGCGCGCCGAGGTGGTGATGGGCTCGCTGGACAACCGCCTGCGACTGGCGCCGTGCAAGGCCATCGAACCTTTCCTGCCGCCCAACGGTCGACTCTGGGGCCGCAGCCGGGTCGGCCTGCGCTGCGTCGACGGTCCCACGCGCTGGGCCGTCTACCTCCCCGTCACGGTGCAGGCCTTCGGGCCGGCCTGGGTGCTCAAGTCACCGGTGCAATCCGGCGAGACCCTCACTCAAGAACACGCCGAGCGCGCCGAAGTGGACTGGGCGGCCCACCCGTCGATGGTGCTGGCCCTGCCCGAGCGCTGGGTCGGCCAGCAGGCGGCGTACGCGCTCACGCCGGGCCAGGTCATCCGCGAGAACATGGTGCGTCCGCCGCAGGCCTTCGAAGCCGGCACGCCGGTGAAGGTGAGCGCGGGCGGTCCGGGTTTTGCGATCACGGTCATCGGCCAGGCGCTCAACGCCGGCCTGGTGGGCCAGAGCGCCCGGGTGCGCCTGCCCAGCGGCAAGGTGGTCAGCGGCCAGGTGCGGGCCGATCAGGTGGTGGAGGTGCCCCTCTGACGGGCGCCTTGACCGATGAACGGCAGAAAAACCGCCTCAAAACACTAAAGTTCCAGGGATCAAGGTCGATACAACGTGCACAGGACCCTGCCATCAGGGTTTGGAGCGTGACATGAAAGTCGATTCGTCAACGGATTCCTACATCGGCTCGGTGGCCGGTGGCCCCGCCAAGGCGCCCGTCGCCCAGGGCGAGGCCGTGGCCAAGCCCGCCTCCGGCGCGCCGCAGCCCGGCGTGACCGTGACCCTGTCCTCGGCCGCGGCCGTGGGCGGTGCCTCGGACAGCGCGGTGTTCAACGCCGAGAAAGTGGCCGCCGTGAAGAAGTCCATCGAGGACGGCAGCTTCCAGGTCAACCCGGAAGCCATCGCCGACAAGCTCCTGGCCAACGCGGCCGAGATGCTCAACGCCGGCCGCGGCTGAAGCCCATGAGCGAGGCCCGCGTCCCGCACCCCTGGATCGCGCTGCTGCACGAGCGGCTCGACGCCCTGGAGCGCGCGCTGCTGCAGGGCGACGCCCCGGGCGCGGAACTGGCCAGCGGCGCGGTGCAGGCCGCGCTGCAGCAGGCCCCGCGCGCCCTCGAACTGAAACACGGCCACACGCAGGATCTGCACGCGGCCGCCCAGCGCTTCACCCAACTGCGCGCCGCCACGCTGCGCGCCGCCGCGCTCAACGAGCGCGCCCTGGGCAGCCTCTTGCCCGACCACCTGCAAAAGCCCACCTACCAAGGCCTGGGCAAGCCGGGCGCGCGCCGCTACGCGGGCGCCTGAACCCGTCCCCCCCTTTCGCCCTCAGAGCGTCGAAGCCACCGCTTCGCGCGGCCTGGCCGTTTCGCGCGCCAGCGAGAACGGCCGTTCCACCGCCAGGAACAGCGCGGCCGACGGCACCAGGGTGATGGCGAACATCATCGGCATCAGGGCCCAGAAGAACCACGAGTCGAACGCCGCGCGTGGGATCAGCACCGACATCGCCAGGAACGCGGCCTTCAGCGCGAGCCCGTGGATCAGGTAGTACGAGTAGCTCATGTTGCCCAGCCAGCGCATCGGCGCCCAGGAGAACAGGCGCGCCAGCGGACCCAGCGGTGCCCGGAAGCAGGCCAGGCACACCAGGAAGAAGCTCAGGCACAGCATCAGGGTGCTGAACGAGGCGCCCATCGGGCCCTCCCAGGGCAGCAGGGTGCCCAGCAGGCCCGCCGCCAGGGCAAGCCCGCCCACCGCCGCCGAGGGCGTGGGCACGCGCGGCGCGTTCATGGCCTCGTGCAGCAGGATGCCCGCGATGAACAGGGCCAGCCGCACGTGGCCGCCGGCCAGGGCACACCAGGCCAGCAGGGCCACACCGGCGCCGGCGAAGAACACGGCGCGCCAGGCCGCGCTGCGCTCGCGCAGGCCCAGGGCGCCGATCACCAGCGGAATCACCAGGTAGTAGAAGAGCTCGTAACTGAGCGACCAGGCCACGGTGATCATGGGCTCGATGGGGAACAGCCCGGGCAGCAGCAGGAAGTTCTGCAGCAGATAGATCAGCGCCTCACCGGTGCCCGGCGGGATCTTGCTCTCGGCCGGGAACAGGAAGGACAGCGCCACGTAGAGCACGAACACCACCGTGAAAGCCGGGTACAGGCGCTCGATGCGCCGCGCCATGAAGCGCGCGAAGGGCTGGCGCCGCGCGATCAACGAGCCGTAGATGAGGTAGCCGCTGAGCACGAAGAACAGGTCGACCCCGGTGTTCCCCACGGTGTGCAGGGCCTCTGCCAGGTGCAGCACCGCGGCGTCGGTGTCCAGCCAGTGCTCGACCAGCGTGGCGTAGTGCACCAGGAACACCAGGAAGACGGCGAAGCCACGCAGGCCTTCCATGGGCCGCACGTTGTGGGCGCTGCCGCGCGACAGCTCGAAGTACTGGCTCAACCAAGGCATGGGGTCCCGATCGCGTCCGTCAAACAATGGGCGCGATTGCATCAGCATTCGCCCGGCGGCGGCAGGCGCGTCGCCCCCAGGGAAGGGGACACGCCGCCGTCGATCGTGAAATACCTCACGCGCGCGGCGGCCCCTTGAGCTCCACCACGTTGCCCTCCGGATCATCCAGGTAGATCGACGGCCCCTCGCCTTCGGCGCCGTAGCGCTGCTCCACGGGCCCGGCCTCCACGCCGTGGCGGGCCAGTTGCGCGCGGATCAGCACCTCGTCGAAGGGTTCCACGCGCAGGCAGAAGTGGTCGAGGTTGCGCCCCTCACGGCCGGGCGGTGCGCCACCCGCGCGTCCCAGCGGGCCACTCACCGGCACCAGGTCGATCAGCGCGTTGCCCGCGCGCAGTTGCAGCAGGCCGATACCCGCTTGCCGCCGCTCGACCGTGCAGCCCAGCACGTCGCAATAGAAGCGCTGCATGCGATCGAGATCGACGACGCGCAGGACGAGGTGATCGAGGGTGAGGGGGCGGAACATGCGGCCTCCTGGGCGTTGGGGGGCGTGGCCATTGTGTGGCCAGCGCGGGCCTATCACCAAATCCAGGTGACCAGTACAAAAAGGCGTGTGCGCAACGCTCGTGGCGAGAACGCGCACTCAGCGCCGGTGGCCCAAGCCACCCCTGTACCACCGGCCTGTTCTGTCCCTACGCCCATGATCTCGACCCGCCTGCCTCAGCCCCGCACCAAAAACGAACAACTCACGCAATTCCTGGCAACGCCAACGCCCCAAAGCCTGCTGGAGCCCACGCCCGAACGAAATTGCGACCTGCACCACGTGAGCGCGAAGCGCCAGGAGGACGGCACGTTCGTGCTCTTCGCGCGCGCCCCCACGCATCGGTCCGGAAAGTCCGTCCCGAGAGGCGATCTGGACACGTTCCTGGAGCACATGGTCCAGGAGGTGACGCACGACCGAGGCGAGGACGTCGGCGATGCGGTGGACGCTTTCCGCCGATCGATGGGGCGATGGAAACACACCGGCCAGGCGCCGACGGTCTCCGAGTTGCGCACACTGAACGCACGATTGAGCGCTCTGCCCCCGTCGGAATTCCAACTGCGCAATCGCGGAAAGTTCCGGGTCGTCCAGTTCCAACAGGACTTGCGCAAGAGTCTCGACGCGCTGCCCGAGAACGCCCCGCAACGCGACGCCCTGGAAAAGGCAGGAGACCAGCTGGCCGGCATGCTTCTTGAGCCGAAAGACACGCTGTCACTGGAAGGTCTCTCGCACGACACGATCGGTCTGCTGCTGGACACCGGTCTGCTCGGGCGCTTCGCGGATCTGCGCGATGGTGTCAAGCCCGCGCCCAAACGACTGGTCCTGCCCGTCTGCGCACAAAGCCTGCTCGAGCGGCTGCCGCCGCTGTTTCCAGACATGCCGTCCTGGATCGTTCGCTGAGTGGCCGCGCGCTGACGCGCGACGCCGCACCAGCCGAGCCGGAACCGATCACCAAGCCCGGCTCAATGCTCGCGCATCTTCGATCGCAGCCGCGCGATCGACTGGCTGTGCAACTGGCACACGCGCGATTCGGTCACGCCGAGCACGGCGGCGATTTCCTTCAGGTTCATGTCGTGCTCGTAGTACATGCTCATGATGTGCTGCTCGCGCTCCGGCAGGGTCTTGATGGCCTCCACCAGCGCCATGCGCATGCGGTGGTCCATGAGCATGGCGGACGGGTCGGCCTCGTGATCGCCCATGTGGCGGTCCAGGAAACCGTCCTCGTCGTCGCCCGCGCCGCCGCCGATGTCTTCCAGGTACACGAGCTGGGTGCCGCGCACCTTGGCCAGCAGGGCCTGGTAGTCGGTCAGGGTCAGGCCCATCTCGGCCGCGATCTCGCTCTCGCGCGGGGGCCGGTGCAGCTTCTGCTGCAGGCGGTGCACGGCCTGTTCGATGTCCTTCTGGCTCTTGCGCGAGCCGCGGCTCATCCAGTCGCCGTCGCGCAGTTCGTCGATCATCGCGCCGCGAATGCGCTGGCTGGCGAAGGTCTCGAACTGCACGCCCTGCGAGGGCTCGTAGCGCGCGATGGCCTCGGTCAGGCCGATCATGCCGACCTGGATCAGGTCGTCGAGCTCCACGCTCGGGGGCAGCTTGGCGATCATGTGATGCGCCAGGCGACGGACCAGGGGGCTGTACTTGCGCAGCTGGTCCTCGCGGTTGAGCGTGCCTTTGGCGGTGTACATCGTCAGCTCCAGAAGGGAATGGCGGCCCCGGCGTGCGCGCCGCGGGCAGGTGAGCGGTAGGGAACGAAGGCCGGCGCGTCGGCGCAGACCAGGGCGGCGTCGGGCACGCGCTGGCCCCAGGCGGCGCGCGGCCACACCGGCGCCTTGAGTTCGAGGTGGCGCTGCGCGCAGTCGACCACGTTGGCGAGCACCTGCGCGTGGGCGTCCAGCGGCGCCAGCACCGGGTGCAGGCCTGCGCCGTGCAGCCACTTGAGCGCGCCATAGGCGTCGATGCTGGCCTGCGGCTGCGGCACCACGGGCACCAGCACGCGAGCCTTCACGCCATTCAGCAGGCGGGCCAGCAGTTGGGCGGGCGCGTACAGCAGCAGCAGCGCACCCGACGCGAAAGGGGCAAACAGGCGCGTGAGCGCGGTGTCTGAGCCGGCGGCATCGGCCGTGGCCACGAGGCTTTGCAGGCCGTCGGCAGCAGGCATCACCAGCCAATCGGTGCCATCGCCGGGCACCGACTCGGCGCCCAGGTGGGCAACACCGGCGTCGGCCAACGCATGGCTCAGGCCACCGCTGCCTCCACGCTCGGTGGCGCAGGCGTCGATGACGACGACGCGCTGGCCGGCCTCGGTGAGGTCCATGGCCAGGCGGCAGAGCCACTCGAAGCCACGCGAGGGCATCGCGGGGCTGGCCAGCGGCATCAGCGCGGGCCCGCCGTGGCGGGCCTTCGCTTCGAGCCGCAGGCCGGCGGCCTGGTCGACGCCGAAATCAAACATGCAGGCCCCCGAGCGGCATGCCGCGCCCACCGGACTGGGCGAAGTAGAAGCCCATGTCGGCGCTGGCGGGGTCGAAAGCCGACTTGCCGGCCGAACCCATGCTCAGCCGCACCAGCGTGGCGGCGTCGGCGTTCTGCCAGTCCTCGGGCACGCGCTGGCCGTTGGCCACGCCGCGCACCGTCACCTGGTGGCGGATGGCGGCGTCCAGTGCCGGGCCGAGTTTCACGGCCTCGTCCACCTTGGACAACACCACGCCGTGCAGCTTGTCGGCCTTGAAAGCGGCCAGGGTTTCGTCGATGGCATCGCCCTGCGCGCCGGCGTTGAGCACCAGCACCTTCTTGAGCGAGGGCACCTCCAGCACGTCGAGCATGTCCTGCACGCGCTGGTCGCGCTGGCCCAGGCCGGCGGTGTCGATGATGACCAGGCGCTTGCCCGAGAGCAGGCCCAGCAGGTCCTTGAGTGCGGCGCGGTCGTGCGCCAGGTGCGCCACCACGCCCAGCATGCGGCCGTAGGCGCGCAGTTGTTCGTAGCCCGAGACGCGGTAGCTGTCCAGGGTGATGAGGCCCACGCTGCCAGCGCCGAACTGCTTCACGCACTGCGCGGCCAGCTTGGCGGCGGTGGTGGTCTTGCCCACACCGGTGGCGCCCACCAGGGCGATCACACCGCCCTCTTCGGCCAGGCTGGCGCCGGCGGCGGCCACGCGCAGGTTGCGCTGGATCGCGTCCATCACCCAGCGCAGCGATTCACCGGCGCCGGCCTCGGCGGGCAGGCGCTCCAGCAGGGCGCGCGCGAGCTGCGGCGAGTAGCCGGCGCGGATGAGCTTGTGCATCAGGCTCGACTGGATCGGGTTCTGCTTGCTCGAGCCCAGCCAGGCCAGGGTGTTGAAGCGCTCTTCGATCATGTCCTTGAGCGCGTTGAGCTCGACGGCCATGCGGTTGTCTTCCTGCGTGGCGAAGCGCGCGGGCGGCACCGAATCCTCGAAGGCGGTCTCGCGCGTGCGGATGGGGGCCTGCGCGCGGCGCGCGGGCTGGGCCATCTCCGTGGGCTCGTTGTAGCGCTGCACCGGCACCATGATCGGGTCGGCCGGCTCGGCAATGAAGGGCTTGGCCGGCGCCACGGGCGCGGCCTTCGCCACGGGCGCGGCGGCGGCGGGCGATGCGCCCTCGCCCATCTGCTCACGGCGTTTGCGCAGCATGCGCTCGCGCACGTACTCCTGGAACGACAGGGTGCTCATCGCCAGGGCTTCGGTGTCGCTGCCCACCGTGCTGCTGTGCGCCGTCTTCTGCGCTGCCGCCAACTGGCCGGCCGTGGCCACCGCAGCGGCCACCGCGGGCGCGGGCGACAGGGACTGCCCCGCCTGCGCGATGCCCGCCAGGCTTTCCTCGGCGGCGGCCATCACCTCGAAACCGTCCGCCGTCTGGCGCGTCGAGAGGATCACGGCGCTGTCGCCGAACTGGCGGCGCGCTTTGGACATGGCCTCGCGCGAGGTGGGGGCGATGAAGCGTTGGATGTTCATTCGGTCGGTCCTGGAAAGGTGCGGTCAGGCGATCAGGTGGCAAGCTGGCCCAGGATCGGGCCGATGCGGATCAGGTGGGTCTCGGGAATCTCGCTGTGCGCCAGCACCTGCAGGCGCGGCGCGGCGCGGCGCAGCAGGCGCGCCATGGCGCTGCGGATGGCGTCGGGCACCAGCAGGCAAGCGGGCACGCCCTTCTCCTCCTGCTTGTTGGCGATGTCGGTCGCGGACTGGCTCAGCATCTCGGCCACGCCAGGGTCCAGCGCACCGGCGTTCTGGCCGGACAGCGCCTGCATCAGCAGCCGCTCCAGACCGGGCTCGATGGCGATGACCTCGAGCTCCTTCACCGGGCCGTAGATCTGCTGCACGATGGCCGGCGACAGCGCCATGCGCACGCGGCGGGCCAGCTCGTGGGGTTCGGTGACGTGCACGGCGTGCTCGGCGATCGATTCGATGATGGTGCGGATGTCGCGCACGTGCACACCTTCTTCCAGCAGCAGCTGGAGCACTTTCTGGAAGGTGGCAACCGAAACCATCTTGGGCACGACTTCTTCGATCAGCTTGGGGGCCAGGCGGGTCACGTGTTCGACCAGTTCCTGGGTCTCCGTCCGGCTCAGCAACTTGGCCGCCTGGACTTGCATCAAGTGTGAAAGATGGGTCGCCAGCACAGTCTCGGAATCAACGACGGTGAAACCGGCCATTTGCGCCGTTTCCTTCTGGCGCTCGTCGATCCAGTGCGCGGGCAGGCCGAAGGCCGGGTCGGTGGTGGGCGTGCCGATGAGGGGCGTGTTGATGCCGCCGGGGTCGATGGCCAGCCACATGCCGGGGAAGACCTCGCCCTCGCCCACCACCACGCCGCGCAGGGTGATGCGGTAGGCGCTGGGGTGCAGCTCCAGGTTGTCGCGCACGTGCACCGGCGGCGGCAGGAAGCCCACGTCCTGGGCGAACTTCTTGCGCACGCCCTTGATGCGCGTGAGCAGGTCGCCCTGGCGGGTCTTGTCCACCAACGCGATCAGGCGGTAGCCCAGTTCCAGGCCCAGCAGGTCCACGGGTTGCAGGTCGTCCCAGCTCGCCTCGCCGTCGTTGGCGGGCGCGCCCGCGGCGGCGGCGCCGGGTTCGGGCTTGGGCGCCAGTTCCTGCTGACGGCGCCAGTACGCCAGGCCACCCAGCAGGGCCGCGAACAGCAGGAAGAACAGGTGCGGCATGCCGGGGATCACGCCCAGCAGGAACAGCACCGAGGCGGCGATGCCCAGCACGCGCGAGGACAGGAACATCTGCTGCGCCACCATGCCGCCCAGGTCCTCGTCCTTGCCCACGCGCGAGACCACCATGGCCGCGGCCACCGAGATCAGCAGGCCCGGGATCTGCGCCACCAGCGCATCGCCCACGGCCAGCAGGATGTAGTTGTCCGCCGCCTGGCCCGCCGACAGGCCGTGCTGCATCATGCCGATGGCGAAGCCGCCGATGACGTTGATGATCAGGATCAGGATGCCGGCGACCGCATCGCCGCGAACGAACTTGGAGGCGCCGTCCATGGAGCCGAAGAACTCGGCCTCCTCGCCCACCTCGGCGCGGCGGCGCTTGGCTTCCTTCTCGTCGATCAGGCCCGCGCCCAGGTCGGCGTCGATCGCCATCTGCTTGCCGGGCATGGCGTCCAGGGTGAAGCGCGCGGACACTTCGGCGATGCGCTCCGAGCCCTTGGTGATCACCACGAAGTTGATCACCACCAGGATCACGAAGACGATGAGACCGACCGCGAAGTTGCCGCCGATGAGGAAATGGCCGAAGGCCTCGATCACCTCGCCGGCCGCGCCGGGACCGGTGTGGCCCTCCAGCAGTACCACGCGGGTGGAGGCCACGTTGAGCGACAGGCGCAGCAGCGTGGTGAGCAGCAGCACCGTGGGAAACACCGAGAAGTCCAGCGGGCGCTTCATGTAGGCCGCCACCATCATCACCACCAGCGCCAGCGCGATGTTGAGCGTGAAGAAGGTGTCCAGCATCCAGGGCGGCAGCGGCAACACCATCATCGACAGGATGGTCATCACCAGCATGGGCGCGGCCAGTCCGCCGGCCAGCGCGCCGTTGCGCTTGAACCATTGCTGCAGGGCGTTCATTCTTCAGCCTCCTGGGGCTTTTTCTTGAAGTGCGGATCGAGTTCGGGCGGCACCGTCGGCTGCGGGTCGGCTGGCATGCGGCCCTGGCCGTTCATGGCCGCCTTGAATTGGTAGACCCAGGCCAGCACCTGGGCCACGGCGGTGTAGAGCGCACCCGGGATTTCCTGGTCGATCTCGGCGTGCGCGTACAGCGCACGCGCCAGCATGGGTGACTGCAGCACCGGCACCGCGTTGGCCTTGGCGACGTCGCGGATCTTCATGGCCAGCAGGTCCGTGCCCTTGGCGATCACACGGGGGGCGGCCATGGTGGCCTCGTCGTAGCGCAGCGCCACGGCGTAGTGGGTCGGGTTCATCACCACCAGGTCGGCCTTGGGCACGGCGCGGATGCTCTGGCGCTGCGCGAGCTGGCGCTGGCGCGCGCGGCGCTGGCTCTTCACGTGCGGGTCGCCCTCGGCTTCCTTGTGCTCGCGCTTGATCTCGTCGTGCGACATCTTCAGGCGGTGCTTGTGCAGGAAGCGCTGGGTGGGCACGTCGATGGCCGCCACCACGCCGATCACCAGCAGCAGCAGGCCCACGCCCACGGCCAGCCACTGCGCGAGCTGGCCGATGCCGGCCTCCAGCGGGCGCATGAGCAGGGTGGCAAAGGCCTCCGCGTGGTTGACGATGAACTGGCCGGCCACCAGCAGCACCACGGCGGTGATGCCCACCAGCTTGAAGGTCTCGATGACCTGCTGGCGCGAGAACAGGCGCTTGAAGCCCGACAGCGGGCTGATGTTGCTGAGCTTGGGCTCGATGGGCTTGGTGCTGAAGGCGAAGCTGCCTGCGGCGACGAGGGCCGCGACAGCCAGCGCAAGCACCAGCAGGCCCAGGGGCAGGTAGACGATGAGCGCTTGCGCGGTGTGGTCCGACAGGCGCTGCAGCATGAGCTCGGGCGTGCGCACGCTGGCGCTGTCGAAGCGCAGCTGGCTGGCCAGCGCGTCGCGCAGCTGGGCGAAACCGGTGGGCGCCAGCGCAAACAGCACCAGCATGCCGCCGCCCAGCACGGTGACGTTGGACAAGTCCTTGGAGCGGGCGACCTGGCCGTCGTCGCGCGCCTTCTTCAGGCGCTGCGGGGTGGCTGGCAGGTTTTTGTCTTGGCTCGAGGAATCCATCAGTCAGGCTCGGGGAAGTGAGCCTGATTGTGGAAAGCGACCCGGAAAACTAAAGGGCGATAAGACGGGGGGAAAGGGGCTTATTCGAATCGGTGGACAGGCGGAGGCTGGGACCCTGGCAACTTTCCGTCAACGTCAGCATCGAGCGGCAGAAAGCCTGACGCGACAAGCCGGTTGGTATCCGCCCAGTGACCCGTTCCGCCAAGCGACTCCCTGAGGGCGTCATCCATGCGTAATCAGTTGTTGAGATCCGCGCGTACTTCCCAGGGGTAAGGCTTGGCGACGGCTGCCCCTATCTTTCACGGCGTGCGCAAGAAGCACGCGAAAGAGAAGGGATCGACATGGGCAACACAAGCAAGCGCTCCGTTCGCATGCAGAAGCTGCGACGAGTTGGCGAGGGTAGTGGTTCCGGCCAGCTCGATGGCGGCACTGGCGCAGCCACGCCGCTCGCCGGTGGCACGGGCCTGCGCCGTGGCTTGGCCGAGCGCCGCACCACGGAAGCCGAAGCCATCAGCCTCCTGAGTTTGTTGAGACCGACGGTTCTCCTGCTCACTGCCTGGGTGCTGACCACCCACGCGACAGCCCAAGTCGTGCAGCCAACAGAAGCGGAACGGCTGGCGCGAGTGAAAGAGCTGATCGCACGTCAACCGCCCTTGCGGCTGCACGACGACGGACGAAACCCCGGCGAGACGGCCCTGTGCAAGGCCTTGATGCGCGACCTGATGAAGGGCAAAGGCTTCGTGCCGGTCGAACCAGTGATGGAGTTCAAAACCGACTTTCCGTCGGCGGAGTACCCGGACGAGGTGCACGTAGGTCCGCCCAAACTGATCAAGGACGTCGAGCGTTGCGGGTGGATGGACGAAGGATCGGTGACGGGGTTTCGTGGATTCGATGTGGCCACTGGTGCACCGCCGTTCCGGGTGTATTCCCTCAAACGCTACTTCCCTCGGGTCAAGGGAACCGACCTCATGTATTGGTCGGAATACCTCGCCGAAACCAGCACCGGGCGAGAAGGCTACAGCCGCATCGACCTTAAGACCTGCGAGCACGTCCCGTACGGTCCTGGGGTGTCGACCGATTCCTCATTGCAGGCAACCGAGCCAGATCGCCAACGAGCAGCCTTAGCTGCGTATCGAAGGACTTTGCTGGTCGTATGGGATGTCACCGATGACCTTTGGGTCAGAGCAGAGGTATTTCGGCCAGCCACATGGACGCGCTACGAAGGCTGGTGCCGTTGGACGACACCCCGGTAATCCATTTCAGTCAATCAAAGGAGAGGACATATGGCCATTCAAGTACATGCGAGTGACAACATGGCACAGCTCACGCGCAAGCTCATTCACAACGGAGAAGGAAAGAGTCTCTCAACGCCGACAAACGTGGGAGACCATACGGTCACCTTGGGATTTGGCTACACCTTCATTCGACGAAGAGCCGACAGCAAATGGATGGTCATTGACAATTTGAAATCTGACATGGCGCGCGTGGGCATCGCGCTGACGAACACACAACTGGATCAGTTGAGCGAGATTGCCCAAGCTCTGAGCAACGGATCTACGCAACTGGCCGACGCAGAGATTGCGAAATTCGCAGCTTCCTGGACCGCGCCCCCGTTGAGCGAAGCCCAAGCCGAGAAACTCTACGAGATCGAGCTTCAAGCAAAGCAGGACGCCATCAAGAACCGCTTCAGCCGGATCCTGGGCAAACGCGACGGAGAAGCCCTCTTCGCCACCCTCACCCATACCCGGGAGATGGCCGGCCTGCTCTCCCTCGCCTACAACGCCGAGTCCCTCATCGGCCCAGGCCTGACCCGCGCCCTGTGGCAAGGCGACCGCGCCGAAGCCTGGTTCCAGATCCGCTACGACTCCAACGCCAGCACACAGCCCATGGACCTGCGCCGCGGCCTGGCCGCCACGCTGGGCAGCGGTGTCATCCGCTACCAGGACCGCATGCTCAGCGGCCAACGCGGGAGCGCCCCATGCTCCGCGCTGGTCCAACATAAGGTGGCCGGCGCATGAACAGCACCGTCTACAAGCAGCCCCCAATGATGCGCGCCTACTTTGTGCACGCGTTCGGAACAGCAGCTCTGGGTGTATTGCTGCCATCGGGCCAGCACCTGGTTTGGTTGCACTCCCTCATGCAACCCGTCGTTGCCTTGATTCCCAATGCCCTTCGAGTCACCGAGCGCGCACCTGACCCTGTCTTTGCCCAAACGTTTATCGGCCTTTCCCTGCTAATCGCATCGGCCATCCTGCTGTACTGCATCGTGGCTGTTCGTGGGTATCACACCAAGACGTTTGAGAGTTCAACCAAGCGTTGGCTGGCGTTGACTCATGTGTGGGCAATCGTTCTGGTGATTTTGGGTATCGCATGGTGGATGCCCTACTTAGACCCCATAAGCAAAGGGCGCGCCTATTTCATGCTCAACGCCGCGACATCCAGCAAGGGTGGCGTACTCGTCATCATGAATCAACTGCTGGTGGGCTTCCCATTGTTTTGCTTTCTGGTGCTTTGGCTGGGTCATACGTGCACTACCGCCCGCCAACGCGCGGACTTCATTTGACATTCAAGGAGGAGTTTCATGAGCAATACCAACACCACACAGCATCAGACCTTTGAACAACTAGCCTCTATGTGTGACGACCTCGCAGGATGGTCGGCCAATTTCGCCACAGGCATTGTCGAGGCTCTTGAAAAGGGCGGCTCAAGCGCGCTTGAGCGTCTCACGAAAGTTCGGAAGAACTACGAAGTAGCAATTGCTGCGGCCATTTCTCGACGAGAGATGGCCTTGGTGGCGGCCGACGTGATCGCCGAGGGCGTCTGGCGCCAAGCCGCCGACGAGATGTCACGCATAGCCTTTGTGCTCGCAGACGACACCAAAGACGCCGCCGTTCGATTGGCCAGTTTTCAAGACGCAGTAAACGATGGATTGCGCAATATCGGCCGATTCGCGGGACCGGCATTCGACATCTACGCAGTGGGCGATGCCATCCGAAACGGCGACGGAAACAAGGCTGGCGAAGCAGTGCTCTCCATCGTTCTGGGTGGAGCAATTGGTGCCACGTTCGCAAGCGGTGTAGGAGCGCTTGGAGCAGGAGCCGTGGGCGTGACTTTTGCTGGCGGGGTTGGATCAGTGTTCGGCGCCGTTGGCGCCAAATACATCAACCCCCACACCACTCGCCCCCTCTTCGACTGGATGGGCAGCTACCTGCCCGATGGCCTGTGGCGGAGCTTGGAGAGCGCCACCTTCGGCGCAGGCGCCGCCCGCCTCGACCCCTCGGGCGCGGTGTACACGTCCATGCTGCTGCACCGCATCGACAACAGCATCCAACTGAACGACCTGGGCCGCCTCTTCGATCTGGCGTCCTCCGCCCGAGAGGGCCGAGAAACCATCGCCCTGCTCAATGACCTGGGCCACATCTTCCAGCCCGCCCGACCGCCCCTATCCGACGACGCCACGGACGAACAACTCATCGCCTACGCTGGCCGGGTTGCAGCCGTGACCGACGCCTTCTCCGGTGGCCTTCGGATCAAGACCGCCGTGCCCACCGCCAGCGATGCCCGCCTGGACTTCGGTGCCTTCCTGTGCCTGCAGAACCTCAGCCCGCTGGTGGTGTGCGCCAGCGACCCCGAGGCGCAAGCCAGCCTCAACGCGCTCTGGCAGAACACCCACGGCGATGTGTACCTGGACTGGGCATCGGACCGACAAGCCGTGCTGCGCGGTGACGAGCAACACGAGATGGCCTTCTCCGATCAATGGGTGGCGGATCGGCTGGCGATGCTCAACGCCTTGTTGGACACCCATGTGCGCGACCTCAGCGCCACCGACACGCTCACGCCCAATCCGGTCAGTGGTCTGCTCGCCGCGCAGTACCTTGACCTCACCAGCGACGCCCGGATTCAGGTCGGACTCGACCTGATGTCCACACCCAGGGTGGTCTTCGGCACAGCGGGCGACGATGCCGCCGGTGAGCTGTCGGGCAACGGCGGCAAGGACCACCTCTACGGTGGTGCAGGCAACGACCGCCTCACCGGCCTGGGCGGCGCCGACCACCTCGAAGGCGGCTCGGGCGATGACGTGTTGGACGGCGGAGCCGGCAACGACCGCCTGCTCGGCGGCTCAGGCTCCGACACCTACCTCCTCGATGGCTCCGCCGGCAGCGACGTGCTCATCGACGAGGACGGCGGCGTGATCCGCTACCAAGGCCAAATCCTCAGCGGCGGCAAAGAGAGCGCCCCCGGCTCCGGTGAATGGCAGGACGGTGCGGTTCGCTACCACCTCATGGCCGACGGTGATCGCCAACACCTGCTCATCAGCGCCGGCGCCGGCACCGTGCTGGTTCAGAACTGGCACAACGGCCACCTGGGCATCCAGCTGCAGGACGCCCCGGCCGACATCCCAGCACCCAGCGCCAACCTCGTGCTGCACGGCGACCGCGCCCCACTCGACCACGACCCCGAAGCCGAGGGCGTGCAGAGCAGCACCGACGCCCTGGGCAACCTCATCGTCAAGCCCGACCAGATCGAAGCTGACCGAGTTGACACGCTCTACGACGACACGGGCAACGACCAGCTCTTCGGCCATGGAGGCGATGACACGCTCAACGCCTGGCGCGGCGGCGATGACCTGCTGGACGGTGGCACAGGAAACGACCATCTGCGCGCTGGCGCGGGTGTTGACGTCCTCATCGGCGGCGACGGCCTGGACCGCCTCTTCGGGCACGAAGGCAACGACCGCCTGTATGCCCAGTTCGAGCAGAACGACGACCAGGTCATCGCCGCGCATGACCCCGACACCGAAGACGCCCAGGGCATCGCCGAGCAAGGCGAGCTGCTGGTTGGTGGCAACGGCGACGACTGGCAGGTCGGCCACCAGCGCGCCGACTTGCTCTTGGGCGGCCCGGGCCGCGACCAGCTCTGGGGCGGCGCGGGCGACGACGTGATCTACGGTGACCTTGACGCGAGCACCGCACAGCCCAACTGGGGCCTCCAGCGCTCCGTTCTGAGCGACCCCTCATTCGACATCGACACGCACCGCGTGACCACCCAAGGCATCAGCTATTCCAATGTGGACACCTCAGCCACGGGCGAAGGCGACGTTCTGCACGGCGGCGCTGGCGACGACTGGCTCTTCGGCGAAGGCGGGCAAGACCGGCTTGATGGCGGCAGTGGCGCCGACGTGCTTTTCGGCGGCACCGACAGCGACTGGCTGGAAGGCGGGAGCGGCAACGACCGCCTGATGGGCGACAACGGCGCCGGCAGCAGCGATGGCCACGGCAACGACCACCTGAATGGCGGCGCGGGTGATGACCGGCTTTGGGGCGACGCGGGGCACGACCAGCTCTTCGGCGGCGAGGGCGATGACCGACTGTCAGGCGACAACACCAGCAGCGCGGCCCATCTGCACGGCAACGACTTCCTCGACGGTGGTACCGGCAACGACACGCTCTGGGGCAACGGCGGCGCCGACCAGTTGCTCGGGGGCTCAGGCGCTGACGTGCTCTGGGGCGACGACGACGCCCGCGACGCCATCGACACCGCCTACCACGGCCAGGACCTCCTCATGGGAGAGGACGGTGATGACGCGCTCGTGGGCGGCGGCGGAGCCGACAAGCTCCTGGGTGGCGAGGGTCACGATGTCCTCTACGGCGACGACCTCAGCGATGACCTGTCAACCTACACCGTCGAAGCCAGCGCCCATGGTGATGACTGGCTCGACGGCGGCGCGGGCAACGACGTCCTGTACGGCGGCGGAGGCCGTGACCACCTGCTCGGTGGCGACGGCGACGACGACCTGTTCGGTGGCGACGGCGATGACACCCTGGACGGCGGCAAGGGCTGGAACCGTCTGGAGGGCGGCTCGGGCGATGACCTCTACCTCGTGCGCGGTGCCGACCTCTTGAACCCGGCATCGGCTGACGCCCAGTTCTTCGACGTCAGCACCACCATCAGCGACAAGCTGGGCCGCAACACCATCCGCGTGGACGCGCTTCAACGCGACATCACCCTGCTGCCCATGGACAACAGCGACGGCAGCACCGGCCTGTGCCTGGTCTGGCCCATGGGCACCGACGCCCAGGGCCGGTCCCAGCAGGCCGCGTTGGGCCTGGGCTCGCTGACTGACGTCTCCCACTTCACCATCGAATTCGCCGACGGCCAGCGCGTGGCGCTCGCACGCTGGATGGGCGATGCGCTGCAAGGCTCGATGACCGCCGCCACGCAGACGCCGGGCGAATGGCTCGTGGGCACTGCCGGGCAGGACCGGCTCGGCCTGTACGCCAGCGGCACCGAGGTCATGGGAGGGCGCGGTGACGACACGATCGAACTCAACGCCGACGCGGAGGTGGTGCACTTCGATCGCGGCGACGGCCATGACGTGCTGAGGGGCTGGACCAGCGGCCACCGCATCGCTTTCGGCGCGGGCATCGCTCCCGAAGACCTGCGCCTGACGGTCACGCCGGAGGGCAAGGTGTTGATCTCCATCGCCCCTCCCGACGGCAATGGCAGCGCCGATCGCATCGAGTTACCGTTCTCGCCCTGGAGTCTGTTGAGCAGCACCTTCCTCGCCGACATCGCATTCGCCGACGGTCAGGCGCTGAGCTGGCGAGACCTGCTCGAGCGCGGCGTGCGCATCGAGGCCCCGATGGGCACCAGCCGGATAGACGGCACACCTGCCAAGGACCACTTCTCGGCCATGCCACAGGACGCCACGCTCTCGGGCGGCCAGGGCGACGACCAGTACCACTTCGGCGCCGGTGAGCGCGCCACCGTGCAGGACGCCGAAGGCCGCAACCGCATCGTCTTCAGCGCAGACGCCGCCAGCGACTGGGACGCCGTGCAGGTACAACGCGCCGCGCCCGGCGCCGATGGCCAGGTCTCCAACGACCTGCTGCTGAACGCCGGTGGCGCAAGCATTCGCCTCCTCAACGCACTCGCGCTGGGCGAGCGCTTCGACATCGCCCTGGCCGACGGCCGCACCCGCTCGCTCGCCGATCTCGTGCGCACCCTGCCCGCCATGGGCGTCGATGGCAGCGCGGGCAGTGACCACCTCATCAGCGGCGATGGCCACGATCTGCTCATGGGCCAGGACGGCAACGACACCCTGGACGGACAAGGCGGCGGCGACGCCCTGCTCGGCGGCCTGGGTGACGACGTCTACCGGATCGACCTCACCGCCCCCCAGGCCGGCCACGACCAGGTCGCCGACCCGCAGGGCCGCAACGTGGTGCGCTTCGCACCTGGTGTGCACACCGATGCGCTGCGGGCCGAACGCATCGGCGACAGCAGCGACCTGCGCCTGTGGCTCGATGGGCAGACCGAAGCCAGCCTCACCGTGCGCCGCGCGCTCGAAGGGGCCGTGGTGCGTTATGAGTTCGACGACGGCAGCGGCGGTGTCAGCGTCTGGACACTGGACACCCTGATCGAGCGCCTGGGCCTGTCCGCGGGGCTGAGCCTGGTCGGCTCCTCCAGCCAGGACGACCTGTCGGGCACCGTGCTGGGTGACTTCATCAGTGGTGGGGCGGGTGACGACACCCTCTCAGGCAAAGCCGGCAACGACGAGCTGTTGGGCGGCGATGGCGCCGACCACCTGGAGGGTGGCCGGGGCGGCGACACCTTGAGAGGTGGCGAAGGCGCCGACCGCTACACCTTCCAGATCGGCGACGGCGTGGACCAGCTGATCGACGCCGAGGGTGCCAGCCTGGTGCGCTTCGGCCCTGGCATCACGCCCGACCGGCTTTCCGCCACGCGCGAGACCATCGATGGCGCGGGCTACGTTCGCCTGCGCTACAGCGCCAACGACGCCGTGCTCATCCGCGACGACGCGCCCCTGGACACGCTGAGCTTTGCCTTCGCCAACGGCGAGGTTCGCAGCGCCTTGCCCTTGTACGCCGAGATCCTCGTCGGCAGCGGCGTTTCCGTGGCTGGCAGCGCGGGCGACGACGCGCTGTATGGCACGGCATCGGCCGACACCCTGCAAGGCCTGGACGGCATCGACAACTTGCAGGGCGGCGCGGGCAACGACCGCCTGGACGGTGGCGCGGGCTCGGATTTCCTGCATGGCGGTGCGGGCCTGGACAGCTACACCCTGCGCGCCGACGCCGGCCTGGACCGCCTGTACGAAGTCCCAGGCCAGGTATCGCGTTTGGTGCTCGATGGCATCGCGCCCGAGGCCTTGATGTATGGGCGCGTCGGCAACGACCTGCTCGTCCAGCACAGCGGCTCCAACGCCGCCAGCTTCGTCCAGGGCGCCTACACCGCAGGCACGCGTTGGACACTGGTGGACGCGCAGGGCCGCGAGCACGACCTGCTGGCCCTGGCCTCGCGGGCCATCGCCACACAGACGCCGCAGCAGTCTCAGGCGGCCTTCGCGCAGGCGGCGGATGCGCAGGCCGGGCCGGTGCCGATGGGCGTGACCTGGTGGGGGCACTACGCCGACCGGAGCTTCATGCGGCTCGGCGACCAGCCCGGCAGCTTCACCGTGGGCACCGGCACCACCGAGGAGCGCGTCTACCAGTTGAACAAAGTCACGCAGCACACGCAGAACGACGACGCCCAGGTGGTACTGCGTGGCGAGCGCGACAGCCAGTCCGTCGGCCGCGAACGCTTCGCCAGCGTCGAGCGCACCGAGACGTATCTGGGACAGCGCTTCTCGCACTACGAATACACCACCATCGGAAGCATCCCCGATCGCATCGTTCCCCTGCTTGAGTACATGGGCAATGGCAGCATGGTCTTGCTGCCCGCGGGGGCTAGGATCGTGAGCGGAGACCGCTCCGGGGGACCCAGCGATCGGCCGATCTACGTCTACATCCCCGGAGACATACGAACCTTCAGCACCGAGGTCTACGAGCCCGAATGGAGGACCAGCACCTACTTCGAGGATTACTACCGCACGACCTACGACAACGTGCGCCTCACCGAGGTTTACCAAGGCGGCGACGGTGCGAACCACGTCAGCCTGGACGGCTCGGCGGCCAAGATCGTGAGCACAGGCGGTGGCGACGACCGGGTCGCATCGTCCTTCCAGCCGTACAGCAACTGGGACACCCGCATGGCCCCACCCACCTGTATCGATGGCGGCGCGGGCAACGATCGCATCGTCGCGGGCGAGGGCGACGACGAATTGCACGGCGGCATGGGCAGCGACCACCTCGACGCCGGGGCCGGCGCCGACATCTACGTCATCGATGCCGTGGACGATGGCTGGGATGTGATCGACGAGCGCACCGCGTCGACGGTGTCCGTCTCGATTCACCTGCAGCTGTTTGCCAACCCCGACCGCCCGAAGGAGGAATGGTGGTATCGGGACGCGGACCCAGCCTTGATCGCCGAGGTTCGCGCCCTGGCCGGCACGCTCGATGCTCAGCAGGAGCAAGACCTGCGCGATAGGGACTGGATCGATTTGACCTTGCCGGCCACGGCCGACACGCTCAATGCCTTGATGCGACTGGAGGAGTTTCCCCTGAAACCGCGGCAGTACCTTGAGTGGGCTCGGGACAGTACGGCCGTCAATCCGCACACCGCCGTGCTGTCGGCTGATTTGGATCAGTTGCTGGCCCGCGTGAGCGCCCAGCCCTTGGTGTCTTACTCCGACTTCCACACGGATAGGCATGGACCGCGGCCGCGCATCCGTTTCACCGACGACGTGCTGAGCGCGCTGAGCGCAGACACCGTGCGCCTGAGCCCCGGCATCGACCCAGCCGCGCTGCAGGCGCATTGGTCCACGCTGGACACCGACGAAGGCCCGCGCCGAGCGCTCTCGCTCAGTTGGGGCGGACCCGGTGGCGTGCACGTGCTCATGCCTGAAGACGGTGCCCCGCCCGGCGTCGGCATCGAACGCTTCGAGTTCGCCGATGGCACGGTGTGGACGATGGAGCAGATGGTCTCGCTGGTGCCGCTGCTGCAGCTGCGGCAGCAGGTATTGCCGATGCCCGAACCCGTGGCCATCGAGACAGGGCCCGCCATCACGGCATATGTCGGCCCGAACCCGCTCGCGGCGTCCGCCGCGCCGGGCCTGCCCGATCTGATTCCGTGGGACGACGAGCCATCGCCGGACTGGCCCGCCCCCGTCGACACACAGGAGCGCCGCTGGCTGCAAGACCTCATGTATCGCCAGTACGAGCGGGCATACGCACGCTCATGGGACCTGGATACGCCGCCATCGCCCGAGCCAGTCGCGTTGCAGTCCGATGTCTCGGCAGCGCTTGCACCGAGCACGGCAAACGCCGCCTTCGAAGCCCAGTTCAACAGCCTGATCCAGGCCATGTCCGCCTTCGCGCCGCAGCCCATGGCCAGCTTCTCGCCTTCCAGCGAGAGCCTGACGAGCGCTTACGCGCCGGTACTGGCGGCCCCGCCGTTCTGAGGGCCCCCGCGTCGCGTCGGCCGCGCGCCGGCTGACACCTCAGAAACCCAGGCTGGCCAGCAGATCGTCCACCTGCTGCTGGTTGGTCACCACGTCGGTGCGGCCGTCGGCGTTCACCACCGGCCCCGCCAGCTCGTGCGCCTTGTCCTGGCCCGGCTGCCCGGTCGGCACCGACTCCAGCAGCAGTCCCAGCAACTGCTCTTCGATCGTCCCGGCAAGCCCCACCACCCGCGCGATCACCTGGCCGGTGAGGTCGTGAAAGTCCTGCGCCATCATGATCTCGGTCAGGCGCGCGTCGGTCTTTTCGGCCAGCGCCACCACGTCCGTGGACCACTCCAGCAGCTCGGGCATGGCCTTGGCCAGCGCCGGCACGCGCCGGATGGTGTCGGCCAGTTCCCGGCCGCGCTGCGCGAGCTGCTCCTGCTCCTTCTTGCCCTCTTCCACTTGGCTCAGCACCTTCTCGGCGGCTTCGCCGGTCAGGCGGGCGATGTAGGTCAGGCGGCTCTGCGCGTCGGGCAACTGCTCCACCGTGCCTTGCAGCTTGTCGGCGTAGCCCAGCTCCTTCATCGCGTCGTGCAGTTGGCGCGTGATCGCGCCCAGCTTGCGGAACATGTCGGGGTTGGTGCCCTGGGTATCGGGGGTGTCGTTCATGACCTTGTTCTCCCGATGCCCTTACAGGCCCAGCTTCTTGAAGATGTTGGCGAGCTTCTCTTCCAGCGTGGCCTTGGTGAAGGGCTTGACGATGTAGCCGGCCGCGCCGTTCTGCGCCGCCAGCACGATGTCTTCCTTGCGCGCCTCGGCCGTCACCATCAGCACCGGCAACTGCTTGAGCTTCTCGTCCGCCTTGATGGCGGCCAGCAGCTCGAAGCCGTTCATGTTCGGCATGTTGATGTCGGTGACGACGAAGTTGAAGTTGCCGGCCTTGAGCTTGCCCAGCGCGATCGCGCCGTCCTCGGCCTCGTCGGCATCGGCGTGGCCGATCTCCTTGAGCAGGTTGCGCACGATGCGGCGCATGGTGGAGAAGTCGTCAACGATCAGGAATTTCATCGGCGTGGACATGGCAGCCTCCGCGGAGGTGGGGGTCGGGAAAAGTCGGGCCGCTCAGCGCGTGCTCGTCTCGGGTGTTTTCGTCACTTCGGGGGAAATCTGTAGGGCGGTGGCGGCCACCGCCGTGGCAGGCCCCACGGCCGGCGCCGGCTGCAAGCCCAGCACCGGCGCGGCGGGCAGCGCGGGCGGGAACATGCGCTCCTCGTAGTCGCGCGTCATGATCACGATGCTGATGCGCCGGTTGCTCGGGTCCAGCGGCTGCTCGGGCAGCAGCGGCACGCTGGCGGCCAGGCCTTCCACGCGGCGCAGCTTGTCGTCGGGCAGGCCGCCGGCCACCAGCTCGCGGCGCGAGGCGTTGGCGCGGTCGGCGGACAGTTCCCAGTTGCTGTAGCCGCGCTCGCCGCTGCCATAGGGCTTGGCGTCGGTGTGGCCGGCCAGCGAGATGCGGTTTTCCACACCGCCCAGCGAGCCGCCGATGGCGTGCAGGATGTCGCGCATGTAGGGCTTCACCAGCGCGCTGCCGGTGTCGAACATGGGCCGGTTCTGGTCGTCCACGATGAGGATGTGCAGGCCGTCGGGCGTCTTGACCATGCGGATCTGCGAGCGGTACTCGCCCAGCTTCCCGTCGGTCTCGATCAGCGTGTTGATCTTTCGCTCCAGCGCGTCGATGCGCTCCTGGTCCTGGCGGGCGAGCTCGGCGCGCGCCATCTGGGCGCCGATCTGCTTGACGGTGCGCTCGGTATCGCCCGAATCGCGCTGGCCGGTGGCGGCCGACAGGTCGCGCCCGCCGCCGGGGATGATGCTGCTGCTGTTGCCGGTGCCGTCGCCGCCCATGAAGGACACCTTGACCGGGTTGACGAAGTAGCTGGCGATGCCTTCCAGGTCGCCCTTGGCGGTGGAGCCCAGCAGCCACATCAGCAGAAAGAAGGCCATCATGGCCGTCACGAAGTCGGCGTAGGCAATCTTCCACGCGCCGCCATGCGCCGCGTGGCCCGCCTTCTTCACCCGCTTGATGACGATGGGCTGCAGCTTCTTTCCATCACCCGCCATGGCGCATCCCTCAGGCCTTCTTGCCTTTGACGTGGCCTTCGAGTTCGCTGAACGTCGGGCGCACGTCGCTGAACAGCACCTTGCGGCCGAACTCGATGGCGGTGGCCGGGGCGTAGCCCTGCATGCTGGCCAGCAGCGTGGTCTTCACACACTGGAATTCCTTGCTGCTCTCTTCCATCTTCTGCTCCATCAGGCCACCGATGGGCTCGAACACGCCGTAGGCCAGCAGGATGCCGAGGAAGGTGCCCACCAGGGCGGAGCCGATCATGGCGCCGAGCACGGCGGGCGGCTGGCCCACCGAGCCCATGGTGTTGACCACGCCCAGCACGGCGGCCACGATGCCGAAGGCCGGCAGGCCGCCGGCCAGGCGCGCGATGGCGGCCACGGGCGCGTGCGCTTCCTGGTGGTGGGTCTCGATCTCGCTGTCCATCAGCGACTCGATCTCGTGCGCGTTCAGGTTGCCCGACACCATCATGCGCAGGTAATCGGTGATGAACTCGACGACGTGGTGGTCGGCCGCGATCGTCGGGTACTTCTTGAACACCGCCGATTCGTGCGGGTTGTCCACGTCCTGCTCGATGGCCATCAGGCCTTCCTTGCGCGCCTTCTGCAGCAGGTCGTACAGCAGGGCCATGAGCTGCATGTAGCGCTCCTTGGTGTAGCGGCTTCCCTTGAAGCAGCCGGCCATGCCCTTGAAGGCGGCTTTCACCACCTTCATCTGGTTGTTGATGAGAAAGGCGCCCAGCGCCGCGCCCAGGATGGTGGTCATCTCGAACGGCAGCGCCTTGAGCACCACGCCGATGTTGCCCCCGTGCGCGATGAACACGCCGAAGATGCAGAGCATCGAGACCACGAAGCCGATGATGACGAACATGTTCTTGGTCGAATGAATGGATACAGGACTTATCGACCGACTCTAGGGGCGATGAAGATCGCCAGAAACGCGAAAAGGGCCCCCGCAAGGGCCCTTTTCCGGCTTTGACGGCGCGGGTGTGTTGTTTCTCAGTGCAAGCGCAGCGAACCGGCGGCACTGCCCTTGCCGGCACGCGCCGGGGGCTGGCACAGGCCGCAGACGAAGTGGCGGGCGTTCTCGTAGGGCTCGGTGACGAAGTGGCCGCCGCAGCAGGAGCACTTGGTCAGGGTCAGCATGCCGCTGTCGACGAACTTGATGAGGCGCCAGGCGCGGGTGATGGACAGCAGCGGCTCGATGGCGCTGGCGGTCATCTGTTCGCTGTACAGGCGGAAGGCCTTGATGACGGTGTCGATGTCCTCGAGGGCGCTGGACTTGGACAGGTACTCGTGGATGTTGAGGAACAGCGAGGCGTGGATGTTGGGCTGCCAGGTCAGGAACCAGTCGGTGGAGAACGGCAGCTGGCCCTTGGAGGGGCTCTTGCCTGCAACTTCCTTGTACAGGCGCAGCAGGCGCTCGTAGGACAGGCTGGTTTCGTACTCCAGCACCTGCAGGCGTGCGCCCAGCTGGATCAGGGCCACCGCGCGTTCGATGTCGCGCGACTCGTTGAGGATGCTTTTGCCTGCGGCCATGTTGGTGCTCCTGCGCTTCGTCTGTTACGGATAGTGGGTATCAGTGCGCTGTAGCGGCCATGGACTCGGCGTACTTGCCGGCCATGAGGATGCTGGCGTGCAGCTGGGTGGTGGTGCTGTTGTCGACCTTCTTCACGTTGTGGCTGGTCAGCAGGTTCCACACGAGGTCGTCGTCGACACGGAAGCGGCACAGCAGCATGTTGCTGGAGGCGATCTTGAGCAGTTGAGCGGTGGAGAGCATGCCGAGCAGGTCGGCGGCTTCTTCGGTCAGGCCCAGGCGGAACAAGGCTTCGGCGCGGTCCTTGCGGATCAGGTTCTGCGCCAGCATCAGGTAGGTCAGGTTGGCTTCGCGGATCTCGGCCAGAAGTTGTTCGCTGTCCATCATTCGCTCCTTGAACACATCGTTCGTCGGTTGAGGGCCGTCGCGCTTGCTGTGCTTGACCCGATGTGAGGAATTGTGTCGAGTGGTGAACAAACTTGAATCGGGAAACGTCTGTGCGTGCTGTCGGGAATACCGGTAGGGGGTGTCGGCGCAATGCCTACAACCTAGGTTTTAGTTGTTGCGGTTTTTCACGCTCGTGACCGCTCTGGGGCCGTTGGTCGGTGGTTTGCGCGGGGTTTCTCCGGAGGGGCCGGTCATCGGCGCTTGGGTGTCCGGCTCCGCGACTGTCCCCCGGAACGGATCGCTGGCGCGCTCCGTTCCTCCTCCTTTATGTCGCTACGCCGGACACCCAATCACCGACGACCTCGTTGGCACTCGGTCTGTTGGTGCGCCACCGTGCTGGCAGCTCGCGGACGCTGGGTGCCTTGTGTAGCGAAATAAAGGAGGACGGCGCAGCCGTCCGGGGGACATTCGCGGAACAAGGCACCCAGTGGCCGCGAGCCCGCGAGGTAGTCGAGCGAAATCCCCCCAAAGCCAAGAACAGCCGATGTTCGGCACCGCTTATCCGCCCGTTCCCCATCGGACAAATCTAAAGAATTCGCGGCTATCACCGAAATTGACGGAGCGAGCTTCCCGATGGAGTTCGTCGCCAGGCCAGCCAGGGCGGCGATCAGTGACGGTGAGACCCGGAGTGTGCCGGGTCAACCCTTCCAGTCCATCACAGGAGTGAGTTATGACCACCATCAACACCAACATGATGTCGATGACCGCCCAGCGCAACCTGGCGACGTCGGCGGGGTCGCTCGCGACCTCCATGCAACGCCTCTCGTCGGGCCTGCGCGTCAACTCCGCCAAGGATGATGCCGCCGGCCTGGCCATTTCCGAGCGCATGAACACCCAGGTGCGCGGCCTCAACGTCGCCGCGCGCAACGCCAACGACGGCATCTCCCTCGCCCAGGTCGCCGAAGGCGCCCTCGGCAAGGTTGGCGACATGCTGCAGCGCATGCGCGAACTCGCCGTGCAATCGGCCAACGCCTCCAACAACGCCGACGACCGCAAGGCCCTGCAGGCCGAAGTGACCCAGCTGCGCCAGGAAGTCGAGCGCGTGGCCAAGACCACCGCCTTCAACGGCACCAAGCTGCTCGACGGCACCTTCGCCAACGTCACCTTCCAGGTCGGCGCCAACGCCGGCGAAGGCATCTCCATCGAATCCATCGTCAGCGCCCGCGTCGACGACATCGGCGCCACCGACTTCCACATCACCGCGGCCATCAACAACCTGGCCGACCCCGTGGCGCCTGCCGTGCTGGCCGCCGTGGCCGCCGGCACGCTGGAAATCCTCGACGCCGACGGCAACGCCATCCCGCTGGGCCCCATCGGCGAAGCCACCACCGGCGCACAGCGCACCGGTCAGGTGATCGACGCGATCAACGCCAAATCCTCCGACACCGGCGTCTTCGCGCGCCCCGTGCTCGACGCCACGGGCGCCACAACCGGCTACGAGATCTTCTCGGACCGCGCGCTCGCCACCGGCGCGGGCGAGGCCCTGGAAAGCCTGGCCGGTGCCGCTGCCGACGTCGGCACCGTGGTCGCCACCGCGCCCACCGCCGCGCCCTTCACGCTGGAAGACATCAACATCGAGAACTTCGGCGACAGCCAGCTCGCGATGAAGGTGATCGACAACGCCATCGACGCCATCAACAGCTCGCGCGCNNGCGCGGCCGCATCGTCGACGCCGACTTCGCGAAAGAGACCTCCAACCTCTCGCGCGCCCAGATCCTGCAACAGGCCGGCACCGCCATGGTGGCGCAGGCCAACCAGATCCCGCAGAACGTTCTGTCGCTGCTGGGACGATAAACACCACTGACCCCGAAGGAACCGCATGGCGACCATCACTTCTCCCGGCATGGCATCGGGCCTGCCCATCAAGGAAATGGTCGCGCAGCTCGTGGCGCTGGAACGCGCGCCACTCACCGGCCTGCAGTCGCAAGTCACCAAGGCCCAGAGCAAGCTGTCCATCTACGGCACCATCAGCTCGCTCGTCACCACCCTGGGCGACGCGGGTGCCAAGCTGGCCGAAGCGAACGCCTTCAAGGCCGTCAAGGCCACGTCCTCGCTGCCCGAATCGATCGGTGTGACGGTGGCCGCCGGCACGCCGCCCACGGGCTTTTCCCTTGAAGTGCAGCGCCTGGCGCAGGCGCAGAACACCTCCAGCGCCGTGGTGCCCGCGGGCAGTGGCCTGGGCGCCGGCACGCTCACCATCACCCTGGGCAACTGGGGCAGTGGCAGCTTCGTGGCCGGCACCGAAACGCCGGTGGAGATCACGGTCGAGGAAGGCAAGGACACGCTGGCCGACATCGCGAAGCAGATCAACGACTCCGACGCGGGCGTCACCGCCACCGTGCTCAAGGACGCCACCGGCGAGCGGCTGCTGCTGCGCTCCAAGGCCACGGGCGCGGAGATGGGTTTCCAGGTCGAGGCCGCGGACGCGGACGCGGGCGATGGCAAGGACCTCGGGCGCCTGGCCTACACCGGCGCGGGTTCGCCCAGCACGCTCACGCAAGCGGGCCTCAACGCCCAGCTCACCATCAACGGCGTGGCCATCGAATCGGCCACCAACACGGTCAAGGACAGCGTCGCCGGACTCACGTTCGAGCTCAAGAAGGTGACCACGGGCCCCGTGGACGTGAGCGTGAGCAACGACAAGGACGCCATGAAGAAGACCGTGCAGGGCTTCGTGGACGCGTACAACGCGGTCATGGACCTGCTGGCCACCACCACCAAATACGACCCGGAGACCAAGGTCGCCGGCTCGCTGCAGGGCGACAGCACCGCCACGGGCCTGCGCAACGCCATCCGCAGCATGATGCGATCGAGCACGCCGGGCGGCGAGTTCACGCAGTTGCTGGACGTCGGCATCGAGATCAAGTCCGACGGCAAGATGAGCATCAACAGCACCAAGCTCGACGCCGCGCTGGACAAGCCGGGCGAACTGGGCAAGCTCTTCGGCGCCACCAGCGACGACCCCACGCAGCGCGGCTTCGGGCTCAAGCTCGACGCCTTCGCCGACGGCCTCGTCGAGTCGGGCGGCACCCTCAGCAACCGCACCGAGTCGCTGAACGCCAGCATCAAGCGAACCAACAAGGAAATGGACAAGGTGGTGGACCGCGCCGCACGGGCCGAGACGCGCTACCTGGCCTACTACAACGCGATGGACGCCAACGTGGCGCGCCTGAACTCGCTCAACGCGTACATCACGCAACAGATCACGATGTGGAACAGGAACACCGGGTGACGAGGCGAAGCGCGGCTTGAAAAGCGCGACGGGCGGTGGACATCCACCGCCCGTTTTGTTTTAAGGCCACATGCCTGCGGACTCAAGTAATCGACGGCCTGGCCGAAACACCCAGGCAACGGGCCACGGATCGCGGTTCGTGATCCGGCCGCCGCGCCGGTTGCCTTCAACAAGCCTTTCACAGGAGTCCGTCATGACCACCATCAACACCAACGTGATGTCGATGACCGCTCAGCGCAACCTGAGTGGCTCGGCCAGTTCGCTCGCCACCTCCATGCAGCGCCTGTCCTCGGGCCTGCGCGTGAACTCCGCCAAGGACGACGCCGCCGGCCTGGCCATCTCCGAGCGCATGAACAGCCAGGTGCGCGGCCTCAACGTCGCCGCGCGCAACGCCAACGACGGCATCTCCCTCGCTCAGACCGCCGAAGGCGCGCTGGGCAAGGTCGGCGACATGCTGCAGCGCATGCGCGAACTGGCCGTGCAGTCGGCCAACGCCTCGAACAACGCGGATGACCGCAAGGCCCTGCAGTCCGAAGTGACGCAGCTGCGCCAGGAGATCGACCGCGTGGCCAAGACCACCAGCTTCAACGGCACCAAGCTGCTCGACGGCTCTTTCGCCAACGCCACCTTCCAGGTCGGCGCCAACGCCGGTGAAGGCATCGCCATCGAGTCCATCGTCTCGGCCAAGTCCGACACCCTGGGCACCACCACGGTCAGCTCGTCCGACGTGATCGCCGTGGACGTGGAAACCGACAACGCCACCGATGGCGTGGCACTGGCCGCTGGCGACCTGACCATCGAAGACGCGGCCGGCAACGCCATCGACCTCGGCCCCATCGGCGCCGCCACCACGAACGAGCAGCGCACCTCGCAGATCGTCGACGCGATCAACGCCAAATCGTCCGACACGGACATCTTCGCCAAGATCGAATACGACGCCGCGGGCGCCGTGACCGGCTACTCGGTGTTCTCGTCCTCGCGCACGCTGGACGGCACGGAATTCGGCGGCTCCTTCGCGGCCGACCCCACCGGCGACATCGGTGGCGCCACCTACGCCGACGCCGACTTCGCGCTGACCGACATCGACATCAACAGCTTCGGCGCCGCCCAGCTGGCGATGAAGGTGATCGACACCTCGATCGACTCGATCAACAGCTCGCGCGCCGACCTGGGCGCCCTGCAGAGCCGCTTCGAGAACGCGGTGGCCAACATCAACATCACCGGCGAGAACCTCTCCGCCGCGCGCGGCCGCATCGTCGACGCCGACTTCGCCAAAGAGACCTCCAACCTGTCGCGCGCCCAGATCCTGCAACAGGCGGGCACGGCCATGGTCGCCCAGGCCAACCAGGCACCGCAGAACGTTCTGTCGCTGCTGCGCTGATCGACGACCCCTCATTCAAAGGACACCACCATGACCACCATCAACACCAACGTGATGTCGATGACCGCTCAGCGCAACCTGAGTGGCTCGGCCAGTTCGCTCGCCACCTCCATGCAGCGCCTGTCCTCGGGCCTGCGCGTGAACTCCGCCAAGGACGACGCCGCCGGCCTGGCGATCTCCGAGCGCATGAACAGCCAGGTGCGCGGCCTCAACGTCGCCGCCCGCAACGCCAACGACGGCATCTCCCTCGCTCAGACCGCCGAAGGCGCGCTGGGCAAGGTGGGCGACATGCTGCAGCGCATGCGTGAACTCGCCGTGCAGGCCGCCAACGCGTCGAACAACAGCGACGACCGCACCGCGCTGCAGTCCGAAGTGACGCAGCTGCGCCAGGAGATCGACCGCGTGGCCAAGACCACCAGCTTCAACGGCACCAAGCTGCTCGACGGCTCCTTTGCCAACGCCACCTTCCAGGTCGGCGCCAACGCGGGCGAGGGCATCGCCATCGAGTCCATCGTCTCGGCCAAGTCCGACACCCTGGGCGACACCGACCTGATCACCGCCGCCGGCACGCTGACCACCACGGCCGGCGCCAACGCCGCGCTCGCCGCCGGCACGCTCACGGTCAAGGGCGTGGAACTGGGCCCGATCGCCGCCGCGGCCGACGCTTCGGAGCGCACCACCCAGGTGGTGGACGCGATCAACGCCAAATCCTCCGACACCGGCGTGTTCGCCCGTGTGGTGACCGACGCCGCCGGCGCCATCACCGGCTGGACGACCTTCTCGGACGACGCCATCGCCACGGCCGACTTCACGGGCTTCACCGCGGCCACCACCGGTGCCTCGCCGGCCGCCGCGGGCGCGGCCGCGGCCTCGCAGCTCGACGACATCTCCATCACCTCGTTCGGCGAAGCCCAGCGCGCGCTCAAGGTGATCGACTCGGCCATCGATGCCATCAACAGCTCACGCGCCGACCTGGGCGCCCTGCAGAGCCGCTTCGAGAACGCCGTGGCCAACATCAACATCACGGGCGAGAACCTCTCCGCCGCGCGCGGTCGCATCGTCGATGCCGACTTCGCCAAGGAAACCTCCAACCTGTCGCGCTCGCAGATCCTGCAGCAGGCCGGCACCGCCATGGTGGCGCAGGCCAACCAGGCCTCGCAGAACGTGCTCTCGCTGCTGCGCTGATCGGTTTCTCGTACGACACACGTCGTTTCGCGGCGGTGACCTCCGGGTCACCGCCGCTTTTTTTTGATCTGACGGGCCAACACCCCCCATTTCTGCCTTGACCACCGGGCGCCACATGCGACGAATGCACCCTAAAGAAGCCGCTGCGCACACCGAAATAGCTTGCAACGGATCTTGAAAGGGTTCGTGACCGGCACACGGCCTTCGACATGGACACGCGCCGGATCGTTCAGACGGTTCAACCTTCAACAAGGAAACAGCGATGACCACCATCAATACCAACGTCATGTCGATGACGGCCCAACGCAACCTGAGCGGCTCGGCCAACTCCCTGGCCACCTCCATGCAGCGCCTGTCCTCGGGCCTGCGCGTGAACTCCGCCAAGGACGACGCCGCTGGCCTGGCCATCTCCGAGCGCATGAACAGCCAGGTGCGCGGCCTCAACGTCGCCGCCCGCAACGCCAACGACGGCATCTCCCTCGCTCAGACCGCCGAAGGCGCGCTGGGCAAGGTCGGCGACATGCTGCAACGCATGCGCGAACTGGCCGTGCAGTCGGCCAACGCCTCCAACAACAGCGACGACCGCGCCGCCCTGCAGGCCGAAGTGACCCAGCTGCGCGACGAGATCGATCGCGTGGCCAAGACCACCAGCTTCAACGGCACCAAGCTGCTCGACGGCACGTTCGCCAACGCCACCTTCCAGGTTGGCGCCAACGCCGGCGAAGGCATCGCCATCGAATCCATCGTCTCCGCCAAGTCCGACAGCCTGGGCGAACTCGAGAACACCGAATTCTTCGTCGCCACCGTCGCCGCGCCCAGCACCGCCGCTAACGTCGCCATCGACAAGGGCACCGCGGGCTGGACCATCAAGGACGCCGCCGGCAACGACGTCGAACTCGGTGGCATCGCCGCCTCCACCACGGCCGCCGAGCGCACCACGCAGGTCGTGGCCGCCATCAACGCCAAGTCGGCCGACACCGGCGTGTTCGCCCGCGAACTGGCCGCCGGCGGTTACGAGATCTTCTCGGACCGCGACCTGGCCGCCGCCGACTTCGGCGCCGCCTTCACGGCCGCCGCCACCGGCGACCCCGGCGACACCGCCCCGCCCGCCACGCTGCGCAACCTCAGCGACGTGAGCATCGAGAGCTTCGGCGACGCGCAGATCGCGCTGAAGGTGATCGACAAGGCCATCGACGCCATCAACAGCTCGCGCGCC